>Ga0228652_1000028_pt1 | contig 158771 bp, 132 predicted proteins | sample 64DmetaG_FD_183030 | JGI IMG/M metagenome (GOLD analysis project Ga0228652, IMG submission 183030) | Seawater microbial communities from Monterey Bay, California, United States - 64D | ecosystem: Environmental > Aquatic > Marine > Coastal | place: USA: California | collected 2016-10-05
GCGATGTCCGTGACATGCGCGCGGCGAACCCTACTCCAAAATTTGGATGCAAACGTTTGTAGGCCCAAATCGCAATAGGGTTTGTAAAGAGCTTTTTTAACGCTTTGTATTTGCGATCGCCAGGACCTAAGCCGTCCCCGTGCGCGAGGTAAAAAGAGGTTTTGCCGTCGTTTGGCGACCATTTTATCGGTCCGTGATGAACGGTTGCGCCCAGCTCTTCCTCCAGATAGTTTCCCATCCATAGGTCGTGATTCCCGACGAAGATATCGAGCGCAAGACCCGCATCAACCATGAGCGCTAACTGTCCTAACACACGGGTATGGCCTCGCGGTACAACGTGTTTGTATTCGAACCAGTAGTCAAACAAATCTCCAACAATAAAGAGTTGTTTACAGTCCTTTTCAATGTGTTTTAAAAAGGACACTAGGGTACGCTCACGCTCTTGACTTTCGCGTAGCGAAGGCGCTCCTAAATGGATATCTGATATGAAATAGGTGTGCGTTCTCACGGTCGCTAAGGTAAGTTATTTATAGTATTCCCGCGTTTACTGTAGTTTACGTATAAATATTTTTTAGCTTTACCTAAAATAAAAGATAGCCATAGTGAAAACCCACACGGAAAGTGAAGAAAACTACATTAAGGCGCTCTACCATCTGGGCGGGGACCAGCCCGTTAGCAACGGAGACCTTGCACAGCGTATAGGTGCGAAAGGCTCCTCTGTAACCCAAGCGGTGAAGCGGCTGGGGCAAAAAGACCTGGTGAACGTTGTTCCGTATAAGGGAGTACAGCTTACCCCACAAGGCATACGTTTGGCAAAATCCATTTTACGCAAACACCGTTTATGGGAGACCTTTTTAGTGGATAAACTGGGATTTGGTTGGGACGAAGTGCATCCACTCGCAGAGCAATTAGAGCACATTCAGAGTGAGGAACTGGTTGATCGACTTTTCAAATTTCTCGGCAGTCCTAAACACGATCCACATGGAGATCCTATTCCGGAACGCGACGGTCAAATGCCGCCGGTATTAGGGCAGCCAATCGGTGCGTTTACCTCCGGAGTCGAGATTCGAATCGTTCGGGTGGAAGATGCGGGATCAGAATTCTTCGATCAACTGGACACCATGAATATCAACTTAGGCAATACATATAAAATCCGTGCAATATCAGCGTTTGACTCCAGTGTCGAGCTAGACTCATCTACAGGCTCTTTTTGGCTTAGTCAGAGCATGTGCGCAAACATTTACGCCATACAATCGTGAGAAAAATAGTAGTAATAGCACTAGCAGCAATGACCTTTGGATGCGCTCAGGAACCTTCCATAGAGGTATTATGCACAACTTCAGTTGTGGCAGATGCCGCGAGACAATTGCTCCCCGACGACATTGCCGTAGAAGCGCTTATGCAATCGAACATTGACCCCCACAGCTACAAGCCCGTGGAGAGTGATGTAGCGAAGCTCAGTAACGCAGGCTTGATCCTGCACAACGGTCTTCACCTTGAAGGAAAGATGACCGATATTTTAGAAAAATTAGGGAAACAAAAACCGGTTCACGCGATGAGCAGTGCCTTAAGAAATCACGAGCTTATCGAGGTAGGGCCAAATACTTACGACCCGCACATTTGGTTCGACCTTAGGCTTTGGGAACGTTGTGTAAGCGAACTCTCTTTTTTCCTGATCGATCAGTTTCCAGAGCACACTGAAGCTATTGAAGAAAATGCGATGAAATACTTCGAGGCATTGCTCACTGCACATAATGAAATGATCTTAGCAATCAATGTGGTGCCCGATTCTATGCGTGCTATGGTTACCGCACATGACGCTTTCTCTTATTTCGGCCGTGCCTATGGCATAGAAGTCCATGGCTTGCAGGGAGTCAGTACCGCTGCGGAATTTGGAATTAAAGACATGACAGAATCTGCCCAATTCATATTAGACCGCAGCCTTTCTACCGTTTTTATTGAAACCTCTGTAAACGCAAAAAGTATCGAAGCACTTCAAGAAGCAGTGGCGCAAAAAGGTGGCGAGGTACGCATTGGAGAGGCACTATACAGTGATGCATTAGGTGAAAAAGGCACGCCGGAAGCCACTTTGATTGGCGCCTTTAAGCACAATACCACACAGCTATTAAAATCATTCAACTAATGGAAAAGAGCATTGAAGTACACAACCTTACAGTCAGCTACCACAGCAAACCTGTGCTTTGGGATGTTGATTTTGAATTACCTAAGGGCAAGATTATAGGCGTCGTGGGACCAAATGGTTCTGGAAAAACGACCATGCTCAAAACCGTCATGGGGTTGATGAAGCCCGACAGCGGCTACACTGAAATATTTGGCCAACCCTTAGATGAAGTCCGTGAACGTGTGAGCTACGTGCCACAGCGCGAAAGCGTGGATTGGGACTTTCCGGCGGACGTAATGGACGTGGTGTTAATGGGGCGATACCGCAAAAATAACTTGTTCAAGCGCATCACAAAAGAAGACCGTAGAATAGCGACGGAAGCGTTAGAAAAAGTAAATCTTTTAGAATTTGCTGATCGACAAATCTCCCAGCTTTCAGGAGGCCAGCAACAGCGTGTATTTATTGCGCGGTCCCTAGCACAACAGGCGGATATTTACTTAATGGACGAGCCGTTCGTTGGGGTTGATGCCGCGACAGAGGATGCCATTTTAAAGCTGCTTCGCGACATGAAAAATGAGGGCAAAACGGTGGTCATTGTGCACCACGATCTGCAGACGGCTAATGAATATTTTGACTGGATTGTATTGCTAAATACTCGTTTAGTAGCGGCCGGTCCTAAAGAGGAGGTCTTTACGAAAGAACTATTGCAGGAGGCATACGGTGGAAGATTAACAGTCCTCTCAAAATTAGGGGACCTTATTTCAGATACAGAATTTCCGCTTCGTGAACCGGACTTTAAAGAAGACCAACCGAAAGATTAATGTTTGATCCCGTTTTCATAAAAGTACTTATTGGTACCCTACTGTTGGCGGCTTCATCGTCCGTGGTGGGTGTTTTCAGCTTTTTAAAGGGAGAGAGCTTAGTGGGAGATGCCATTGCGCATGCGCTGCTCCCGGGAGTTGTCCTTGCATTCATACTCGGGGACGGGCGAAACCCGTTGTTTCTCATTTTTGGCGCGTTAGTGGCAGGACTTATTGCCCATTATGGAATTAGTTATTTAGAACAGCGCACAAAACTAAAAGGGGATACAGCCATCAGTCTAGTGCTTTCAACGTTTTTCGGTTTCGGTATCATGTTGCTTTCTGCGGTCCAGCGCACGGGAGAGGGTCAACAGGCAGGGCTGGAACGTTTTCTGTTAGGGAAAGCGGCGTCCATTACGTTGTCGGATTTATACATTTTTGCAGCTCTGGCCTTGATATTACTCGTAAGTGTTGCGCTTTTCTTTAAGGGGTTTCAATTGATGACGTTTAATGAAGATTTTGCCGCGGCCATCGGTCTTCCCATTCATTTGATACGATTCGTATTTACCATACTTACGGTTTTAGCGATTACCGTGGGAATTCAATCCGTGGGAGTCGTTTTAATGGCGGCACTTTTAATTACACCGGCAGCAGCAGCACGTTCCTGGACTTCTTCATTACGTTTGATGCTCGTGCTTTCGGCTATTTTTGCCGCGACCGCGGCGGTGCTTGGAACTATTGTTAGTGCGAGCCTACCAAAAATGCCAACTGGACCATGGATTGTGCTTGCTTTGGGCGGTATCGCGTTTATATCCCTCTTTATCGCTCCTGAAAACGGATGGCTTTCTCGCAGAAAACGGGCAAGAGGAAACCAATTAAAAACCCAGCGTGAAAACCTATTGAAACTGCTCTATGGCGCCGAAGAAAAAGAGGGTCATACCGTCGCAATGACCCCTGAAACCATAGTTGGGATAAGACGCCAGCATCTTGAGGGGTTACGCAAGACGCTTCGTTCTCTGAAAAAAGAATACTTATTGGTGGAGCGCGCAGATGGTTTTGCTTTGACGGAAAAAGGCCGTACTGAAGGTCGCCGTGTGGTTCGTTTGCACCGACTGTGGGAGCTATACCTCACAGAGCGTCTCGGCATGGCAGCAGATCATATTCATCCGCAGGCCGAAACCATGGAACACATCATTACCCCTGAAATAGAAGCATTAATAGTTAAAGAATTGGGGAACCCAGAAGTGGATCCTCACCAAAGCCCTATTCCTTATGAAGAAGATTAGTATTGTAGTTTTAATGGCCTCATCGTTTTGGGGCATGGCGCAGGAGCGTCTTGAGATGAATGATAGTGACACAGACGATGTTGTTGAACTTATTGATGTTTGGATAATGCCAGCTATTGCCACCGACCGTCCCGACATTACCGAAAGCGCGCAGATTACCCCAATAGGTTGGTTTCAGTACGAAGGTGGGTACCAGTATTCGCACGCAGAGGAGTCTTTGCCGGGCGGCTCAATAACAGATAGACACCAGTTTGAAGAAGTCCTACGGTTTGGAATCAATCAGCGTTTTGAGGTCAGGGCGGTTGTTAATGCGAATACCGAGCGCATAGACCAACCTTCAACCTGGAATGATCCGATGCGAAGAACCGGTGTAAGCCCGGTAACTTTTGGCTTTAAGTACAACTTAATCAAAGAATCGGATGTTTTACCCCAAACGACTTGGCTTAGCCACATCTCAAATTCTTGGGTTTCTGCAGGAGATTATGCCTCCGTTTATCCCGAACAAATCTTCCATGAGCAGCGATTGATGATGGAAAAAGAATTGACTCCACGGCTCGGTATTGCAAGTAATATTGGGATTTCTGGCGGTATGAACGGAACTAATGGCTTCGTGGACGGTGGAATGTTCTCTTTAGCAATCGGGTATGATTTAGGAGATGATTATGGGCTCTATGCAGAATATTTTAGCAATTGGCAGGTACAGGGACAGCAACTGTTCGGCACTCCTTATTTTGACGGCGGGTTCACCAAACTGTTGTCAAACGATCTTCAATTAGATATTTACGCTGGATTTGACCTCAGCCCGTATGTGAACACCCGGCTCAATACTAGCGGTCTTTTCTTCGGGACAGGTGTAAGCTACAGGCTTCCTTTAGCGCAACGTTTACGTAAATGAGCCCAACCCTTGCCATAGCATTAACCGCGGTTTTTACTGCAGTATCCTGTGCCCTTCTAGGCGCTTTTCTCGTGCTGCGTAAAATGACCATGGTAGGTGATGCGATCTCGCATGCTGTGCTGCCAGGTATTGCCGTTGCGTATTGGTTGAGCCAAAGTCGTGCTTCACTGTGGATGTTCTTAGGCGCAGCGTCAGTAGGTGTTTTAGCTACTATTATTATCGAATTATTACGTAAAAAACTAAAGGTTCAAAGCGATGCCAGTATTGGCATGACGTTTACTACGCTGTTCGCTCTAGGGGTTATACTGATCACCTTTTGGAGTGATAGCGTGGATTTAGATCAAGAATGCGTGCTGTACGGCGAGATTGCCTATGTGCCCTTTAACACATGGTCGTTCGGTGATCTCAACATGGGACCAATTGCCCTTTGGTCTTCTGGGTTGCTCCTTCTCGCAGTTTTGACCTACACATTTACGGGCTTTAAAGGACTGAAAATGTCCAGTTTCAATGAAGATTATGCAGCCGTCCTTGGTATCGGCGTAGCGGCTTGGAACCTCAGCTTAATGGCGATGGTGAGTTTTGCTACTGTCGTGAGTTTTGAAAGTGTAGGCGCCATACTTGTGGTGGCCTTGCTCGTAGTTCCCGCTGCAACAGCTTATCTTTTGGTGGAGAAACTATACCACCTTCTTTTGGGTGCTGCTGCTATTGCGCTTCTTGCTGCTTTAGGAGGATATGGTTGCAGTCGTTGGCTGGACACCTCTATTGCGGGCACCATAGCCACCTTGCTTGGGGTTCAGTTTTTAGCCGCCTTAGTCTACCATCAATTCATTCAAAAACGAAACCAATATGCAGTGGTTTAGACACTCCTTTGAAACGCTACCAAAACAAGACCTCTACGCAATACTCCGCTTGCGATCAGATATATTCGTCGTTGAACAGGATTGCGTGTATCTGGATTTAGACAATCAAGACCAATCCAGTTATCATCTATATGCAAAAGATAAAGAAGGTGCTGTGGCAGCCTATGTGCGCATCTTGCCTCCGGGAACAGCCTATCCTCAGCTGAGTATTGGTCGAGTAGTGGTTGAGAAATCTTCGCGAGGAAAGGAATTGGGTATTGAACTCATGGTCCGCGCTGAAGAATGGGCATGGGATTTATTTGAGTACGAGCGCGACGTGGTTATTATGGCACAATCGTACCTGCTTCAATGGTATGGTCGTTTGGGCTATGTAGCTCAAGGCGAGGAGTTTCTCGAAGACGGTATTCCACACCGAATAATGATTAAATCAAATAAATAGCTCGAGGAACCATGGTCGTGATAAGAGTCACGGATTGAAAATACGTTTTGTTTTAGCTTAAAAATTAATGTGGCGTCGTCCATATTTTGATGTGTTAGTTGGAATGCCTCGAGTGGAAACGCTCGGGGTTTTTTTATGCTTAAATTCGTACACATGAATACATCTCAAAACGCCGGGGCAGTGAGCCTTAAAGATTCAATGATGGAAGTAGAGGGCTGGACAGACAACGTATACCAGCAGAACTTCATGGACTTGTTGGAGCAGCAACCCTACATTATGGGTACCTTGATGGAGGCCGATGACGGCTTAGAAGATGGCACGCACAGTTGGATGTTGAAATCGGTGCTGTTATTAAAATGGTCCTTTCAGAAAATGGGCTGGCGGTTGACCATGCTTAGCAATGAGAAATGGCAAAATGTTATTGAAGAGAAAATGGAGGTCTATGAATCTCACCAAGAGGAGCATGGACTGGATATTTCTGCGCTTATTAAATTGAGTAGTTCGCCAAACACCTTGAGTGAATTATACCTCTACACAGTAGAAAACAACACGACAACCGAAGAAGCAAAGGGCAATGTTCTTTTCTTGTTGGATTGCGCTATCGAAGCGATGGAAATGGCAGTCCTCCAAGACAAAACAGAAAGCGACGCATAGCATGGATCAAGCGAGTAAAATAGTAGGCCACATGATGGAAAACGATGCTTTTAGCCAATGGCTGGGTATTCGCGTAGTGTCTAATGCGCATGGCCAGGCGGTCCTTAAAATGATCGTAAGAGATGAAATGACGAACGGGTTTCATATCGCCCACGGTGGCATTTCCTACGCCTTAGCAGATTCAGCGCTGGCCTTCGCGGCAAATGGAGGAGGGAGGCAAAGTCTTTCTATTGAAACCAGCATACACCACCTACAAGCGGTTCGCGCAGGGGAAGAACTTACTGCAACTGCATCCCTGTTGAATGAAACGCATAAAACAGGGCTGTATCAAATAGACATCACAAATCCTGAGGGAGTGCGCGTAGCGTGGTTCAAAGGAACCGTATACCGCACTTCGAAAGAATGGAACCTATGAAACAAACCTATATCGTAGACGGCGTTCGAACGCCTATTGGAAAATTTAAAGGCACCTTAGCAGCTGTTCGAACTGATGATTTGGCAGCGATGACTATCGCCAAACTCATGGAAAAGAATCCAGATTTAGACGCTGCCGCTATTGACGACGTCATCCTAGGATGTGCTAACCAAGCAGGTGAAGACAACAGAAATGTGGCTCGTATGGCAGCTCTTTTAGCAGGTCTTCCTTGGAGCGTTCCCGGTGAAACAGTCAACCGTTTGTGTGCTTCTGGAATGAGCGCAGCCATTCATACCCACCGCGCCATCATGGCGGGAGACGGCGATCTATTCATCGCTGGAGGCGTGGAAAACATGAGCCGTGGTCCTTATGTCATGAGCAAGCCTCAGAGTGCCTACGGTACAGACAGTAAGATGTACGACAGCTCTTTTGGTTGGCGCTTTGTGAACCCTAAAATGAAGGAGCTCTACGGCACTCATGCCATGGGTGAGACCGCAGAGAACCTCGTGGAGCAGTTTGGCATTAGTCGTGAAGATCAAGATGCTTTTGCCCTTTGGTCGCAGCAGAAAGCAGCTCGAGCGCAAGGGCGCGGGCGATTTGACCTTGAGAAATTCGCAGTAGAGATCCCACAGCGCAAGAAAGATCCAATCGTCTTCACGAATGATGAATTCATGAAGCCGAATACTACCCTTGAAGCCCTCGGCAGTTTAAGAGCAGCGTTTAAAAAGGACGGTTCGGTAACTGCGGGCAATAGCTCGGGATTGAACGACGGTGCAGTGGCTTTACTTATGGCCAGTGGAGAAGCGGTGGAGAAGCACGGATTGAAGCCTTTGGCACGTGTGGTGAGCTCAGCGGTTGCTGGGGTGGAGCCACGCATTATGGGCATTGGCCCGGTGGAGGCTTCGAAGAAGGCATTGGCCAAAGCTGGATTGACTTTGGACGATATGGATATTATCGAGCTTAATGAGGCTTTTGCGGCGCAGGTTTTGGCCTGTACGCGCGAGCTAGGTTTGGCGGATAACGACGAGCGTATTAACCCGAACGGTGGTGCTATTGCATTGGGTCATCCACTTGGGGTGACGGGCGGTCGCATCCTTCATTCGGCAGCCCTAGAGTTGCAGGAGACCGGTAAGAAATATGCCTTGGTGAGCATGTGTATTGGCGTTGGTCAGGGCTATGCCACCATTTTAGAACGCGCATAAGATGGCTATATACCAATTCCTTGATTTCATTCCTGTAGTACATCCTACGGCCTTCGTACATCCCCAAGCAAATGTCACAGGTGACGTGATCGTAGGGCCGCATTGTTACATCGGGCCCGGAGCAGTACTCCGCGGCGACTGGGGCAGGATTGTGCTCGAGGAGGGCGTGAATGTGCAAGAGAATTGTACCGTACACATGTTCCCCAAAACCGAAACGCGCCTCAAGAAGATGGCGCATGTAGGGCATGGGGCGATTATTCACGGCGGGACGCTGGGTGAGAATGTGCTCATCGGGATGAATGCCGTGGTCATGGACAATGTTGAGGTGGGTGATGGCTCTATTGTGGGCGCATTGGCTTTTGTCCCACAGAATACGGTCATTCCGCCAAGGAGCATCTTCGTAGGCAACCCCGGAAAGGTGGTTAAGCAGGTCACCGATGAAATGCTCGAGTGGAAGACGGAGGGGACGAAATTGTACATGGACCTTCCGAAGCAATGCCAAGACACCTTGAAAGAGGTGGAGCCGCTCCAGGAATTGGAATCGGGTAGACCAGAACATACAGGAACCTATCAAACACACAAATAGATGAACACAGTTAAGAATTACATCCTTGGAAACTGGGAGGCAGGCAGCGGTGCGGAATACACGGCGCGCCATGCGATCACGGGGGCAGAAATTGCCACGGTGAGCTCAGAAGGATTGGATTATAAAGCCATTTTAGACTATGCCCGCAACGTTGGAGGTCCTGCCCTGCGCAAGATGACTTTTCAGGAGCGCGGCCGCATGCTCAAGGCACTGGCACTGCATTTAACGTCTATTAAACGCCAATTCTATGATGTGAGTTGGGCGACCGGGGCGACCAAGGTGGACAGCTGGATAGATATAGAAGGAGGAATCGGCAACCTATTTGCCAATGCGTCGCTTAGACGTCAATTTCCCGACCTTCCGTATTACGTCGATGGAGATCTCGCCCGATTGTCGAAAGAGGGCACGTTCATCGGTCACCACATTATGGTGCCGCGCCACGGGGTAGCTGTTCATATCAATGCCTTCAACTTCCCTATTTGGGGAATGCTCGAGAAAATTGCGGTGAATTTGATGGCGGGTGTTCCCGCTGTAGTGAAGCCGTCGGAATATACCTCCTACCTGACTGAAGCGATGGTCAAGGCCATCATCGACAGCGGTATTTTGCCGGAAGGCGCCCTGCAACTCGTGAGCGGTAAGGGACGCGGCATTCTTGATCACGTAGATTTCCAAGATATCGTGACCTTCACGGGTTCTGCGGCCACCGGTCAGGTGTTGCGCGGACTTCCTCATATGAACGAGCGTTCGGTACCGTTCAACCTTGAAGCAGATAGCTTGAATGCTTCGGTACTGGGTCCAGACGTAAAGCCGGAAGATGCAGAATTTGCGCTATTTGTGCGTGAATTAGCGAACGAAATGACCGTGAAAGCGGGTCAAAAATGTACAGCCATTCGCCGTGCCATGGTACCGGAACATCTGTTACCGGCGGTCCAAGAAGCCGTAATAGCGCGTCTGCAAAAAACCGTTATTGGCGATCCTCAGGCCGAGGGTGTGCGGATGGGCGCTTTGGCGACCCACGAGCAGATCGGTCGTGTAGAGGCGGAGATGAACAAGCTGATGGCCGAACAGGAATTGGTCTTTAATCCAGATCTTGATATCGTTGGTGCGACGGATGCTGGCGCGTTCTACACGCCTAAACTGTTTGTCAACAGCGATCCATTTGCCAAAACGAAAGTTCATGAGGTAGAGCCTTTTGGACCTGTGAGTACGTTGATGCCTTACAAGACTATTGATGAAGCTGTTCAGCTTACCGCAATGGGGCGTGGTTCTTTAGTTACCTCGTTTGCGAGCAAGAACACTTCAGATATCGTTGCATTTACAACTGAAGCTGCGGCATACAATGGACGTATCCACATCATCAACGAGAAGATGGCAAAGGAAAGTACTGGGCACGGTTCGCCGATGCCGCTGATGAAACACGGCGGTCCGGGACGCGCTGGCGGCGGTGAAGAGATGGGCGGTAAAAGAGGTGTTATGCACTATCTGCACCGCACGGCCATCCAAGGCCACCCGGACGATATTACGGCAATTACACAACAATACCAGCCTGGGGCAACGCGCCCAGAGGCTGTGCCGCACGTATTCCGTCAGCACTTTGAAGAACTAGAAATTGGTTCGACGGTGTACACGGCGAAGCATACAGTTACGGAAACCGACATCACGAACTTTGCTAATGTGAGCGGCGACAACTTCTACGCGCACATGGACGCTACTTCTTTAGAAGGAACCATCTTCGAAGGTCGAGTGGCACACGGATATTTCATCTTGAGCAAGGCGGCAGGTTTGTTCGTTGAGGCGAAAAAAGGCCCGGTGTTGTTGAACTACGGTATCGATGAATGCCGATTCACTAAGCCCGTTTATCCAGGGTCGACCATTGGGGTGAAATTGACCGTAAAAGAAAAGATCGATCAAGAGAAGCGTAGTGAGGATGATGTAGCAAAAGGCATCGTGAAATACTACGTGGAAGTCTACGACGATACCGATGAGGTGGTGGCCGTAACGACCATCTTGACCATGGTGAAGAAACTAGACCAGCGCTGATGAATATTCTGCAGAACACAATGCCCAAATACTATAACCTATGAACGAAGCAGTGAACCAAGGCGGTGTAAATGTCGCCATTGACGATCGCGGTTTAGCGACGGTAGAATTTTTCCACCCATTGTCCAATTCTTTACCCGGCAAGGTCCTTGCGAAATTGGCCAATACCATTACGGAATTGGGGGAAAACGACGCCGTAAAACTCATCCTTGTGAAGAGTGCGGGCGAGCGTGCCTTTTGTGCTGGTGCCAGCTTTGATGAACTCATTGCCATCGAAGATTTAGATACTGGAAAGGTCTTTTTTAGCGGCTTTGCCAACGTCATTAATGCCATGCGCAAGTGTCCGAAGCTCATTATCGGTCGCGTTCAAGGCAAGGCTGTCGGCGGTGGTGTAGGGCTCGCTTCTTCTGTAGATTATTGTTACGCCACCAAGCACGCCGCGGTCAAGCTAAGCGAGCTGGCGGTAGGCATAGGACCATTCGTAGTGGGCCCTGCGTGTGAGCGCAAGCTTGGGTTATCCGGCATGTCGGATTTGGCAATAAATGCTACCGAATGGCGCTCTGCGGAGTGGGCGTTCCAGCGTGGGTTGTACAATGATATTTTTGAAGATGCAGCGGCCATGGATGCGGCTATTGAAGCATTAGCGGGCCGATTATTGACTAAATCTGTCCCGGCAATGCGCGGGCTTAAGAAAGTCTTTTGGGAAGGTACGGAGCACTGGGACCAATTGTTGGCGGAGCGTGCCGCGATCAGCGGGGAGTTGATCTTAAGTAAGGAAGCTAAAGACGCTATTGGCGCATTTAAGAGTAAATAAATTACCCTATGTCTATTTTCATTGGTCCAGCCTTATTACTGCTGTTGGTTGCTATCGAGCTACTCATTCTTAAAGCGCTCAACAAACCTATTCCATGGTCAGAGATAACCATGAATTTAAATTCGGGCCAAATTTTGCTTTGGCTTGGTAGAGGCTTAGAGGTTTTGGGATATTATTATATGGCAACTCTAATACCTTACCAATTAACAGATTACCTTGGATTGTTTTGGGTAGTTTTCATTGCTTTTATTTTATGGGATCACCAATTCTATTGGCTGCACAACCTACATCATAAAATACCGCTTCTATGGTACATACACGAGGTACATCATCAAGGAGAACATTTTAATTCTTCGCTGGGAATAAGAAACTCATGGTTTTCTTCAATTTCCTCTTTGCCATTTTTTCTACCACTAGTTTTCCTTGGAATTCCTGTTGAGGTTTTTGTTTTAGTTTCGTCCATTCATTATTTCGTCCAGTTCTATAATCACAATGATGTCATTAAACATCCGAAATGGATGGAAAAGGTTTTCATTACGCCATCTCTTCACAAGGTGCATCACGGAGTCAACCGTGAGTACTTGAATAAAAACTGCGGAGGGACATTTAGCATATGGGATAGGATATACGGTACTCACCAACAAGAGCTTGAAGAGGTCCCGGTTAAATTAGGGCTAAGAAAAAGCTTTTCTACTGGCAGTCCGATTCTGGTAAATATTCTACCGTTCTTAAAATCTCCACGACCGAATGCGAAATTAAATAACGACCCATTATTGAATTTAGCCTCGTTTTTACTTTACATGCAGCTTTTATCGTTTATAGCAATACAGGAGCAGCTCACAATTGTATCGGGAACTGTTTTTGTTGTTTTTGTTGTCTTAGGTACGATTATTCTTGGGTTAATTCAGGAAGGAAAACGATACGCATGGTCAATGTGGGTTTTTAACTTAATAGCATCAAGCCTTGTGATGAATTACATTGGGTTGTTTGATTTCCAGTATGTTATCGTTTCTGTAATAGCTACTGCGGTCTATACATGTATAGTGGTATTCCGGGGTTTAACTGCCCGAATAAGGAAATCTCCAAGAGGTTTTTAATAGCCGTATTTACGAATGTACGCGTCAAGATGGTGGTTAGTTTTTTTAATTAAATCTTCACTTAGATCCGGGTAAGACCCGGGGACATGGCTTTTAACGGAGTTAAGGTATTTGTTAAGCTTTCCTTCTGAAAACCCTGTTATATCTAGTTGTTTAAATATTGCTTCAATTGTAGATTTCGGTTCTGCATTTAACTCATTAAAAGAGACTTCGATCCGATTTTTTTCAGGTATCAAGGCGCACTCCTCTTCCCATCCGGCCTCCAACGTTTTATAGGTTTCGAGCAAAGTATTCTCTTTGTTCTCTTTGAGCCTCGAGACATCACCAAACGATTGCATTTCATACCAGACCGTGTAGAGGTTTAAGCTGGATTTAACAACGGGTCTCGGATCTCTATGAATATGTATAAATTTAGCATCAGGGTATAGTTCTAAAAGCGTTTTTATCCTTGATGTGTGACCAGGAGATTTTAATATTAAGCCTTTTTTTCCGTGCGTTTTTCTTCCAAGTTTCAGCACAAACCTTAAGTGAACAGCTTTCCAGTCATCGATGTCTTTCTGTGGTAATGATTTTAACGAAATACAGGACTTAAAGTATTCATCATCGAACGGAAATGTTATTGATAGATATGGCGTTGCGGCACAGTAGCTAGCCATCGCAAGTTCATCTTCTTGCGGTGTGTTAACGCTCATCTTCATTGTATCAAAAAGTCGTTGATTCGGAGTAAACAACGAGATAATCGGCTTAAGCCAAGAGTTTGTAAAAAGAAAATGTGCGGGCATAGCACATTCATATGTCGTTGGTGCGATTAAATCTCCAGCAGCTTCAATGAGGTTGTGTAAATGGGTCGTTCCAGAGCGATAGTGCCCGACAATGAAAATCATTTGTTTTGGACGCCGACCTTTATAGAAAAAATCAGGGATTGCTAAAATAGAGTTTAACAAGCCTATTGGAACAAATAGAACCAGCTTAAACCAACCTCCAAAGCTCATGTTTCTGCCAAATTTAATTGGATACCTTAACAGTCGCGTGAAGGTTGTTCCGTAAAGAAATGAGACTTTCATTGTTTATAGATTTTGATCATTTCATGTATTGTTATCGAAGTGCCTCGAGCAAAGATTTTGGACATTACCTGTTGGTTGCCCTCCATAGAAAGCTCTTTTTGTATCTCTGAGCACATTATTACTAAAGCAACGGAATCACCCCCGAGTGTAGCGAAGGAACGATTACTGCGCGTTAAACAGTCTTGTATTTCCAAATCTAGATAGTGCGACCATGCCCGCATGACCACGCCGTTTAATAAATCATCTTCTACAATATCCTCCGCAGCCGGAAGGGAATCCAATGAGTCATAAAACCCTTGTATTTGCTCTTCCCATTTTTCTAGTCCAGATCCAGCGTGCACTCCTAGTCCAATTCTAGAGCCGTTTTCATGCGATAAGCAAAATGCAGTATACGGGCTTTGAGCACCTACCATTGGAATTGGAATGAGGTCTATGGCATCAAGATTAGGCGCAGAAAAATGCTGCAAAGACAGCTGTCCCAGATCGGAAATAAACCCACTCGCGAAATAGTAGCCCGTGAGTCGAGAAACGAGGTGAATAACCTTAGCGGAAGGACGAAGCAACCAGCTGGGAAGGGTTTTAATTTTGAATGAACTCAAACTATTGTTTAGAGGAGCTTTAGACTGAACTTGAAGGTTTAATTGAGCTGTAATATCCCCCAAAGAGTCTGTGGGTTTGACATTCAAATATATAGGGAGTGTCATGTTTCCAAACCCGGAGGAACAAACCCCGAACTTCCTGAGATCAAAGGGGATGAAAAAGTTGCCTTTTCTACCCATTGCTTTTGATGCCGATAGTGCTAATACAGCACAAACATTGCCAATAGCTTTATCATGAGTTAGAATTTTTGGGGGTCGTTTTGAGCGCCACTCCCCTTTAACTTTAGAGATTCTAGGCCCTTGTATTCCGTTACTTTTTGTAAAAATCGTCGGTAAAGCATCTTCCTCAGAGTAGAGACGCTGATCAGCAGTTAATGGTATTCCGCGAATGGCCTTAAAAATATCTTTTAGGTATTGGACATACGCGGCACCGTCCATTAAAACATGGTGGCTCTTCACAAGCAAAAATAAATTTGTTTTGGTGACAACTATGTGGTGCTCTATTAATGTCCCTGAGTCTTTAACAGGCTCGTTGAATAAAGGATCCCTTGGAGCAGGCTCCGTATCCCGGTTGTGGACTTTAATATGGATGTCACTGTTTTTGCTTAAATAAAGCTTTGATCCACGGATTCTTCTCGAGTGGATTTTATGCGTATTCGAAACTAGTGCAATACCTTCTTTTAATGCGGCTACGCCACCTAGATGACTGCTGGAAACGAACTTAACGAGCACCTGTATCGCATCACGATGTTTAAAAACGGAGTTAACGAAATATAATTGTTCATTGAAGTTTAAAGAGCGCCTGTCAGACATAACGAAACTCAAGGTAAAACATAAATTTGAGTAGGTGAATGTAAATAATCACTAACTTTAAGTTAAACCTATTCCTCTTCAAGCTTAATGGAAATTTATGTTTTTTCTGATTTGTATGTTGAGCCTCATTTAGCACGAGAAGTCCAAGCTAAATATTACTACAGTGAGTCGTATGATTTTCCTTCAGTTGAAAACGCTATCGTGGTTTTTGTCTTTTCCGATCTCTACAAAAACTATTCAAGGAGTTCATCGACAGAAATAAGACGACTTGTAGATGAATACGATCATTCGAACAGCGTATTGCTTTTATCGGACCTTCAAAGCAATGCTATACTCTCAGATATCTCGCATTATGATTTCTCGTTTGGATATTATGCGCAAATGCCCTTGAGTAAGGTAGGCATTGAAAAAATAGCTATTGAGATAAAGAGCTTTATTCGCTATAAAATGCGAGGGGCTTTAAAGTGCTATTTTGTAGATCTAGACAACACCCTAATCCCAGGGGTTTGGGAAGAAGATAAGGAATCAATAGTTGAAGAATACCAAAAGCCATCTTCCGGAAGCTTTCATTCTTTGAAAATGTTTCTGAAGAAACAAGCTAGTTACGGGGCTCAAGTAATTATTGTTTCAAAAAACGATCATTCTAGTATTATTGAGGCCTTAGAATGTATTGATAGAAACTGGCATCAATGGGTCACTCATGTTGATAGCGGCTGGGGCGTTAAACACGAGAGAATAAATCAGATGATTATCCGAATAGGAATCGCTGCAGAGGATTCCCTTCTAGTCGACGACAACCCTATTGAAATAGGATCAATAGAAGAATATTTACCTCTACTTAACAGCCAATTATTTAAAAATAATTTCCAGCATTTTGTACGCGATTTGAAATCAAAAGGCCTTTACTTGTTTGGCAATGCAAGTTTCAACGAGGAAAGAAGAAATCACTATAAGCAAAAATTAAGTCCAGCCTCCAAACTGAAAGAACAGAACTTAAAAATTGATTTTCGCTATAATCTTTTTGAGAACAATCCAGCTCACGTTGAAAGGGTGATTGAACTTAGCTCGAAGACAAATCAATTTAACTTAAATAAAAAAGCGCTAAACGCAACAGAACTGATAAAATACAAGGTCTTCACTTGGGACTGTGAAACACAATACGGCCAGCTAGGGATCGTTGGCTTCGCTTTAATTTCAAATGAAGACAGGCTGATCAACTTCGCTATGAGCTGCAGAGCACTTGGTTTTAGGTTAGAGCATGCCGTATTTAATGAGATTAATCTAAAACATAAAATAGAGTCAATAGCCTTTAAGAAGACAGATAAAAACAAAGTAGCACAAGAGTTTCTCAGTACACTAGAAGATATTCCTGTGAAAGAAGTGAGTCTTCGTTTCTAGAACATTGGCAATCAGTGAAAAATTAATTTTAATAACCATAAATGAGTCTTTCTTTTAATATTCTCGGTCATGCTTGGACAGTGCCTAAACCTGTTGAAAGTTCGCAAATAGAGCGCGATCTGAAATGGCCACAAGGATGGTCGCAACGTTATTCTGGTGTCAAAAAAAGACACTGGGTAGATCATCCAGAATCTAATGGTGAATTAGGAACGGATGCTGCTTTAAAGGCGATGGAGATGGCCGGAGTATCAATACGAGAGATTGATTTAGTGATTTTTGCTGGGGCGACTTATGATTATACATTGCCTAACCAGGCAAGTGTTATAAAATCAAAGTTGGACAGCGAGAGTAAGTTTCATATTCCTTGTATTGATGTGGACACCACATGTTTAAGCTTCATTACAGGCTTAGAAATAGCGGTCGAAAAGCTAGCGCTGTCGAAAGCGACTAACGTTTTATTGATTTCAGCAGAAGTATCTTCAAATGGACTGAATCCAGAGAATAGGGAAACGTATTCGTTATTTGGAGACGCAGCCGCAGCCTTTATTCTTTCAAAAGGCAATGAAGTGAACATTATGAATGTCCTTTTAAGAAACTATAGTTCTGGGATTTATGATACTATTATTGAGGGTTCAGGAAATAAAAAACCTCCAAGCCTTTACCCCTTTACTCCTGAAACTCATTCGTTCAAAATGAACGGAAAGAAACTGTTAAGACTTGCTAAAACAAAGATCCCTGTTTTTATGCAAGAACTATTTTCTGCTGTTGCAATTGAGCCTCAAGATCTCGATCATTGCATTCCTCACCAGGCGTCTAAATCGGGACTTTTAATTTTTGAAAGCTGTTTTCCGCTCATAAAACACGGGGTTAATGTCGAAAGCACATTAGAAGACTATGGCAACTGTATTGCCGCCTCCATACCAATGACATTTTCCATGTTATTGAGCTCAGGTAAAATTACGCAAGGACAGACTTGTATGTTAGCCGGTACCTCAGCGGGTTTCGGGATTGGAGGAATAATATTAAAGTTCAACGATAAACCGACATGAGGCGGATACTTATAACTGGGGCATCCGGTTTTCTTGGCTTCAGAACGATAGAGTACTTAGTCGAACAAAGTGATTTTCACATAATTGCTGCCGCACGCACAAGACGTGATGAAAGAATGATCATTTCAGATCGCGTTCAGTATTTTTTTGGAGACTTAACGGACACTAATTATGTTCAAAGCCTTTTTAAAACTCCAATTTTTGCCGTCGTTAATTGCGCAAGTTTAAGCGCCCCTTGGGGACAGAAAAGTACCTTTAGAACAGCAAATCTTACTACTCAAGAAAAGTTGATTGACGCTTCGTTGAAAGCGAAAGTGAATCGATTCATATACATATCGACTCCTTCGATTTATGTAAACCACAAGGACCGGTACGGTATTACTGAAGAAACAGCGCTTTTCCCGCCAGTAAACGCATATTCATGGAGTAAACAACATGCGGAAAAAACGCTGCGCTCCTCTGGATTATCGCACATTATTCTGAGGCCAAGAGCACTGGTCGGAAGAGGAGATACGATAATATTTCCAAGATTGATTCGCGCTCATTTGGAGGGGAAATTAAAAATAATGGGTAGCGGCTCAAATGTTTGCGACATAACCGGTGTTATAAATGTGGCACATGCAATCTATTGCGCTCTTGAAGTAGGAGACAAAAGCGCGTTGAATCAAGATTATAACATCACTAATGACGAGCCCATTAAGCTTTGGACTACTATTAACAAAGTCCTTACTGAATTGGGATTTGATGCAGTTAAAGGCAGGATTTCAAAAAGGGCGGCGTATATAATAGCGTTCGTCCTAGAAAGCTTGTCTCGTCTTACAAAAGGCAAAGAACCTGCATTATTGAGATATTCAGTAGCAACGCTATCATGTTCAATGACCTTTGACATTACAAAGGCTAAAACACGTTTGAATTATACCCCTGTATTATCAACCGATGAATCCATTGAAGAATTCATTAATTGGTATAAATCCAAAGAATCATGACTTGGAAGCTACATTTTACGCACACTGGGTACTGCACATCCAATAGAGCTGAGGTTCTTCAAGGTGAAAAACGTGAGAAGATTCGGTTTTATGCCACCATTGGAATTTTAGTCCATCCAAATCACGGCCTCGTATTATTTGATGTGGGATATCATGATCAGTTCTATGAGCAAACTAAAACTTTTCCGTATTCCATATATGCCAAAATAACTCCAGTGTTTCATTCACCTGAGGAAAATGCAAAAAGTAGACTCGAAGCGCTAGGCTATAGGGCAGAAGATGTATCGATTGTGGTTATTTCGCATTTTCATGCGGATCATATTGCGGGCCTTGTTGATTTCCCAAATGCTAAATTTGTTTGTGATTCTAAGGCATGGCTTTCAATCCGGTCAAAAAGCGGATTTTGGGCTGTTAAAAGAGGATTTATACCATCCTTGTTGCCTGCTGATTTCGAGGAAAGGCTTGAATTGATTGATTTTGAAAAAGCAACTGCTGTCAAGCACCATGAGATTTTAAAAAGGGAGTATGACTTATTTAATGACGAGTCTTTTATGATTAGCGAACTCCCTGGTCATGCATCTGGTCAAATCGGAGCAAGAATTCAAACCAATTCGGGTGAAGTACTTTTAATAGCGGATGCTGCTTGGGTAAAGGAAAATTATATTGAGATGAAATTACCATCGCCAATTGTCAAATTATTTTTTTCAAGTTGGTCGGATTTTAAAAAGAGTCTTGAAAGGGTACATCGTTATCACAACCAACACCCTTCTACATCGGTAATTCCCTGTCATTGTTTTTCTACATTGATGGAATTAAATCCAGATTCAGTTGAGCTTTAAGCTTAAAATAATAGTTGCCCTTTTCTTCGAAGTATTAACTGCTAGGTTAATACGTTCTAAACATGGTTTTAGAATGATAAGACGCATTAGAAGGAGGAATTTCATTAAGAACACGCTGCCAAAGAGCGAGTTTTATTCGAAGTATGAGGATTTTGATGACTTACCGTTGGGCAACAAGAAGCTGCTCATGGATAACTTTCAAAAGATTAATGTTCTAGGAATCGGTTCTGATGAAGCTTTCCAAGTTGGCATTGAGGCGGAGCGTGGACATCGAAAGGACTCTATGATAGACAGTGTAACCGTTGGTCTAAGCAGTGGCACCTCGGGTAATAGAGGAATTTTTTTAGTTAGTGAAAGCGAGCGAGCGGCATGGGTCGCAGCAGTATTAGTACGTGTAATAGGCGTTTCTCTTAAGCAAAGGAAAGTCGCATTTTTCTTAAGGGCAAATAGCGAGCTCTATGAGAGTGTTCGAAGTAATCTATTAGCATTTCAGTATTTTAATATTTTCCAGCCCATGGAAACGCATTGGGAGGAGTTGTTGCGCCTAAAACCCAGCATCATTGTTGCTCAGCCAAGCGTGATTATAGAACTTATCATACAATCAGAGCGGGATTATATTCCTTGGAGTATAGAAAAAATCATAAGCGTTGCTGAAGTCCTTACACCTAAGGATGAGCAAATAATTTCAACCTGGGCGGGAATTAAAGTTGACCAAGTCTATCAATGCACCGAGGGGTTCTTAGCACATACCTGTTCGAAAGGCAATCTGCACTGGAATAGTGATTTTATACTGGTTGAGAAAGAGTGGCTTAACGAAGATCAGTACATACCAAGAATAACAGACTTGAAACGAACAACACAACCAATTGTAAGGTACGCCATGAATGATGTGATTACAAAGGGAGAGTGCAGTTGTGCTCTTAAATCTGAGGTAATAGGCTCTATAGACGGGAGAATGGACGATGTTTTTAAATGGGAAACAAGTGAAGAAACAATTACTATTTTCCCCGACTTTTTAAGACGTACTGTCGCTTTTTCGAACCCAAAAATTAGCGATTATCAAATAATCAAAAGAAATCAAGACATCTTTTTATGGATACTCGGGGCGGAGGAATCTTATGAGGCGGCGGAATCTGCATTAACGCAGCTATTTTTGAAAAAGGGGGTTTCTACTGAATTACACAAAATAAAGCAACCATATGCGGCAAGTAATGGAAAGAAAAAACGGGTGATTAACTTTGATTAAAGCAGCTACTTGTTTGAGAAATGAAAAAGACCATACTAATACTATTGATTGTTGTTTCACCATTCGTCGCGAAGTCTACAGATACCACAAAAGTGTTCAGTCGTAACGCAATTTATAGCGTCTCGGGTGCTTTTACGGAATTAGATAACTGGAATGCGGGTGGGGAGAACAGCTCGAACATTAGTTTTCTAATTCGCGAAAATTGGGTGAAAAAGGGCCCTAGTTTTACCACCGTGCATCTACTTGAGGGGAACTACGGATTGAGCAGACAGGCCGGGACACTCACCAAGAATGCGGACCGATTAGAATTTACCACAACATTGACAGGTTCGCCGAAGGTGACGGAGTGGAACCTTTCGAGTCAGTTTAATGTAAAGACGCAATTGGCCCCAGGTTACGCGAAGGGGGATACTACACTTATTCCCGTATCGAATTTTGGTGCACCCATTTACGGGCAATTCTCCTTTGGTGTAGGGAACAACTCGTTCGACCATTGGCAGCTGTTTCTTTCCCCAATGGCGGGAAAAAGCACTACGGTTTTAGATGCTGATTTGAGGGATAAAGCCGCTTTTGGAGTAGATACTGGTGCTACATGGCGTTTGGAGGCAGGTGCTAAGATTACCTTGAACTACAACCAACAGTTCAGCGATGCATTTTCGGTGACGGCGAAGTCTGACATCTTCTACAACTATTGGGGTCCACTGTCAGCGACCGATTTTATGCTTGACATCATTGCTCTTTATAAGATTAAAGAGGCCTTTTCTGTCAATGCTCATATCCAACTCATACGGGACATCGACCAAATAGATGCTTGGCAACGCCGTTCGGTGTTGGGTGTAGGCTTGGCTTATACAATCAAGTAGATTTTCTTAACCTTTTCTCCCTTCTCCAAAGCACGAAAAAGAGGAGAATGAGCCCCGGTTGGAGCACCACAAAAACGAGAATATTGGCGAGGTAGTAGCCGTAGCCGTATTCGCCCGGTGCGCCGCCCATCACTTGGAGGATGTAGACGCATTTCATAAAGAGGTCGGTGATAAATGCTTCCATGAAGACTTAACGCGAGGCGAAAAGTTATCGTACAAAAAAAGCCACCCTTCGGGGTGGCTTTTAAATGTAATATCAGTTTGAGAACTACTTCACAAACACCTTGATGGAGGCGCTCATGTCGCGGCCGTAAGAAGCGTGTACGCCGTTGGCGAATTGCATGCCCAAACGAACTTCGCCCATAGGAAGGGTCACAGTATCTGAAGTTTGACCGCCGCCGTAGTGGATATTTACACTATCTGCAGGAACTACTTCGCCTTTTGCGAGGAAAGCATTGCCAATCAATAGGTGGTGGTGGCCTGTGCCCTCTACAATCTCACCCGCTGGGCGAACATCCATGCCTTCTACCTCAAACTCAACGTAAACAGGATTGCTTACGGTATCGCCGTTTTCAAGGTTGGCAAAGAATACGCTGCCGGTAGCTTCGTCCATTTCCTCTGGAGCCATGCTCTCGTGGTTGTGGTCGTGGCCTTCGTGGTTTTCTGCTGGCGCTTCAGTAGGCTGGCTGCAGCTAAATGCGATTGCGCCGAGCGCTGATAGTAGGAGTGTCTTTTTCATGTTATTCAAAGTCAATAAGTACATTATTCTTTTCAACAGCATCACCCACCGAAACGTTCACGGATTTAATAATTCCTTCTTCTTCTGCTTTGAGCATATTCTCCATCTTCATGGCTTCCAGGATGAGTAGTCCCTCGCCTTTGGCCACTGTTTGACCGGGCTGAACCATAACCTCAAGGACTTTACCTGGCATAGGCGCTTTGAGCTTAGATGCTTTTGCGGTATTTGCTGCGGACATTCCCATTTGCTCGAGCAGTAGATCGTAATGATCTTTAGCGTTTAGCTCGAGTAATTGGTCATTGATTTTCAAAGAGAAGGTCTTGCCATCTTCGCTGCGCTCCACCCATTGCACGTAGTAGGATTTATGGTCCTTTAAAATATGCCAAGTGCGTCCGTCTATCTTTTCAATGTCCAGGTTGTAGTAGGTGCCGTCCAATAACCCTTCTGCCGGGTTGCTATCTGGCGCTACTTCAAAAGTGTTTTTTCCTGTGATCTTGTACATGCAGTAGTTCTTTCGACGCTTAAAGGTACAACGGAATTAGTCCAATTTTGAAACCCAAACTTGTGCGCCTGTAACGTCAATGACGAGGTCCATATTTTCTGGCACGTCGAACGGACTCGAAACTTCGCCGAATTCGAAGATAGCGGCCGCTTGATCCTCTTCGCCTTCTTCGCCCCGCACAATCATTATGCTATTCGTTGCGGTGTCTGTGTCCAAGCTCATGTCATAGCCAAGCTCGCCATTGAATAACGCTTGATGTTTATGTTTCAATGCTAACATTTGCGAAAAGAAATCTGCCTGACCATGAGGCGTTGACCAGTCTAATCCAACAGTGTCTTTAGTAAAGAAAGGGAATCGGTGATTCAATCCTGCTTCCTGGCCGGAATAGATTAACGGGAAGCTGCGCTGCATCATAGCGGCCAAGACGTACATGGCATTACCTAAATCACCCATACGCTCTTCAACTGTGCCGTTCCAGCTATTTTCATCATGGTTGGTGTTGAAGTACATTTTCATGGTCTCCGAAGGCCATAGGGTATCGCCTTTAGCAGCATACTCCGCGATAGCGCTTACGTTTTTATGACCTCGGGCTATTTCGTTCATGATGTGATGAAATTCCCAGCCATAAACGGCATTGAATCCGGCTTCAATGAGCGCAGGGTCTTCCCATTCTGCCAGCATGAATAGTGGTCCGTTAGTGGCACGTAATGTGGTAATTGCTGTGTTCCAGAAATCAGTAGGAACAAAACCAGCTACGTCGCAACGGAATCCGTCAATATCCGTGTTTTTAACCCACCAATCCATGTCTGCAATCATAGCCTCACGCATTCCCGGTGCATCATAGTTTAAATCGGCAACATCGGTCCAATCTGTTGGGTTTCCATCGTTGTCGACAGCAACAATCGGAAAGTTCCCGTCCACATCTTTGGTATAGAATTCAGGATGCTCGGCTACCCATACATGATCAAATGAAGTATGGTTAGCGACCCAGTCAAGGATGACTTTCATGCCAAGTTCATGAGCCTGGTTTACGATGGATTGAAAGTCTTCTAAGGTTCCAAAATTCGGATTTACTGCTGTATAGTCTGAGATACTGTAGTAAGAGCCGAGCTCGCCTTTGCGGTTTTCTAAACCGATAGGTTGAATAGGCATGAACCACAAAATATCTACGCCCATCTCTGCTAAGCGAGGAAGGTGAGATTGGAAGGCTTTTAATGTGCCTTCCTCTGTGTATTGCCTGACGTTTACTTCATAGATATTGTCGCTAGCCGCCCATTCTGGGCGTTTAGGGCCGTCGTATACAGCTAAAGGGGCGACGGGCGCAGCTGGCTGACACGTAATCATTGTTGTTGCAGCAGCTAAGGCAATAAGTATTGTTCTTTTCATGGTAAATGGATTAGTCTTGGTTGAATTGGCCGCAATTGCGGGTTTGGTAGATTTCGCCGTCTGCAGGAACAGTAATGTCCCAATCTTCTAGGTAGCGGTCTTCATTACTGTTGTTAAAGAAGAAGCGTACCTCCTGTTCCATGTACTTGCGAACAATGATGAGCAGGTGCGGCTCGGGTTGATGCACTGTTGTAGAACCGTAGTTCAAGGCCATAATGTTGGTCCGATTTTCATTGAGTCGTGCAATGCGATCAAAGAGCTGCTGCTGACGAGGTGAAAAGTCGAACGGCATCATCTTTCTGTTGTCCGGGTCGTTTCCTCCGTGAAGGGCAATCTCGTCGCCATAGTAGAGAATGGGAATACCAGGAACCGCAATGTTGAAGGCGTGCATTGCCGCCATTTTTCTATACCCACGCTCAGTAGGTTCCGGGATTTCGCGTGTCCAACCGGCAAGCTTGCTGTCTTCGCTCATGCTGAGGTGTCCCGAGGCCATGGAGGAGAAGCGTGGCTTGTCCTGATTGCCTGAGATATTCCCCATCAAATGGTGGTGGCCGTAGTAGGTAAGGCTGCTTTCCAATGCCTTGCGCAGGCGGTCAAACGTTGCACCTTCTTGTGTGAAGGCTTCGAATGCTGCATCGTAGAGGTTAAAGTTGAACTGGGCATCGACTTTACCACTACCGACATAGCTGGCAATGAGCTCATCCGAGCCATAGGTTTCCCCAATCTGGTACACATGGTCATCGCTTGCAGCACGAATTTTCGCTGTGAGCAAACGCGTGAAATTCATCGGGATGTGCTTGGTCGCATCGTGGCGGAAGCCGTCGAAGTCGTATTCAGTAATCCAAACCAGTGCGCTATCACTCATGAGATCGGCAACGGTATCATTGCGAAGCTCAAGGGTAGGCATAAAGGTGTCGAACCAAGTCGTCAAGCGCTCCTCATCCCAAAGTTGGGTGTTGAGTCTTCCATCTTCCGTGTATTTGTTGGTGGCCCAATTTGGGTGTTTCTGGTACACCGGGTGCAATTCATGGACGTGGTTGGCCACATAGTCCAGAAGTACATTTTGCTCCTTTGCATGGGCATCGTCGAGGAACAAATGCAGCTCTTCAGGAGAAGCGAAACGGTGGTCCGGTTTGATATTGCTCACAGGCCAATATCCGTGGTATCCAGAGAATGTACTTACCGGTCCACCTTGGTTCCAAAGACCCCAGGCATCCTCTGGGTTTTGTGTGATTGGGCTGATCCAAAGCGTATTAGTATGGAGCGCATCAAAATATCCTTCAGCCAATTTTTGGCGCATACCCTCAATATCTCCGCCTTGGTAGTTGGCACGAGGGTGCACGGTAGAATCTTGAACGGGCTGATCGTTAGTAGGGTTGCCGTTGAAGAATCGGTCTACCATAGCGAAATACATGATGGAAGTATGCCAGTCTTTACGGTCCAATTCCTTCGTATCAATAACCACTTCGCCAAACTTTAATGGGATCAACCAATCCCCGCCTTGCTGGCCGTTTCGTGCGGTATACAATCGGATCCAAGCGCGTTCCCACTCCTGGGCATCTGCAGGAATTGCAATGCTTAGTCCGTCCTCATCGTGTACAACGTCAATCACGCGGTTGTTGAAGAAGGCTAATACTTCCTGGTCTTCAGGGATAGCAGAAAAACGCAACGACGCTTCACTCACGTACTGGAAATCAATGGCTACAGGAGCTTCACCGCCGCCGCCTTCCACGATCAAAACATTGTTGAAACTTCCAAATCCATTGGGCACAGTTACTTCATTCGAAGGGTCTAATACTTCTTCGCCGTTCACGACGAGTTTGTAGGCATATTCACCCGGTGTGAGCACCAAAGACGCTTCCCAAGCACTACCGTTCCATTCCAAGAAGGTGGCGTCGCTGTTCCAAGCGTTAAATACACCTTTGACCTTCACCTCTTCTCCTTCGAAACTTGGAATGCTCAAGGTGATGGCGCGCTTGGCGCCTCTAAAGAAGGGCACAAATAAGTCTTCATCGTCTCCATCAATATGGGCGAAGTTCAGCTCATGCTCTAGAGTACCCGTGATCACTTCCCCGTCGAAGTCTAGACCACTTGGTAATTCGAGCAGTCCATTAGCATAATCATTTACCACAAAATCACTCTGTGTACCGTGATGAACGTGCGGCGAAGCCAGATCAGAGGCCTGCATGCGAAGGGGAGCTGAGGGCTGAACGTCACAGGCAGCGAGCGCTGCACTGATGGAGAGTATCGTTAAAAATTTCTTCATGTTCTGTGGGCTAAAAAAAGGCGCACGTGGCGCCTTTCTAAGATAGTATCTATTCATTATGCCATTGCAGCAGCTGCAGAGGACGCTTTTTCGCCGGCAGCAACTTCGAACCACTGTCCATCGATGGCGAATTTGGCCGGAGCGCCACTTACGTTTTCGATAGTCATGCCTTCTGCGGTGAGGTTTGCCTTAAGCGTCGCGCCTCTCCAAAGGATAGAGAAGGTAAGGCCCTTCCACTGTGCCGGAAGCTTTGGTGTGAAGTGCAATTCCTCGTCGCGAATCTTCATGCCGCCGAATCCTTGAACAACAGACATCCAGGTTCCTGCCATTGAGGTGATGTGCAACCCTTCATGAACCTCGCGGTTGTAATCGTCGATGTCTAAACGAGAGGTGCGCAAATACATTTCGTAGGCTTTCTCTGGGTAGTCGATCTGCGCAGCTAAGATTGCATGCACACAAGGGCTCAACGAGCTCTCATGAACGGTTTTGGGCTCATAGAAATCGAAGTTGCGCTTCACTTCCTCTTGCTCGTACAAGTGGTTCAAGAAGTAGTAGCCTTGCAACACATCTGCTTGCTTGATGAAGATCGAACGCAAGATGCGGTCCCAGCTCCAGTGCTGGTTGATCGGGCGCTCGTCTAGGCTGAGGTCGTCGGCAGTGAGCTGCTCCTTGTCTAAGAAGCCGTCCTGCTGCAATACCACGCCTAATTTCTCGCTCTTCGGGTAGTACATCTTCGCGATGATGTCATTCCACTTTGCGAATTCAGTATCGGCGTTCAGCGCAGTTTTGCTGGTAATAGCGCTTAGCGCGTCTGCAGCATTTTCTGCGAGCCAATGGTGGGCTTCCAACGTCCACTCCAAGGTCCACGCCGCCATGCGGTTGGTGTACCAGTTGTTGTTGATGTTGTTCTCGTACTCGTTCGGCCCAGTTACACCGAGCATTACGTAGGCTTCTTTCTCCTGTGACCAATTTACACGTTGCGACCAGAACCGGCTAATACCTAGAAGGACCTCAAATCCCCCTTCGGCTAGATAGCCCCAATCTTGGGTGTGACGTATGTAATCGAACACGCCATAAGCGATGGCTGCATTGCGGTGGATTTCCTCGAAAGTGATCTCCCACTCGTTGTGACATTCTTCGCCGTTCATCGTCACCATCGGGTACAATGCTGCGCCGTCGGTAAATCCTAGCTTGCCTGCATTTTCAATGGCCTTATCCAGCTGCTTGTAACGGTACAAACACAAGTTCTTCGCCACCTCCGGCTGCGCCGTAGCGAGGTAGAAAGGCAAACAGTATGCTTCGGTATCCCAGTAGGTAGAACCGCCGTATTTCTCACCGGTAAACCCTTTAGGACCGATGTTCAATCTATCGTCCACACCTGTGAAGGTCTGGTTCATATGGAAGATGTTGAAACGGATGCCCTGCTGTGCTTCCGCGTCGCCGTCAATTTCAATATCGGAGGTTTCCCATTTATGGTGCCAAGCGGCAGCATGTTCATCACGTAATTGGGTATAGCCTGCGTGCGCCGCTGCTGCGGCGCTATTGGCTGCGTTTACATCTAAAACTGCAGTGGAATGATTCATGTTCGACAGTACGGCAGCGAATTTATTCACTTGCAGGTTTTGCCCTTGTTGAACGTTGAATGTTGCGCATTCGCAAACGTTCATGTGAGTCGCCTCTGTGGTTGAGTCCCATGCTACTGATGCACCTTCAATAGCGGTGTAATTACGCATGGCTACGCTAACCTCAAAGCCGGTTTTTTTTGTTTTTGCGTGTACATAACTGGTACCGTTCTCTTGTCCACAGCTGACTGATTCCCAGAATTTTTCATCGTAATTACTGTCCTCGTTTTCCACATCAAAGTCCAGGTAAGAACATATTTCAATGGAACCGGAGAAGTTGATAGGAGTGATACTGTAGGACAGTGCGCCGATCTCATCCTTTACGATACTTACGAATCGCTCAGAATTGATTGCGAGTATTTTTCCTGAAGGAAGGGTGGCTTGAAAGGAGCGTTTCAGAAGCCCGCTTTGCATATCGAGTTCGCGGTAAAAATCGGTTACTGTGGTAGCGGTGTTTAGATCGAAAGTTTCGCCATCCACTTTAACGTTTAAACCAATCCAGTTACAGGAGTTAAGTACTTTGGCGAAGTATTCAGGATACCCGTTTTTCCACCAACCTACACGTGTTTTATCGGGATAGTATACCCCAGCGATGTAGGAACCTTGCAAGCTTTTTCCAGTATAAGTTTCCTCAAAATTGGCCCGTTGGCCCATTCGACCATTGCCTATAGAAAATAGACTTTCACTCTTCGGGTGGTTGGAAGGACTCCAACCTTTTTCAATGATTTTCCAGGGATGAACCTCTGTATATTTATTGAACATTATATTTTCTTTGCGCAGTTATAGTGCGCGCAGAAGTTCTTCAGGAGTAGTTTCGCCCAATGCGTTAAAATAAAGGTCCGCCCCACCTAATATATCTGGTGTTCCGATCCCTACACACGACATTCCACCTGCTTTTGCAGCCTGCACACCGGCAATAGAATCCTCAAAGACGATACATTCAGCCGGAGTAAGGCCCAGTGCTTCTGCGCCTTTCAAAAATACCTCAGGATGCGGTTTGCCATTTACCACATTGTTCCCATCAATTATCGCATCGAAAAGGGGAAGTACGTTCATTTTATCCAAAATGAGTGGGGCATTTTTGGAGGCGGAACCGAGTGCAATACCAATTCCTTGTGCCTTTGCTTTCCGCAAAAATTCTACAGCCCCAGGCAATCCATCATTAGCGCTGAGTTGCCGCACCAATTCTAAGTACCACTCGTTTTTTAACTCCATCAGCGCCAGGAACTCCTCTTCGGAAATTCTCGCCCCAGTCCACTCCATAATTTTCTTAAGTGAATCTACACGGCTTACTCCTTTGAGTTGTTCGTTTTGTGCTTCAGTAAAATCACCGCCTAATTTTTGTGCAATACGGCGCCACGCTTGAAAATGAAAAACGGCGGTATCTACAATAACGCCGTCTAAATCAAAGAGAAATCCTTTAATCATTAGTTAGACCTGGTAGGCATTTAAGATGTTTAGGTATTCTAAATGGTATTTGATTAAACCGTCTACTGGTTTGCGCATGATTTGGCCCAAGCGGAAACCGCGTTCTTCTAAAACTTCTTCAAGAATTTCGTGGAAAATCGCGCCAACAGAACCAACGAAATGTACTGGAACGTCTGTTGCGTTGTCGAAACAGCCAATATGAATGTCAGCGAATTTAGCAAAGCCCTCACGCACAATCATTTTAATATATGGATGTTCCATATGCTTACCTGCAAAACGGCTGAAAGAAGCGAGATAAACATTGGCATTCGGTTTATTGTATACGCTGGAGACGATTTCATCTTTATCCAACCCATAGGTATCAAAAAAGTCAACAGCCATCTCTTCTGGAAGGCGTTTGTAAAGAAAATCGGAAACCAGACGTTTTCCAATAAAACTGGCGGACCCTTCGTCTCCTAATATGTAGGCTAATGCAGGTACTTCATCACTCACAGTCTCACCGTCGAAAAAGCAGCTGTTAGAGCCAGTGCCCAAAATACAAGTTATAGCGGGTTCACCGGTATAGGTTGAATAGGCACTTGCGACTAAATCGTGGTCAACATTAATGGTCGCGTTTATGAAGACGCGTTTTAAACCGTCGTGAATAATGTCTTTTAAGCTTTCGCTGGAGGCGCCTGCACCATAAAAATAGACGAAATCCACACTACCGTGTAAGTTAGAAACGACGCCATTACTGCTTAGCTCTTCATGAATGAAGGGCGCAGAGTGGAAATAGGGATTGAACCCCATAGTGGAGAATCGTTTGTATTCGGAACCATCTGGGTTCAGAGCCACCCAATCACATTTTGTAGAACCACTTTCGGCGATTAGTATCATACGGTTTAAATAGCGGACCGCGCCTTGTGAAAGGCGCGGTCCAGTATTAATTATTTAGGCTAAACGTTCTACTAGGTTTGCTAAACGTGCAGAATAACCTGCTTCGTTGTCGTACCATCCTAGAACCTTCACAAGGTTTCCTTTTGCGCTCGTAACCCCTGCATCGAAAATACAACTGTGCTTATCGCCAACGATATCGGAGCTAACGATAGGGTCTTCGGTATACATAAGAATGCCTTTCAACGGGCCTTCAGCAGCTTCTTTCATCGCTGCATTGATTTCTTCTGCAGTCACTTCTCTGCTTAATTGGACCGTGAGGTCAGTTGCAGAACCAGTGATGGTAGGAACGCGCATTGCATAGCCGTCTAACTTTCCTTTCAACTGCGGCAATACTAAAGCAACTGCTTTAGCTGCACCGGTAGAAGTTGGAATCATGTTAACTGCAGCAGCACGAGCACGGCGCTTATCTGAATGTGGCGCATCTTGAATGCGTTGGTCAGAAGTGTATGCGTGAATGGTACACATGAAACCGCTTTCGATTCCGAATTTTTCGTCCAAAACCTTTGCCATTGGAGACAAACAGTTGGTAGTACATGAAGCGTTGCTTACCATGGTATCCGAATCGGTTAATTGGTCATCGTTTACACCTAAAACGATGGTCTTTATATCACCCGATGCTGGCGCGCTCAGTGCTACTTTTTTAGCACCTGCCTTGATGTGTTTTCCCATCCCTTCCGCGTCACGGAAGAATCCTGTAGACTCAACAACAAGGTCAACACCGATCTCACCCCATGGGAGCATTTCAGGATCACGTTGCGCGTAAACGGTAATTTCTTTACCATTGACGATCAAGCTGTTTTCAGTATGCGCAACAGTTCCGTTGAAACGACCGTGTGCACTGTCGTACTTCAAAAGGTGGGCAAGCATATCTACTGCCGTGAGGTCATTGATAGCAACTACCTCAACTTTATCACTTTCGATAAGGTTGCGAAATGTTAAACGTCCGATGCGGCCAAAGCCGTTGATTGCAATTTTTGTGCTCATAGTTTGATGTGTTATGTGGCTAGAATTTTAGCAATAGTTAGCATTTCGTAGTCCAATTCCGTGGTTTTAGTGATGGCGTCACTTAATGGAGTAAAAACTACTTTTTGATTGATCATTCCCGACATGACCTTTTCTTGTCCCTGCATTAGACCTTTGATTGCGTAATGCCCTAAAACAGAAGCTAAAATTCGGTCATTCGTAGAGGGAGAACCGCCGCGTTGTGTATGTCCAAGGGTGGTCACTTTTACGTCGATGGACGGGAATTCATTTCGAACGGCGGATGCAATTTCAAAGATGTCGCCTAAATGATTGCCTTCTGCAACCATGATAATGTTCGAAGTCTTTTTATTTGCCTGTGCGCTGCGCAAGTCCGCAAACAGCTCTTCGTAAGTGTTTTTCTTCTCCGGCAGGATAATGCTCAAGGCACCCGTTGCAAGACCTGTTGAAGCGGCAATATATCCAGTGTCTCTTCCCATTACCTCTACTAAGAATAGACGGTTATGAGAAGAAGCCGTATCACGAATCTTATCAACACTTTCAATGACGGTGTTGGTCGCAGTATCGTAACCTATGGTATAATCCGTGCCGAACAAATCATTATCAATAGTTCCAGGAACCCCAATGACTTTTATATTGTGTTCTTCTGCGAGTTTTAAGGCGCCGGTAAACGAACCGTCACCTCCAATGACAATGAGTGCATCTATGTTTCTATCGCGAAGGTTTTTTGCTGCTTTTGCACGGCCCTCAGGTGTTCTGAATTCTTGGGAACGAGCACTTTTTAGGAATGTTCCGCCAAGCGCAAGAATATGCTTTACGCTTGAAGTCGAGAGTTCGGTAATGTCGTTTTCAATCATGCCTTCATATCCCCGGTAGACTCCAAAGACCCTTTTACGGTGGTATAAAGCGGTCCTGACAACGGCGCGAATTGCGGCGTTCATTCCAGGTGCATCGCCCCCTGAAGTAAGAACTGCGATGTTGTTAATTTCTGTTGACATAAGTGCAAAGGTAATAACTAAGTGTAAATGTTACACTTATTAATTTTTTGTCATTATCTTTAAAAGCAGCATATTTTACCTAAATACACGCAAGACACCGCTATGCCACAGCAATTTGAACTCAATTCGAACATCAGTGTAGACTGCGTCATCTTCGGTTTTGATGGCGAAAAACTCAAGGTATTACTGATTGAAGAGAAAGATATCGGACAGGGTATGTTAAGGAAACGTCTACCCGGAGACCTTATCTTAAAAAACGAAAGCTTAGACGACGCCGCAGATAGAGTGCTCTATGAGCTGGCTACCCTTAGAAACGTTATATTAAAACAGTTTCACACATTTGGGGACCCTGGCCGAGTCAATGATCCTAAGGATAGAAAATGGTTGGAGTTGTATCGTAATGACCCCACCGAACGGGTTATTACTGCAGCCTACTATGCCTTAGTGAAAATGGACGATTTTCTTCCCAATCCCGCAAGTTTTGCGGGTGAGGCTTTGTGGTGCGATATAGAAGAAGTTCCAGAATTGGCCTTTGATCACAATGAGATTGTGGAGGTCGCATTGTGGAAATTACAGCGACACTTTGAGTTAAATAAGAGTGGGTACGAGCTCCTTCCACAGAAATTTACTTTAAATCAATTGCAGCAGTTGCACGAAGCAATCACACAAGAAGAATTGGACAAAAGGAATTTCCGTAAAAAGGTGGTTCGCGAAAAGCTTGTTGAGGCGACAGACGAAAAGCAAGACAATGTGTTGCACAAACCGGCTCGATTGTACCGTATCAAGGTTTAATTTCCCGCTTTTCTCCAAAACCACCTCTGTTTAAGATAAATAGTGGGAGAATTCTGTTAATGGGACCACGCTATGGATTTTACTTGAAGGCTCTTAAAGTGTACATTTGACTCTATAACTTAACAAGCGTAAGCAGATGAAAAGCACTTCTCGTTTTTTACTTTTCTGTTTTAGTTTCTTCTTCACCCAGTTAGCTGTAGCACAGATAGTTAACGGGACTGTAATTGACGAGTACAATGAAGCGTTGCCTTCAGTCGTCATTACCATAGAGAACCAAAGCGGAACCATGACCGATTATAATGGTCAATACACCCTTAACCTTCCAAAAGGGACATACAACATTACCTACAGCTTCATCGGTTACGAGACGGTCAAAAAAACTGTTGCCGTTCAAGGTAATAAGGTAGTTAACGTTGTGATGAAGCCTTCGCAAACGCAGCTTGATGAAGTGGTTGTGGTGGGTTACGGTGTCGCCCGTCGACGCGATCTCACCGGTTCTGTAGTGAGTTTGAAGTCAAAAGAGCTTACTGACATTCCCACACCTTCTTTTGAAAATGCCATTCAAGGTAAGGCGGCGGGTGTTCAGGTGATTACTGGTTCTGGGATAGCCGGTTCTGGTTCAATGGTTCGTGTTCGCGGGGTAGCTTCTATTTCCGCTGGAGGTGATCCACTTTATGTCGTAGACGGTATACCAATTACACAAGATTACTTTTTGAACGGTAATCGTGGAGGGTTCAATACAAACCCACTCGCGACGATCAATCCAAATGACATTGAATCGGTCGAAATATTAAAGGATGCCGCAGCAACAGGTATCTACGGTTCACGTGGATCCAACGGGGTTGTTCTGATTACTACAAAGAGGGGAAAATCAAAAAAGCTAACCTATAATTTCTCTGCACGCACGGGAATCAGCGCGCCGACAGCATTGCCTAATATGGCGACTAAGGAAGAGTACTTGCAGTTGTATGAAGAGGCTTGGGTAAATGATGGAAATGTCGGTGTTCCGGAATTGCCTGGTAATAGAATGAGTTGGGCAGAGGCGCAAGCGATTGAAGGAACCGATTGGATACAAGAAACCATTCGCACAGGCGTAAAGCAGGGCTATGATTTCTCTGCGTCGAAAGGATTCAAAGGCGGTAATTTCTATGCAGGCTTATCTTATAACGATAATCACAGTTATTTAGCTGGAAACTCTTACGAAAGAATCTCGGGCCGATTTAATGTGGATTACAATTTGGCCGCAAATCTAAAATTGGGAATCAGTACTTCTATTTCACGAGGCATCAACAATAGAATTGACGCGGCTTGGTCCGGGGGGTTCGGTGAAGCCATGTCAAGAGCGCTTCCCGTCTATCCAGTGCGCTATTCTCAGGATGAGTACGATGCGGATGGTAACGTTGTTGCTTCAGCTGGCGACTATTGGTTGAAAGGCGGCGTAAGCTTAAACCCGGTTGCACAGCGCGCATTAAAAGATTGGACGGCTATTGAGGACCGTACCATTAACAACGTCACATTAGACTATAAACTGAGTGATGCATGGACCCTTCGCGCTCAAGGTGCCGTCGATTACATGCATTTTGAAGATCACATCTGGGAGAAACCAGGATACGATCCTACGTATAAAGATTCCGAAGGGAATTTGCTCGGTCGTGCGAACATGTATACCTACAGTGTGTGGAATACTTCCGGTAACGCGACGGCGAATTACATCAAGGATATTGGAGAAAACCATCACATTAATTGGTTGGTTGGTTCTGAATACCAATACAACCGCATTCTTCGCTGGGATGGGTATTACGACAGTGAGGCCACAGGACAGATTCGCGAGACAGGACAATATGTGAATGATCCGCTAAGTTACCTAGAGGAATATGCCTTTGCATCGGCCTTCACGCGTTTGAACTACAACTTCGCTGGCAAGTATTACGCAGAAGCATTGATACGTCGTGACGGATCTTCAAAATTTGGTCCCAACAATAAATACGGAAACTTTCCTGCAGCGTCTTTAGGCTGGATCATTTCGGAAGAAGACTTCATGGCCAGCATACCTAACGTGAGCTATTTGAAGTTGAAGACTTCGGTAGGTAAAAACGGAAACTCAGCCATTCCTTCGTACCAGTGGTTTGGATACTACAATGTTGCCAACAATGGTTATGGGGGCCAGACCTACCGTTATCCAGTAATTCGTGAGAATGCAAACTTGCGTTGGGAGACATCAACAACCTATGACATCGGCTTGGAGTACGGTTTGTTCAACGACCGTATCACCGGGGAATTGGCGTGGTACCACAAAGAAACCAACGACATGTTGCTCAACGTAACCCTACAGGGCTCAACAGGATTTGGCTCTTGGTGGGACAACGTAGGTAGCGTGTATAATACTGGGGTTGAATTTGCGATAAAGTCGCGTAACATCGTAACGGATAACTTTACGTGGACCACAGATTTCAACATTGCACGCAATACAAATCAGATTACTTCGATCGGACAGTATTCCCCGGATGCGGTGAGTGGAGGAACGAATGATACGCGTGTTGTAGTGGGAATGCCAATTGGTACGAATTACCTCGTTCAATTCTCGCATGTAGACCCAACCAACGGGTTGCCGGTGTACCTCACTAAAGACGGTGAAGAGACCTACACATGGGACCTTCAGGATCGCGTTGCGGTGGGTAATGTCATGCCGGATGCTATTGGAGGTTTGACGAACACGTTTAATTATAAGAATTTAGAATTCAGTTTCTTGTGGGTGTTCACCATAGGCGGCGACATCTACGACAGTTCTTCGAAGCGTCAGATGGGCGTGGTAACCGATTGGAACATGCGTACCGATCTATTCGATCGCTGGCAACAACCGGGTGATGTAGCAACGTATCCAAGATTAAGCCGTGATTACCGGACTTATGGTGCGAATACAGAATGGATTAATACGAATCTATGGCTGCACGACGGAACCTACGCACGTCTTCGCAACGTGAAGTTGAGTTACCGCGTGCCCCAGAGCAAATTGAAAAATATCAAAGGCATGACTGTTAATGTGACAGGAACAAACCTCATCACCTTGACCAACTTTATCGGTTTAGATCCTGAGATCGCTCGTGATTTCGAAAACGCTACCGATAGAAACATGTCTCCGAACATTACCTACCTCACGCCGCCGCAAGAAAAGACGGTGAACTTAGGTGTAAACATTAACTTTTAATCAGCGCGAATTATGAAAAATTTGAAAGTATTTATAGCGCTAATCGCCATCGCAGTAGGTAGTTCTTCGTGCGAGCGAATTTTAGATTTCCAGGCGAATAGTAATAATCAAATACCGGCAGATTCAGCCATTCTGAACATTCAAGATGCGCAAGAGCTATTAGTAAGTGTATATGATGTTGCAGCAAACGCTTTTAACGGCAGCTTTCAGAACATCCCTGAAGTCATGTCTGATCACATTGCAGATCCATTAGGTCTGAATGGCGAGTATGCCCAGATTTGGCGTTGGACCTCGTCGTTCTTTAATGGATCTTTTGGCGGCGAATACCGCAATGCATACATCGCTATTTATCGTGCGAATACCTTAATTGAAGAGGTAGCGGATCTTGAAGGTGCTACTGTCGATGCAGTTACTCGTATCACAGCGGAAGCAAAGTTTATTCGTGCATTGAGTCATTACCACGTGGTTCGTATTTGGGCATTGCCTTATGGATATACTTCTGACAACAGCCATTTAGGGATTCCATTAAAGGTGAGCGCGGATCAGACGCCACAGATGCGCGCGACGGTTGCAGATGTCTATGCACAGATTGAGCAAGATCTTTTGGATGCAGAGGCAGACCTGCCTTCATCAAACGGAATTTTTGCGAACCAAATGGCAGCGAAAGCATTGTTGGCGAAAGTCTATTTAGAAATGGGTGATTTCGCTAATGCGAAAGCAAAAGCGGCTGAGGTAATGAACTCAGGAACCTATTCATTGGACCCTGTTTTAACCAATCGTTTTGCGGATCATGCCAATGGCAACCTTCCTGCAGAATTCATCTTCACGTTGGTGAGTACGAACGAAAGTTCAGCCACGGATACGATCGTTGATGAGCGTGGTATGGGCTTTACATGGAACTACCGTTCCGATGATCCTAACGCGAATCCAGCGCTTAAAGCAAGTCAAGCATTGTATGTCGAGGCTACGGCGGATACCAATGATCTGCGCGGTCAGTTGTGGTATGAGGCGCGCAATGCGGGCACACCAGACGAATTCTATGTAGTGAGTAAATTCGACGGGAGTTTCCTCGATGTGCCTCTATTGCATTTATCAGATTTGTACCTCATTTACGCCGAATGTAATGTGCGCTTAAATGGCGATAGTGATGGAACCGGATTGGCAAAAATCAATGCATTGCGTCAACGCGCGGGCTTGACAGATTTAACCAGTCTTACACTCACTGATGTTATGTCGGAGCGTCGTTTGGAATTGGCCTTTGAAGGTGATCGATTATTCCAACTTAAGCGCCAAGGTGTATTGGGAGAAATCCAAACCATTCGTGGTGTGGATTGGGATTGCCCAGGTATGGTACTGCAATTCCCTAATTTTGAAGGGACAGCGCAAGGATTTGTTTATAATGAAGAAGGAGGCTGCAACTAAGCAGGAAAGTATATGAAAGCAAGAATTATAACTTTAGTGGCGGCTGCACTTTTAGCCCTAGGTGCATGTAAGCCTGAAGTAGGTCCTATCGGACCAAGCTATGAGGCAGGTGCAGGTATTCTCGGAACTTGGGAACTCACAATGGTCGAGCAGACGGATGTAACACTTCCAGTACCCGAAACGCGTGATGTCAGTGATTTATACGTCGATGCTCAGAATAAATGGGTGGTCGCTTTTAATAGCGACAGCACGTATTCTGTGAACCAGCAAGGCCCGGGCTTTGATGTGTTTGGCGACGGTGGAACTTGGCGTTACAATACGCCGGAATATCCATCCGAACTTCAATTGGTACAGGACTCAACAATAGTGATTTTACCTCTAGGCAATATGCCAAGGAGTATTGATCAGAATGTAAGCTTCATCTATGGTCGCGAACGTTGTGATAAGCCGAGTGTCTCTTACCAATTAACGTTTACTCGTAAATAAGCCCTCATTATGAAAAGAATAAACACACTTTTACTCTTGACTTTGGGCCTTTCAGCAAGTGCCCAAATCACCACGGTTCCAGATGAAAATATAGACCCAGCGGATTCGTTAGAGATCATCTTTGATCCGGCGGCACTGGATTTGGCCGTAGGTCATCAAGATTTATTGAAGCAAGCGGTCGATGCAGGCGAAGACATGTACATATGGACGTGGAAGCCTGCCACCCACCCTGACGGACATCCGTATGTCAATGGCACGGGGTCTGCACCTTGGAAGAATTCAAACGAAGCCATGAAAATGACGAAGAATGCCGACGGGACATTCTCTTGGAAAATTGTTCCTACCCTTTTCTACGAGGTGGATGCAACCACAGTATATGCAGAGGACATTCACTTTTTAGTTAAAGCTAAAGACGGCGGAGGTTATGGCGACCCTGATGTTAAAACAGACGATCAAAGTATAGCTATCGATCCTCCTGCTACAGAGCGCAATCCATTCTACCATTTTCCAACGAAGGTTATGGCAGATGATGTGCTGACCTTGCGTTATGAAAATTGGCGTGAAGAGAAGTCAAGCATGCAAAATTTGGCTTCTGACGATTGCTACATGTACGCAAAAGTCACCTATACAGACGGGACTTTTGATCAAATTGAGAATACCTTCAACGTGGGAAGTAATCCAGACTTACAGATGGATTATTTAGACAACGGAAATTTCCAATTACGTCTTATTCCCGAGGAATTCTTTAATGTTCCTGCGACTAAGACCATTGATTATTTGGAGTTTATTGCCATGAAGAAGGTATTCGCTACAGGAGCGGACCGCGTAACAAAGGCTGTAAATGTTCAAATTGAATGTCAGTAGAATCTTAATACAATAACTCTTAAAACCCGGCCAAGACCGGGTTTTTCACTTTAGTGGACGAATAGATTGAAAAACGTATGCAGCAGAAACCTAAACTAAGTTTTTGGCAGATTTGGAACATGAGCTTTGGCTTTTTGGGGATCCAATTCGGTTATGCCTTACAAGGAGGGTTTATGAGTCGAATCTTTGAAACGCTGGGTGCCGATGAGCATAGCTTGCCGTTATTATGGATTGCAGCACCGCTCACTGGGTTGATTGTTCAGCCGATTATTGGACAAATGAGTGACAATACTTGGCATTCCCGTTACGGCCGACGCCGTCCATATTTTTTGATTGGCGCTATTCTGGCCTCCATAACCCTACTGTTTGTGCCGCACAGTTCTGCACTGTGGATCGCTGCAGGTGGGCTTTGGATTTTAGATGCGACCATGAATATATCTATGGAGCCTTTCCGCGCATTGGTAGCGGATAAGTTACCGGACAGTCAGCGTAGTTTTGGTTTCGTAGTGCAAACCCTGATTATCGGGGTGAGTACATGGGTCGCTTCAAACCTACCGCTATTAGTCAGTTCCTTAGGTGTGAGTAATGAGGCGGAACCAGGCGTTGTTCCCATGTCCGTGAAGGTAGCCTTTGGCATTGGCGCCGCGATTTTCTTGCTGGCCATCCTCTACACCGTTTTTACAACGGATGAATATCCTCCTGAAGATATGGAGGCATTTCGCGCTGAGCAGAAAGAAAATTCTGGGTTGATAAACACCCTGCGAGAAGTTGGTAAAAATATTGGGAACATGCCTTTAACCATGAAGAAGTTGGGCGTGGTCCAATTTTTTTCTTGGTTTGCGTTTTTTTGCATGTGGTCCATGGCGAATCCCGCTCTGACCGACCACGTTTATGGGGCTGCAAAGCCAGAAGCTATTGAATACGCCGTATCATCGGCTGCTCAGATTGAAGCTTACCAGTTGGCGGATAGAGCATTCAACGACGCTTCCAATCAAGTGGGCTCATACATGGGGAATTATGGTTTGAGTTCTATGTTGTTTGCCTTGCTTCTTACCTTCTGGACAGCGAAGCGTCGTATCAATCGTAAATACGTTCACATGTTCAGTCTTTTTGCTGGGGCATATGGTTTCATAAGTATGTACTTCATAACAGAACCGTCAATGTTAACGTTGTCATTTGTCTGTATTGGTTTTTCTTGGGGGTCCATACTTTCCATGCCGTACGCCATGTTAAGTTCAACCTTAGACCCAAATAAAATGGGGGTGTACATGGGCATCTTCAACATGTTCATAGTCATTCCGCAGATAGTAGCGGCAACCTCTTTGACTGTCATTTATAAGAATTTGTTTGGACCAGAGCCGATCAATGCAATGTTACTTGCAGGCACATCCCTTGTAATTGCGGGCTTGGCAAATCTTTTGATTACCAACAGGCATGCCGTGACTTATACGCCAGTAGAGTAAAGAAATACGTTTGTCACTGTTCACTGAAATGATCAGCATAAAAAAGGCCTCGATTTCGAGGCCTTTTTTATGAATTATATTTTTTTCTTTTTCCTGAATTCTCGCGGTGAGCAGCCTTTTATTTTAAGGAAGGCGCGGTTGAACGAAGAGCTGGAGTTGAAACCGCTCTCTGCAGCCACCTCTGTCATGGCTTTGTTTGTATTGATGAGCAGGTTGCTGGCGACCGTGGTACGCAGTTGCATGAGGTAGTCTACGAAAGTCAGGCCTGAAGTTTGGCGGAACCAGCGACTGAAGCTTTGTTCGGTCATGCTGGCGATATCGGAGATTTCACTAAGTGTAATGGTGTTCTGGTAGTGGTCTTGGATGTATTTCGAGACACGTTCCATTCGTTGACTGAGTTTTTGGCTCATCACGTTAGAGTAGGCATTGTTAGTGGCGACGGTAAGGAAATCTGGCCGGTCGGCGATCATGGCCATGAGGTTGAAAAACGCGCCAATGCTACGGAGGGGCTCTTTACCGACAATCGTGGTGAAGGCCTCGTGTTCGGCGTTGTTGAATTGGCCCAAATTAATGCCGTAGCTCATGGCGCGAAACAGGCGCTGAAGAGAGGCACTTTCCTTGAAGCTGTTGAGCCACTCTTGTGTGAACTGGAGTCCCCAGCATTCCTTTTCCATTTGTACCTCTTCTTCATCGGTACTGACAAAATTATGCGGTAGATAAGGACCCAGGAGGAACGCTTGCCCCGGCTCAAACTCTATTGTTTTATTTCCGATGAAGGCAAGGCCTTTTCCTTTGACAATGTAGGTGATTTCGATTTCAGGGTGGTAATGCCAATAATCGGTAAAAATGGAAGGGAAATTTTGCCCAGCCTTTTGCGATAAGACGTAGCTATTGTAGCTACGGTCCTGTTCGGCAATTCGGATATTTTCAATCGTGGCTTTCACTCTAATCGTTCTGGTTTAACCAAGTGTTTTTATAAGAAGCGTTACTGCGGCGGTACAAATAACGAGCAGCTAATAGACGTAGGCTTTCGAACCGTTAATAACGCACTTATTGACTCTAAGGTACCAAAAAAATGGATTATTTGGGTATAATTAGGGAGATACGGTCGTTTCTGTTTTGTGCCTAACAAGTAGACATTTCAATGCGAATTCATGGTTTGTTGTATTAATCTGCAAGAATGTGGTTAAAAAACGGCTAAACACCAGTATCTGTTTGACTTAACTTTGAAGAGTACTAAGTACGTTTAATAATCAATCTATCATACATTATGAAAAAACTCTACGCTTTAGCAGCCGTCCTCTTTATGGGTGTAACTGCATTTGCTCAAACGCACAGCGTTACTTTCCAAGTAGATTTAGGATCTGCTTCTGCGAATTCGAACGGTGTACATGTAGCAGGATCTTTCCAGAGCTGGTCGCCGTCAACGACTAGTTTAACGCAAGTCGGTACCTCTTCAATCTATTCTACTACAGTTAGTGTATCTGCCGGTCAATTGGAATACAAATTCCTTAACGGTAACGCTTGGGGCGACGATGAAAGTGTTCCTTCAGCAGTAAACGTTGGAACGAACGGTAATGGTAACCGTTGGGCGGTAATCTCTTCAGACACTACCCTTCCTGCGGTTATGTTCGCTGGCGCAGCACCAGCTGGACAAAAAGCCATTCAATTCAAAGTAGATTATGCTTTACAAACGTTGAGCGCTGACTCTGCGCACGTTGCTGGAAATTTTCAAGGTTGGGACCCCGCCAAATCTCAGATGGTAAACTTTGACGGTGTATACCGCTACATTGCTTATGTCGGTAAAACGGATTCTACCTATTTTAAGTTTCTAAACGGGAATACTTGGAGTGATGTTGAGTCTGTACCTTCTTCATGTCAAGCATCTACAGCAGGTATTAATCAGGGGGATAACCGTTTTTACACGGATACAGTCAGCGGTATTTACGAGGTGTGTTACAATATGTGTGGCCCTTGTATGGTCGTATCTACTTATGACATTACTGTAAATGTTGATGTGAGTTCTATCGCAGCATGTGGTACAGTAGACTCTGTTACCCTTGCAGGCCCAATAAACGGCTGGGGTGGTGAATTGATGACGGATCCAGACGGTGACGGCGTTTATTCGATTTCTTATACTGATGTAGATTCAGGCGACTTCCAGTTCAAGGCACGTTTCCATGAAAACGGCAATACCAACTGGGAAGGCGGTGGTAACAAAATCGTTACTGTGAGCTCTGATTCTACAGTTGCAACCCGTTGTTTCGGTAACGATACGTATGGTCCGTGTGCGGCTGTTCCAGCTACAGCGGATGTTACTTTCATCGTTGACTTTACACAAGCAGCATTTACTCCTGCAGATACCATTTATTTGATGGGTGCCTTCACTCAGTGGGATGCAAATGCCGTTCCTATGGTTCCTCATTCTGTTGCAGGTCAGTACATTGCTACGGAAGCAAACTTCTGTCCAGGTACAATGGAATACCGTTTCTCAAATGGTGACCCAAGCAATAGTTCAAACCACGAGCCGGTTCCTATGAATTGTGGTGTTGATAATGGTGTGGGTGGATACAACCGATTCTTCGCGCGTTCAGGTAGTGCAGATACTGTACAACACATCTTTGGTCAGTGTTCATTCATCTCTGTTGAAGAAGATGCACTTTCAGGCGTCAGTGTTCGTCCTAACCCAATGAATGAAAGCGCAACCATCGCATTAGGCGCAGGACGCTATTCAGTTCGTGTATTCGATATCACTGGCCGTGTGGTTGCTGGTTTCGATAACGTACAAGGCGATATCACTTTAGAGCGCAATAATATGGTGAGCGGTATGTATTATGTGAACATCGCTGATGCAAATGGCGCCACGAAAACGCTCAAGGTAATTGTTGAATAAACGATACCGTTCTATTTAAATCACAGATCCCCCGGGCGCATCGCGCCCGGGGGATTTTTTTTGCATTTATCCCCCAAAAAAAAAGCGCGCCGATCGGGCGCGCTTTTCATTTATCGAAACTTGTAAGAAGTTTAGTGAAGCAAGCCGTTTTCTACTGCAAAGCGCACTAGACCAGCGGTGTTGTTCATTCCCAATTTATTCAAAATGTTTTGTCGATGGTTATCGATGGTACGTTTGGATAGGAAGAGTTTTTTAGCAATTTCTTCATTGGTCAATTGATCCGCGATGTATTTGAGAATTTCTATCTCTCGTTTGCTTAATCTCGCAACGGCGGGGTTGTTACTGTGAAATTCAGCGAATGTCTTGCCTAAAATTCTTCGCTCAATGAGCGAATTGGCAATATCGAGGGCATAATACAGGCGGTCTTCGAGAATGGCTGTGATGGCTTTTATCAGCTCACCGGTATCGACACTCTTTTTAATAAATCCCTTAGCTCCAGCCTTCAGCATGTGCTCTACGACGTTCATGTCGTCCGATTCTGAAAACCCTAAGACTGACATTTCAGGCGATAAGCGCAATAATGATTTCGTGAGCTCAGCACCGGAATGCTTTCCCAGTTGCGAATCTGTGATGATTAAATCAAAAGCATATTGATCTGCTAATTTTAGGGCGTCTAGAATGTTTCCGGCTTCCTTAACTTGGAACGAATACGATTCAAACTTGCCCATTTCCAGCATGGTTTTAATGCCTCCTCGTACGATAGGGTGATCATCCACTACGAGAATTCTAATGGTTTTGTTCATAATTGACATGTAAGCGAACTTCGAATGTAGTGAAAATGCTTAATATGAGTCGATTGAGAGCGTATTAATCACTTAAAATCGTAAAATATTAAGTATTTAGGCTTGTGGTTATTCACAGTGCGCTGTCAATAAAATAAATGCCTATATTTGTCAAAACTTTTTGACGTACAAAAGGGGGACCTCGAGTCCCCTCTTTTATTGGCGGTAATTTATGGAATACGACAAAGTAGCAAATGCGTTAACGACAGCGGCAGATGAAAACGACGCCTTTTTGGTTGATCTCGAAATCAAGCCCAACAACGTTATTGTTGCGTACGTAGACGCGGATACTGGTTTGACCATTGATCAAATTAAAATGATCAATCGTAAAGTAGAATCTTTATTAGACAGGGATGAAGAAGATTTTAATTTAACGGTAAGTAGCCCAGATTTAACGCGTCCCCTTAAAATTTGGCGTCAGTACAAAAAGAATGAAGGTCGCTTTTTGAAAGTGAAATACGATGATAGAGCTGACGAAGGTCAACTTATCGAGGTGGCTGAAGAGTACATCGTACTTAGCGTACCACAGAAAAAGAAGAGTGACCCCAACAAAGAATTAAAAATTGAATTCACTGCGCTTACCGAAGCAAAAGTGGCAATTAAGTTTAAATAGGATTATTCAGATATAAACAATGGAAAATCAGGCGATTATTGAAAGCTTCCTCGCGTTTAAGGAGGAGAAAAATATCGACAGAATTACGCTCATGGCATTCATCGAAGAGGCCTTTCGCAATCAATTGCGTAAGAAGTACGAAGACGATGAGAACTTTGATGTGATTGTTAACCCAGACAAGGGTGATTTGGAGATTTGGCGTAACCGTACGGTAGTTGAAGACGGTGCAGTTGAGGACGATAATATGGAAATCGAACTTAGCGCAGCATTGAAAATAGAGCCAGATTACGAAGTGGGTGAAGAAGTTTCTGAAGAGGTTAAATTAATCGATTTAGGACGCCGATTTATTTTGGCATTCCGTCAAAACCTAGTGAGTCGTATTCAAGAGCATGATAGTTCTGAACTGTTCAAGCGTTACAAAGATTTAGAAGGTGAAATCATTACAGGTGAAGTGCACCACGTGCGTCACCGCGAAGTCATCGTTTACGACGACGAAGGAAATGAATTGATTCTTCCAAAAGACCAAATGATTGGTGAGCGCGAGTTCTTCCGTAAAGGCGATCCTATCCGTGCCGTTGTTAAAGAAGTGGTATTCCGTGGGACAAAACCTGTGGTGATCATGTCTCGTACGGATGAACGTTTCTTGGCGAAATTATTTGAGCAAGAAATACCTGAGGTATACGACGGTTTGATCACTATCAAGGGTGTGGTTCGTATTCCAGGAGAAAAGGCGAAAGTGGCAGTAGAATCGTACGACGACAGAATAGACCCTGTGGGTGCCTGTGTAGGTATGAAGGGATCTCGTATTCATTCAATCGTTCGCGAGTTACGCAATGAGAACATTGATGTGATCAACTACACTACAAACTTGCAATTGTACATCCAGCGTGCATTAAGCCCTGCAAAAGTGACCAGTCTTAACATTGATGAGGAAGCGGGTCGCGTAGAAGCGTTTTTAGCACCGGATCAGGTGAGTTTAGCCATCGGTCGTGGTGGTACCAACATTCGTCTTGCTAGTAAATTGGTAAGTATGGAGATTGATGTATACCGCGATGATATTGAAATCGAAGACGATATTGAATTGGATCAATTCTCTGATGAGATTGAAGCATGGGTTATCGCAGAATTGAAAAAGATAGGATGTGATACGGCGAAGAGCGTGTTGAAATTGACCAAAGAGGAGTTGGTTTCACGTGCGGATTTGGAAGTTGAGACCGCAGAGCACATCCTAAACGTACTTCAGAAAGAATTCGAAGACGAAGAATAAGAAAACACCTAAAGACACTCTATGAGTAGCGTCAGATTAAGTAAAGCGACAAAAGAGCTTAACATTTCCTTAGACCGTGCGGTGGAGGAATTGGCTAAACATGGCCATGAAATTCCAAACAATCGCAATCATAAAATCACGAACGATCAGTACGAGGTTTTGATGACGGCGTTTGCCGATGACCTTGCGCGTAAAAAGCGCTCGGAAGAGGTAAGTCAGCAAGTGAAGGAGGAAAAAGAAATCCTAAGGGGAACTAAAGACACGGTTGAAGCGCCTGCTGAACCGTCGACCCCGGCACCTGTAGAGGAAGCCCCGGCACCTGTAGAGGAAGCTCCAAAGGAAGTCGCTCCTGAAAAGCCTGAACCTGTTGCAGAAGAGGCTCCAGCATCTTCGCAAGCAGACGAGGCAGTGACAGAAGTCGAGGCATCAAATGAGACTAGCGTAGAAGCTACGAAAGAAGTTGCTCCAGAAGGCAATGGTGGTCTTAAGGTGATGGGTAAGATTGATTTAGATGCCCAGAAGCCGAAGAAGAAAGAAGCTCCGGCGAAACCTGTAAAAGTAGCGCCAACAAAAAAATCTTCAGGTGCTGGTGCACACAACGCACCGAAGCCGGTTGAGCCAAAACCTGTGAAAGAAGAGGATCCACAGACGCCTCAGGATCAAGAGATCAAAACAAAATACGTTAAGATTGACGGACCCAAGTTTACAGGACAGAAAATCGTGCTCCCGGTAGAAAAGCCAAAGGAGAATAAGAAAAAGCGTACGCGCATCAAGAAACAGGGTCCAGGTGGCGCGACACCCGCTCAAAACGATCCGAAAAACCGCAACAATACTCGTGGACCTCAGAAGAGAGGTCCAGCTGGTGGGCGTGGACGCAAGCAGCCTGTTGTTGCGAAACAAGAATTAACAGACGAGCAAATCCAAAAGCAAATCAAGGAAACCCTTGAAAAGCTAACTTCTGGAAAGAAAAATAAAGGGGCTAAAATTCGTCGTGATAAGCGTGCTGAACGCCGTGAAAAGGAAGAACTCGCGGACATTCAAGCAGCGGAAGAAAGTAAAGTATTACAGGTAACGGAGTTCGTAACTGTTACTGAGCTTGCGAACATGATGGATGTGTCAGTGAACGAAGTCATCGGTTCATTGATGGGCGTAGGCGTGATGGTAACGATGAACCAGCGTTTGGACGCAGAGATGCTCGAAATGGTGGCGGAAGAGTTTGGCTACAGTGTCAACTTCGTCGATGAAGAGGTTACCGAAACATTCCTAGAAGAAGAGGATAAAGAAGAAGATTTAAAGCCGCGTTCCCCTATTGTAACGGTAATGGGACACGTTGATCACGGTAAGACTTCTTTATTAGATTATGTGCGAAAAGCAAACGTGATTGCCGGTGAAGCGGGAGGTATTACTCAGCACATTGGAGCATATAGCGTTAAAGTGCATACGGGACAGACCATTACGTTCTTAGATACACCAGGTCACGAAGCCTTTACGGCGATGCGTGCACGTGGTGCGCAAGTCACTGATATTGCAATTATCGTTGTCGCTGCAGATGATGCAGTTATGCCACAAACGAAAGAAGCCATTTCACATGCGCAAGCAGCAGGTGTGCCTATCGTTATAGCCATCAACAAAGTTGACCGTGATGTGGCAAATCCGAATAAGATTAAAGAGCAATTAGCGCAAGAGAATGTTCTAGTTGAAGATTGGGGCGGCAGCGTGCAGTGTCAAGAGATTTCAGCTAAAACGGGTCTGAACATTGAAGAATTACTGGATAAGGTGATCTTAGAAGCAGAAATGCTTGATTTGAAAGCCAATCCTGCCAAGAACGCAAGTGGTACTATTGTAGAAGCCTCATTAGATAAAGGGCGCGGATACATGTGTACTGCATTGATTCAGTCGGGAACCATGAATGTGGGTGATTACGTACTTGCCGGTCAATACAGCGGTAAAGTAAAAGCCATGCTGGATGAACGTGGTAATCGTATTAAAGTAGCCGGCCCTTCTACTCCAGTGAATTTGTTAGGTTTGGACGGAGCGCCAACTTCTGGAGATCGTTTCATCATCATGGACGATGAAAGAGAGGCGAAACAAATTGCACAAAAACGTCTGCAGTTGCAGCGTGAGCAAAGTGTTCGTTCGCAAAAACAGATGACGCTAGAAGAAATCGGTCGCCGCTTGAAGGTAGGAGACTTCCAAGAGCTTAACATTATCCTTAAGGGTGATGTGGACGGTTCGGTTGAAGCCCTATCTGATTCGCTACAAAAGCTAACTACTGAAGAAATTCAAGTAAACATCATCCATAAGGGTGTGGGTCAGATTTCTGAAAGTGACGTATTGTTAGCGACAGCTTCTCAGGCCATATTAGTTGGTTTCCAGGTTCGCCCTTCTGCACAAGCACGTAAGCTTGCAGAGAAGGAAGAAGTAGAAATCCGTATGTATTCCATCATCTATGATGCCATCAATGAAATTCGCGATGCCATGGAAGGCATGCTTTCTGCTGAGGTCAAAGAAGAGATTATGGGTACAGCTGAGATTCGTGAGACGTTTAAGATTTCTAAAATTGGAACCATCGCAGGATGTATGGTTACTGACGGTGTAATCGAGCGTAGTAATGATGTACGGATCATTCGCGATGGTGTAGTTGTTTACACTGGAAAACTTGGTTCACTCAAGCGTTTCAAGGACGATGCAAAAGAAGTTCGCCAAGGCTTTGAATGTGGTTTAAACATTGAAAAGTTTAACGACATTAAGGTTGGAGATGTTGTTGAAGCCTTTGGATTCACAGAGGTCAAGCGTACACTTTAAGACCCAATTTTTTAGACTATACCATCCCCCGGGCGCAGAGCGCCCGGGGGATTTTTTTTGCCTTTACTTTTGACTGAAGCACAGTGCTACCATTTGAAGAGTAACGCTCCTACTAAGAATAGCGCGCCATAAACGGCTGCGATCCCTCCAAGCCAATACAGCAACAATACCGGTGTTGAAGGACCGTTCTTTAGCTCAGGATCAGCAGATACTTTCCAAGCTACGGGTTTCCAAGCCCCACCTGGCCGCACAGTACTGTAAAAATCTACGAGTGTACTGCTGGATTCAGGTGCGGTACCGAACATCACTAGTAACCAAGCTAGGGTAGTAAAGCCAACAGTAAAGAAGAAGCTGTTGGGAAACGCCCAGGCAAATCCGTAATGGGCAATAGCGTAGGCGATAAACGGAGCTACTGTAGCTGTAATTTCCGCCCACGCATTAATGCGCCACCAATACCAACGTAGAATGAGTACTAAGCCTAATCCGGCACCGCACTCCATGATAAACTGCCAAACACCAGCAATACTATTCATCTGGGAGGTAATCAGAAGACCTAAGAATGCGAGAAAAAGAGTGGTCGCTCTAGAAACGCCTAGACTCAGGCGACGCGGCGCATTGGGTTTAAGAAAACGCAAATAGAAGTCATTGATTAAATAGGAGGCTCCCCAATTTAATTGGGTGGACATAGTCGACATATACGCAGCAAAGAAAGAAGCAAGCAGCATGCCTAAAATTCCTTTAGGGAGGTAATCACGCATGATGAAAATATAGCCAAATCTGTAGTCTTGCTGGTATTTCAGCGCTTCCGGAAGCCGATCTCCATAAACGGGTTCCCATGTAGCAACCCATTGCGCATATTCAGATTGTTGTTGCGCGGTAAGCGGCTCGCAATCGTGGATGGCCGTTAGGCATTCGTAGTTAATAAAATCCGGTGTTTGTTCTGCGAGATTATTCTGACCACCATACAACGCTATGGCACTTAATGCGACGATAATCCATGGCCAAGGACGCACTGCGTAATGGCCTATTTGAAATAGAGCGCTTGCTAAAAAAGAACTGCGTTCGTCCTTAGTGGAGAGCATGCGTTGTGCGCTGTATCCGCCGCCACCCGGTTCTGCTCCTGGGTACCAAGAAGTCCACCATACCATTCCGAAGAAAGCAAGGAAAGAGGCCAATGAGATTTGGTAGCGCCCACCCGCAACTCCCTCACCTACAGAAGGTAGAAAAGAGAACGTCTCCTCAGGAAGCGCGGCGCGCAGGCCGGCAAGGCCACCAATTTCTGGTGCTTTTAACACATAAAAGGCTAAGGCGATCGAGCCGGACATGGCTAATACGAACTGGAAAACATCGGTATACACGACTCCTTTGAGTCCCGAAAAACTGACGTAAAAGACCACAATCAGGAGTGCAACGCCCGTCCACAAAAACGCAGATTGGTGAGTCATCCCAAAGAAGCCTTCGAGAAGGGTAATCATTGCAACATTCACCCAGCCCATGATGAGCACGTTCATAATTCCTCCGAGATAAATGGCTTTAAACCCACGAAGCAAAGCCGCAGGACGTCCGGAATATCTAAATTCAATAAATTCAACTTCAGTGGTAAGACCAGAGCGCCGCCATAATCGGGCAAAAAACACGGTAGTCAGCATGCCGCCTGCTAATAAGTTCCACCAAAGCCAGTTCCCACTAATCCCGTATTGACCGACAAGTTCTGTTACTGCTAAGGGGGTATCTGCTGCGAATGTGGTAGCCACCATTGAGATTCCTGCGATGTACCAGGGAAGTGATCGACCGCCTAAAAAGTACTCACTTAAAGTCTTTTTTTTACTACGACCGAAATACAAGCCAATCAAGACGGTCGAAAGAAGGAGAACGACAAGAACAATGATATCCGTGGTGCTGAGAATCATGGCGCGGTTTAGTTTCGTTTGTGTGCAAAGAAATCAGTGAGCAACTGGGCGCATTCCTCGGCCATTATGCCACTGGTGATTTTCGTTTTTGGATGCATGGGACCGCCATGCTTTTGATAGCCTCGTTTACCATCGCTTGCCCCGAACACTACGTGACCCATTTGTGACCAAAATAAGGCTCCTGCGCACATGGGACAGGGCTCAAGTGTAACATAGAGCGTGCATTTTTGAAGGTATTTGTTGCCTAAATAGTTGCTTGCTGCGGTAATGGCTTGAATTTCAGCGTGTGCCGTTACATCAGTGAGTAATTCCGTCAGGTTATGGCTACGAGCGATAATGCGCCCGGCAGCAACAATCACCGCTCCAACAGGGACTTCTCCTGCCGCTGCAGCAACCTGAGCTTCAGCCAAAGCAGCCCGCATATATACATTGTGATCGTTTAGGTCTATCATCTTCTACGCAAAATAGGGAATTGGCCCACAAGTTTGGCTATTTTTGCGATTCAAACACCACTAAAGATGTACAGATCTCATACTTGCGGCGAATTGCGCGCATCACATATAGGACAAACAGTAACGTTAGCCGGTTGGGTTCAGCGCTCGCGCGAATTGGGCGGCATGACCTTCTTAGATCTACGCGACCGTTACGGGATTACTCAGATTGCTTTTAATGAAGAGTGGGGTACCGACTTATTGCAAGAGGCAAGAAAACTGGGCCGTGAGTGGGTGGTACAAATTGAAGGTGAGGTGATCGAGCGCCACAGCAAGAATGCTAATATGCCTACCGGTGATGTGGAGATTAAGAGCGCTAAGCTCGTTGTACTTAACGCAGCAAACACTCCTCCGTTTACTATTGAAGAAGAAAGCGATGGCGGCGAAGAGCTTCGCATGAAGTACCGCTATTTAGATTTGCGTCGTGGTCCATTACAGCGCAATTTGGCGCTCCGCAACCGCGTGAATATCGAAGTGCGTAAGTATCTGGACGAGCAAGGCTTCATGGATATTGAGACCCCGTTCTTGATCAAATCTACGCCAGAAGGCGCACGTGATTTCGTAGTGCCTTCGCGCATGCAAGAGGGCAAGTTCTACGCATTGCCGCAGAGCCCGCAGACCTTTAAGCAATTGTTGATGGTCAGTGGTTACGACAAGTATTATCAAATTACCCGTTGTTTCCGTGACGAAGATTTACGTGCAGACCGTCAGCCAGAATTCACACAGATTGACTGTGAGATGGCTTTCGTAGAGCAAGAAGACATCTTGAATACGTTCGAAGGATTATTGCTTCACTTGTTGAAAGACGTGAAGGGTGTTGAACTGGATAGCGTACCGCGCATGACCTATGCAGAGGCGATGGAGCGCTATGGAAATGACAAACCGGACATCCGTTTCGGGATGGAATTGGCCAATCTAAATGCCCTCACTCAAAACCTCGGTTTTATGGTTTTTGACCAAGCAGAGACGGTGTTGGGCATTGCCGTACCAGGCGCTGCTTCATGGACGCGCAAGCAGATCGATAAGTTGACCGATTGGGTGAAGCGCCCAGACATCGGTATGAAGGGCATGGTGTACTGTAAGGTAAATGAAGACGGTACCTATAAGAGCTCTGTCGATAAATTTTATACCCAAGAGCAACAAGCGCATTGGGCAAAAGCTGCCGATGCGAAGCCAGGGGATTTGATTTTGATTTTGGCCGGTGAAGAGCGCCTAACGCGCAAAGCCACATCAGAGTTACGCCTTCATATTGCAGAGGAAATGGGCTTGCGCAACCCTGAGGTTTTCGCTCCACTTTGGGTAATGGACTTCCCACTTTTAGAATGGGATGATGAAACGCAGCGTTATCATGCGATGCACCACCCGTTTACCTCTCCAAAGCCTGAGGATATTGCTTTGATAGATACTGAACCGGGCAAGGTTCGCGCAAATGCTTACGACCTTGTATTGAACGGTAATGAGATCGGTGGTGGTTCTATTCGTATCCATGACAGAGCGCTGCAGAGCCGCATGTTTGATTTGTTAGGATTTAGCAAGGAAGAGGCAGAGAAGCAGTTCGGATTCTTGATGAGTGCCTTTGAATACGGTGCACCTCCGCACGGTGGATTAGCTTTCGGTTTTGACCGATTGGTAGCGATTCTTGGCGGTGCAGAGGTCATACGTGATTTCATTGCGTTTCCAAAGAACAATTCCGGCAGAGATGTGATGATAGATGCACCGGCAACAATCCATACGGCCCAGCTCAATGAGTTAAGGCTGATAACTACTGCGCAAATAGAAGAGTAGAATTATGCTTTTTGATTAAATTAGGGTCCCTTAAAAATCCTAATATGCTACGTAGCTTTTTAATTTCAGTAGCCTTTACCGCCACTTTCTTGCAAGTCTCAGCTCAAAATCGTGAGACTTCAGCTCTTAGTCCATCTGACATAGCGTCGATGACATGGGTAGAAGCCATGCAAGATTACCGAGTGAACTTTCATACGGTAGTAGATAAATTTAATGTCGAATTTGACGGTAAGCCTTATGAAAAAGGCCACGGTTGGAAGCAATTTAAACGTTGGGAATACATGATGGAGGAACGTGTTGGTGAATCGGGAATTCGCCCACATCCATCAGTTTTATATCAAGCCATACAGCAGCAACAGGCATCGGCTACAACTGAATATGGCGAGTGGTCAGTAATGGGGCCTGTGAATGCCCCCTCTGGCGGTGGAATTGGACGTATCAATGGCGTTGCCTTTCACCCAAACCACCATGATACGATATATGCAGGCGCTCCAGCAGGAGGCTTATGGGTGAGTTACGACGATGGTCAAAGCTGGACCACATTTACGGACGAATTAACCAACTTGGGTGTTAGCGATCTAGCCATTGATCCTATACACCCGGATACGATGTACCTCGCAACGGGTGATCGTGATGGTGCTGACACCTACAGCTTCGGTCTCTTGAAATCTACTGACGGTGGTATCACATGGAATACTACCTCTCTGTCGTGGTCTACTTCTCAGAACTATCGAATAGCACGTATTGTCGTGCATCCAGACAGTACACATATAGTTATGGCTGCGACAAATGCAGGAGTTTACCGCAGCACGAATTACGGTCAGAATTTCACTCTTGAGCAGAGCGGCTCCTTCTACGGAATGCGTATGGGTCATGGAGATACTGTCTTTGCCACGACAAGCGGTTCCAGCCCTAAACTCTACCGTTCACTTGATGCTGGAGACACTTGGTCACAGATGTCAAATGGCCTCCCAACAAGTGGAAAGTATCGCTGTGAGGTTGCGGTAAGTTCTGTTCCAGGTAAAGTCTACCTTGTTTACGGCTCTTCAAATTACGGTTTTGGAGGCCTCTATCGCTCTACAAATGGCGGGTCAAATTGGACGTTAATGAGTTCCACTCCAAACATTATGGGTTGGTCAAACAACGGTTCAGGCTCAGGTGGTCAAGCGTGGTATGACTTAACCATAGCATGCGATCCCAATTCTGAAAACACCATATACGTTGGGGGAGTGAACATCTGGAAATCAACCAACGGTGGAACGAACTGGACGTGTGTCGGGCACTGGTACGGCGCAGGATCAACTCCTTATGTGCACGCTGATCATCATCATGCAGACTTTAGACCGGGTACATCAGAGCTTTACGTCGGTACCGACGGCGGTGTTTATAAAACCACAAATAGCGGGAGTACTTGGAGTGATTTGAATGACGGCATGAATATCACGCAGTACTATAAAATTAGTCAGAGCACTTCAGATACAACAGTCATATTAGCCGGAGCTCAAGATAACGGATCGCACTTGCGGAGTTCGACCATTAATTGGTCAGAAGTAACCGGTGGTGATGGAATGGACAACGGTGTAGATGCGGTGAACGATAACCTCATGTACACCTCCATTTATTACGGGGATTTCTACAAGAGCACTAACGGTGGTGGATTTTTCAGTTCTATAAATACCTTATCCGTTTCGGGATCAGGAAACTGGGTAACGCCTTTTAATACCGATCCCGTTTCAACGAATACGGTTTATGCAGGCTTCAAAAAAATATGGAAATCAACGAATGCAGGAGGCTCTTGGTCAGCTACCTCTTCAAATAATATTAGCGGTAATTCTAATATCGATGAATTTGAGGTAGCGCCGTCGAACACGAATTACATCTATACGCTCATAAACAGTAACATCTACGTCTCTACAAATGGTGGAAGCAGCTGGTCCAGCATTACTCCTTCTGGCTCGATGAGCCCTTCGCCGAACAACATTTCAGGTGTAGCTATTGATCCAAATGATGAAGAGCATATCGTCATTAGTATCAGCGGATATGCAGGAAACAGAAAAGTGATGGAATCTTTTAATGCAGGTTCAACATGGTCTAACCTAAGTTCAGGTTTGCCCAATGTTCCGGCTACGGCCGTAGCTTTTGAAGGGGGCACAAGCGATGGAATTTATGTTGGGACAGATATTGGCGTGTACTACACTAGTTCCAATTTTTCGAATTGGATCAGTTTTAATAAAAACTTACCGAATGTCATTGTTTCTGACATTGAGATTTATGCAGACGATGCCCTCATTCGTATTGGCACCTTCGGGCGTGGTGTCTGGCAAAGCCCATTAATGAGCGGTTTTACAAATGCGCCTGTGGCATCCTTTACAGCAGATCCTCTGGCTACTTGTTCTTTAGGAGATACAGTTTCTCTTACAGACTTATCTAGCGGACTACCTACGTCTTGGTATTGGCAGATCACACCCTCCACGTTCAGCTTTGTGGGAGGAACCAACGACAGTTCTCAATTCCCAAAATTAGCTTTTAATGCTACTGGTGCGTACACGGTGACCTTGACGGCAAGTAATAATTACGGAACAGACGATACAACAGCATTTCAGATTCTAGGAGTTGGTGGCGCATCGTTGCCATTTATTGAAGATTTCGAGTCAGGGCTTTCCGGTTGGGAGATCGCTAATCCTGACGCAGGCATCACTTGGGCTGCTGCGACAGTGAATGGAACCAACCCAGGAAGTACAGCGATGACGATAAACCATTATTCATACAGCGCAACAGGCGCTGTGGATGAGTTGATCAGTCCTGCGTTTGACTTTACGAACGATACTTTGATTAATCTGGAATTTGAATATGCCTCAGCGTATTATTCGAGCGGATATAAGGATAGTTTAAAGGTTTACGCGAGTGACGATTGTGGGTCAACTTGGGATTTAGTGGCGGCTTACGACGGTTCAGATGCCAGTTTCACTACAGCTGGGGCAGTGACTTCTGCTTTTGCACCTGCAGATTCAACCTATTGGTGTCACGGTTCTTCTTCCGTAACCTGTCCGACTATTGATTTAGACGCATACAGCGGTTCCGCTGGGGTTCGGGTTAAGTTTGTTGCGGTCAATGGCTATGGTAATAATATATATTTAGATAATATTAATATTTCAGGCCAAGCTCAATTACCTCCTGTTGCCGCTTTCACGGGTGATACGGCTGGTTGTACAGGGAAGACATTACAATTCTATGATTATACTGCACCGTCTGCAGCGTCGCGCTTGTGGTCTTTCCAAGGCGGAACACCAAGCACAAGCACTTCTGCGAATCCATCGGTGACTTATGCGACTTCAGGTACATACGATGTTAAGTTGGTAGTGGCTAATGCAGCGGGAGTAGACTCTGTTGTACTGTCTAACTATGTCAACATCATCAATGCGCCTTCAGCGGGAATTGTACTTACTAGTTCAGCATCTTCTACATTGTGTAGTGGAGATAGTGCTACATTTACGGCCACACCAACTAATGGTGGATTGAATCCAACAATAAATTGGATCTTGAACGGTTCCGTTGTCGCAAGCAATACATTCACGTTTGGAGGTACTTTCGCAAACAACGATGTACTTAAAGTAGAAATGATGAGTGCAGATGATTGTGTTGCCAATCCTGTAGTAGCCGACTCAATTATCTTATCTGTAAACAGTCTTCCGGCTGTAACACTTGGTTCACAAGGTTATGTTTGTGAATTGGATGGGCCGCAACTTCTTTCGGGCGGCCAGCCTTCAGGCGGTGTGTACAGCGGTTTGGGTATAGTCAATGATAGCATTTATCCTGTAACGGCGGGAGTTGGTTCGCATTGGGTCTATTATACCTACACGGATGTTACTACAGGTTGCTCGCGGACAAAACAACGTGCAATTAGTGTACAACCGGCACCCGGTAAGCCAACGGTTTCTCAGAACACCACTGGTGAGCTCGAGGCAACTACGCCTGCGGGAACCTTTACTTATGAATGGCTGGACGCAAACATGGACCCAATAAGTGGGGCGAACGGATCGACCTTCTTGCCACAATCGAATGGAGATTATTACGTTCGAATATTCTCAAATATTCAGTGTTCTAACGTGTCAGATGCGTACAGCGTTATGAATATCGGTCTAGGCGAAGCTTTGACTTCAGGTTGGAGCGTATATCCAAACCCGGTACAAAAAGTATTGACTCTTCGCGTTGAGGGAGCTGCAGATGTACGCTTATTAGATGCTTCGGGTCGCTTGGTATATTCTGGCCGAGTGCATGGAGAAGTTCAGTTAGATGTGCAAGATTGGGCGCGTGGAACTTATGTGCTTCAGATTATTACCGATGCCGGTGTAGCAAATGAAGCGATTGTATTGCAGTAAGTATAGAATGAGATAAAATGGAAAGCCCCGAAGCATTCGCTTCGGGGCTTTTTTATATGTAAAAGGCTTGCTATTACGCAACAACCATATGTGCAATCATGCTTTTGAACAATTCCAACCCGTCTTCATTTTTAAGCTCTGAGTCTGCTGCGCGCTCCGGATGAGGCATCATGCCAAAAACGTTTTTAGCCGCATTAGAAACCCCCGCAATATTCTCTAGCGCACCGTTAGGGTTAACGGCAGGGCCAACTTCTCCTTCTGCAGTGCTGTATTGGAAAAGGATTTGATCGTTGGCTTTTAATTCAGCCAACGTTTCCGCTGAACAGTAATAGTTTCCCTCCCCATGGGCGATAGGAATTTTATAACCGCGCGTGTGGTCTAGATCTGCGCTAATACCGGCCGATTTAGAAACGGGTTTGATGTATACGTTTTTACAAATAAACTTGTGGCTGTCGTTGTGACGAAGCGCCCCAGGCAACAAACCACTTTCCGTAAGAATCTGGAACCCATTACATACACCTAAAACGTAACCGCCATTGTTTGCAAACTCAATCACGCTACCCATGATAGGACTCATCTTTGCGATGGCACCTGAACGCAGGTAATCTCCATAAGAGAAGCCGCCCGGCAATACTACACAATCCACTCCTTGAAGATCCGTGTCTTTGTGCCATAAATTGACCGTATCGTGTCCCATAATGGTTCCGAGTACATACATCATATCGTGGTCACAGTTCGACCCTGGGAAGGTGATTACACCGAATTTCATAGCAATTGGCTTAAAATAATTTTAGCAAAGGTACGTGCTTTTGGTTGAATAAGCGACTGGGAAGCCCAATGCGATCCATCCAGATGTTGCTGCACTATTTGCGAGGATATTGTGCATTAAAAAGACGCGCCTGTATGTTTTTTCTGCTCTTTCCTTGGGGCGCAATTTAAGGATTGTAGATCGATATGGGTAGGTTTTTAAGCTGTTGTGATGAAGCATTCTTTAGTTGGATTTGAATGGAATAAATCCCAGTGGATAAGTGTTTTTCATCCCATAGATAAGGGCCTATTCCGATAGGGTTGTTTCCTGCGATTCCTTCCATGGAATGCCACTGGGTAATGGGGCGGCCGGAACGATCTAAAAGCCGAATAGAGAGGAGGTCTCCGGCCGCCATGGATACCCACAATTCGGTTGAAGGCAGGTAATGGTTGAGATCAAAGCTGAGATGAGAGCGTTTAAGACCCGCACTTAGTGGAACCCCGGGCTTAGCGGAAGCGACGCTGTTGGGTGCATCCGGTGAAGCTTCTGAAGGGCAGCACCAACGTGCATGATGGGGTGCCCAGTTGGAGGGAGCGTACCCCGGACTTTGTAGGGAGATGCGTTCCCAGCTTCGGTGTTCGAGCGGCGCTACCCATGGGCTGTAAGTCATCTCGTCAAAGGTTTGTGCACCTGTCCCTTGTAGGAGTAGTGTGGTCGTATCGTTCGGCAAAGATGTAGGGCTTGAAAAGGCACGAAGTTGGTGTGGTGCGAGCAATGGAAAAAGGGGTAGTTGTAGCGCACAAAACGCAGGCAGGGCATCGTAAAATGGGTATGCCGAAGTTCCAGCGGCAGTCGTTTTTAGAAGGCGCAGTGGGTCAACGCGAATGGGTCGGTGGCTGGTAGAAGCCAATTCTATAAATTCTTCTAATTGGTCCGGAGCGGCATGGACTTCATTGAAGAATACCTTTCCTGAATCTGGAAATTCAGCAGGCAAAAGGTGCAGGCTTGAATCTCCCAGTAGTGGTGGGAGCGCCGCCTGTATAATGGGAAGTAGGAAGGGCGCATCGGTTGTCCATTGTGCTTGCAACTGTGGTGAGAGTAGGTGGAGGTAGGAATAGAGCGAATGGGAAAATTGAACATAGTTGGTGCCGTTTTCATCCCCAAAAAGACCATTGGGTGGGTTTTTAGGAAGCTTTTTAGTCGGGATTGGTCCGGAAATGTGATCAGTCGTGGGAACGACACGCCACTGGGTATTGGTATAGGACATGGAATCGGCTCGCAGTATAAAATCACCAAAAGACTGATGCGGAGCATACGGAAAGTCATAGGGTTGAACGGCAACAGGGATGCCTTCGTTTCTTAGGACGAGCACTCCTTCGTTGGGCAGAGAAAATCCAGGAAGGACGCGTACGCTTTGACCATTTCCGTAGCGAATTGTTCCAGAATCCAGGGGACAAGGAATGGTTTTTTTTATTCCACTCCGTGTGATAAGCTCTAACTGTGCTTCGGGCATGGGAACGGGACTGTAGGCAATAAAAAAATCACCGTCGTTTCCTTCAATTTGGTGGATGCCGATAATCTGTACGCTTTGGCGATCAGGATAGCTAAGCAGCACAGAGTCTGTAGCAAAAAAAGTAAGATTACCTGCCGTGTCGATAGCTAGGGGAACTTCTATAGACCATCGACCCAGAGGAATGGGCCGATCGAAGAACACGTCCCAATACGATGGGCCGAGGTACGGATAAAATGAACTATCCACAGGTATTCCTTGCGGCGAACGTAAAATGATACCATTTAGACTTCCGGGCGCAGGTAAGGTGGTTTCGGACCAATTAAGCCTGAGTTGTTGAGGCGATAAAACATCAATATTTTGCAATTTCGGTGCGATGGTATCACGAAAAGCATAGCCTTCTGCTCTCAGTGTTGAAAAAAAGAATTTATCCACGCGACTAGAGGTATAGGTACATTGTAGGCTGAGACTTTTTGAGGAACGAATCGTACTGTCGCTGGCGCTGAATAATAGCGTGTCTGCATCGTACACGTGAAAAGTGTAGTTGCTGTCTCGTTCAATTCGAAGTGCAACGACGACGTCATTCCGGTTGACGTAGCCTGAAACCGCAGCGAGAACACTATCTCTTTCTGGTGTTTGTAGGATTAAAGAAAGATCATCACCGCTGGACCCGGAGAGTTGAATGGCGTAATGACTAAGGTCCGATTCGATGAATCTAAAGCTGCAAAAATTAGCGGTGGATGGATTGAAGTCCATGCGCATTTTAAGGCTCCAATTTCCGTGGATAGCAGCGCGACTCTCACGACGCCATTCCAAAGAACCCGCAGTAGGCGCGGCGCTCCGCAACCCATCTGATGAAAATTGCATCCAAGCGGTATCGCCTTCCCAGTCTAGGTTTGGGGCGGTTAAAGAGTCTAAAAGTTGGTGAAACTGGCCCGTGGCCGCGTTAAAAATGAGGCAAAAACAGAGCGTCAGTGCACTACGAAACAAGTCGGTGAACATAAGGCAGTTTAGAAGTAGCTTTGCGGGGTACTATATAAGTTAAGTCAATTTTTATGAGAATTGCAGTTGTTGGCGCCACTGGAATGGTTGGCCAGATTATTTTGAAAGTATTGGCAGAGCGCAGCTTCCCGGTCACGGAACTCATTCCTGTGGCATCAGAGCGCAGCGTGGGGAAATCGGTTGCTTTTGGTGGTCGGGATTGGACTATTCAAAGCTTAGAGGCTGCTGTTACTGCCGTACCTGATCTAGCACTGTTCTCCGCTGGAGGCGAGATTTCACTAGAGTGGGCACCAAAATTTGCCGCTGCCGGAACGCGTGTCGTTGACAATTCCAGTGCATGGCGGATGGATCCCGATAAAAAGTTGTTAGTACCAGAAATCAATGGGAATGAAGTAACCGCGGAAGACTGGATAATCGCAAATCCCAATTGTTCAACCATTCAATTAGTCATGGCACTGCACCCGTTGCACCAAGCTTTTGGGGCGAAGCGTGTTATAGTTAGCACGTACCAAAGTGTTACTGGAACGGGTAAAGCGGCTGTTGATCAGCTCGAGGGGGAGCGTAATGGCGAAGACCCACAAATGGTTTATCCCTATAAGATTGACCGCAACTGCATTCCGCATTGCGACATTTTCCTCGAGAACGATTACACAAAAGAGGAAATGAAGATGACCCAAGAAACGGTTAAAATCATTGGTGATGCAGGCATTAAGCTTTCAGCTACGGCGGTTCGTGTTCCGGTACAGGGCGGACACAGTGAAAGTGTGAACGTGGAATTTGATCGTGAATTCAGTTTAGAAGCGGTGCGAAAAATCTTAAATGACACTCCAGGTATTACCCTTCAGGACCGCCCTGAATTCAATACGTACCCAATGCCACTGATGGCGGAGGGGAAGGACGATGTATTTGTAGGCCGGTTGCGCCGCGATTTCACCACGCAGCACGCCCTGAATCTTTGGATTGTTAGCGACAATCTTCGTAAGGGAGCCGCTACGAATACCGTGCAGATTGCTGAAGTTTTGCTTAAAAAAGGATTCATCGGATAATTTTTAAGTCGATCGTATTTCAGCAGAACCACCTTTGTCATTTTTGCGTTACTTAGGTATGAGAATTAAATCAATAGCAATGGCCCTGTTCGCTTTTCTAGCGAGCTGTACGGCCCAAACCAACAAGAAAATGAGCGACGCATATGCGATGGCCACCATTCCGGCACCCGAAGAAGGACAAGAAGTAGCGGTCTTGGCATCGGGATGTTTTTGGGGCACAGAATTTTATTTGCAAAAAATCCCAGGTGTGCTTGCAACGACTTGTGGATATACGGGTGGATTAGTCAAGAACCCTACTTATCGTGAGGTCTGCAGTAAGCGCACGGGTCACTATGAAGCCGTACATGTTGTTTTTGATCCGCAGCAGGTTTCGTTTGAAGAGATCGCACGTGTATTTTTTGAAACGCACGACCCCACCCAACGCAATGGTCAGGGGCCTGATATAGGCCCACAGTACCGTAGTGCGGTATTTTTTCAGGATCAGGCACAACGTGAGGTCACCGAAAAACTCATCGGTCTGCTAGAAATTAAAGGCTATGATGTTGCCACTGAGGTTTTACCGTCAGCAACCTTTTATTCAGCCGAAAACTACCACCAAGATTACTACGACAACAAGGGAGGAACTCCATATTGTCATGCTCCGAGGAAACTATTTTAACCGGAAATAAAAATTGGAGGGAAGAAAAAAGCCCGGCGCAACGCGCCGGGCTTTTTTTACAATCTTGTCTAGAGCTCTTATTCGACCAATTCGAAATCTTCCATGAATTTCGTGGTGTAAACACCTCTACGGAAGTCTTCGTTTTGTAATAATTGTTGGTGGAATGGAATAGTCGTTTTCACACCTTCAATAACGAATTCACCTAAGGCGCGCTCAAGCTTATCAATAGCCTCATCACGTGTGCGTGCAGTCACAATCAGTTTAGCAATCATTGAATCGTAAAACGGTGGAATCATATAGCCGCTGTAACAATGCGTATCTAAACGTACTCCATGGCCCCCTGGCGCATGGAACGAAGCAATCATTCCTGGCGATGGACGGAAGTCATTAAAAGCGTCTTCAGCATTAATACGAACTTCAATACTGTGCATTTCCGGGAAGTAGTTTTTGCCGGATATTTTTTCCCCGGCAGCAACTTTGATTTGCTCACGAATCAAATCAAAGCCTACCACTTGTTCTGTGATTGGGTGTTCAACTTGAATACGTGTATTCATTTCCATGAAGTAGAAGTTTCGGTCTTTATCAACTAAAAACTCAACCGTTCCGGCTCCTTCGTAGGCAATGAATTCTGCAGCCTTAACCGCTGCATCCCCCATTTTTTTACGGAGTTTATCTGTCATGAATGGCGAAGGCGTCTCCTCTACCAATTTCTGATGACGACGCTGTACGGAACAATCGCGCTCAGACAAATGACAGGCTTTACCATAACTATCACCGATCACTTGGATTTCGATGTGACGTGGCTCTAGAATGAGTTTCTCCATATACATACCGTCGTTACCAAAGGCAGCAGCAGATTCTCTTCGTGCACTTTTCCAAGCACCCTCTAGCTCACTTTCTTCAAAAATTGCGCGCATACCCTTACCGCCACCGCCTGCGGTAGCCTTCATCATCACTGGGTAGCCTATTTTCTTTGCTGTTTTGCGCGCATGCTCAAGGGAATCAAGAATACCCTCAGAACCCGGCACACATGGTACGCCTGCCAGTTTCATGGTTTCCTTAGCCGTAGCTTTATCTCCCATCTTATCGATTTGCTCTCCAGTCGCACCAATAAATTTGATACCGTGCTCTGCACAAATTCTCGAGAATTTCGCGTTTTCACTTAAGAATCCATAGCCTGGGTGAATGGCATCCGCATTCGTAATTTCTGCAGCGGCAATAATGTTAGGAATACTTAAGTAGCTTTCAGATGATGCAGCAGGCCCGATACAAACTGCTTCGTCGGCAAAGCGAACGTGCAGGGAATCAGCATCTGCTTTTGAATAAACAGCAACCGTTTTGATACCCATTTCTTTACACGTACGAATAACGCGAAGGGCAATCTCACCACGGTTGGCAATGAGTACTTTCTTAAACATAACCTTGTAGGTTTAAACTGAATTAAGAAGGATCAACCAAAAACAATGGCTGGTCGTATTCTATTGGAGTTTGATCGTCTGCAAGAATCTTAACAATCTTACCGCTGATTTCACTCTCGATTTCATTGAAAAGCTTCATGGCTTCGACGATACAAAGTACATCGCCCGGCTTGATCGAATCGCCCACTTTTACGAACGCATCTTGATCTGGTGATGGCGTACGGTAGAATGTTCCGATCATTGGAGAATTGATAGTGATGTAGTTTGCGTTTTCGTCAGCTTCTGCTGGTGCAGGCGCCGCTGGTGCCGCTTCAACAGGTGCTGGTGCAGCTGGTGCTGGTGCTCCAGCTACAGCAGGCATTTGTTGCGGTGCAACGGCCTGTATGATCGTAGGCTGTTCACTAGCATCAGGGCCTGTTTTAATGTTAATCTTGAAATCTTCTGTTTCTAAGCTCACTTCTTGAGCACCACTTTTGGCGACAAATTTGATGAGCGCCTGGATTTCTTTCAAGTCCATTTTTAAATGTATTTAGGAATATGAAGTTACGAGTTATTTTTTATCAATGGCCCATTTAACCCACATGGCGCCCCAGGTAAATCCACCACCAAATGCAGCGAAGAAGATGTTATCTCCTTTCTTGAATTTGTCCTTGTAATCCCAAAGTCCCAGCGGGATAGTAGCCGATGTGGTATTGCCGTAATTTTGAATGTTGATGACTACCTTTTCTTTAGTCAGTTCCATACGACGCGCAGTAGCATCGATAATTCTTAGGTTGGCTTGATGTGGAATTAAGTAGGCGACATCTTCACCTGTCAGATTGTTTTTTTCGAGTAATTCTGCCGAAGTGTCTGCCATACGGCTCACGGCAAAACGGAAAACGCTCTGTCCTTCTTGACGAATAGCATGTTGTTTCTTATCGATAGTCTCGTGCGAAGGAGGAAGGAAAGAACCTCCGGCCTCAATGCGGAGGAAATCGCGTCCTGTTGCATCTGTTCTAAGAATTTCATCTTGAACACCGAGGTCTTCGTGGTTAGGTTCCATCAGCACTACGCCACAACCGTCACCAAAAAGAATACACGTCGTACGGTCAGTATAGTCAACAATAGAAGACATTACATCCGATCCAACGACTAGAACTTTTTTGTATTTACCGCTTTCAATGTATGCAGCAGCGTTACTAACAGCATAAAGGAAAGACGAACAAGCTGCTTGCAGGTCGAATGCATAGGCATTTGTTGCACCAATTTCTTGAGCGATGTATGCTGAGGTGATAGCAACAGGCATATCCGGTGTCACGGAGGCGAGTATAACGAGATCTACATCGTCAACGGTAACACCATATTCGTTTTTCATGGCCTCAACAGCCTTGATAGCGAGGTACGATGCACCCATTCCTTCTTCAGGCTTTAATATGCGTCGTTCCTTGATGCCTGTGCGAGTAGTAATCCACTCGTCATTGGTTTCGACCATGGTCGCCAATTCTTCGTTGGTCAACACATATTCTGGAACGTATCCGCCGATAGCGGTGATTGCTGCTTTCATGGTTTCTTCAGTTGTAGGGGGCTAAAATAGCCCGTGTGGAACACTTAAAGGGGTTTAAAAAAGAAAAAGTAGCCCATATCTGAGCTACTTTTTTAACAATCAATGTTTTATAGAATGGCTTAAGCCTTTTCCATAACTACCTTACCCTTGTAGTACAACTTACCTTCGTGCCAATGCGCGCGGTGGTACAGGTGGGCCTCACCAGTGGTTGGGCAGATAGCCAATTGCTGATCAGCTGCCTTGTAGTGTGTTCTACGCTTGTCTCTTCTCGTGCTCGACTGTCTGCGTTTAGGATGTGCCATCTCTACTTAATTATTTATTCAACAAGTTTTTTAGTTGATCCCATCTAGGATCTGTCTTTTCTTCTGTTTCGTCTTCTTCCTCTTCAATCAAATCTTCAAGACCGTTACCGGCATTCGGGCCTAAGAGCTTCGATGGAATACTGAGCACCACCAATTCGTAGATCATCTGAGCTGCGTTAAACTGGTAGTTGCCGTGTGGCAAAATGAGGAGTTCCTCATTTTCATCATTGTACTCATCGCCGAACTTAATTTGCATTACAAAGCTATTTTTCAGCTCCTGTGTGTACATTTCATTAGTAATGTCACAGGGCGCCTCAATGCTTCCGGCGAAATGCAATTCTAAATCTAGAACAGTTTCACTTTTCAACATTTTTAGCTCAGTCGTGCCGCGTAAGCCACGGTATTCTGAATATTCAAAGAGCGTAAAGAACGTATCATTCAAATCATACTGGAACTCGTGTTGTCCTAACGCTAAGCCTCTAAAGGCAATGTCAAAATCGCGTTTTTTCACAAGTCAAGTATCACTGAATGAGCGGGCAAAGATATTGAAATTGTTGAAAACTTCTAACTCTTCTCTTTTTGTTTTTTTAGCGGATCTTTTGTCATTTCATCGTAACCCTTTCTAGCATGATAAACATCGATCGCTGTATACAACGCATTTCTCATTGAAGTCGCATCAGCCTTGCCTTTACCGGCAAGGTGCATGGCGGTCCCATGATCAGGAGAGGCACGAACTACTTCTAGACCTGCAGTAAAATTTGTTCCACTTCCCATGGCTAATGATTTGAAAGGAACCAATACCTGGTCATGGTACATCCCCAAAACGGCATCAAATTTTGATTCATAGCCTTGTCCAAAGAATCCGTCAGCAGGGAAAGGGCCTTTGACTATGGTATTTTTAGTTTGTGCATTTTCAATTGCCGGTCGAATGACGTCTTTTTCTTCGCTTCCAATAGATCCCATTTCACCAGCATGCGGATTTAGGCCTAGTACGGCAATCCGCGGCTTTACAATGCCAAAGTCTCGTTCAAGGCTTTGGGCAAGCAGTGCTATAGCCTGGTTAATGGAAGCCTCGGTAATTCCTTCCGCTACTTTAGAAATAGGCACGTGCCCCGTCACTGTAGCCACTTTTAATTTATCCGAAGCCAGAATCATGAGCACTTCATTGCCGAATTCTTTTGCCAGGTAGCCCGTATGACCCGAGAAACCTTCAACGCTCTCAGCGATATTGTGTTTGTTGATGGGTGCAGTAAGCAAGGCGTGAATTTTGCCGTTTTTAGCGGCTTCAATGGCTGCATCAATACTTTTTAAAGCATATGTACCACTTACGTTAGTAGGTAAACCAAGCGTGATTTCTACATTGTCGTCCCAGCTCAGCACGAGATTATTCGCACCTTCTTTGATGTCTTCAATAGTATCGCACAAACGGAATTGAAAATTGCGTTTATCGATGGCATTTCTATGGTAGGAGGCTAATTTACTCGAAGCAAAAACTACGGGTGTACACAACTCAGTGAGTCGGGTATCTTCTAGCATCGTAATGATGACCTCCATTCCTATGCCGTTAAGATCACCACAAGTGATCCCGATTACAGGCTTTTCAAGCACGGTTTCCTCGTAAACCGCGGTAGTCGATGAACTAGAGAAATCAATATCGTAGAGGTCGTTTTGTAAGTCGTATTCCGTTTGGATTTCCTCGCTTACCGGAGCTGCTTTTACATCTTTTCCTTCACGGCGTTTATTCCGGTTGTTTCGATTGCGTCCACGGTTGTTTCGATTTCCTCCGTTACCTTCTTCTTTTGGGCCATTTTCTGCTGCCTTTGCTGGTTTAGACTGCGCCTCTACCCCGTCTTTAGTTTCCCCCTCTTTTTTACCGCGATTACGGTTTTTATTTCTTCCGCCACGACTTCGTCGTCTTGCATTGCCCTCTTTATTCTGGCCTTCTGGTGCATTTGATTTGTTCGGCGTATTTTCTTTAGCGTCACTCATAGTGTTACTTCAGGTTGTTTATGAAGTCAAAAAGTAAACGGACCCCGATACCGGTTCCGCCCTCGACTTGGTAGCCGGCTCGCGATTTTAAAAATGCGGGCCCAGCGATATCTAAGTGAATGTAAGGATAATCAGTGAAGTGCTCTAAGAATTTACCGGCTGTAATGGCTCCTGCTTCAGCGCCACCAATATTTTTCATGTCTGCAATGGGGCTTTTTAACAAGTCCTTGTATTCATCCCAGAACGGAAATTCAACGACGCGTTCGTGCGTGCGGTACCCACTTTCTTGAAGCGCGAGCATACGTTCTTTCGGCGCATTACCCATACCAACAATGGCATAGCGACCTATAGATCTTGCGGCGGCTCCAGTCAATGTAGCGAGATCGATTACTAATTCCGGATTGTAGCGCTTTGCATACACCAAGGCGTCAGATAAAATTAATCGGCCTTCAGCATCGGTATTCATGACTTCCACGCTGGTTCCGTCTGAAATGGTAATAACATCGCCGGGTGTAACTGCGTTGCCTCCGGGGCGGTTATCGGTAGCGGGGACAAGACCTATAATGTGTACTGGAAGATTAGCTTCTGCTGCGGCGCTCATTGCTCCAATGACTGCAGCAGCGCCTCCCATATCAGATTTCATATCGTCCATGTAGTTGGACGGCTTGAGGCTCAAACCACCAGTATCATAGACTACTCCTTTACCGACTAAAACTAGCGGTTTTTCGTTGGTTGCATTTTTAGGCTTGTGCTCCATGATGATAAACACAGGAGGTTCAGGAGAGCCGTAATTCACAGCTAATAATCCGCCCATCTTTAGGCTTTCGATTTGTTTTTTCTCTAGGACTTCTATCGAAAAACCATGACGTTTGCTGGCCTCTTTTGCTTGGTTTGCGAGGTCTGTTGCGGTTAAATCAATAACTGGTGTATTAACCAATTCACGCGCAAAAAGCGCACCCATTGTTGCTGTAGCAATGGGAGCAAGGGTTTGTTCATCTTCTTTTGAAACGAACAACTGGGCCATTGAATTTTTACGCTTATGGCTGTCTGAGAAGTAGCGGAGGAATTGGTAATTACCTAGAATGGCTCCTTCTGCTACATGCGGTACGTGTGCGCCCAAAATTGCAATACGGTCAAGGTATGCGGCATTTGCCTTGAGGACCAATTTATTACCAGCTTGACGCATTTTTTCTGCGCGTGCATCAGCATCTACAGATTTTCCAATCTTATACACCCAAGCAGTATCTGTGCCTGCTTGAACCTCAAGCCATTTTTCTTCAAACTTTTCGCCCAGTGCACGAACGCGATCGAGTTGTGTCTGGTTTAAATGTTGAGAAAGTTCTTTTGTTTCGGCATAAACAATAGCGGTGCTGCCATTGTAATCAGAAGTGTATGTTGTGATTTTCATTATGTCATTCATTTAGTGTCAAATGTACTATTTTAACCAACCACAAAGAACCCTTCATGTTTACTGGAATTATTGAAAAATTAGGCAAGGTTGCTAAGGTCGAAAAGAACGGCGGAAACCTTGAGTTATATGTGAATTCAGATCTCGCAAGCGATTTAAAAATTGACCAAAGCGTTGCCCATAATGGCATTTGCTTGACCGTGGTAGAAATCTTTGGTGACCGAACGTACCGCGTGACGGCTATTGAGGAGACCATCGCAAAGACTGCTATCGGGGACTTAAAGGAAGACGACCCTATTAATCTAGAGCGTTGCATGACGATGGGCGCGCGTTTAGACGGACACATTGTTCAGGGGCATGTGGATCAAATTGGCCATTGTACTTCCATTACCGAAGAAGATGGATCGTGGATTTTTTCATTTGCTTACGACCCTTCATTAGGTAATGTTACGGTAGAAAAAGGGTCCATTACGGTAAATGGAACATCACTTACAGTAGTGGACTCCATAGACGGAGGTTTCAGTGTTGCCATCATCCCCTACACATATGAGCATACGGTATTTCATCATATAAAGGTGGGCGATCGAATCAATTTAGAATTTGACATTATAGGAAAGTATGTCGCTCGAATGCTTAGCGGCTATCAAAAATGAAAACCGTCCGCCACATAGGAGTTTTAGACGATGAAATTATCGCTGTACGGGGAATGGTTTTTCAATTGGAAAAATTGTTGCCACAAGCAGAGGTGAAGGGATTTACCCAGTACAGAGAATTTGAGTTGTGGTGCGAAAACAACGCTCCCGAATTGGTTTTTTTGGATATGGAGATGCCTCATGCCATGGGACTCGATATCGCGAGAAGAATACAGCCCGATGTGGGGAATATAGTATTCGTCACGGCGCACTCTCATTATAGTTTAGAGGCGTTTGAAACCGCCATTGATTACATCCTAAAACCGATCACTCCGAAGCGTTTACAGCAAGCCCTGGCAAAAGTGGAAGCTCTTGTTCCTGTCAAGGTGCAACAGGAACAAAAGATAAAACTACTCTTAAAAGGTACGTTTCGTGAGTTGCCAGAGGTTGACATCGCGTTTCTTCGTGGGCAACGAAATTATACAGAGGTAGTACTGACGAACGGTGAACACCACCTTATGGCGCGAACCTTGAAAAGTTTCACGGACGTGCTTAGCGATGGGTTTGTTCGTATCCACAAAAGCATAGTAGTGCAACGGGCTTTGATTGCTTCAATCCAGCCTGGTAATCCAGCTCATATCGTTCTCACTGATGGAACACAACTGGATGCCGCGAAGGCCCGTTTAAAAGCCTTAGGTAGCGATGCATAAGTTTCTTTTCATAGCAACGCTTTCGATACTCTGGTTAGGGTGCTCACAAACGGAACAAACGGAGGTGCCAACATCGGTTCGTGAGGCTTTCGATGTGCATCAGGAATCTGCTGCTACAGATGCATTAGTGACTGACTTGTTAGCGAGTGATGATAAGACAGAGGAAGCTTGGGGATCGTATTTTGTTTCACGCGAGATCATACGAAAAGGAGTGAATTTTGAAGCCTTAACCTATTTAGAAAGAGCAGAAGTTCTTTTTCGCTCCACAGACAATAGCGAGGGAATCAAACGAATCTTATTGCTTAAGGCACACGCTTATTGGTCATTAGGCGCCGGTGAAGAAATATTAGCGATTTCAGAAGAGACCATGCGTCTTCGTGCAGGTAATCTAAAAGGATGGGCTACAGCAGCAGGAAATTACACTACCTATCTATTGGATTACGGACGTTATGAAGAAGTCTTGACCTACAGCGATTCTGTTTTGGCCATATGTCGTCAAATTGATGGTGGAATCAACCCCAGTGAAGCCTATGCAGTACGTGCAGAGGCTTTGCAGAAGCTAGGTCGCGATTCTACGGCTGTTGACACCCTGATCACACTCGCGCTAGAACTGATTGACAGAACGATTCCCGATGTAGATAAAAAGAACATATACTTCAGAGCTTTGAATTTAAATGCCTTGGACCAACCCGCTTTGGCGCGCTGTATTCGTTTTGCACAGGACAAAGGATTTTGGTCCTTGGAGGCGAAATCAAGGGAAAAATTGACGGATTACGGATTGCTGGACGAGACGAAGGAAATGGCACTTAAAGCTGAGGTAGATGCGAATAAAAGAGCCCTCGCCGAGGTAGATGAAGGTCAGAGTAAGTTTTTAGCCTTTGAGCTTGCCCGAGGACAGACTGAAATTTATGGATACCAACGCGAGGTAAGGTTGCGGAAAATAGCCTTGAGTGCTACCGTGATTTTATTTGTGGTGGTATTGATAGGATTAGTTGTAAACTACCGCAGTCGAATCATGACGGCTCGAGCAAAACTGAGTCAGCAAGAGGCGGAATTGGCTTTAGAGAATTACAAGAATACAATTCGTCCTCATTTCCTCTTTAACCAATTAAACAATGTTAGCGCTTTTCTGAACCAAGAGCTTATTGAACAAGCTCAGGAATATTTATCTGACTTGGGCCAATTTTTGCGTTCCCTTCTAGAAGAACAAAACGATCAGACCATAGAACTGGGTTCCGTTATAAAGCAATTACATGCCTATATCGCGCTACAGAAAAAAGGATCGTATGCGCGTGTCGAAGTGTCCATTGATGTTCCGAAAGAGCTGCTCAGAGTGCGTATTCCTACGGGTTTGCTTCAACCCCTTGTTGAAAACAGCTTTAAATACGCCGGTCATGAGGAAAGTAAGGCACCGACTATTCACGTAGAGGCGCATCTTTCTGGAGAAGATCTACTCACTTTAAAGGTAGAAGATTCGGGATACGGTGAATACAGCGGACAAGGAGGTACTGGGCATGGACTTGCATTAATACAAGACCGCATTTCCTTTAACCGTTCGAGAAGTAAAAAACCAAAAGATTGGACGGTTACGACCTCTTTTCAAAAAGAAAAAGGCACCGTCGTGTTGACGATGCCTCTGCAGGAGTAGCTCCTAGGTTTATTGATTGGTTATATAAACCTACGTGAATTTACTCAGCGTATCGCAAATAGACTTATCCTAGTGGCTCTAAACTTATCGTAGTGCCCATTTCTGGGTATCCATATTACCTCCGCAAAGTATAATTCCCATTTTTCCTCGTGCCGATTTCTTTAGACATGCTGCCACTCCGGTTGCGGCACTAGGCTCAATGAATTGTTTCAATCGCGCCAAAACGAAGTGCCAAGCTTCCGTAATTTCCGCTTCCGTAACCAGCAAAATTTCATCGACATGGGCTTGAATAATAGGAAAATTTCGCTTCCCTAATGAGGTTTTCAATCCATCGGCAATGGTGTTGGCAGTTGTCACAGGAACCCATTGTCCGCTGTAAAAACTCTCGTGTGCGTCCGAAGCATTTGTGGGTTCACACCCTATGAGTTTCGCTGAGCCAAAGTAGGCATTTGCAAGAGCTGCCCCGGATAATAAGCCTCCGCCGCCAACAGGCACAAAGAGGTATTCTAGATCGGGATGTTCATCGAGCAATTCCATTGTTGCCGTGGCCTGTCCAGCGATAATATCATAGTTGTCGTAAGGGTGTATGAAAAAAGCGCCCTCTTTTTCTTCCACCGCTTTCGCTGTCTGCTCGCGCGCAGCTAAAGTAGGGGCGCAGAATTCGATGATTCCACCATAGCTCCGTACAGCTTCAATTTTCGCCTTCGGGGCATTGCTGGGCATAATGATGTGGGCTTTCTCACCAATATTTGCTGCAGCCCAAGCCAAGGCGGCGCCGTGATTGCCGGAGCTGTGCGTTACAAATCCTCTTCCCTTTGCATGTTCTTTATGGACCAGTACAGCATTCATGGCGCCTCGAGCTTTGAAGGCGCCTGTTTTCTGCAGGTGTTCGCCTTTGAATACGCAGTGGCTTTCCACACGGTCATTAAATTTCTGAGAATGAAAAACAGGGGTTCTATGAATGTAAGGAGCGATTCGATCCTGCGCTGCTTTTAAATCTTCTGCAGTGGGTATGTGTTGTAGTGGAGTCATGGTCGCCGATTAATTGAATTCATACCTGGGTATCTCTAGGAAAGGCGATCCATTGCTGTGTACCTCTGATAGGTAATCACAGAGCGCCTGCTCGAAGTCGTTGAGAAGTGCTTCGGTAATATCATTGGATTTACCCAGTGCTGCACCGCGAAGCAAATGTTCCGGCTGTCCACTCTGTAGCTTAAACATACCAGAATGCCAAGGGAAAGGTTGCGTTACCAGTTCCTTTTTCCAGAGCAACCAGGCGTACAAAAGGATCTGTAAGGGCTTTCCCTTATTGCCCGTCCAGAGGTCGTCTAGCCGTGTTAGGCTGAGGTCGCTTGGCCCAATTGCACCACTTTTATAATCCCAGATGATGAAGGCATTGTCATACACTTCTAGTCGGTCAACTACACCGCTAAACTTCATGGGTAGTTTTAAGGTAGGGTGCTGCATTTCAAAGTCCAATTTTGTTTCCACCCCTTTTAAAATGAGGGTGCCTTGCGCGGCGCGCCGTGCGTCGTAGTGCAAGAATTGGCGGATCATTTTTTTACAAATCTCAAGGGTCAGTAAATTTCGCCCCTGAGTCAATGCGTTTTTTGAGTACCGTTCCACTTCGATTAAGTAGTTAAAACCGGCTTCATACGCCTGCGCTGTCCACTGATCTACGTCAATATTCTTAAGGGGTTTACCCACATGGGATTCGTATACTTTTTCCAATCCCTTATGAATGAGGTTTCCCATGACCATAGCACTGACCTGTTCCTCTACTTCATCCTCTTCTTTGACACGAATCAATCGTTTTTGATAGAATCGGTCCGGCATGGCTGTCAGTTCATTGAGCGAAGAGGCACTGATTCCACGCGCCATCCATGCTTCAAAAGCTTGAACAACGGACGGTGTTTTTTCCGCTGAGAACAATTGTTCCATGGAATTCGGTGCGACGGGTCCTTGAATGAAGGAACGCGGATGCACCTTGCATGCGGTATTTTGCAATTCGTTTTCTAGTTGGACCAAAAAACGACTGGGCTCGCCGCCTCCCATGGCTTCACTGTCTGTATTGAATGTAATGGTGGATGAAAGACAGCGCTGCTGAATCCGGTAGAAGTGGTAGGCATAAACGGCATCTTTCTCTTCATAGGTGGGTAGGCCGTAATTTCGCTTAATGTCGTAGGGAAGGAGTGAATTAAATTTGCGACCTGCCGGCAAAACACCTTCGTTTACCCCAGACAGAATAATGTGTTTGAAATCTAAGGTCCTGCTTTCGAGGATTCCCATGATTTGCAGACCTTCAAGGGGTTCACCCACGAAATCAACCGTTCCACTTCGAAGCTGCTGTTTGATGAGTTTTAAAAGTACTAGCGGATCTACTTCTAAAGTAAGTGTTCGTGTTAATTGCGCTAAGAGCGTATGTATGTGGTAGGCTGTGTTTTGAATAACAGGATCCTGTGCCTCTGTGCGTCCGACATGCTTCAGCCAGTTTTGTAAAGCGGTAATCCAGCCTTTAGGTTCTTGTGTTTCAAAGAGGCCTGCATAGCTTTCAGAACCTTCAGAACACCGCCGAACCCATTCGGATGCACTTGTGAATACTCGGTTGGCTTTCACAATCTCTGTATTCCATTCAAGGGGACTTTCTCCTGTCGGTCCGCTCCAGTATTTGTTGAACAGTGGATCGGTAAACAATGCGCACAAGGAGCGGTAGTAAAAGGTCCATTTTTCCGCTTTGCGTTTATTTTTCAAGGCGTATTCTATGACCGAAATCCATAACCGCACCGTACCGGCTAAAGCAGTTTGATCCAGCGGATACCCCATTGTAATGTTTACTTTATCATAGGCCTCCGGTAAGAAACTTAGTACAGGATTCAAGAGCGATTCGTCGGCAAGAATAACGGCGATGTCCTTGGGCGCGATACCCGATTTCCTAAGGTCTTCGAGTGCGCCAGCGACTGCTTTAGCTTGACCGGTATATTGACTGGCTCCGACGGGATGGATGTGCTTCGAAATCGTTTTCCAATCACTTGCTGCTCCCTTCGTTGTGGGCACATCTTTTCCAAATGTTTTCTGGCGTTGAACGTGTCCCCGAAGAAAGTGACCCGCTTCGTGCAACGGATCGTTAAAGTAATGGGAATCTATATCCCATAGCGTTCGTGTAGGGCACACTTCGCGAACAGACTGAATAACGGTCAATTCCGCTGTATTCAGTGCGTTTAGACCCGCAATGAGTACGTGCTTAACACCGTTCTTGTTGAGATAAGCAGCAACAGCCTTTGGGTGTGTCGCGAGGTGACGCGCGGCCAATCCACTGTAGGCTTCACCATCTTCAAGCAAGGAGGAAGTAAAGGCCTCGTACGTTGCTGGAAGTAGTGCGATGAAGTCGGAATACCGACGCATTAAGGCAGTTTCTTCTCCCGGCTCTAAATCCCATTCTGCCAATTTTTGAACGTTGTATAAATCGCCCAATACATGCGCTGGGTTGAGGAGGTAGCGATCGATTTCTCCAAAATCGGACAAGAGTGTTTGGCCCCAGTTTAAAAAACTTCCTAAGCCTTCGCTAGTTCCCTTTGGCAAAGCTTGTACACGGGTGTGTTCATAGCAAGAAAATAGACGCACCATTAAAGCCAAAGGCTCGACCACAACTAGATTAGCCGCTTGTGCAATGAATTGATCAACGGTAGTGAACATGGGCAAGAGCGCCGTATCTGAGATATGCTCCTTCAGCGCTTCACGTAAGAAAAGTTCTGCACGCTGGTTGGGCAAAAGCACCAGTTTTTCATGCAAAACACCCGGCCCATTGATTAATTCTAGAGCGATACGTGAGATAAAAGTGGCCATGAATTATTGGAAGAGATTACTTCCCTCAATGTACTCAAAAACTGCTTTAGGCAACAAGTTGCGGAGTGGTTTTCCCTCTTTACAGCTCTTCCTAATGAGTGTTGCACTTATTTCCATTCGCGGCGCTTGAACCAAAGTCACTTTAGGGTGCTTTTCAAAATGCGGATTTTCGGGTACCACTTCAATTGCATGACGAGGGTACACGAAGATGTCATGCGCCTCAACGATACTCTCGACATTTTTCCATTTGTGTAATCCGTGGAGATTGTCTTCGCCCATGATGAGCGAAAATTGGGCTTCCGGATGTTGTTCGCGCAAATAAGCCAACGTTTGTGCTGTATAATTCGGCTGAGGCAGCGAAAATTCGATAGCACTTACCGTCATCCCCTCTTGGTCCTCTAAAGCCAAATGAACCAGATGCAATCGCTCACGATCGGGCAACAAATTCGATTTTTTCTTGAAGGGATTGTGCGGTGTGACCACAAAGCAAATTTGGTCCAATTCTGTGTAGCGGTAGAAGAACTCCGCCAACGCAAGGTGCCCTATATGTATGGGGTTAAACGTACCAAAGAATAAGCCGATTTTACCCTTCATCTTACGTTGCTAAAAATTCAATCAGTAATTTTTTGGCTTCCGCTTTCGCTCGATCTAGGTCGTCGTTGATGATGGTGTGGTCAAAGAATACAGCTTGGTCCATTTCCCAAGAAGCTTTTTCAATGCGTTGTTTGATCTTTTCGTTGCTGTCGGTTCCACGGGCAATGAGCCGACGCTCTAATTCCTCTATGCTTGGCGCTTGAATAAACAAGGCAAGCGCCTGCTCGCCGTAGCGCGCCTTTAAATTTTTACCGCCAACTACATCAATATCAAAGCCCACGGCATTCCCGGCACTCCAGCTTTTTTCTACTTCACTTTTTAGCGTTCCGTAGGACATCCCTGGATAGACTTCTTCCCATTCGAGAAAGGCCTCTTCAGCGACACGTTGCTGAAACGCTTCGTTAGAAAGGAAGTAGTAATCCACTCCATCTTCCTCTTTGCCGCGAGGCGCACGAGAAGTAGCACTAATACTAAAAGCGAATCCCGGAACTTCTTTTATGAGATACTGCAGCAACGTAGATTTTCCGCTGCCCGAGGGTGCAGAAAAGATGATCAGTTTACCTTTTGAAGTACTCATAAGCAGTATTCGTAGATTAGAGCGTATTACCGATTTGTTCTTTGATTTTTTCCAATTCGTCTTTCATTTGAACGACGTATTGTTGCATCGGCGCATAGTTACTTTTCGAACCTACAGTATTGATTTCCCGACCAATTTCTTGAGCGATAAAGCCCAATTTTTTCCCGGTATTTTCCTTCTGCATAGTTTCGCGGAAGTATTTAATGTGATTCGCAAGACGCACTTTCTCTTCGTTGATATCTAGTTTTTCAATGTAGAATACGACCTCTTGTTCGAATCGATTCGAATCCACCTCAATACCTTCAAGTCCCTTCATAAGTCGCTCGCGAACGGCATCTAAACGCGCACCTTCATGGGGCTCGATCCCTTTCATGGCATCTTCAATGGACGCCAGTCTTTCCTCGTAATCTACAGCAATGGACGCTCCTTCTTGGGTTCTAAATTCTACTAAGGCCGCAATGGCTTCGTGGAGTAAGCCCTTTAAAAACGCCCATTCTTCTTCGCTCATTTCCGATTTTCCGCTGCTCATTACATCAGGCATTCGCATTACGGCAGCAATCAAATCACCTTTGGTAGCAGCTTCTCGTTCTAAAACAGTCAGTTGTTCGAGGTACGCTTTCGCTAGTTCCATATTGATGCTCGAAGCACTTTCAATACCTGTTACCTCTGCGTAAATATTGATATCGACTTTACCGCGGTTTAATGCGGCACCCACAATCTTGCGGATGTCCAATTCTTTTTCACGGAATAGGGATGCAATGCGCGCATTTAAATCCAGCCCTTTGCTGTTTAAACTGCGGATTTCAACGGTGATTTTTTTACCAGCAAATTGGCCAATGGCTTTGCCGAAACCGGTCATGCTTTGAATCATGGAAACAAAATTTCTGCTAAGGTAGGAAACTCAAGCCACGTTAGGCGTTGCGTTTTCGACCGTAAAAGCTCACGAAATAAACCCCAATAAAAATAGCTGCACCGCCAAAAAGCATGTGAATACTCCACTTTTCGCCTCCAAAGAAGAAGCTCAGTATACTGGCAACGAGCGGCTGCAGGTAAATGTAGGCCCCTACCGTAGCGGGGTGTAGGGTTTTAAGGGCAATGATGTTGCCTAAATACGTGAGGAAAGTGGTACCGAGAATAACAAACACCACAGAACCAATTATAGGTCCGTTCCATAGCTCCCAGGGTATTTCGGGAATTTGTGGTCCACCAAATGGCAGTACGAGAAACACTCCGAAAGTGAAGACCCATCGAATGACAAAGAGGGCATTATACCTTGACATCAATGGTTTGACAAGGACGAGATACGTGGCGTAGGATGTGGCATTAATAAGTACAAAGACATTTCCACGCGAAACATCATTGCCAAAGAGGCCGCTAAGGTCAAATTGGTTCCCGGAATAGATGAGCCAAAAAGCCCCGAAGGCACCGAGTAAAATTCCAATTAATTTTTCAGTGGTAATGCGTTCTTTCACTAATAGTGCACCCACGATGAGCACCGCTATGGGACCGCTTACCATCATGATGGAGGCATTCACGGGCGTAGTGATTTTCAATCCTTCGAAGAAAAACAACTGGTTTGCGGTAACCCCGAATGCAGCACATATGAGTAGCCTTAGCACGTCTTTACGAGGGATACTGCTTAGGCGGTCATTTCCTGAAACGGGAAGAAGTATCCAAAACAGAAGGGCAGCTCCGGTTACTCTAAATTGAATAAATGCTCTAGGCGGAACGGCGCCTTGCATGGCGTTTTTTGCGATGAGAAACGATGCGCCGTAAATGAGCGCAACTCCAAGCAAAGCAAGATGCGCAATGAGTACTGTTTTTTTCGTGGCCGCCTCCATAGTTTATCCAAGTGCCGCTGCAGCCGCAGCGACAACTTTAGGACTGTTGCCAATGAAAATAGCACCATCGTGGATCAGCACGGGACGCTTCAAAAAGGTATATTCTTCGAGAATAAGCGCCCGGATATCGCTATCGTTTAGTGTTTTGTCTTTAAGACCTAATTCTTTGTATTTCCTCGCACGTTTTGAAAACAGCGCTTCGGTAGAACCTGCCAAAGCAGCCATTTCATCTATCTGCGTTTCAGTGATGGGTTCGTTCTTGATGTCTTGTAACTGCACACCGTCAAGGCGCCATTGATTCATGATTCGCTTACAAGTGTCGCACGTGCTGAGGTAGTAAATTTTTGACATTGTTTTCTATTTTGCGAGCCACGGATTAGGATCTTGAATATCGGCGTCTTTCCAGATGCCTAATTGGACCATAGTCTTCCCTTCTTCATCTGTAAAGGCCGTCCCAATGGGCTCTTTTAGACTGACCATATCGCCGGCTTTCACCTTGACATTAATGAGATTGCTGTAAACGGTGAAGTAATTGCCGTGACGAACAAGCACCATTACATTGGCTCCAGGAATAGGCACAACCGAACTGACTTCACCTTCGAATACCGAGCGAACTATTGCGTTTTCTTCTGTCGTAATCTCGATATGGGGGTTATCCACAATCACACCTTTAACAATAGGGTGCGGATGTTTACCAAATTTTCCAGTGATAATTCCACGTTCTACAGGCCAGGGAAGTGCACCTTTGTTTGAGGCAAAATTATTTGCCAGGGCCCTAGCTTCAGGGGTCATAGCAAAAGATGGCCCATCATCTCGAACATCTAATCCTTTTGCTGTGCGGGTTTTATCAATAAGTTTTTTCAAGGCCTTATTCGAGGTACGTCTCGAATAATCTTTGCCTGAAACAAGCCCTAATTCTATAGCTTCATTTTCTAAACTACTTCGTTCTGCCCGTTCTTTAGCTTTACGCATTTCCTCTGCGATGATGCGTTTTATTTGCTGCTCTAATTGCTGTGCTTCGCGCTGCTTTTTATCGATATCTTTCTTTAGAGTCGATTCTTTTGACTGTAGATTTTGCACCGTCGTTTCCTGGATTTGCGCATCCGCTTGTAGTGCTGATTTTTCTCCTTCTTGGGCTTTTTGGACTTGAATTTTTTCAGCCTTTTTAGCGATCAGTGTTTCTCGCTCGCGTGCCAAAGTTTCCTGGGCAACGGCAATCTGTTGTACCTGTCGCTCACGGTAAGCGGCCATATCCTTGAAGTATTGCATGCGTTTAGCGGCTTGGGCGAAACTGCTTGAACTTAGAATAAAGAGTATTTGATCGCGTGGTTTTTGTTGACGTTGAGCGAGCTTGATAAGATCCGCATAATCACTTTTCAAAGAATCGACACGTCTTTCGAGATCCTTAATCTCTTTAGCTTTGCGCGTTACTTCACGGTCAATCGAACGAATTTGACGGTCCATCGTTCTGATGAGCTTATTGCGCGCCTCAATTTTTTGATTCAAAGTTTGAAGTTCCGACAGGCTTGCTTCTTTGGTACTTTTAGTCTTCAAAAGTAATTCGCTTGCCAGATCAATCTGGTCTTGCAGCAACACTTTCTGGCGCTGTAATTCTTCTTTAGTTTGCGCCTGCAAACCAGTATTTAGAAGGACCAGAAACACGAATAAAAGCTTCTTCATCACAGACTAAATGGTGTATTAAAAGGCCCCCCAGTGCGGATTTCAGTAACCTCAATGGTGACTTTGTAATCCGGTTGGCTTTTAATAGTTATCTCGATTACAGACGGATATCCGGTCTCTTCATCTGCGTTTTTGTATTGAATAAAAACCGATTCCAAGGGATCTTCAATAAGCAGGTAACTCATCCGTAAGTCCCTATCTAAAGCCACCGTTACTGAGCGACCTCTGCTTATAGCGTATTGTGTAACCCAGTGGTCACCGTTGGCGTCGTATCGATACCGCATGGCGTCATTGGTCCCAATTAATTGGCCGCGCAAGAGCCTGTTCAGATATTGAAAAGGGATCTCAATACCAGTTACACCCGCGAGATCATGTGCGGATCCGGTCCATTCTACACCAAGAAGTGTAGAAGAAAAGGCCGCACTATCATTAATTACAATAGCCTTTCCCACACGCAATCCAATCATATCGTCGGAAATGGCTGCCCAAAGAATACTGTCTTGTTTGGAACGTACTTGAACGCGAAAGCGTTGTTCACCGTCGGGCGTTTCAGCTGAGATGCGCGTAAAACTTTGTGTCCACGCAAAACGATCTTCAACGATTATTTTTCTTGACACACCGTCGCTAATCTTTTCCCTTCGTAGCGGCTTTTCGACAGATAAAGGACCGCCGCAGCCTGTGAGCACAGCTAAAGCTATACCCACAAAAAGGGGTGTCACAATCCTCAATATATGCCGTGGTCCATCGTGCATTAGATCTATTTTAAGCGGGCCTCTTTCATTCTATAGAACTTTGCTTTCTCGTTATTCCCAAGAGCTTGTTCGATCTTCGCGGCATGTATATATGTGCCGGCGCGATCGGCCTCTTTGAGCAGCTGCAAAGCTAGTTCGATTTTAACCTGTGCTTCTGTATACCGTCCCATTTTATACAATACCCATGCCCAAGTATCTAAAAACGTAGGCTCAAGCGCAACTGAGGCATTACATTCTACGGTCAATTGCAATGCGACTTCGAGATTTCGTTCGTGCGTTGCTAAATCCCACGCATAGTTATTTAATGTTGTAGGGCTACGTTCTTGATCCAATGCTTTTTCATAAGCCACGGTACCTAAGTCAAAGGAATCCAACTGGAACCAAGCCGTTCCCGCGAGGGCAAATAAATTTCCTGCCACTTCAGGATCCAGTGTCATTTCTGCCCGCGCAGTCGCTAAACGAGCACAAGATCCCCAACGCCCCACCTTATAATATTCGAAGACAAGGCCTTCGAGTACATCTTCATCCGTATTAAAGCGTTCTTCGATGCGTTCAAGCAAAGAAATTTGTCCATCTACATCACCAACCTCCTGACTCAAAGAATACGCCATTTGGTAAAACGCGTAGTTTGTTGGATTCATTGAAATAGCCATGAGGTACCCTTCTAAAGCCTCGTGCCAACGTTCATTCTGTATGTGAATTTGTGCGGTAAGTAAAAGCAGCTCAATACGACCTGCATAAGTAGTTTCGAGTACTGGAAAAACACGATCGAACAAGGCTTTAAAAGATGGATTTTCTTTGTTCTCATAGATGCTCAACATCACGGGAACCTTGTCTTCAAGAGGGACACCTTCCAACAGCAGTCCTTGCTCCATGTGGTAAAAGGCTTCCTCAGTATAGTCCATTTTTTGAGCCATACGGGCCAATTCCATGTGTAAGGCGCCGTTTTCAGGGAATGTCTCAACCGCCTTGATGAGCACTTTAAACGCTTTTTTTGTTTTTCCGTTGCCATCATAATATTGGCTCAATAAGCCTATATATTCTGGGACATCTGGGGCGCCCTCAATGGCAGTTTTAAAACAACGTTCTGCAGATTTAGGATCGTTGAGTTGTAAGTAAAGCCGCGCCCGATCTTGAACCAATTCTGGTGTGGTTCCTTCGAGAGTTTCAATTTTAGAGAGTACTTCCAAGGCGTCTAGAAAAAGTCGACCTTCTAGGTACGTACTGTAACCTTCAAAAAGGTATTCGCGTTTATGCGGGGCTGAGGAATAGAGTGCTTCAAAAGAGTGTCCCGCGGTTTTAAAATCACCTATATTTTTTGCGCTTTGTGCTTTGATTCGAAGCAGCCAAAGATTCGCCGGGTAGGAACCGACACCAAGCGATGCAAGGTCGAAGGACTGGAAAAATTGGTTCTTCTCAAAATGCATACGGGCCAATTGGTATAAGGCCGTTTCTCGATATAGCGGATCCTTTGCGAGCCTCTCGTAAAGCTCCATCGCCAGGTCAGTCCTTCCTGTGATGCGGTAGGTTTCGGCTTTATAGAACGTTCCGCCTAACGCAGAAGGCCCCTCTTCCGAAGGGCCTTGCGCATAAAGTGAAGCTGTAAAGAAAAGTACCCCAAACAGGGCCAGCTTTTTGTGCATTAGTCCATTCTTGAAAAATCACCTAAAGATAGTGAAGTCCACTTCCCGTCGACATGCGCTTTGTTGCCGATCATACTGTCTTTGAGGTGAATATTTTTAATCGTCGTTTCTGTCTGTATTAATGAACCCTCTATCGTTGCATCTTCAACCACACAATCATTGCCTAAACTCACATTTGGCCCTACTGTTGCGTTCTTCAATACCACATTTGAACCGATGTAACAGGGTTCGATAATGGTCGCATTTTCGAGGGTAATGTTGGCTCCGCGCAATTCAGGTTTTCCCTCGAGGTAGCCTAACATCTTGCTGTTGGTTTCAACGGTTATTGCTTTATTTCCACAATCCATCCAATCGTTCACGGTTCCTGGCTTGAATACCTTCCCCTGTGCAAGCAAAGAGCTCAATGCATCCGTGAGTTGGTATTCCCCTTTGTCCATGATCTTGTTATCGAGAATGTACTTCAGTTCATTGCGTAACCCGGGGCCATCTTTGAAATAATAAATACCGATGATGGCTTTATCAGAAACGAATTCTTGCGGTTTTTCAACGAAATTATTGATGGTTCCATCTTCGCCGAACTGAACAACGCCATAGGCAGAAGGATTGTCTACTTGCTTCACCCAAATCACAGAATCTGCTTCAGTATCTAGGGTGAAATCTGCGCGGAACAGTGTATCTGCAAAGGCAACTACAATCTCATCGTCCATACTATCCGCGGCGCAGTGAATTGCGTGCGCAGTACCGAGTGGTTTGTCTTGGTAATAGATGCTTCCTTTAGCACCAAGGTCTTCAGCGACTTTGATAAGATTGGCTTCCACTTCGGCCCCAAAATCTCCAATGATAAAGGCTATTTCGGTCACTTTTTTATCGCCGCAAACGCTCACGATATCCTCGACCAACCGCTGTACAATAGGCTTTCCTGCGATAGGAATGAGCGGTTTCGGTACGGTTAGGGTATGTGGCCTTAGTCTGGAGCCGCGACCGGCCATTGGGACAATAATTTTCATCTGTTTTTAGGTTTTTAGGTTGGTTTTTATTGTTTGCCTGTGCTGCCAAATCCTCCGGCGCCACGAGCGGTTTCATCTAAATCAATCACCTCATTCCAATCGAATTGGGTGTATTGTGCGATCACTAATTGTGCAATACGCATGCCATCTTCAATGACAAAAGGTTGCTTGCCGTGGTTGATCAACAACACACCAACATCACCGCGATAGTCGGCATCAATAGTTCCGGGACTGTTCAATACGGTGACTCCGTGTTTAAAGGCAAGCCCGCTGCGTGGGCGCACCTGTGCTTCAAAGCCGTCTGGTAGTGCCATTTTGATACCGGTAGGAATGAGCGTGTAATCACCCGGATGTAGCGTAACTGGCGCATCGATATTTGCTCGAATATCCATACCTGCACTTTGTGCGGTTTCGAATTGTGGCAGTTCGTGCTTGCCACTGTAGATTACGTTGATCTTCATTTTCTTGTTGCGAATTTAAGGAGTCCGTTTCGTTCCCAAAAAAGCATAATTCCTAAATAGACCATGCCGCCTAAAACTTTTAATGGACCGGTGGGCCAATTCGTATAATGCAAGATAAACACCACAAGGCAGGCGAAGCCGACAAAGGCACCTATTTTACTCCAATTATAGGGTACCGGATAGTGTTTACGGCCCCACAACACACTGGCAATAAACATGGCAAAATAGGCAGCTAACGTGGTACATGCCGCGCCAAGAATCCCTAATACGGGAATGAGGGCCACATTACCAATAACGGTAATGATCAAACCCACGAAAGTGATGTAGATGCCGTAAACGGTTTTATCACTCACTTTATACCAAACGTTTAGGTTGGTGTTGATTCCTAAAATGACATTTGCTAAAAGTAAGATGGGAACCAGGTGGAGACCAGTCCAAAACTTGTCATCCACGAAAAACTTGAGGTAATCGAGACCCGAAATGATCAATACAAACCCAACGCACATGACCCAAGCGAACCCATCCATGACGGTACTCATTCTTTCTGGTCCGTCCTTTGTTTTTGCATTTTTAAAGAAAAACGGCTCCGCTGCATAGCGGAAAGCTTGGTTAAATAGGATTAAAAAGATAGAGATTTTATAAACCGCTCCATAGATTCCAACGCCAGCATATGCGCTTTCTTTGGGAAGGAGGTATTTCAACAATTGGCGATCGAGCATCTCGTTAGCAATACCCGCCAGTCCTCCTATAAGGAGAGGAATGCCAAACATCAAAAGGGTTTTAACATACCGCTTGTCTAGATTGAGTTGTAGTGGAAATAAGGTGGGAAGGAGCAGTGCGAACATTAGGACCGCGGCCCAGAAGTTGGCGACAAAAATATAACCTACACCGCGCATTTCGTGTGACCAATAGCCGACACTACCGTGCAATTCCCAATAGGCTGGAAGGAAGATATACAGGTTGATCAGCACATTGGAGAAGATCAAAGCCAATTTTATTCCAGCGAACCGTACCGCTTTGTTTGTTCTCCGAAGTCGAGCAAAAGGCAATGCACTTAAGGCGTCTAAGGCTAATATGGCTATGAAATAGTAAAGGTATTCCGGCGTTTCTTCCCACCGAAGAGAATGCAATAATTCATTTTGAAAGAGCAAAACGAAGAGCCCTAAACTGGCTAAAACCAGCGCAATCATGGCTAGTCCTGCTCCGAAAACTTTGCCTTCGTCAAAGCCGTCTTGCTCGGAATATCTGAAATACGCGGTCTCCATTCCGAAGGTGACGACTACAATGAGGAAGGCTATGAGGGAATAAAAATCAACGTTAATACCATAAGCAGACTGGCTTAAGACTGCAGTCTGCAGGGGGACCAATAAAAAATTGATCATCCTTCCTAAGATGCTGCTTACGCCGTAAATGGCCGTTTGACCAGCAAGTGCTTTCATACCGTTGCTCACACTTCAAATATAGTCTTTGGTCGCTACCTTTGTGGGGAAACAAAAATGAACTCATGAACAAGTTCTTTACCCTAGCTCTACTTTTAACGACTGTGCTTCCCGCTAACGTATACGCGCAAGAAATCCCTATTGATCTGACCGCTGTAAAGCGTATAGAGCATGATTTGTTTTTCTTGTCTTCAGACGCGCTAAAAGGACGCAAGCCTGGTACACCTGAAGCAGACGTTGCTCGCGATTATATAGCGGGAAAAATGTTTGAATATGGGATTGAACCTATGGGTGAAAACGGATATTTCCAGAGGTTTCCCGTTCCAGAATATGCTGAGGTAAACTATGGCGCAACTAAACTATGGATAGGCAAAACGCATTTAGCGGGTCACGAAGATTTCTATCCGGTTTCCATAAGTGCTACGACGGGTCTTGTAGACGAAAAAACGGTTTATGTCGGCTATGGTATCACGACAGAAGATGGCACTTACGATGATTTTGCGAAGATCGATGTGGCGGGTAAAATTGCCGTGATGAACGTGAGTTCGCCCGACGGCATCCACCCACATAGCGCTTATACAGCCTACCACAGCTTGAACGAACGTGTGGCTAATCTCGTGGAAAAAGGTGCCACAGGTGTGTTGCTTATCAATCCGGAAGCTACAGCCTCGGACACGCGAGAATTCTTTAAAAGTATCAACGCTTCTTCAGTACCCGTATTCTTCGTGAGAAACGAAAAATGGGCAGGGAAACTTATGAAACGCACACAGAAAGTAGCCATGTCGGTGATGATGTCTGAACGCTATAGCGATGGTTACAACGTGGTTGGATACATCCACAACAACAAGCGCAAAACCGTAGTGCTTGGAGCACATTACGATCACCTTGGAATGGGCGGCGAAAATAGTTTGTATAAAGGCCCCGCTGCCATTCACAATGGCGCAGACGATAACGGTTCCGGAACAGCCCTACTATTGGAGGTAATGCGCTATTATGCTCTACGTAAAGACACGAATTATAATTATTTGATACAATTCTATAGCGCTGAGGAATTGGGCTTGATCGGATCAAAATATTGGACAAACCATCCGACCTTTCCGCTAAGGGGGATTGAATACATGATTAATAGTGATATGGTGGGCAGATTACGAGATAACCGCCTTCAAATTTCCGGAACAGGAACTGCAGCAGAATGGAATGGGATTCTAAATGCCCCTATTCATGGCCTAGATATTAAAAAAGATCCAGCCGGTGTAGGCCCGTCTGATCAAACCTCTTTCTACTACAAAGACTTGCCGGTATTGCACCTCTTCACAGGGACACACAATGACTATCATAAGCCTTCAGACGATGCCGATAAGATCAATTACAAAGGCATGGCAAAACTTGCTTCATTAGTGTATACCATTACTGCTCGATCGGCGAACTATGTGGGCTTAATCTTTCAGAGAACGACATCCTCTGAACAAAAGTCGACGCCGAATTTCTCAGTTACATTGGGCGTGGTACCTGACTACCTTTTCGGTGGCCCTGGTCTTAGAATTGACGGTGCAACAGAAGGCCGACCCGGTGCGAATGCGGGACTAGAGGCGGGTGACGTTATTTTAAAGATAGGCGACATTGCTATTGATGATATTTATGCCTACATGACAGCATTAGGTGCGTTTAAGAAGGGGGATACGACTTCTATCAGCTATTCGAGGGATGGCAACGTTATTGAATCGGAAATTACATTCTAATGGAAGTTCAATCTGAAATATACCCGAAAGTAGCGGTTATAGGTGGGGGCTCTTTTGGAACTGCCGTAGTAAAAATGGTAAGTGAAAACACAGGTCTTTGCCACTGGTGGATGCATAATGAAGAGAGTGCAGCACATATTCGGGAGTATCACCATAATCCACGTTACCTCTCTTCGGTAGCTTTTGATAAAGGAACTGTAGAGATCTTTACGGATATTAATTCCGCTATAGCAGGTTGTGATATTGTCATTTTCGCCGTTCCAAGCGCCTTTGTTAAAGAGGTGTTGTCGAATATGAATACAGGTGCGCTTGATGGAAAACTGGTGTGTTCGACCATAAAGGGCATTATTCCGGACGAGAACATGATTGTTGGAGAATACCTTCGAGAGGTAGTTGGCGTGCCGGAAGATCACATTGTGGTCATTACTGGCCCTTGTCATGCAGAAGAAATAGCACTGGAGCGTTTAAGTTTTCTGACAGTTGCGGCTTTAGACGCAAGCGTATCTAAAAAGGTAGCAAGCGTTTTACAGAGTCACTACGTAAGATGCACGCTCAGCAAGGACATCTACGGTACCGAATACGCTGCGGTGATGAAGAACATCTATGCTATCGCGGCAGGGATGTGCCACGGTCTAGGTTACGGAGATAATTTTCAAGCGGTACTTATTTCGAATGCAGCGCGCGAGATGCGCCGCTTCATGAAGAGTACGTGTGAAGGTCGAATCAATATTAAAAAGAGTGCCTATTTAGGCGATTTATTAGTGACCTGTTACAGCCAATTTTCTAGAAACCGAATGCTTGGGAACATGCTCGGTAAAGGCTATACCGTCAAAAGCGCAAAAGCTGAGATGACCATGGTTGCTGAGGGCTATTATGCAGCCGCCTTGGTGGCAAAAATTCGTAAAAAGCAGGAGGTTAGAATGCCTATTGTCAAAGCCGTTTATGAGGTGATGTATGAAGGAAAATCTGCGAAAAAGACCATGGCGAAATTGGCCCAAAAATTAACCTAAGGTTACGCAAACTTACACAGTGGCATTGCGTTAGTACAGTAGACTCACGATGATAATGACTAAAGTTTTCAAGACCTTACTTCTGCTATGTTTCACTTCGGCACTAACTGCGCAGAACCCCAGTTCTATTCTCCAAAAAGCAGAAGCTAAATTATCGGGTGCAGATCTCTCTGCTGAGGTCAGTATTCGTACCGTCCGCCCTCGCTGGGAACGCACCATGGAAGCGAAAATTTGGAATCAGGGACTAGATAAAACCATGATTTTAATCACCGGACCGGCGCGTGAAAAAGGAACCGTATTTCTTCGCAACGGTGAAGACGTTTGGCATTTTGTGCCGGGCATCAAAAAAATTGTTGCGCTACCGGCGGCAATGGTACAGAGTTGGATGGGTACGGATTTCACGAACGATGCGTTGATTAACGCGGGTTCATTGGTTGAAGATTATACCGCGAGTTTACTGGGTATAGTATCTGTGAATGGCACGAACTGTTTTAAAATCGCACTAACACCTAAGGCAGATGCAGCGGTAGTTTGGGGTCAGGTAGTGACATTCATATCTGTGGACGAATTTCTCCAATTGCGTACAGAGTTTTACGATGAAGAAGAATACCTAATCACTACCCTCGAAGCGACGGAAATCAAATCTTTTGGGAATAGAATATTGCCTTCAGTATTGCGGATCACCCCGGCTGAGGAAGAGGGGAAATTTACCGAAATGACCTACAAGGCACTCAACTTCAACCCGACTTTTGATGAAGGATTTTTCGAGCGCAGTAATATGAAAAGGGTCGAATAATGTTCAAATTGGCCTGGCGCAACATATGGCGTAATAAAGGAAGAAGCATCATCACTATAGCTGCTGTTATGTTTTGTGTGATTTTCGCTGTAGTCCTTCGCAGCTTTCAGGTGGGTGTATGGGAACACATGGTCGGTGATATCGTCGCAAACAATTTTGGCTATCTACAAGTACATCAAAAAGGATTTTGGGGAGACCAGAGTCTGGATTTGAGTATGGACGAGACAACATTGGACTGGGATAAAATGGAAAATGTACCCGGTGTTCGTGCTCTTGTACCCAGGCTGGAGAGCTTTTCTTTAGTAAGTACGGGTGAAAGCAATAGGGGCAGTTTGGTGTTGGGTATTCGTCCCGAGGAGGAATTGTCCGGTTTACGGCTAACGGACCAATTGATTGATGGTCGCCTCTTCGCACCGGCCTCTAATGAAGTGGTTGTTTCGCAGGGACTTGCTGAATATTTACACGTGGCGGTTGGGGATTCTCTTATGTTTTTGGGGCAAGGTTATCGTGGGGCAAGCGCTTACGGCCAATTCATGGTAGCGGGGATTGCTAAAATTTCGAATCCTGAACTCAATAAACAGCTTGTCGTCTTGCCCCTAGAGACGGCCCAGTGGATGTACAATGCCACGGGGCTATTAACGACAGTAGTAGTAGATTTAGAACCAAATGCGGATTTCGCAGAAGTCAAAGCGGCACTAGAGCCATTATTAAGATCAGATTTCGAATTACTAGACTGGGAACAACTGTTTCCAGAATTGGTCCAAACCATTGAAGCAGATATGGCCGGTGGTCAAATATTTGTGACCATTCTGTACTTTATTATATCCTTCGTATTGCTGGGGACGGTTATCATGATGGTAAGTGAACGCGAACGTGAGTTTGGTATTTTGGTGAGTATAGGCATGCGTAAAACGACGTTGGCTGCGGTGACGGTTTTGGAAAATTTAATGCTGCTCGTGGGCGGCGCCGTAGTGGGAATGGCCGTCGTTAAACCGGTCCAATTTTACTTTAAATACAACCCCATCGATCTAAGTGGGCAGATGAAGGAAGCTATTGAGCAATTCGATTTCGAACCCAAACTGTATACCACCACCTCTTTCATCATTAATTTGAATCATGGTGCCATCGTCTTCGTAATAGGTGTCTTGGTAAGCAGCTATGCCGTCTGGAAAATCATGAAGTTGAACCCGGTAAAAAGTATGCGCGCATGATTTTTAAGGTGGCTTGGCGAAACATCTGGCGTGCAAAGGTGCGCTCCTTTATCGTAATTGGGTCCATTGCGGTAGGAATTTGGGCGGGTTTGCTCATCATAGGTTTCTCTTTCGGAATGAATAATGAGCGTACGGCGTCGGCCATTGGAACGACCACCGGACATGCGCAGATTCACCATGAAGATTTCGATGCCGAACCGTTATCCACTGCTGTGGTCGCGGATTCCTCCACTGTAGTTGCCCTTCGTAAAACGGTAGAAGCTTTGCCATTTGTAAGTGGCACTGCACAGCGTACAGTATTAGGCGGAATGATTAATTCTACCAAAAGTGCTCGCGCAGTTCGGATTATGGGCATTTGGCCAGAAGAAGAGCGCGTTCAAACGACTTTGGCCGACTACATGGTAGAAGGTGATTTCTTTGAAGCTGCCGGTCGCAATCGACTGGTGATCGGCGAAAAATTAGCGAAACGATTAGGATTAAAATTGCGTAGTAAAGTGGTCCTCACTTTTCAAGATTCAGAAGGCAATCTTAGCAGAGCATCTTTCCGAATTTCAGGGATCTATAAAACATTAAATGCCACTTGGGATGAGTTTCACCTGTATGTGCATCATCAGGATTTAGAAAAAACGCTGGGCGCTCCATTAGTACATGAAGTATTAGTGCGTTTTGAGGAAACTGTAGATACCGAAGAAAAAGCGGGTGCATTGGCAGCTGCTATACCTGCAGGATTGGCGGTGAAGTCCTGGAAACAGGTTCGTCCTGAATTGGGCTTTGCGGATGATATGATGGCCATTATGCTCGTATTGGTATTAGGTATTATCATGATGGCACTGTTGTTCGGTATTATCAACAACATGCTTATGGCCATATTGGAACGCCGCAGAGAACTGGGCATGCTTATGGCTGTAGGAATGAATAAGCGCAAGCTATTTTTAATGATCCTAGTTGAAACATTGATGTTAGGGTTTGTTGGTGGTCCTATCGGGATCTTTCTTGGCGATCTGAGTACACGTGCCATGATGCGCATCGGGATAGATTTATCCAGTAAGCAAGACGGCTTAGCAGAATTAGGCGTGCAGAGTATCATTTATCCTGAAATCGTTCCCAGCTATTACCTCATTATTGCTGTAATGGTAATAACAACGGCTTTGATTGCCTCCATTTTACCTGCAATTAAAGCGCTTAAATTGAATCCAGTAGAAGCCATTCGTGGTCATTAAGTTATGAGTAAACCTGTTATCGAAGTTAAAAACCTAGAAAAGGTCTATAAGGGTGCTGTTCCTGTGCACGCCGTGAACGGTATTAGTCTTACCATAACGCAAGGCGAGTTTACGGCGCTCAAGGGGCCGTCGGGCTGTGGGAAAACTACTTTACTCAATATGCTCGGGGGGCTAGACCAGCCAACGTCAGGATCTATTGCTATTGGAGGGGTAGACATTACTACGCTGAGTGAAAATGCATTGATCGACTTTAGATTGCGCAATATTGGATTTGTCTTTCAAGCCTACAATCTTATACCGGTGCTTTCTGCCAAGGAAAATGTAAGTTTTATTATGCTTCTCCAAGACAGGCCAAAGGAGGAACGTGAAGCGCGTGCGCAGCAATTGCTCGAAGCAGTTGGATTGAAGGGTAAGGAAGATAAAAGACCAGGCCAGCTTTCAGGCGGTCAACAGCAGCGCGTTGCCGTTGCCAGGGCCTTGGCTTCGAAGCCTCAATTTGTTTTGGCCGATGAACCTACGGCAAATCTTGATTCGCAGAGTACAGCAAACCTATTAGATATTATGGAGCAGTTGAATAAAGAAGAGGGAATGACCTTCGTTTTCGCAACCCACGATGATCGTGTTCTTAAAAAAGCGCGCCGAATCATTAGTATCGAAGATGGAAAAGTCCTCAGCGACGACTAAAGCCTTATTTTAGGGTCATGGATCCTAAATTTCTACCGTACACACCCTGGCCAGTTTCTGATACAGATGCTCTTGCGTTGTTTGAAAACTTTGAAACGGCACTTCAAACTAGACGTAGCCTACGTATGTACAGCAAAAAGCCAGTCTCTCGAACGATGGTGAAACGTCTTATCGGTTTAGCGGCTTCCGCGCCTTCAGGGGCAAACAAACAGCCTTGGCATTTTGTCGCAGTGCAAAACTCGGAGGTAAAGAGAAAAATACGTGAAGCTGCAGAAGAGGAAGAAAAAGCTTTCTACGGGGGCCGTGCAACTGAAGAATGGCTCGAGGATCTCAAGCCGTTTGCTACCGATTGGGAAAAGCCATTTTTAGAGGATGCGCCTTGGCTCATCGTGGTTTTCCGAAAGAATTACGATGTTGAAGCTAACGGATCGAAAGCGAAGAATTATTACGTGCAAGAGAGCGTAGGCATTGCTTGTGGATTCTTAATAGCCGCCATACATGCTGCTGGATTAGTCACTTTGACACACACACCATCTCCGATGGGCTTTCTCTCCGAAATTTTGGGCCGTCCCTCAAATGAAAAGCCCTTTTTACTTTTACCCGTAGGGTATGCGGCCGATGGCGCAGAAGTGCCGGATATTTCTAAGAAAGGGTTAGACGAAATCAGTGATTTTATCTGACCTTTGAAGAAAATTACACCACTATGTTTGAAGGAACGTCTGTACAATTTGTCGTAGATGCTGATGAGGTTCGTCAGGAGCTCAAAGCAGCCCAATTGAATTGGCCTATTGTAAAGATTTTAGGTCAAGAGGATGAAGAAGAAAAAGATCCTGAAGACATGAGCGTTAGTGGTGAAGGCGTGGCCATTTATATTGATAGTATTGAAGTGATTCTCAAAGAACGCATTGAAAAGGCAAAAGACATCGTTGCTACAGTAGCACGTATGATTCAATATTTCAACGAACGCGACGAAACCGCCGTTCTCTTCTTTCATGTCAGCTGGGAGACCTATTTGATCGACGAAAAATAGGAAGTAAGAATGCCTGCTTTTGAGTGACCAACGACCTCCTGTAATTGCTCAGGAGTAGCAGCTTTAATATTCTTAACGCTTTTAAAAACCTTGATAAGGTCTTTAATGGTTTCTGGACCAATCCCCTTAACCCCTTCTAGTTCACTTTTAAAAGCGCCCTTGCTTCGGCGTGAACGATGGTGATTTAAACTGAATCTGTGTGCTTCATCCCTAGCTTGCTGAATTATTTTCAAGGTTTCGGAACGTTTGTCTAAATGCAACGGATATGGATCCCCAGGGAAATAGAGTTCTTCTAGTCTTTTTGCAATACCGATGATGGTGATTTTTCCGCGTAGTCCTAGTCGCTCTAAAGCTTTGAGTGCAGCGCCTAATTGGCCTTTGCCTCCATCAATCACAATAAGCTGTGGCAATGGCTCGCCTTCTTCTTGCAGTCGACGGTATCTGCGGTGCACCACTTCTTCCATGGAAGCATAGTCGTCAGGACCCTCTACCGTTTTGATATTGAATTTCCGGTAGTCCTTTTTTGAAGGTTTACCTTCTTTAAATACAACACAGGCACTCGCCGGATTTGTCCCTTGAATATTTGAATTATCAAAACACTCAATATGTCTGGGTTCAACAGGCATGCGCAAGTCTTGCTTCATTTGCGTCATAATGCGTTTCACATGGCGGTCGGGATCAACAATCTGAATGTTCTTCAGTTTTTCTTGACGGAAATACATGGCATTTTTAATGCTCAATTCAATGAGTTTACGTTTTTCACCTTTCTGTGGAACGGTAAATGTGCTTCCCTCTATGAGTAGATTGACGGGATGCGAAGTATAGATTAAACGCGAAGTAGAGCCAAAAAGAGATCGGATTTCTGGAATCGCGATGTGAAGAAAATCCTGCGGCTCTTCTTCCAATTTTTTCTTGATTTCTACGGTGTAACTCTGGACAATGGCGCCTTCAATAACTTGCAAGTAATTCACGTAACCAAATTCAGCATCCATACTAACACTGTAGACGTCGATATTGGTTAGTTGGTTGCTTACCACGGTACTCTTTGCGGCATATTTTTCTAATGCATCTAATTTCTCCTTACATAACTGTGCTTGCTCAAACTCCAGAGCCTCGGCATGATTCATCATGCGCTCCTTTAAATGCCTTTTGACTGCGCTCAGCTGCCCTTTAATAATATTACGTGCGGCGCTAACATCCGCCTCATATTCCTCTTCCGTTTGCAACGCTTCACAAGGGGCTTTGCAATTTCCGATATGATATTCTAGGCAAATTTTGAATTTCCCTTTTTCAATATTTTCTTCGCTCAGATTGTATTTGCAGGTACGGGTCGGATACATCTGCCGAATCAACTCAAGCACAGCTTTCATGGCCTTTACATTAGGATAAGGTCCATAATATTCACTTCCGTCTCGTATAATGTTACGCAGTCCATAGATACGAGGAAAACGTTCTCGACGTATGGTAATGTAGGGGTAACTCTTATCGTCTTTAAGGTTGATATTGTAGCGGGGCTGGTGCTCTTTTATGAGGTTGTTTTCTAGCAGTAGCGCGTCCCCTTCCGAGTCCGTTACGATCACTTTTATATCCGCTACTTTCCTAACCATAACCGCGATACGAGCACTGGTGACACTTTTCGTAAAGTAAGAGCTCACGCGCTTTTTTAGATCTTTAGCTTTTCCGATGTAGAGAATATTCCCGGCTTTATCTACATGCTGATACACCCCCGGTTTGTTCGGAAGGGTTTTCAGCAAATTTGTAATGTGGATACTGTCGGCCATGCTTCAAAGATAAAAAAGGCCCGGCTCCCTTTGGGGCCGGGCCAGTGTTCTCGTGTTAACGAGCGGGGACTACGTTGTTAAGAATGCTATTGGGCATCCATAATGGTGACGGTTCCGTTGACTGAATATTCATAGTCGTCGGAAGCATTCACTAATTCTAAGGTGTACATGTATACACCATCTGCCAGCTTCGTACCGTTTTGGTTGGTACCTCGCCATGGGTTCGCATTGTCGTACAGGTATTCGCTCTGCCATACACGATCGCCCCATCTGTTGTAGATGGTTAACTGGCTTAAATCTTCATAATCATCAATGTTCTGTATGATAAAGCCATCATTCACGTTATCGCCGTTTGGAGTAATGAAGTTTGGTACTACTACGGTGTCCGGGTAAGGCGGCGTATTAATGATGATAGGCAAACAGTTCGAATATGCAGTATACTGCGTATCTACTGGATCAGTTGTTCGGATACAAACGCGGTATTCACCTGGGGCTAGCTCTAGGAACATGCGGTAAGTAGTGTCTGGTGCAAGAACTGGATTCTGGGGAGAAGCCACGTGATCGTGAATCCATTCACCCATCCATGTTCCTCCAATCTTTTCTTGCAAGAATACAGTGTAACTATCAACAGCCCATCCATTGTACTGGTTCCAGATAAGGTCTACAGGAATAGTATCCGGATCGATGATTGGTACCATACCGTTGCTGCGTTCGAGTAGCACACTTGCAATGCTATTCGTTGCTCCTTGCATGTCATCGTTGAGCTTCATGTCAACGCGGTATTCATAACTGTCTTGATCTACTTTGATAAAACCAATTTGATTGTCTTTAAAGTCGTATTTGTATTGGTTGAAAACAGTACCTACTTTCTGATATTGCGCCTGACCTGGATCTTTGCGGAAGATTTGCCACTCTTGGAAAAGATAATCTGGGTACGATGAAGTATCTGCACTCCACTCAATGACTGGGTTCTGGTCTTCTTCGATGGTTACATTCTCCATCTCATAGATGGCATTGAAACAACCGGTAACGTTTAATTGAATAGTATCGAATTCGTTCATCGGGAAACCACATTTATTCAAGAGGGTATTTCCGTCATTACCAACTTTCGAGTACAAGAAATATTTTCCGTTTTTCGAGAGCGGTTTAAATAGCTTGATCGTCATCTGGGTTGCCTCATAGTTATTATCACAGTTTGCTGTGAAAGATTCTATCGCAAGCGGTTGCCCATCGGGTTTTGTTAATCGGAAGTCTGTACCATCAGGAGAAATGGATGAACAGTCTAGTTTTACTTTAAATTTCAAAGTCACTGTGGAATCCAAACAGTTGTAATCTACCGTAGGAAGACCGTTATCTGGATCTTGATAAATACCAGGAGCTTGGTAGTCTAATTGGACTCCGGCCTGTGCATTTGGAGTACACGCGGAGGCAATAGCAATTTGCATATCGCGATTTACTTCACCAATCTTACGCCAAACGTAAAGAACAGAGTCATAGCGGTATTCATCCACGGTAACCGCCATTACATCAATCTCAACGGCTGAAGGCTTGAAAGTTATTAACCCTGAACTTGGGTGCATGTAAAGCGAGTTCGCGGGGGATGTGGTGATGGGTTGGTCGTAGGTCCAGCCGGCTGCATAGTTAATATTAGTAGGAGTACAGTTTGAACCTGCTCCAGCTTTAACGTGTGTAATTCTGTAGAATAAAGAATCGCCATCTGGTTCAACAGCACTTTGCTTCCAGTTGAACGTACGCCCAGTACAGAAAGCACGTACAGGCTCACTTACAAATTCAGGAGATGTATTTTGACCGATCTGGTTGTTCAGTTTTGCTTCAATGTAAAAACCTTGAGAGGATGGGTTCACAATATTGTCTACGGCAGGGTTACGACAGCACGTTGAGAAGGCAAAAGTCCAATCCGGGGCGTTACCGGGGATAGTAATTTCTCCCTCATAGGTTACAACATGAATAGTCACACCTGCGCTTGATGAACTTACACAATCAAACAAGGTCGGTGCGACTACTCCCGAACCGCTCGTTGATGGAGTGGTTTCAGTTAGAGTCGTACTTACTGTAGCGTAGTTTGCAGAACAAGCGTAAATGGTTGCACTTGTGGGTAACGTGATACCCTGATTATCACGGTACAGACGCATGATAATTTTGTACTTATGGCTATTACCGGTCGAGCTGATATATTCGTACTGAAGATCACCTCCAGCGTTGTGCGATGCCGAAGCATTTTGAACGAAAAATACGAGTGCTATAGCAGTGTAAAGTGTTCTAAACAATGTTTTCATGAACGTGAGTGTTTGTAAGCCTGAATAACTGAACCTTAAATATCTTCAATTCCTGCTTCTTACACAAATGAAATGAGTAAACGTTTAGCTTTAGTGAGAGAGCAATGTGTAAACGGTAGAAAACCCAAGTAAACCGCCCGACAGAAGCTCTTGAAGCGTGTGTCTTTTAAGACTAATTCTGGACCAGGCAACAGCACTTAAAATGAGCAATAAAAGGATCAGGGAATCGGTCCCGCCTAAACCGTATCGTTGATGCAACCTTAAGAACAAGGCAAAGAACCCGGTTGCTCCCGCCATATGTGCACTACTCTTAAAGTAAGGGATGAGAATGGTGCTCACGATAAGTACGAATGCAGTACCGTAAACACTGAGGTAAATTTCCTCAGGCGCCATGGCCTTTTTAAGAAACGCAGCAGTCGCGAATGCGCAAGCTGCACCAGTCATGTAAGGATAAATACGGTCTTCACGTTTGATCAGGTGTACACTGGAGATAATTTTTGTCGCACGAAATAAAACGATTGCGATCAGTGGCGATGCATACGTACCCACAAAGACAGTAGATGTTATTTTGAAAATAGTACTCCAAGAATAGGTTTCTGGGACGGACCAAAGCACAAATAAGGCGCCAATTGTCGGCATTATTCCGGGATGAAACAGGTAGCTGATAAACTGACTAAAGCCGTGTTTGAAACCGTGCATTTAGAGTTCTTTTCTCATTCTAGCCACTGGAATATCGAGTTGTTCTCTGTATTTGGCAACGGTACGACGGGCAATGGGATAACCTTTTTCTTTTAGAATTTTTGCAAGTGCATCGTCCGTCATGGGTTTTCTTTTGTTCTCCTCAGCGACTGTGTCCTCTAGAATCTTCTTGATTTCTCGGGTGCTGACTTCCTCACCATCTGCATTGGTCATGGATTCGGAGAAAAACCGTTTGATCAGAAATGTACCGTATGGAGTCTGAATGTATTTGTTCGAAGCCACTCGACTGACCGTAGAAATGTCCATGCCTATTTCTTCTGCAATATCCTTAAGAATCATGGGGCGAAGCTTGCGCTCGTCGCCGGTAAGAAAATAATCGCGTTGATAATTTAGAATGGACTGCATCGTGAGCATTAAGGTTTGTTGGCGCTGAACAATGGCGTCTATAAACCATTTCGCACTGTCCAATTTTTGCTTGACAAACAAGGCGGCTTCTTTTTCTGCTTTATTTTTCTCCTTACTGGCTTTGTAGTGCTCAAGCATTTCGCGGTACTGGTTGCTCAAGCTTAATTCAGGAGCATTACGACCGTTTAGCGTTAGTTCAAGCTCTTCATCTACGATTTGTAAGTTGTAATCGGGTATGACATTTTCTGTGGGTCGACTGAGATTAGAGGAGCCGCCCGGTTTTGGGTTTAGTCTCCCGATCTCCTCGATAGCGTCACGGAGTTCATCCTCATTGACGCCTAATCGGTCCATCAATTTTTGATAGTGGCGCTTTACGAAGCTGTCAAAATAATCTTCTAGAATGCTTAAAGCGAGATTCACCTTCAAAGAAGGACGTTTACGTTCCAATTGGAGTATCAAACACTCGCGTAAATCGCGACCACCGACTCCCGGAGGGTCTAGGTCTTGAATAATTTCGAGGAGTCGTTCAAGCTCCTTTTCTTCGGTAAATAAACCTTGAGAAAAAGCCAAGTCATCCACGATATCAATGAGTTCGCGTCGCAAAAGCCCATCGTCATCGATCGTACCGACGAGGTAGGTGGCCAATTCTAACTCCTCGGTATTTAAGTTCCGAAGGCGCAATTGTGAAATGAGGCTATCGTGAAAGCTTTCGTTAACGATGACCGGGGCTTCGTACAACTCGTCATCGGAGCTGTAGTTATTGGCTTTGGTTTTATAATCTGGTGTATCATCGTCTCCAAGATAATCGTCCCAATTAATTTCCTCCATCGAGTCGCGTACTTCGCGCTCGTCGGAAGCATCGTTTTCAAAGGTGTCTTCGGCTTTTTCTTTACCCTCCTGTAAGGCAGGGTTTTCCTCAATCTCTTGCTTGATTCGTGCTTCTAAACTTTGCGTGGGCAACTGCACAAGCTTCATCAGCTGAATCTGTTGTGGACTCAGCTTCTGTTGAAGTTTTTGTGCAAGCGTTTGCTTGAGCATAAGTTAGGAGGATCTTGGGGTTAGAAGTTTGCGCTACCCGGGGTTCTAGGGAATGGAATGACATCACGAATGTTGCCCATACCCGTCGAGAATTGCACTAAGCGCTCAAAGCCTAAACCGAAGCCGCTGTGTACACATGTTCCGAACTTCCGGGTTTCGAGGTACCACCAGAGTTCTTCTTCTGGAATCCCTACGGCAGCAACTTTTTCTTTGAGCACATCGTAGCGTTCCTCGCGCTGAGAACCCCCAACAATCTCTCCAATTCCAGGGAAAAGAATGTCCATGGCACGTACGGTCTTCCCGTCTTCATTTAAGCGCATGTAAAACGCTTTGATAGACGCGGGGTAATCGTATAATACTACAGGTGCCTTAAAGTGTTTTTCTACTAAGAAACGTTCGTGTTCACTTTGAAGATCTGCGCCCCATTCTTCAATACGGTATTTGAATTTTTTCTTTTTGTTCGGCTTGCTGTTCTTCAAGATTTCAATCGCCTCAGTATATGAAAGACGCACGAAATCGTTGTTGGCTACGAATTCTAATTTCTCGATCAGGCCTTGTTCCGCGCGTTCATTCTGTGGCTTCCCTTTTTGCTCCTCTGCATAGCGACTGTCCAGGAATGCCAAATCTTCACGGCAGTTGTCCAGGATGTAGCGCAGACAGTATTTTAGAAAGTCTTCCGCGAGGTCCATGTTCATGTTTAAATCATGAAACGCCATTTCGGGTTCGACCATCCAGAATTCTGCCAAATGTCGCGTTGTATTTGAGTTTTCGGCGCGGAACGTCGGTCCGAAAGTATATATTTTACCCAGAGCTAAAGCGCCTAGTTCACCCTCCAGTTGACCGCTTACGGTTAAATGGGTTTCTTTACCGAAAAAATCTTCAGCAGGGTCGCCTCCTGCAGCAGGGAGGGTGCTGACTCGGAACATCTCACCCGCACCTTCGGCATCAGATCCGGTAATGATAGGGCTGTGCCAGTTGACAAAACCTTCCTTATTAAAGTAGTTGTGTATCGCAAACGAAAGTGCATGCCGCACTCGGAATACCGCGCTGAAAGTGTTCGTACGCGGTCGTAAATGTGCAATATCACGCAAAAATTCTAAGCTGTGCTTTTTGGGTTGGAGCGGATAGTCTTCGACAGGAGCATCGCCTAAAACCTCAAATGAATCCACAATAATTTCTACAGTTTGTCCTTTTCCTTGGCTTTCTACAAGCTGACCGGAAATAGAAAGACAGGATCCTGTAGTGATGCGCTTGAGTTCGCTTTCGTCCTCTTTTTCAAAATCGACTACACATTGAAGGTTTGTTAGCGTAGAACCATCGTTAATGGCAACGAAACGATTACTGCGAAAAGCGCGAACCCACCCTTTGATGGTGATGTTGGTGCCAATGGGTGGCGATTGTAAGAGGTGTTTAATACTCATGATTCTACATTATTTATAACAAAGATGCTATTTCGGCGTGATATTTCAGTACGATTACTGTGCGTTTTTCAAAAAAACACAGTCTTTGGCACGAAAGTTGTTCAAAACGGGAAACATTGGAAACATTTTTTAGAACATTTGTTTCCAATGTGGGTTATCCTCGTGTAAACTCCGTACCTCACTCAACGAATTGAATGGAATCTGAATTGTCCCGCGTATTGTTCAACAGCATCGAATTGTTTCTGCAGTTCGGTATTAAGAGCGTGAACATGGATCAGATCGCAAGCCGTTGTGGAATATCGAAAAAGACATTGTACAAACACGTCAAAAACAAAGAGGATTTATTGGAGAAAGCTTTCGCGCAAGCGGTTGTCTTTATGAAGGCGGAACTGGAAGAAGCCATTTCCAATGTGGATGGGAATGCCATTGATCAACTTTTTGCCATGGAGCGCTTCGCTGAGGTGCATATGCGCGACGACAAGGATCGTATGTTGCACCAATTGGAACATTATTATCCTTCCATTGCAACTAATATGAAAGCCAAACGTGAGGATATCGTTTTTACGGTAACCAAACGCAATTTAGAACGCGGTATTAGTGAAGGTTTATACCGTGAGGACCTCCATGTAGATCACATTTCATTGTTGTATTACGGTCATGTTTTGGCGGTACATGAAGGAGTGATTTCAAACGAGCATATCAAATTGGACCAATTGCGCAAGACCAGCTTGCGCTATCACATTCGCGGTATCGCAACTGCAAATGGACTAGAATATTTGAATCAATTAATAGCAACACAATAATGAGAAAAACAGTAGTGCTCTTCAGCATGATTTTCAGCGTTTTCATGGCCCAAGCGCAAGAGAAGTTTACTCTTGCCTCAGCGCAAGAGTACGCGCTTGATCACGCCTATGGTGTGCAGATTGCGGAATTAGAAATTCAGCGCGCACGTCAAATTTATCTCCAAAACTTAGCCGCTGGTTTGCCACAAGCATCGGCTAGTGGACAGTACATATACAACTTAGAGTTGGGTGCATTAGTGACTGATTTTGATGGAAATGGTGTACTAGATGAGCTTGTCTTCGGAACAGACTACCAGGCACAAGGAGGATTGGTGGTAAACCAATTGATTTTTGACGGCTCTTACGTCGTTGCATTAATGGCAGCGAAAGTGTTGAAGGAAAGTGCAGAGATTGGCATGGATCAGAGCAAGGCGGAGTTGAAACGTGAGGTAGCGAAGGCATACCACCTGGCCCTTCTTAGTGAAGAAAGTGTTGCGGTTTTGAAGGCGAATAAAGACTATTTGGCCGATCTCGCTTCGGAAATGAAGAAAATGAATGAAGCTGGGTTAGTGAGTAAGGCTGATGCGGATCAAATGATGTTGAACTACAACAATATTGAAAACGCACTGCGTTACAGCGAAGGTCAAGCGAATGTTGCGAAGATGTTGCTGAAGTTGCAGATGGGATACCCAGTAAAGCAAGCGGTGCTTTTGGCGGATAAAATGGAAGATTTAGTGGTAAGCGCAGCTGCGGCAAGTACGCTGACGACCATAGGATTTGATCCCACGAAATCTGTAGACTACCTCGGTATGGCAAATCAAGTTGAGGGCGCGAAGTTGCAAGTATTGAACAAGCAATTGGCGTTTTTACCTACCATTGGAGTGAGCTATCAGAACAACATTCAATATATGAGTAGCGAGGCAAATATTTTCGGGGATGCCTCTGTAGATATCCCAAGCAGTTTGGTCGCAGGAAGCATTAGCGTCCCATTATTTTCCTCTGGAAATGGACGCGCGCAGGTTCAGGAGGCTAAGATTCAGCGCGATCAAGCAAGGATAGGATTACAGCAATTAGAGGAAGGTTTGATTATGCAACATGGTGCTTCGATGAACGAATTTCATCAAGGCATTGCGAATTTTTTAGCACAGAAGGAAAATGTTGCACTGGCGAAACGTATTCGCGATCAACGACGTAAAGAATACGACGAAGGCTTAGCCTCTTCGATGGAGTTAACACAAACGGAATCGCAATATCAGGAGGCGCTTCAGGCCATGTTTGTGGCGGCACAAAACGCATTGGACAAAAAGTCCGAACTAGAATATTTAATGACAAAACAGCAAAAGCAATAATACCGTAACATGAAAAAATTAGGATTCATATTAGGAAGCGTAGTTCTCGCATCGTGTGGTGCACCAGAACAATCTACAGGTACCATGGAGGAGCTCATGGCAAAGAAAGACAGCCTTGTTGAGGCACGTGCGACGGTGGATGCAGAAATTGCTGCCGTCGATGAAAAATTGATTGCGTTAGATACCGTCGAGCGTTACGACCGGGTGACGTCAATCGAGGTAAACCCATCAACGTTTGTTCATTATTTCGATGTTTTTGGTGTTGTGGCTGCTGACAAGAGCATTAGCCTATACCCAACGGCGAGCGGAAAAGTTGAGAAAATTTACGTCAGCAATGGACAGCGTGTTGCAAAGGGTCAATTATTAATGACTCTCGATACAGATCTCTTGAAGTCGTCTTTAAAGGAATTGGAGAACGGTTTGACACTTGCGAAAACAGTCTTTGAGAAGCAAGAAAAACTATGGATTAACGAACAAATCGGTTCAGAGATTCAATACTTACAGACAAAGAACAACTACGACGGATTAGTGCAAAAGGTCGCCACCTTGCAGGAGCAGATTGCGCTTAGTGAAATTCGTGCACCATTTGCTGGGGCGATCGATAACATCTTCGCAAAAGAAGGTGAATTGGCAGGGCCACAGATGCCATCAATGCGTCTCGTAAATACCTCGGGCGTATACGTCAAAGCGGATGTTCCAGAGTCGTATGCCAATCGCGTTCGCGTTGGAACGCCAGCGAATGTTGCGTTCACTTCTATGGACTACGAGGTAGCTGCACAAGTACTTCAAGTGGGCCAATTCATTCAGGAAGGTAACCGCACCTTTTCTATCAACGTGAGCCTTCCTGTCAGCGAAGGTGCTAAGCCGAACCAAATGGTACACGTAGCGCTTCAAGATTATAGTAATGCAACTGCGTTAACTGTGCCTGCAAGCCTTGTTCAGCAAGACGTTGAAGGCAATGACTTTATTTACACACTGAAGCCTGTCGCTGGCGCTAGCCACTTCGAGGTGGTAAAAACATGGGTCAGTACGGGCTTGACTTTTGAAGGAAAAACGGAAATTTTAACGGGACTTGAATCAGGAACCGTAGTTGTGGACAAGGGATCGCGAAGCGTTCGTACCGGCCAGAACGTTATTATAGGATAATCCAAACAGGCTATACCAGCATGGAAGAAAAGAAAAGTCTCATCAAACAGTTCGGTCCCTCTACCTTTTCGGTGAAGAACACGATGACTGTCTATGTGCTTACCGCGATCATTTTTATCGCAGGTATTAAAAGTTATACATCGATGCCTTCGGAGGCCTTTCCGGAGATTGTAACCCCAGAGATTTATGTGGGAACGCCGTATCCTGGAAACTCACCGTTGGATATAGAGAAACTTATCACACGTCCATTAGAAAAGGAAATCAATGGGATTTCCGGCGTAGATAAGATTAATTCAACTTCGGTGGAAGGCTATTCTACTGTTCAGGTCAAATTTAATTTTGATGTGACCCCGGACGAGGCGTTGCGTAAAGTAAAAGATAAAGTCGATGCGGCTATGGGCCAGCCAGACTTCCCTACAGATTTACCGGCAGATCCGAACGTCTTTGAGTTGAACTTCTCCGAATTGATGCCGATCATGAATATCAATATGTCGGGTGAATTTTCATTGGACCAATTGAAGGAATACGGCGAATACCTCGAAGAAAAAATTGAAGATTTGACCGAGATTTCGAAGGTGGACATCCGCGGTATTGACGCGAAAGAAGTACGCGTTTTAGTGGACAGTAAAAAGCTTGAAAGCATGCAGCTGAGCTTCCGCGATATCGCCGGTGCAATTCAAAATGAAAACATGACCATTTCAGGAGGGAATCTTCTTGTAGATGGCTACCGCCGAAACGTTCGTGTGGTGGGTGAGATTCGTGATTTGGATGAGTTGCGGAACGTGATTATTAAGAGTGAAAAAATGCAATTGGTCCGTTTAGGTGACGTTGCTGAGATTGAATTCGATGAAGTAGAGCGTCAATCGTATGCGCGACAATACGGTGCTTCAGTAGTTATGCTCGATGTATTTAAGCGTTCTGGTGAAAACCAGATCATCGTCAGCGAAAAAATCGCAGGATTGTTGGCTGAAGCGCAAGACGGCTACTTCCCGGATAACCTGAATATTTCGGTAACGAACGATACCTCTGAGCAAACGAAAACGCAGGTGGCTGACCTCGAGAACTCCATCATTTTCGGTATGCTATTAGTGGTATTGGTATTAATGTTCTTCTTGGGACTCCGCAATGCGATGTTCGTTGGAATTGCCATTCCTATGTCGATGCTGATGAGTTTTGTCATTTTGAATGCTTTGGGTATTTCCCTAAATACTATCGTGCTTTTTGCATTGGTATTGGCATTGGGAATGCTTGTAGACAACGGAATCGTGGTCGTAGAGAATATTTACAGATTCATGGATGAAGGTTACGATCGCATTACAGCGGCGAAACTAGGCGCCGGTGAGGTGGCTTTACCGATCATTGCTTCCACTGCAACTACGCTCGCAGCATTTTTACCACTGGCCTTCTGGCCAGGGCTCTTCGGTGAATTCATGAAGTATTTGCCACTTACCTTAATCACAGTATTATCTTCTTCACTCTTTGTTGCATTAGTTATCAACCCAGGATTGACGGCAGCGTTGATGAAAGTAGAAGAGGCTCCATTAAACAAGAGAAAACTCACTATTCGTTCGCTGCTTGCCATTGTTATTGGTGTTAGTGTCGCCTATGGAGCCGGTAAAATGGCTTTCGGTAATTTATTTATCTACGGTGGAGGCTTTGCACTGATCTATGCCTATTTCGTGGTTCCAGCAACCAAATGGTTCCAGGGCACTGCCTTACCTTCTTTAGAGAATGGTTTTAAAAAGACGTTAGCTTATGCCTTGAGCGGTAAGAAACCGGTGTTCTTCTTTAGCGGTACTGTCGTGCTCCTCATCTTTTCTGGGGTATTACTAGGTGCATTCCCGCCGAAGACTTTGTTCTTCCCGGAAAACATGCCAAACCAGGCTATGGTATACATTCAAATGCCTATTGGTACTGATATTGAAGAGACGAACGCAGTGACGTTGGAATTGGAAAAAGAAGTAATGGCCATTGTACAGTCGTATGCATACACGGACGATAACGGTGAAAGTCAGAACTACATGGTTGAATCTGTGATTGCTCAGGTGGGTGAAGGTACTTCTGATCCTAACGCCGGCCCTTCTATGGCGCAGACACCAAACAAAGCGAAAATTACTGTTCAGTTCCACAAATTTGCAGACCGTATAGATCTTGAGGGCAATCGTGTGAATTCTGCGGATGTATTGAATAAGATTCGTGAGACTTTAAGTGATTACCCTGGAGTGGTTGTATCTGTGGATAAAGACAGTAATGGCCCCCCAACAGGCCCACCTGTGAACATTGAGATCAGTGGTGATAATTACTTCGAATTGGTCGAAACGGCCGATGAAATTCGTGCGTTTATCGATGCGAAACGCATCGCAGGCATAGAGGAGTTAAAGCTCGATGTTGAGACGGGTAAACCTGAAATGCCTATCGAGGTGGACCGCGTAAAAGCGCGTGCTTTAGGATTGAGTTCAGCACAGATTGGCGATGCCATGCGTACGGCATTGTTCGGTAAAGAAGTAAGCCGATTCAAAGACGGCGAGGACGACTACCCCATCAATATTCGTATGAGTAATGCGTACCGCTATAATGTGGAAGATTTGATGAATCAAAAAATCACATTCCGTGATCAAGCGTCGGGTCGAATCAAGCAAGTGCCTATTTCAGCAGTCGCTAAGGCGAAGAAAACATCGACGTTCTCTTCTGTGAAGCGTAAGAATTTGAAACGTGTAATCTCTATTCAGTCGAATGTACTCGAAGGGGCCAACCCAACGGAAACGGTGGATGCAATTAAAACAGCTATGGCAAATTACACCTTACCTTCAGGCATGAGTGTAGACTTTACCGGTGAACAGGAAGAACAAGCTAAAGAATTGAGCTTCTTATCTGGAGCGTTATTGATGGCAGTCTTTTTGATTTTCTTAATCCTTGTAAGCCAATTCAATTCGGCATCTACACCTTTCATTATCCTCGTTACGGTAGTTTTCTCCTTGATTGGAGTATTGCTAGGTTTGGTCATTTTCCGCATGGAATTCGTCATTATGATGACCATGATCGGGATCATATCGCTTGCGGGAATTGTGGTGAATAATGCCATAGTATTGATTGACTTTATCAAGCAACTGAGTGCGCGTAAGCGAGTAGAATTAGGCTTGGATGAAAAAACTTTGTTGCCAGTTCCTGAGCTTGTTGCTACTATCGTAGAAGCAGGGCGTACGCGTTTACGTCCAGTACTGCTTACAGCGATTACAACAATTTTAGGTTTGATTCCATTAGCGACGGGTATGAATATAAATTTCTACACCCTTTTCAGTGAAAACAATCCGCACATCTTCTTTGGTGGTGATAACGTAGTCTTCTGGGGCCCAATGTCCTGGACTGTCATCTTCGGTTTGACCTTTGCAACATTCCTCACCTTAGTTATTGTACCGGTTATGTATTATTTATTTGAACGCATTCAGCGCACCATGGCGCGGTGGTTCGCATAATTAAATGACCGTAAAAAGCGTTAAAGTGAAAAACCCGCGGCGCGCAGCGCCGCGGGTTTTTATTTGCGCTAATTTTGAGCCATGATCGCAGACCTCCGTGCATTAGAACCACCGCAACTCGATGACTTTACCAATTCTTTGGTAGAGCAGGTCGTCGCTGCGGTCACGGATAAGATTCCACACCTCGAAAGTTCCCTTGCTGTCGCTGAATTAACGGTGGCTTTGCATTACGTCTTGAATACACCTGAGGACATTCTGGTATGGGACGTAGGTCACCAAGCTTATGTGCACAAAGCACTTACAGGTCGCATGGACGAACTAGCGAACATGCGCAAACCGGGTGGCATATCAGGTTTTCTGAGCCGCGCCGAAAGCCCATACGATTTCTTTGGAGCAGGTCATGCATCTACAAGTATTTCTGCATTAACAGGCGTTTGTCTTGCCGATCAGATGGCTGAGAGGACGAGACATCGTGTGGCGGTGATAGGAGACGGATCGCTTACCGGCGGCCAGAGTTTTGAGGCGCTTAATCATTTGGGTACTTTGGGCGCAGATGCATTAGTCATCATCAACGATAATGAGGGCAGTATTGACCCAACGGTCGGTGCGTTGCACAACGCGCAATCCTACGGTACGTACATGCAATCGTTAGGGTGGCACTACACTTTCCTTGAGCAGGGGAATGATGTGCGGGCCCTGGTGGATGCATTGCAGCAGGTATTGGCACAGCCGGGCCCGCAGACCCTTCACATAAAGACGAAGCGTCCAGATTTGAGTCCGCCGAAGTCCTACAAGCCCGGAACTACTTTTCAGTGGTGGGCTGCTGAAAGCATGGGCGCAATTTTCGAGTCAACTACGGATATTCAAATACTCAGTCCGGCCATGTTTGCAGGTAGTGGTTTTGCACCATTACGCGAACGCTACGCAGACCGATTAATCGATACAGGAATCAACGAAGCACATACGGTAACGACTGCGGCGGGTATTGCAGCAGCCGGAGGACGACCTTGGGTGCATATCTACAGTACCTTTTTACAGCGGGCTTTTGACCAATTAGTTCACGACATTGCCTTGCAGCAATTGCCAGTGGTATTCCTGGTTGATCGCGCAGGTATAGTAGGATCGGACGGCCCCACACATCACGGTGTGTTCGACAGTGATTTTCTAATGAACATCCCCGGAGTAACTGTTTGGAGTCCACGAAACGGTAATGAGTTACAGGGAATGCTTTTGGAAGCCGCCGCTTGTCCTCCAGCTGGGCCGCTTTTTATTCGTTATCCAAAAGCGCGAACGCAAGGAGGAACGCCGACGGATTTTCGTGCCTACGAATGGTTGAAAAAATCAGATGGATCCAGCCTTTGGGTGAGCACAGGTGCACTTTCTGATTTAATGAAAAAAGGCGAAAATCACCTTCATTTGGCGCAAAACTGGCCGTTTTTTGATGATTTCGGCACTATTTTATCCGATTTTGAAGAAATACACGTTTTTGAAGAAAGTACAGGGTGGGGCGGATTAGCCGGTGCAGTGAAAGCACTTATGGCAGAAATAGACCACCCCGGAAAATGCATTACACACAAACTTCCTATTGAGTTTATTGAACATGGACCCCGTCTTCAGTTGTTAAGGGAACATGGTTTTAATAAATTACTTTAAGATGATTCGTACTTTACTGCTCGTAGCCCTTTTTCTTTTCACTTCGGCATTGGTAGCGCAACCTGTCGAAAAGCAGCTGACCGGAACGGTTTCTTTTGAAATAAAGGAGTTTGTGTTTAGTACAGTGAAGGGAAGTTTTTCGGACGTCCAAGGTCAGGCTTTAATGGATTCGGATATGTTGACTTCTTTCGAAGCATGTCTGCCAGCCAACACCTTTAAAACGTCAATCGCCGCACGAGATAAAAACGTGAAGGAAAAGCAAGAGTATCTAGATGTAAACCGATTCCCAACTATTTGTTTTACAGCGGATAAAATTGATGTTGTGCGGAAAATTGGTGACGAAACCACCTACGACATGCAAGGAGGCCTTACCTTGCGCGATGAAACACATCCTATAAGTGTTCGCGTCGTTCAACGTACAAACAATGAATGGGTTGCGACCTTTACGATCGACCGCACGCAATGGTCGGTGGGCACTGGCCCTTCGTCCTTAGCCATTTCCAACACTTTGGAACTGGTGGCGTATTTAAGCCTAAACTAATTGAATGAAATTTTCAGAATTTAAATTAAACGAAACTATCCTTGATGCCTTGTTCTACATGAACTTTGAAGAGGCAACAGAGATTCAGATAAAAGCCATTCCCACCATATTAGATGGAAAAGACCTGATCGGCTGTGCGCAGACGGGAACGGGAAAAACGGCAGCTTTCGTATTACCTACATTAAACCAGATCGCAGATGCGCCAAGCGACGGCGTACAGGTGCTCATTTTGTGCCCCACGCGAGAATTGGCCATTCAAATTGATCAGCAGATTCAAGGGATTGCCTACTTCACGAATGCATCGTGTTACCCCGTTTATGGCGGTGGCGATGGGGTAAGCTGGGAAGCTGAAGCGGATGCACTCAAAGGTGGCGCCGATATCATTGTAGCAACTCCGGGTCGATTAATGGCCCACATGGCACGTGGCTATGTGAAATTTGATACCGTTAAGCATTTGATTCTCGATGAGGCCGACCGGATGTTGGACATTGGTTTCTATGACGACATTTTAAAAATCATTGATGCCCTACCAGCGGAGCGTCAAAGTTTAATGTTCTCGGCAACGATGGCCCCTAAGATTCGCAAATTGGCGAAGGAAATCTTAAGCGAACCGGACGAGATCAGTGTGGCAATTTCGAAGCCGGCCGATGGTGTGACCCAAAAGGTATACCTCGCCCATGAAGAGCAGAAAGTAGCTTTAGTTCGTCATATATTGGGCGATAAGGATGATTTTCAAGCCATCATTATATTCTGTTCAACGAAGAAGAAGGTGGAGAAATTGGCCCGAACATTATTACAAAAGGGCTACGCTTGTCAGGGTATTTCGTCCGACTACGAGCAGGATGCACGCGAAGAAGCATTGCGCGATTTCCGAAGCGGAAAGACCCGTATTATGGTCGCGACGGATGTTATGTCTAGAGGGATTGACATCAAAGGAATTGATTTAGTGATCAATTATGATGTACCCGGTGATGCTGAAGATTATGTACACCGTATAGGGCGTACAGCACGTGCTAAGACCGAAGGAATGGCCGTGACATTGGTATGTGCTGACGATATGTTCAAATTCTCAAAGATCGAGCAGCTTATCGACCGTGAATTAGAGAAAGATCAACCTCCTGCGGAATTAGGCGAGGGTCCTTCTTGGAAGGGTCAGAGCCGTGGCAAATCAGGTTCAAAAGGCGGCGGCAGAAATAACCGCGGTCCCAAGCGGGAGCAATCACGCGCTGCTAAAGATGGAAAACCGGACCGTAAACCACCCCGTAGTAAAACGGAAGGCGATGCACCGAAGCGTGAAAAGAAGAAGCGCGAACCTACAAAGTACCGTCTTATTTACGACGCGCTACCCAATCCAAAAAAGGGTAAACCGGCAGGATCGGCAGTACCTGAGGTAAAAGAATAAGCAGCAGACGAAAAGCTAAGCCAACTCTAGATTCGAGGGCATTTTTATGATCAATAATGATATTTACAGACGGCTACGGTATCTGTTTGGCTACCACTACGACCATGTAGTTGCACTTTTTGCTGCTACAGGTTTTGAAGTGAGTGAGGTCCAATATAAAGGATGGGCGGGCAAAGAAGAGGAAGACCGATTTATTATGATGACCGATCGTGAATTGGCCATTTTTTTAAACGGCATTATCATTGAACGCAGAGGTGCGCAAGAAGGACCGCCGCCTACACCGGAAGACGAAATGAGCAACAATACCATTTTACGAAAGTTAAAAATCGCGTTCAATATGCGATCAGAAGATATGCTAGAGATTTTCGCTTTGGTAGATCGTAATTTGAGTCCACACGAGTTGAGTGCGTTTTTTAGGAAACCTTCGCACAAATCCTACCGCTACGTGAAAGGACAGTATTTGCGTAACTTCCTAATGGGACTTCAGTTGAAGTATAAGTCTTCATTGAGCCACCCAAAATAATTGCAGATGAAAGCAGAGCAGCCTAAACGCAAAGAAGTACTTAAAAGCTTCCTTGAAAAATTCGATATTTCCACCTTAAATCCGATGCAGACAGAGGCTAGAAAGGCCATTTACGCAGGGAATGATGTTGCGGTTTTATCACCAACAGGAAGCGGAAAAACATTGGCTTTTTTATTACCGATCATTGAGCGATTGGATCCAAACCTATCGGAAGTTCAAGCACTTGTTTTGGTGCCTTCTCGTGAGCTTGCCATGCAGATTGAGCAAGTTGCACGAAAATTGGGTTCGGGATTCAAAATTAATGCGGTCTACGGCGGCCGTTCGGGTGCGTTGGATAAAGCAGACCTCAAACACCGACCGGCGCTATTGATAGGAACACCAGGGCGAATAGCGGACCGCTTTCGCCGTGACGATATCGATCTAACCCGTATCAAAACACTGGTTTTGGATGAATTTGATAAGTCGCTTGAGGTGGGCTTTGAGCGCGAGATGTCTGAGATAGTTCGAAGCTTAGGAGCGGTGGAACAACGCGTTCTAACCTCAGCAACTGACGCGGTGGCAATCCCAAAATTTTTAGGTTTAAACGACCCATTAACGATCGATTATTTAAACCAGCACCGACCTCAGTTAACGGTGAAGACCATTGCAGCGCCCGCAGGGAAACAATTGGATACCCTGCGCTCAGCGGTTGATGCATTAAAAGGACAGCCGGGTATTATATTTTGCAATTTTAAGGAGTCGTTGCACGAAGTCAGTGATTTCCTTTTTGACCATGCTATTGAGCACGAATGTTTTTATGGTGGATTAGAGCAGATCGACAGAGAACGGGCTTTGGTAAAGTTTCGCAACGGTACATGCCAATTACTTTTAGCCACTGATCTCGCTGCCCGCGGCCTGGATATTCCAGAGATCAAATTCATTATTCACTTCGAGCTTCCGTACCATTCGAACGAATTCACACATCGCAACGGACGTACAGCACGCATGAATGCAGAGGGTGCAGCTTATGTACTTCACACTGAGGGCAAGCGTCTGCCTGATTTTATAAAATCCGCTAAACCTGAAACCGAGTCTTTACAAGCGCTTCGTGCGGCTAAAATTAAGGACATTGATGCTTGGAGTACTTTGTATATCACTGGGGGAAGACAAGATAAAATCTCTAAAGGTGATATCGCAGGAATGTTTTTTAAGACCGGAGGTTTATCTAAAGATGAATTAGGGATTATAGAACTACAGCAGAATTGCGCTTTCGTTGCAGTAAAACGTACCATTGCCCATCGGGTGATTGAACGCACGAATAACCAACGCTTGAAAAAGAAGAAGGTTAGGGTGACGTTGGTGCGTTAAGGATTGCCTTTAATCTACTAGTATAAATCTTTCTGCATACGTCCGAGAAGGCGTGGTGATGCGTAGCATGTAAAGATCGCGTGCAAAGGGGGAAACGTCGATGGCGGTGTTGAATTGGCCTAGGAAATCGGTATACGTAGTTTCCCAGACGCGCTGGCCATTCGAGCCATAAATCTCTAGGGTCATGTTTTCTTCTTGCCCCATTAAGAATTGAACATTAAGCTTATCAACTGCCGGGTTAGGGAATAAGTGAATGCTGTAATCTCCATTATTGACAATGAACGTATCGGATTGAATCTCACAAGAATCAAAACGCACCCTGAGCTGATAATTCCCATCTAATGGGTTGTAAATAGCACTGTCTGTAGAAACGATGGTTCCATTGTAAAGCCATTCGTAAGAAGGATTAGAGACGGCAACAGAGACGCTAGCTTTGAGCATTCTCTCTGACTTCTCAATAGTAGCATTTACGACATTTTTACAAGTATCAAAATGCGCAATAAGCGTAGTGTTTGCAGATAAAGTAACTGCTATAGAATCTTGTAGTAAATCGTTGTAGTCGGTGGCGTTAGAATACCAATGCGAGAATAGGAAGCCAAAACTAGGAATGGCCTGAGCCGCGACGGGACAAGCACCATGGTATATTCCCTCCCATGGTAAATCAGGGGTAATACTATTTAATTTAACGTGTCCTGAACTTACAGGTGAAGCAGCAAGATCGAGCTCTCGTTGACCTTGTAATGATAAACTTTGGTTTAAATGCTGACGTGCAGTGGCAATACGGGAACTATTATAGGTTTTGATTCCGTTGACTGCATTGAGCCAATATGAATAGGAATTGGGGCCCATTTGGCTGCTCCAGTTCGCCACGTGATCAGGAATGGCAGGATCTAATTTTGCCTTAAGCTCATTCGTGACTGCATTGAAATGATCTGCTTGAAAGGTGGTGTTGATGAGGTCGTCGTAGCGGTTAACGAAGCGGCAACGAAAATCTGAATTATCTAGGATATGATCGAAGATTTGAGAATGTTGGTTGGGGTAGCTCGGGTTGCGGGCTTTATTGATATAGTTCTGATAGATATCTCCGCCATAGAGTCCAAACGCAAAGTCGGTATCGTACATCATGTAACGCCAAGTGGCGTTTAGAGTATCTTGTCGCCAAAGCTTGACGTTATTCAGTTCCCAATCTATACCCATCCAGTCGCGGTTTTGGATGTAGGTTTCAAAAACGAAGTAGTCGATGTAGTTCTTCAAATCAAAACGCGAACTTAGAACCGCTACGAAGTTCGACGCAGATGTGCTCATGTTGGTAATGATTTGGTGCGATTCGACGAAATGGCTAGCATCACCAACTAGGGCACCTTCTCGATTTAATAATTGGATTTCATCTTTATCAACGCCATGATTACTCTCTACGTAGTGCTCGTCGAACTTCTCACGAATACCATACAGACCCCAATACGCGCCATTTAGATAAACGATGCATGCTTGATAACCCATTCGATCAATGTTCGTGCCTTCTGCCAAACGGCTCATTATTGCGTCCTGGATGCGATCGAAAAGACTGTGCTGCCCGCCGTTGCGAAGATTAAAGTTATTGAAGCTCGTAATTTCAGGCTTTCGAGGAATTAATGGATATTCGACATCTCCGGTATAAATGGATTTCGCATCTATTCTAAATGATTTTTGCGGTTCTGCTCTTGACCAACCGCCGTGAATTTCTAAGTCAAAAACGGCATCAAACTGTTTGTTTCGGTTGCCATCGAAAAATTCCATTCGTGATTTTCTGGACCAAGGTTGCCAAAAGTTACTACCAAAATAGGGATAGTTGGTGCTTGCGTTGGGTCCCATAACATAGATGCCGCTATTCCAATCCCAGAGATGATTTTCTGTTGTTATTATGGATATTACGGGGAGATCGTGGTTATCCTCATTTATTACGTATGTGCGGTCTACCACCGTGCTCGGGAGTTCATCTATATCGCTAAAAGCACGAACACTCAGCACACCCGTAGCGTATATGTATATGGGTCCGTTGATCTCTGTGTCGTTTCTATCGGGTACATCTCCATTTGTGGTGTAGTACCCCTTGCTGTTGGTCGGTAATGTAACTGTAACCTGTTGCGCCACTGGATACCAGCCTGAAGAAAGATCAAGCGTAGGTGTTTCTGTTATTCCTGAATAACAGGTGTTTTGAATGTTAGATTCATTTGGGGAAGGAGCATTAAAATAGCACCAATTCCCAGTCCCGTCGGGTAGACGGCCTCTACTTATGGAGCGTGTTATATCGAAGGGAATGTATACGCTGTCGAGCAGTGTTTCGTTTGAATCGCTGATACAAACGGTTTCGCCGTGTGATAGTTTGAATCCTGCATGGGGTAAAATCAACGGCGTTTGTATCCAGCTCGGAAGGCTTTGGTAGTTGAAATCTGTCGATTCGATTCCGGCGGATAAATAAAAATTACTACTCATGTCGGATGAATTTGCACTCGCGTTGTGCACGCGTACAGCCAGAACATTCGTCCCCGATTGAAGTAAATTCTGAACTGCTTCTGCATCGAACAATTGGCTTTCAGGCATTCCGCCTGTATACATCACCGCTTCCTTATCGAACGTTGTGAATTCATTGTAAGCAGGAGTAACACTTCCGAAATTATCCGAACGCATGATTTCTACCCCATTCAAATAGGCGATGAATCCGTCGTCGTAATCTGCATGAAACAAGAGGTGTGTTATGTCTTGAATATCGACGATTTGAAATTCTTTACGCATGAGGATGGACGGGGTAGCTGCAATTGTAGTATTGTCATCATTATCGCCGTAACCTATACCTCCTTGCCCAGAGCTCCAGTTTTGATCGTTAAAACCTAATTGGTTCCAATCGTTATAGTTTGGCGGCGGGCTCGAGGCGTTCCAGTACTTCCAAATGTTTTCTGCTACTACCAGAGCTTCCCAATGACTTGGAAATTTTACCAGTCCTCTACCCGATGCACATATTGTTATGAGTTCTTGACTTCTTAAATAGCGGTTTGGGAATTGCCATTTATCAAGATTATCTGGTTTGTCGCTGAGAAAGTAGTCGGCGAGGAATAATGAATCCGCTGAATAGTTGAATACTTCAATCCAATCCACATCATCGCCTGTTTCATCCGTAAAACCGCCCTTACTATTGAGTTCATTTATAGCTAATTGGGCGTGTAGTGAAATGCTGCTAAAAATGAGCACTAGAAACAGACCATATCGACTAAACGAAAACACTCTCACAACTTCTGTCATCATACGAACGAGCAAGATAATGCGATTTGCTTGAGTAGGAGGCCATTTTAGACAGCCCTTGAGAAATAATATAGTCCACATGAAAGTGTTAAACTCTAAACTATCTATAACTTGATCCTAGTAAAGCCCGATTTTATGAAAACCATTAAAACACTTTTAATAGTCCTAATGACAAGCTACTACGTCGATGCACAGGTGATCACAATTGTAGAGCATGAATGGGAAGCCGATCTAAAGGTGTATTTCACCAGTTTCGAATGGAATGCGGATGCCATAGTTTTTCCAACGAAGTCTATACATCACGCGAGAAATTTAGACGGGCATTGGTACATCAATAACCGACAATCCGGAAGAAATAATGAGTCAATAAATATATACGTAGTTGGTAAATCTGCTTTGGCTGACTTGTCCGTTTTTTTAACTGACGATGAGCGAAAAATCAAAATTGAAGGTATTTACAATGAGAAAATTTGGGGGAGAAAAAGAAAAAAGAAACGCAATCGAAAACCAAAGGAAGAGTAGATAAATGAGTCTAACTTTTTCAAGCCTTATGAATTGACAGCTAAAATGCCTTTGTAATCGATGGCCGCATTAGAATATGGGCCTTAAAAGATTCGGTTGATTAATACATTAAATGAATTTTCTCCTTATTCCGCCAACCCGCTTTTGATTCATATTTAACAAAGTAGATGTTTAAGTCTGCTTGCGATTCATACTTAACAAAGTAGATACTCTTATTTGCTTGTGATTGGTAATCCACGAAAAACCAATTCCCTTCATTACCCTTAGCACGAGATGAATAGTCTTCTTTGTAGACCAGCAAGTCTGCTTGAGACTCATACTCTACAACATACACTTTTACATCGGCCTGTGCTTCATACTTTACGGAGTAAACAGTTTGGGCATTTAGCTCTGTCCCTACCAAAGATAGAAAGGCGCATATTACAAGTAGCTTCTTCATTTCAGTCAGTTTGTTAGTCGAATATAAGAAGAGTCGAATATTATTAGACAATATTCCCCTGAAAGCCATTTTTCGATTCATTTAGATTTATGATAAACTCTTAACCTATATTTGCGCCTCGTTGGGGATGTAGCTCAGTTGGCTAGAGCGCTTGACTGGCAGTCAAGAGGTCGTGGGTTCGAATCCCATCTTCTCCACAACACAAAAAGGCGACCGCTCTGCGGTCGCCTTTTGTTTTAAATGCTTCACCTTTCAGGGGCGCCGAATACGGCGTATATCGAATCGTATCTTCTCCTCTTAAAAGAGCACGGCTATTAGTCGCACTTATTGTTTTATTGGATTTTTAATGAAGACGAACCGCACACCACTTTATTTTGTTTGATAACTATGATGAGAAAAGCATTACTATTTATAGGGTTGCTGCTTTGCAAAAGCACATTTGGACAACAGGTGACCGATTTCCAAAAGGAATTCAATTCCATCAATGAGAATCTCATGCTGGGACTAGGTTCCTATGCCGTTGCAAACTTCGCGATCAGCGGTGTGGGATATTTTTCTAGTGAGGATGAATATTCAAGGCGGTTTCATGAAATGAATGTGATGTGGAATACAGTGAATATTGGACTGGCATTACCCGGTTACATAAAGGCACGTCGCGGTGGACAGCCTATGACCAGAGAAGAAATCTTGAAGGCTCAGAAAAAGACAGAATCCATATTTTTAGTTAATGACGTTTTAGACATCGGGTATATTGCAGCAGGAATTTGGATGCGAGAAGTAGCACCAAACAAATTGGATCGAGAAGACTTATTCAAAGGCTATGGCAATAGCTTGATACTTCAAGGGTCTTTTTTACTCGCATTTGATGCATTAGCATATTACATCCACCATAATCATGGGAAGGAATTTCCAGCGCTCGAAAAAGTTTCCTTGAGCACTTCAGGTGGAGGCGTAGGACTTAGGATTGCCTTGGATTAAACTAAAACCAGCCCGAAAGGGCTGGTTTTTTGCTTTAGATAGGTGCTAAAGGACGCTGTTTATAATTGGGTGCGACTGGTTTAGTGTTGATTCATTCTGAAGTCAGCATAAGCAGACATACCGCCATGTTCTGCTTGGTCTAGTCCGTCGAGTTCTTCTTCCCGATCAACTCGAAGGCCCCAACGCTTATTAATTAAGGTAAGAAACCCGTAACTGAACGTTAGGCAGAAAGCCGCTATAAGGAGTATGCCGACCAATTGAACTATGAATTGCTGTGTACCAGCAGCACTTCCGAAGAGACCTACTGCGAGCGTTCCCCAGATGCCGGTACCCAAATGAACCGCTACTGCACCTACAGGATCGTCTAATTTCAATTTATCCAGCAACGAGACTGCAAGCACAACAACTATTCCGCCGATGGCTCCAATGAAGATGGCGTCGGAGATGCTCATAAGATCAGCACCAGCGGTAATGCTAACGAGTCCGCCGAGTATGCCGTTCATGAACATGGTTAAATCGAAATTCTTATAAACTAAATGCACGAACCCTGCCGCCGCCAGACCTCCTGCTGCCGCTGATATGGAGGTTGTGGTAAGAACTAAGGAGGTCAACGCAGGGTCTGCACTCAATACGGAGCCTCCATTAAAGCCAAACCATCCTAGCCATAAAATAAGGACACCTGCAGCTGCGAAAGGGAGATTGTGCCCGGGAATGGCACCGGCACTTCCGTTTTTATCGAATTTACCAATTCGGGGCCCCAATTTCGCGATGTATACTAGTGCTGCCCAGCCCCCGACAGAATGAACCAGAGTGGATCCGGCGAAGTCGTAAAAGCCCCACTGGTCCAAAAATCCCCCGCCCCATTTCCATGAGCCCACAATGGGATAAGCCAACCCTACATAGAGGATAGAAAAGGCAAAGAAAGATCCAAGCTTTGCGCGTTCGGCAACGGCGCCAGATACAATAGTTGCAGCAGTTGCAGCGAACATACCTTGGAATAAGAAATCGGTCCAATAGGTGTAGCCACTATTGTATGATAAATCTAGGCCTTGTATGTTTTGCGGACTTTCTAGTCCAAAGAGGCCAACAAAGTAGTCCGGGATTATTCCATTCCAAAAGGATGCTGGATACATGAGGTTGAATCCTAGGAGCGCATATAGGACTAACCCAATGCAGATGATGAAGAAGTTCTTGAATAGGATATTGACTGTATTTTTCTGCCTGGTGAGCCCAATTTCCAAAAGACTAAAACCCAGATGCATAAAAAATACGAGTGCCGTACATATCATCATCCATAGATTATTTACGGTAAGCGTCAGTGTAGTGTCCATTTGTTGTGTATGAAATTATTTCAGTGTTAGACCACCATTTTCACCAGTTCGTATGCGATACGCTTCTTCTACTGGTGATACGAATATTTTTCCGTCGCCGACCTCTCCGGTTTTTGCTGCTGCAAGAATGGCCTGCACTGTTTTTTCTACGAAATCGTCGTTCACAACGATGCTTAGATAACGTCTTTGTATATCTGATGAACTGTAGGCTACACCACGATAGAGATGTTCCTTCTTTTCATGACCCACGCCGGTCACATCCCAGTAACTGAAGAAATACACGTTAACAGTATGTAGTGCCTGACGGACCTCGTGAAATTTCGATTTCCTAATAATTGCGTCTATTTTTTTCATTCTGATGATTATCTGACGCAAAACTATGTCGTTTATTCAATACACCCCTAAAAAATCAGATAAAATGATAAAAATATATCGTAAATCGAATTAGACCCCCCTTGAGTGTAGGGGTATGTGTGTATAATACAGCATTATTTTGACAGACTACCCTGTAAATTTGAGGGTAATGGATTTTTTTGTTGATGATTCAAAAACTGGAATCTATAGGCAAAAAAAAACCCGATCCAGTCAATGGATCGGGTTACTACAGGTTTATTGGTTCGGCTTCTTTGAAGTAGTAATAAAGTCGCCTTGATTTATTGGTTGTGACAAATATGCGTTGAAACTCGAAGTTCTATCTTATATTTGTGTTTAAACGTATGTGTAACATGTATATAAAACGCATTTCATTTAGAATTATTACTGCCCTTTTAGTGAGTATAACTTGCTGGAATTCAGCATATTCAAATGGTTATATTTCTTGGAAATTGGCAGGAGCGAATGCCATACAAAGAGTCTCGGTTGTTACGGGTGAAAATATTGTGTTTTACGAAAATCACATAGATACGCTACCGCAATATACGCTTGCTTACGAGATGTATCAGAACGAACTACACATAAACGGTCACTTGTTCTCAACGCAAGGCGGTTTAAAAGCGGTTTTTCCAGGAACTGGAAAGGTTTTTCAATTGGACACCGTAGCCGGCGTAGTAACGAGAGTTGATGAGACATACCATCACGGATATAATTTTGACAGTTATCAATTCCTTCGAAAGGATACTGTTTATTCATTTGGCGGTTATGGGTTCTGGATGCAGAATAATCTTATGACATTCTTTAGTGATGTTCGTAAGGAATGGAGCCTGTACAGTAGAGCGCCCTTCTATGTCACAATGCCGGATCTTGACTCAAGACGTTATCAGATTGCGAATTATGATAAGGTGAACGATGTGCTCTTTGTTCTATGTCTAGGCAAAGTTTACGGATTTGACTTTGAAAAGCGATCATGGAAGAATTATGGTCAAGTAAATGAAGAATTTAATGATGAGTTGCGGTATATGGTACATCCGTTGTCTGACAGCACGTGTATGCTGATGACAGGCTTAAAAACGTATTGGCTTTATCCGGCTGGCAATGAGGTTGCCGATATCACGATGAAGAATGGCGCAAATCTCTCTGGGAATAGTGCTCCGCTAGGATTTGCATGCGCCTACAGCGTTCAAGACGGAATGTTGATTCCGAAACATTCTGACAAAGTAGCATTGGGCTATTACTTCGACTATGCGGAGCCGCGTATACCAGCGGCTAAATCTATTCGGCCGCTATACATTGAAGATAACGGCAGTTATCAAAGTTTACTGTTCGCATCGTTCGGATTGTTTTCGCTTTTAGGAATATTAGCTACCGTAATTATAAGAAGGCGCTATTTAAAAAGGCGGGGTGCGATTTTCGACACGATACAATGGGAGGTCTTAGAGCGTAGTTCGAATGCGGTATTAAGTACAGAGGACTTCAATGATCTTTTAGGCTTACATGAGGTTTCTTGGGAAGTGCAGAGAAGAAAAAGAAGTGAATTTATCAAGCAGTTGAATGCTACAGCGATCAGGCAGCTAGGTCAAGAGGTATTGCTTCGTGAGCGCTCGAAAGAAGATAAACGGCAAGTATTGTATGTTTTGAATCCCCGACTGGAAAGTGCTTTGGCACGATTGCTGTAATTCTACGACTCAAATGATGTGGTGATGAAAATAAGGTATCTATTAACCCTGACTCTGACATTTTTTATGATGAGCACTAACGCTCAAAGTCGATGGGGCTTACGTACGGGATTGAATTTTGACATGGCGGGTATTGGGCTGAATGAGGCAGTGTCAACAACGCAATCCATTTTTGAAGGCGCTGCAACTGATGATGGGTACCATTTAGGATTTTTCGGTCGTCAGTTTATCGGGGACCAATTTTACATCGGAGCCAGTGCATTGTATGTTAAGAATTCAAAGTTCCTCTCGGGCACTAACGGAGGTGTTTTGATGTATGAAAGTTTTGATCATAACCTCATACAACTTGAGACCAGTGCGGGATTACGTTTATTAAAGTTCGCACGTGCAGAGGGGGGAGTGCACTATCAACACTATCTCGCAGACAATGCATTCACATCTACATTCGAGCCTTCATCAGCCGGGTATAATGTGGGTCTCGGGGTGGATCTTTGGAAATTAGGGATAGATTTAGTGTACTACAGTAACTTCAAAAATCATACTGGCGATTGGAACGGGATTCCATTAAGCTATAACCGTTCACAGTTGTTGCTAAGCCTTTCAGCTAAACTTTAGTACAGTCGATAGAAATTTTGGCACAGCTTTTGTAATGTATTTATTCGCATCGCAATTGAGTGTAAGCGAGTAATTCATTAAGATGCGACATGGTTTTGTTCAGCGAGCCACTCCGTACCCCGGTGTGGCTCGTTTCTTTTTACACCACCTCGAAGTGTGCTGATCCTAGCCCATCGACTGTAACTTCCACATTTTCGGATGCATCTATAAAATGAGCGGCTGTAGCGGCACCGGCTAAAACGATCATGCCTTTTTTCAATGGTAAACCGTATTGGTGTGCTAAACGTGTTGCTGCTGCGAGTGCTTCGAATGGGTTGTCTAGGATTGCATCGCTTGTTCCTTCTGCTACTATCCTATTATCAAAAGACTGGACCATGTCTAAACCGTTAAGACCTAACGGGACTTCACACCAAGGACCTAGTGCGAATCCGCAGGAGCTGCAATTATCCGCGACTACGTCTTCTAGGGAAAATTTGAAGTTTTCGTAACGTGAATCGATGACTTCAATGGCCGAGGCAACACCGTCTACGAAAGTTAAAACGTCTTCAACGCTTAGTGGGGAGGTAATGTCTTGTGAAAGGCGAAAAGCGATTTCAGGTTCTGCGCGAGGGTGGATGCATTGTGAACGTACTAAAGGCGTTTTACTGGTAATTTGCATATCATCCGTTAATTGGCCAATAATCATATCCTCGACCCCCATTTGCTTCATTTTTGCAACTGAAGTAAATCCCATTTTTACACCGACGATCGTGTGCCCCTCACCAATACGCTCCTGAATAAGGGCATGCTGAATCCTATATGCGTCGTCGAGCGTGTAGGTATGTTGAGTAGAGAATTGATTGCGGGGTTGTTGTGCACGCGCACTTTGGTGAAGGGCTTTTGCCCACTGGTTATGTGGAATCATAATTTGATGCAAATATTTTTAGGTTCAGTAAAAAATCGCAGTGCTTCAAAACCACCTTCGCGGCCTACACCACTTTGCTTAACGCCGCCAAAGGGTGTGCGAAGATCGCGTAGCAGCCAGCAATTTACCCAAATGATACCGGCGTGGAGACGAGCAGCCATTCGGTGGGCCACTTGAAGGTTGGTTGTCCAAACCGTGGCTGCCAAACCGTATGCCGTGCTGTTGCCAAGAGCAAGTGCCTCCTCTTCTGTATCAAAAGGCGTGAGGGTAACTACAGGACCAAAGATTTCTTCTTGATTGGTGCGGCATGTAGCGTCGAGATTTTCGAAAACGGTCGGTTCTATGAAGTAGCCGTTTTTGCAACGACCCTCTAATTTGACTGGGTTGCCACCGGTGAGTAGCGTGCCGCCTTCTTCTTCAGCGACGGCTATGTGCGAAAGGACTTTTTCAAAATGGGCTTTGCTCACAACCGCGCCCGTTCTGGTACTTTCTTCGAGTGGATCACCAACAGTGAGGCCCTTAACACGAGCGACAAAGGCTTCTTTGAATTTATCGTAGATGCCGCGCTGTATATAGATCCGCGATCCGCAAAGACAGATCTGACCCTGGTTAGCGAATGCCGCGCGAACACTGGTTTTAACGGCTTCTTCGAAATCACAATCTTCGAAAATGATGTTGGCATTTTTACCGCCCAACTCAAGGCTTAGTTTTTTAAACATTGGTGCGGCAACGGCACTAATGGCTTTACCGGTTTGTGTACCTCCCGTAAAGGAAATGATGGGAATGTCTTGATGGGCAACAATGGCTGCTCCAACCTCCGCGCCTAATCCATGTACAATGTTTAGAACACCAGGAGGAAAGTCGATATCGTCTAAAATCTGACACAATAAAAAAGCTGTTGCAGGGGTGACTTCCGACGGTTTTGCAACCACCGTATTACCGGCTGCAAGGGCTGGGGCAATTTTCCACGTAAATAAATAGAGCGGTAAATTCCACGGCGAAATACATCCGGCGACACCCACGGGTTGACGCAGCGTATAGTTAAACCCATGCGTTCCCATGTCGTGAGTTTCATACGCATCGTGTAAGATTGCAGTAGCATAAAATTTAAAATTATCCCGAGCGCGAGGAATATCCACAGCAGTGGCTAGCGAAAGCGGTTTTCCATTATCGATAGATTCTGCAAGAGCCAATTCCGGCAAGCGTCGTTCAATCTCATTCGCGACCTTTAACATCCACGCACTTCGCTCCGCTGCAGGTAGCGCGCTCCAGTGAGGAAATGCTTCGCGTGCAGCTTCGGTGGCGAGCTTTACATCTTTTTCGCCGGACCTGGGTATGCGTCCATAGGCTTCTCCTGTAGCAGGATTAGTATTAGTAAGGTATTGTTTGTGAAGGGGTTCAAGGAACTTTCCTCCAATGTAATTCTGTAAATCCATAGCTGTGATCTGTCCGTACGAATATAAGGAAGGGTGAGGCAGGATGAAATCGGTTTTGAATTTCATAAATTGAGGTCCCAAAGCAAACTCAAATGGCTGTACCAAAACCCTTCAATTTTCAGCAGTGGCTGGATGAAAATAGAGACCTTCTTAAGCCCCCAGTGGCGAATAAGAATTTGACCCCGGAATCGGACGACTACATCGTAATGGTAGTAGCTGGGCCAAACGCTCGAAAAGACTACCATTATAACGAAACGGAAGAGTTTTTCTACCAGTTAGAAGGCAACATCACGGTTAAAGTGCAAGTGGATGGTGAGGCACATGAACTGCATTTGGGTCCAGGGGATATGATGACCGTTCCTGCAAAAACGCCCCACAGTCCTATTCGTCACGAAGGCAGTATCGGTCTTGTGATTGAGCGCATACGTGAGGGTCGTGGATTCACGGACGGTTTAATGTGGTTTTGTGATGAATGTAACGGAAAATTACACGAAACCTATTTCGAGTTGAAAGATGTTGAGAAAGACTTTCTTCCGCATTTCCGCGACTATTATGGAAGCGAATCCAGTCGTACTTGCAAGGATTGTGGGCACGTTATGGAGGTTGATTCAAGATTCGTTTAGGGTATGTGTCAGGTTACATCAAGAAATTTTACGGTTGACATCCATACACACATTTTGCCCGAACACATCCCGAATTTTAGGGAGAAGTTTGGCTATGGAGGATTTATAACGCTGGATCATCATAAGAGCTGCAGCGCTCGAATGATGAAAGATGGCGAGTTTTTTCGCGAGGTTGAAGACAATTGTTGGAGCCCTGAAGCGCGCATGAAAGAATGCGGTCACCACCATGTGGATGTTCAGGTGTTGTCCACAGTTCCCGTGATGTTTAGTTATTGGGCGAAACCTAAAGATACGCTCGAAGTGGCCCAATTTTTAAACGACCACATTGCCCAAATATGCGACCGATACCCCACCCGTTTTGTTGGCCTTGGAACATTGCCAATGCAAGCACCGGATTTGGCCATTGAAGAATTGCGTCGGTGCAAAGAAATTGGGCTAAAGGGTATTCAGATCGGAACACACATTAACGACTGGAATCTCGATGCTCCGGAGTTATTTCCCATTTTTGAGGCGTGTCAAGATTTAGATATGGCCATTTTCGTCCACCCGTGGGACATGATGGCAAAGGAAAAAATGACAAAATATTGGTTGCCTTGGTTGGTCGGAATGCCTGCAGAAAGCTCGCTAGCTATTTGTTCGATGATCTTCGGTGGAGTTTTTGAGCGACTTCCCAAGCTGCGTGTTGCTTTTGCACACGGCGGTGGATCTTTCCCTGCGACGCTCGCACGTGTGCAACATGGATTTGACGTACGCCCAGACCTTTGTGCTGTAGATAACCCCATTGCCCCGAAAGAGTACATGGGTAAATTTTGGCTCGATTCGTTAGTCCATGATCCGCAGATGCTCGAATATATAGTGGGTCTTGTGGGTGAAAACAGGGTCGCATTGGGGACCGATTACCCTTTTCCGCTCGGCGAATTACAACCCGGTAAACTCATCAACGGAATGCCGTGGAGCGAGGAGCGTAAAGGAAAGCTGCTGCACGGCGCTGCACTGGAATGGCTAGGAATGGATTTATCTAACTTACTCCCCTAGAAAATACTTGGTACAGCTGCGAGAATTTCGGTAATTTTGACCCACATTAATACCTCCTATGAGTGATCCCATCAAACACGAATGCGGCATAGCGTTCGTTCGCCTGAGAAAGCCTCTCGAATACTACGTTGAAAAATACGGGACAGCATTTTACGGCCTAAACAAGATGTACCTCCTCATGGAGAAGCAGCGCAACCGCGGGCAAGACGGCGCAGGGCTTGCAAACATTAAACTTAATATGGCACCCGGTACGCGTTACATTTCACGCTACCGCTCAGTAGATACCAATAGTATTGGGGATATTTTCGGCAAAGTGCAAAAGCGCATTGCAGAAGGTATTGCAGGAGACGCCTCTCGTCTATCTGATGTGCCATGGCTGAAAGAGAATCTTCCCTTTACAGGAGAAGTCTTTTTGGGTCACCTGCGTTATGGAACCTACGGCGGGAATACGATCGAAGCATGCCACCCTTTTTTAAGACAAAACAACTGGCCAACTCGTAATTTGATTGTTGCGGGAAACTTTAATATGACTAATGTTGATGAGCTTTTCAATGAATTAGTTGAATTGGGTCAGCATCCTAAAGAGAAGGCGGATACGGTTACAATCATGGAAAAAATTGGTCATTTTCTTGATGAAGCTAATGACGATTTATACTACGAGCTCAAGGCAGAGGGCTATTCTAAAAAAGAGGCCACGGCAGAAATCGCCAACCGATTAGACCTTGCAGATATCCTACGCCGCGCCTCTAAAAAATGGGACGGCGGCTACGCAATGGCAGGGATGACTGGACACGGTGATTCTTTCGTGTTACGCGATCCTGCTGGAATTCGACCGGCCTACTATTATTACGATGACGAAATAGTTGTTGTGGCGTCTGAACGCCCTGTGATACAAACGGCACTGAACTTAAAATCTGAGCAAATCACAGAATTGCCCCCAGGAAATGCACTTATTGTGAAGCATCATGGGGAGGTTTCGATTGACGAAATCAAAACTCCAACGGAATTTAAAGCATGTTCTTTTGAGCGAATTTACTTCTCTCGAGGAAACGATAAAGACATCTACAACGAACGCATCGAACTGGGACGTAGATTGATCCCAAGGATTGTCGATCTTGTTGATGGCGAAGTAGAAGACACGGTATTTTCCTTTATTCCAAACACGGCTGAGGTAAGCTTTTATGGCATGGTTAAAGGAATGGAAGATCATTTTAACACCTTGAAATACGACCGTATTACTGCATTAGAAAACCCGACGAACGACCAGCTGAAAGCGATTTTAGACTTGCGTCCACGGGTTGAAAAGGTGGCTTGGAAGGATGTTAAACTACGCACGTTTATTACAGAAGATAGCTCACGAGATGAACTGGTTAGTCATGTTTATGACATAACGCACGGTTCGGTGAAACCGTCGGATCACTTGGTCGCGATTGACGACAGTATCGTACGTGGGACGACGTTGAAGCAAAGTATTCTCCGCATTTTTGACCGATTAAGCCCGAAGCACATCGTCATTGCTTCTTCTGCTCCTCAAATCCGTTACCCGGATTGCTACGGTATAGATATGGCGCGTATGGGAGATTTTGTGGCCTTCAGAGCTGCAATTGCCCTTTTAAAAGAACGCGGTCAAGAAGACGTGATTCAAACGGTCTATGAAAAATGTAAGGCCCAAGCCCATCTCGCCGACCACGAAGTACAAAACTTCGTTAAAGAGATTTACGAGCCATTTGAGGCACAAGAAATTAGTGACAAGATCGCCGATCTGCTAACACCTCCAGAGGTAAATGCCAGGGTTACAGTGCTGTATCAGACTATAGAAGATCTTCACAAGAGTTGTCCTGGTCACCCTGGCGATTGGTACTTCACAGGCGATTACCCGACACCAGGTGGAAACCGAGTCGTGAACAAGAGCTTCATGTATTACGTTGAAGGTCGTACAGAACGAGCCTACTAAGAACATGAAAATTTATACTAAAACTGGGGATAAGGGTCAAACCTCTTTGTTGAGCGGAAGTCGTGTTTCCAAAGCAGAAATGCGTTTAGAAGCGTACGGATCCTTTGACGAATTAAACAGTCATTTAGGAGTTTTAGCGGCGACGCTTCCTTCAGATCAGTTCCCCTATGCCCAGGCTATTCAAAGCGAACTTTTTGCCATGGGCTCGCACCTCGCAGTTGAGGGAACGCCTGAATTTCCCATGCCCGAGTTTAACGAAGATTTAGTGGGACAATTGGAACGCCAAATGGACCAATGGAATGAAATTCTCCCCGAACTAAAGAGTTTCATCTTGCCGGGTGCACACACGCAAAGCGCACATTGTCACGTTGCACGTACCGTTTGCCGCCGAGCAGAACGCAGGGTAGTCGCTTTAACTAATGAAGTGGCGGTAGTGGGTGAAATCATATCGTTCGTGAATCGACTTTCAGATTTCTTATTTGTTATGGCACGTTGGATTGATTTTTCCAACGGTGCACCGGACAGAATTTGGACTCCTAAGTATTAAGCACTTACATTTTTTCTAAAGGTGTTGCATAAGTCAGCAGAAAAACTACTTTTGCACGACTGATAATGCATTAAAAGTTGTTGAAGACTTATGTACTGGACCTTAGAACTAGCATCTTATTTGAGTGACGCGCCATGGCCGGCAACTCGCGATGAGCTTATTGACTACGCTATCCGTACGGGAGCACCGTTGGAAGTAGTAGAGAACTTACAAGCCATCGAGGAAGAAGAGGAAGAAACCTACGAGAGTATCGAAGAAATCTGGCCAGACTATCCGTCTGAAGAAGATTTTCTTTGGAACGAAGAAGAATATTGATTTAAGGCCCCTTTTTAAGGGGCTTTTTTTTGGACCGATTGTTTACGTGCTGCAGAATAGTTAAGACCGTTGGGAATATTGCAAAATTCCAATCTACAGACCGCGTTTTGTGTTGTACTTTTGATTGTAAATCCAATACTTCTACATGGATAGATTTTCATTTTTAGGAAGCGTTCACGCCCAATTGATCGAAGATCAATACGAGCACTACCTTAAAAATCCAGACGGCCTTGAGCCGAGCTGGCGTGCATTTTTTCAAGGATATGATTTCGCGAAAGAAGTCTATTCTGAAGAGGATCTTGAGGGCGCGGGTGTGCCTGAAGAGGTTATTAAAGAGTTTCACGTTTTGAATTTGATTCAAGGCTACCGTTCGCGTGGGCATTTGTTTACGAAGACAAACCCGGTTCGCATGCGTCGCAGTTACGAACCTACCCTGGACATTAAAAACTTTGGATTAAGCAAAGACGATCTTGATACACCGTTTAATGCAGCCACAGAATTGGGACTGCCAGGAGCGACGAAGTTGCGCGAAATTATCTCGCATTTAGAAGCAATCTACTGCCAGAGCACAGGGGTAGAGTACAACTATATTCGAGATCCAGAGCGCCGCACATGGATTAAAAATTGGATCCATAAAGACGACAACCAGCCTAAACTCTCCATTGAAGAGAAAAAGCAAATTCTACATAAACTCAATCAGGCTGTTAGCTTCGAGTCGTTCTTGAATACAAAATTTGTAGGACAAAAGCGTTTTTCGATAGAAGGTGCGGAAGCATTGATTCCAGGCTTGGACGAAGCGGTTAATCATGGTGCTCGTTACGGTGTAAAAGAATTTGTTTTAGGTATGGCACACCGCGGCAGATTAAACGTTTTGACGAATGTTTTCGGAAAACCGCGTAAACAGATATTTTCAGAATTTGAGGGAAAGGCTTTTGACGATGTGACCATCGATGGCGATGTAAAGTATCATTTAGGCCATACGACTGTTCACAGGACAGTGGACGGAAAGGACGTAGTAATGAATATTGCGCCCAACCCGTCACATCTCGAGGCCGTTGATCCAGTTGTAGAGGGCATTGCCCGTGCTAAAATCAACAACGACTACGGTATGGAATCGGGAAAGGTATTGCCTATTCTCATTCACGGTGATGCTGCAGTTGCTGCACAAGGTGTAGTATACGAAACGCTTCAGATGGAAAAATTGGCAGGTTACAGCACTGGCGGAACCTTGCATATTGTCATCAATAATCAGGTAGGTTTTACTACAAATTATCTTGATGCACGTTCTTCTACCTATTGTACGGATATAGCAAAGGTGATTTTGGCTCCAGTACTTCATGTGAATGGAGATGATCCTGAAGCATTAGTGCACGCGATGCGTTTGGCCATTGAATACCGCCAACGTTTTCAGCGCGATATTTTTATTGACTTATTGTGTTACCGGAAATACGGACATAACGAAGGCGACGAACCTAGATTTACGCAGCCATTATTGTACAAGGCTATATCCAAGCACCCAAACCCACGCGAAATTTATGCGCAACGTTTGATGAGTGAAGGCGTCGCTACGCAGATTATGGTCAAGGAGATGCAGGAAGAGTTTAAATCTATGCTCGAGCTCGACTTTGACGAGGCTAAAAAAATCAAACACAATGTGATTACTCCTTTCATGGAAAAGGAGTGGGTAGATTATCCTAGCGCAGAGCCTGGTGAAATGCTACATCCGGTGGATACAACCTTTGATCTAGATAAGTTAAAGGACATTGCGAAACATATTACGACACTACCAGAAGGGAAGAAGTTCTTAAAGAAAACAGTCCGCTTGATGGGGGATCGCGCCGCACAAGTCTTTGAACGCAACGCTATAGATTGGGGTATGGGTGAATTACTTGCCTATGGCTCACTACTCGCAGAAGATTATAATATTCGAATTTCAGGAGAAGATGTGGAGCGTGGAACGTTCTCGCACCGTCATGCCATCTTAAAAGTAGAGGACAGTGGCGAAGAGGTCAACCTACTCAACGAATATCCTGGAAAAGAAGGCCGTTTCGCCATCTATAATTCATTGTTGAGTGAATATGCGGTAATGGGTTTTGATTACGGATATGCGATGGCATCCCCAGATACTTTGACCATTTGGGAGGCCCAATTCGGTGATTTTGCAAACGGCGCCCAGATCATGATTGACCAATTCCTCTCTGCTGCGGAAGATAAATGGAAAGTACAGAACGGTTTGGTCTTACTTCTTCCGCACGGTTACGAAGGGCAAGGTGCAGAGCACAGTTCTGCTCGATTGGAGCGTTTCTTGCAGATGTGTGCCCAGGAAAACATGACGGTAGCGAACTGTACTACTCCGGCAAATTTTTATCATTTGCTTCGCCGCCAGCACAAGCGCCACTTCAGACGTCCGCTCGTAGTAATGTCGCCAAAGAGTTTGTTGCGTTTGCCAAAAGCGCAAAGTACTATGGAAGAATTGGCCCACGGTACATTCCAACCGATCGTATCGGATTCCACGGTAGCTCCAGAAAAAGTTACGAAAGTGGTCTTCTGTTCAGGGAAACTGTATTACGAACTTGCGGACGAGCGTGAAGCACAAGGCGCGGATCACGTGGCAATTATTAGGATTGAACAATTGTACCCGCTCGATGATCTTGCCATCAAGCAGGAAGTAGCAAAATACCCGAACGCAGCAATGCATGTTTGGGCGCAAGAAGAACCAGCGAATATGGGGGCATGGACCTACATGTTGTGGCAAATGCACCAACAGTTGACTCTCGTGAGTCCAGCACCAAGTGCAGCGACGGCGAGCGGATCAAATAAAGTGGCCTTGCAGCGCCAAAGAGAAACTATAGAACGAGTATTTAGCATTTAAGTCTATCAGATATGTTAGAAATGAAAGTGCCTTCACCAGGCGAATCCATTACTGAAGTTGAAATCGCAACCTGGCTGGTAAGCGATGGCGACTATGTAGAAAAAGATCAAGCCATTGCTGAGGTCGACTCTGACAAAGCAACGCTTGAATTACCTGCAGAAGAAGGTGGAATTATCACCTTAAAAGCAGAAGAAGGCGACACCGTTGAGGTGGGTCAAGTCGTTTGTTTGATCGATACCAGCGCCGCGCGTCCAGAGGGCAGTGCTGCTCCGGCGACATCGGCACCAAATCCAGAGCCTGTGGCAGCTCCAGCAGCTCCAGCAGCTACGACCTACGCTACAGGCACGGCTTCCCCTGCTGCCAAGAAAATGATGGCCGAAACTGGCGCATCTGTAGCGAAAGGAACCGGTAAAGATGGACGTATTACTAAGGCAGATGTGATTGATGCAGTAGCCTCTATGGGTTCATCTGACCACGGCGAGCGTGCGCAGACGCGCAAGAAGATGAGCAGTCTTCGTCGCAAATTGGCCAGTAGATTAGTTACAGTGAAGAATGAAACGGCGATGCTTACCACCTTTAACGAGGTAGATATGAAGCCGATTTTCGACTTGCGTAACGAATATAAAAACGAGTTTTTTGAGAAGCACGGGGTGAAATTAGGCTTTATGAGCTTCTTCACGCTTGCTGCGACACGTGCACTTAAAATGTACCCTTCTACTAACAGCATGATTGACGGTAACGAGCTTGTGAGCTTTGATTACGTTGATGTAAGTGTTGCTGTAAGTGGCCCAAAGGGATTGATGGTGCCTGTCGTTCGCAACGCAGAAACCTTAGATTTCGCTGGGGTAGAAAGTGAAATAGGTCGCCTAGCAACAAAGGTACGAGACGGTAAAATCACCGTGGATGAGATGACAGGAGGAACCTTTACCATTACCAACGGTGGCGTTTTTGGCTCTATGCTTTCTACACCAATCATCAACCCCCCACAAAGTGCCATTTTAGGCATGCACAACATTATTCAGCGCCCAGTTGCAGTTGATGGTGAAGTAGTCATTCGCCCCATGATGTACGTTGCATTGAGCTACGACCACCGCGTCATTGACGGTCGCGAAAGTGTGGGTACGTTAGTGGCCATAAAAGAAGCGCTTGAGAATCCAGCAGAGGTACTGATGGAAGGGAATGTTCGTAAAGCTTTGGGCTTATAACGAGGCCTTTAATTCTTATATTTGGGAGCGCTGCCTGAAAGGGCAGCGCTCCTTTTGATTTACAAACAGAAATAACAACGCATGAAAAGATTTATTTCGGGCCTATTAACCCTAGCCTTGGTCCTGAGTTCTGTAGTTTCTACGGCACACGAAGGGATGTGGTTGCCTATGCTGATCAAGCGCCTCAATATGGCGGAGATGCAAGCAAACGGTTTGAATTTGACCGCAGAAGAATTATACGATATTAATAACGCATCTGTAAAAGACGCCATCGTTTCTTTGGGTGGTTTTTGTACGGGCGAGATCATCTCTGATCAGGGATTAATGCTGACGAACCACCACTGTGGTTACGATGCCATTCGTTCGCATTCAACAGTTGAAAACGACTACTTAACTGACGGTTTCTGGGCAATGACTCGCGAAGAAGAGCGTACCAACCCAGGATTGACAGCGGCGATTTTAGTTCGTATGGAGGACGTAACGGATAAAGTTATGGCCGAACTCACAGAGGATATGTCCGAAGCAGAGCGCGCTGCAAAAGCGAAGGAAGTAGGTGATGCATTGGCCAAAGAAGCTACGGAAGGTACCGTTCATAACGGGTATGTACGCAGCTTCTTTCACAATAACGAATATTACCTCTTCGTCTACAACACGTATAAAGATGTTCGTCTTGTAGGTGCACCACCAAGCAGTGTCGGAAAATACGGCGGCGATACAGACAACTGGATGTGGCCACGTCACACGGGTGATTTTTCTATGTTCCGTATTTATGCCAATGCAGAAGGTAACCCTTCTGATGTAAGTGCAGATAACGTTCCATTGACTCCAAAGCACCATTTGCCAGTAAGTTTGAACGGTGTGAAAGAAGGAGACTTCAGTATGGTATTTGGTTTCCCAGGTTCTACGGATAGATTCCTTACTTCTACAGGTATTGAACAAGCCATCAACTTATACAACCCAACGGTGGTTGAGATTCGCGAACAGAAATTGGCCATTATGAAAAAGGCTATGGATGCGGATGATGCAGTGCGCATTGCATTGGCCTCCAACTATGCTTCAACAGCGAACTACTGGAAGTACTTCATAGGTCAAACAGAGCAGCTCAAGAAAAACCGTGTAAAAGAGAAGAAAGAAGCCATCGAAGCACGTTATATGGAGTGGGCTCAAGCAGACCCATCGCGCTCAGAATATACAGGTGCATTGGATCTATTGAATGAAGCGTATGCTGCAACGGACGCTACTGTAAAAGGCGGCGTTTATTTAATGGAAGCCGGAATACGTGGTGCTTCTTTGCCGCTGTATGCGTTCCGCTTAGGACGCATGTTAAGTGCACTTTCGAGCTCAGAAGATCTTGAAGCAGATAAAGCGGCTGCATTGGCTTATGCTGAAAACCACTTCGCAGAATACCAAGCTGATGTTGACCGAGCTTTAGCTGCTAAAGTCTGGGGCATGTGGATGGAAAACGTACCAGCTGATCAACAGCCGAGCATCTTCACTGAAGTTCGCGATAGTATGGGCGGTGACGTGACCGTACTTGCCACTGAGGTTTATGATAATTCCATTTATGCATCTATGGAAGCTCTAAAATCCTGGATGGAGACTATGGACGCTGACGCACTGAAAGCAGATATGGGTGGTAAAGTCGCTTCGAGCTTCATCATGACGTACTTCGGTAATCAACAAGGCAATGCTGAGGTAAGCGAAAAAATGGAAAAAGGCTACCGTTTATTTACGGATGGGCTGCGTCAAGCGATGCCTGAGAAAACATTTGCACCGGATGCGAATTCTACGCCACGTATGACTTGGGGTGTTGTGGGTTCTTACGATCCTCAGGATGCCGTTCACTACGACTACATAACTACGTTGGACGGTGTGATGCAGAAAGAAGATCCGAGCAATGACGAATTCATAGTTCCTGCACGTTTGAAGGAGTTGTACAATGCTAAAGACTACGGTCGTTATGCAGACGAGAATGGGGATTTGGTAGTGAATTTCATCTCGAACAACGACATCACTGGCGGTAATTCAGGTTCTCCTGTAATTAACGGCGACGGTGAATTGATTGGAACAGCGTTTGATGGAAACTGGGAGGCCATGTCAGGTGATATCTTCTTCGAAGACCAGCTTCAGCGTTGTATTTCTGTTGATATCCGCTACACCTTGTTTATCATTGATAAATATGCAGGTGCCGGTCACTTGGTCGATGAAATGACTGTGGTACAAGGAAAGAAGAAGCGCAGAAAGCGCCGTAAATAATCCATAGATAAGTAAAATGTTAAAGACCCTCGCTCGCTTTTCGAGCGGGGGTTTTATATTAGAACTATGAAATTCGGAGTACTACTACTTGTAGGAATAGTATTGTCTGGCTGTGCAGTTAAGACTGTAAATGCAACCCCAACGGATCCTAATTGTATTTGCACCATGGAATATGACCCGGTTTGTATTAAAGAGAATGGGGTTCGCTACCGTTACAGCAATCCATGTATGGCTGCTTGTGACGGCTATTCTGAAGACGATTACGTTAGATGTCCGTGAATTTAAAACGTAGCTTTAAAGAGGCAACGTAAGGCATACTTTGAACAATGCATTGAAGCCTACTCTTCCAAGCTGTCTTCAACGTAGTCTAAAACTTTGGTCATAAGGTGCAGCCTATCTTTACCGCGCACATTGTGTGGATGCATGGGGTACGGGAAGAAATCCATTTGTACACCTGCATCGATGAAGGCTTTTACCAAGCTTAGATTGTGCTGCATCACCACTACATCATCCACGGTTCCATGGATGAGCAGGAGGTCACCTTCCAAGTCTTCTACGTGGTTGTGCAGGCGGTTGGCGGTATAACCATCCTCATTTTCTTCAGGTCGGTCCATGTAGCGTTCGCCATACATTACTTCGTAGTATTTCCAATCGGTCACAGGGCCACCGGCAACACCCGCCTTGAAAGTGCCCGGCTTGCGTAACATGAGTGAGGTCGTCATGAATCCTCCGTAGCTCCAACCGTGAACCGCCATGCGGTCGCCATCGATGTAAGGAAGGGATTTGAGGTGTGCTACACCGGCCAACTGATCTTCCATTTCAACAGTACCAAGCTGGCGGTGAATCTGTTGCTCAAAATCCGTTCCGCGGTGGGCGGAACCTCTATTATCAAGCGTAAAAACAATGTATCCGCGGTTGGCAAATTCGTTCATCCAAAAGGGACCACCTCCGTTCCAACGGTTCGTAACCATTTGTGCGTGTGGTCCGCCGTAGACGTAAACCAGTACTGGGTATTTTTTATTAGGATCAAAGTCAAAAGGCAAATAGGTTCTCGTGTAAAGCGTTGATCCGTCTGGACCTGTAATGCTGCTCAGGTTGGGCTTGCGAATGTTAGTGCCCTCGAAAGGATTGTTTGCCGAAGCCAATTCGCGTAAGACCTTTCCTGACGTGTTCTTTAGTTCAGTTTTCGACGGTATGTCGATGCTGCTGTAGCTGTCGATAAAATACGAGCCGTCCTTTTGTACGGTAGGGCTGTGCATTCCGCTTTCTGTTGTCAATTGATGTTGTTTTCCCTTAAGACTTACGCTAAACAGGTGAGACTCGCGGGGATCCTCACCTGTTGCAGTGAACAGTATGTGACCGCTTTTATCACGACCTAGAATTCCGGTAGCCTCAAAATCATTTGAGGTCAATTGCTGTACTAATCGGCCTTTAGTTGTATACAAGTAGAGGTTCATGTAGCCATCACGTTCGGTAAGCCATATAAACTCTTTATTGTTGACCCAATAGGCAGGATGCTCAGGTTCGGCCCATTTGTCGTTACTCACGCTCAAAAGAGTGGCTCCTCTTTTACCATTTTTTGCATTGAAAGCAACTACATCGTAGTGGTCTTGTGCACGGTTTACTATGGCCAAAAGAATGGTTTTACCGTCCGGTGACCAACTCAGATTAGTGAGGTATTGGTCGTGCTCAACGCCGTCGGTATCAAGGTAGATAGGCGACTTTTTCCCTTTGTGATACACCCCAACACGCGCATATTCTGAACCTTGACCTGCCATCGGGTATTTAATGTCATTTAAAGATCCGGGCGTTGTGGAAATGTCGAGCAAAGGATATTTGGCCACAGCACTTTCATTTTTCTCGTAAAAGGCCACGGCATCCCCTGCGTTGTTCCAGAATAAACCTTCAGTAATTCCGAATTCACTGCGCGCAATAGCTTGGCCAGCGACTACATTAGGATCTTCATGTTTGGTCACCTGAACGGTACTCTCTTCGCCCAACCAGTTTACGAATACGTTAGTACCTACAGTGTATGCAGCGTTTAGTTGGGAACTGAGGTGAAGGTTGCTGTTGCCCGCAGCCATGGTATACTGTGCAGAGGTCGTTTTATTTGCAATATCGTAGGTGTAGAGCGTTCCCTTTTCGGTAAAATACAGCGTGTTTTTGTCAAGCCAATTCAACATCCAGGTTCCACGAATGCTTACTTCGGTGCGGTCTGAATTAGGCCGTCTACCGAAAACTTCAACGCCTTCAAGGGTTTCATTGATTTCGCCAGCGGTAATGCGTCCGGTTTCTACACCTGACTTTGCGTCCACCACCACAAGACTTTGGTAGCCGTCTGTAACGTGAGAATAGCCGTCCGTGCCCGGAACCCATTGTGGCATAATGAGCCCTTGTGGGTAAAATTTCCTGCCATTTAATACGGCATCCTCGAGGGTTAAGGTCGTTTGAGCGTAACCTGAAAAGGCAGTAAATACAGCCAGAAAAAGGAGCGCAAATTTTTTCATTGTATGTTATTTTGAAAGGTCTGAATCTATGTTTCCATCAACCAACCGAATGACGCGTTTGGCGTGTTGGGCGATGTCTTCTTCGTGCGTCACTATGACCACAGTATTCCCCGCTGCCTGGATATCGTCGAAAAGTTTCATGATCTCAACAGAGGTTTTTGAATCTAAATTTCCTGTGGGTTCATCCGCCAAAATAAGTGCAGGTTTATTAACCAAAGCGCGTGCTACTGCAACGCGTTGGCGCTGACCGCCTGAAAGTTGGTTTGGTTTGTGGTCCATTCGATCGCCTAAACCGACTTGTTCTAAAACTTCTCTGGCGCGTGCGAGACGTGCCTCTTTACCCCAGCCGGCATACACTAATGGTAGCGCGACGTTTTCGAGCGCAGTAGAACGTGGCAGCAGATTAAACGTTTGGAAAACGAAACCAATTTCATTGTTTCTAATTTCTGCGAGTGCATTATCATCGAGTGCGCTAACATCGGATCCATTCAATACATACGAACCCTCCGAAGGTGTATCTAGACAACCCAACAAATTCATCAAAGTAGACTTTCCAGATCCCGATGGTCCCATAAGAGCGACGTACTGATTTTTGAAAATATCGAGATCAATGCCTTTGAGGACGTGCACGATTTGCGCGCCCATTTTAAAGTCGCGTGTGATGCCGCGGAGTTGAAGTATAGCGTTTGAATCGGTCAATGGTGAGTAATTAGTGGGTTAGGTACGGTTCTAAAGTTAGTTATTCGTCGGCAAATTCTGCCAATTCCAGCCAGCGCATTTCCTTCTCGTCCAATGCTGCGAGTACTGCTTTAATTTCCGTTGCGGCTCGTGCCACTTCATCTGGGTCTTGGTCTGTGCCTTCAAATACCGCGTTCAATGCATTGCGTTTTTCTTCGAGCGCCGCAATCTCTTCGGGCAAAGATTCCCACTCTAAACGTTCTTTGAAACTCAGCTTCACCTTTTCTTTAGGCGCCTCTTCAATTACGACAACTGCAGCTTTTTCTTGTGCCACGCGTATGGCATCGATACGCTTTTGTTCTTCGCGCCATTCGTAATAATGGCCGTTGAAATCTTTGATTCGGCCGCCGCCCTCGAACACGAAGAGGTGATCGCATAATTTATCAAGGAAATACCGGTCGTGGCTCACTACGAGTAAGCAGCCCGGGAAGTCATCTAGAAATTCCTCTAAGGCTTGAAGTGTAAGAATATCCAGGTCATTGGTGGGCTCATCCAGAATGAGGAAGTTGGGGTTCTTCATTAAAATGGTCAACAGAAACAGCCTTCTTTTTTCCCCGCCACTAAGCGTGCTGACATAGCTGTATTGCTGGTGTCCGTCAAAGAGGAAGCGCTCACAGAGCTGCGATGCTGTGAGTTTCTGACCCTTCTTCAAGGTGATGTATTCACCGATCTCTTGAACGACTTCAATCACTTTCAGATCGCCTTTATCTATGATGCCGTCTTGCGTGTAATGGCCAAAAACCACAGTTTCTCCGGTGATGATTTTTCCTTTGTCGGGCGTTTCAAGTCCCATGATCATCTTTAGAAGGGTAGATTTACCACATCCGTTGGGCCCTACAATTCCCGCGCGCTCTCCTTTTTTAAAAACGTAACTAAAGTTTTCTAGCAGCAGTCGATTTGGGTAGCTTTTGCCCAATTTATGCAGTTCAAGAATCTTACCGCCCAGACGTTGGCTGTTGATTTCTAGGGATACTTCACTATCATCGATGCGTTGTTTTGCGACCTTTTTAATGTCTTTGAATCGGTCTATACGGTCTTTCGACTTTCCCGTTCGCGCGCTCGGCGTTTTACGCATCCATTCCAACTCCTTTTTAAACAACTGCTTCGCCTTGTGCAAATTTGCCGCCTCATTCGCCTCGCGCACCTCTTTCTGCTCGAGGTAGTAGCTGTAGTTCCCCTCGTATTTATAGAACTGTTTGTTCTCAAGTTCGAAAATGGTACCACACACACGTTCTAAAAAATACCGATCGTGCGTAATCATCAATAGTGCACCCCGGTACTGAATGAGATACTCCTCAAGCCATTCGATAATATCGAGGTCTAAATGGTTGGTAGGTTCGTCCATTAGGATGAGATCGGGCTCTTCAATAAATAATTGGGCCAACGCAAGTCGTTTCACCTCGCCCCCCGAAAAGGAATCGATCACCCGGTCCATATCGGGTAGGTTCATCTTACCGTGCATTTCTTGAATTCGGCCTTCCACATTCCATCCATCCGTAGCCTCAATGTGATCCAGTGCTCGTTGCATTGCATCGCCGTCGCCGCCGTCCGCGAGTACCTTTTCGTATTGACGTAATGCCGCTAGACCAGCATGTTCGCTGTTGTACAACACTTGGCGGACAGTAAGCCCTTTTTCGAAGTTGGGCTGCTGTTCGAGGTAACGCAGTTTAACGCCATTACGAAAGACAACCTCACCCGTATCCGCTGTCGCTGGATCCATCAACGTGCGCATTAGCGTCGTTTTTCCCGCACCATTTTTAGCGACAATAGCCACCTTTTCACCTTCATGAATACCGAAAGTGATGTCTTTATATAAAGTTTTGATGCCATAAGACTTACTGATCTTATGAACGGAAAGCAGGTTTTTTATATCCAAGGGGTAAAAATTATTCTTGTGGTAATGAAGCGATCCACGCAGCCATGGCTTCCAGTTGCTCCCCTTCGATCCATGCCATAGGGGCCATAGGTGGGTAGTCGGGCCAATTCTCCGGGACTGGTTCTTTTATCAACTGCACCAGCTTTTTTTGAGTATATCCGCGTTGTGCGATCGCTAAAAAGGAAGGTCCGATCAATTTTGAATCCATTTTGTGACAGCCTAAACACGTGTTTTTCGCCAGGAGACTTTTTATTTCTGACGGAATTTTGGTCCCTGCTATTTGCTCTTTTTTTGCAGGAACTTTCAATACTGGGGCTTCCGGTGTATAAGGTTCTGAACCACCACCGCATGCTGTGGTTATACTTGCAATAAAAAACGCCAAAATAGCGTGACTAAAGGTGTGGAAAAGCTTCATGCCGTGATGTACTTTTGAATTCTATGATAAAGATAAAGCTCAGCCCGTCAGAATGGTTAAAAATCGCCGTTCTCTTTGTAGTATTTGTTGGAGGTTCTATTGCTTCGTATGTGGTTTTACAACCTAAGCGGGTATTGCCGATCTACAACCCATCGGACCTGAACCCGGCAGTGGTGGACGATGATTTGGAGCGCAAAGGTCGTGGCCACCGTATAGGCGACTTTGAATTGGTCGATCAATGGGGCAATCGTGCAGACTCTTCGTTGCTTCAAGGCAAAATTTATGTGGCCGATTTTTTCTTTACCACTTGTCCTACTATTTGTATTGATATGGGAAAAACCTTTCAGCAAGTGCAGGAAGTTTTTAAAGACGATCCGCGAGTGCATCTCGTGAGTCACACAGTCATGCCGGAAATTGATACTGTTGAAGTCATGCGCGCCTACAGCGAGCGCGTGGGTGCCATAAAGGGAAAATGGCATTTATTAACCGGTGAAAAGGAAGAACTCTACCGCATGGCGCGCCGCGAGTATTTTGCGGTTATGGAGCCGGGAACTAGCTTCGATGAACACGATTTCATACATACAGAAAACGTCATACTCGTTGATGAAAAGAAACGCATTCGCGGATTTTACGATGGAACCAACGAAGCGGAACGAATCATTGAAGACATTAAAGCGCTTCTCGAACCCCGCTAGAATCCTGACGTGTCGGAACTAGAGGAGTTCCCCCGCCAGCGGGCAGTGTATCTTTAGGAAGTTGCACTCGCGGCAATGAATCGTTCAGAAGGTGCTGCTCTAAAGTATCCATCCCCATGCGGATTTCTCCGGAGGGTCGTATGGTAAATGCACTGTCCGGTAATTCGAATAGGTTTGAAAAACCCACGTAAGAAGTATCCGAAGCCTGGGTATACCGGGTTGCTACGCCATTGAAGAATTGCCAGAGCTTTTGTGTGCTGTCCATAGGTGATATTTGAAGACTGGCCCAGTGTTCACCTACTACTCTACCGTTGTCGCTCACGAAGAATCGACTGTATTTTTTTCCATCGAAAAGTCGAGGACGGAAAAATCTGAAATCCTCAACAACTCCATTTGTTGTGAAGCGTTCGTTTACTTTGAAGGAGCCCTTTTTATAGTACTCTAAAGGGATTTCGTTATTGTTGTAGCGCTTCTGAAAATCTTCTTCAGCGATTGCCGCTAGTGTATCGTTTTGCGTGACTCTAAGTAGCAATAATCTATTGATGAGGTAGGGGGCGTCATCTGGCTTGAAGGAGAGCAATGCCTCCTGCGCTTTCAAGGCTTTCGGGTAATCTTTGAAAATGCGCCATTCTAGTTCCACTTCTTGTTCTGAAGTGAACGTCCAGAACTCCTTACCGCGCTCAAATCGAAGCAGGTTGTCTTCAATCTGTTCTTGCGCTTTAATGTATTTCTCCCGCTCGATATTAATGACCACAAGCATGAAATAAGGGGTCTGTTTATCGTAAAGTTCACTGAGCGTGTAATACGTCTTATAGGCCAATTCCTTGTCGCCTTTTTCGTAGGCTATCCCCGCTTTTGAGAGCAGATACTTTTGGTAATTTGGTCGCATCTGAAGACATACTTCGAGATCCGCCAGCGCTGCATCATATTTTTGAATTGCGTAATTGGCTTCTGAACGAAAGAAGTACAGATCTTCTCGCTGCCAGCGCTTGGCAATAGCAAGATCGTAATGGGACAATGCCCGCATCGGTTGAGGCGGATCTAAAGCCATAAATGCCCGTCCTACGAATGCATTATCCTGCCCACTGAGCGTCGCTCCTTTCACCGAATATTCAGTGATGGCCTCATATTTTTTAGTGTTCCATAGTCTCGAAATGTAGGACTGCGATTGTGCAGAAACTACCCAAAGGCAGCAGGCGAAGACTACCAAAATCTTAGGTAAACGAACCATCATAGCGATAGGGATTGTTCGAGGTCCCAATTGGCCTTGAGCTCGAAGGATTGTTCCTTAAGAATGGGTTCGGCAGTTTCAGTAGTGTACCATGAAGCAGGCGTCCAAACCGAATCACCATTGATATCAGTAAAACCACTTAAGGTGTATTTTCCTGGCAATTGATTTCCCAGTTCGATAACGGTGGTGTCTGATACGCCACGCCCGGGATCAAATGCAAACGATTGTACATAGCCACTTTCGTGCGTAAGCCAAGCTAAAACAGTCGTATCTACAGACGGGACGACAAGCGTTAATCGACCTAAGTTTTCCGGTTTTGCCGTATCGAGTACAGTAATTATGGAGTCGTTAAAATGAGTAGTGTCCTGCGCAGGAGATTCGAAAACGGAGTTGTAGTAGGGAAGGTCAAAGACCGCCGTATCTGTGCTTGAGTAAAGATTTTTACGAAATCCGAACGGCTCGTTTTGAGCGCTCCATTTTCCATCGAAATTGAGATCTTCAAAAACCAGTACATCAAAAGAGTCCAACGGCATGTAGTTAAATGAAACATGGCCTTCCTTTGTCGGAATTAAGCTAAATAAAGGCGAAGTAACGCTGTCTGTATACGAGTCGACAAGCCAAACCTTGAGTGATTCATAGGCTACTTTAGACTGAGAAGTAATGCTGAGATTCAGTTGTAAACTGTCCACATAATCCCCGGTGCTCCAAACCACTTCTAAATTAGAGTATGCATTGTTTTCATTTAAATCCCCAATGGCATCTCCAAAAGTGAGGCGGTAAGTCGTCTGCTCGCGCAACTCTTGTTCATCCCAGCGCACTAAGAGTCGTTTACCTTTAATTTCTGCTTCAAGCCCCTCCAAAGGTGGAGTTGCAACCATAGCATTGCGAAGGTCACGGGCCTGTATGTATTCGTCAAAAACAACTGTCGCTTCAGAGCCGTTAAAGTGCAATGCGCCCTGTTCAGGCGATTGCGAAACCATACTAGGCGGTGTTTCATCGCGAGGTCCACCTTGCGGCTTACTCTGCACAGCACATCCCGCGAGCAGGAGGAATACAGCCAGAAAGTAGATTAATAGTCTCATAGCAAACAAAATTGGCCAATTCCAGCCAAACCACCCTCATTAAAACGTTGCTTTGAATCAGTTATTCTCAACATTCCACTTTTAAACCCCATAAAACTCAGGGCACAAAGAGAAATTGATTAAATTTCACGTGTTAATTTAAACTTCACGGCTGTGAAAAAACTTTTACTCTCTATCCTTTTTAGTTCTGCAGCATTGGGCTTACAAGCACAAACCTACTGCACTCCGTCGTACACCACAGGTTGTAACGTTGGAGATGATATTGATGATGTATACATAGGTTCTTTTCAAGACACTGGGACCGGATGTACATCAAGTTTCTACAATGTGCAGACCTCGGACACTGTATTTATTCAACAGACAGCGCCTACTGCGATTTCTTTCACCTCTAATTATTTTACGCAATACTTTGCTGTTTGGATTGACTTCAATGACGATGGTGATTTTGACGACAGTGGCGAACACCTCTGGTCAAGCCCAACGAACGCTTGGAGCACTACTACCGGGTCCATTACTATACCGTCAACGGTGAGTTTAGGTTCGTACCGCTTACGTGTGCGTTCAAACTACTCCGCAGCAATCACCGCTGCCCAGAGTTGCTCGAGCTTCACTTACGGCGAAGTACACGATTATACGACCACCATCACTGCTCCACCGGCATGTCCGGCTCCCGTATTTGCAAGTTTAAACGCTTCGGACACTACAGCGACATTAAGCTGGACAAGCGCAGATACGCTCTTTACAGTAGATTACGGTATCGCTGGATCAAGCAATGTTCCTACGTCCGTTTCAGTAGCAGATACTTTCGTAACCGTGAGCGGTTTATCGCCAAATACTACGTATGAATTTTTTATAGAAACCAACTGTAGTGCAGCCGGTAACGGATACAGCCAAACCGTTGGCCCATACATGGTGAAAACACTTTGTACAGCGTTAAGCACACCAGTATATGAAGGATTTGACAATGATTCTACAGGCGGATTCAGCAATCCAAACGCCCCTTCGTGTTGGTATTATTTAGAAGAGCAAGGTGCAGCCGGTTACGGTTACATTGACGACGCAACATGGAGCGTGAGCGCTAGGAGTGGGACCAACTATTACTACCTCTACAACAGTTTCGATGCTGACTACGAAGCGCTTGTTAGTCCAGCTATTATTGGGTTAGATAGCGGTACCAAGCAAATGGAATTCTATGCTGCGAACACATCATGGTCGGGTGGTAACGCACTATACATAGGTACAGTAAGCAACACATCGTCGCTGAGTTCGCTGGACATCATGGATACCGTTTTCGTGCCGAACGGCGGAAACTGGAATCAATTCACTATATACTTTGACGCTTCTACAGGCTACAACATGACCGATGATCACATTGCCATTGTAAGTAGTGACTCAACTACCTATAGCGCGGTCTTCATAGAAGACATTACCATTACTAACGCGCCGGATTGTTTACCTCCATCTGCCATTTCTGTTGGCACGGTATTGCAAGACAGCGCCCAAATCTCGTATACATCCAGCGGTATTCAGACGTATTTAGAATACGGCCCTCCTGGCTTTGTACAAGGAACTGGAACTTCAGTTGCAGTAAGCGGATCACCGGCTTGGCTAACAGGGTTAGATAGTAACACAACTTATGATGTTTATGTGGTGCAAATGTGTGCAGACAGTTCCGTTTCTGCAGGATTTGGCCCTGCGACTTTCAAAACTATGACTTGTTCTCCGGCGAACATGTGTACGTTTACGATTGAATTGACAGATTCATACGGCGACGGATGGAATGGCGCATTAGTTGAAGTGATCAACGCACAGGGTGGTGTTGAGTTTGAGCTCGGTACAGGTTTCTTAACCGGGTCAAGCTACACCGAAACTATCGGTGTTTGTACTGGCGGTTCATATACTATTGAAGTAAGCGATGCGGGAAGCTACCCGAGTGAAATAGGTTTAAATGTTGTAAGTGGGGGTGCTACGATCGCAACCTATACCAACAGCTTCTCTACGACTTTGGGTACGCAAATGGCGGCTTTCCAAGCGAATTGTAACACACTCTGTCCAAACCCAAAGGATTTGATTTATACAGCGGGCAAAAATGATGCTTATTTCTCCTTCGATCCGAACGGTAATACGGGTACATTTATTTATGAGTGGGGTCCACAAGGCTTCGTTCAAGCAACGGGATCTATGGTTTCCTCAATGGATTCAACCACCAACTCCAGCTTTACATTAACAGGACTTTCCTCGAATACGTGCTACGATATCATTCTCATCGCCGATTGTGGTGGCAATGGCAGCTCAGATACACTCGGACCTATCCCGTTTTGCACGAACAGTTGTGATTCAACAGATTTATGTTCGTATACGATGAGTATGTATGATACTTACGGAGATGGTTGGAACGGTGCTACTGTTGATCTTTATTACAACGGCGTTTATGGAGAAACGTTTGGTTCAGCCTTTACTACTGGTGATAGTTTGATTGTTGATATAGATATCTGTGCGGGTACTGAAATCGCTGTAGTAAACGGCGCTCAAGGTTCGTATCCGTCAGAGGTCTATTATACGCTTTCGAATGCTTCAGGTTCACAAAACGTTAGTGTTTCTGCGGGTAACTTCAGTGTTGGAGCTGTGGATACGGTAATGTCAAATTGTGTTACTCCTTCATGTCCGACACCTTCTAGCCTAGGCGTAGCGAACATGGGAAGTACTTTTGCTGATATTTCATGGACAGGAGGTACGGGTTCTTTCGTATACCATTACACTGCATTGGGATCTACCAACACAAAGATGGGAACGTCTATTTCTGCTCTGGCCTCGATGACAGGGCTTCAGCCTGTCACCACATACAACTTTGATGTTGCTGAGGTGTGTGCCGCTGGTGATACCTCGTTACGCATGAACTATCAGTTTACTACTGACAGTTGCTCTGCCATTAATGTGGGTAACCCGAACTATAATGTTGATTCGATCAGTACGACATTTGCAGACATTACCTTTACTTGGGCAGGTGCCTCGGGCTACACGTCTTATTTCATCAATTTTGGTGACGGAACCAACGGTTCAGGTACGGGTGCTTCGCAAACGCATACCTATTCTGCCAATGGCCAGTATACTGCGGTATTAAAACTTTATGGTGACTGTGATACCACGAGCCAGCAAATCTTTGTATCCATTCAAGGTATTGGCCTCGAAGAGCATTCAGATCTAAGCGCTTTAGTAGTATACCCGAATCCAACTCAGGGTTTAATTTCTATTAATGGCTCACTTGATCAGGCTGCTCCAGTAGCTGTTCGTATCGTTAACTATTTAGGTCAAGTGATTAGTACAGATACGTTTGATGCGCAAGCTGGTGGTTTTGAAAAAACGTATGATTTAAGTGCGGCTGCGAGCGGCACCTATGTCATCGAGATAGAAACGCCAAAAGGATTATTGCAGAAAACGGTGGTTGTCCGTCATTAGAGCTCTTGGGCGAGCGCAAGTAAGTGTATTTCTGCCTTTGGATAGTCGCGAAGTACCGCCTCCGCCGCTCGTAATAAAGACGATCCTGTTGTAACAGTATCGTCAATGATAAAGATAAGCGCGTCCTTCGGGACGCGCTTTTTTTTGGTCGTTCGAAGCGCTCCTTTAGTATTGTTCCAGCGTTGAAAAGGATCAAAATGAATTTGGCTTTTACGATGGGCAGTCTTCGTCAGAAGTTCTTCAAAACGCACATCAATCCCAGCCTCTCGAGCACCTCGAAGTGCGCCGCGGGCCAGCGCTTCGCTTTGATTGTAACCACGCTTTAAACGTCTCCATAAGTGCACCGGCATGGCAGTAACCACCACCGGCCGACGCTGGCCCGCGAGGGTGGAAACGATCAGCGGGGCAAGGAAGTGGTTGCCAAGCACGACTCCTAACGAATAGTTACTTCCGTATTTAAGGCTGTAGCAATAGATTTGAACGGGCCCGGTGAAATACAGTGCCGAACGGAATGTGGAGGCTCTACTTGTTGGTAAGGTACTCGAAAGTAGCATCGTGCGCTGCACAGCAATGGAATCTAGCCGTGGAGCGCTACACAAACAGAATTGGCATAGGCTTTGCTCTAGGATGGACAATACGACGTCGCACTGCAGGCATCTTTGAGGGAATACGGCCCTTGTTAAAAAACTTAACCCTTTGGAAAACATTGGAAAGCGGCTTATCGTTAGCTTCGTTACTAATAAGATAACAACACACACACATGAGCACAGGAAACAACAAGAGCAAATTAGGACCGGTATTAGTGATCATGGCATTGGCCGTGATCGTATTGGGTGTATTGCTTTATTTACGCAGCGAAGAGAAGCACGAGATTGCACTCGAGAAACAGGCTTTGACCATGGAATTGGCGGATATGAAAGAAGATCTCGAAGCCCAGGTTGGTCAAAACGATAGCTTGAATGCGTTTGTTCAGTACGAGATGACCCGTTTGGGCGGGATTATTGATAGCATCAATGCTGTTAATGTTCAAAACAAAAAGTCTTTAACGGGCTACCGTAGTCGTCTTGGTGCAATGAAGAGAGCGAATGCTGCTCTTGTTGGAAAGCTGGATAGTGCAAATGCTGCGTATGAAGCGTTGCGTTTACGTGAGCAAACGGTTGCAGATAGTCTGAACACGGCTATGGATGCAAATACTTCTCTGCGCAACGCAAATGCGGGACTTACAGAAACCGTTGCAAAAGGAAAGCAATTGGTCATCGCTACTTCTACAACAGAGGCATTCCGTATAGCAGGAAATGGCAAAATGCGCAGAACACGCCGCGCTAAAAAAGCCGACGGTATTACAGCATGCATTACGTTAGCGAAAAACAGAATTGCAGCGAAAGGCGAGGAAACACTTTATGTGAAGTGGATTGGTGAAAACGGTAAACCTGTAGACGCTCCAGAACAAAATCAAGCCGTGGTTGGTGGCGAACAATCGGGCTTTAATGGGAAAGCAGTGGTAAACTTCCAAGGCGAAGCAATGGAAATCTGTATCGACGCAAAACGTGCTATTGACGCCCCTGTAGACTTATCTCCTGGCATTTACACGCTTGCTCTGATGACCGATTCTTACCTAGTGGGTACGGTCGCTGTTGAATTAAAATAAACTATGAAAAAGCTACTCATTCTTGCGCTTGTAGGGTTCTTAGGAACTTCTTGTGTTAGCACTAAAGTGCACAAAGCATTACAAGATAAATACGACTTGTTGAACAATGAAGCGGACCAATTGCGTCAGAAAAGTGAAACCCGTGCCGCAGAGAATACAGAACTTCAACGCACTTTGACAGAAGCTCGTCGTGATAATAAAACGTTGGTAGCGGATACTACAACGAAATTTGACGAACTACGTGTACTCCAAACCAAATACGATCGTTTGTCAAAACAGTACGATTATTTGCTCGATAACAACAGTTCATTAATCGCCGCTAGTGCACGTGAGAATAAATCACTCATGGATCAGTTGAGTAGTCTGCAAAATCGTCTTCAGGCGAAAGAGGACAGTTTGAACACTGAAAGGTTGCTTCTCGAGAAAGGGCAACGTAGGGTGAACGAGCTGGAAGGCGTTATTCGTCGTAAGGACAGTACGGTGGCTTTTGTTCGCCAAAAAGTGGCAGATGCACTTCTCGGGTTTACCGGCAAGGGACTGACCGTAAACATGCGTGATGGTAAAGTGTATGTTAGTCTTGAAAACAGCTTGCTGTTCGCTCCAGGTTCCTGGGACGTCGCACCTAAAGGACAAGTGGCCTTAGAAAATTTGGCACGCGTACTCGCTGAAAACAATGACATTAGTGTATTGGTAGAAGGGCATACAGACAATGATCCGTATCGAGGGCAGAGTCAGGTCCGTGATAATTGGGATTTGAGCGTGATGCGTGCGACTAACGTGGTTAAAATATTGACTACGAATCAAGGTTTAGATCCGGAGCGTATAACTGCGGCAGGACGTGGCGAATTCATTCCATTAGTGGAAAACGATACCCCTGAAAATAAGGCCATCAACCGTCGCACGGAAATCATATTGACACCGGACTTAACGGAATTGGCCAACCTACTGGAAGGCGGAAATTAAATTTTACAGGAACTGGGCTTGCACCAGCTCTTCGATTTTCTTTAATCCCACTATGGCAATGTCGTAGTGGGATTTTTCTATCTGGTGGTGACCACTGATGTAGATGGTATCAAAGCCCAATTTCTCAGCCTCTTTAATGCGTTGCTCTACACGGGTAATGGGACGCACTTCACCAGTCAATCCAACCTCACCTGCGAAACAGACTTTACCTGTAATGGGTGCGTCACCGTTTGAACTTAAGATTGCAGCAATCACCGCTAGATCGAGCCCCGGATCGTCTACCTTTAATCCACCAGTAACATTCAGGAAGACGTCTTTTTGACCCAATCTGAAGCCACAGCGCTTCTCCAGGACCGCAAGTAGCATATTGAGTCTACGTGTATCAAATCCTGTAGTTGAACGTTGCGGTGTTCCATATACAGCCGTAGAGCAGAGCGCTTGTAATTCAATCAGCATAGGACGTACACCTTCCACCATCACAGCAACCGCATTTCCGCTTAGACCTTCGTGTTGTTTTGTTACAAGCAATTCGCTTGGATTCTCGACACCGTAAAGTCCGCCTTGTTCCATAGTGTAAAGACCTATTTCGTGAGTAGAGCCGAATCGGTTCTTATGTGCACGAAGAATGCGGTAAAGTAGGTTAGGGTCGCCTTCAAATTGGAGCACGACATCCACCATATGCTCTAGAATCTTAGGCCCAGCAATACTGCCCTCCTTATTAATATGACCTATGAGTAAAACAGGCGTACCCGTCTCTTTAGCATAGCGAATGAAACTCGCCGCACTCTCGCGAATCTGTGCTACTGAGCCAGGCGTACTTTCTACGTGCGGTACGTGCAGTGTTTGTATTGAATCTACGATCACTAAATGCGGCCGGACCGATTTTAAGTGGTTGAAAATAGCGTCCGTCTTTGTTTCACTGAGCAAATACAATTCACTTACCGCTTTTCCGATCCGCTCGCCGCGTAATTTTATTTGTGAAGGGCTTTCTTCTCCCGAAACGTAGGCTACTGTGCCGCTAAAACTAAGGGCCAATTGGAGTAAAAGCGTACTTTTTCCGATCCCTGGTTCACCACCCAAAAGGGTTACAGATCCTGGTACAACGCCGCCGCCTAAAACACGTGAAAACTCAAAATCTTGAATAGGGAAGCGCTGCACGCTGGTGTGCTCAACGTCTTCAATGCGAATGGGCTTTGCTGCCGCTTGTTCACCGCTCCATGCACGTGGGTCCGGTTTACTTTTTATCTCAACTTCCTCAACGAGCGTGTTCCACTCCTTGCAGCCCTGGCATTGTCCCATCCACTTGCTGTGTTGAGTGCCGCACTGGGTACAATTAAAAATACTTTTCTGCTTTGCCATGAGGAAGACTTATTTTCTTCCTGCAAAATAGAGAAAAACAAAGCCTATGGCGCCGGTAAAGACGAACATTAAACTTTGAGAACTATGAATAAGGGTAGCGAAGGATGTGCCGATAAATGGTGAGAGCCCTAAGACAACAAGGGCTTTAGAGACTAAATAATGGTATGCGCCGATCCCTCCCGGTACCGGAATCACGAACCCTAACCCCGCTGCTACACTCACAAAAAATGCTTGTTCGGCGCCGATGCCTTGAACACCATCTACAATACTGAAGCCAATCGCTATGGTCACCACATAACAGGTCCAAATCCCTACAGAATAAAACCAAAAAAGAGGTTTATTATGAACTGAACGTAAGCTACGCAAGCCGGTAATCATCCCTGTGGTAAATTCTGCAACTTTCTGTGCCACGCGCCATTGCATCCATGCTTTACGAGTGAAGATCACTAATGCAATTATCGCGACGAATACGACTGCAATACTTACGGTACCTATCAGGGAAAGCTCTGGAATTTGAGCGCCACTTTGCGTCATGAAATCTCGCAGTTCATCGCCTGAAATAACCACGGTACTTAACGTGACTATTGCAAATAATAACGTGTCGACTACGCGTTCTAAAACGACCGTACCTACTAGTTTATCAATGGGAACCTTATCTGTTCTGTGCAGCGCGGTACACCGCGCTACCTCACCAACGCGAGGTGTAACCAGATTTACTAGGTAGCTGAAGGCAACTGCAGAAATAGCGCGCATGCCTTTTACCTGGTAGCCTAAACTTTGCAGCATTTGCACCCAGCGTAAACCGCGAAAAACGATAGCTAAAAACCCGATACAAGTAACGAGCAGTAGTCCGCTTAATGGTACCTCTTTAAGGTTGTTCCAAAGGTCTACAGGATTGACATTTTTGAAGGTCAGGTAAAGCAAGGCAATTCCAATACTCAAAAAGAGCACGTATTGCACCGTCTTTTTTACCCAACCCGCCATTAAATGATGCGATTGGTTATCTCGTTTGGAAAAACGATGCTTGGTTTGAAAGATTTGGCTTCTTCCGGACTCATTTGTGCATAGGCAATGATGATGATGATATCGCCTTTTTGAACGCGACGAGCGGCAGGGCCGTTCAAAGTTACTTCCCCTGCGCCAGGAGTACCTGCAATGGTGTACGTATCGAAACGTTCACCGTTATTGATGTTTACGATATAAACGCGCTCTCCGGGTAAAATTCCGGCGGCGTCCATGAGTTCTGTATCTAGGGTAATAGAACCGATATAATCCAGCTCTGCTCCTGTAACATGAACGCGATGAATTTTACTTTTTACAACCTCTATTTGCATGCGGCAAAAGTAGTTTAAAAAAGAGGAAGGTTGTCAATGAGTCGGACTTTTCCACATTGAACAGCAGCAAACACTCTAGCGGGACGGGAAGTGTTGAATTCCTCTAAAGGTTGAAGAGTTGCCGCATCACAGCAGCTCACATATTCCACTTGAATGGAAGGTACTGCATTCAAGGCTTCAGTGCACTGGTTTTCAAAGACTTTTGGTGAATTTTCATGTAGTTTAAGTCTAGAAATGCTGGCGCTTAATACCGCATAAATTTGCGCGGCTTCTTTGCGCTCCTGTGGCAAGAGTCGCATGTTTCGGCTGCTCATCGCCAGGCCGTCTGCTTCTCTAGAAATAGGCCCGGGTACGATTTCTACGGACCAGTCCTCATTCGTAACCACTTGCTTAATTATGCTTAGTTGTTGGTAGTCCTTTTCACCGAATACGGCAAAATCGGGTTCAATTAATTCGAAGAAACGGGTAACTACTGTCGCCATACCTTCAAAATGACCCGGGCGGCCTGCACCTTCCATGAAGTGGTCTAAACCATTAAAGTCAAAGCGCCTGGATTTTAATCCGTCAGGGTATAGCATTTGCGCACTAGGTAGAAAGACTGCATCACAGCCCAACGCTTCTAAAGCGCGCAGATCAGCTTCAAGTGTGTTTGGATAGGCCGCAAGGTCTTCGGCTTTATTGAATTGTGTGGGATTCACATAAATACTGACTATTGTCCGGTCGCATATCGACTGACTCAGACGCACTAAACTGAGGTGTCCATCGTGCAATGCGCCCATCGTAGGAACAAAGCCCGTTTTTTTTTCACGCTCTTTTGATTTCCAGCGCGCTAACTCCTCAATGCTACGAATGTGTTCCATAAGTGTTAAAAGGGCTCCAAATCTAGGCCATTCTTTGATATAAAGGGCGAAAATAGGTATCTTTGCACCCTATTTAAAATATACTTTCTCCTATGGAAAGCAAGCGCGTCTTATTCGTTTCACAAGAAATCCATCCTTATTTACCTGAAAACACCATTTCAAGTACGACTCTAGCTTTGGCTAAGAAGACGAACGACAGTGGTCACCAGGTGCGCGTTTTTATGCCACGTTTCGGTGTCATTAACGAGCGTAGACACCAGTTACACGAGGTGATCCGTCTAAGCGGGATGAACGTTGTGATCAACGATATGGATATGCCGCTGATTATTAAGGTGGCCTCAGTTCCTGGAGCGCGCATGCAGGTATATTTTATTGATAATGAGGAATACTTCAAGCGGAAGTTCACTTATGCAGATGCTGATGGCAAGCAGTTTGAAGACAATGATGAGCGCACGCTCTTCTTCTCAAAAGGTGCCATTGATACCGTGGAAAAATTAGGTTGGAAACCAGATGTGATTCACGTTCACGGCTGGATGTCGGCTTTAGTTCCGATGTACTTGCGCCTGTTCCAAGCAGATAACCCTATTTTCAAGGATGCAAAAATTGTCTTCTCTGCCTATGACAATGGCTTTGATGGAACTTTAGGTCCAAAGCTAAAAGCAGGAATGGAGTTTGATGAAATAGATCCAGCGCTTTGTGAAGGATTAGATGCGCCTACCTGCGAGGATTTACAGCTTTTGGCTGCTAAATATGCAGATGTAGTGATTCTAGGCGAAGAAAATACCGGACACGTTGAAGAATTCTGTAAGGCAAATAACATCCCTTGTATCGACGGAAAAAACTTCCCTGAAGATCCGGCAGAAGCCATCAAAGTATATGAATCGTTACTGGTTGAAGAAGACGTTGAATAAGTCGCTATTAGGATTCCTAGCCTTCGTTGGGCTGGCCCTGTTAAGCAGCAGTTGTGAAAAGAGCAACGGCGAAATTGGTGCTGGAAAATTTGTTGAGGATCGTCCTGAATTAGGAGAGAAATTAACCTACAATGTCGTTTCGTACACAACGAATTGGGACAGTATTACTACTAAAAACCCGGGCGCGGTTGCCTTAGGTAACCTCAATGACCCCATCTTCGGAAAACTAAATGCGGCCTTTACGTCACGCGTTTTACTGTCAAAACTATCCCCGGATTTTGGTGACAGTACGATCTGTGATTCTGTAAAAGTTCGTCTTACCTATCAAAACACCTATGGCGTTCGCGGAGATTCTATTCACCTGCAAGTTTTGCCAGTGATTGAGCCGATGACGGATACGATCAACTATTACAGTAACAATCTACCTGTTTTGGGACCTTCTATCATGGATACGACGCTAATGATAGACCCAACTGTTCCTGTGTACAATGGTATTGATACTAGTGTGGGTTACCTCACTTTTGATCTTGACCCTGCTTACTTCCAAGAAAGTCTCTTCGATCCTGCCATTGCAGGTGAAGATTTTTTAATAGATAACGAAAGCTACGTGGAAGCGATTCCTGGTTTGCATTTCAGAGATGCCGGAACGGGAACCAGTGCCCTGTCTTTTATCAACCTTACAGCTTCCGGCAGCTTGATCCAATTATTCTATCATACCGGATCTCAAGATACCGTTCCGAAACTCTTTACGATGACCTTCGGGCAGAACTTTGGTGACCCAGGACTGTCCTTCAACACCTACGAGAACGATTTTACCTCAGCTGATTTTGTTATTGATATGCAAGATACGGTCAATGGAGAAATGCTCACCTACACTCAAGGCGCTGGCGGTGCTCGCACAGTCCTTGAATTTCCGGGTCTAGATACGCTAATAGGGAAAGGATACAGTATTAATCGCGCTGAAATCATTACCCATGTACTGCAAGGTACTGCATCGCCATACACCCTTCCTAACACGCTACTGATTCTACAGGACCAAGACTCTGCGCAGGCACTTATTAAGGACTATACCAGTCCTGTTAACCCAGCGGGAGGAGCGATCAATCGTGCTGATCTGCGTGAATTCCGTTACCGTTTCAATGTAACGCGAATGGTACACGACTTCGTAAACGAAAAGGAAGAGGTCTTACCCGTCATTCTTACGCCCGCAAGTTCAAGTTCCAGCGCGGCTCGCGTTGTCTTAGGGGGTGGTCTTCACCCGACCATTCCTGTAGAGTTTAATGTCTACTACACAAAATCGGAGTAGGAAAAGGCGTATTTTAGCACCACCAAACCTTTAAACTAACGACACTATGTGTGGTATTGTAGGATACATTGGGGACAGAAAAGCGTTTCCTATTCTCGTGAACGGTCTCAAACGTCTTGAGTACCGTGGATATGATAGCTCAGGAGTAGCCCTAGCGCAAGATGGTGAGATTGCCGTTTATAAAAAGCAGGGAATGGTTGTTGCGATGGAGGAGCATGCACTTGCTAATGACACCTCGGGTTCTACGGGCATTGCGCATACACGTTGGGCCACACACGGTCAGCCGTCAGATGAAAACGCCCATCCACATGTAAGTAATTCTGGTGATCTCGTACTAGTACACAATGGAATTATCGAGAACTACCAGAGCTTAAAAGATTTACTCAAAAGCAAGGGGTATACCTTCCATAGTGAAACAGATACTGAAGTCCTCGTAAACTTTATTGAATACGTTCAAAAAGAAGAAGGTTGTAAACTGCGCAAAGCCGTTCGTCTAGCTTTGACTCAGGTTGTAGGCGCCTATGCCGTTTGTATCTATGACAAGAATCGACCAGAGGAGATCGTTGTAGCAAAACTAGGATCGCCATTAGTGATCGGCCTAGGTGTGAATGAAAAGTTTGTAGGTTCAGATGCAACCCCATTTCTAGAATATACGAAAGATGCCATTTATCTAGAAGACGGCGAAATGGCTTGTCTTACGGCAGAAGGTGAGGTTACAATTCGAATGATTGAAAGTGATGAGTCAGTAGATCCGACCATCCATGCCCTTCAGATGGATCTGGAAAGTATTGAAAAAGGCGGTTACGACTACTTCATGATGAAGGAGATTTACGAACAGCCGCGTGCAATCTATGATACCTTCCGCGGTCGGTTATTACCGGAACAAGGCATGATTAAAATGTCTGGGCTTGAGGAATATGCCGATAAGTTTAGAAATGCAGACCGCATTATCATGACGGCTTGTGGCACCTCTTGGCACAGTGCGTTAGTAGCAGAATACTTATTTGAAGAGTACGCCAGAATCCCCGTTGAGGTAGAATACGGTTCAGAATTCCGTTACCGTAATCCCATCATCCGCAAGAACGATATCGTCGTTGCCATTTCTCAAAGTGGGGAAACAGCGGATACCTTGGCCGCTATTAAAATGGCCAAAGCAGCTGGAGCGATGGTTTTTGGAATATGTAATGTCCCAGGATCAACGATTTCACGCGAAACCCATGCAGGAGCCTACACTCATGCGGGTCCAGAAATAGGCGTCGCTTCCACTAAAGCATTTACCTCTCAGGTAACGGTGCTAACGATGATGGCTCTTGAGCTGGGTAAAATGCGGGGAGAATTCTCTACTTCGGAATACCGTTCTCTTATCAACGAATTAAGTGTGATTCCTAAGAAAGTGGAGAAAGTCTTGGAGTCAAAAGAGCACATCGAAGAGATCGCTGCTAAGTATAAAGATGCTTCGAATGCACTTTATTTAGGACGTGGCGTTAATTTCCCAATCGCTTTGGAAGGCGCATTGAAGTTGAAAGAGATTTCTTACATCCACGCAGAAGGTTATCCAGCGGCAGAAATGAAGCACGGTCCTATCGCCTTAATTGATGAAAATATGCCAGTGGTTGTGGTTGCACCGAACAACGGGCACTATGAGAAATTGGTCAGTAATGTTCAGGAGGTGAAGGCTCGCGATGGAAAGGTGATTGCAATTGTAACGGAAGGCGATACTGAGGTCATCAATAGCGCTGATCACGTGATTGAAATTCCAGAAACATTGGAGGCACTTACGCCGCTCTTGACGGTTATACCGCTGCAGTTATTGAGTTACTACATCGCCGTTATGCGCGGTTGTGACGTAGATCGCCCGCGCAATTTAGCGAAGTCGGTCACCGTGGAGTAG
>Ga0228652_1000041_pt1 | contig 119493 bp, 108 predicted proteins | sample 64DmetaG_FD_183030 | JGI IMG/M metagenome (GOLD analysis project Ga0228652, IMG submission 183030) | Seawater microbial communities from Monterey Bay, California, United States - 64D | ecosystem: Environmental > Aquatic > Marine > Coastal | place: USA: California | collected 2016-10-05
CCGTGAGGAAGTTGATATCCACAAAGCATGGCTGGAGTGTTTGGACGATCCAAATTGTGATGAAGCGGAATTGTTCCCAGGCTATGAAAGTCAAATTCCTGAGTCTATCAAGGATTGGCCGGGTAACGGAGTTGATGGAGAATTGCCTTACCAATTGGCGCCATTCATTGATCGCGATGGCGATGGGGTCTACGATTTCCTTGTAGATTATCCAGCATATGACATCGACAAAGAGTACGATTGTCGCGATAAAGAGACCGATGTGCTCTACGGTGATCAAACCATCTGGTGGGTCTACAACGACCGTGGTAACGTGCACACGGAATCGCAAGCCGGAGCGTTAGGTTTCGAAATTCGTGCCCAAGCATTTGCTTTTTCTACCAACGATGAGGTGAATAACATGACGTTCAATAACTACCGCATCATCAACCGTTCGACATTCCGTTTGACGAACACGTACTTCTCAACTTGGTTTGATCCGGATTTGGGGAACTACACCGATGATATCATCGGTTGTGATATCGCACGTGGTTTAGGATACTGTTACAATTCAGATACTGAAGATGAAGGTCCATTAGGTTACGGTTTGAACCCACCAGCGGTAGGTTTTGACTTTTTCCAAGGTCCGTTTGCAGATTACTATGACGGTATCGACAACGATCGTGACGGTTGTGTAGATGGTGTAAAAGATCCAGAAACTGGATTATGTGTGGCCGAGGATCCTGCGACCGGCGTGAACGAGCGTATCATCATGAGTCACTTCATGTACTACAACAATACGGCTTCAAACATTTCTGGTAACCCAGACAATGCCACTCACTTCTACAACTACATGCGTGCGCTTTGGAAAAATGGTTCCGAATTGATTATCGAAACGCCTTCAGGTCCAGGTGATCAGGGGAATGGTGACGGTTTTGTCGCATCAGGTAATGGTACTTCAACGCAGTTTGCCTACCCAGGAATGTCTTATGATACGACGGGAGCATACCCTCCTTACGCAGCGGTGAACTGGTGGGAAAGTCCTGCGAACAAAGAAGATAAGCGCGGTTTGCACAGTGCCGGTCCATTCTCATTGGCTCCAGGGGCATTAAACTTCGTAACTACCGGTGTAGTTTGGGAGCGTGATCTTATCAATAATGATTTATTTGCATCTGTTGAAAAGGTGATTATTGCCGATGATAAGGCACAGAAACTTTTCGATAACTGTTTCCAAGTATTGAACGGTCCAGATGCTCCTGATGCGGAAATCCAAGAATTGGACCGCGAACTTATTTTGAAATTAACTTACGGACCAGGAAGTAACAATGAAGCATTTAGCTATCGCGAGCGCGATCCACTAATTACAGTTAGTCCTGACGATCGCGATTCTATTCTAAATGTAAATCCAGATTATTTCGATTATAAATTCGAAGGGTTCCAGATCTTCCAATTAGCGAATAGTGACGTAAGTATTTCTGACATCTACGATCCAACGCAGAGCCGTTTAGTCGCGCAGTGTGATGTGAAAAATGGTATTACGCAGTTAATCAATTGGGAAGTAGATCCAGATTTGAACGCGCTTGTGCCACAAGACATGACACTCAGCACGAACAACAGCGGTGTATTTACATCTTTCCAGATACGTGAAGATGTATTTGCTACTGGTGATCGTTCACTAATCAACCACAAGGAATACTATTTTACGATCATCGCCTATGGACAGAACCAGTACCAAGTGTTCAATCCAACAACGGCATCAGGTGGTCAAAAAATACCATTCTTAGCAGGTCGTCGTAATATTAAGACCTACACAGCTATTCCTCACCAGATTGATTCTGAGAAGGGAGGTACCATTCAGGTAGCACAATACGGCGATGGTCCAGAAATCACCCGTTTAGACGGCGTTGGTAACGGTGGTGGTGAGCTAGAACTTACTTTAACAGAAGTGAAAGACATCATGGACGGCAACGGTACTGGTCAACCTACATATATGGGTGGTTTAGGACCTGTTGCTATCAAGGTTGTAGATCCTTTAGAAGTGAAAAATGGAGAATATACGTTGACACTTGATGGTGCTAATGGAAACGCACAATGGGAAATTACAGACGGCGCAGGTGCTGTCATAGCCGCAGCGGATACGACCATCTCATTCTATAACGAACAAATCATTCCAGACTTAGGACTATCCGTTGCGATGCAACAAGCCCCGGCTCCTGGTGGTGATGATGAAGGTACCTACGATAATGGTGTTATTTTCTCCGAAATCATTTACGAAGACCCTTCAAAGGAATGGTGGTCAGGAATTAGTGACGACAAAAGCTACACTCCATATAACTGGATCTTAGCAGGAACAAACAGTTATCCAACAGAAGAACCGGCTACGTTGTACCCGGATCAAGACGGCGATGCGAAAGGATATTTTGAAAATATTGTAGAAGGTACTTGGGGACCTTACATGTATGCGTCTGCAAACAACCGCTCCGTCGTGAATGGTTTTGATAATTATGGAATGGGGCCTGCACAGAGTATTGGTAGAAACCTAAATGATGCTGCTGATCTTCATTCTGTGGACATCGTGTTCACAACGGATGTGAGTAAATGGACGCGTGTTCCAGTTTTCGAAATGGCTGAAGATGCAGCATTGAGCGAGCACGGCGACAAGAAATTGACACAGCGCCAAGATACTTCTTGGACCCTTGAAAATGGGGCGTTAAAAAGAGCACCAGGTCTCGAGCCAGGTTGGTCTTACTTCCCTGGATATGCTTTAGACATTGAAACGGGTAAGCGCTTGAATATGGCCTTTGGTGAGAACTCGTGGTTGCCAGGTGAAAACGGTAATGATATGTTGTGGAATCCAACAGACAGAGAATTCTTGCCACCAGGAAACACAGTAAATGGCGGTTATGTCTTTGGTGGACAGCATGTGATTTATGTGTTTGCAGATGAGGATAAAATTAGTGGTTCAAACACTGACCTTGAATACCAGGGTGCAAATCCAAATGATTGGCCATTGAAGGACTTGATGGCTGACCTTGTAAAAACAGGAGGTTTAGGAAACATAGCAAAAGCAAATTTCTGGAGAGCTTGTCGCTGGATTGGCATGCCGACTTTGCGTAAAGGATTAGATTTCGATCCGTACACAGAATTGCCAACGCAAACCCGAATTCGTATCCGTATGAATTCTGCTTATTCGAATAGAACATTGGCCGATGGCCCTAATGATGGTAATCCACAGTTCTTGTTTAACACTGCTAATATTGCGACTAGAACCTATCAGGATACCATTGGGAAGGGAGCAATGGAGACCATTCGCGTAGTACCTAATCCATACTATGGGTTTAGTACATACGAAGCATCACAGTTAGACAATCTTGTTAAGATTACTAATTTGCCGGAAACATGTACCATAAGTATTTTCACACCGAACGGTACCCTGATTCGTCAGATCCGTAAGGACAACAGTATGACTTATGTGGAATGGGATTTGAAAAATACCTACAGTGTACCTATTGCATCTGGTGTTTATATTATCCATGTCGACGCTGGCGCGCTCGGTGAAAAAATTGTGAAATGGTTCGGCGCATTACGTCCGGTCGATTTGAACTCATTCTAAGCGAAAAAGACCTATGAAATTGAAATCTTATATCGTAGCTTTTCTTTCTGTAGCCATAATGGGTACAGCGAATGCGGGTAACCCGCAACGTGCAGGTTCTGCAGGTGCGGGAGAATTATTAATAAATCCTTTTGCACGCTCTGCAGGGTGGGGTTCAGTGAATGTGGCAGGTGCTACAGGAATGGACGCGACGTTCTTAAATATTGCAGGTATTGCAGCGACGGATTTGAACACACAAGTCACCTTCAACAACACCCAGTGGTTGGTAGGAGCAGGCATTAATATGAATGGAGCCACGCTCATCCAGCGTGTAAGTGATGTGGGTGTGCTTAGCTTAGGTTTATCTGCTTTTGATTACGGCCAGTGGGAAGTAACTACGGAAGACCAGCCGGAAGGAACGGGAGCGACTATTAGCCCACAGAGTTTGATCATCAACATGGGGTATGCTCAGAAGTTTACTGAGAACATTTATGGAGGGGTTAACGTGAAGCTTTACAGCAGTTCTATTTCTAACTTGAACACAAATGGTGTTTGTTTTGATGCAGGAGTTCAGTACCGTACTGGAGATGAAGACCGATTCAAATTTGGAATCACCCTTAAAAACGTTGGACCTAGTATCACCTATCAAGGTGATGGTTTGGGTATTACTTTACCGGTGCCTACCTATGGTGTAGCGTATTCACAGACGTTCGAAAGCCGTTCTGCAAAGTTTGAATTACCTACTCAGCTGAGTATCGGTGGTTCGTACGATTGGTTTGTTGCGAACGGGAAAGTTACTGGAGCGCTAAACTTCAGCTCAAACTCATTTGAGAAAGACACCTATCACGCCGGAGTTCAATACAGCTTGAAAGATCTTTTTCAAATACGCGTGGGCTACAAGGCCTTCGATAACCGTGCGGACGACTTAGGAACAAGTGCCATTTCAGGAGTATGTGGTGGATTCAGCTTTAATGTTCCCACGAGTGATGAAGGTAGCTTCGCTATAGATTATTCGTACCGTGGAACCACATCGGCATTTGGAGGCATTCATTCTATAGGTGTTCGTATCAACTTGTAATAGAAAAAACTAACTTTGTACCTAATAAGAGAGGCCATTACGGCCTCTTTTTTAGTAATACCATTGTCTATGTCATCAGTAAGTTATTACACAGCAGAAGGGCTTAAAAAGCTTAAGGCTGAATTGGAACACATGAAGAATGTGGAGCGCCCTAAAATCTCGCAGCAGATTGGAGAAGCGAGAGATAAGGGAGATTTAAGTGAAAACGCAGAATACGATGCGGCCAAAGAGGCGCAGGGCATGCTTGAAATGAAAATTTCAAAGTTGGAAGATACGCTCGCTGGTGCTCGAGTGTTAGATACCGATAATATTGACCTTTCAAAGGTCGGTGTATTGACTAAGGTGAAATTAAAAAATGTCACCAACGGTGCTACTATGATGTACAGTCTAGTAGCAGAGAAAGAAGCAGACATAAAGCAAAGTAAGATTTCAGTATCAAGTCCGATCGGTAAGGGACTTTTGGGTAAGAAGGTCGGCGAAATTGCTGAAATTCAAGTGCCTCGCGGTGTCATGAGTTTCGAGATATTGGAGATTACTTCTGCTTAATACTGCGAGCGATGGGAAGCATCTTCACAAAGATCATCAATGGTGAAATTCCTTGTTACAAAGTAGGGGAGAATGGTTCAAATATTGCTTTTCTAGACATACGTCCATTAAAGCGTGGTCACGTCTTATGCGTTCCAAAATTGGAGGTCGATGAATTGTATGAGCTGCCTTCGGAAGAATATGCGAGTCTTATGGAATTTGCCCACCGCGTTGCGCGTGCGCTGAAAGTAGCTGTACCGTGTAAACGCATTGGTTCAATGGTTTTAGGTATGGAGGTGCCTCATGCGCATTTACATTTAGTGCCTATAGATGCTGAGCATGAATTGAGTTTCTCGAATACTCCGTTGGAGTTGAGCGCGAATGAGATGGAATCTATTCGCGTGTCTATTTCAAACGCTCTGGATTCTGTTGAATAAATTGGTCCCAGCTGCTGCTCCGACCCTTTTTAGATTTAGATTTCGTTGCGCCACTACCGTGTTTTGGCGCACTAATTCCTGTGGTTTGACTGTGATGACAAACGGCGACGGCAAGTGCGTCAGAGGCATCTAAATAATTGTGTTCTATCCCTGGGAACATGGCTTGTAGCATACCACTAACCTGTTCTTTACTGGCGTTACCATTACCGACGATACTTTGTTTTACAAGTCTAGGACTGTATTCAAAAACTGGAATCTTCTTAGAAAGGGCGGTTGCCATACATACACCTTGAGCACGTCCTAATTTTAACATGGATTGAACGTTTTTTCCAAAAAAGGGAGCCTCCAAAGCCATTTCATCAGGCTTATGTTGGTCGACAACGGCGCTCAATTCATCAAATATGGTCGCAAGTCTGGTGTAGTGATCCAATTTCGTGTTGAGTTTGATGATATCCATCAACACGGGGTGCACTTTGCCTTTTTTGATGTGTACTACACTGTACCCCATGACTACGGTACCTGGATCCACACCAAGGATTATTTTATCGATGGCGTTTTCCATAGTTCTTAAATCATTAGACCAACAATGGCTGCGGTGTACAAAGAAGCCACCGTTCCAGCGATAAGCGCCTTAATGCTCAACTCGCTTAGGTCTTTTCTGCGGCTCGGTGCTAACACCCCAATTCCTCCAATTTGTATACCTATACTTGCAATGTTTGCAAAACCGCAAAGCATATAGGTTGAAAGGATGACACTGCGTTCCGAAGTGAAGAGGCCTTCGTTTCTCATTTCAGTTAAACTGACGTAAGCGTAAAACTCATTCAAGATGGTTTTTTCTCCAAGTAGCTGTCCTACAAGCATTAGATCTGCAGGCGGTACACCGAGAATCCAAGCAATCGGACTTAAGAGTGCGCCCATGATGAATTGAAGGGAGAACGAGTCATAGCGACCGTTGGTGACTTCCGCTGCCCATGCATTGAGGCCAGTCCACGACCCCACACCTTCAACAAAAATATAATTAGCACCATAAACGATGGCGGTAAAAACAAGGAGCATTGCTCCTACATTTACGGCTAATTTCACTCCTTCAGTAGTTCCGTTGGAAATCGCGTCGAGGGCATTAGAACCCATGTCAGCTGAGCTGATTTCGGCCACTTCAATGACATCTTCTGTTTCGGGAAGGAGAATTTTTGCGCTAATGATTGCTGCAGGAGCACTGAGTACAGAGGCGGTGAGTAGGTGTTTGGCAAAGAATAATTGGCCTTCAGGTGTATCACCACCGAGATAACCAATATACGCTGCAAGTACACCACCGGCGATGGTGGCCATACCACCACTCATTAAACTGAGTAATTCAGAACGGCTCATTCCCGCGATGTAGGGCTTCACGAGCAGTGGTGCTTCAGTTTGACCGATAAAAATGTTTCCAGCGGCAGCTAATGATTCTGCACCAGAGAGTTTCAATGTTTTCTGCATGACCCAGGCCATCGCCTTCACCACACGTTGCAAGATGCCGTAGTAATAGAGTAGCGAGGTAACGGCTGAGAAAAAGATGACGGTCGGTAAAACTTGGAATGCAAATAGGTATCCGAAGTTGTCCGTTTCCGTGATGAGGGATCCGAAGAGAAAGGTAGACCCTTCACGGGTGAAATCGAGCAATGTAACGGCGACGAGGCTAAATTTTTCAAAAGCCCATGAGACCCCAGGGACTTTCAGTACTGCTAAGGCTAGTATGAATTGCAAGAGCAGTCCTTTCCCAACCATGGCCCAATTCACTTTTCGCTTATTCGCACTGAACAACCATAAAACGGCCGTAAGTACCGCAATTCCCAATAAACTTCTAAGGATCATCATAGTTTGTCCAACTTATCGCGCAAACGTGCGGCTAATTCGTAATCTTCATTTTCCACTGCTTCGGATAGCAGTAGTTCTAACTCTTCTCGTGATTCTTCTTTAGAAACTTCTGGATGGTCGATATCATGGTCTTCCTCCACGGCACCGGCATCTGCTTTCGTTTCCTCTTTTTCAGTGATACCTGCGTGTTCCATAATTTCGGTCGTCGCGAAAATGGGACATTCAAAGCGCACGGCTAAAGCTACAGCATCAGAAGGACGAGAATCAAAAACATGAGACGTACCGGCTGCATCTATGGTATATAAACTTGCGTAGAAAACGCCATTCACTAATCTGTGGATCACTATTTTCTCTAAGGTTACACCCAATTCATTAAGCATGTTCTTCCAGGTATCGTGGGTAAGCGGCCTCGGCGGTGCTACAGATTTCTCCATGGCTACAGCTATACTTTGGGCTTCAGCACCACCTATAACGACAGGAAGCTTACGGCCTCCTTCGCCGGTTTCGGCTAGAATGAGTGCGTAAGCTCCTGATTTACCTTGACTGTAGGATAATCCCTTAACAGTGAGTTCTACGTGTTGCATTTATTGTCCGGCCTTGAAGGCGCGCATTGCGTTCACCAATTGGGGAACGACTTCAAATGCATCACCTACAATACCGTAGTCTGCAGCCTTGAAAAATGGGGCTTCAGCGTCTGTGTTTACTACGACAATGGTCTTTGATGCACTGACCCCAGCAAGGTGCTGGATGGCGCCAGAAATTCCTATCGCAATATACAGATTCGGGTTGACTTGGATACCGGTTTGACCCACGTGTTCACTATGGGGTCTCCATCCGATATCGCTCACTGGTTTTGAGCAGGCTGTAGCTGCTCCTAAAACGGATGCAAGCTCCTCAATCATGGACCAGTTTTCTGGTCCTTTCAGACCTCTACCGGCACTTACAACAACCTCTGCTTCAGGTAAAGCGACTTTACCAGAGGCTATTGATTGCTCTGTTATATTCAGCAAGTCACTACCAGTAGCGTCTAAATTTTCAATACGGCCTTCTCCTGCGCGCTCTTGAATACCAACGCTGTTGGGTACAAAGGAAACCACAGGGAGGCCGCCCATGAGTTCAATGGTTTCAATACCTTTTGAACTGAATGCACCGCGTTCAACAGTTACCGGGGATACACTGCTTGGAGTGCTGGTTGTATTGGTACTCAGAGCACCACCGATCAATGCAGCTAATGCAGGAGCTACAGAACGGCCTAGACTCGTTCCTGCGATAACCATACCTGCAGTACCCTCTGACATAGTCGCTAACTGTTGCGCCATACCGAAGGGCGTTGCAGCAAGCGCAATCGTTACGATGCGATCGGCGCCATAGGTGGCTAAAGCCGCCGGATCTGCGGCACCACTACTCGTAACGGCAGTAACGCTAGTCCCCGCCAGTTCAGCCCACGATTTTGCATACGAAACGGCTTCGAATGAAGCTTTTTTGAATTGGTTATTCCAATCTTCTACAAATACAATAATTGACATAAGGCTTGGAATTAAATGGCTTTCGCCTCGTTGTGTAATAAATGGACCAATTCGTCAACGCTGTCGACCAATTTCACGGCAGATTTAGCCGCAGGCTTCACGAACTTCGCCGCTCGTGTCGCTGCGTCATTTTCTGTAGCTTCCAAAACCTGTAATGGCTTTGATCGAGCTGTCATGATACCGCGCATGTTAGGGATACGGAGGTCTTTTTCTTCTACCAAGCCTTTTTTGCCACCAATGACCATGGGTAGGGTGCCGGCGTACGTGGCATGTCCACCGTCAATTTCTCCGGTAGCAGTGGCTGAAGAGCCGTCAATCGCGAGATCGACACATGCATTGACAAACGGAAGGTTCAACAACGCTGCGAGCATTGCGGGTACCTGTTGTCCGTTGTAGTCAATACTTTCTTGCCCGCACAAAATTAAATCATACGCATTCGCCGTAATGTGGTTCTTGAGTTCTTTGGCTACTGTGATAGCGTCCGTAGGGATGGCGTTAATACGTATGGCTTGGTCGGCACCAATGGCAAGTGCTTTTCTAAGGGTTGGTTCAGTTTCTGGTCCACCGACATTGAGCACGGTGATGGTGCCGCCATGGGCTTCCTTTAGGTGCAAAGCTTTGGTCAAGCTGAATTCGTCGTATGGATTAATGACGAATTGGACCCCGGTGGCATCTAGTGCTGTTCCCGCCGCGTCAAAGTTGATTTTCGCAGTGGTATCGGGCACGTGGCTAATACAAACTAATAGGTTCATACAGGATATCCTTAATTATTTGAGCCTAAATTTACTATGCATGCATAATAATTCCAAAGAAAAGTGGTCCGATTTACGCTTTTATATTTTCTCTAACCGGAGGGAGGAAAAGTCCTTAAATTTTTCAAGAATCGGCCCAATTTTTAAGGAATGCGTAAGGAACCTCCAAAAAATTGAATCTCCAACCTGCGAAAGGGTGCGCTAGGTCCTCTTTGCACCTTATATTTGCCGCCTACTACATCAAGATTTATGAAGACAATTCAGTTTAGAGAGGCCGTTTGTGAGGCCATGACCGAAGAAATGCGCCGCGATGAAAACATCTTTTTAATGGGCGAAGAAGTTGCGGAGTACAACGGTGCTTACAAAGCATCTAAAGGGATGTTGGACGAATTTGGTCCAAAGCGTGTTTTAGATACCCCTATTGCGGAATTAGGTTTTGCAGGAATTTCAGTAGGTGCAGCAATGAACGGATTGCGTCCTATCGTGGAGTTCATGACGTTCAACTTCTCTATGGTGGCGATCGATCAGATCATTAACAACGCTGCTAAAATGAAGCAGATGTCGGGTGGTCAGATCAATGTCCCAATCGTATTTCGCGGTCCTACTGCCTCCGCAGGTCAATTGGCAGCGACACACTCTCAAGCATTTGAAAGTTGGTATGCGAACTGTCCAGGTCTGAAAGTGGTGGTTCCTTCGAATCCTTATGACTGTAAGGGCCTTTTGAAAAGTGCCATTCGTGATAATGACCCTGTCATCTTCATGGAAAGTGAGCAGATGTATGGGGATAAAGGTGAGGTGCCAGAAGGAGAATACATCCTGCCAATCGGTGTAGCAGATATCAAACGCAAGGGTACAGACGTGACTATTGTTAGTTTCGGTAAAATCATCAAAGTGGCCTACGAAGCAGCAGATATTCTTGCCAAAGAAGGCATTTCTTGTGAAATTATCGACTTGCGTACAGTCCGCCCTATCGATTACGATACCGTCATAGAGAGTGTAAAGAAAACGAACCGTCTGGTTTGTCTCGAAGAGGCATGGCCTTTGGGCTCCATTGCAACGGAGATCACGTATAAAGTACAATCAGAGGCATTTGATTACCTCGATGCTCCTGTAAAACGTCTCACGACAACCGACACTCCTGCACCGTATTCACCAACCTTACTTGAGGCTTTCTTACCGCAAGTGGAACAGGTTGTTGATGCCGTGAAATCAGTGATGTACGTTAAATAATCAAGTCGATTTATTTCAAGGTTCGAACGAACGACTCAATGACTTATATTTGCAGCCCTTTCCGTTTTACGGAAGGGGCTGATTATTTAAATCAAACCATAATAAAATGGAAAACATGCTTTTATTGATACCCGTATTTGGTATCGTTGGTCTAATCTACATGTTCGTTTTACGCAATTGGGTCGTAAAACAAGATTCAGGCTCAGACAAAATGACAAAGTTAGCAGCCTACATTAAAGAAGGCGCTTTGGCATTCTTGAACGCGGAGTACCGCATTTTGGCAATCTTCGTAGTAGTGGCAGGTGCCCTTCTCGGAATTGTTTCTTCTATCGTTGAAACCACACACTGGTTCATCGTTGTTGCATTCGTTATTGGCGCTGTATTCTCTGCGGTAGCAGGAAATATAGGTATGCGTATAGCAACGGATTCTAACGTAAGAACTACAGAGGCCGCCCGTACCTCATTACCGCAAGCGTTGAAAGTATCTTTCCGTGGTGGTACTGTAATGGGATTGGGTGTTGCCGGTCTTGCCGTTTTCGGTTTAGGCATCCTATTTATAATATTAACAAACTGGTTCATTATCGGCGAGGACACGTTCTACAACGAGATGACCGTTGTTCTTGAAGCGCTCGCTGGTTTCTCACTAGGTGCTGAATCTATTGCGCTGTTTGCACGTGTTGGTGGAGGTATCTACACGAAAGCTGCAGACGTAGGTGCTGATCTTGTAGGTAAAGTCGAAGCAGGTATTCCTGAAGATGATCCTCGTAACCCTGCTACTATTGCAGATAACGTTGGTGATAACGTTGGTGATGTTGCTGGTATGGGTGCCGATTTGTTTGGTTCTTATGTTGCGACTGTATTGGCCTCTATGGTGCTTGGAAACTATGTGATCAACGATAACTTGATCAGTACAGGTAACTTCCTTGATAACCATGGTCCTATCATGCTTCCTATGATGATCGCTGGTGTAGGAATTATCTTCTCTATCATTGGTACATTCTTCATTCGCATAAAAGACAACAGTGCTAAAGAGCCTGAAGTACAACGTGCCTTGAACATGGGTAACTGGGTGTCAATCATCCTTACCGGTATTGGTTCGTATGTATTGATTCAGATGTTATTGCCTGAAACTTTGAGCATGAAGTTCTTTGGTGAAGGTTTCAAAGACGTCACACGCAACGCCGTGTTCGGTGCGGTTATCGTAGGTCTTGTAGTAGGTGCATTAATTTCTTACTTCACTGAGTATTACACAGGATTGGGTAAAAAACCAATTTTAGATATCGTTCAAAAATCAGCAACAGGTGCTGCGACAAACATTATCGCAGGATTAGGAGTTGGTATGATTTCAACTTTTGCACCTATCCTTCTATTTGCAGGAGCCATCTGGTCTTCGTACGCTTTCGCTGGATTCTACGGTGTAGCTATTGCAGCATCGGCCATGATGGCGACTACTGCGATGCAGCTTGCTATCGACGCGTTTGGTCCTATCGCTGATAATGCAGGTGGTATCGCAGAAATGAGCGAATTACCGGAAGAGGTACGTGAGCGTACTGATATTTTAGATTCTGTTGGTAACACCACTGCAGCAATCGGTAAAGGTTTCGCAATTGCCTCTGCAGCTTTGACTGCTTTGGCTCTTTTCGCTGCCTTCGTAACCTTTACGGGTATCGATGGTATTAACATCTTTAAAGCGCCAGTACTTGCGATGTTATTCGTAGGTGGTATGGTACCGGTAGTATTCTCTGCACTTGCTATGAATGCGGTGGGTAAGGCAGCTATGGAGATGGTTAAAGAGGTACGTCGTCAGTTTAAAGAGATTCCAGGTATTATGGAATACAAAGCTGAGCCGGAATATGATAAATGTGTTGCTATCTCAACGGAAGCTTCGCTAAGAGAGATGATGTTGCCGGGTGCGATGACTATAATCTTCCCATTGGTTGTAGCATTCTTGCCAATGGCCTTTGGTTACACTGGTCAAGAGGCTGCAGAAATGCTAGGTGGATATATGGCAGGTGTTGCAGTATCAGGTGTGCTCTGGGCCATCTTCCAGAATAATGCCGGTGGTGCATGGGACAACGCTAAGAAATCTTTCGAAGCCGGTGTTATGATTGACGGTGAAATGACGTACAAAGGTTCTGAAGCGCATAAAGCTGCAGTTACGGGTGATACCGTAGGTGATCCATTTAAAGACACTTCTGGCCCTTCAATGAATATCTTAATTAAACTGACTTGTTTGGTTGGTTTGGTTATTGCTCCAATCTTAGGAGACGGTCACGATTCTCACAGTGAAGTTGCTGAAGCTGCACCCGTAGAACTTCGTCAGGAAGAAATGAAAATGAAGTTGAAGGGTGTTGAGGCAATGGCTCATGGTCCTTTATTTGAAGGTCCTGTTTCCGTAGATTTAGATGTCTTAGTGAACAACGAGCAACTTACTAAATCACTAATGCTGATTACTTCAAAAGACGGTTCGTTCAAAGGAACGTTCAAAGGGCATGAAGGAATCTTTGACGGTACCATGTTTCATGCATCCGGCATTGTTAGCCTTGATTCTGGAGAAGAGTTTAAAGGTGAGGCCGATTTTGTCCGAGATGAAGAAGGCGGCATTTTAGATTTTAATATCGCCATTCATTAAAACGATTAGACACTCAACAAAAAACCCCCGGCGCATTGCGCCGGGGGTTTTTTTATGCCTTTATTCGGGGAATTTTCCCGCGCTCCACAATTGCATTACTACAGTGTAGAAGTCAACCATCTTATTGAAACCGTCAACAGAAACTCGCTCGTTGGTACCGTGAATTCCGCCAACTTCCTCTGCGTTAAGTACGATGGGCAGGAATCGGTAGGTATTTTGAGCCAACCCTTCAAAGTTTTTACTGTCTGTACCGCCTATAGTTAAATAGGGACTCACCAATGCCTCAGGAAAGACGTGCTTTACGGCCCGGCCAATTTTTATGAAATCCGAATGCGCTGTTGAGGATGTTGGACTGGCGTCGCTACCTATAGAATTATAAGGGGCAGTGGTACCACCGAATTTGGCCGCGAGCGCTGCATAGCGTTCGAGAACATCCTCAACTGTAGTACCGGGTAAAATCCTAGTATTGCAAACTACACGGGCGCTCGCGGGCACCACATTATCTTTTACTCCTGAAGAAATCATGGTAGCGACCGCTGTATTGTTCGTTAAGGCCCTTCCGGTATGACTTTGCTGGTAGATGTTTAAGAGTAGTGGTTCCGTCAGAAACCGGTTTGCAAACACTGATTGTAAAGACCAAGGCATTTCTGGTGCGAGGTGTGTAATGAACCCTTCTAACGGAGCTGAAAATTCGGACTGAAAGAGACCATCGCTCAGTGCATTTGTAAATGCGGCGGCACGAGAAATGGCCGTTTCTGTATTTGGCATACTACTGTGTCCTCCGGCGATGTTGAAGGTTACCTCTACGCTGAGGTAGCCTTTCTCTGCGGATCCTATAAGTGCCACTGGGGTGTCTTTAAGCCCTGGTATGCTTCCAGTAGAAATAATACCGCCTTCATCTAGAATCGCGTCAAAGCGAAGACCTATTGCTTTGCAGTGTTCTGCGACCAGAGCAGCGCCCGCCTTTCCGCCGATTTCTTCATCCTGTCCAAAGCAGAAATACAAATGTTCTTCGGGTTGGAAGCCTGAATATGAAAGGGATTCAATAGTTTCCATGAGTGCAATGAGTGCGCTTTTATTGTCAAGTGTGCCGCGTCCGTAAATCCACCCTTCGACTCCGCCCGTAGAATCGGCCACAAAGTCACCGGAAAACGGAGCTGCCGACCATTCAGCTATACTTTTCCTGTCTACAGGAACGACATCTTGATGTGCTATAAAGAGGTAGTTTTTTGTTGCCGCTTTAGTACCAGGCCAATGCAGGAGATAGGTATGTGTACTAAATGTGTCCACTTCTAACGTTTCGAAAACGCTAGGGTAAGAAGCGCGAAGGAATTGGCCAAAGGCGTCAAAAGCAGCTGTATCGAGCATTCGTGGGTCTTGGCTAATGGTCTCATATCGTATGCTCTTTGCCAGCCTGTCTTGAGAACCACCTAACGGAGGAAATACGACGGCTTCTGTTGGAACTTCATAACGTGCTTGAACCGATTTTAATTTCAGTAGTGGCATTAGACCAACGAGAACGGCTACTAAGAGAACAAGTGTAGATAAAATGTATTTTTTCACAGTGGAGTAGTGCTTCGTGAGGATTCGTAACTTTGTGAAAAATACGAATAGATGTACACAGGATTACTACACTTGCATCATTGGCTGCCATTTGTCTACTTATTGTTGATGTTGGTGGTTTTGGTTCAGAACTTTTTAGTTTGGAAATCGGATAACCCGTTTACGGATAAATTAGCACGTCAAAACAAAATAGCGGTGCTATTAACGCACCTACAGATCACTATCGGATTAATTATGTTGTTTGGTTTTAACCTAGACATGTTCTCTGATATGGGAACTGTAATGGGCGATGCAGGATTACGATTTAAATATGTAGAACACCCGACAACCATGATTTTGGCTGCAGTTCTAATTACTATCGGTAATGCAAAGTCAAAGCGCGCGGAAGTTGCTTCGGCCAAAGCTAAATCTGTAGTTGTTTGGTTTGGTATTGGATTGTTCTTAATCGCCCTGCGCATGCCTTGGGCTGAATTCCTTCAAGGCGCCTAAGGGCAGCCCTAATTTATGATTGAGCTTAAGAAAAAGAATACGCTCGAGCGTGAGCGCTGTATTCTTATTGGTATCGTTAACCGGGATCAGGACGAAGAGAAGTCAAGAGAATACCTCGAGGAACTTCGCTTTTTGGCCGATACTGCGGGTGCCGAAACGGTTCATATGTTCACTCAAAAGCTTTCCCAATCCAACTCGAGAACGTTCCTGGGTTCTGGTAAAATGGAAGATATCAAAGGCTTTGTAAAAGCAGAGAACATTGATATGATCATTTTTGACGACGAACTCACACCCTCTCAGTTAAAGAATATTGAAGCTTTGATGGAAGTGAAGGTCATGGATCGCACGAATTTAATTCTAGATATTTTTGCGGCACGTGCGCAAACCTCCTATGCTAGAACGCAAGTAGAATTGGCCCAGTATCAATATTTACTTCCTCGATTGACTAGAATGTGGACGCACCTTGAACGTCAAAAAGGAGGGATTGGGATGCGCGGTCCAGGGGAAACGCAGATTGAAACAGACCGCCGTATCATACAACAGAAGATTTCGTTGCTTAAGAAAAAGTTACAGAAGATTGATGTTCAAATGAGCACGCAACGCGGTAATCGCGGAAAAGTGGTGCGCGTAGCTTTGGTAGGATATACTAACGTTGGTAAGAGCACGCTACTTAATTTACTTTGTAAAACTGATGTACTTGCAGAAAACAAGCTATTTGCTACACTAGACACAACGGTTCGCAAGATTAACATCGACAACTTACCGCTATTGCTGACCGATACCGTGGGTTTTATTCGCAAGCTTCCAACGCAATTGGTGGAGAGTTTTAAATCGACCCTTGACGAGGTTCGGGAGGCTGATGTGTTGCTTCATGTGGTGGACATTAGCCACCCCAGTTTTATGGATCACATAGAAAGTGTGAATATTATACTTCAAGAAATTGAAAGTATGGATAAGCCGTGTATCATGGTATTCAACAAAATCGATGCTTTTACCTACAATGAGCCGGATGAATTTGATTTAGAGCTTACAGAAGAACACTACGATTTAGCGCAATGGAAGCGCACTTGGATGAATAAGGTTGGCGAACGAGCTGTCTTTATCAGTGCGCAAGACAAAAATAATATTGATGAATTGAGAAAAACGTTGTACCGTGTGGCTGCAGAAATCCATTCGACAAGGTTTCCTTTCAATACCTTTTTATACTAATTTTCACTCATTATGAGTCAGAGACCTATTAAAAAGAAGGATAGCCTTCACTACCACCAAATGCCTAAGCCCGGTAAAATAGAGGTAGTTCCTACAAAACCTTCAAACTCACAACGCGACCTGAGTATTGCGTATTCGCCAGGTGTTGCTGACCCGTGTATGGAGATCGCTGCGAATCCTGAAGACGTTTATAAATACACGGCTAAAGGAAATTTAGTTGCGGTGATAACAAACGGAACAGCCGTTTTGGGATTGGGGGACATAGGCCCGGAGGCTTCAAAACCAGTGATGGAGGGAAAGGGTGTACTGTTCAAGATTTTCGCTGATATCGATGTTTTTGACCTTGAACTGGATGCAAACGATCCTGATAAATTCATTGAAGCAGTTAAGGCGGTTGCGCCCACTTTTGGTGGCATCAATCTAGAAGATATTAAAGCGCCAGATTGTTTTTACATCGAGCAACGACTGAAAGAGGAATTGGATATTCCTATTATGCACGATGATCAACACGGTACCGCTATCATTACTGCGGCAGCATTGCTGAATGCCCTAGAGATTTCCGAGAAGAATATTGAAGAAGTCAAGGTCGTTTTTAATGGTGCCGGCGCCTCTGCTATTTCCTGTGCGAAGCTGTATCTGGCTTTAGGGGTTAAGTCGGAGAACCTATTCATGTGTGATTCTAAAGGGCTCATTGTTACATCTCGCGGTGAACTGACACCTGAAAAAGAAATCTTTGCTAAAGATTACAAAGAAGCACAGTTGGCAGATTTAATGAAAGACGCAGATGTATTTGTCGGCCTTTCAAAGGGTGGTATTGTATCTAAGGCTATGGTTAAGAGCATGGCTCCAAACCCTATTGTTTTTGCTTTGGCAAATCCAGATCCTGAGATTACTTATGAAGATGCTATGGACGCACGAGAGGATATTATTATGGCCACTGGACGTAGTGATAATCCGAACCAGGTGAATAATGTACTGGGCTTCCCGTTTATTTTTCGTGGCGCTTTAGATGTTCGTGCAACGAAGATCAACGAGGAAATGAAATTGGCTGCCGTTCGTGCCATTGCAGAATTGGCTAAAGAGCCTGTTCCAGAGATTGTTAACCTTGCCTATTCCGAGAGTAATTTAACTTTTGGGCATACATATATTATCCCGAAACCTTTTGATCCGCGCTTAATAACTACGGTTGCACCTGCTGTTGCACGCGCAGCTATGGAAAGTGGAGTTGCAAAAGCACCCATTACGAATTGGAAGGCATACAGTCGTGAACTGAGTGACCGATTAGGTCGTGATGATAAGTTTATCCGTTTGTTGAATGAAAATGCACGCAGACATCCACAGCGCATTGTCTTTACTGAAGGAGATAATTACCGCATTTTGAAGGCTGCAGAGATTTTGATAAGCAATGGCGTAGCAAAACCAATTCTACTAGGTTCAAAAGAAAAGATGGAAGCCATTATTGAAGAGTACCAGTTGGAACTTCAAGAAGCGGAATTCATTGATATAATGGCAGACCGTGATGGACGCGAGATGTACGCTGCACGGATGTATGAATTCAGAAAACGTAGAGGCTGGACCATGGGTGAATGCCGCTCGAAAATTAAGTCCCGCGAATACTATGGAAATATGATGCTTCGCGACGGCGGAGCAGATGCATTGATCAGTGGTTTGACCGTTAAGTACCCAACAGCCTTACGCCCTATTCTTCGTATTATCGGTATGGAGGAAGGCATGCGTAAAGCGGCCGGAATGTATATCCTCTTAAGTAAACGTGGTCCTATGTTCTTCGCCGATACCACTATAAATTTGGATCCTACGGTTGAAGATTTAGTGCAAATGGTATTGAATGTTGCTGACACTGTTAAGCGAACAAACATTACCCCGAAAGTCGCCCTTTTGAGCTATTCTAATTTCGGTTCTTCAAACGGACCGGATGCGCGTAAAATGGCAAAGGCCAGTGCTATCTTGCGTAAAGAGCACCCAGATTTGATTGTTGATGGCGAAATGCAGGCAAATTTTGCGTTAGAGCCAGAATTATTGGAAGAAAGTTTCCCCTTTTCTGATCTCGTAGGGCACCGAGCGAATGTGTTTATTTTCCCGAATCTCGCAGCAGGAAACATTACCTACAAAATGCTCCAGAGTTTTGGAGCAGCTGAGGCGATCGGTCCTATGTTGATTGGCACAAAAAATAGTGCGCACGTGTTACAATTAGGCGCATCGGTGCGTGAGATTGTAAACATGGCTACATTAGCTGCTGTAGATGCACGTAATAGAAAGGTGAAGAAAGTCTAGCCTAAACTGTAAAGCAGTGGGCGAGAAGGTGCAGCGTCGTTTTCTATTGGTGCGACCTGAAGTAGTAATGCATACGGACCGTCGGCTACTGACATTGGCACATGGGCCAGTTCTGTAATGGTACGGTGTAGAGATTCCTCAGGTTGTGGTCCCCAGAAGGCATGATGACAAGCAAGTGCCCCGCCATCCTCTTCCTGGTCTACACTGGGTTGATCAATGATTAAATGATCGACCCCTTGCTCCCTTAGAAAAGTTCCAATGGCGGCTTCGAGAAAAGGCCAGTCGGTCCCACTAAACTTTTTCGTGGCAGGGTGATTACCTGTATTCGTTCTGAATACTACGGATTTTGTCGCGAAGGTCCAGCCCTTAGCCTGGGCTTGAGTCCAAACCGCATGAAAGTCAGCGAACCGGACTCGACCTTCTTGAGGCAGTAGGGTAAGAACGAGCGACTTCGTCATAACATCGCGGAAATATTCATTGATGCTGTGGCGTTTTTCAGTGATATGTCCGGCGGTTTCGGTATGTGTTCCGTGGGCATGCGGGTTGAACTGGACATTGAAAAAATTCACACTTCCACCGTTAGCAACACTACCCGTCCATTCTCCCAATACCACCGGTGAAAATTGAGGCGCATCGATATACCACGCTCGCGCAACATCGCTAACGGCTAGGCTTAAATCAGCGATGGGTTTGGAAAAGTCAATAGTCAATTTCATACTGCACGGTAACGTTAAATACTAAGCGTTGTAGTGATTTAGATTTATTTCAAGATACGCTCTTTTCAGTGAAAAAGGGTCTTAGCGTTCCTCAGGACTTAAAAACAGTTCGGCTATAATGGCATCGCTCTGCATCCATTGATCAGGAAGTATAGCGAACCCATTTGCCGTGCACGTTATTAAACCTTTAGCCTCGGCTGTTTGAACGTTCCGCTTCATTCGCTCTAGTCGCGAATGGTCTAGACCGACCGGTACATCACTTTTCCAAACAAATCCCTTTGCGGTTCTCAGTCGAACCATGAGTCGCTCGTTGAGTAGATCTATTAAAGTCAGCTTTTCGCTGGGCACCTCCGCCCCTTTAGCGTATAAGACGTTATTTGAAATGTTCCACCAACGCTTTTTCCCGTCGAAGGAGTGTGCACCGGGACCTATACCTAAATAAGGTTGGCCACTCCAATAATGGCTGTTGTGTCGGCTGTATTTATCGGGTTGAGCGAAATTTGAGAGTTCATAATGGGTGTAACCCTGTGCTGATGCCCATGCGCGTAAGGCCTCAAATTGAGCGACAATAACCTCGTCTGAAGGTAGGGTGGTTTTTCCGGAGCGTACATCGTTATAGAGCACAGTTTTCTCTTCAACAGTAAGTGCATAGCAGCTGAGGTGCGGTGGAACGTAGTCGGCCAATTGCTCCAATTGTCGCTTCCAGCTTTCCACCGTACTGCCTGGCATTCCATACATAAAATCTACGCTATAGTTTTTAATAGGACCGTTTGCGATCCATTCCAAGCATTGTATGGAATGCGATGCATCGTGCGCCCTGTTCATGGATTGAAGTTCGAGGGTATTAAAACTTTGTAGACCTATGCTTAATCGCGTTATCCCTATACTATACCAAGCCTCTAATTTTTCAGGTGTGATATCATCTGGATTGGCCTCAAGGGTAATTTCAATGGAAGGCGAAAAAGAATACAACGACTGTGCTTTATCAATGAGGCGAGCTAGATCGGTCACCGCCAAAAAACTGGGCGTGCCACCTCCAAAGTAGAAGCTATTAATGGTAGCTCCATTCCAGGGCTTTTGCATGGATCGCATTGCCATTTCCGCGTGCATTGCTTCAAGCACCGCAGATTCTGTCGAACGTTGGGTTGAAAAATGGAAGTCACAATAATGACAGGCCTGTTTGCAATAGGGGATGTGTAAATAGAGAGTGGTTGCGTTCATTAAGCCAGTGGAAGCGAAATTTTAAACGTTGTTCCTTCTCCCGGAATACTTTGCTCAAGTATTAATTTTCCACCATGGTATTCCTCGACAATTCGTTTGGCAAGACTCAGTCCTAGCCCCCATCCGCGACTTTTACTTGTAAAACCAGGTTCGAAAATTTTACGTTGATCAGCAGGAGCAATACCACGTCCCGTATCTCTAATCCGCACCACGGCGCGGCCTGACTGTATTTTCTTTTCGACAGCGATTACCCCTGTACCGTCCATTGCATCAGCAGAATTTTTAATCATGTTTTCAAGGACCCAACTGATCAATTGCTGGTTATGAATGGATGCTTTTGCACCTTCCATTTCGAGGGACAGCGTGATTTTTTTACCCAATCGGCTTCTTAAGTATTCTACCGTACGCGTCACCGTTTCGTCTAGATTGTTGTCTGTTCGCTCGGGTTGTGATCCTATTTTGCTGAAGCGGTCCGTAATGTCTGTTAATCGATCAATATCTTTTTCCATTTCACCGAAGGCGATTTCCTTTGGATACTGCTCTTTAAGGTAGGCCAGCCAACCCATCAATGCACTCAAGGGAGTCCCAATCTGGTGCGCAGTTTCTTTCGCCATGCCGGTCCATACCTTGTTTTGTTCAGAGCGCCGTGCATTCGAAAAGGCCATATAGCTAATAAGCATATATACACCAATTACGCCCAATAATATTAGCGGATAAAGGCGCAATTTCGTGAGTAAGTTAGATCCCTTGTAATAGAGGAAGTTGATTTGCCCATCTGCGTATGAATTTTCCAAAACGCTGCCGCTCGATTTGAATTCTTCTAATTTTCGGGCAAGGTATTTTTCTGGATTGCTTTCTGGAGTCTTCAGGTTGCGGTGCGCAATAATGGTACCCTCGCTATCTGTTAGAATGACAGGAATCGTCGTGTTGTCTTGTATGATTTGAGTATAGAAGCTAAGATTTACGTCATCTTCCGCGAAGAAAACTGCCTCTACGGCTTCAGCCCAGCGTTTAATTTTTAATTCCTCCTCTGCACGTAATTCTTTTAAGAAAGATTCAGTGTAAAACAAAGAAGCAAGGCCAATGACGGTGCCGAAAGCGATGAGCGCAATCTTCCAATGAATTTTTCGTGTGTACACATCCCAGTTCATACCACTAAACTAGCGCTTTCTTTCCTACATTTGCTGCATGTCACGCGCATTAGTCATTATACCCACATACAACGAGATTGAAAACATCGAAAAGATGCTCAATACCGTCATGGCTTTGCCAGGAGGTTATGAGGTACTGATCGTTGATGACGGTTCACCGGACGGAACAGCGGATGTGGTACGAAGGTTAATGCAAGCCCACAGCGGACGTATTCATTTGGAAGAACGTACGGGTAAGCTTGGTTTAGGAACGGCTTATATCCATGGCTTTAAGTGGGCTTTGGCTCGTGAATACAGCTATGTCTTCGAGATGGATTGTGATTTCTCCCACAACCCGGAGGATTTACCAAGATTGCTTGAGGCATGCGAAAATGGTGCTGATGTAAGTATTGGTTCACGTTACGTTCAAGGCGTAAATGTGGTGAATTGGCCTATGAGTAGAGTATTGTTGAGTTATTTTGCTTCTGTTTACGTGCGTTTCATCACCGGAATGCCCATTCAGGATGCTACTGCCGGTTTTAAATGCTACAAGCGTGAAACTTTAGCTGCGATTGATTTCTCAAAAATCCATTTTGTTGGTTACGCATTCCAGATTGAAATGAAGTTTACGGCTTGGCGTAAAGGGCTGGTTGTACAGGAAGTCCCAGTTATTTTTACCGATCGCACGGAAGGCACAAGTAAAATGTCAAGCGGAATTATCAAAGAAGCCATTTTTGGTGTTATAAAACTGAAAATTTGGAGTTGGTTTACCAAGCCCTAAATAATCCCTACTCATAAATGTTGAAATCGTATCTCATTAAAAATGCCCGCATAGTCAATGAGGGTAAAGTCATTGAAGGGGATTTACTCGTAGAAAACGGCAGAATCTCGAAAATAGACCGCTCCATAGGCCCGAAAAATGGAAACGTAACCATTATTGATGCAGATGGTAAATTTCTCTTGCCAGGAATTATTGATGACCAGGTACACTTTAGAGAGCCTGGTCTCACGCAGAAAGGGGATATTTATTCTGAATCACGCGCGGCAGTTGCTGGAGGGGTTACCTCGTATATGGAGCAACCCAATACTAAGCCGGCAGCCCTCACTATAGAGGAGCTGGAGAAAAAGTATGCACGAGCAGCAGCGGTATCGTTGGCGAATTACAGCTTTAATATGGGTGCTTCAAACGACAACCTCGAAGAGTTGAAGAAGGTGAGTAAGCGCGATGTGGCGGGTATAAAAATCTTTATGGGCTCTTCTACCGGTAATATGTTGGTTGACGAACAGAAAACCTTAGAAGGGATTTTTCAATTGGACCATCAGCTGATCACACATTGTGAGGATGAAGCCACTATTAAAGCAAACTTAGAGCGTGCAAAAGCGGAGTATGGTGAAAATATTCCTATGTCACAACATCCTGTGATTCGAAGTGCGCAAGCCTGTTATTTAAGTTCATCTACGGCCGTAGATTTGGCTAAGAAATACAACAGTCGACTCCACGTTTTTCACATCAGTACCGGAAAAGAAACGAAGCTGTTTTCCAACCGTAAGCCTTTAGTGGAGAAGCGGATTACTTCGGAAGTTTGCGTTCACCATTTGTGGTTTGATGATAGTCAGTACGAAAAAAAAGGCAGTCATATCAAATGGAATCCAGCAGTAAAGACTGCTGAGGATAGAGATGCGCTCTGGAAAGCACTACTGGACGACCGATTAGATGTAATCGCCACAGATCATGCACCGCACACGCTCGATGAGAAAGCAAATACCTATTTGAACGCACCTTCTGGTGGTCCGTTGGTGCAACACGCGCTCCCTGCGATGATGGAACGGGTGCACGACGGAACCTTTACGATCGAAAAAATGGTGGAAAAAATGTGTCACAATCCTGCGATTTTATTTCGGATGGAGGAGCGGGGCTTTTTACGTGAAGGGTATCATGCAGACTTAATTTTAGTAGAGCCCAACCAGCCTTGGAATGTGAATAAGCAGAATATTTTATACAAATGTGGATGGTCACCGTTCGAAGGGAACCTGTTTAAATCTAAAGTGACACATACTTTCGTAGGCGGTCATCTCGCGTTCAAAGACGGAAAAATAGACGATAGTGTATTGGGCGCACGTTTAGTATTTGATAGAGACTAGAAGATGATGCGATCCGGGAACTATGGAGTAAACTTATTATTCATCCTTTTCGTAGGGTGCACTTCTCCCGAGGTGAAGATTCCTGAGAATATTTTGACGCAAGAACAGATGATGCCGATTTTGGTAGATATCCATGTAATAGAAGGTGCTCGAAACGGTTCCATCATGCTTGGCGATACAAACGGTATCGAAGATTACTATGCTAAAGTCTATGAGAAGTATGGGATCACTGAGGATCAATTCAAATCAAGCTTCGCTTTTTACAGCGACAACCCAACGGTATTTATACCGATCTATGAAGAAGTTCTAGATTCGCTCAAAGCAAACGGTGCACTTTTGGCTAAAAAAGGGATAGAAATCGAACATGAAGATTAAAAAAATCCTTTTGATTTTCGCCTGTTGTGCAAGCACGTTAGTTGCCCAAGAAAAACCAGGTCTGTACTTCACCTGCGCTGCTGCCGATCAGTATCCTGCGCGTATTGCCTACGAAATATTGGATGCCAATGAACAACGACTTGCAGTGGGTTTTGCGGAAATCCAATCAGCAGCAGATACTGCGTATGTTGAGGTGCAGTTGCCTGAACGCTTCATGGTACAGGTGTATGAAGATGCCAATCGCAATGATAAATTGGACCGTGGACTGTTTACGCAACCGCTCGAGCGCTACGACTTTAGTAATGAAGCTTGGGTGTTTTTAGGTAAGCCTGATCTGGAAGATGCCTTAATACAACGTCAAGGTCCTGCGCATTACTTGCATTTTCAACTCAAAGACGTTTTAGACTAGATCTTCTAGGAAGTCAACTACCAATTTTGAAAACGGTTCTCGAGCTTCTGCATGCACCCAGTGCCCTGCCTGAGCAATGGTCTCGATGCGTGCCGCAGGGAAATGGTCTAAAATGGCATCTTCGTCTTCCGCTGTAATGTAGCCGCTTGCGCCGCCTGCGATGAATAAAGTGGGTCGATCAAAGTAGCCGAATTCCAAAGGTGTGCCTACTTCTTGAAGCTGGTCTTCAAGGGCTTCGAGATTGAATCGGAATGCCAATTTTTCTTTTGTCTGCCAGTGTAAGCTCTTCATAAAGAATTGGCGAATCCCAGCATTGTCAACGCTTTTCGCAAGAATTGCATCTACTGCACCTCGTGAGTGAATGGTATTGAAATCGATGGACTTCATTGCATTAATATAGCCTTGGTGGTGAATGGGGTAAGCCTTTGGAGCAATATCTACAACGACTAAGGCCTGTACGCGCTCCGGTCGACTTACAGCAAAGTTCATGGCCGTTTTTCCGCCCATGCTGTGGCCTAAGATGACCGCTGTATTTAATCCTTTTGCGTCCATATAGGCTTCTAGGTCCGCTGCCATTACATCGTAATTATGTAAGCCAAGATGTGGTGACTTTCCGTGGTTGCGCTGGTCTACGGCATGTACTTCCCAACCTAAGCCAGCCCAGTATTTTGCGTGGGTCGCCCAATTGTCTCCCATGCCAAACAAACCGTGCAGAATAATCAGTGGTGCTCCTTCGCCGTATACTTTAGAGAACAACGGAACTACTTCCATGCGGTCGGGTTCAAACAGTTTCTGTATTGTTGAATGGCATTGTGAAGCCCTAAATAAAGTGAATCAGCGATCAATGCGTGACCAATGCTTACCTCGTCCAGTGTGCCATAAAGCTTCTGGGCAAAAAAGCTAAGGTTTTCAAGGCTGAGGTCGTGTCCGGCATTCACACCGAGACCAATACTTTTCGCAAAGACTGCGCTGTTAACATAAGGAGCAACTGCGGCGGCGCTATCTTTTGCATAATCCACGGCATACGATTCCGTATACAATTCGATACGATCTGTACCTGTAGCTTTTGCCGCTGCAATCTGCTTATTATCGGTTTCAATAAAAATGGATGTGCGGATGCCTGCATCTTTAAAAGTTCCGATAACCGCTGTCAGTAGTTCTTTGTGCTCAATGGCGTTCCAACCTGCATTTGAAGTCAAAACACCGGGAGGGTCGGGAACAAGCGTGACTTGTGCAGGTCGATTTGCCAACACAAGTGCAATAAATTCCTCATTTGGATACCCTTCGATATTGAACTCCGTCGTTACTGCAGGAGCTAAATCTGCAACATCACTATAGCGAATGTGACGCTGATCTGGCCTAGGGTGTACGGTAATTCCTTCAGCTCCGAAACGCTCACAATCGAGCGCGACTTTTAAAACGTTAGGTACATCGCCGCCTCTTGCATTGCGAAGGGTAGCGATCTTATTGATATTTACGCTGAGTTTTGTGTGATCGTTCATGGGGGCAAAGCTAAAGAAAAGGGCTATGTTTGTTATGAAATGTTACAAGAAACACTACATACAGAACCCATCAAAGGGATTATTCTTGAGACAACAATAGCTGAGGCTTTGGAGTTCATGGAGGATCTTAAAATTAGCCACCTTCCCGTGGTTACGAATGAAGGCATGTATGCTGGGCTTTTGAGCGAAGATGCGCTTTATGAAGCCCAAGACGATACAGCGTATGTACAGAGTGCTTTACGCCCCGCTTTTGTACCTCACGTGATAGAAGGTGCTCATTTTTTCGAGATCATGGAAGTTTGCACGCAACACCGGATTACGCTGGTACCCGTGGTCAATAAAGAAGGACGCTATATCAATTCTTATTTATTATCTGATATTCTAGAGTTTTTTAGAGCAACGCCTACTTTGCTTCAATCGGGTGCCATCCTCGTGGTGAGTATTGCGACAGACCAATACAGCGTTATAGACATTGCACACGCTGTAGAACACAATGATGCTAAGCTCTTAGGGCTGTGGATGACACATCAAGCGAACGAAACCGCTCTGCAGTTGACATTGAAGGTTAATTTAGAGCATACGGCGCCTATTATCAAGAGTTTACAACGCTACGGCTACGAAATAGAAGGTATCTTTGGCGATGAATCGTACGATGCCGATTACCGCGAACGTTACGACCATTTAATGAACTATTTGAAGTACTCATGAGAATAGCACTCTTTGGACGCACGCCTAAAGCCACGAACCTGCCTTATCTAGAGGTGGTGTTAGAGAAATTGGTCGAAGAAGGCGTTGATTTTGCAGTATATCATACCATGGTTGGGGCCTGTGACGAAATTAAAACGGACGAATTTCCTGAAATGCATTTTTCAACCTATGCAGACGAGGAAGAATTGGAAAATTTCGATCCGCATTTCCTCATTTCTTTAGGGGGAGATGGGACGATACTCGATGCAACGGTACTCATACAGAATAAGGACATTCCGATTTTAGGAATAAATATGGGCCGATTAGGGTTTCTTGCGAATGTTGCGAAAAGCAATATTGAGACCTCATTAGACGCGCTTTTTAGCGGTAGATTCCAATTGGACTTTCGTTCATTGTTACAGATTCGCACCTCGTGTAACCGTGTGGTCAAGCCGAATTTCGCATTAAATGAGATTACTATCGCAAGGAAGGAAACCACCAGCATGATTACTGTGCATACCTATTTGAACGGTGCGTATTTAAACAGTTACTGGGCGGATGGCTTAATAGTAAGTACGCCGACAGGTTCCACGGGGTATAGTTTGAGTTGTGGCGGCCCCATTATAATGCCAAATAGTGAAAATTTTGTTCTCACTCCTATTGCGCCGCACAATTTGACCATGCGTCCTTTCGTTATCTCTGACAATAACACGCTCCGTCTTCGCATAGAAAGTCGGGAAAACGAATTTTTAACATCATTGGACAGTCGAATACACAGTTTTGATACGACCACGGAACTCTTCATTCAAAAGGCCGATTTCCGTATCGCATTAGTGCAAACTGAGCTACAAGATTTCCCATCTACACTCCGTAATAAATTAAGCTGGGGACTAGATTACAGGAATTAATTCATGAAAAAAGCACTCCTTTATTTCCTGCTTTTTAGCAGTTCTTTCCTTCATGCCCAATTTTATGAGTTGGGTTTAGGCGGTTCGGGAACATTGTTTCATGGCGATGTCGGAGCGGTTGGAACTAATGCTCAGGGGGCGTATGGATTCTTACCAAACCAACCTGTGGGTCAAATCACCTTACGTCGTCAATACAATTGGCATTGGAGTACACGAACGAATTATTACCGTGGCTACGTAGGCGCCTCAGATACATGGTCGAAAGATGATTTTAAATTAAACCGAGAGATTGCCTTCAGAACAGAAATTTCCGAATTCAGCTACATGACCGAATTTAATTTCTGGCCGTATGGAACGGGCACGAAATTCAAGCGTTCCTTTTATGTGTTCGGTGGATTGGGTTTAACATTTTATAATCCTCAAGGTTTTTACCAAGAGGAATGGCACAATCTACGTGAGTTAGGTACCGAAGGTCAACAAACGGAATTGAGTGATCAACTTTTCTACGGCAACACCACCCTCACGGTTCCTTTTGGTATGGGTTACCGCCAGAGTTTAGGGCGCGATTTTAGTCTAACGGCAGAATTAGGCTGGCGCAGGTACGGTACGGATTACATGGACGATACCAGCGGAGATTTTGTTGATGCCGCGGCATTAGAGGAGGAGCGAAATGCAGTTGCGGCCTATTTTTCAAACCCCGGAAACGTATCTTATTCAAATGGATTGGCTCGAGGCACTGCTGAACAGCGAGATTGGACTATTTTTGCCGGACTGACCCTATTTTACAACCTAAGTCCTCGAGATGAACGCTGCAGTGGATTCTAAAGTTTTTAAAGCTAATCGGCTTAAGGCCGGGCTAAACCCAAAGCATATGCCTGAGCATATTGCTGTCATTATGGACGGCAATGGTCGCTGGGCAAAACAGCAAGGTTTTAGATCGCGGGTTCGTGGCCATGAAGTAGGGGTAGAGGCATTAAGAAGAATAACTACGGCATCGGCCGAATTAGGTTTAAACTACCTTACTGTTTACGCCTTTTCTACTGAAAACTGGAATCGACCGAAGGCGGAAGTAGACGCCTTAATGAATATTCTAATGACTGCATTAGAAAAGGAATTGCCAACATTAATGGGCAATAACGTACGTCTCTGTGCTATAGGTAACGTAGATACCTTACCGACAAAAGCAAATAAAAAGTTAATGTCTGTTATTCAGTCTACAGCAAAGAATGATGGGTTAACTTTGACGCTTGCGTTGAGTTACGGCTCACAGGATGAAATGGTGCAAGCCATTCGCAAGATTGCTCAAGATGTTGCTGAAGGAACAATACTTCCAGCGGATATTAATGAAGCGGCAGTGGAACAACATTTGTTTACAGCCGGAATGCCACATCCGGATCTCATGATCAGGACTAGTGGCGAGCAGCGAATCAGCAACTATCTGTTGTGGCAACTGGCCTACGCAGAGTTATATTTCACGCCTGTTTTATGGCCCGATTTCGACGCATCCGGTTTGTACGATGCAATAGCGGCTTTTCAAAAACGCGAACGCAGGTTCGGGCAAACCACAGAACAGTTAACGGCAGAATAAAGACATGAAGAATACCCTTTGGGCACTTATACTCACTCTAGTTTCTTTCACAACCACTGCGCAAGTGGTTCAAAACGGTGATTTTGGCCTCATTCCAGGAATTGACTACGAGGTAGCCGGTATAACGGTGAGTGGCGCGCAGGATTTAGATCCGAACGTTGTGATTATGCTCACTAATATTCGAGTGGGCGATAATATTCAATTCCCTGACCCAAAAATATCAGACGCCATCCGTACCCTATGGCGCCAGCAACTTTTCGAGAATATCACCTTTAGTGTAGTAAATAAGAGTGGAAAAAAAGTCTATTTAGACATTCGCTTGAAGGAGCTACCGAAGATGAGTAAGTATTTTATTACAGGCGTTAAAAAAACTTGGAAGGACGATATTCGTGAAGAGCTAGATCTACGTGCTGGAAAAGTGGTGAATGAGAATCTAGTGGTCATGAGTCGTAACAAGATTCAATCGTATTTCCGCGAAAAAGGCTATTTAAACGCCTCCGTCGATATTACCCAGGAACGTGATACAACGTTTAATAATGCGGTCATCTTAGGGTTTAAAGTCAAGTCGGGTGAACGTGTAAAAATCGGAGAAATTTCTTTTGTTGGAAATGAAGCGGTGGCGGATAAGGTCCTATTGAAAGCAATGAAGAACACAAAGATGAAAGGCAAAGCCATCTTTAAAGTTTCAAAGCTTCGTAAAACGGAATACCGTGAAGATTTACGTGCATTGGTAGCGAAATACAACGGCATGGGTTACCGCGATGCACGTATCATTCGAGATACGAACTACCGTGTAGACGACGAACTCATTAACATTGAAATTTCAGTAGAAGAGGGTCGTAAATATTATTTCGGAGACATTTCGTTTGTAGGGAATACGAAATACGATACGCCCTTGTTGCGCAGCATTTTGAAAATCAATCGGGGCGACATTTACGACAGTCAGCATTTAAACGAACGCGTGAGCTTCGATGCCAATGGAAATGACGTGGCCTCGATATATTTGAACAATGGATACCTCTTTTCTCAAGTCGTTCCTATTGAAAAGAATGTTCAGAACGATACTATTGATGTAGAAATTCGCATTCAGGAAGGCCGTCAGGCTACCATTCGCAAAGTAAGTATCACGGGTAATGAGCGTACAAACGACCATGTGATTTACCGTGAAGTGAGAACACGTCCAGGCGATCTGTTTTCAAAGGCAATGATTCAGCGTACCATTCGTGAGTTATCGCAATTGGGTTATTTCGATCAAACGCAGATCGGTGTAAATCCTGTGCCAGATCCTCAAACAGGTACTGTTGACCTTGAATATACTGTGGTCGAAAAATCGACTTCACAGCTCGAACTCCAGGGTGGATGGGGTGCGAATCGTGTGGTCGGTACGCTTGGTTTGAATTTTAACAACTTCTCCGCTAAAAACGTGGGTAACAAGCGCGCTTGGCAACCGTTGCCGACGGGTGATGGTCAGACGATTAGTATTCGTGCTCAATCGAATGGCCTCTATTTTCAGAGTTACAACGCTTCCTTTACGGAGCCATGGTTAGGCGGTAAAAAGCCCAATAGTTTTACCGGAACGATCTATCATAATGTTCAAAGTAATGGTGTTCAAGCAAGCGATCCGAACCGTCAAAGTCTATTGATCACTGGTATCAATTTTGGATTGGGCCAACGCTTGAAGTGGCCAGATGATTATTTCACCTTGTACCAAGGATTGGAATTTCGCCGATTTAATTTGAACAACTTCCCAACCGGATTCTTGAACTATAATAAGGGAATCTCAAATAACGTTAACTATAAATTCACGTTGGGTAGAAATAACACGGATGTGCCAATTTTCCCTACGCGAGGCTCACAAATCAGTTTCGCTGCGGAATTGACACCTCCCTTCAGTTTGCTACGTGATGATATCGACTATAAGAGTCTTTCGTCGGAAGAGCGCTTTAAGTTAGTGGAGTATCACAAGTGGAAGTTGAATGCAGATTGGTTTGCGCCGATCACATCAAAGTTAGTGATCCGTACTCACGGAGAATTCGGTTATTTAGGCAGCTACAACAAGGATTTAGGTTTACCGCCGTTTGAACGTTTCTATGTAGGCGGTGATGGATTGGCCAATTTCGTAATCGACGGTCGTGAAATCATAGGTCTTCGTGGATATACTAATAATTCGATCACGCCAGGCGGTGGTGGTGCACTTTACAATAAATATGTGTTCGAGATGCGCTACATCATTGCTAACAATCCTTCTGCACAAGTCTTCCCGCTCATCTTTATGGAAGGCGGTAACAACTACGATGATTTCTGGGACTACCGTGCGTTTAATTTGAAGCGTAGTGCAGGTGCTGGTTTGCGTATTTATATGCCTATGTTTGGATTGATGGGCGTCGATGTTGCTTATGGATTTGACCCTGAGCCTAATGGCGCCTCGGCAAGCGGATGGCAGACGCATTTCATCATTGGACAACAGTTCTAATTGAAGTACCTTCAAGCCCGTGAAAAAAATAGGATTAATTCTTGCTGTACTCTTTTCCACTTCGCTAATGGCTCAGCGTTATGGTGTTGTTGATACGGATTACATCTTGAAGAATTTACCTGAATATGCACAGGCTAAAGCCCAAGTAGATCAGCTGAGTACCCAATGGGCCGGTGAAGTAAGTGCACTACAGAGTGATTTACAGAGTTTAAAAGATGCATTGGCGGCAGAGCAAATATTGCTTTCCCCAGAAAATTTAGAAAAACGCGAAGCAGCTATTGTGCAGAAAGCAGAAGAAGTACTTGCTTTGCAACAGAAATATTTTGGGCCAGAAGGTTTGCTCTTTGAAAAGCGAACACAGCTAGTCCAGCCCATTCAGGACAAAGTTTTTGGCGCGGTTCAGGCATTGGCTCAGAAGCGTAAATTAGAACTGGTACTGGATAAAAGTGCTCAAAGTGGTGTGCTCTTTGTCAAAAAAGAGAAAGACTACAGCGAGGAAGTTTTAAATAGTTTAAAGAAATAAATCAACAGACAATGAAAAGAGTATTACTCGCAATCGCCTTGACCTTAGGCTTCGCAGGAACCACAGTTGCCCAGCAAAAAGTAGGTCACATCAATGTAGATGAACTAATTTCTGTAATGCCAGAATACCTTTCAGCTCAAGCTGAAATAGAAAAGTATGCCGGCCAGTTGGAAAGTGATGCGACCGCCATGCAGGAAGAATACATGACGAAATTGCAAAACGCTCAAGCCAATATGGATACTTGGACGGAATTGCGCCTTCAGAAGGAGAATGAGGAGTTGCAGACTATGGGTCAGCGTATTCAGCAGTTCAACCAAAGTGCGCAACAAGAGTTGCAGCGTAAGCAGATGGATCTCATGCTGCCAATCAGCGAGAAAGCGCAAGCAGCAGTAGAAAAAGTGGCTTCAGCGAATGGCTTCACTTATATTCTAGACGCATCGGCATCTAAAGCAGTAGTGATCTATCTTGACGGTGGTGAAGATATCTTGCCGTTGGTGAAGGCTGAACTAGGCATTAACTAAGCCGGGTAAAAAAATATTTTTAAGCCCTCCGCGAGCGCAGCTCGCGGAGGGCTTTTTATTTGGTATTTTGCGTGCTGTGAAAAGGCAACGCAAAATAGGTTTATTCGATAGCGGCTTGGGCGGTCTTACGGTGCTGCGTGCATTGGAAGAGAAATTACCCGGGGTGGATAAGGTGTATTACGGTGATACACTTCACTTACCGTATGGTGATAAAAGTGACGAAGCCATTCGAAGCTTCAGTCGAGAGATTGTCGGATTCTTAGCGGCTCAAGGTTGCGATGTGATTGTTATTGCTTGCAATAGCGCGAGTGCTGCGGCAGGTTCGATGCTCGAAGCATCCTTTCCAGATTTGACCTTTATCAATGTGATTGACCCGGTGGTGGACGCATTAGCAGAAGGTGCTCCGCGGAAAACAGCTTTATTAGGAACGCGGGCGACGGTGCGAAGCGATGCCTATGCAAAACGCTTGGAAGCACTTAAAGTGCCACACGAATTAGTGGCATTGCCAACACCTTTGCTGGTTCCGCTGATTGAAGACGGATTTTTAGGTACGGGGATAGAGGAAAGTGTGCTCGAACACTATCTGAACGATCCTTCATTGAAAGGTATTGAAGCCATAGTGCCAGGTTGCACGCATTACCCACTTTTGCGCGAGGCAGCAGCGAAATTACGCCCTGGTGTGGATTGGATAGATGCACCTGCTATAGTGGCAGATGCCGTAGGTTCGGCTTGGGATGCTACTGTTGAAGGATTAGGAACCACGACCTATTATTTAAGCGATGCCACACCCAGCTTTTTGGCATTGGCATCCAGTACCTTTGGCATCAAAGCCCATTGGGAGAAAAAAGTGCTTTAACGCTGACCCTCTCCGTAACGGTACATCCATGAGCTGATCGTTGAGACGAGCAGACTGAACAGAATGGCTGTCCACACGCTTGCTACTTCAAGGCCATCGATCCATTGGTCTGCGACCCCAATTATCATTGCGTTGATGATCAACAAAAAGAGTCCCAAACTCATGAAGGTTAGCGGTATGGTAATGATGATCAGCAGCGGCTTCAAAGTAGCATTCAGGAGTCCCAACACAATGGCTACACCAACAGCCGTTGAAAAACTACTTATGCTTACACCGGGAAGTATCCAATCGGCCAGAAAAACGGCAATCGAGCTCACAACAAGTCTTGAAAGAAGTCCAGGTTTTTGTTTCATGTGCGGTATATTCACTTTTTCGAAAAGTACATAAAATGAAAAGAATGAAAAGCCTCCTTTTCGCTGCATTTTTAGCGTCAGCCACACTGTTTAGTTGCCAGCCTACGACCACTGTTGATGCCGTGTCTGCTGAGCGGCCACCAATGATTGGCGATACGACACTTCGGGCGGAGCTGTTTGTAGATCCGCACAGCTTTAGCACGCCAGAGGCGACGGTAACGCATCTTGAATGGAACGCAAAAGTGGATTTCGAAGCACAAGAAATTCATGCAACGGCGGTTTGGACGTTATCAGAAACCCATGGCGATCAGGTGGTTTTTGATACGAAATCGCTTCAGATTGAAGCGGTCCTATTGGACGGACAAGAAGCACAATGGAGCTTTGGGGCGGAAGACGATTTGTTGGGTTCTGCTTTGATCGTTTATGACCTTAGTCCGGCTTCCAAAGAGGTAAGTATTACCTATTCTACGACAGAAGGAGCGGAAGCGGTGCAGTGGTTTCCTGCAGCATTGACCCAAGGAGGGCGAATGCCGTTTTTATTTACACAGAGTCAAGCCATTCTTGCGCGCACATGGATTCCATGTCAAGACCGTCCAGGAGTCCGCTTTACCTATAACGCGAAAGTACAAGTACCGGAAGGGATGTTGGCGCTAATGAGTGCCTCAAATCCAACGCAGAAATCAGCTACAGGAAGTTATGAATTTACTATGCCCCAGCCTATCCCTAGTTATCTCATGGCTTTAGGTGCTGGTGATCTAGAGTTTATTGCACTAGGTGAACGATCAGGCGTATATGCTGAACCTGAAATGGTGCGCAATGCAGCTTTCGAATTTGGGCAGACAGAGAAGATGATCGAAAAGGCTGAAGAACTGTACGGACCGTATTATTGGGGTCGTTACGATATGCTGGTGCTGCCGCCTAGTTTCCCCTTTGGTGGAATGGAGAACCCTCGTTTGACTTTTCTTACACCCACTGTTGTGGTTGGCGATTTAAGTTTAGTGAGTCTCATCGCTCATGAATTGGCCCACAGTTGGAGCGGTAATCTTGTCACTAATGGAACTTGGAACGATTTCTGGCTCAACGAAGGTTTTACAGTCTACTTCGAAATGCGCATTATGGAGCGGGTTTATGGTCCCGATTTCGCGGATATGCTTGTCGCATTGAGTTATGATGATCTCCAAAAAGAATTGGCGCATATGTTGGAAAACGATCCAGAGGCCACCATTTTGAAGCAGGACTTGGCAGGTAAAAATCCCGACGACGGGGTAAATGCCATTGCCTATGATAAAGGTTTTCATTTCTTAAAATTGTGCGAACAGACCGTGGGAAGAGACACTTGGGATGCCTTTATCAAAGGTTATTTCGAGAAGTATCGATTCAAAACCATGGTAACGGAGCAGTTTTTACAAGAGTTAGCGCAGCTGTTGACTCAAGAACAGTGGGATGCTATTGGTGTGGATCAATGGGTCTATGGAAAAGGACTTCCAATGAATTGTCCATTCCCAGCATCCAACAGATTCTTTATTGTGGACGAAGCTGTGAAAATGATGCTGAGCACAGCACCTGAAGCACCCGATGCGAAACAGATGTGTTATGCGGAATTTGAAACCACTAAGTTTTGGTCGACCCACGAGTGGTTGCGTTATATACGCGGCCTAGAAGCGGGTGGAGCAACGGTGGGTCATTATGCATTAGCCGACGAGAATTATGGTTTTAGTGGAAGCCCGAATCCTGAGATAGTCGCGGCATGGTTTTCAGCTATTTTAAAGACAGATTACGAAGGTTTCGATCGTGCTATCTACAAGAAGACAGTGGAAGAGTTTTTAGTGAAGGTGGGGCGCAGAAAATTTATTGTGCCTATGTATGAAAGTATGTTGAATGGCGACGAGAAACGTCAGCAATGGGCACGTGAGATTTATAAAAAAGCACGGCCTTCGTACCACCCGCTCTCACAGGGTACCTTAGATGCATTATTCGAAACTAATGAGTAAAACGAACCTCAAGGCTATCTTGTTCTGGCCATAGTAATTCGAAGGTCCCGCTACCTGGCGTAGGTTCGGTCGTCGATTCTTCAGGCTTTTTAAAGATGTTTTTCAAGTCTTCTCTTTCCTGTTGAAGGGCTTCCTTGAAGCTACGATTGATTCGTTCTCGGTCAAGACTTATACACACGTCATCTAAATTACAACCTACAATCAGTCGGACATAAGGTTGATTTTCGTTCTCTGCCTCTCCGATCCAATTCCCTAAATCTCTATTTGAATTTTTACCTCGCATGGCGAGATCTTTCAGGCCGAGTCGAACGCTATAACGGAGGTCATCGGTTTCTAGATTTTGCCAGCCGTTCACCCAAAGATTCAGTGCACTATTTTTCACTTCCATTTCAGGGAGTAGCAGTGTATCTCCGTGGACACGAAATGTAGAAGCGAGGTAGGGAAATTCAATTTTATCCAATTCACCTTTATCGATAAAAGCGCTTAACTCTTGCAGTGGTGCATAATTCTGCAACGTACCGCCTTTAATCGCTCCTTCTCCTTTGATATCGGTTTTAGTACTGTGTTGCTCCCATTCACTATCAAAGGCTAGTGAAACAGTGGCAGTAGCACTGGCTTCACCCAGCAGATTAGAGGCATTTAAATCTTCAATATCAAAACTGTTGAAGCTGGCAAGCAATTGGTCCAATTTTATAGACTGTACGAATACATCTCCTTTAAGTACATTGTCGGAACCGACTTCGTACAGTGCCCAATTTCCACCTAGCGTTCCATCACAACCGTCAATACGCATGGCGTCTCCTATGATCCAGTTGCCTCGATTATAAACAGTACCCACGAGATTCGCGCCATTGAAATCACCAAGCTTGACATGGTCTACCTTAACAGCGACGGAGTAATCGAAACTGGTTTCTTCGTCGAGTTCGTCATCTTCGAATTCCCAATACAGCAAAGGATCAATAGAAATAGTAGGGCTTTCTAGGCTTAAAACAACCTTTGGGTAGCCACTCGCCTCTAATGCATTATAAATAGTCCCAGTGACTACGGCTGTGTTTTCTCCACTTTGCAAGAAACACCGATCGATTTGAACATTCCGACCGTCGATACCTAATTCCGCTTCGACTTTTTCAAATGAGATGTTACTACCGGCTAGTGCAAAGGCGCCTTCGAACAAAGAAATATCTCCTTTAAAAATGGGGCTACCGACAGGCGTAAAATCTTCCCAAGAACGAAAACCTTGTGTAAGCGAAATGTGATCACCTTTCCAGAAGCCCATGGGGTTCACAAGAAGATCCGTTTCAATGAAATCAAACAGTTCGCTTAGGTTGGACCCGCCCTCTAGATGGGTGTAAAGGGTAGGAGCGTTTCCCTTTAATTCGAGGGTACCGGTAATCTCACCTGTATTGGTTTCCAGTGCAAGTGAAGGTATACTCAGCTCAGGAACGCTACCCCAACGCCACTGTCCTTTGCAGGAAAGCGAAGGCACTGCAATTCCGTTGTAATTCAAAGTAGTATTCTTCGTATCGAAGTCGAGCACCCACTGGTCCCAAGTTCCGGCCCAGCCCCAATCTGCGCGTAAGCCGTTGATTTCAATTTCATCAGGAATCTCGAACAGAGGTACATAGCTAAGTGCTTTTGGAATGTCCGTTTGTACCGCACTTATCTTTCCTCCATCTTGATTAAGATCTAGATTGATCCGAGCTCCGTCGAGTGTTAAGTCACTTGTAGAAAGCGCCCACTCTTGGTCAATAATTAGTTCGATACTTCCTGCTATTGGGGCATTAACAAGGAAAATTTCACCGGCGAGGGTTGCGTTAGTAGCAGCTAAATCTACCTTCAGAGACAGCTCGGTACGATTCCCAATGAGACCGGACGCATACAAAGTGTTGATGGAGCTGCTGTAATAAGACTTATCAAAAACGTTGTCATAAGTCACATTCACATCAACAGCCTCGAAGTACCGCAGGTTTATATCAGCATTTGATGAATCGGTAGTATTTAGTAAATCCCAATTATCGCCTCGACTTGAACGCGTTAAGTGAATTTCTCCCGTGCTAACCGCCAATTCTTCTATGGTATAAGTTCCACGAATCACTTCTAGAACATTCATCCCTAAGCCAACTTCCTCGGCCTTAACTAGCGGTTTTTGGTTGCCAAAAGGATCCGCTATGGTAACCGCATTGAGTACGATTCGAACTCGCGGAAATCCTGAAAATAGATCCAATTCTATGGTACTTACTTCCACCGGTGCTTTCAACTGCTCATTGAGCTTTGAAATACCGCCACTGATTATTTTATCTTGATTGTAATAAAGATAACCTGCACCCCCTGCTACAACGAGCATAAGGATGAGCGCGAAATATCCTATAAAAATTAGCGCTCGCTTCACGGGCTACCTGGTTTTTAGAAAATCTACTTCTTTAGGATCTAGAAAACGCCATTGTCCGCGACTCAGATTCTTTTTCGTAAAGCCTGCGTATGAGACGCGGTCCATTTTTTCAATGGTGTAGCCCAACTTATCAAAGATGCGGTGCACAATACGGTGCTTACCACTGTGTAAACGTAAACCCACCTCACGTTTCGTACGTTCGTCGATGTATTTTATTTCTTCAACATCTATTTTTCCGTCTTCCAATTCCATTCCTTTTGCGATCGCAGTGAGATGTGTTTTTTGAAGTGGTTTATCTAATACGACGCTGATGATTTGTACCGCACCGTTTTTTGGGTGCGCCATCTTTTTCGCTAGATCTACGTCATTCGTAAAGAGCAAAACACCTGTACTAGTACGATCCATACTTCCCACAGGATACAGTCTTTCTCGACACGCATTCCCGACCAATTCTTCTACAGTTTTCTTAGCTTTCTTGTCAGTGATAGAGGTGATAAAGCCTTTGGGCTTGTTAAGGACCAAGTATTTCTTTTTCTCACTTTTAATCAGAGAGCCGTTGTATTTAACCTCATCGGTTGGCTGCACTTTATAGCCCATGGTGACGATCACTTTACCATTCACTTGTACGAGGCCCGCAGCGATCAAATCATCTGCTTCACGTCGATTACAAATGCCAGCATGTGAAAGAAACCTATTCAAGCGCATTTCGCCGCTGGTGCTAGCGATATCCTCTGCATTACGACGTTTCACACGCTTGTAGTTCGCAGCGCCGCCTTTGAATTCTTTTTTTGTACCGCTGTTACGGTCGTCATTGTCAAACGAACGTGGACCTCTGCTTCCTTCAGCAAATCGGTTAGTTGTGCCGCCTTTCTTTGGGCTTCTGTTATTGGAGCGACTGTTGCGCATGGCTTAGTACTTTTTGCAAAGGTAGGCGGTCTTGCTTCAGTACAGGCAGTTACGTGGAACTTTAGTTAACAGCGAGGGGGATTATTTCAGGATCTGAATCCTCACCTTGATAGGCAACAAGGAGTAATTTAATTTCAGTGCATTGAAATGGGCCAACAAGGCGTACGCCGGCCTGCAACAATCGTTGGCATTGCCGCTGACTCAACCAATTTTCATAGTCTGTAACAGTTGAGGACCGGTATTTTACTTCCACTATGTACAAACAGCGGTTGAGCTGTGTGATGAGATCAATTTGCGAACGTCCAGATCGGTAGTTCTGATACAGCAGGGTATGCCCCATGCGCTGCAATAATTCTGCGGCGCGTTCCTCATAAATTTGATACGTCTTCATTTTAATAAGATGGCGAAGGTCCGCGAGGAATCCTACGAATGTGTAGAACTTAAAGATGTACATGCTTGCATTGCAAAACAGTGTTTGCTTATTTGAAATACTGCAAGTCAACGGGGTTATATAGACTGTAGAATGATGGGCCAATTTTCTTTACCATGACCAATGATAGGGTGGGTAAAGACAGGGACACCTTCAGCTTCAAAATGTTTCTTTAAGGTTTGAGCAATAGCAGCGCCCCATGGGATCTCATGGTCGTGTATATCAGAAAATTCACCTAAAACTACAGCGCGTAATCTATTAAATGCGCCTCGGCGTCGAAGCGTTAAAAGAATACGGTCGAGGTGGTAATGGTATTCGTCAAGGTCCTCAATGATGAGTACACAATCATCTAAACTAGGGAGACTGGGAGTACCCAAAATACTGGCGATCACACTGAGGTTCCCCGCTATGATCTGTCCATGAATATTTTTAGGCAGTACACAGTGCAACGCATCTTCTTTACCGCGCAGTACATTGAATGTTGCTGTAAGTGCGTCAGGGTGGGTAGTAGAAAAACTGATGGGCATCGGGGCATGCAGGGTTGCAATCCCTTTTTGGACGCCGTGACACAGAAAGGTGGTGAAATCTGAAAAACCGATCAGCCATTTGGGTTGAGCGATTAGCGCTTCCCAGTCCACTAAATCTACAATTTCTGCACTGCCGTACCCTCCTCTAATGTTCCATATGGCCTTGATGTCAGGATTGTGAATAAGGGCATTAAAGTGCTGCACGCGTTCTGTAATCGTGCCTGCTACCTGATGGTGCTGCTTAGAAATTTCAGGTGCATAGTAACAGTTGAACCCTTCGGACTCTATTAGTCGTTTAGCGATTGCGAGCGATTCAGCCGTTGCGAATCTGGCCGTGGCACTGATCCCAATAGTGTCTCCGGATTGTAAAAAATTGGGTACGGTTTGTTTCATTAGCCGAAAAATACCCAATAAAAGCGCATTATCTTCGCGGTAAGCTTTAAACGTTTCAAAAAAGCATGAGTTCGAACAAAAAAATCATGGTTACTGCGGCATTGCCGTATGCTAACGGTCCCGTTCACATAGGTCACCTCGCGGGGTGTTACCTTCCGTCAGATATCTACGTTAGGTATTTGCGAATGCGGGGACGTGATGTAAAGTTCGTTTGTGGTTCTGACGAGCATGGAGTGCCAATCACAATCAAAGCAAAGAAAGAAGGGATTACGCCTCAAGACGTGGTCGACCGTTACAATGGCATGATGAAGGATGCTTTTGAAGAATTTGGAATTTCCTTTGACCACTACAGTCGTACTTCGAGTAAGCAGCACCATAAAAATGCCAAGGAATTCTTCACGAACCTCATGGATAAGGGGGCGCTCGTAGCTAAAGAAACGCAGCAATATTTTGATGCTGAAGCGGGTCAATTCTTAGCGGATCGTTACATCACAGGAGAATGTCCGAAATGTCACGCAGCTGATGCGTACGGAGATCAATGTGAAAGTTGTGGTACATCGTTGAACGCTACAGATCTCATTGCACCCAAATCAACGTTAAGTGGCGCAGTCCCAGAATTGCGTAATACGACGAACTGGTTCTTACCGTTGGATGAATTGTCAGATGAGCTAAGGGCTTTTCTAGAAAGCCGCGAAGGTTGGAAGCCTAATGTCATGGGGCAATGCATGAGTTGGTTGAATGCCGGCGATGGATTACAACCGCGCGCCATGACCCGCGATTTAGACTGGGGTGTGCCCGTGCCAGTGGAAGGTGCTGAGGGTAAAGTCATGTACGTTTGGTTTGATGCACCTATAGGATACATCAGCGCTACACAGGAATTACTTCCGGATACCTGGGAGCAATATTGGAAAGGTGATGATGCAGAAATCGTTCACTTCATCGGAAAGGACAATATCGTATTTCACTGTATTATTTTTCCCGCGATGCTTCAGCAGCATGGGGAATACGCCTTGCCCACTCAAGTACCCGCTAATGAATTCCTCAATCTCGAAGGCCGTAAACTTAGTACTTCTAAGAATTGGGCCGTTTGGTTGCATGAATATTTACAGGATTTCCCTGGGCAGCAAGATGTTTTACGCTATGCATTGACCGCAACGATGCCCGAAACCAAAGACAACGACTTCACTTGGGCAGATTTCCAAACGCGCAACAATAGTGAATTGGTAGCAGGGCTCGGTAATTTTGTAAATCGTGTAATGGTACTCACGCACAAATATTTTGACGGCGAGGTACAAGAGCCAGGAGTACTTACGGATTCCGATCGTGAAGCTTTAGCGACAATGACACAATGCGGTCGTAGAATTGCAAAGTCATTAGATGCCTTTAAATTCCGCGATGCTTTAAATGAAGCCATGAATATCGCCCGATTAGGCAATAAATACCTGCAAGAACAAGAACCATGGAAGGTGTACAAGCAAGATCCTGCCCGAGCGGGAGCTGCATTATACATCGCTACACAAATCATGGGTATTGCATCCATTGTTTTTGAACCTTTTCTCCCAACCACTGCCTCAAAATTACGCGGTATGCTGAACCAGAACGGCATTCCAAATTGGGAGCAATCCAATCAAGAAATCGTGGTTCCTGCGGGAACGCAATTGAGCGAAAGCTCCTTATTATTCTCAAAAATTGAAGATGAACAAGTTGAAGTGCAGCGTCAAAAGTTGCAAGCATCGGCTGCAGCAAATGAGGCAGCAAAGGCACCTTCAACTATTGAAAAGACGCATATGGCACAGAAAGACGATATTTCTTTTGATCAATTCATGTCTATGGACTTGAGAGTGGGTACCATTCTCGAAGCAGAACGCGTACCTAAAGCGGATCGTCTACTGAAGTTTTTAGTAGATACAGGATTAGATCAACGTACTATAGTTTCAGGTATTGCCGAGCATTTTAGCCCAGAAGAAATGGTGGGTAAAAAGGTGACGGTACTTATGAACTTACCACCACGTAAAATCCGAGGTGTTGAAAGTCAAGGAATGCTTTTAATGGCAGAAGATGGTGATGGAAGCTTGAGATTAATGGCTCCAGAAAATGGTGCCGATAGCGGCGCAGTAATCGGCTAATTAACCGATATTCGCCAACTAAGTTTGGCTCCGTAGTTCAACGAATAGAATGCAGGTTTCCGGAGCCTGAGATAAGGGTTTGATTCCCTTCGGAGCTACTAAAAGCCTCAGCCTATGCTGGGGCTTTTTTATGGGTGAAATTATGGGAAATAAAAAAGGCCCCCATTTCTGGAGGCCTTTGGAATGTACTGATATAAACTTAGAGCTGCTTTACGTTTACAGCGTTTAATCCTTTTCTTCCTTCTGTCAATTCAAACTCGACACTGTCGCCTTCTTCGATTTGGTCAACCAAACCTGTTACGTGTACGAAGTACTCTGTGTTTGACTCGTCGTCTTTAATGAAGCCAAATCCTTTGTCTCCGTTAAAGAACTTTACTGTTCCTTGATTCATAATATAATTTAAAGTGCAAATGTCGACTAATTAATTGAGTGCGCGACATTTTTTTCTAAGTTATTTGTTTTTAGAGGGTTTACACGCGAAATAAAAAATCAGGAAAGACCAAAGCGTCGAGTGAACATAAGTATCTTTGTACAAGATTTGAGGGCCATTAGCTCAGTTGGTTTAGAGCGCTGCCTTGACAGGGCAGAGGTCACTGGTTCGAATCCAGTATGGCTCACTTGAATAAGCAAACCCCCGGTATTTACTGGGGGTTTTTGGTTTTAAATAGGTCTTATTTATCGAAGGCAATCCGTCCATTAAGTTCTGGGTATTTTAGTACTTCTTCTGAGTATCATGAAGATTAAGTAGGTGAAAAACAGTGTTATTATGGATAGACTTTTTTCTATCAGTGTTTCCGCCAAGAGATTTCCTATCGTGTTGAGGCAAAAAAACACAAGAAAACACCATAAAAAGACATTTACAGCCTCCATCGAAATGAATCCTGAGATATATTTTCCTTTGATAAGTAAAATAAGTCCTAAAAAGAGGTTAATAATGATTGATAAGACCTCAGCAGTATACATTGCGGAATCATTTTTCAGATTGCCTCCCCATGTAATATCAGGAGTAAGCATACCGGTTAGTATGCATAGGTGAAACAGAATGAACACCTTAACAAGGTATAAAGCGATACGAATGGCTTGTTTTTGTTGCATATGAGTGAGCTAGTTGCGCATTCAACGGATAAATTTTAAAAACGAGCGTAAGGGTTAAGTATGTATACACTTTAGTAGAGCAGGGATTATTACCGTTCAGCGTTTGATAGTTTTTTAATTTTAAGATTCTTAATATTATTTTTAATTAAGCCTATGAACCAAGGCACACTATATCCATTCTTATGAAGATGGGCAGCACCAAATTCATATATAGCTTGATTACCTTTAATGCCATGTCCATCGAGTAGACGATTGTAAAAATTAAACAGACAGCCAATTAAGATTAAATCCTGTAAATCCTTTTCGCTCCAACCTTCACGGAAGACTTTATTTGCATCTTCATGAATAAGCCTACTCGGCGAGAGCGTAAGTTTCTTTAGGTATTGAAAAAGTGGTTTTTCGTTTTCCGCAACGGGTGCACTATCAATATCCGCCACTAAAGCCTCAATAGTATTTTTTGGAACTCCGAAGTTTTCGGCAACTGTTGCATGAGAACCATAACAAAATGAGCACGCATTAAGTCCTGATACAAAAGCTGCGAAAACTTCTTTTTGAGCAGAAGTAAATGACGACTCTCCTCGCATAATATTTTGGGATGCTTTGTCCAACGGCCCCAGTCGTTTTCTGTCGTTCCAAGTGATGTCCGTGATATCGGATAATTCGTCTAGGTTTTTAAAAAATGGCATCATTGTTTTTTGTTTCCAACAAATATATCCGGGACCTCCAGGTTAGAATTGTATAGAACCGACATACTTGATACTTTTTAAAGATTTCTGCGGAAAAAAGACGGTGTTTGTCCTGTGTAGCGCTTAAAGGTCTTAATAAAGTGAGACTGGTCCGTGAACCCACTATCCAAACTCACATCAGTTAACTTTTCAAACGATGTTTCTGTAAGCTGGTTGAGAGCGAATTGAAATTGAATTATTTTTGAAAATTGCTTTGGCGATAGACCGACATAGGCGCTGAAATTTCTCTCAAGAGTACGCTCCGTTATAGGTAATTCTTCTATCAATGTGCTAATTCTAATTTGTCCTTTACTTTTTAGAATTAATGAAATGGCTTTTTGGACATTATCGTTGTCATGAACTTTATGAGACTCTATTAAGCCACGAATTAAATTTAAGATTATCTCAATTTTCTCTGCCAGGGTTGATGACTCATTTAATCCCTTATGAAAGCTTGCAACGTCAAGGTATTTTATAGTGAGTAAATCAAAGCAATCGTCATTAAGAACTTTAGGGTCAATGTCCAGCAAGTATTTAGAAGCGAAAGGGTAAAGTTGGACAACGGCATAATGATAACAACCTCTTACATCTAAAGAGATAGGGTTCAGCGTTTGACCATATAGAAATAGTTCTGATAGTTTTTCGTTCTTAGGGTGTAGAAAAAAACCTTCATCGCTTTGTTGAAACATGATACCTGGATAACCATCGGCATATAATGGGATCGAGGTTTGTGAATTAACGTTGGTACTTTCGCCAAACATAATGCAATTCACGTAAGGCGCAATATCTGGATCGATTTGGTAATTGGTCTTGATCAAGCGCTATTGAACTATTAGTTTTCTTGCAAGACGCGTTGATTCATTTTGCAACTGTACGATATAAACTCCGCTTGCAAAAGACGTCAGATCCACGTCGGTTTTTAAACCTGTTGTTTCTCCAGCGTACACTGTCGCTCCCATTCCGTTGTGGATAGTAACCGCGAATTGGTCCAAACTACTTAGTGAAATCGTGAATAGCCCTCGAGTGGGATTAGGATAAAGACTAAACGCCATGTCGTCCTCAGAACCTGCATCTGGGAGATAGGTGTAAAATTCATATTCTGCACGCTCGGGCATTAGGGCACAGGCTTCAGTATTGAATGCACGTAGATAAAATGAAATTTCTTTAGCACTGTCCTGGAATGGTAGATTTAATGAGTAAATCCCGTCACCAGCCGTTTCATCACCGTTTACACCGTTGTCATTCATAAGGAAAGACTCAAATTTAGAGGCGTAACCATTATTGCTCACAAGTAACTCTACCGAATTTGAACCAGATACAGCTGAGGTAACGACAACTTCATCATTGTTAAATAGGTAACGAACGCTATCAATGATAGGAGCTGTTCTGTTAATTTCAGGGTGGCTGCTAAGGTAGAGCAATCGTTCATGTAAGGTGGACATTATACCACCGAAACCCCAATTTGTCCAGATGGCATTTTCCGCATTTTCATAGAATTGTGCATTCGAAAACGGCTTATTTACATCTTGTACCACAGCAGGATAAGCTAAATCTTGGAGATCTTCAATATTGGTTCGGATAGCCGCTGTATCGAGCTCGTTGATTATGGTTCTAAGGTGCGCAGAATAAAGATTTCGGTAAAACCCATTTTCTAAAATTTTATTTAACAAAGGACGTTGTTCCCAAGCGGGTGTACTGCCTCCTAATGGAGGTCCCAATATATAGGGTTCGAATTCGTACACGTTGGCAGGCGACCAGTAATTCCATCCCATGATTCCTCCCGTAAAGCTATTGTCTAAGTCCCATGGAATCATTTGAAAAAGACCGTCCTCTGTTTGATAGAGGTAAAAATTATGTATGTAGTAGGTATTGTAACAATCCAGGTTAAGAAGTACTTGATTCGCTGCAAAAGCCCAAAGAACGCGATCTACATTTAAGATCGATTGAAGATTGTCGAAATCGAATTCAATAGTTCGGATTAACTCAACGAGTTCGTCCCAGCCTTCATCAGATTTCATGTCGTAACTATCGTAATAGGCAGAGGGGTTCATGCCCATGTAGTATAAGTTTGGTGGCATGGCTGATGGCGCATTTGCCGTATCACAGTAGCGTGTGATGTTATCACATTTAAATAATGGGCCATCTTTTTCACCAAAATGTTTTTCTAAGAATTGCTTATTGATGGATTCGTCATTCACGTAAAGACCAACATAATTTCCTTGGGCATATAGTTTTATTAGGTTGGATTCCCCAGTCGGTAAGTATTTTCGGTATTGATTACTCGCTATGATCTGCTTCATTAGCGTGGGGTCAACCCAAGCATTTGCAAGTTTTATTTTTTTTGCGCCCAATACTTTAGCGCCACTGATGTAGTGGTTCATGTCAATATTGTACGGTACTTTACGACTACCAATGTCATTAGGCAAGCAAAAGGTTGAATTGCCTTTGTAGCGAACACCTACACTATCATAAATGACACCATTGAGTTCGAGTTGTGCAGGGATCCGTTCACTGGGTGCGTAATACCAGGAATTTTTGAGGTATTGGTGGTAATCGTTACGGTAAAAGGTTAAAGAAAATTGCCGGAGTGAATCCTCATCAAACAGACCCCCTGTGGGCTCATAATTTTGTTGTGGATCGTGTAAACTTTGTCCAGATATTGAGAAACTAGTAACGAAGTAAGCTAAAAGTAGTTTTACCTGGATGCGCAGGAAAAATTTCATTGGTTGTTAGTTTTTCGGAAGATACGCTTTCACGGGAACTTCTGCAGCTATCAGCCTTTTCATTATATTCGAGAGGAGTTAAAAAATAACCTCTTATGCGATTTTCGATGCGGTTCTTGGTGTGTACTATTTTTTGCGTGTGTTCACTCTTTTCGTTTGCTTCACCAGGAAATATGCAGGGGGTTATGGATACCTGTTTTCAAGACCCTAATTGTTCCTTTAATTATGACTTTGAGGAACATGAAGTTTCAAATGTACCAGGATTAAAGTCATATGTTTTTAGATGCTTTCCGCTTTATGCAGAAGGCGTTCTTACTATGAATAACGGAGACTCAATCTACGTTTCTCAGGGCGCTTGTGAACACTTTTATTGGGAAGCATCGCTTTACACTGCACGAGGAGTTAGTGATTACAATTCCGAAATACTTGCATTCGCTGAATTATTCACTAGACACATGAGTACGTACAATATTGAACGTACGCTTACTCAACGCGGATTGATACAGCCCATGTCTGATACAGCTAGTATAGATATACCCGTACAGGATATCCATGGTTACCTGAATGAATTTTTAATCACTATTACTTTAACCAGTGAGAATGTGACACAATTTAGAGTGTCCTATTATGGAGGATAAGAGCTACTCATCCTAAACTAAACCCTCTCTATTCTCATGGCGCAAATCATTCATGCTATTTCAGGTCCTAGAAACATCAGTACTGCTGTGATGTACAGTTTTGCGCAACGTCCGGGATGCGCGGTATTTGATGAGCCTATGTATGGGAAGTACCTTCAAAAAAAGGGGTTAAACCATCCTGGACGTTTAGAAACCATAGAAAAGTGGCCGACAGCTTTAGCGGATATCGCGGGTGCAGTTCAAAAATTGGCTGAAAACCACGATGAGGTGTATCTTAAGAACATGGCCCACCACATGGTAGACGAGCCTTGGGAATGGGCGGAGCAGAGCGCTTTCATTTTTTGGATTCGACATCCTCGTAAAGTCGTTCAAAGTTTTACTAAGGTTATCCCGAATGTAACAGCCGAGGATATAGGTTTAGATCAAGAATGGCAGCAATGGCAGCAGGTTGAGCGGTTGCCGGGGACAAAAATCATTGTAGATTCGGACGAAATGTTGGCGGATCCTGCACGTACATTGCCTCGAATTTGCGAAGCGCTTGATTTGGTTTGGCGCCCGGAAATGTTGAGTTGGCCAGTGGGTGCTAAATCGTTTGATGGACCCTGGGCAAAGCATTGGTACGGCAACGTCCATCAAAGCACAGGCTTCGGTCAACCAAAGATGCTTCCAGAACCGTTGATTAACGCACATGAAAAAGTCGTTGAAGCAGCTTTACCTGCCTACCTTTCTTTATTTTCCAATCGATTTAAATTTTAGACATGCTACAGCAATTTGACCCTAGAAATAAAAACCTAAAGGTATGGGTAGGCCATAGATTAGTGGAACGTGCAGATGCCAAGGTTTCCGTTTTCGATAGTTCCGTTCAAGGTGGAGATGCGGTTTGGGAAGGAATGCGCGTCTACGAAAACGGGGTTTTCTGTTTGGAGCGGCATTTGGACCGATTAGAGGATTCTGCGCGGGCCATGGCGTTTGAATCCATCCCAACGCGGGCCAGTATAAAATCGGCCATCAAGGCGACGCTAGAAGCTAATGGAATGACGAAAGACACGCACATTCGATTGACACTGACTAGAGGGGAGAAAATCACCTCTGGGATGGATCCCAGATTGAATCAAAGCGGCCCTACTTTGATTGTATTGGCAGAATGGAAACCGCCAGTGTACGATAATGAAAAAGGTATAAGAATCATGACGAGTGCTATTCGTCGCAATAGTCCTATGCATGTCGATTCTAAGATTCATCACAATAATCTGATTAATAATATTTTAGCTAAAATTCAAGCCAACCACGCTGGTGTAGATTCAGCATTAATGCTGGACAACCTTGGATTTATTTCTGAGATGAACGGTACAAATATTTTTATGGTGAAAAACGGGACTTTGCTTACGCCAACGGCCGATGCTTGTCTTCATGGGATTACACGCGGATTAGTGATAGAACTGGCTCGAGCAAATGGCATTGTCGTCGAGGAGCGTAATATTTCATTAACCGAATTATACGCTGCGGACGAGGCCTTTGGAACGGGTTCCATGGGCGAGTTGACACCTATTGTGGAGGTCGATGGGCGGGTCCTGGTGAATAGTTCACAATCGAATCTTACGGCTCAATTGATCCAATGGTTTGAGGGCGTGCATGAAAAGTTGAGTACGCGGTTAGTGAATTTGTAACTTTGAACTTTATAAACCCCGCATACCTTATGAAAATGGTTCGTTTTCTGATTGCCTTCATATTTCTTGCCTCTAATACGTTCCTTTCCGCTCAGTCTAATCCTGTTCTAAAGGGCTGTATTGCCAATTTACCCGATTCGGTCACGTCAGTGAAAATTGCGTACCTGCGCGGTAAAGGTTTAGCCGTGAAACAAGACGTACCCATTAGTACTACCACAGGATGCTTCGAGGCAGAATGGACACAGCAAGAACGTGGTATTTTCGTACTGTATATAGATGGAATGCACACCTTCGATTTAGTCATTTCCGATGAAATACTTGAGATTTCTGCGGACTATAACGCCTTAAATGAAGTGCAGTTGCAAGGCCCTGGAATTAACGAATTTCAAGCGTTTAAATCTCTTGTATCCCCCGTCAACGGTGCACCACCATCAGAAGATGAAGTTCGCGCTTTTTTACTGGGAATAAAGGATGACGCTCTGCGGGACTTTCTGATGCCACAATTGATTCCATTAAACCCAGATACCAATGTATTTTGGCTGCGCAGTCATTTTTGGGACTACACCAATCTGAATTCGTTGAGCACTTTTATCAATCCATTTTTTGAGAAGAATCGGACCTTATATTTTGACCAAGTACTAGGTCACAACCCAGATACCATTATCTACCACTTAGACAGACTCCTTTCACAACCTATAAATGAACAGATTAGAAAGGTCCTTATAAGTACTGCTACGTATCATTATGAAACCTCAAAGTTCATGGGTGAAGATGAGGTATTTGTTTGGCTGGTAAATCAATTTTATGTCAACGGCTATGCGGATTGGATCTCCAAAAATGATTTAGGGAAAATCCGAGAAAAGGCAGAAGGCCTTGCAACTGAGCTGATCGGTCAACCTGCTCCAGATTTTGCTTTTGACACACAAAATAATGGACGAGTGAAGTTATCCGAAGTAAAGAGTCCGATCACTATTCTTTATTTCTGGGACAGTGAGTGTGGCCATTGCCGTAAAGAAACGCCACGTCTCAAAGAATTCTATGATGAATATAAGGACAAGGGTGTTGAGGTGGTTGCCATCACACTTCAAAATGAATTTACCGGATGGGAAAAATACATTGAGGAGTACGATTTGGATTGGATTAACGGGTTTGAATCGGACTTTGACCGTCCAAATTTTCTATGGTACTATTACATACCGACCACACCAAAAAAGTTAGTTTTGGGACCGGATAAAACGATCATCGCAAAAAATCTAGACGTCGAGACGACCTTACGAACGTTTATTGATGACTATCTCGCCGGTAAGGTGGAATAAGGACAATAAAAAAAGCCCGCGGCTCATCGAATCGCGGGCTTTTCTATTTTTTTCGGCCGTCTACCTATTCTTTTCCGCTATCAGCGCATCCTGCTTTTTTTTCAGAGCAGCACGCTTTTTTAGGTGCAACGTTGGCTGTTTCTGAAGATTTCACAGTGTTTTCGCACGATTTTCCTTCAGATTTTCCTTCAGAGCAGCATGCTTTTTTTGTTGGAACCACGGCTGTTACTGACTTTTTTGATGCGCAATGGCCGCATTCTTCACCTTTAGCTTCCGCTGCTTTACAGCAGGCTTTCATTTCTGTTTTAGTTTCGGCCTTACCGTGATCACAGGTTTCAGTACATGCGTGTTTTTCAGTGTTTTGCGGCTTTTCTTGTGCAAAGGCGACTACTGAAAAGAGCGCCAACACTGCGGTTAAGAGTGTTTTTTTCATCTTTTTTAGGTTTTAGTGGCTAGAAGTTAATGAATTCCCGTGCTTTAGCCCTTGTTTGCTCATATAAGTTCTTATTTTTGCGTGGAAACCAAAAGAAAGAAAATGAAAAAGGTATTTGTATTGGCTTTGGCAGCCGCTTTGTCTTTGACAAGCTGTGTGAGCAAGCAAAAATACGTTGAGCTAGAGACGTTACAGAACACTACAGCTGACAAATTGAGCAATGCTAAAATGGAATTGGCTGGAGCACTTGCCGCTAAGGAAGCTCAGGCGCAGCAGTTGGCCGAACTAAAGGCAGATAAAAACAGCTTAGCAAAACAAGTAGGTGATCTTACTGCAATGAGTGCTACAAACGCTCAGAACATGGAGAAAACGCTTGAGAGCATCAACGAGAAGGAAACCTCTATCACACGTCTTCAAGATGCGATGAATCGTAAAGACAGTGTTACGTTTGCCCTAGTTACTTCACTGAAAGGCGCTTTAGGCGATATGAACGATGATGATGTTCAAATCAGTGTTGAGAAAGGCGTCGTATACGTTAACTTAAGTGATAAGTTGATGTTCCGTCCAGGTTCAGATTACGTAAGTAAAGATGCGAAAAACGTTCTGGGTAAGGTTGCTAAAATTATGAACGCTAAGCCGGGCTTAGAGATTTTAGTAGAAGGTCACACAGATACTGATCCAATAGCTACTGAATGTGTAAAGGATAACTGGGAACTTTCTGTTCGTCGTGCAACAAACATTGTTCGCGTACTACAATCAGAACACGGTATTGCTGCAGAGCGTATGACTGCTGCGGGTCGTGGTGAGTACATTCCGGTTGCCTCGAATGATACACGCGAGGGTCGTGCTGCGAACCGTCGTACTCGTATCGTAGTCCTTCCAAAGTTGGATGAATTCAATAAGATGATCGAAGAAGGTTTGAAATAAACCAGATTTATACTTAAAAAAGCCCGTTGCGAAAGCAACGGGCTTTTTTTTTATAGGTTTATGTAAAATGTAAATACTATGAATTATTTTATGATGGGAGGACCATTATTTATGTTTTTCCTTACACTTCTTCTGATCGGTGTAATATACGCTGCCCTTCAACGAAAGGCTATACTTAAGGAGTTTGGCTTGGCTGCATTAGCATTTGGATTTCTAGGTCAACTCATTGGACTTTTAGGGGCATTTGAAGCAATAGAAGCCGCGGGAGGTGTGAGTCAATCGATATTAGCCGGTGGACTAAAGGTCAGCAGTATAACCTCGATCTACGGGTTACTGATTTATTGTATTTCGTTGATTATTCGAATCTTTTCTGGGTGGAATAACTAGAGTGCATAAAAAAGGCGGCCCGAAAGGCCGCCTTTTTTATATGAATGCTATTGTTTTTAAGGACACTCCACGCGCAATACTTTGAGGTACGCACCGGCACCTGAAGTTATAGAATCTTCGATACCAGCATCCAAACAAGTGTCTTCAACGGTCATTGCGGAGCTGTTTAGTTGGTATTCGAATCCATCCCAAGTGTAATCATCTTCATAAAGATCGCAATCGCAAAAGGCATTGCCGCATGATGCGAGCATAAGACTCAAACCGGCCAGGAGTAGTAATTTTTTCATTGTGGTTTTGTGTTTTGTTGGTCTAAATTTAGCCAAAAATTCACGCTTTCCTAATCCAGGCCATTTATTCTACCTTACTGTTCGGAGCATAAGGAAGTTCACTGCGTTCTGCAACACGGTCTACTACATCCGTTATGTACACCTTATCGAACGATTGCCCTGCCTCCACACCGAAGCCCATCATAAGAAAAGGAACGTGGGTGTCGTAGGTATAACCGGTTCCATGAGTGGAGCCGTACGGACCATAGAATATAGCGTTCGGTTGCAGTTGGAAAATGAGATCACCTCCAAAACGACTTTGGTAGCCCTCATGCAGTTTTAAGGCAAGTTCTTCTCCTCCGGGGCGGCGAATTTCATCTGCTGTGTATACGTGAATAAATGGGTCCATCTGCTCGGTGATTTTCGCGATCTCTGCTGTGAAGGGTTTTGCCCATTCATTTAGATAAATATGATGGTTGATGATTTTCGATACCGCATTCTCTAGATTGACCTGCACGTCCAATTCATTTACGATGCGGTCATTGAGCTGTGCAACGACATCTGCATTTGCGTAATTGCGGACATTATAGCCCCCATTTGCAAGGTGATTTGGGTTTTCGCTCGCTCCATGATCGGCCGTGAGATAGATGATATAATTCTCTTTGCCCACTTTTTTATTTAGGGTACGAATGAATTGACCTAGCTGCGCATCCAGTTTTAAATACATATCGTGCACTTCACGCGATCGAACCCCCCATGTATGGCCTGCGTAATCTGGAGAAGAGAAACTCACACCTAAAAAGTCCGTGAATTCATCCTGACCTAAATCCTCTTCAACAAGAAGTAGTTCCGCCATGTCTAAAACCAATGCATTACCAACAGGCGTGTTTTTTAACATGCTCAGCCCTTTTAATTGGACCATTGCCTCCAGATTGTATGGGAAACTCGAGCTGCCCTCATTGTATTTAGGCTCGAAAGGATTTTCATCTTCCAGGCTATTTGTGTATTTCCGGGAAGCCATTTCTAATTTCCACCCTTTTTTCATCAAGAGCATCGCCTTTTCCTTTCTATTGTACTTTTCTACATAACCGGGTAGCGCATCGCTGTAATAACTGCTAGAAACGAAATGCATACCACCATCGAGCCAATATGCTCCATCTGCAAAGTGACCGGCAGGAAATATGGCTCCGCGATCTTTAACGCTTACACCGAAGCTTTTTCCTTGTTTATTGGTATGCAGCTTGATTCCATCGCTAAAGGTTAAGGCACGGAGATTTTTTGGGGACCGTCTACTGCTTTTTTCAACAGTTCCAACGGGGTTCACTGTGGTATCTTCCGCGCAATACATTTCGTAATTACTCCTACCGTCGAGCCAATCATTTGCAACAATGCCATGATACTTGGGCGTAGTTCCTGTCGAAATACTCGCATGTCCTGGACCGGTATAGGTTGGAACATAATTATAATGCGTATTGGCATAGCTGAAGCCGCTATCGAGCAACATTCGAAACCCGCCATCTCGGGCAAATTGATCATTGAAACGAATAAGGTATTCCGCGCGCATTTGATCTACTACGACCTGCACAACTAATTTAGGTTGTGCCCAAAGACCACCATATACACTGCTAATTAGGATTATCCCAATTGCTCTTCTAAAGCTTCTTTTTTGATATTGCATGCTTCCCATTCTTCCATTTTGGCTGAAAGTGCAGCCTTCTTTTGTTCGTATTTAGGATAAAAGTCTTGATCTGCCATCAATTCTTTACAAGAGATGGGATCGGCCAGTTGTTCGTCCCAAACCCTTATGGCTTCTTCTAACTCTTCAACAGCTTGTTCTATAGCTTCTAAGTTACGCGTTTCACTGCGCAATTCCTTTTCAAATTTCTTCCGATCATTGTACGAAAGTCCATTATCGTCTGGTGCGTTTTTTTTCGCTTTCTGTTTCTTGGCTATGGCCGATTTTGCCTCGACTTCGCGCATCGTTTCCATTTTGCGGTATTCCAGATAATATTCGATTCCACCGAGCAGTGTTTTTACTTTGTGGTCCCGGAATTCTATCGTTTTAGTTACCAGACCTTCTAAAAACTCACGATCGTGACTCACTACCAGTAATGTGCCGTCAAAACTTAGTAAACTGTTTTTTAAAACATCTTTACTGTTCATGTCTAAGTGGTTGGTAGGTTCATCCATTACCAAAAAGTTAATAGGCTTGAGTAGTAGCTTACAAAGCGCTAATCTACCGCGTTCACCTCCACTGAGTACCTTTACTTTTTTCTCAACGTCCTCTCCACGAAACATAAACGACCCTAGCATGCTGCGGGCATGCTTGCGCATTTCTTCGGGCGAGGCATCTTCAATAGTTTGCAGGGCAGTTTTATTGCCGTCAAGCTCGTCTGCTTGATCCTGAGCGAAATAACCGACCAATACATTATGACCCAATTCTAAAGTGCCCTCAGAAGATATCTCTTTCAATAAAGCCTTCACCAGGGTACTCTTACCTTGACCGTTCTGCCCGACAAAGGCCACGCGATCGCCGCGTTCTATTTCTAGGTCGACTCCTTTTAATACCAATTTGTCGTCATAGCTTTTACCAACGCCTTCCGCCTTAGCTACGACCTTACCACTTCGCGGCGCAGGTAGAAATCTGAAATGCATTGCGGAAGAATCTTCTTGATCCACCTCAATACGTTCCATGCGGTCCAATTTTTTAATCAAACTCTGCGCAAAAGAGGCCTTACTGGCCTTAGCTCTGAATCGTTCAATCAATTCTTCGGTTTGTTTAATCTCTCGCTCTTGGTTCTTCGCGGTTGCTAATTGTTTCTCGCGCAAATCCGCGCGCAGCGTCAAATAACGCGTATAAGGGGCATTGAAATCATAGATTTTCCCCATCATTACTTCAATGGTACGGTTCGTGACATGATCCAGGAACGTTCTATCATGACTCACCACAAGCAGCGTCTGATTACTCTCACTAAGATGCTGCTCAAGCCACATGATGCTCTCGATGTCTAAGTGGTTTGTGGGTTCATCAAGCAACAATAAATCGGGCTTTTGGAGTAGTAAACGGGCCAATTCCGCGCGCATACGCCATCCACCTGAAAAAGTGTGTAGCGGATTTTCAAAAACCTCCGGCTCAAAGCCTAGCCCTTTCAAAACCAACTCAATATCGGCATCTAAGCTATCGCCGCCTAGTAAACCAAAGCGCTCACTAAGCTCACTTAATTCGTCGATCAATGCGCTGTACGAATCGCTTTCATAATCGGTACGAACTTCGAAGGCTGTATTGATCTCCTCAATTCGAATATTGATTCGAGTAATTTCGTCAAATGCACTGCGGGCGATGTCCATGATACTTTTGTCCATGTCCATCTTTAAATCTTGACGTAAGAACCCTATCCGAGTTTCTTTTGCTTTACTCATCGCCCCACCATCGAGCGAATAATCGCCCGCGATGAGTTTGAGTAAGGTCGATTTTCCGGCGCCATTGCGTCCCACTAGACCGATACGGTCTCCGGGATTAATTTGAAAACTAACTTCATCGAAAATGGCGCGGCCACCGAAAAATAGGGATGCTTTGTTAACTGCTAAAATCATTGTGACAAAAGTATCAAATGACCACACGACAACACCTAATTTTGTCCTGCATTTCAGAATAAATCCAAATGTTAAAAGGAACCAAACTCTACGCAATTACCCAATCTAAGTGTCCGCACTGTATGGAAGGGGATATTTACCCCCATAAGAACCCATATAACCTGAAACGCTTTTCTGAAATCAACGAACGCTGCTGCGCTTGTAATCAAAATTTCGAGCCGGAACCTAACTTCTATTATGGAGCTATGTACGTCAGTTACGGGTACACTGTAGCCTTATTCGTCGCAGTATATGTCATATTTGGTATTTGGATGGACTGGAGTATGTGGCCCACCATTACGGCTTTGGGTGTCATCCTGATACTTCTTGGACCTTTACTTTTTAGAATTGCTCGTACTACCTGGCTTTCATTATTTGTTCATTATGATCAAGCGGCAATAGAAAATTGGGACAAGACCAAGAAGGAAGGTAAATAAAGCGGGAGATAGCTTCTGTTAAGTTCAGCGGTCCCTCTGGAAGTGGCTTACTACTTTATCATTCGCTGCGGTTGACACTCTTCGAGCAAAGGTGTACCGTACATGAAATGTTCTACGAGGTTCTCGGCCAAATAGGGTGTCATTAAAATGGCTCGACTCCCCATCCCATTAAAAACCCAAACGTTTTTCTCTATTGGATGCGGCCCAATCAGCGGTTTACGGTCCTTGACTGCGGGTCGTACTCCGGCCTTGTGCGTATGGGTTTCAAAGGATCCATCCCAGACCTTCTGAACATGTTCCTCTAGTTCAGATCGTTTTATAAGGCTAGGTCCATCACGGAACCCTTCCCACTCATAGGTGGCACCGACAAGCGCTTTATGGTTCCCTTCACCGATCATAAAGTGACCTTGATGAATACACTCCTTACCTAAATCATGTTCCAATTTAACGGTGATGACTTCCCCTTTGACGGGCGCAAAGCCAGTAACCTCCAATTTACTTTCACCTAAAGCAGACTGTGCGCCTTCACAGGAGATAACTGCATGTGCACCAAGCGAACCGTATTTAACACCATCACCGTGCGATTCTAGTTGGTTCCAGTTAAACTTCGCTTCAGTGAAATTACCACTAGCCTCCAAATTCCCTCTAACGGCCGCTAGCATTGTATTGACTTTAACTCGTCCGGTCTGTTTCATCAAACCTGAGCCGTGCTGGGCAATGATGTGTTCTGGAACACTCGAAATATCTTCTTCTAAGTAACGGGAGAAGGAGGGGTGATCGGACTGCGCTACCCACTGATTTTGTTCACCAGCACTATGGAATACTCTTCGAATAGGCAGCGGCTGATAAAATTTATTACCGGTCCATTTTTCCATCGCTGGATACACTCGTTGAAGTGTCTCGATCATTTCGTCCGCCTTCCAAACTTTTTTCATGCGTTTTAAAACGACAGGGTTCCAGAGCCCTGATGCGACTACCGAACTGTGATTCTCCAGGGGTAAGTCAAACATATGCACGCTCGCGCCATACTTCATTAAAGTATAACTTAATACGGAGCCTGATATACCTCCACCAACAACGATATAATCTACGTACTTCATAAAAGCAAAACTCCCGCTACAAAGGTAGCAGGAGTTTTTGTGTTTTGCTCGTAACTAGATTCGATTAGAAAGTCCACATGTCGTGCTCTTTGTTTCTCAAATCCTCTTTAATGGCTGCAGCCTCAAGTAACTGATTCATAGCACTGTTACGCTTGTAATCTGCAATGGTACGGTCATAGACATTGTCCATTTTAGTAATTACAGCATTGAACTTACGCAAGTGCATAATCTGATCAAAAGTCAGGCGCTGATTATTGTTTTTTTCATTGTATGCTACAGCAGTTGCCATGGCATAACGTGCATCTGGGAACCAGATCCAGAATGGATTGTAAGTTAATGACTGGTTTCGCGGATCGCGAACTTCTGGAGCAATACCGATGATTCTATTCTTCAGCTCACCACGTTGCTTATCAAAATACCAGTCACTTTTTAAATGGTATGCTACAACAGCATTAGCCTTTATTGAAATGGTATCTATCGCCAATGGTGGACCAAAAGGATCCTCAGGATTTGGAATGGTATCATACGATTCTATCTTTTGACGAACTTCTGCAACCGTCATTGGTAATTCGAAACGGTCGTCAAGGAAAATTTCCGTAATGGTATTTTCAGTAATGATTCCATCAACCAATACATCCCACAATGCTTTACGATCTGGCATTGGCTTGATCGGATAGTATAATGAAAGATTGATTTTTTCACGCAAGTCAATACGCTCCCAATGACGCTCAGACCACAACATATCGTCTTGACGAAGATATGGGTAAGGTACTACGCGGTTGTTGCGATAGTGTTTACTTAATTCAGGAACGATACCATCGTCAGATGGGTCTAAAACCTGTGCTTGCGCAGTATTCCCTAGGGCCAAGCCCAAGAAAACAACAGTCAATAAAAGCGATTTAACTCGTAACATATTAGTTCAAATCAATAGTAATAGGCGCAACCTTTGGTTTAATACCTTTCGCGGTAGTCGCCTTGATGTTTCTAATAATAACAGGTGTACCGGGTTTAGCTTTATCTAAAGCTGCTTTAGCATTAGATGAGAGCGAATTCCCTTTACAATCGATTGGTGCGAAAGGAGGTACAATAATTTGGAATGCAGTGACGCGTAAAGGTAGTTCAAAATCAAAGTTTTGGAACTTAGCATCCACCTTAGCTTTCTTCAAGAGACCTGCGGACATAAGACCTTCAGTTTTCCCGAAAACTTCTCCAGAAGCACCAGGTAGCTGCTTAACACGGAACACTTTCGATCCCATATTTTTTGTTTTGTCACCGTCTTTAACACTAACGCTAATCTTTAATTCTCCACCTCTTTGTCTTGTGACATCAGCAATGTATCCATTGCCTGACTTCTTTACACCTGCTCCAGATACAATAAGGTTCGCAGGATCTACACCAGGTACAGAAACCTCTAATGGATTATCAACGCCACGGTAAAGAACGTTCATTTTCGTTGGTGAAATAACTACGCTAGGAGGGGCTACATTATATGATTCTGAGATCGGATATTCTTTCTTCTCTCCGTTTGCTTCAAGAATGATTGTACCGTTCCACTCGACAGTTCCCGTGCGACTTGCTGGGAATTTTATAGTAGCAACGCCACCGCTAACGTTCTCAGGATCGAGAGCTTCACCGTTAATTAAGAATTCAGGGTCTTTTGTATCATCAAACGCTGCCAAGAAAATTTCGGCTTCGTATTCATCACCTTGGGTAACGAATTTAGACTTAGGCATAACTACAGCGCGGACACCTGTGACTTTAATATCTGACGCATCTATATTCTCGTGTAAGAAACCGATCACGTTCGCTTCAGCAGTTCTAATATCGCTTTGCATGCTCGTTAAGAAGGTCATTACAGAGATGAGCGGATAGTGCTCGAACTTTGATTTCTCCCAGCTCTCTGCGGCACCATCGTGCATACGGTCACTCAAATCAAATGAATTCGTGATCGCTGAAGCTAATGATGAATTGTCGCCTGCTTCATTCACAAGATAATCTCTGAAATCGGCCATCGAAGCTTTTAGTTCAGTGCCTCTTTGTTCAACAAGGAAGTAGTTGGCAGCAGCCTCACGATCATCCATTTTCGCAGGTTTACCAGGAACCTCTTCATCTTCACCGCCACCGCGCTCCATGAGCTCGGCTTTCATGGTTTCAATAGTATTGTAGAGATTATCGGACTTCGCTTTTACTGCAAGTGCTTTATCTCTCCATGGTCCGGCTTTCACCTCATTCTCATCAGCCGCTCTCTTAAATGCCGCGTAAAGTGAGGCGTTTTGGCCTTCTACAGTTTCGATCGATGCTTCTTGACCAACCATCACCTCATAGAAAGCATCCATAACCTCACGCGATACGTTAAGGGCTAAAAGTGCTGTCAACACGAGGTACATCATGTTGATCATTTTTTGACGTGGTGATAAATTTCCTCCTGCCATTTTTAGTCTTTTTGTTTAGGGTTAATTAATGGGATAGTTTTGGGTATCCGATTATTTTCCCATAGCAGTTAGCATACCACCGTAGACACTGTTGAGTGACTCAAGATTGCCTTGCAAGTTTTGCAGTTGCGATGCAAGACCTTCTGCGTTATTAGAAGCTCCGCTCAATTTTTCCATAACATCATTTTGACGTTCAACCTGAGCAGTTGCGTTCTCGAGCTGAACCGCATACAATGCATTCAGATTTTCCATATTACTAGCGGCACTGTTCAGTTGCTCGCTGTATGCTGCTGTAGCACCAGCGGCATCGACAGCACCAGACAAAGAACCTGCTGTTTCGCTTAGGGAGCGCATACCGTCACCAAGACGCTCAATTAGTGCTGAATCGATACCACCGTCTTGTAAAGCAGTATCTAATTGCTCTGTAACACTTAATGCACGTTCACCACCGTCGCCAGTTGCTAGCTCAGGGTAAACTAAAGACCAATCGTAATCTGTTGCTGGTTTTTCAAACGCTGAAAACAAGAAGATCACGGCTTCTGTTCCAAGACCAACAACAAGCATGTAATTGGCACCTTCCCAGTGCATGATTTTAAATAGGGCTCCTAAAATCACAACAGCCGCACCAATACCGTACAGTTTTGCCATGAAGTTCTTAAATCTCTTACCGTTTACATCAATTAGTGCCATAATTCAAAGTTGTTGTTGTGAGTTATTAGTGATAGGGTTGTATTAAAAGTCTTTTAGATCACGACCAATAAAGCTTTGGACGGTTCTGAAGCCGATGTAGCTTTTGGCTGTATCCTGGTATTCATAGTCTCTTGCACCGAGTTGCATAAAGTATGCAACATCTTTCCATGAACCACCACGAATCACTTTGCGCTTCATCGTTTCAGTTTCATCTTCGAATGCATTGTACTGAAATTCGGGAGCTACGTCGCTCGCAAAAGCGTAAGACTGTACGTCAAAAGCAGTTGAAGTCCATTCGCTCACGTTTCCTGACATACAGTATAGGTTGTATCCGTTTGGTGAGTAGGCTGTGGTTTTCACAGGGTAGAAACCACCATCTGCAGTTAAATTACCTCGGCGTGGTTTGAAGTTGGCAAGGTAACAACCTGCGCTATTCGTAGCATAAGGACCACCCCATGGGAATGTGGTTAATTCCTCGCCACCGCGAGCTGCATATTCCCATTCTGCCTCTGTTGGTAGGCGGAAGTCGTGTTCTATCAATTCTCCCGCACGTTTGAGGAAATCTCTGCGGTATTTACTTCTCCAGTTAGCGAAAGCACGAGCTTGTCTCCAACTAACGCCAACTACGGGGTATTCGTCATAAGCAGGATGCCAGAAGTACTTATCGTGCATCGGCTCGTTAAAACTGTACGTGAAATCATGAATCCATACCAAGGTATCAGGGTAAACATTAATGGTTTCCTTCTCAAAGAAAGAAGCACGATCGCTTTCTGCTTGAGTATCTTTTATATAATCACGGTATCCGAACAATTCACCATCACCGTCTTGATCTTTGTAGTCAAATTTTACACGGTTAAGTTTACTGGCTGCTTTCTGTTTGTTTATCCAGAAGTAAGTGTAGTTCAATTCACGCGTGTCCAAATGGCGGTAACCCAACCATTGCTCTTCAGGAGCGAGGTACATACTTTCAATAACTTCCGTGTATTCGGCAGATGGGTAGCGGTCTTTATCCCACTCGAGGTAAGGATCCCAATCCAATCTACGCATCATGCTGTCTGGATAGTTTAGTGCTACATACTCCTGAAAGAACGTCGGATCTTCCATTTCTGCTAAATCTGTGTATTCAAAGTCTTCTACCAAACCTTCAGCTAAACGCGTACGGGTAATAGAATCACGCACCCAACGCACGAATTGACGGTATTCGTTATTCGTAACCTCAGTTTGGTCCATGTAGAATGACGGTACGCTCACCACCTTTGCAGGGGCTGTATACGAGTAAGGAACATCTTCATCATGGTTACCCATAGTGAATGATCCTTGTGGAATGTACACCATACCATAGGGTTCGCTAGGGTACCAGGTAGGACGGTCTTGAACACCGACCAATTCGCCGTGATCACTGCTGCCACAAGAGGCTAGAAGTGCGATAGACGCCATCCCTAAGAGGAACTTTTTCATAATCTATGTATTTCTACTTTATTCGTTTTTTTAAGCAAGCCGCTATATTACAAAAATATAGGGTTTCTGTAACTACCTTTTTCTTTAGGTGGTATCTCTATTGTAAAACAGTAACTCATCATGATTTCATGCGAACCACTGCTTGAATTTGCAAGGGAAGAGGTCGTAAGGTCATATGAGTACGTTGCACGTAAATCTTTGGTGATTTGATAACCGGCCATGATGGCTAGAGCATCGTATACACGATAGGTAACGCCTCCCCAAATCTGATTATTATAAGTTGCAGCTGCGTTTATGTCTAGCTGGGTGGTTACTAAATCTGTTTTAACCATCGCTGCGGGCTGCAGTACGATGCCGTTTCCTAAGTCAAGGTTATACCCTCCCATTAAGTAATAATGACGTTGTCCGCGGATTTGTGCATTTGCACTACCTCCTGTCGCGTTTAAGATGTCTTTTGTCTCAAGTAAACGAGTACTGCTTAATCCTGCATACCATGTTTCTTGCTGGTAATACGCTCCGAAAGATAAATCAGTCGCCATTGAAGTACTACCTAAAGCAACTAGAGACGGATCATTCATAGTTTGGGGCGGTGCCCAAACACCCGAGGTGACATTTTTATTTCTAAAGTCAGCGCGAAGCCCTAGACCGAGTGTACCTCCCGCAAGGTCCATTTGGTAGCCGTAACCTACGCCAAAAGTGATGTCTTGGAAATAACCAATCATATCATTTGTAAAATTCAGAGCAAGACCTCCATGTAGAAAATTCAACGGAATATTCGAAGAAAAGTTCTGTGTGGTAGGCGCATTGTCGAATCCCACCCACTGCGAGCGGTGTGCTGCGGAAAGACAAATGGCATCTCCTGCTCCAGTAACGCCTGGATTGTAGAAGATTTTATTGTTTGCAAACTGCGTGAACTGCACGTCTTGCTGAGCCCAAAGGGCTGAGCTGCAGAGTATTGCAAACAGGGCGATACGGGTTTTTTTCATGTGGTTTTGCGCAAACATGTTTTCAGTTGCCGCTAAAGATAGAAAAATTCCTTTGCGAACGACACTTTTATCGGTTAGTTATCACGCTTTTTGCTGCGCCTTCCACCATCTCGAGGGTATTTTTCCATTCAAAGCTTCTGTATAATCTTCATAATCACAGGGCACTAGAGTAGTTCTGTTGGAATCCGGCCCTCCTTTTGGGATTTCTATCCACCAGCGTCCGCTCGTAGGACTTTTATGAAAATGAACTTCATCCTCTTCGTCGACCAGAACAGTGTATTTTTCATAATTGGCGCGTGAGCCTATCGGATAATCGCCAAATCGCAGCGAAAGTCCTTCGAGAAAATACCACAGTGCATGGGCACAAAGGTGCGCGCTTTGACCATTTCGATCGAGCCTTGGATTGTATTCAAAGAGTCCTAATTGGGTCAGACGATCACTCATGCCCGCATATCGCGTGATTGCGCACAAGTCTTCACCGCTTAAACCATGTGGTGAAGTGTAAAATGTTCCTGGATTGTAGCTTTGACGCACAGCACTCATGTCTATACTGACTAGGTCAGCGTCACGTAAGAAAGGCTCTGTGCGAGCTATTTGATTTTGTATTTGACCTAATCGGACTGCTTCGAAAAAAAGTTTATCTATAAGTCCGATTTCTTCCGGGTTATTAAAATAGGTCTGGTAGCCAAGGTTTGTGAAGTTGTAGAGGTTGTGTGGTTCTTGGAGTACGAGATGAGAAACGTAGCTCTGATGGTCTAAATCTCGCCCTTCTGAGCCGACGTCAAGTCGGGCATCAACACTGACAATATTTACGGTTTGTTCGAGCGAGTCATAACCGCGGTAATTCGCGTACGTAAGTTCCTGTGAGCCTCCTATGGTGATCAGTACGATCTGCCTCTGGAGTAATTCTTGAGTGATTTCCTTGAGTAAAAGTAATGTGTCTGTATGACGTTCGCCCTTGTAGAGATTGCCCAGGTCGGCTATACCGTAGTCCCATTTTCCCTTGTACAATTGGTACAGGAATGGTCGTATCGCATCGGCGGCACCATCGCAACCTACGTTTCGATACGCCCTGCGATCTTCTTGCACCCCAACAATGGCGACTTTAATGCCGTCCAGGTCAGGTAGACCCTCCATTTCAGTATGTCGACGAATGCTTCGTCCCAACTGATTGGTATCTAAAACAGGAAGTGCATCGATAACACTTTCCGGTACAGGGCTGAGATGTTCCACGGGCAAATCATTTACCCGACCAATTTAGAACCTTATTTGCGCTTTGCCCGACGCTTTGTGGGGCCAGCTTTGATAAGTTCTTCACAAGCGGCACGGTCTAAAGTTTCGGGATCCGTGTCTTTAGGAATCTTAAAATTCTTTCCTTCAGATTTGATATACGGCCCATAGCGACCTTTAAGGACTTGAATTAATGGCTCCTCGGTAAATTCCGCAATCGTGTTGTTCGCCGCACCAGCTTCTTTTTCTTCAATTACAGCTACCGCTTTTTCAAGACTTACGGTTTCGGGTGCATCTTCTGTAAGGCTGTAAAATTTCTTATTCCACATCACGTAAGGGCCATAGCGGCCAACGTTTGCCTTTACCTCGAGATCTTTATAATCGCCGACGATGCGTGGAAGAATTTCCTTGCGTAAAGCCATCTCTAAGGTGGCATCATAAAAACCAACACCTTGAGGGAGCTTCTTGAAACGCGGTTTAGTTTCTTCATCACCGTCACCGAATTGGAATACAAACCCATAACGCGCAAGTTTGACATAAACCGGCTCACCTGTACCTGGTTCCTCACCTAAAACACGACTTGCACGCGCATTTTCAGGTGCGTTTTCGATAAGTGGATGGAATTCTCCGTAAAATTCTTTAATGCTGTCTTGCCAGCCAATTTCTCCTGCAGCTACGGTATCGAAGTTTGCTTCTGCTTTTGCAGTGAATTGGTAATCCATGATCAAGCCATAGTGCTCGAGTAGGAAGTCCGTTACCACGCGACCGATGTCTGTAGGGAACAATTTATTTTTATCAGCCCCATAGGTTTCAGTATCTACACGGGCAGAAACTCCTTCGGCCGTTGCACTTAACACATGGTATTCACGCTTATTGCCCTCAAGACTGTCCTTGATGACGTAGTTTCGTTTTTGAATGGTGGAAATGGTCGGGGCATAAGTCGATGGTCGACCAATGCCGAGCTCTTCTAATTTCTTTACCAACGAGGCTTCAGTATAGCGCGGTGTATGCTTAGTGAAGCGTTCGGTTGCCGTAATTTCTTTTGAAGTTAAAGTGTTCCCTTCTTTTACAGCCGGTAGTTGACCGTCCAATTCATCCGTACCCTCGTCATCAGTTCCTTCTTGATATACACGAATGAAACCGTCGAATTTAATTACCTGACCACGTGCAGTAAAGCGCTGTGCATCAGGTTGTTCCTGATTGAATAGTTTGATGGTGGTGTTTTCTAATTTCGCATCAGCCATTTGTGAGGCGATGGTGCGTTTGTAGATTAGGTCGTATAGTTTTTTCTGGCGGTCATCTCCACCGGCCATACTCTTTGCAAAGCTTGTTGGACGAATAGCCTCGTGCGCCTCTTGAGCGCCTTTGTTTTTTGTCGCAAACTTCCGTGCTTGGTGGTATTCTGGACCGTAACTCTGCTCAACATGTGCTGCGATGCCTGCAATGGCATCGTTGCTCAAATTAAAGCTATCCGTTCTCATGTAAGTAATGTGTCCGGCTTCGTACAGGCGTTGCGCCAGCGTCATGGTTTGGCTCACACTAAAGCCTAATTTTCTGCTCGCTTCTTGTTGCAACGTTGACGTTGTAAAAGGTGCTGCAGGGCTGCGTTTACCTGGACGCATTTCAACGCTCTCTACCTCGTATGTTGCACCAACACAACCGTTCAAAAAGACTTTAGCTTCTTCTTGCGTCTTGAAATTAGTACTTACATCGGCCTTAAAGCTGATTTTTCCATCGCTGAAAATACCGCTGACCTTATAGCTAGAGGTTACTTCGTGGCCCTCGATTTCTCTTTCTTTCTCTACGATTAAGCGAACCGCGACACTTTGAACACGCCCTGCACTTAAGCCGCGTTGAATGCTTTTCCAAAGCACCGGGCTCAGTTCATAACCTACAAGTCTGTCGAGTACTCGACGCGCTTGTTGGGCATCGACCAATTCCTTATTGATCTTTCTAGGATTCTCAACCGCACGTAGGATGGCTGTTTTGGTGATCTCATTGAAAACGATTCGTTCTGTATTGTCATCTTTTAGGCCTAAACTTTCGTAAAGATGCCATGCGATGGCCTCTCCTTCACGGTCCTCATCCGACGCGAGCCAAACTTTGTCGACTTTCTTAGCAGCTGCCTTAAGCTCTTTGACCAGACTGGTTTTGTCTTTTGAAACACAATATTCCGGCTGGAAATTATTTTCGATGTCAATGGCCATTCCTTTATCGCACAAATCGCGAATGTGTCCATAGGAGGATAGGACTTGGAAATCGGCGCCTAGGTACTTCTGAATGGTCTTTGCCTTTGCAGGTGACTCAACGATTACGAGATTCTTTGCCATAGGATGCGGGGTGCATTTTAATTATTGCCGCAAAGTAAAGGCTAAAAATCGGCAACTTTCAACTCCCATATTAAGGAGTGGTTTTCGAGGCTTTAGTATTACTACGTAATAGATTTTTTAAAATCGGACAAATTGTCAGCATTGCTTGTATCTTTGTATCACCGCGAAAGAAAGTAAAGTTTTGAGCGGATTAGAAATATGGAAGCAAAGACAAAGCGCGCAAGCGGAAGGGGTCTCTACGCCGAGGGCGATAAGAACCCACATGAACACGACGGAACGGTTCTCGAGACTAAAAACCCGACGGGCACAAAAAAACTCTATATAGAGTCGTACGGTTGTCAGATGAATTTCTCTGACAGCGAGATTGTTGCATCTGTTTTGGGTAAGGAAGGTTACACTACCACGCAAAATGCGGAGGAAGCAGATCTAGTATTGTTGAATACTTGTTCTATTCGTGATAAGGCAGAACAAACTGTTCGTAACCGACTCAATCATTTTAACGGCCACAAGAGAAAGAACCCTGAGATGAAAATTGGGGTGTTGGGTTGTATGGCAGAACGAGTAAAAGGTAAACTTCTAGAAGAAGAGAAGTTGGTCGATTTAGTAGTTGGTCCGGATGCCTACAGAGATTTACCGAATCTATTGCAAGAATTGGACGGCGGAAGAAAGGCAGTCAATGTTATTTTGAGTAAGGAAGAAACCTACGATGATATTGAGCCGGTTCGCTTGGGTGGCAATGGCGTAAGTGCATTCGTGTCCATTACTCGTGGCTGTGATAACATGTGTACGTTCTGTGTAGTCCCGTTTACTCGTGGTCGTGAACGTTCGCGTAATCCGCAGACCATTGTAGACGAAGTATTGGATTTATCAAAACGCGGGTACAAGGAAATCACCTTATTAGGGCAAAACGTAGACAGCTACCTGTGGTATGGTGGCGGTTTGAAAAAAGATTTTGAAAAGGCTTCGGATGTAGCCAAAGCTAGTGCTGTACATTTCGCTGATCTCATGTCTATGGTTGCAGAGGCAGCACCGCACATGCGCATTCGCTTTTCCACTTCGAATCCACAAGACATGCGCGACGATGTGCTGGAAACCATTGCGAAATACAAAAACATATGCAATTACATCCATCTACCGGTGCAGTCGGGTTCGTCACGCATCTTAGAATTGATGAATCGCGGTCACAACCGCGAAGAATATATGGCACTCATTGACCGCATTCATCGTATTATTCCGGGTTGCGCTATCAGTCATGATATGATTTCAGGATTTCCAACGGAAACCGAAGAGGATCATCAAGAGACGTTGAGTCTTATGGATTATGTGAAATACGATTTCGGCTACATGTTCTTCTACAGCGAGCGTCCCAATACGTATGCTGCGAGAAAATTAGAAGACGATATTCCTGAAGAGATTAAGAAACGTCGCTTAACGGAAATCATCCAATTACAAAGCAAACACAGTTTATACCGTCACGAGGAAATGGTCGGAAAGACATTTGAAGTTCTGGTAGAAGGAACCTCTAAGAAAAGCGAGGCACAATTGTTTGGACGAACAGATACCAATAGTGTGGTGGTTTTTGATCGACACGATTTTAAACCAGGCGACTTTGTTCACGTTAAGATTAATAGTTGTACTACGGCTACATTGTTGGGTTCAGTAGTAGCAAGCCCGGAGGCTTAAATACATTGGAGCTATGTCAGATATCAAGAGCATTAAACAACGTTTCGGAATTATTGGGGTAAGTCCATTGTTGGACCGCGCCTTAGAGAAGGCCGTGCAAGTTGCGCCCACAGATATAAGCGTGCTCGTCACTGGTGAGAGTGGTGTAGGTAAAGAGAGCATACCGAAGATTATTCATGCACTGAGTCACAGAAAACACAACCCTTACATCGCAGTAAACTGCGGTGCTATTCCAGAAGGAACCATAGATTCGGAACTTTTCGGTCATGAAAAAGGGGCTTTTACTGGAGCTACTGGAGCGCGTAAAGGATATTTTGAGGAGGCCGATGCGGGTACTATCTTTCTAGATGAAGTGGGCGAGCTACCTATGCCTTCTCAAGTTCGGTTGTTACGCGTCCTTGAAACGGGAGAATTTATTCGCGTGGGTGCCTCGAGAGCGAATAAAATTGATGTTCGTGTCGTGGGAGCCACGAATGTGGGAATGCTTAATGCTATCAAAAATCACAAATTCCGTGAGGATTTGTATTACCGATTAAATACGGTAGAAATTCATCTGCCACCCTTGCGAGAACGCCCTTCAGATATACATCTGTTGTTTCGAAAATTTGCTTCTGATTTCGCCAATAAATACCATCTTCCACCGCTACGCCTCGACGATGAGGCAGTGCGATTGTTAGAGCATTACCGTTGGCCAGGAAACATTCGTCAGTTGCGCAACCTCGCTGAGCAAATGAGTGTGATCGAAACGACGCGTCTAGTGGGTAAGGAAGTGCTCAAGGCCTATTTGCCCGAGGTGGATGCTCCGAACCTTCCTGCATTGGCTAATTCTCGCATCAGTGATGGCGTGAGTAATGCGGATTTTGCAAAAGAACGCGAGGCATTGTACAAACTTTTATTCGAGATGCGTTCGGAATTAAACGCCCTAAAAAAAGCAGTCCAGAATGGTGAAGGCTTCTATGAGGGTGTACAGCGCGAATATCCGCAGATTGGCGCTGAATATACCGATCGTTCTTCAGTAACGCCTTATACTGGAAATGGGTCTAACGACGTTTCTTTTGTAAATCCGGATGAATACGATTCATTTGAGGACGATGAGCACACTATCGAAATTGAGAATCTGAGTCTAGTTGACAAAGAAATTGAATTGATAAAGAAGGCATTGGATAAGACTCAAGGAAAACGAAAGGCCGCTGCTAAAGAATTGGGCATATCCGAACGTACCTTGTACCGTAAGATCAAACAATACAACCTGGAATAATGCGCTTATCTTATTTCCTTCCTGCAGTACTGTTTCTCCTCATCCTTCCAGGGTGCAAAGGCGGTTACAGCTTTACCGGTGGAAATGTGGGCGAGGCAAAAACATTGAATGTAGATTTCTTTGATAACACCGCGGCAATCGTGAATCCTGAGATGTCACAGATTTTTACTGAATCGTTGAAAGACATCTTTGTTCAGCAAACTTCATTGCGTTTGGTTGAGGGGCCGGCAGATATGGAATTTTCGGGCGCCATTACAGATTACAGTTTACGACCACAAGCGGCACGCGGCCCGAGTGAGGTTTCACAGATGCGCTTCACCATTTCCGTTAAGGTTTCCTTTGAAAACAGTATTGCCAACCAGAACAGTTTTGAGCAGCGTTTTAGTAGATCTAGAGATTACGATGCGGATTTGAATTTTTCCGATATTGAAACGGAATTGGCAGCGGAGATTATGAAGGAATTGACCGAAGATATTTTAAACCGGGCTATTGCCAATTGGTAGATGAACGCAAAGAAAATCGAAGAATTATATGCCTACCCTGAGCGTTTAAACGCGTCGGAGCTTGCTATGCTCAAACAGGCGGTATCGGATTTTCCTTATGCAGCACCGTTACAAGCACTCTACATGAAAGCATTGCAGCAGCAAGAAAGCTACCTGTTGCCAGCCCAAGTAAAGCGCACTGCCATTGCTACACCAAACCGAGAGGCTTTAAAAGTATATTTTGACAGTCATACGAGTATAGCATCTTCTACTGAAGGTGAATTGAGCGATGTGGCCATTACTAGTCCAATTGAAAAAATCGCTGCGTCACCTATACCCGCTGAGGTTGTGAAAAAAACGCCGGTTGCAAAAAAGAAAAAAACAAAGAAAGCTTCGGCTCCTCCTGCGCCTAAAACGAAGGTTACAAAACCTGTTGCCCCAAAGAATGCAATCGGAGCCCCCGAAGATCTATCACATTTACCGGAGGCTGTACGAAATGCTATTCTCAGATCTCGAGCGTTACGAGGTAAAGATGCACCAGTAAAAGCAGTCGTTAAGCCAGCTGAATCGCCGAAGAAAGAGGATAACAATCGACCTTCTTTAACTTCCGAAAAACAGAGTGATGCGGTTTCAAAAGATTCAGTTGCTGAGGTCACTGTTGCTCAAAGTGCAGCGGACGCGGTGCAAAAGCCTAAAAAGAAGGCTGTTGAGGCAGAAGAGGTGAAAGAACAATCTTCGTTGAATCAGTCAAACACAGATCCTGAAACGACGAAAATCACTATTGACGTGCCTTCGTTTGAATTGGAAACCGATTTAAAAGACACTCCAAAGCAGGATTCACATTCAGAAGCACAATCGTTAGAGGAATCTCCGGCTTGGGAGGCGCCTGAAGAACGTGAGATGCCGTTCAGTGAAAAGGCATCCTTTCTGCAGTGGTTAAATGCAGAATCGCAGGCTGCGCCCGCTGCGGTTTCTTCAGCTAAAAAGGTTTCAGCGGCAGGACGTGATATTAAAAAAATTATTCGTGAGTTGCCCAAGTTTGAAGGCAACAAGCGCGACGGGAAAATCAATGTTTTTAGTCTTGAAGCAGATGGACAAGGTCGCTTTGTAACGGAAACATTGGCAGAGATTTACCTGAAGCAAGGACTTTTTGAGAAGGCAATTAAATCCTACGAGGTACTAAGTTTGAAATACCCGGAAAAAAGTAGTTTCTTTGCCGACCGAATTAGAGCAATTAAGAAAGAAAAGAACTCATGACAGCATTATTCTCCATATTGATCGTAGTAGTGTCGATCCTACTCGTTTTGGTGATTCTCGTTCAAAATCCTAAAGGCGGTGGTTTGAGCTCTGCATTTGGAGGTGATAGCCCACAGATGTTGGGCGGCGTTAAAAAGACAACGGACTTTTTAGATAAAGCGACTTGGGCCTTGGTCATTGGTTTGTTCGTTCTTGTGATCGGTATGAACCTTGTTTCGACGGATGCAGATGTTGTTTTAGAAGATACCTTGATTAACGAACAAGTTGAGGATGCTATGCCGTTCCAGCCACAAATGCCTGCTGCTCCTGCTGGAGAAGCGGCACCTACTGGTGAGGCTCCTGTAGAAGGAATGCCTGAGAGCGTAGAATAATCCGTCAATTTGACTTTACTATACGGCCCGCGCAGCTCCGCTGCGCGGGTTTTTATTTTTTGTGTGTCAAAATTTCGCGCGGCGGCCGCCGCGCGATGACACTCTGACACAGAAAATGCTTTGGCATAAAATTTCATGTAAAAGAGTGGAAACTGTAACTAAAAACATAAATCATGGCAGATTTAAACATTCGTCCATTAGCTGACAGAGTAATCATTGAACCTGCAGCTGCTGAAACTACGACTGCATCTGGAATCATTATTCCTGATACAGCGCAAGAGAAGCCTCAAAAAGGCATGGTAGTAGCCGTAGGTCCAGGTAAAAAAGATGAGCCTATGACTGTAAATGTTGGTGACGTGGTATTGTACGGTAAGTACAGCGGAACTGAGTTTAAGTATGAAAATGGTGATTACCTCATTATGCGTGAGGCAGACATCATGGCAATTGTTTAATCAAACGAAAAAACCATAAATCATGGCAAAAGAAATTTCATTTGACGTAGATGCAAGAAACAGCTTAAAGGCTGGTGTAGATGCATTGGCAGATGCGGTAAAAGTGACCCTAGGTCCCAAAGGCCGCAACGTAATCATAGAAAAAGCATTCGGAGCACCGCACGTAACTAAAGACGGTGTCACTGTAGCGAAAGAAATTGAGCTGGAAGACAAGTTGCAAAACTTGGGCGCACAGATGGTAAAAGAAGTAGCCTCTAAAACTGCAGATATCGCAGGTGATGGAACTACTACAGCTACTGTTTTGGCTCAAGCAATTTATCACCACGGATTGAAGAACGTGGCCGCAGGAGCGAACCCAATGGATTTGAAGCGCGGTATCGACAAAGCAGTTACCGCTTTAGTTGCCGAATTAAAGTCCCTTAGCCAAGAGGTGGGTGACGACAACAGTAAGATAGAGCAAGTCGCTTCAATATCATCAAACAACGACAGTACCATCGGTAAATTGATTGCAGAGGCAATGGCCAAAGTGAAAAATGAAGGTGTTATTACTGTTGAAGAAGCGAAGGGTACAGAAACGTATGTTGATGTAGTTGAAGGCATGCAGTTTGATCGTGGATACTTGAGCCCTTATTTCACAACCAATACTGAGAAGATGGTTGCTGAATTGGAAAATCCATTAATTCTGATTTACGATAAAAAAGTAAGCTCTATGAAGGAATTGCTTCCTGTATTAGAGCCGGCAGCCCAAAGCGGTCGCCCATTATTGATTATTGCAGAAGATGTGGATGGCGAAGCTTTAGCAACATTAGTTGTAAACCGCATTCGTGGCTCACTCAAAATTGCTGCAGTGAAAGCACCAGGATTTGGTGACCGTCGCAAGGCAATGCTCGAGGACATCGCCATCTTAACGGGCGGTCAAGTAATTTCTGAGGAGCGCGGTATGACGCTTGAAGGAGCGACTATGGAGATGCTGGGAACGGCAGAAAAAGTGACCATCGATAAGGACAACACCACAGTTGTAAACGGTGCTGGTGAACGTGAAGCTATCGCAAGTCGAGTGAATCAAATCAAAGCACAAATCGAAAATACTACTTCGGATTACGATCGCGAAAAATTGCAAGAACGTTTAGCGAAACTCGCTGGCGGTGTTGCTGTTCTTTATGTCGGAGCTGCTTCTGAGGTTGAAATGAAGGAGAAGAAAGACCGCGTAGATGATGCACTTGCAGCTACTAAAGCCGCAGTAGAAGAGGGCTTCGTTCCCGGAGGTGGTGTAGCGCTTGTTCGTGTAAGCTCAGCGCTAGAAGACCTTAAAGGCGAAAACGAAGACGAAAGCACCGGTATTCAAATCATTTCGAAAGCAATCGAAGAGCCGTTGCGTCAGATTGTGCACAATGCAGGTCTGGAAGGCTCGGTAGTCGTTGCCAAAGTTAAAGAAGGCAAAGGCGACTTCGGTTTCAATGCGAAGACCGACGTTTACGAAAACATGTATGATGCAGGTGTTATTGATCCGACGAAAGTTACGCGTGTCGCGCTCGAAAATGCAGCATCAGTTGCAGGGTTGTTGTTGACCACAGAAGCCACGATTACTGAGATTCCTAAGGAAGAGCCAGCAATGCCACCAGGCGGTGGTATGGGCGGCGGCATGGGAATGATGTAATTTATTCGCGTGTATCGCATAAAAACGAAAGCCACTCCTTGATTGGGGTGGCTTTTTTTATAATCTCAATCGGCTCCTTACGGCGAACCGGTTCTCTTAAATGTAGTAGGGAACGAAGCTGTCAGCTATAAGGAAAAGGCCTCGAGGTATTTAGTGATGTAACTTTCGCGATCACGGTATTTGTATTGCATGATGTACCGCGGATGCTCTAAGGCAATCAATTCAGGCGTAAAATTAAATTCTTTGTTCAATTGGGTTAGAAATTTCAAATTCTTTCCTGTTCCAAAGACAATGATGCGTTCGTTTTTACCGGCCAATTCAATTTGAGCTCGTATTTGCTCGAGTAGATAAGGTGCAAGCGCTTTTGCGAAACTCGTCCGGTCGTAGTAATTAAAATTAACCATGCCGCCCTTCTTTCGAATAGTAAAGCCTAAAGGACAAACGGATCCGATAAAAAAGTCTTGATAAAATGCTTTAGCACCTCCAAAAGCTTCGATCGCCTCGTAAACGAATACGGAGCTGGGTTCGTGTGTAGTGAAAGCGTCAAAAGAAATACCGCATCCCACAAGGCGTTTTGTATCTGTAAATGGAATACCAGTGGCTCCAGCACCCAGTCTTCCGGGGTTTATACCTAATATTAAATTTCGTGGTTTATTGTCGCTGTAAAAGGTGTGATAGAAATCGGAGAGGGCCTGTCCTTGAGCCGGACTAGCGCCTTCAAACGGATTGAGAACAGCTAAATCGTCATCCAGGAAAGTGTGATCAAAGTCTAACCCGTGGTAGAAAGCCAAAATGCGCTGGGCCTTGGTCATTTCTTATTGAATTGGGTCATGGTAAGTCTTGTGCCTGCGAGTGCGAAACTTTGTATGGCTTTAACACAGTGCTCTATAAGAATAGGAAGGTCTAGCATTTCATCTTCATTCCATTCGCCGAGGACATAGTCTACTTGACGTCCCTTAGGAAAATCGCTGCCAATACCGAACTTGAGTCGAGGGTAGTCATTACGGCCCAATTTCGCTTGAATATCTTTCAGGCCATTATGCCCGGCATCAGAACCTTTTTCACGAATGCGCACTGCGCCTAATGGCAAAGCGAGATCATCCACGATTACTAAAACATTTTCAATGGGAATATTTTCCTCCTGCATCCAATAGCGTACTGCATTTCCACTAAGATTCATGAAGGTGGTCGGCTTAATTAATCGAAACGTACGTCCTTTAATCTTAGCCACTGCCGTAAGCGCGTAGCGCCCAGGTTCAAAAACAACATTGGACGCCTTCGCAAAGGCGTCCAATGTCAAAAAACCTATGTTATGACGGGTATTTTCATATTCGGCACCAGGATTACCTAGGCCTACAATGAGGAATTTCTTCATACCCGTAAAGGTAAAAATTATTCAGCAGCAGCTTCTGCTGTAGCTTCAGCGCCTTCTTCTGCCGTTTCGTCATCACCTTCTTCGTCTTCGTCGACAGCACCACGTGCTTTCTTAACGGTGACGATGACTGCAGTTGAAGCATTGAGGATCTCAAATCCTTCAGATTTCACATCGCTTACACGAATAGATTTCCCAATTCTTAGTTCGTTGATGTCTAAATCAACGCTCTCAGGCAATTGGCCTGGAACTGCGCGAACGCTTAGCTTGCGGAGAACACTCTTCAATTTACCACCGTTCAATACACCGCGTGCTTGACCGTGCAGTACCACTGGAATGTCCATGGTTACAGGCTTGCCTTCTACTAACTGGATGAAGTCAATGTGAATCAACTGGTCAGTTACCGGGTGGAACTGTAAATCTTGAATCACGGCTTCAACAGTAGTATTCCCTACAGTTACTTTCGCAGTTTTTGCCTCAGCAGTATATACCAAGCCTTTAAAGGCGAGTGTAGGTGCAGAGAAGTGAATGGGTGCTTCGCCACCGTAAATAACACACGGTACGTTGCCCGCTTTGCGCTCTAGTTGAGCGTATTTAGAACCAAAGTTGGTTCTTTCGTTTCCTTGAATTTCAACAGACTTCATCTGATCTAGTTTATTCTGGTATTACATTATAAAGTGTCCTGAAATACTCTCATGGTGGTGAACATTTTTCATCACCTGAGCAAACATTTCAGCAACGGAGATCACACGGATCTTTGGGTTCTCACTGGTTTGGGGAATGGTATCAGTAATGACCAATTCCTCCAATGCGCTTTGAGCAATGCGCTCATGCGCGGGACCGCTTAAAACGCCGTGTGTACAATACGCACGAACGGTCTTTGCGCCCTTTTCTTTTAACATTTCAGCTGCCTTACATAAAGTACCGCCGGTATCGACCATGTCATCAACAAGTATGACGTTCTTGCCTTCGACTTCGCCGATTACAGTCATTTTATCAATGACATTCGCTTTCTTTCGTTGTTTGTAGCAAATCACTACTTCAGCTTCTAGCTTCCTTCCGTAAGCATGTGCACGTTTAGCACCACCCATATCAGGAGAGGCGATACATAAATCACCAAGCTGCATTTTTTCAATGTCTTTAATAAACATTGCAGAGCTGAACAAATGATCAACAGGTACTTCAAAAAATCCTTGAATTTGATCAGCGTGCAAGTCCATAGTCATGACACGCGTCGCACCTGCTGCCATCAGCATTTTAGCCGCCAGTTTTGCGCCTATCGGGACTCTTGGTTTATCCTTGCGGTCTTGACGCGCTAATCCAAAGTAAGGTATAACTGCAGTAATGTGTTTTGCGGATGCGCGCTTTGCAGCATCGCACAACAACAATAATTCCATCAAGTTATCTGCCGGTGGATTTGTGCTTTGTATGAGAAACACACGTGTTCCGCGAACAGTTTCTTCGAATGAAGGACAAATTTCACCATCGCTAAACTCCGTGATCTTCACATTACCCATGGGTATGCCATAACGCCCAGCAATCTGCGTTGCTAGGTGCATGGTGTGTCTACCGGCGAAAATTTTAGCTTCAGGTACCATTTGTACTGTATATCAGTGTTCTTGTAGCGGTTTAAGCTCCTCCGAAGAGGGGTGCAAATGTAAGTAAAAGAACAGAAAAATACACCTAAATCTAGGTGGGATTGAAATTCTTTCTTTTAAAAGTTAGGAGAATTAGAAAACCCCCTTATTTTTGCCGTCCAATTCAACCTTGCCTTGGTGGCGGAATTGGTAGACGCGCTGGATTCAAAATCCAGTTCCTTCGGGAGTGCGGGTTCGATTCCCGCCCAAGGTACCACACTTCGGTAGCGCTTCGCGGCCGAAAAACTAAGAAACCCATTTCGAGCATACTCGAGGATGGGTTTTTTAGTTTTTAAACACAGTAGAACACCATTGTTAAAGCTTGTTTTTGAATGAATTCTCGAGAACTATGAATTTTTTTTTGGCCGTTTAGCAACACTAAATTCTACACAATGCATGTGGTGCGAAAAATCTTCAAGGCATTGCCTAAAATGTTCCCGGCTGCAATCGATGGAAAACCGGTTCGAATCCAATATACTATTCCGATCAAGCGAACTTAAAATAATTGGTACTGCCGTACCCCCGCTTCGAATCGAAAGTTTTAAATTCACAACTTCATGACAGCAGAAGAACAACAGAAGCAGCAAAAATACGATCAAGCCTACCTGCGAATGGCACAGGAGTGGGCACAACTTAGTCATTGTAACCGCAAAAAAGTCGGCGCATTGATTGTCAAAGATCGAATGATTATTTCGGATGGATTTAATGGTACGCCTACTGGATTTGAGAATCCTTGTGAGGATGAGGAGAATTATACAAAATGGTATGTGTTGCATGCTGAGGCAAATGCCATTCTCAAAGTTGCCGGTAGTCCAGCTTCCGCTCAAGGGGCAACACTTTATTTGACGTTAAGCCCGTGTAAGGAATGCAGTAAACTAGTGCATCAAGCAGGTATTCGCCGGTTGGTTTACATCAATAAATACAAAGATGATAGTGGTTTACGCTTTTTAGAGAAGGCAGGTGTTAAAACGCAACAGTTGGCTGTCGAATGAAGCGTGATTCAGTAGTCTTGTGGGTTTTTGGGTTCCTCATTTTTGGGGTATGGATTGGCTTACAGTTTCGTTCTGATGCGCAACCTAAACGGTCAAAATTGGATCAATTTTTTCGTTTTCTCGAATACGAATATGTAGATACTCTTGATATTGACGCATTGATGGACGATGCGATGAATCACGTTCTAAGTTCCCTCGATCCGCACAGCACGTTCATTCCAGCCGAAGATGATGCGTACATAACGCAGCGAATGCAGGGGAACTTTTCCGGTATCGGAGTGGAATTCCGTATTCACAAAGACACATTGGTCTTTGTGAATATTATGAAAAATAGTCCCGCAGCCTCCTACGGTCTTTTACCGGGAGATCGAATAGTTACGATAGACGGAGATACAATTACAGGACCTCAGCTTACTAATGAAGAAGTTACAAAGAGAATTAAGGGCGAAGAAGGTTCTTATGTTACTTTCGGCATCCTGCGGGATGGATTGACGCTAACCGCGGCCGTTCAGCGCGGTATCATTCCCTTAGAAAGTGTGGTCAGTACCCAGATGCTTGGTAGCTTGGGTTATGTACGTGTAGAGCGCTTTGCTGAAACAACGCACGATGAGCTGCTGGTTGCATTGAATAGATTAGATAGTTTGCAAATGCGTGGCCTAATTTTAGATTTACGCGGTAATCCTGGCGGATACCTGCACGAAGCAGTGGCCATTGCCGATGAATTTTTGGGTGAAGAGAAAAGTATCGTAATTACGAAATACGGTGATGGCAGGATGCATACTTCCAAAGCCTCCGGCGGTGAGCGTTATGAAGATTTGCCCGTACATATTATCATAGATGGAAACAGTGCTAGTGCTTCAGAAGTCGTAACAGGTGCTTTGCAAGATCATGATCGAGCCACCGTTTATGGATCGACCTCCTTCGGAAAAGGGTTGGTACAAGAAGATAAAATCTTGTCTGACGGCTCTAAAGTGAGGTTAACTGTCGCCTATTATTTTACACCTTCGGGTCGGTCGATTCAAAAGCCATATGATGGCGCAGATCTTCCTGGCCAAATGGAAGGTGCTGTTTTTACTAGCGATAGCGGGAAGGTGCTTCTTGCAAGCGGTGGAATTGAGCCTGATATTTATTTACCGGCCGATTCTTCTAATAGCTACTACTGGAGCATGTCCTTTGGTACTATGGACGCCTTTGCATTCGAGCAGATAGATGCTCAGCGTGCAGATTTTCAACTGTGGACGTTTGATAGATTCGTGACCGATTTTGAACTCTCGGACATGCAACTCTATTCATTTCTGGAATATGGAAGCTATGGTCTGGTGTTGGAAGATTTATCGAGCGTAGATATCAAAGAAATCAGATTCCTTTTAAAGGCAGCATACGCTAAGAATATTTGGGGTTTCGATGCATATAGAAATGTACTTCGTACTGACGATTCCGTTTTAAAAGAAGTTGTACGTTCTGCATCGGCTGCTTTGAAATAAGAAATCCCACCACCGACAAGCGGTAATGGGATTTTCTTAGGCTTTAAAGCGCGGTTACTTCCTAGTGGTCGTGACCTTCGTGCTCGTCTGCAGCAGCTTCTTCAGTTGCTTCTTCTGCAACCTCTTCAGTAGCCTCTTCAGCAGTAGTATCAGCTTCCTCAGTAACCTCTTCAGCCACTTCTTCAGCTACGACTTCTTCTGTTACGACTTCTTCCGTTACTTCAGCTTCTTCAGCAGGAGCTGCACACGCAGTCATTGCAACAGCAACAACAGCAGCAGCAAATAATTGTACCTTTTTCATTTTGCGAATGATTTTAGTTTATAAACAGTGGAAAATTAACTGAAAATCAAATGTCTACAATTAATTTGTCATTAAAGTTTTGAAAATTGTGCGCTCAAGGATACTTTTTCAGTAACCAGGGCACTTAATTCCGCCATTGGTATACGGATTTGTTCCATCGTATCTCTAAATCGGACCGTCAATGTATTGTCTTCAAGAGTCTGGTGGTCTACCGTAACACAAAGAGGGGTTCCGGCCGCGTCTTGGCGACGGTAACGCTTTCCTATTGCATCTTTTTCGTCGTATTTAACCATATGATCAAATTTCAACGAATTCATTACCTGACGTGCTTTTTCGGGAAGCCCATCTTTCTTCAATAACGGCAAAACGGCTACTTTGTAAGGGGCTAAGAATGCAGGAATGTTCATTACTGTGCGTGTTGAACCGTCTTCCAATTTTTCCGTTTGTAGACTATTGGATAGAATTGCCAAAAACATTCGGTCCAGACCTATCGAGGTTTCAACGACGTACGGCACATAATTTTCACCCAACTCAGGATCGAAATATTGTAATTTTTTACCACTAAATTCCTCGTGCTGTTTTAAGTCAAAGTCAGTTCTCGAATGAATACCCTCTAATTCTTTAAAGCCAAATGGAAACTTAAATTCAATGTCAGCGGCTGCGTTGGCATAATGTGCTAGTTTTTCGTGATCGTGAAACCTGTAATTGCTTGCATCAATACCTAAACTCTTGTGCCAGGCAAGGCGCTTTTCCTTCCATGTTTCATACCATTCCATTTCCGTACCAGGACGAACAAAAAATTGCATCTCCATCTGCTCAAATTCGCGCATTCTAAATATGAATTGACGTGCAACAATCTCATTTCTAAATGCCTTCCCGATTTGGGCAATTCCAAACGGTATTTTCATGCGGCCAGTTTTCTGAACGTTTAGATAGTTCAAGAAAATGCCTTGGGCGGTCTCTGGGCGAAGGTATAAAGTTGAAGCACCTTCGGCTACGGACCCCATTTGAGTGCCAAACATTAAGTTGAATTGGCGCACATCGGTCCAATTCATAGAGCCACTCACCGGACATTTAATTTGTTCGTCTTCAATAAGCTGTTTGACATCTGCGAGATTTTCAGCTTCCATGGATTTTACAAAGCGGTCCATAATGGAGCGTATTTTTTCATGGTAACCGACTACACGTGGATTCGTAGATTCAAATTGCGCGCGTTCAAAGCTGTCACCGAAACGCTTAGCTGCTTTGCCAACTTCTTTTTCAATCTTTTGGCGAATTTTTTCGACATGATCTTCAATCAACACGTCTGCCCGGTAGCGCTTTTTACTGTCTTTATTATCAATCAACGGGTCATTAAAAGCATCGACATGCCCTGAAGCTTTCCAGGTCGTAGGATGCATAAAAATGGCGGAATCAATTCCCACGATATTTTCATGCATTTGCACCATTGATCCCCACCAATAGGCTTTGATATTATTTTTAAGGAGTGCTCCGTTCTGGCCGTAATCGTAAACAGCGCTTAGGCCGTCATAAATTTCACTGCTTTGAAAGATAAACCCGTACTCTTTGGCGTGGGCAATGACATTTTTAAACTGGTCGTCAGACATGGTATATTATGCGTTTTGTAACAAGGGGATGAGGTTGGCGAAAAAGAGTTTCACCGCAATTGCGAGCAAGATAACACCGAAAACTTTTCGAAGTATACTCAGTCCACCGCTTCCTAAGATTCGTTCTATTCGTTCCGTATTTTTTAAAACAGCGTATACGACAATCATATTTAAGACGATCGCGATGATGATATTGATATTGGCAAATTCCGCACGAAGAGAGACTAAGGAAGTCATGGTTCCTGCGCCAGCGATCATTGGAAAGGCTATAGGCACTATGCTTGCGGTGTTGGGAGACTCCTCTTTATAAAGGGTTATGCCTAAAATCATCTCTAACGCCAAGAAAAACAATACAAAGCTACCAGCGATAGCAAAGCTCTGAACATCAACGCCTAAGAGGTGTAATATTCGTTCCCCAAGGAATAAAAAAACAATCATGATCGCACCGGCAACTAAAGTCGCTTTTTCACTTTGAACTTGCCCTACTTTTTTTCGCAACGTGACGATAATGGGAATACTTCCTAAAATATCTATGACGGCGAACAGTATGAGGAACGCGCTGAGCGCGTCGTTGTAGTTAAATCCCATGCGGTTAGTATTTGGTGCAAAATTAGCGCGTTTCTCTTAGCTGACCATCCCTTTACTGAACTAGCTTTGTGTTATGATCGAAATTGGTAACAAGTTGCTTTCATCTGAACTCTTCAAAAAGGAGTTTGTCTGTAACCTCAGCGCCTGTAAAGGCGCTTGTTGTGTGGAAGGAAATGCAGGTGCTCCTGTGGAGCCAGAGGAGGCGGAAATACTCGAGAAAATCTACCCTAAAGTCCGTGATTACTTGACTGAAAAAGGTCGAAAATCCATTGAAAATCAAGGTACTAGTGTGGCTGGTTCAGGCGAGCTTGAGACGCCTTTGAATGACGGAAAAGAGTGTGCCTATACCGTTTTTGATCCGGACGGTACAGCCAAATGTGGAATTGAGCAGGCTTACAACGACGGTGTCGTGGATTGGAAAAAACCTATTTCTTGCCATTTGTACCCCATTCGAATTGCTCGGTATGCGGACTTTGAAGCATTGAACTACGATCGTTGGTCTATTTGTAGTGATGCGTGTGCCTTGGGAGAAGAGTTAAAGGTACCGGTGTATCGATTCCTAAAAGAACCACTGATTCGTAAATATGGCCCTGCATTTTATAACGAGCTCGAGGAAGTGGCTGCTCATTTATCAGGAGACTAAAGGAAAATACTTTTTGGATTTAGTATGAAATACGCATAGGGGTCGCTGCAGCCGAATGGGGAGTCCGAATGATTCATTTTTGATACCAAAAAGAGTTGTTAATAACTGTGGTAAAAACCCGATTTGACTTTCTTGATATTCCTTCAAATACGAGCCATGTTTGTATAGACGGTTCGCCGCTGCAAGCGAGCACCAGTGCCTACTCCCTGCCATAAGCACAAGTTTAATTAATTGATTTTAAGCTGATTATAATTATTTAATCGGCCCTAACGACGACTAATAATTGCAACCATGCAACAAGAACCCATCCTTCAGGAAAATAAGAACAGGTTTGTCATATTCCCCATTCAGCATGATGACATCTGGCAGTGGTACAAGAAGCAGGAAGCTTCTTTTTGGACAGCAGAAGAAATTGATCTTCACCAAGACGTTGTGGATTGGAAAAAACTCTCAGACGACGAGCGTTATTTCCTCAAGCACATTTTAGCATTTTTTGCTGCTTCGGATGGTATCGTGAATGAAAATCTTGCGGAGAACTTCGTAAATGAAGTACAATATTCAGAGGCTAAATTCTTCTATGGCTTTCAAATCATGATGGAAAACATCCACAGTGAGATGTATTCACTTTTGATTGATACGCTAGTTGATAATGATAGTGAAAAAGATGAATTGTTTAATGCGCTCGAGCGTTTCCCAGCCATTAAGAAGAAGGCGGATTGGGCTTTGCGTTGGATTGAGTCAGAATCGTTTGCGGAAAGACTAATCGCTTTTGCAGCGGTCGAAGGAATTTTCTTCTCCGGTGCGTTTTGTTCTATTTTCTGGATGAAAAAACGCGGACTTCTTCCAGGATTAGCAACGTCGAATGAATTCATATCGCGTGATGAAGGTTTGCACCGTGACTTTGCATGCCACTTGCACAACAACCACCTGGTAAATAAGGTGCCTCAGGAGCGTATTATGCAAATCCTTTCAGAGGCTTTAGAGATTGAGCGTGAGTTTATCACTGAATCACTTCCAGTAAACCTGATTGGAATGAATTCGAAATTAATGTCGGAATATTTAGAGTTTGTTACGGATCACCTCCTGGAAACACTGAATTGTCCGAAAGTATACAACACCGCCAATCCTTTTGATTTTATGGACATGATTTCTTTGGAAGGAAAAACCAATTTCTTTGAGAAGCGCGTTTCTGAATACAAGAAAGCAGGTGTTGGCGAAGAGCAATCGGACCACAACATTGATGACGCCTTTGGCGCAATGAACTTCTAAGAAGACTTACACACAACACAAGAAAGAACAATACCATGATGCGCGTATTAAAAAGAGACGGCCGTAAAGAAGCGGTTAAATTTGACAAAATCACGGCGAGAATTGAAAAGCTTTGCTATGGACTCAGCGAATATGTTGATCCAGTTTCTGTAGCAAAACGTGTTATTGACGGTGTCTATGATGGAGTAACTACTTCGGAATTGGACAACCTGGCTGCAGAGACTGCAGCCTCAATGACCATCAAGCACCCGGATTATGCCAATCTCGCAGCGCGCATTGCGGTAAGCAATCTCCACAAAAGCACTAAAAAGAGTTTTTCTGAGACAGTACAGGGATTGTACGAATACATCAACCCAGAGACAGGTAAACCCGCACCTTTAATTGCTGATGACGTTTTCGAAATCATTGAGAAAAATGCAGAATTTCTGGACTCTCAGTTGATTTATGACAGAGACTTCAGTTACGACTACTTCGGCTTCAAGACGTTAGAGCGTTCGTATTTGTTGCGTATGCACGGTAAAATCGTTGAACGTCCGCAGCACATGTTAATGCGAGTGAGTATAGGTATTCATAAGGACGATCTTGAAAGTGCTATTGAGACGTATGAGCTCATGAGCAAGAAGTACATGACCCATGCCACCCCGACGTTGTTCAATGCCGGTACTCCGAAGCCTCAGATGAGCTCATGTTTCCTACTTACTATGAAGGAGGACAGTATCGATGGTATTTATGACACACTTAAGCAAACGGCTAAGATTTCCCAAAGTGCAGGTGGTATTGGACTAAGCATCCACAACATCCGAGGAACAGGTTCGTACATCGGCGGTACCAACGGGACGTCAAACGGTATTGTTCCGATGCTACGAGTGTACAACGATACGGCACGTTATGTTGATCAAGGAGGTGGTAAGCGCAAAGGGTCTTTCGCAATTTACGTTGAGCCATGGCACTCGGATATCTACGAATTTTTGGATCTGAAAAAGAATCACGGAAAAGAGGAAATGCGTGCGCGCGATTTATTCTATGCAATGTGGATTCCAGATTTATTCATGGAGCGTGTTGAGAAGAACGAGGAATGGACATTGATGTGTCCAAACGAATGTCCAGGATTGTTCGATTGCCACGGTAAAGAGTTCGAAGCGCTTTATACGAAATACGAGAGTGAAGGTCGCGGTCGTAGAACTGTGAAAGCACGCGAGGTATGGTCGAAAATCATGGAAAGTCAGATTGAAACAGGAACGCCGTACATGCTTTACAAAGATGCGGCTAACTTGAAATCGAACCAGCAGAATCTAGGTACCATACGTTCTTCTAACTTATGTACGGAAATTCTAGAATACACTTCTCCTGATGAAGTTGCGGTTTGTAATTTGGCTTCTATAGCCTTGCCAATGTTCGTAACTGAAGACGGAACATTCGATCACGATAAGCTATTTGATGTGACTTACAAGGTGACCAAAAACCTGAATAAGGTGATTGATCGCAACTATTATCCGGTGGTAGAGGCAAGGAATTCAAACATGCGTCACCGTCCAGTAGGTCTAGGTGTACAAGGTTTGGCTGATGCCTTCATTATGTTGCGTTTACCTTTTGATTCGGAAGAGGCGAAACAACTCAATAAGGACATTTTCGAAACCATGTATTATGCAGCGGTTACCTCGTCAAAAGACCAGGCAATAGTTGACGGTCCATACGAGACTTACAAAGGTTCCCCGATTTCTAAAGGTAAATTCCAACACAACCTTTGGGATGTAAAAGATGGGGAGTTGAGTGGTCGTTGGGACTGGGAAACTTTGCGTGGTGAAGTAAAAGAGCATGGCGTTCGAAACTCTCTTTTGATGGCACCTATGCCAACGGCATCTACCTCGCAAATTTTAGGAAATAACGAGTGTTTTGAGCCATATACTTCAAATGTCTATACCCGTCGTGTTCTCTCAGGAGAATTCATTGTAGTCAACAAACACCTGTTGCATGACCTCATTGATTTGGGATTGTGGAACGATGACATGAAGAATGCACTCATGGCCTCAAACGGTTCAGTACAACACATTGAAGGGGTGCCGGAAAACTTAAAGGCCATTTATAAAACGGTGTGGGAAATTTCCATGCGTGACATTTTAGATATGGCAGCTGACCGAGGAATATTTATCGATCAAAGCCAAAGTCTTAATTTATTCATGGAAGCCCCGAACATGGGTAAACTAACATCCATGCACTTCTATGCATGGAAGAAAGGATTGAAAACAGGCATGTACTACTTGCGTTCTAAGCCCGCTTCTTCTGCAATTAAGTTCACTGTGAAAAAGAACGCACAGACAGATATGGCTCCCGGTGTTTCAGATACTGCAACTTCGGAGAAAGTAGAAGCTTCATCAGAAGCTGATGCTGCTCCAGCTGAAATTGAAGCGCGAGTTGAAGCGCAGAAAGCTGCCATCGCTTCTATGAAAGAAGAAGTGACGGCAGAAGAAAAAATTGCTTGTTCTATTGAGAATCCAGACGATTGCGTCTCTTGTGGCTCATAAATAAAGCAGAAATGATGTTTAGAAAATCCCAAACGTTGCGTTTGGGATTTTTTTTTGATTTTTTTGAACGAGTCTAAATCGAGACTAATTAGGGGTTAAGAGTCTGTTTACGATAGTATTGTGGGTAAATTGAATTTGTTAGATCCTATAGAATTCCTTATCTTCATAAGGAACACAACCTACTCAACGTTTATGTCCAATAGTGCAGCACCACAGCGAGATGCTCGGAAAACTCGGTCCGCGGGAGCGGGTAAACGAGCCCCTGAAGCGAGAATGACAAAAGCGCAACTTTACGCTCAGATAGGCTTAGTTATTCTCATCATAGCGGGGATATCAGCGCTTGCGATTTTCGCTACTTGATTTTATTTACTCTTCGCCATTGAAGACGTTCACGTAACCTATCTTTGGGTTGCGAATGAAACGACTATTTCAAATTTTCGGGGGTGGCCTCGGCTGGAGTTTAGGAGGGCCTATTGGGGCACTTCTCGGCGTAGCCTTAGGCAATATGATGCACGAATTGGTTGGTGCGGATGGTCCGGAGCCTCGACGTGCTGGTGGCCAGTGGTCCGCAACTTCACAGCGCCAAGGATCGCCCAGTGATTTTCATATTTCATTATTGGTTTTAGCTGCAAGAGTTATTAAGGCCGATGGTAAAGTAAGTCAAAGCGAATTGGACTTTGTGCGTCAACAGTTCGTTGGTATGTTCGGAAAGGAAAAAGCCAATGAGAGTTTCAAAGTATTTAAAAAGATTGTAGACCAGCCCATTCCTTTGACTAAGGTTTGCGGACAAATCAATAGTTTCACGACCCATAGCACACGGCTACAGTTGATTCATTTTTTATTCAAGCTGGGGTTAGCCGACGGTTATTTGCATCCTAGTGAGTTAGAGGAGATAAAGCGTATTGCTAGAAATTTACGTATCAATGCCTATGACTTTGCTTCTATCCAAGCGATGTTCCACAAAGGTCAAGATGCGGATTGGGCGTATAAAGTTTTAGAGGTAGCTAAGGGATCTGGGGAAGCTGAGGTAAAGAAAGCGTATCGTAAAATGGCGTTGAAATACCACCCGGACCGTCTAGTTGGCGCAGGCGAGGAAGCACAGACCGCTGCGAAAGAAACCTTCTTGAATGTTCAAAAAGCCTACGAACAGGTCTGTAAAGAAAACGGCTGGAACTAATGGCGAAATTGGCAGACATCAAGGCACCTATTCGAGAGGAAATGCAACGTTTCGAGCCTAAGTTCAAAGCGCATTTGAGCTCGAAGGTCCCACTTGTAGATCGAGTGATGGGCTACATGGTAAAACGGAAGGGGAAGCAAATGCGTCCTATACTTGTTTTTCTAAGTGCGAAATTACTAGGTGAAGTAAATGAAAGCACCTATCGGGGCGCCTCGTTAATAGAACTGATGCACACAGCTACGCTCGTACATGACGATGTTGTAGACGATTCAGATATGCGTCGCGGGTTTTTTAGTATTAATGCGCTTTGGAAGAATAAAGTCGCAGTTTTAATAGGGGATTATTTATTATCCCGTGTATTACTACTGGCGGTTGAAACCAAGGAATACGCCTTACTCGAGCATGTTAGTGGCGCGGTAAAGGCCATGAGTGAAGGGGAGTTGCTTCAGATTGAAAAAGCGAGAAAATTGGACATTACTGAAGCGGTCTATTATGATGTAATTCAACAAAAGACAGCCTCACTAATAGAAACCTGTTGCGTTGTTGGAGCATCCAGCGTTGAGGCCGATCCTCCGAGCATTTCAAAATTACGTGACATAGGTCGTCACTTAGGATTGGCTTTTCAGATAAAAGACGATCTGTTCGATTTTGAAAAAGTCAATCTTACGGGGAAACCTGCAGGGATTGATATTAAGGAGCAGAAGATGACTTTGCCTTTGATTCATGCGTTGAAAGAAGCTGCACCAAAACAGCGTAAATACATTATCAAAACCATTAAAAAGCACCACGATCGTCCTAAAAAAGTGCAAGAAGTAGTTGATTTTGTGCGACATTCAGGAGGATTGGACTATGCGCGTTCTAAAATGGAGGAGCACATTACAAAGGCGAAAGAACTTCTTTTTACCTTTCCACAAAGTGCTGTACGCGATTCTTTTGAATCGTTGTTGGAATTTACTGTAGCACGGAAAAAATAGAGTCATGGAAGAATTTGAGGCAATGCTCGACGCATTGAAAGTAAATGCATTCGAATGGGCGAAGCAGCTCGTTCTTGCCATCGTTATTTTCTGGATAGGCATGCGCGTAGTGAAGGTCATGATGCGTGCCGTTACGAAAGCGTTGACGCTTAGAGATGTCGACGCTAGTCTTACCACATTTCTTCAGAGTTTCTTAAAAATTGCACTCCAAGCGGTAGTCGTAATTGCGACCATTAATCAACTAGGGGTAGAGACAACTAGTATTGTCGCCATACTAGGTGCTGCCGGTTTGGCTGTGGGCATGGCATTAAGCGGTACGCTACAAAATTTTGCCGGAGGTGCCATGATTCTCATGTTTAAGCCGTTCAAGGTGGGAGATTTTATTGAAGCGCAAGGATATAGTGGTACGGTGAAGAGTATCCAGATTTTTACGACGATCCTGACAACTTCAGACAATAAGCAAGTCGTAATTCCAAACGGTGGATTGAGCAACGGTAGTTTGATCAACTATAGCGCAGAAACGACACGACGTCAAGAGTGGACTTTTGGAATAGGTTACGGTGATGATGTAGAAAAGGCAAAGTCCATCATTAAAAACATCATCGACGCTGATGAAAGAGTTTTAAAGGAGCCTGAAGGTTTGATTGAAATTAGTGCATTGGCTGATTCTTCAGTTCATATTGTAGTTCGTGCATGGGTTGCGAGCGAAAATTATTGGTCACTCTATTATTCTGTGACCACAGAAGTGTATAAGGCCTTTAATGCAGAAGGAATTTCTATACCATTTCCCCAAATGGATGTACATTTACAGAAATAATTAGTATTCACTCAGCTTGCAGGCCACCCGAAAGGGTGGCTTTTTTGTTTAGTAAATGTATCTTGCAGGACTATGTCAAGAATTCCCGATAGTATCATTGAACAAATCTTCAGTACCGCTCAGATTGAGGAGGTTATTGGGGAGTTCGTACAATTGAAGAAGAGCGGGAGCAATCTTAAAGGGCTCAGCCCATTTAACAACGAGAAATCGCCGAGTTTCATGGTGAGCCCTGCAAAGCAAATCTTTAAAGATTTCTCTTCGGGTAAAGGGGGTAATGTAGTGACCTTCCTTATGGAATTAGAACAGATGTCCTACCCTGAGGCATTGCGTTGGATTGCAAAAAAATACAATATTGAAATTCCCGAAGAACGCCCGCAGACTCCAGAGGAGATCGCAGCCGGCAATCTAAAGGAAGGCGTTTATTTAATTTCTGATGTAGCGGCAAAGTGGTATGTAGCGCAATTGCATGAGAGCGATCAAGGCAAGGCTATAGGTTTGAGCTATTTTAAGGAGCGCGGCTTCTCAGACGAAACCATCAAAAAGTTTCATTTGGGATACAGCCCAGAACAATCTGCTGCTTTTGCGGACTATGCTCTAGCCAATTCTTACAGTGACCAGGCCCTGGAGTCTTCAGGCATTAGTATGCGCAACGAACGCGGCTGGTACGATCGTTTTCGCGGCCGTGTAATGTTTCCTATTCATTCTATCTCTGGAAGGGTACTGGGATTCGGAGGGCGGATTTTAAAGAGTAATGCGAAGGCCGCGAAATATCTCAACTCGCCAGAGAACCCAATCTATCACAAGAGTAAGGTACTTTATGGATTGTTTCAAGCCAAGCAAGAGATTGTTAAGCGCGATGAGGCACTTCTAGTCGAGGGCTATACGGATGTGTTGAGTTTCTATCAAAACGGCGTACGCAATGTGGTAAGTTCTTCTGGTACAGCGCTTACCGAAGGCCAGATAGCAATGCTTAAACGTTATACTCCCAACATTACCTTGCTTTATGATGGTGATGCAGCAGGTATTCGTGCAAGTTTCCGTGGTTTAGATATGATGCTGGAGCAAGGGGTGAACGTGCGGGTTGTTCCTTTCCCAGATGGAGAAGATCCGGATAGTTTTGCGCAAGCACACAGCACGGAGGAATTAGAAGCATATATTAGTTCAAATCGTCGCGATTTCATCAGCTTCAAGACTGGAGTTTTATTAGCAGAGGCAGCTGGCGATCCGCTCAAACGTGCACAAATGGTACGTGAAATTGTGGCGAGTATTGCTAAGGTGCCGGATCGAATTGGTCAGGAAGTCTTTGTGAAAGAGGCTGCACGCCTTTTAGAAATAGATTCCACAGCGCTCTTTTCTGAGTTGGACCGATTATTAAACGATCAGTCTCGTCAAGCCCGAAGAAAGCAGCAGCAAGAGCCGCAGATGGACGTAGTTACAGGCGGTGTGCCTGAAGAGACTAAGATTCTGGGCTATGAGCAAGAGAAAATATTGATTCAGTTGGCCATCAGTAAGGGAAAAGAAATCATGCTAGAGGAGGATCTAGATCCTGAAGAGGTGATTCCTGTAACCGTAGCGAACTGGATCATGCGCGAGTTGAGCAACGACGGTATTTCGTTCCAGGTTCCTGTTTTTGCTAAGGCATATGCATTGCTTTGTGCGGAATTGGAAAGCGGTGAAGTACCCGAAACGGCATGGTGGGTTCGTCAACCGGATCCAGAAATTGTAGAATTGGTGACTGAAGCATTGACGGAGAAGTATGTGCTGGCTAAATGGGAAGCCCGCGATATATATCTACCGAAAGAAAAGAACATCATTTTCTCTTTGGTTCGCGATACCGTATTTCGATTTAAATACCAGCATGTACAGCGTCAGCTGGAGCAATTAAAATCAAAGCTAGAGGGCGATGATATTCAGATAGATCGTTACATGAATGAGTTCCATAAATGGAACCAATTGCGTCAGATGTTGGACGATGAACTTAATCGCGTGGTATAAAGCCCCGGCTTTTCAAAGCAGATTTGGCCTCGAGTAATCGATCTTCAAATGCAACTTCATTGAGTATCGTGTAAGAGGCATTCACTGCATCGAGCATATCGATATAGCGCTGGTGAAGTACATCTCGTCTTGTGAGATCTTCTCGAAGAGGATCGGCATATGCTCTATTTGTAGGTGCGCAAAGCAGGTAATGAAGGTGTTGCGGAACGACTGTGAATTCTTCATCGACACGCTGGAATTTATCTGCTGCCCAAACCGCAAGAGTGATGCTGTCAGTATCAAAAAGTAACGGAGCCGCATGTACATCATAATAGCCATTGGAACGTAGCTGTTCGATTTGCCCTGTTGCAATGGTAGTGAATACAGCCTCGTTAAGTGCAGTGACATCGAGTTTGTTTTCTTGCATGTACTCACGCGCGTATTCCGGTACGCTGCGTACGTTAAGCCATTCGCTTAGTGCTTCACAAAGGCGCGTTTTGTAGGTGCTTTCAGTACCAGTGAGAACAACGTGAGGCATTAATTAGGTAATTTATAGAGTAATACTTTCTCTTCGCTCCAGCGCACGCCGATGGGCTCAGTTATAGAATACTGCCCAATAAAATCCTCGAAAGGAAGCGTGTCGTATTGTACCATGCCGACCTTTTCTAAAACCCTGCTACTCGCAGTATTACTCGACAGTGTCCGACCAATGATTGGATCGACCTCGAAGATCTCGCCCAAAGCTAAAGCGGCACGTGCGGCTTTGGTTGCAATTCCTTTGCCCCAGTGTTCACGGAAAAATCGGAAACCTAAATCTATTCCCCATGAATTCTTTTTAAGACCACACCAACCCAGAGGAGTATTGCTTGAAAGATCTATAACCATCCAGCGGCCGTAACCGTCGCGTTGGTAGTTTGGATATGTTTGAATGAGTTCGAGTGCCTTCGCTTCGGATGAAAATCCGCTATCCCCGGTATACTTTACCACTTCTGGATCTTGATTTAAGCGGAAAAGCCAATGCGCATCGTTTGGCCTCCATTGGCGGAGTTGAAGGTTTTGGGTATTGAAGGGAATCATTGCTTTGCGATGTGTCGCTAGACAGTAATAATGGTTCCCATCAAAATGACCCTGAACGAAACATTGGATGGGCTGCTGACGCAGTTCATTTGTAGCGTAAATCCAAGCGGTACCGGACCAATGGTGATTACTGCCTTCGTTGGAGAGCGAAGTGATATGCAGGTGTTTTTTAAAATCTACATTACCCGAACCAAAGAGCTTGAATAGACTTTCCTTTATTCCCCATAAAAGTTGCTGAGCGTGTATGGCGCCGAGAGAAGCTAAGTACTTTTCTTCATCTGCTCGAATAAACTTTTGCGCAATTCGGCTGATTTGCGGGCGCACACCCTCGATATCTATTCCAACTTCAACAGTGGCCGAATACGCGGCAATGGCCCCGCTTTTAGTGTGACTTATACTGATGTGTCCGGCTTCATGTTTAGGTTGATTCCCATTGTAATAGACTGCTGAAAGTGGGAGCGGGTTGAGCGCTGCTGCTAATGCGGATCTACTAATCAAGAACTCCTCTTTTCGATGCTCCGTTTGTCTATGCTCCCATTTTAAACGGTCTGCTGAACTAAACAGTTCTGCATTCAGGTGCGCAGATGCTTCACTAGAATAGCCGAATTGGACCTCCTTGGATAAATGTTTAAATGGAAAATTGGTAGACATCATTACTAAACCTTTGTGCACTCAGCACGTTATGTATCTTTGCGCCAAATAAATTAGTTCACATGAGCGAAACAACACAGTACGTACCGTACAAAGTTAAAGATATGTCATTGGCCGATTGGGGCCGCACGGAAATCAAAATTGCTGAAGCTGAAATGCCAGGACTTATGGCACTCCGCGAGGAGTTCGGAGCTAGTAAGCCTTTGAAAGGGGCACGCGTCGCAGGATGTTTGCACATGACCATTCAGACGGCTGTTTTGATTGAAACACTTGTAGAATTAGGAGCCGATGTGACTTGGTCTTCGTGTAATATTTTCTCTACGCAGGACCATGCCGCTGCTGCTATTGCTGCTGCCGGTATTCCAGTCTATGCGTGGAAGGGAATGAACGAAGACGAATTCAACTGGTGTATCGAGCAAACGTTGCACTTTGGCGAGGACCGTCAGCCATTGAATATGATTTTAGACGATGGTGGTGATTTGACCAACATGGTTTTTGACGAATTCCCAGAATTGGTTGCAGGCATCAAAGGCTTGTCAGAAGAAACCACCACTGGTGTTCACCGTCTGTATGAGCGTGAGATTAACGGAACTTTGGTACTTCCCGCAATCAACGTGAACGATTCGGTAACGAAGTCTAAATTTGATAACAAATACGGTTGTCAAGAGTCTGCAGTAGATGCCATTCGTCGTGCAACGGATGTGATGATTGCAGGTAAAGTTGCTGTTGTTGCCGGTTACGGTGATGTAGGTAAGGGTACTGCGGCTTCATTGCGTGGTGCAGGTGCACGCGTTATTGTAACGGAAATTGATCCGATTTGTGCCTTACAGGCAGCGATGGACGGATTTGAAGTAAAGCGTATGGCTACGGCTATTCCGCGTGCTCAGATTATCGTTACTGCTACGGGAAATAAAGACATCATTCAGGAGGAGCACTTCAAGTTGATGAACGATAAGACCATATTGTGTAATATCGGTCACTTCGATAACGAAATCGATATGGCGTGGTTGAACAAGACCTACGGCACTACTAAAAAGGTAATCAAGCCTCAGGTAGACCTGTACAATGTAGAAGGCAACGAGATCATCGTTTTAGCAGAAGGCCGTTTGGTGAATCTAGGTTGTGCAACGGGTCACCCGTCGTTCGTAATGTCAAACAGCTTCACGAACCAAGTATTGGCTCAGTTAGAGCTTTGGTTGCGTAGTGATCAGTACGAGAATAAAGTATACGTCTTGCCAAAGCATTTGGATGAGAAAGTAGCTGCCTTGCACCTTGAGAAGATCGGTGTAGAGCTTGAAACCCTTCGCACTGACCAAGCCGATTACATCGGAGTGAAAGTCGAAGGCCCATTCAAGCCAGAGCACTACCGCTACTAAGAAATTTTTTAACTACGGGGCCGCAACGCGGCCCCGTATTGTTTTCAGCCATATTCTTGAAATTTGGCATAGTTTTTCTGACCTTATTCGCAGAAAGATGCCCATTGTGAAAATAATCAAAGGTTTATTCCTCACCCTCTTCTTCCCGATCATCGCGAACGGTCAAGCCAAGCTTGTTTTGGGTGAAATAGATATGGGCCTCCTTGCTAGTTACCATTATGTTTCTCGAGATCTCCCTAGTTTTGTTATTGGTGAAGAATATGAACTAGGCGGTTACCTGCACGATATGGATAACGGCGGTCTAGTAGCTGTAACTACTTCATATTTGAGAAACGGGGCGTATGGAACCAATTTTGGTTTGCCCAACTATGCCATAGGAAAATTCACAAGCGCAAAGGTCAAAGTTGGAAAGCTCGTTGAGGCCAATTCTCTAGATATCTTGACTTCTATTGGTTTCGGTTACTTCTACGGCGCCGATGATGCCGAGAGGGGTGGATTGCTTGATTTAGTCTACCTCGATCCTACCGATCCGGTAGCAGTTTTCACCATACCCATCGCCGTGGACATACAATGGTACGGCTTAGACGGCAGCATTAACTCTTTTGGTATTAAATACGAATTGAACGGCTGGGGCAATTACCTGGGCGTAGGCTTCACGTACCTGCTTTAGCGCTAGTTTAGTTCAGCTCTATTCGGGACGATAAAAAAACATGTTTTCTAAAGTTTATTTTCTGAGACTGTGGGTTCCTTATGCTGTATTTACACTCTTTACCACGTTGTTGACGGTCTATGGTATTGGGAATGGCCGACTCTGGCTAAGCATAGTATTGCATTGTCTTTAAGTTGGGGCATAGCGCTTGGACTGGGCCTAATGGGTACGCAAATTCCGGTATAAAAAAACCCGATTTTCTTCAGAAAATCGGGCCTTTAAATGAGGTCTACCGGGTGAGTTAGCTTCCACATGCTTCACACTCTGGGTTATCGATACTGCAAGCTTTTGGTTGATCTGCTTGTTCTAATTCTTGTACGAAACTTGCGAAAGAGTCGTCCATTTGGAAATCATTTGCGCTCATGGTATGTTCTTTTTGTGTTTGTGTTACTTCTAATCTAGAAATTCAAATACTGCTTTTTACACAACATTGATTTGCGTTATTAACAATTTCATTTTTTGATTTTGTGGGAGTTACGACTCAATTTTTTGATAACTCTCTTCGTATCTTAGAGCAAGCAGAATTGCCCAGCACCATTTTTACTACGACCTCTATGAAAATCCGTTCGCACTTCTTTGTAATTATGCTTTTTGTCTTGTCGTTCAGCGTGAATACCCACGCACAGCAGTCTTTGCGTGAGTCCTACATAGAAGAATATGCGCAATTATCTGTATCTGAAATGAATAGATCCGGCATACCTGCGTCGATTACGTTGGCACAAGGGATACTGGAGAGTGGAAACGGTCAGAGTGAATTGGCCCGGAAGTCGAATAACCATTTTGGGATTAAATGCCACAGTGATTGGAAAGGGGCAAAAGTGTATCATGACGATGATGCGAAGGGAGAATGCTTTCGCAAATACAATAAACCGCAACACAGTTTTGAAGATCACACAGATTTTTTAACGCGGGGATCGCGCTATGCATTTTTATTTGAATTGGACCCTGGAGATTATAAAAGTTGGGCAAGAGGGCTTAAAAAAGCGGGGTATGCTACCGCACCGGATTATGCCGATCGCCTCATTAAAATTATCGAGGACGAAATGCTGTACCGCTTTGATGACCCAGGATCGTCAACTCCGTCATTGACAGGTGGAAAAGGACCTGTTTTAGATAAAAAAGGACGTCCGGTAACTAATGCAAGAGAACGCTTTGTCCTTCGTCGCGTTCAGAATGAAGGGACACGCGTTGCGTTTGTACGCTTTCAAAAGGGTGACCGATTGGAATACATCGCGGATTCACTTCACCTGCCTGCGGCGGCGCTCCTTCAGTTTAATGATTGGACGCACGAGGTTATTGTTGCAGAAGGCGAACGTGTTTATGTAGATGAAAAAAAGGGCCGTGGTGCAACCAAAACTACGGTGGTGCGCGTTGGAGAGACCATGCACGACATTAGCCAACGCGAGCAAATGAAATTGGCCAAACTTTATAAATTCAATGACTTTCCAGTGGGTTATCAGCCCATGGTGGGCGATGAGATACGATTGCGCCCTGTGAGCTTAATAAAACGTGTGCAGAGAAAGTAAACTGAGGCGATTACTTTCTCAATAGTTTCTCAAGGGTAAATCCAACGATGAATAGTCCGGTGCTCACCGTACCAATAAGCAAGAGTTCGGGTGCTCCCATCCAATGAAGGAGTTTAAAAATTACACTACCGACTAATGCGCTGGCCCCAACTCTTCCTGTGATTTTAACAAAGGTTTTCATGGAGTCAAACATAACACATTTGTGTTATATCTTCGTGCTGTCTCAAAGGGGTGCCTTAAAGTCTTCGGACCTGCGGGCTGAGAACATACCCATAGAACCTGGGCAGGTAATGCTGCCAAGGAACGATAAGCAATATTTGTGTAACAACACGTTATTGCCCCTTGACGTGGTTTAACAACCAAAATTCATGAAACATGTAATGAGTACCGCAGTAGCAGTAGCACTTTCGCTATATGCCACCGCACAAGAAAAAGCCGATTCGGCTAAAATCGACATTCTCTTGCTTCCCAACGTGGAGCTCAACGAGGTAAATGTACTGGGCACTTGGGCACAAAAAGAGGACCCTATTGCTCAGATCAATTTGACAGAAAAGGATATTGAGGCGCTGAATACTGGGCGCGATCTTCCCTATGTATTACAAGATGTGGCCGGTGTCGTGAGTTTCTCCGATGCTGGAAATGGTGTGGGATATACGAACATGCGTGTTCGTGGTTCGGACATTACGCGCATCAATGTCACTGTTAACGGCATTCCAATGAATGACGCGGAGAGCCATGGCGTGTTTTGGGTGAACACACCTGACCTCATGTCTTCCACAAATGCCATCCAATTACAAAAAGGGGTTGGAACCTCTACCAACGGATCGGGTGCTTTCGGAGCAAGCCTCGGTCTAAGCACCTTGGGTGCTGGTGAAAAAGGCGGGCGTATCACTTTGGGTGCGGGATCCTACGGCACACAACGTGCTACCATGGAGGCGAGCACAGGGAAGACTGCAAGCGGTTTTTGGATGAACACGCGCATCTCTTCCATCACTTCAGACGGGTATGTGGAGCGTGCATCTTCAGACCTACAATCGTATTATGTAAGCGCTGGTTTTGCCGGTGGCGGTCATTACGTTGAGGCCGTACGCTTTGGCGGTGGCGAACGTACTTACCAAGCTTGGTATGGGGTTGACACTACCACGATGTACGGTCCCGATGCTTATCCTCAGTTCAACGCTGCAGGAGCATTGTATGATGATACTTGGAGTGTTATCGGTACCTATGACGACCAAGTAGATAACTACGGCCAAGAGCATACACAGTTGCACTACCGCTACTCAAACCTCTTTGGGGGCACTTTTGCTGCGGCTTTGCACCATACTGCAGGCGCCGGTTATTACGAAGAGTACAACCAAGGATTCGCTTTTGCTGATTTTGGAATCGGGAATTACGTTTCGGCAATGGATACTGTTGCTTTTGGTGATGTTGTTACACGCAAGTGGTTGGACAACGATTTCTATGGAGCCACTTCTTCGTGGACCTATGAAAACGGCGGCCAGCGTGTACAGCTTGGCGGTGGCGTGCACCGTTATGAGGGCGCGCACTTTGGTCGTGTGATTTGGGCAAACAATCCAAACGTAAGTACTCTTGACGGGGATTACTATACGGGTGATGCCGTTAAAGACGATGCGAACATCTACGCGAAATACGCTGTGACTAGTAACAACCTTTTGGTCTATGCAGATGCACAATACCGTTACGTGAACCACAATTCAACGGGTGGCTCAGCGACGGGACCGGCAAACTTTGACCGCACGTTCAACTTCTTTAACCCGAAGGTAGGTATGACCTACAACCTTGGGGGAAATCAAGTTTTCGGAGCCTACGCAGGTATAGGTCACCGCGAGCCGAACCGCACGGATTTACAATATGCAGATGATGCCAACGCGTTGCAGGCGGAACGTATGTTGGATATGGAATTCAATTTTCGCAACTCAGGGGAAAAGTGGGCTTTTGATGTAAATGCCTACCGTCAGCAGTACCAAAACCAATTGGTCCTTACAGGTGCGATTGACGCTCAGGGGTATCCAATCCGTGAAAATGTCGGACAGAGCTTCCGTCAAGGACTTGAGTTTACGGGCGCCTATGAGTTGACTTCGGCGCTTTCAGCGACGGCCAATGTGGCTTTAAGTCAGAACGAGAATGTGAACTGGGTAAGCGATCCTTTATCTTCTTTTGTGGACAATACGCCCATTGCTTTTTCACCTGGCGCAGTAGCTAGTGCACGTTTAACGTATGCTAAGAAAGGTTTTGAGGCGACACTTTGGAACCAATACGTGGGCAAGCAATACCTATCCAACGAAGGGCTTGAGGCACACAGTCTACCGGCCTATCACATCATCAATGCACGTACCTCGTACACGTGGAATTGCAGCGATGTACAACAATTGATTGGGTTTGTCGAGTTCAGAAACTTGGGCAATACGTCTTATGCAGCCAATGGATATATGTGGGGCGACTTTGCGTACTACTACGCACAAGCGACGTTTAACCTTATGACGGGTTTGACTTTCGAGTTTTAAGGGAAGGACCGAAAGCCACAAAATAAAAAACCCCGCGGGCGCAGCCCGCGGGGTTTTTTAGCTTTTAATCTGCCTTCATGGTTCGGAGAATTTTCTGCAACTCGCCTTTGATGTAGGTCAATTTTTCAACCACTTCGCGTTGCGCAATAACATCGTCTTTTTTAGTGGCTTGAAGTTTTTTCCGAGCGCCTTCGATGGTAAAGCCTTTATCTTTAACCAATGCTTTTATTGCTGCAAGAAGGAGAATATCTTCTTTAGTGAACTTGCGGTTGCCGCGTGAGCTTTTCTTTGGTTTGAGTTTAGGAAATTCTTTTTCCCAGTAACGGATATTGGAGGCGTTGATTTCCAACAACTCAGCCACTTCTCCTATAGAATAGTACAGTTTGTCTAAATGATCCAAAGTAATTCCGTTCATAGAGGAAAGATACGCTCTTTTTTGTAGGCTAAGGTAAACTTAGTCGAAGCTCTGGTTAGAGTGGCTCGAAATGATGAGCATTTCCTCGTATTCTTCAGGCGAAAGATCGTTAAAGAAGTAGTTGATCGGATTGATTTTTCGACCATCTTTCATCACTTCGTAATGCAAGTGGGGAGCGGTTGAAGATCCTGTAGATCCGATATACCCGATGACGTCTCCACGTTTTACCCGCTGTCCTCGGCGAACCTCGATTTTATTCATGTGAGCATACAAGGTCTTGTAGCCAAACCCATGGTCGATCACAATATGACGTCCGTAACCCGAGCGGCTTCGCTTGTAAGTAGTTACTTTTCCATCACCGGTGGCATATATAGGCGTCCCTGTTGGAGCAGAGAAATCCGTGCCCCAATGCATTTTGCGTACTTTATATATGGGGTGTATGCGGTAACCGTATCCGGAAGCCATTTTCTTGAGACTCTTATTCGCAACGGGTTGAATCGCTGGAATTGCAGCAAGCATTGCTTCTTTATTCCTTGCCATTTCTACCACGTCGTCAAAACTGGTCGATTGTATATAAGCGCGACTAGCGACCTGATCTAATTTTTTACGGGTATCCATCAATAGCTCTGAATTTTCAAAGCCTTCAAGGTTACGGTAGCGGTTGGCACCTCCAAAGCCAGCGGTACGAACTTCAGCTGGAATGGGACCTGCTTCAAAAATGGTTCGATAAATTTCGTCGTCGCGTTTTTCAATATCACCCAGTACCTCTGTGAGCTGGTCTAATTTCCCATCCATGAGCTCGTATTGGAGTACCATATTTTCCAATTCACGCTTCATTCGACGTTCCTTTGGACTCTCAAACCAAAGATCAGCTGCCAGGTAGAAAACCACACCAAAAGCCATTGCAACAGCACCGAAAACTGCGATGTCTTGCAACTTTTGTTTCCAAGTACGCTCTATCTTTCTGTAAGAGAGCGTTTTAGAATCATAGGTGTATTTTACTTTAGCCATACTTTGTGCGTTATTTTTGCTTAGACGCAAATTCTACGCGAATATTGTGCCACAAAGAAACGATTTTAGACAAACAACATAACCATCCTACACAGGGAAATATTCACAGTATGCTGACTTCTAAGGAGATACGTCGAAAATTCCTCCAGTTTTTTGAGGAAAAAGGCCATGAAATCGTGGCATCCGCGCCCGTGGTGAACAAAAACGATCCAACGCTCATGTTCATCAATGCCGGAATGAACCCATTTAAAGATTACTTCTTAGGTAACGCCGCCCCGAAAAATAGCCGCATCGCTGATACTCAAAAGTGTCTGCGCGTGAGTGGAAAGCACAATGATTTAGACGAGGTGGGCCACGATACTTACCATCATACACTGTTCGAGATGTTGGGGAATTGGTCCATCGGCGATTATTTTAAACAAGAGGCGATTGACTGGGCTTGGGAATTACTTACTGAAGTGTACGGCATTGATAAAGACCGTTTATATGTCAGTGTTTTCGGTGGCGATGCAAAAGAACAAATGGAGCGTGATAATGAGGCTGCGGACATGTGGTTAAAGCACACCACGAACGACCGCATCATCAATGGATCCAAAAAGGACAACTTTTGGGAAATGGGAGAAATAGGACCGTGTGGTCCTTGTTCCGAAATTCACGTGGATTTACGAAGTGACGCTGAACGCGCAAAAATTGACGGTGCTTCTTTAGTGAATGCGGATCACCCTCAGGTTGTAGAAATCTGGAACTTAGTATTCATGCAATTCAACCGCAAAGCCAGCGGAGAATTAGAAAACTTACCAGCGCAACATATCGATACAGGTATGGGCTTTGAACGCCTCTGCATGGCGCTTCAGGGTAAACAATCGAACTACGATACCGATGTTTTTACGCCGTTGTTATCAGAAATCTCATCCCTTTCTGGAACTACTTACGGTGGATCTGAAGCTACGGATATCGCACAGCGCGTAATCGCAGATCATATTCGTGCCGTTGCTTTTGCCATAGCGGATGGTCAGTTGCCGGCAAGCAGTGGAGCAGGCTATGTTATTCGCCGTATTCTGCGACGTGCCATTCGTTATGGATTCTCTTATTTGAATCTATCTGAGCCGTTCATGTTCAAACTTGTTAAAGTTTTAGACCAGGAGATGGGTGAATTTTTCCCTGAGCTCAAGGCGCAACGCGCATTGGTTGAAAAAGTGATTGAGGAGGAAGAAAACAGCTTTTTGAAAACGCTTGCACAAGGTTTGGCGAAGTTGGAAGAATTTCTGTCAGGGGATGCGAAGGTATTAGATGGAAAACGGGCTTTTGAATTGTACGATACTTATGGTTTCCCGATTGATTTGACAGAATTGATCATGCGCGAAAATGGGCGCACGGTGGATATGGCAGGATTTACGGCAGAGATGACGGCACAGAAGGAGCGCTCGCGTGCGGCTACTAAGCTCAGCACTGACGACTGGGTCGAATTAGAAGAGGACGATAAAGAAGAATTTGTAGGTTACGACTATACTGAGGTAGATGTTCGCATTACCCGATACCGTAAGGTGAGTACGAAGAAGAAGGAATTTTATCAATTGGTTCTTTCCTTAACTCCCTTCTATCCTGAGGGTGGTGGCCAAATCGGTGATGCCGGAACCTTAATGCAGGGCGACCGTACCGTACATATAACTACCACGAAAAAAGAGAATGGTGTTATTGTGCATTTCACAGATGATTTGCCCGCAGATTTAAATGGGCAGTGGAAGGCGACGGTTAATGTGGCAGATCGCAATGAGACCGCTAAAAATCACAGTGCGACCCACCTCATGCATGAAGTTTTACGCGAGGTGTTAGGGACGCACGTCGAGCAAAAAGGATCACTAGTGCGACCGGATTATTTGCGTTTCGACTTTTCTCATTTCCAAAAGGTGAGTGCGGAAGAATTGCTTGCCATTGAGGCAAAAGTGAATGAACGCATTCAAGCCAATTATACACTCGAAGAATACCGTAACATTCCTATTGCAGAGGCGAAGGATATGGGAGCTATGGCACTCTTCGGTGAGAAGTATGGCGATACCGTTCGCGCTATTAAATTTGGTTCATCTGTCGAACTTTGTGGTGGTATTCACGTACCTGCTACGGGCTCTATAGGACTCTTTAAGTTTATTTCTGAAGGTGCTGTTGCAGCGGGCGTACGTCGTGTTGAAGCGGTGACCGGTAAAGGAGCCCTAGACTATGTGAATGCTGAGCTCGCAAAACTGCGCGCGGCGGCTGAGGTGTTGAAGCATCCGCAGGATTTAGCCAGTGCATTACAGCAGTTAAAGGAAAAAGAGACCGCCGCGCAAAAAGAAATTGACGCATTGCGTAAAGAAAAAGCAATGGGAGCGGTGAAGGAATTGGAAAATAGCGCTGTAGCATTTAATGATGCAAAAGCTATCGTTGCCCGTACCTCGCTTGATTCAGGAAGTGTTAAGGATTTAGTCTTTAAATTGAAATCCACTCCAAGCACGTTGGTTATTTTAGGTAATGTAGTCGAGGGAAAGGTTACCTTGAGTATTGGTATAAGTGATGATCTTATAGCAAGTAAAGGATGGCATGCAGGCAATGCAGTTCGAACTTTAGCGAAACACATTAATGGCGGCGGTGGCGGCCAGCCTGGATTTGCAACGGCAGGAGGAAAAAATCCAGAGGGTATAGACAAAGTATTGGTAGAATGGAAAAACGAATTCTCATGATGAAAACAGCCTTACGTTCACTCCTTGTGAGCGCCTTATTCCCTGTAGCATTGATGGCTCAAAAGACAGAGCCAATAGAGTACTATACCGATAGTGATATCAACGATACGAAGTTTTCTATAGCGGCGAATTATGCACCTTCTTTTGCCGGTCGCCGCTTGGCCCTGTATACTCCCGTGCAGGACGGCACGGAATTATTTGCCCTCACGAATGAAGATGGTGGTGGTGTGCTAGGCCAACGTTATGGCTTCTCGCTGTTTTACGAATTACGAAGCATGTTCCATATTGGAATTGGATGGTCGCAAGAGCACAGTGGTTATTTGACCAAAGGATTTGCGGTTTTTGATCAAAATGCAATCTTCCAGGATACCATAGGCACTTTTACGGCAAAGACCTCCTACAATGCGATGAACATCCCTATTCAAATCGTTTTTCATACTCAGATGACGGACGTTTGGGCATTGCAAGTGATTCCTTCGTATGACCTTACATTCTATTCTGGCATACGCCGCGAATGGATCGGTGATGGGGCGCCCAATTTTCCAGCGGATGCAGCAACGGGTGTGCTAGGTTCGTTGTACGAGCGCGGTACAGAAGTAAAGTATATGACTGGATTTAACGGATCCATTGGCTTTGCAATCGGCAATGAATTTACAGTAGCTAACAACCTAGCACTTACGGTTCGTGGAGAATTCCGCTACGGCTTACTACCCATCAACAAGGAGGATATCGGTCTTCGTGAAGTGCCTTATGGCGTAGGTGGTGCCGTTGGATTCCGCTATTACCTCTAAGCAGAGCGTTGAGTTGATCGAATAAAAAAAACCCGGGCGCATTTGCGCCCGGGTTTTTTATGCTCATATTTTTTTCGCTTATTCTACAACAGCAGAATCGGCAGCTTCTTCAGTAGCTTCTGTAACTACTTCTTCAGAAGGGTTTTCACGGTTTTCATTCAACATTCGCACCATACGTTCAGTGATGTCGTATTCATCGTTTGCATAAATGATTTGACCGCCTTCCTCGTATAGTAAGATGAAGTCTAGATTCAGCTCTTCTTTGAGGGTTTCAATGGCGCTGTTCATGTCTTCGCGCATCATTACGGTCAGATCATTTTGGCGTTGCATCATTTGGCCTTGCGCCGCCTGCTCCACTTGAAGATAATTTTGTTGTACGCGTCGAAGATCAGCTTCGTTAGCTTCGCGCTGACGTGCCGTCATTTTGGGCGCCTCCTGCTGGTAGAGTTCAATGTTTGTCTGCAACTCTTGCTGACGACGTTGCAATTCAACAACAATCTTTTCCTCTTCTGCCTGTAGTTCACCTACCAATTCCTGGAAATAGTTGTATTGACTCTGCAAAGAGTCGATACGAACATAGGCAAGACGGATTCCCTTTTCTGTGTTTTCTACTGCTGCCGGTTGCTGACAACTTGCAAGCATACTCAGGCCAATAGCGGCCAAAAAGAACTTTTTCATGTTAAAAATCTAGGTTGTTCAATACATTTTCATCGACGAGTTTAGGGACAGTCACCTTAAGATGAGGTGTGCGCTCCATTTCTCGTTCAATGGCGAATATAGCTTCTTTATTTCTTGCCCACGATCTTCTCGCAATTCCATTATTTACGTCGTAGAGCAACATGTTTTCTATTTTCTGATCTGCGGCATCACTACCGTCTAGTAACATTCCGAATCCGCCGTTCATGACTTCACCCCAACCGACGCCACCGCCGTTGTGGATGCTTACCCATGTTGCGCCTCTGAAGCTGTCCCCGATCACGTTTTGAATAGCCATGTCCGCCGTAAAACTCGAACCGTCATAGATGTTGGACGTTTCGCGATAAGGACTGTCTGTTCCACTCACATCGTGGTGATCGCGGCCCAAAACTACGGGGCCAATTTCTCCAGCGGCAATGGCCCTGTTAAAGGCACGAGCAATTTCAATACGTCCTTCACTATCTGCGTACAAAATGCGCGCTTGCGATCCCACCACTAATTTATTGGCTTTAGCCCCTTTGATCCATCGGATGTTATCGTCCATCTGTTGACGAATTTCAGCCGGTGCTTTTGCCATGAGTTGTTCCAAGACTTGCTCTGCGATTATATCGGTTCGATCCAGGTCCTGGCTCTTTCCAGTGGCACAAACCCAACGGAACGGGCCAAATCCGTAATCGAAACACATCGGCCCCATAATGTCCTGTACATAAGAAGGGTAGCGGAATAATTCACCTTCCTCATCCATGATCTCTGCTCCTGCGCGGGAGCTCTCTAATAAAAACGCATTCCCGTAATCGAAGAAATACATGCCTTTTTCAACCAAAGCATTGACCGCATTCACGTGACGTTTCAATGTTTCCTGAATGCGCTGTTTAAACGTGGCAGGATCTTCAGCCATCATGGCATTAGCTTCCTCATAACTCATGCCTTGAGGGTAGTAGCCGCCCGCCCAGGGGTTATGTAAAGAGGTTTGATCTGAACCTAAGTCCACATGGACATCACGTACTACCATGCGTTCCCATAAGTCGACGATATTTCCTAGATAGGCGATGCTTCTTGCCCGCTTGGCTGCTTGGAATTCCAAAGCCATATCAATGGCTTCGTCTGCGCTGGTGGTGATCTCGTCCACCCAGCCTTGTTCGTGGCGCTTGTATGCCGCCTTTGCGTTAATTTCTGCCGTAATACTTACAACACCGGCAATATTACCTGCCTTTGGTTGCGCACCAGACATGCCACCTAAGCCCGCTGTGACAAAAAGTTTGCCTTCGGGGCCGCCAGTGGATTTCATGCGGGCTGCGTTTAAAACGGTAATGGTCGTTCCGTGTACGATACCCTGTGGACCGATATACATGTAAGAGCCTGCAGTCATCTGTCCGTATTGCGTCACGCCCAGCGCGTTGAATTTTTCCCAATGATCCGGCTGGCTGTAGTTCGGAATCATCATCCCGTTAGTGACCACCACGCGTGGAGCATCTTTTGAGGAAGGGAATAAGCCCATCGGATGCCCGCTGTACATGTGTAGCGTTTGCTGCTCAGTCATCTCGCTGAGGTATTTCATGGTCAATACATACTGTGCCCAATTCTGAAATACCCCGCCGTTTCCTCCATAAGTGATGAGCTCCTCAGGGTGCTGTGCGACAGCAGGATCCAGATTGTTCTGAATCATTAGCATGATGGCCGCCGCTTGAGGTGTTTTCGCAGGATAATCGGAAATGGGGCGTGCCTTCATCTGGTACGAAGGCTTGAATCGGTACATATAAATGCGGCCGAACGTTTTCAATTCTTCTAAAAATTCTGCAGCTAATGTTTTGTGCCATTCAACTGGAAAATAACGAAGTGCATTTTCTAGAGCTAATTTTTTCTCTTTGGCGGTGAGAATATCCTTTCTCTTCGGTGCACGATTCACATCTCCAGGTACGCTGCGTTTTACCGGCAGTTGTTCCGGTAGGCCCTGGGTAATTTCTTTTTGAAATGGGGTCATCATCTACTTAGGTTCCTTTTATGCTGTGTGTTTTTTTATCGTAGCCGTACGGGCAGTGTTTGCAACCGCTTTGGCAACAATAGCCGCGTTTCAAATGGTATTTTTCCGTGAAAACGATGTACCCCTCAGGGGTTTTGTAATAGTCCTCCGGGTCCAATTCTTTTTTGAACATGCCGCTTTTTTTGGTCATTCAAAGGTAAGTCTCATTAGCTTTGTTTCATGGACTTATCCTCATTTCCCTTTCTAACACCTTCGCCCACTGAAAAGTTGTTGGATTTTTCTTCCGGCAGCCTTTGGATGAAACGTGACGATCTCATTCATCCCGATGTTTCCGGAAACAAATGGCGAAAATTAAAGGGCTTTTTTCGCGAGGTAGATCCCTCGAGGCCGGTCTTAACTTTCGGTGGGGCCCATTCTAATCACCTTCGTGCAGCGGCCTTTGCCTTTGCTCATGCAGGGATCAAAGGCATTGCAGTGGTTCGTGGTGAGGAACTCAGCCCGCAGCACAGTCCCACATTGAAGTACTGCGAAAAGATGGGCATGAACCTGCATTTTATACCTCGTTCTGAATATAAAGTGCTGCGCGAAATGGATTGGGTTCCGACTGCGCGGCAGTTGCAGGAGTGGGGCGGCGAATCGGCCCAAATATTGCCGGAAGGCGGCGCAGGAAGACACGCTTTTGAAGGTTGCGGTGAAATTTGGACGGAATTGGACCACAAGCCGGATCACCTTTTGATTGCAAGTGGAACGGCTGCTACGGTTTTGGGCATCCTATGGGCGATGCCGGAAAGTTCAGCGACTAAAGTTCACGTCATTAGCGCGGTCAAAGGGGCAAAAAAGGAACAGGCGAGCGTAAAAGAATGTGCCCAGCAAAAATCAATTGACCTGCATTGGGAAGACGACGTGCATTTCGGTGGTTTTGGTAAAATTCCAGAGCAATTAAACGAACAGAAAAGGGCCTTTGAAGACGAGCACGGCTTTGCAATTGATCCGGTATACAATGCAAAAGTATGGGCCTATATTCAACGCACTTCATTCGAAGGAAGCGTGCTCTGGATCAATACTGGTGGTGTGTTTACTCCGTAGTTTCTAGCAAGTCTAATACCATTTGTTCTACCTCGTCACTGTCCCAGCGCGACTCAATATTTTCGGTAGCAAGCACTTTAGCCATGATGCGATCGTGGCGTTCTCCTTCAGCCATTGCATCGTGGTAAGGTATGTTGGTGAATTTGACTAAAGTATACAGCGGGGTCCATTTTTCCGGGTGGTTCTTCTGAACTTTTTGTTCGATACGCTTGCGCAACTGGAATGCAGGATCTGCGACTAGATCGCGCATTTCGATAAAATTGCGCAGACTTAAATCTACTAATGCATTTCCAGCCGGAACGCGTAATTCGGTATAGCGCTCCATGACCGTTGCGAGATTTTCGTGACCCCATTCATCGAGCAATTCGCAGAATACGCGTGCATCTTCTAATGAGCCGTTCATTCCTTCACCGTAGAACGGTACAGTGGCATGTGCAGCATCTCCAATAAGGGCTGTTTTAGTGCCCCAATGGTAGGGTTTACATCGAATTATTGCAAGGGCAGAAGTTGGATTGTTCTCCCATTGTTCTTCTAAATTAGGTATGAGCGGAATGGCATTCTTAAAGTACTTTTCGAAGTAGCGTAAACCGTCTTTGCCTGTTTTTAATTGGTCCAGACCGTATTCTCCGGTAAAGGGCGCGAACACCGTACCCGTAAACCCATTGTCAGTATTGGCTAGTCCCATGAGCATGAATTCTCGGCGAGGCCAAATGTGCAATGCATCTAGGTTCAACTGCGGACTTCCGTCCGAGGCGGCAGGAATGTGTACTTCTTTGTATCCACTGTCGATGTACTCTTGTGTAAAGTTGAATCGAGGTTGCTTCATCATTGCCCCGCGAACCGCAGATCCGGTTCCGTCTGCACCGATAATAAGGTCCGCACGTTCTTTAATGGCTTCACCCTTACAATCAAAGGTCACTTCTCCGAGTTCAAAGTCGATGTGGGTACAGAAATGTTCGAACTGGACTGAAATGGCCGGATTTTCCTCTGCCAATTCGACCAAGGTTTGGTTCAATTCAGAACGGCTAATGCTGTGAATAGCTTTTCCTTCAATACTGTATGGAAAATAACTCTGGTTGCCTTCCAGATCGTGAATTTGTCGCCCGTAAGCCGGCACGGTAATTTTGCGAATTTCAGCTTCAATTCCTGCATATTTAAATGCGGTCCAACCGCGATCACTGACTACGAGGTTGATCGAGCGGCCACTTCCGTAAACCGATTTACGCGGATCGGGTCGTTTTTCGAACACCTGAACAGCATACCCTTTTTGGCCTAGTGTATACGCGATATAAGATCCTGCTAATCCAGCACCTACGACGATTGCCTTTTTCATGCGCCCTGTTCTTTCAAGTAGTTGAGTAAAATGATTCCGAAGGCTCGAATATCCTCGAAGCTGTTGTACAATGGGACCGGTGCCATTCGGATGACATTTGGTTCGCGCCAGTCGGCTATTACGCCTTGACCCATTAGGTAATCAAACAGTGGACGACCATAGCCGTGTACTAAAAGTGAGATTTGTGCACCGCGCTCCTCTGCTGGTGTAATGATTTCAAAATCACTACCAGAGACGCGCGCAACTTCTTCTAGAACTTCTTGAAGATAGGCGGTTAACTTTTTGCTTTTTGCACGAAGGTTTTCTGCGCCCGCTCGGTCGAATAAATCTAAACTCGCACGAAGCGGCGCCATCGCCATTACGGGTGCGTTGGACAATTGCCAGGCTTCAGCAGTCGGGATGGGTACAAAGGTCTCCGGCATCTCGAACCGGGTCGCTTTATCGTGTCCCCACCAACCTTCGAATCGCGGGATATTTGCGTCGTCATGATGACGTTCGTGTACAAAGTAGCCGGCAGTAGCCCCTGGACCTGAATTGATGTATTTGTAATGACACCAAGCAGCGAAATCTACATTCCAGTCGTGCAATTGAATATCAATATTCCCCGCACCGTGCGCTAGATCCCAACCTACAATAATTCCTTTAGCTTGTGCATGAGCGGTCAAGGTCTTCATATCCATCACCTGCCCTGTGTAGTAATTCACTCCGCCAATCATCATCATAGCAATTTCCTCGCCGTGTTCATCAATAGCGGCTATAAAATCTTCTTTGCGAATGTGGTGCTCTCCTTTGCGTGGCGAAACCTCTATGAGATGTTCTTTAGGATCCAATCCATGAAAGCGCAGTTGGGAGGCCAAAGCGTATTGATCCGAGGGAAATGCTTTTGCTTCACACAAGATTTTCGTTCGTTGCCCAGCAGGTCTAAAGAAGCTCACCATAAGCAAGTGAAGGTTGTTCGTAAGTGAGCCCATTACAACCACCTCTTCCGGCTTCGATCCAACGATTTTTGATAGACTTTCAGCAAAAAATTCGTGGTACGGCATCCAAGGACGACGTGCATGAAAATGCCCTTCTACACCCCAGTTTTTCCAATCTTCTAATTCTTCCTTGAGATACTTTTCAGCGGCTTTCGGCATGAGCCCTAAACTGTTTCCAGTGAAATACAAAGTCTGTTTCCCGTCGATCACAGGTAGGTGAAATTCTGAGCGAAAAGCAGCGAGTGTATCTGCTGCATCAAGCGATGAAGCGTAAGCTGGATCTAATGCGTTCATAGAATGTTGTTTTGGGGAGTCTAAAGGTAGGGTAAAAGGAACCATAGGCCCAAAAGTAGAAAGGGGAGCCCTTCAATTAAAAAACTGTAGTACAAGTCTCCCATCTTCGGGTAAGATTTGATAAGTACAGTACTAAAAAATAAGTAGAGCCCGGTCATTGGTCCCCACGGCAATTCGAAATAATACACTAAAATGAGAAAGCTCAGCCAAAGCAACGCGTTGGCTGCCCAAACACTATTTTTCGATCCCACGAGGTGGGGCAGGGTTCGAATAGAATTAGCGTCCAATTCCGCATCGCGCACATCAAAGGGGATAGTCAGTGCTGCAGTCCATAAAAAACGCTCGATAAACGGCCACCACCAATCTACCCCGGCACGAAGGGCTGGAATAACGGCAGTAACATACGCCCATACTAGGGCGATAAGAATGAGTTTGAGTCCAGGTACTGAGCGCAATCCGCCGCCTTTATTTTTTAAGATAAATGGCAAAGGATACAATAGGGCAAAGGCACCTGCAAGGGCATAGTGACCGCTAAGCGAAGCTTCATTGATTCGAATGAGTTCAAAAAGAATAGCGGCTGCACCTAAGCCCATACTGAGCAAGGCTGTTTTCGGCATCTTTTGACGCCATTGACTGATGCGGCTAATACCTTCGATAGCTGCGGGTCCCTCGAACAATCGCGCAAAGCCATAAACGACTAACGTTGCAGCAGCATTCAGCACCGCGATAGAAGTACCAGAATAGCTGAACAATTCCTCACTCAATCGGGTTAACCCCCAAACGGCTCCGGCCACCCAAAAATTTGCATAAACAAACGTGCGAATGAAGCCTTGAAAAGTGTTAATAAATACGTTGAAATTTCCCATCGTGTTACACGCTTAAAAGTAAGGTATGTTCGCGAACTGTGATGTAATTTTGTTCTTTCTAAAACAAACAGAATATGAAGCGCAATTCGTTTGCCTACAGACACATTGGTCCCAAAGCTGTTGATGTTGATCAAATGCTAACTACCATTGGTGTTGATTCTATCGACACGCTGATCGATCAAACTGTCCCGCCCACCATTCGCTCTAAGGAGGAAATGGATCTCGCTCCGGCAATGACCGAAGCAGAGTTTGCGGCACACATTACCGCTTTAGGTGAAATGAATAGCGTGTTCAAAACGTACATCGGAATGGGTTACCACAATACGGTACTTCCCGGTGTCATTCAACGAAATATATTAGAGAATCCCGGATGGTACACGGCCTACACGCCGTATCAGGCGGAGATTGCACAGGGTCGTTTGGAGGCCTTGATGAACTACCAGACGATGGTGGTCGATCTAACTGGAATGGAGCTCGCAAACGCATCGTTGCTCGACGAAGCAACTGCGGTGGCTGAAGCCATGAGCATGTTCTATGGAGCGATGCCACGTGCCAAAAAGAAATCAGGTGCATCGAAGTTCTTTGTGGATGCACAAACCTTCCCACAGAGTATTGAATTATTGCAAACGCGTACAGCACCCATCGGTGTAGAATTAGTCTTTGGAGATTACAAAACGTTCGAACCTACCGAAGAATTCTTTGGTGCGTTTGTTCAATTTCCTAATGCTGACGGATCAGTCGAAGACTACCGTGTATTCGCTTCGAAATGTAATTCGGCTGAAGTCCAATTAGTCGTTGCTGCAGATTTATTGTCGCTCGTCTTATTGACGCCTCCGGGAGAGTGGGGGGCAGATGCAGTCGTCGGTACGACGCAACGCTTTGGAATTCCATTGGGTTACGGTGGTCCACACGCTGCCTATTTTGCAACTAAAGAATCGTATAAAAGATACATTCCGGGCCGTATTATCGGCCGGACCATTGATACAGATGGCAATCCTGCCCTGCGCATGGCATTGCAAACGCGCGAGCAACACATCAAACGTGATAAAGCTACCTCAAACATTTGTACTGCGCAGGTTTTATTGGCGGTAATGGCAGGCGCATATGGGGTCTACCATGGTCCAGAAGGATTGATGGATATTGCGGAAGAAATTCATCGCAAAACGGCCACCTTGAACGAAGCGGTCAAAGGCATGGGGCTAACGCAGCACAATGCTTTCTTCTTCGACACCTTAAAAATCACCCTAAATCAGTCGAACTGTGGACAACTCCGTGAGCTGAGTGAGGCGGCAGAAATGAACTTCCGTTATTTCGATGAAACGACGATCGGTATCAGTATCAACGAAACGACCACGGATCAAGATATTGCTGAGATCATTGCAGTACTGGCAAAGGCTGAAGCAGCGGAGACTATTGAAATGGAAGATTTAGGTCAGTACATTCCTTCGGAAATTGGACGTACTTCTGCATTCATGACAAATTCAGTATTCCACAGCTACCGCAGTGAAACTGAAATGATGCGCTACCTAAAGTCACTTGAGCGCAAAGATTTAGCGCTAAATCACAGCATGATCTCTTTAGGCTCGTGTACCATGAAGTTGAATGCAGCGTCTGAAATGATTCCATTATCGAGCGGTTCATGGAACAGCTTACATCCGTATGTGCCTACAGAGCAAGCATCGGGTTACCTTCAAGTTATTGATGAATTGGAGCGCGATTTAGCGGTGATTACTGGTTTTGATGCCACTTCGTTGCAACCGAACTCGGGTGCACAAGGCGAATACGCGGGTCTCATGGTGATCCGTGCTTACCACCAAGCCAATGGCGATCACCACAGAAATATTGCACTCATCCCGTCTTCCGCACACGGAACAAATCCAGCATCTGCTGTAATGGCAGGTATGAAAGTTGTCGTCGTGGCATGCGATGACCATGGAAATATTGATGTAGATGACCTTCGTGCGAAAGCAGAGCAGCACAGTGAAAACCTTGCGTCATTAATGATCACGTATCCATCGACGCACGGCGTATTTGAGGCGAGTGTAAAAGAAATTACAGGTATCATTCACGAGCACGGTGGACAGGTATATATGGACGGCGCAAACATGAATGCTCAGGTGGGATTGACCTCGCCAGGTATCATTGGTGCGGATGTTTGTCATTTGAATTTACACAAAACGTTTGCCATTCCTCACGGTGGTGGCGGTCCTGGCATGGGTCCAATCTGTTGTAAAGCGCACCTTGCGCCATTCTTGCCGCAGCACCCGATCATCTCTATGGGTGGTGATCGAGGAATTTCAAGCATATCTGCAGCACCATGGGGTTCTGCTCTGATTTTATTGATCTCATATGCCTACATTAAAATGTTAGGTACAGAAGGACTTACCGACAGTACGAAATACGCCATCTTAAATGCAAATTACATTAAGGAGCGTTTAGCAGGTTCGTTTGATGTGCTCTACACAGGAGAAAACGGACGTTGTGCTCATGAAATGATTTTGGATTGTCGTCCTTTCAAGCGCGATGCAGGTATTGAAGTTACAGATATCGCCAAGCGCTTAATGGATTACGGATTCCATGCACCTACGGTGAGTTTCCCGGTTGCTGGAACAGTTATGGTGGAACCAACAGAAAGTGAAGGTTTAGAAGAACTGGACCGATTCTGTGACGCCATGCTTAGTATTCGCCACGAGATTGGTGAAATTGAGACCACTGATGCAGACGCTGCGAATAATGTCTTGAAAAATGCACCGCATACGCAGTACATGATCTGTGGGGACGCTTGGGATTTCCCATATACACGTTCAAAAGCAGGTTTCCCGCTTCCTTTCGTTAGTGACAACAAATTTTGGCCTACCGTACGTCGTGTAGACGATGCGTACGGCGACCGTAACCTCGTATGTACGTGTGAGCCAATAGAAAGTTATATGGAGGAAGCTGAGGCGTAAGCCGAAGCCAAATTCAGGGTATAGAAAAACCCCCCGGCGCGGAGCGCCGGGGGGTTTTTAATGCTGTCAATTTTTCCTTGCTTCTTAGTGATTTCCTACCGAACGGATATCCGCACCAGTAGGGCTTTGGAACAAGGCCAAATCGAAATGTCGAGTGGCTGCATAGAGGTGATCAAAGATGTCCGCCATAACCGCCTCATATTCTGTCCATTCTGTAGTAGCGCTAAAGCAGTAGACTTCTAACGGCAGTCCTTGTGTTGTAGGTTGCAGTTGTCGAACCATTAAAGTGAAATCGTTATCGATCTCAGGATGGTTTCTTAAATAAAAATCTATGTACTTGCGATAGAGCCCAATGTTTGTTTGTTGCCTTCCATTGAGTAGACTTGAACCTTGCGTTGCTTTCTTTTCGTTGTTTTTGTCGATCTCTTTTTGACGCTCAATCATGAAGCTACTGATCAAATCAATCTCTCTTAAGCTATCTGCCAATCTCGTGTCCAGATGACGAATGGAAGTAATATCAATGTGGATGTTACGTTTGATTCGACGTGCCCCAGATTCAGACATTCCACGCCAGTTCACAAAGCTATCGCTCACAAATGCTGTTGCAGGAATTGTACTAAGAGTCTTGTCAAAATTTTGGACTTTCACGGTGGTGAGATCAATGCTCATGACATCCCCATCAACTCCGTACTTTGAGAAAGTAATCCAATCGCCAACTTTAACAAGGTCGTACATGTGGATTTGGAAATTAGCTAAGAGCCCTTTGATACTGTCTTGAAAGACTAGGATTAGAATGGCAGTTGTCCCGGCGAATGCGCCAAGAATTGCGCCTGCTTTCATACCGGTTAAGATGCTAATGGCAGTGATAATTGCCCCAAACCAAGCCAATAATCGAATGACTTGTGAAATGGTACGCACAGGTGTATTGGCATATTTGGCCGTTATACTGAACCAATTCTCAAGCGCCCTAAGGGTTCTATTTACTAAACTCACAAAGAGAATGAGAATGTAAAGAATCACCAACTTTTCTAAAATTGGAATGATGCCTGGGATATCGTTAAACACGATGGGGAGACTTTCGTAAACGATCCCAGCAGGTACAAGGTGCGCTATGTTTCTGAAGACTTTTTGGTCATAGAAATAGTCGTCCCAGGTCGCTTTCGTGCGCTTTACTGCGGAATGTATAACGCTCAGGATGATGCGTCGTGCAAATAAGTCCGCTAGTAATGAAATAAGTAGTAAAAGTAAAAGATCCACAGCTAGCGCAATCCATTGCACTAATTGTGGATCTAGTCCTTTTTGTAATAAGAAGTCAGTGGTCCAGTGTAGTGTATCCATTAGTATGGGTGGAACAGGGTTATGCTATCAAATCTAACTGATGTAGCATAAAAATACCCTAAACCATACACTGTTGTATCATCTTGACGTCTAATATTTCCAATTTGTGGACTGTAAGGCACACTAAATAAACCTCCACCGCCAATATTATTGGCCATGATATTGAGATAATCATACATGTCTTCACTGACAGTACGCGTCTCGAATACTAGATTAATTAAGGTGTCACGGAATACAGTGTAAGGAGGGCCGATAAAGTTGAATCGACTGACTTGTGTTCCCTCAATGAACTGATCATCATTGAAAATATTAATACTAGAATTTAGACTTTTTTCTGTCTCTTCGGGCGTAAGAGGCCCTGTCAAGCCGTTCGGCGCATAGATTTTTGTGGTCCAGTAGTTCTTTATCCAGTAGGCATTGCCGCGACCCGCAGGGTCATTCCATAACGCATAAGGACTGTAATAACACGAGTCTGCATCTGCATAATAGACAGAATCACCTGTTCGGAAGTCAATCCAGCTACTGTCATCTTCCATGATAGGAAACATTGGTGAAAGGAAACTGAAGGGTGCGTTTACCACGTCGGTGGTCGTTTCCCAAATGCCGCTGGCACTTCCGTATCCTTCTGGGACGCTAATGGTCATGCGGTAACCGTATCCAACTTGTGCCAATGTTGTTGAGTCTTCGTAACGTCCAGGGGTAACCTCTGTTAATGTAGTGATCAAACTATCGTTTTCGTAGACTTCAACCATAGCACCGGTAATGAATGCCGCATCAGAAGTATCGAGATAAGGAGAGCTTATAGCTAGATCTAGGTAGGTACCGGTACCGGCGAGGTCTGTGACGGCTCCGCTCGCAGAAACAAGCGCTGTTCCGTTATACGCATCTGTAATAACCTTATCGGTAACGTCAGTTTCACAAGAGATGGTAAATAGGGTAATGAGGATGAAAAGGGCAAATTTCTTCATGACTTAGAAATCTAGGTTGTAGGTTATTGTTGGAATGGCGGTAGCAAAAATGGAGAGCTGTGTAGCTTTAGTTTGGCCTGTTGGATCTCCGTTATCATCGAGTTCTTCTTCAAAGAAAATACTGAAGGCGTTTTTACGCGCATACGCATTGTAAACGCCAAAATTCCAGCTTCCTTTTCGACCGTTTTCCTTTTTATTCGGAATGGCAACATCCATACTTAGGTCAAGGCGATGGTATGCTGGAGTTCGGCTGTTGTTTCTGCTCAAGGCGAAAGGATAAATTATGCCTTCGAACTCACTTTTCGCTTCAGGGTACGTGTATGGCTTCCCTGTTTGGTAAATAAAGGACCCAGAAAAGCTAATATTCGGTTTCCAAGCATAAGCTGCAACGATTGCAACATCATGCGGTTTGTCTTGTGCAGCAGAATACCAATTCCCTAAGTTGATCCACTCTTCAGGAGTCGCTCCTAAGTCAACTTGAAGTTGGGAACGGCTGTAGGTGTAGGCGACCCAACCGGTTAATTGTCCAATTTTTTTGTCCAATTGCATCTCAAGTCCATAGCTTCTTCCGCGTCCGGTCATTAAGGCAACTTCAATATTATCAACGCCTGTAGGCTGTGCACCGTTTTTAAAATCAACAAGATCACGCATGCTTTTATAATACGTTTCTATGCTCAACTGCCATTCACCGCCTTTGAAATTACGATTCCAGCCCAATGCAATCTGATCAGCTGTTCCCGGATCGATATACCTGCCAGCGGGGCGCCAAGTATCAATAGGCAATGATGATGTAGTATTCGAGATTAAATGAATGTACTGACGCATTCTGTTGTAACTGGCTTTGATTGCAGTGTTTTCAGTAGCCTTGTAATTGATACCTAGACGTGGCTCTAAACCTTGAAGTCCATCAAAAGATTCAATGATTTCTCTAGAGCCATAGTTCGTGGTGTCCGTTATCAGATCGTTACGAACGGTACCGTTAGCTGTAGGATTGTAATTCACAACATCACGCGCCCCTAGGTTGTAAAAGGAACTGTAGCGAAGTCCACCACGAATGGTCAGTCTATTATTTAACTTCCAGTTATCCTCAATGTATATGGAGGGTTCAACAGCATATTCATTTTGGAGTTCGATATTAATGTCTACAAGATTACTGTCGATGTAATCTAGCGTAGTAGAGAAGGGTTCGAAGTCGTAAATGGTGGCTTCCGCACCATAGTTAACCTGGTGCTTTGCATTAGGAAACCAGCTGAAAGCAACCTTATTACTTTGATTCTTTATGAAAGCGATGTTATCGATTTTCGCTTGCGGAAAATCGAATCCAATGGCGTAATCGTAATCGGAATAGATCGTACTGACGTTAAGGAATAATTTATCTGTAATGAGGTAATTCCAGCGTCCGGTTAATCCTAAGTTCCCCCAGTCAAATTTCACCAAGCCTGGAACGCCGAAGGCATCTTTACCATAGTAAGCGCTCAGGAACAAACGGCTTTTATCATTGAATTTGTAGTTGACCTTTGCATTGAGATCGTAGAAATTGGCGATGATTGAATTCAAATCATCGTTAGGGCTGGCTTTTAGTAAAACATCTTGATACGAACGACGACCCGCGACCATGAAGCTCGCCTTGTCTTTCACCAAAGGTCCCTCTAGCATTAAACGAGAAGAGAGTAGTCCAAGTCCCATAGTTCCGGCAAATTCTTTGGTATTTCCTTCTTTTTGGTGTACGTCAAGAACAGAGGATAAACGACCGCCAAAGGGCGCTGGAATACCACCTTTGTATAGTTTGAGATCACGAACGGCATCGCCATTAAAAACGGAAAAGAACCCAAAGATGTGCGAGCTATTGTACACCGGAGCTTGATCCAGAAGAATTAGATTCTGATCGGTTTTACCT
>Ga0228652_1000046_pt1 | contig 109250 bp, 94 predicted proteins | sample 64DmetaG_FD_183030 | JGI IMG/M metagenome (GOLD analysis project Ga0228652, IMG submission 183030) | Seawater microbial communities from Monterey Bay, California, United States - 64D | ecosystem: Environmental > Aquatic > Marine > Coastal | place: USA: California | collected 2016-10-05
TTCGTCGAGTACGACGTGGCCGCGGCGATCCAGGAGCTCATGGCGCCGGCTTCGTTGATCCCCTCCTGCAAGAGTTGGCCGTCGGCCGACTCTTTGTAGTACATGACCTGGTCCTTATCGACCGGAATGTATTTCTGGCCTTCAGGCGCATAGATGCCGATCTGACGGAACAGACCTTCCATACCGAAGGTGCGCGACTCGTCGGCCAGAATGGGCACGACGCGCGGGCCGATCTGCTTGTCGCGCAGAATGGCGTTCAGCGTGCGCACGAAGGCTTGAGTCGTCGAGATTTCACGGCCTTCGGACGTGGGTTCCAGCACGGCCTTGAATGCCGACAACTCGGGCACCTTCAGTTTCTCGTCGGCATTCACCCGACGGCGCGGCAGATAGCCGCCCAGCGCTTGACGACGCTCGTGCAGATACTTCATTTCGGGCGAGTCTTCGGCCGGCTTGAAGTACGGCAGTTTTTCCAACTGATCGTCGGGGATGGGAATACCGAAACGGTCGCGGAATTCGCGTACGGCATCCAGATCCAGTTTCTTCTGCTGGTGAGTCGGGTTCTTGGCCTGACCGATGGCGCCCATGCCATAGCCCTTGATGGTCTTGGCCAGAATGACGGTGGGCTGCCCCTGATGCTTGGTGGCGGCGTCGAACGCGGCATACACCTTATGGGGATCGTGGCCGCCACGGTTCAGGCGCCAGACGTCTTCGTCGCTCATGCGGCTGACCATCTCCAACAGTTTGGGATGCTTGCCGAAGAAATGCTTGCGTACGAACGCGCCGTCGTTGGCTTTGTCAGCCTGATATTCGCCATCGACGGTTTCTTCCATCACCCGGCGCAGGATACCCTCCTTGTCGTGCGCCAACAGCGGATCCCAGTAACCGCCCCAGATCAGCTTGATGACGTTCCAGCCGCTCCCGCGGAAGTCGCCTTCCAGCTCCTGGATGATCTTGCCGTTGCCGCGCACCGGGCCGTCCAGGCGCTGCAAGTTGCAATTGATCACGAACACCAGGTTGTCCAGCTTTTCGCGCGCGGCCAAGGCGATCGCACCCAGCGATTCGGGTTCGTCCATTTCGCCATCGCCGCAGAACACCCAGACCTTTCGCTTGCTGGTGTCGGCGATCCCACGGGCGTGCAAATACTTCAGGAAACGGGCCTGATAGATGGCCATCAGAGGCCCCAGACCCATGGACACCGTCGGGAACTGCCAGAAATCGGGCATCAGCTTCGGATGGGGATAGGACGACAAGCCCTTTCCATCCACTTCCTGACGGAAGTGGTTCAGCTGCTCTTCGGTCAGACGCCCTTCCATGTAAGCGCGGCCATACATGCCGGGCGAGGTATGCCCCTGGAAGTAGACCAGATCGCCGCCGTGCGCTTCCGATTCGGCATGCCAGAAGTGATTCTGACCGCAACCGATCATGGTGGCCAACGAGGCGAACGAGGCGATGTGCCCGCCCAGGTCGCCGCCGTCTTCGGGGGCGTGCTTGTTGGCGCGCACGACCATGGCCATGGCGTTCCAGCGAACGTAGGAGCGAATGCGTGCCTCGAGCTCCAGGTTGCCGGGGTGCGGCGGCTCATGACCAGCAGGAATGGTGTTCACGTAAGCCGTGTTCGGCGAGAACGGAATATGAGCACCCGAGCGGCGCGCCTCGTCGATCAAACGTTCCAGCAGAAAGTGGGCGCGTTGAGGACCTTCACGGTCCAGGACGGCGGCAAGCGCCTCCAGCCATTCCTGAGTTTCTTGCGCATCATCGTCTTGCGCCAGGACAGGGCTGTTCTGATTAGAAGAGGACATCGGGTGTCTCCTGAGGGATCTGTTGGCACCCGCGCATCGCCCGGGCGGTCATGACGTGCCGTGCATCGCGCGACGCCCAGACGAGCACCGGCCTGCAAGACCTATTAATCCTCGCATTCTAGAAATAAAAAAAGAGGTGAAGCAAGCGATATTTCATGTTGCGGTACGGCATTTTATAATGTGAAATATGATCAATTCTGAAACGCAGTCTAAAATGCACGTTCCGGCGCACGCTTCGACGCGCAGGATCGCCGGAACGTCGGCCCGCACCCTTTCTATATGGCCAGTCCTAAGACTTCTTCGATACCGACACCGTTTCACGACCACGCCCGCGCTCGCCGCCGTGGCGTGTATTGGCTGACGCCTGTCGTCGTGCTGGTGCTGTATTTGTGCGTGATGGGCGCGTTCTTTTGGTTGCAGCGCATTCATGACGACAGTGTGATGTTTGTAACCATCGATCAGGAGTTGCGCCAGCAGCGTCTGATCTGGGTGGTTCTCGCGCTGTCCTGCGTCATTGTCATCAGCTTGCTGATGCTGTGGCGATACACCCGCTTCCGCTCGCACGCCGAAGCGGCCTTGATCGCCGAAACGGGCTTCCGGCGCGCCATGGAGAACTCCATGTCCACGGGCATGCGCGTACTGGACATGGACGGTCGCATCTCTTATGTGAACCCGGCGTTCTGTCGAATGATCGGCTGGAACGAAGCTGACCTCATCGGTCGCAGCCCCCCCTTCCCTTATTGGGTTCCCGGCAGGCACGAGCAACACCAACGCACGCTGGACACTTTGATGTCCGGCAAGACGCCCAGCAGCGGCCTGGAAGTCGAGGCCCAGCGGCGCGACGGGTCGCGTTTCGTGGCCCGCATGTACGTTTCGGCCCTGCTCGACCCTAATGGCAACCAGATCGGCTGGATGACCTCCATGACCGACATCACCGAGCCCAAGCGCATCCGGGAAGCCTTGACCGCCGCGCACGAACGCTTCATGACGGTGCTCGAAGGCTTGGACGACGCCATCTCGGTGACGGCCGATACACCCGAAGGACTGGAACTGCTGTTCGCCAATCGCACCTATCGCCGGGTGTTCGGTGCGCAGACAGGCGGCCATGACGAACTGCTGGCGGGACGTCGCGGCCGCTTCACCGACGAATCGGTTGAAGTGTTCGCGCCTTCGGTTCAACGCTGGTTCGAAGTCCATCACCGCATGCTGGCCTGGACCGACGGCCGGCGGGTTCGCATGCAGGTGGCGCGCGATATCACCGAGCGCCGCACGCACGAAGAAGCCTCGCGCGTTCAACAGGAAAAAATTCAGCTCACCAGTCGCCTGACCACCATGGGCGAGATGGCATCGTCCCTGGCCCACGAGCTGAATCAGCCGCTCACAGCCATCTCCAACTACAGCATGGGCGCAGTCGCTTTGGTCAAGGCCGGTCATACCAGCCCGACCATGTTGCTGCCCGCATTGGAGAAAGCGGCGGCGCAAGCCGAACGCGCCGGCAAGATCATCAGCCGCATCCGCGAATTCGTGAAGCGCAGCGAACCCCGGCGTCAGGTGGTGCCCATCAAGCGCATCGTCGACAACGCCATCGGCTTCGCCGAAATCGATGCACGCAAGCGCCGCATCCGCATCGAACCTTTCATTCCCTCGACCGCGCCCGACGTGCTGGCCGACCCCATCCTGATCGAACAAGTGCTGCTGAATCTGTTGAAAAACGGATTGGAAGCCATGGAAAACAGTTCGGTCGATGAGTTGCGAGTCGCTATCATTCCGCACGAACAGCATATCGAAGTCGCCGTGGTCGATCGCGGTCACGGCCTGGCCGAACCCGAGCGGCTGTTCGAGCCGTTTTTCAGTACCAAATCCCAAGGTCTGGGCATGGGACTGAACATCTGCCGTACCATTATCGAGTCCCATCATGGTCGCTTGTGGGCCGATCCCAATCCCGCCGGCGGCACCATTTTCCGGTTCACCTTGCCTTGCGCGGCGCCACAAGCGCGGTCGCAGTCCGATCCCTCCGAGGAGTTGCTCGCATGACTACGTCACCCAACCCCAGCACTGTGTTCATCGTCGATGATGACGAGGCCGTGCGCGATTCGTTGCGCTGGTTGCTGGAAGCCAATGGTTATCGCGTCCGCACGTTTGTGGGTGCCGAGGCATTCCTGGACGATTACGACCCGAACCAGGTCGGCGTCCTGATTTGCGACGTTCGCATGCCCGGCATGAGCGGACTCGAACTGCAAGAGCAACTGATCGCCCGCAAGGCACCCTTGCCTATCGTCTTCATCACCGGCCACGGCGACGTGCCCATGGCGGTGACCACCATGAAGAAAGGCGCCATCGATTTTCTCGAAAAACCGTTCAACGAAAGCGACCTGCGCGAAATCGTCGCCCGCATGCTCGAACAAGCTTCGCAGCGCGCCACCCGATTCCAGGCCCAGCGCGACCACGAAGCCATGCTGGGCCGCTTGACCGCACGCGAACAGCAAGTGCTCGAGCGCATCGTGGCGGGTCGCCTGAACAAGCAAATCGCCGACGACCTCGGCATCAGTATCAAAACCGTCGAAGCGCACCGCGCCAATATCATGGAAAAACTCGAAGTCACCACCGTGGCCGACCTGATGAAGGTTGCCCTGGCCAAACCCGAAGGCGCCGCATGACCGCTCGCATTATCGATGGCAGTGCCCTGTCTCAAAAGATTCGCGCCGAAGTGGGCGAACGCGCCGCTCAACTGACAGCGCGTGGCGTGACCCCCGGCCTTGCCGTCGTGCTGGTCGGCGAAGATCCGGCCTCTCAGGTTTACGTGCGCAACAAAGTCGCCGCCTGCGAAAAAGCGGGTATCCATTCGGTCATGGAGCGCTATCCCGCCAGCCTGACCGAAGAAGAATTGCTCGAACGCGTGCGCGCTTTGAATGCCGACGATTCGATCCACGGCATTCTGGTGCAATTGCCCTTGCCCGCGCACATGAACGCTCACAAAGTGATCGAAGCCATCGCGGCCGAGAAAGACGTCGATGGCTTTCATGTGAGCAACGCCGGCCTGTTGATGACCGGCCAGCCGCTGTTCCGTCCGTGCACCCCCTACGGCGTCATGAAAATGCTGGAATCGGAAAACGTCACGCTGCGCGGCGCCGAGGCCGTGGTCGTGGGAGCCAGCAACATCGTCGGTAAACCCATGGCCATGCTGCTGCTGGCCGCCGGTGCGACGGTCACGCTGTGCAACTCCAAGACGCGCGATCTGGCCGCGCACACAGGCCGTGCAGACATCGTCGTGGTGGCCACCGGCCGTGCGCGCATGGTGACCGGCGAGATGATCAAACCGGGCGCCATCGTCATCGACGTGGGCATCAATCGCGGTGAGGACGGCAAGCTGTGCGGCGACGTCGATTTCGCCAGCGCATCGGAAGTCGCTGCCGCAATTACACCTGTACCGGGGGGGGTCGGCCCTATGACCATCGCCATGCTGATGGTCAACACACTGGAAGCCGCAGAGCGACGTCTGCTAGCCTGATCGTTCGTCGGACGAGTGAATCGATCGCTCGTCTCGGGGGCTGCCTTCCTGGGCACCCTCACTTCCAGGCGGTCCCAGCCTTCACTCCCTTTTCGTCGACTCGCTACTCATGACCTCCAATCCCCTGCTCGCCCCCATCGATTCGCTGATCGACTATGCGACCGTGCAACCGGCGCATATCGAGCCCGCCATCGATCAGTTGCTGGCCACCGCCCGCAGCGCAATCGAACATGCCGCCGATCCCGCGCTGCCCGCCACCTGGGAAGCCGTGGTCGCCCCCGCTGATACGGCCTCGGCAGTGCTGTGGCGTGCATGGTCGGTCGCCGGCCACCTCAATGCTGTCGTCAACACGGCCGAACTGCGTGAGGCATACAACGCAGCGCTGCCCAAAGTGACGGCGTTTTCGACCTGGGTAGGATTGCACGTCGGCTTGTATGCACAATATCAGCGCCTGGCCGAGTCGCCCGACTTCGCGCAGTGGCCGCAAGTGCGCCGCCGAGTCGTCGAATTGGCCCTGCGCGATTTTCGCTTGAGCGGCGTTCAATTGGAGGGCGAAGCCCGTGAGCGCTATGCCGCCCTGTCCGAACGCGAAGCCGAAGTCTCGCAGAAATTCTCGGAAAACGTGCTGGATGCGATCGATGCGTTCACCCTGGACTTGCCCGATGCCAGCCGTCTGACAGGCGTGCCGCAGGATGTCCAGGACGCCGCGCGCGAAGCCGCACAAGCCGCGGGCGTCGAAGGCTGGCGCTTGAGCTTGAAGATGCCCTGCTATCTGCCGGTCATGCAGTACGCCGAAGACCGTGAATTGCGCGCCACCTTGTATCGCGCCTACGGCACGGTGGCCTCGGAGCACGGCGAAGCGGCCCTGGACAACTCGGCACTCATCGCCGAAAGCCTGTCGCTGCGAGCAGAAGAAGCTCAATTGCTGGGGTTCGACACCTTTGCCGAACTGCGCCTGGAAACGCGCATGGCGCGCACGTCCAAAGAAGTCACCACTTTCCTGCGTGACCTGGCCGGCCGTGCCAAGCCGTACGCCCAACGCGATCTGGCCGAACTTCGTGCCTTCGCCCGCGACAACCTGGGGCTGGACAAGGTCGAGCCTTGGGATACGCCGTTCGTCTCCGAAAAGCTGCGCGAAGCCCGCTACGCCTATTCGGACGACGAGGTCAAACGCTACTTCACCGAACCGCGCGTGCTGGCCGGTCTGGTCGAAGTGATCGAAGCCCTGTTCGACGTCCGCCTGCACGATCAGGCGGTCTCGCGCTGGCACGACGACGTACGCGCGCTGCGCGTCGATAGCCCTGCCGGCCAGACTCTGGGCTACCTCTATCTGGATCTGTACGCCCGCGCCGGCAAACAAGGCGGTGCCTGGGTCGATAGCGAGCGCAGCCGCCGCGTCACCCAGGGCTCGGTGCAGACGCCGGTGATCTACCTGACCTGCAACTTCTCGCGCCCGCAAGGCGGCGACGCCGCGCTCTTCACGCATGACGACGTGATCACCCTGTTCCACGAAACTGGCCATGCGCTGCACGCGCTGCTGTCGGATGTGGACGAACCGGGCGCATCGGCCTTCTCCAGCGTCGAATGGGACGCCATCGAACTGCCCTCGCAGTTCATGGAGAACTTCTGCTGGGAATGGCCGGTCGTGCAAAAACTGTCGGCGCACGTCAAAACCGACGAGTCCCTGCCCCGTGCCCTGTTCGACCGCATGGTCCAAGCCCGTAACTTCCAAGCCGGCATGCAAACCGTGCGGCAGATCGAATTCTCCTTGTTCGACATGCTGATTCACGATAGCGCGCAAGGTTTGGACATCGCCGCGGTCATGGCGCAATTGGAAGCGGTGCGTGACGAAGTGTCCGTCACCCGCCCGCCCCAGTGGCATCGATTCCCCCATGCGTTCTCGCACCTGTTCGCAGGCGGTTATGGGGCTGGCTACTACAGCTACAAATGGGCCGAAGTGCTGTCCGCCGACGCTTATGGCGCGTTCGAAGAAGCGGCCCAGGCGGCCGACGGCGACACCTTGCAGCGTGAGACCGGCCTGCGCTTCCGACGCGAAGTGCTGGCGGTGGGCGGCATCCGTCCGGCGGCTGATTCGTTCGTGGCCTTCCGAGGCCGTGCCCCCAGCTTGGAGGCCTTGTTGCGCCACCAAGGCATGGCAGAAACGCTCGAATACTCGGCATGAGCGCTCCGGCACATTCAACCATGGGGTCGAGCGTGTGGCGTGCTGCACGCTCGATGACCATCGCGGCCGTGCTGGCCGCGGGGCTGGCAGGATGCTACGACCGTGGCATCGACTGGACCCTCTACAACGTGCGCGGCCACCTGCCCGACTTGAAATTCTCGCTAGACGGCGTGGGTGGGCAAACAGTGACCGAAGCGGCGTTCGAAGGCAAGACCGTTTTGCTGTTTTTCGGCTATGCCAGCTGCCCCGACGTGTGTCCGACCACGATGGCGCAACTGTCCGAAGTATTGCGACGCCTGGGGCCTGACGCCGAAAATGTTCGTATTCTGTTCGTCAGCGTCGATCCCCATCGGGACACGCCTGAACTGCTTCAAGCCTATGTGAACGCCTTCAATCCTCAGGCTGTCGGCCTGACGGGTGATGCCCGCGCAGTCGCCCGCCTGGCCAAACGCTACCGGGTCGCCTACCAGATCGAAAAACCGCTGCCCGGCAGTGACGCGAATCGCTACGAGGTCACCCACAGCCGAGGGGTGTACGTCTTCGATAATCGGGGGCGGGCTCGATTGCTGGCCTCCGATGCCGAATCGGCCGACGCCCTGACCCACGACATCAAACAGCTCATGGATTTGACTCGAAACGGTTAAACCCCCAGGGAAACCACCACTCCCCCGGATTTCGAGCGGGCACGCAGGCCCACTATTTGCTATTCAGCGGTCGGATCGAACCTTACCGGTCCGATACTCACTGGAGAAGCAAATGGACATTATCGTCATGATCATCGTGGGTTTCATCGTCGGGCTGATTGCCCGTGCGATCATGCCCGGCAAGCAAAGCATGGGTTTTATCCTGACGACTGTCTTGGGGATCGTAGGTGCCGTGGTGGCGGGTTTCCTGGGCCGCACGCTGGGCTGGTATAACGCTGGCGAGCCGGTAGGCTGGATAGCTTCGGTGGTCGGCGCGATTATCGTGCTATTCATTTTCGGCTTGGTCAGCGGCAAACGCAGCAGCTGATCCACGACGATGGGCAGCGCGACAGTCGTTGCCCATCGCCCGACATCCAGCTACTGCGTCTCGGCCACTTTCTCGCGCTGCTGCCGGGTTTGCTTGAGTTGCCTGACCGCATCGCGCAAGGCTGATTGCATGCCCTCCTCCAGCGTGGGGTGATAGAACGGCATGTCCAAGACCTCGGCAACAGTCAGTTTTTGCTGAACCGCCCACGCCAGTAAATGCCCCAGGTGCTCACCCGAAGGCGCGACCATCTCGGCCCCCAGCAGTTCGCCCTTGCCACAGCGGGCATAGACCCGAATGAGGCCCCGGTTCTGCCGGATGACACGCGCCCTGCCCTGATCTTCGAACGAAGCGCTACCAATGACGATGTCCTCGCCTTCGATCTGGGCGTAGCGTGCCCCGGCCACCGCGATCTGAGGGTCGCTGTAGACGACAGCCAGCGGCGCACGGCGGCGGTAGCTCTGAATATCCGGGAAACGCGCGGCGTTGGCGCCAGCGATCCGTCCTTCATCGGACGCCTCGTGCAGGAACGGCACGTCGGCATTCACATCGCCTGCCAGGAAGATCGGGGAGTCGCCGCACTGCATCGATTTACGGTCGAATACGGGTACCCCGTCGTCATCCAGCGAGAGACCGGCGTTCTTCAGATCCAGGGGCTCGAGATTGGGCACTCGGCCGGTCGCAGCCAAGGCATAGTCGAAGTACTCGGTCACCTTGCGATTATCCAGGCGGGTGTAGGACACCACCACCTTGTCGCCGTCGCGCTCGGCATGCACGTCGCGTGCATCGGGATCCAGATAAAACTCGCGCTGGAATATCTGCTTGGCTTGCTCGCGAACTTCCGGATCGCTCAATGCCGCGACACTGCCGCGCTCGCCGAACATACAGATGTGTACGCCCAGTCGAGCCAAAGCCTGCCCCAACTCCAGGCCGATCACGCCGGGCCCGAACACAGCCACCCGCTTGGGCAAGCTCTCCCAGTCGAACACGTCGTCATTGACGATCACTCGATCGCCCAGCGATTTCAGCATATCGGGCACCACCGGGCGCGAGCCGGTGGCGATCACCACGGCCTTGGCATGAACCTCGGTGTGATCACCCACCTGCAAGACATTCGCCGACTTGAAACGAGCCTCGCCGCGTAGCTTGAGTTCGGCGGGCAAAGCATCCACGTCTTGCACGACAAAGCCGACGAACCGGTCGCGCTCGTTGCGCACGCGGGACATGACCGCCGCGGCATCCACACATACCGATCCGACTTTCACCCCGAATCCGCCTGCCTGACGTGCCCCGTAGGCAGCATCTGCCGCGGCGATCAGCAGCTTAGATGGCATACACCCGACTCGCGCACAGGTCGTGCCATATACGCCGCTTTCGATCAACACGGCGTCGGCCCCCGCTTTACGCGCGGCGTGAAAAGCGCCCAGTCCGGCCGTGCCCGCGCCTATGATGGCCACATCGGTTTTGCGAATTCGCATGCGTTCTCCTCGGGTATCAAATCCTGGCGGGGGAGTAACCAGCCGCCGCGATCGCCTGGCGCACGGCCTCGAAGTCGTTCGAGTTGGCGACCGTCACGCGATGCGCAGCCAGATCGACCGAGACCTGTGCGTCGGGTACGACGCGCTGCACCCCATGGGTAATGGCGCGGATGCAATGCTCGCAATGCATATCGGGCACATGAAACTCGATGGTCATGACATTCTCCTGTGATGGGCCGTCCGACTCGGATCGCCACACACCCTAGATTGACCTTAACATGATGGAAAGGCCAATGCTGTCTGGACGGGGCAAGCACGACGCGGCATCGCTCGACTGGCCCACCCTCATTGCCCCGGCCGAGCCATTGTCGGTCGCCCAACTTGCTACCGACTTACATGAGGCTATCCTTATGACAGTACACAGCGCTTCATCTTCCAACGCAACGCCACCGATCCAAGCAAATTTCAAACCCGGAGCGACGCAACGCTATACCGTGACGGGCATGACCTGCGCCGGGTGCGTCAATCGGGTGCAACGGGCCATCGCCACCATACCGGGTGTTCAACGCGCCGAGGTGAATCTGGCCACCGAGCAGGCCAGCGTGGTGTTTGCGCAGGAACCTGACGACGCACAGGTTCGCGCAGTCACGCAGGCAGTGAACGGCATCGGTTACGACGCACAACCCCTTGCAGACCAAGCGCGCGCCCAGGCGTCGTCCGATCTCGCCGACGCACGAGTCGCGGCCTACCAGCGCGCCCGCCGCCTTAGTCTGATCGCGGCTCTTCTGACCTTGCCGGTTTTCGTGTTGGAAATGGGCTCGCATGCGATTCCAACCATGCATGGCTGGGTGATGCACACCCTGGGAGCGGGAACGAGCCACACCATACAAGCCGTACTGACCACATTCGTCCTACTGGGTCCGGGACGATCGTTCTTTACCTTGGGTTTGAGCGCCCTGGCTCGGTGGACACCAGACATGAACGCCTTGGTCGCGCTAGGCGCGGGGAGCGCCTGGGCCTATTCGATGGTCGTCTGGCTCGCGCCAGGCGTATTGCCTGACGGTGCGCGGCACGTGTATTTCGAGGCTGCCGCCGTCATCGTGACGCTGATACTGGCCGGACGCATGCTCGAAGCTCGGGCGCGGGGACGCACCGGCGCAGCAGTCGCCCGGTTGGTCGATCTGCAACCTCGCAGCGCGCGCTTGCTGTCGGCCGACGGCGACCGTGACGTCGACGTCGATACGCTGACGGTAGGTGACCATGTTCGGGTACGACCCGGTGAAAAAATCCCGCTGGACGGCGAAGTCATCGACGGCAGTGCCCACGTCGATGAGTCCATGCTAACCGGCGAACCCATCCCTGTCGAAAAGACGGTCGGCGACCACGTCGTCGGCGGCAGCCTAACCGAAAACGGCAGTTTGACGATTCGCATTACCCACGTAGGAGCAGACACCGCGCTCGCCCACATCACGCGCCTGGTGGAAGACGCGCAAGCTGCGCGGCTACCCGTGCAAGCGCTGGTCGATCGCGTGACTGCGGTGTTCGTACCGGTCATGCTGGGGGTGGCGGCGCTGACCTTCGCCGCGTGGTGGATCTGGGGGCCACAGCCCGCGCTGACGCATGCCCTGGTTGCCGCGGTTGCCGTATTGATCATCGCCTGCCCCTGCGCCATGGGACTGGCCACGCCCACTTCCATTATGGTCGGTAGTGGACGAACAGCGGAACTGGGCATCTTGTTTACGCAGGGCCACGCCCTGCAAGCCGTGCGCGACGTCGACATCGTGGCGTTCGACAAAACCGGCACGCTGACCTTGGGCCGCCCGAAACTGACCGATTTCGTCGCGGTGCAGGCTGCCGATCGCGATGCGCTGCTCGCCCGATTGGGCACACTACAGGCGCGTTCCGAGCACCCGATTGCCCGTGCAGTCACCGATGCGGCGCCGTACCTGGCCGATGCCCGGGTTTCGGGGTTCCAGGCCGAGCGTGGTACGGGTGTCACCGGCGAGGTCGATGGCCATCGCCTGGTGAGCGGCAATGCCGCGCTGATGCGGCGCCACGGCGTGGATTTCACGCCGTTGAGCGGCCTTGTGCAGACCTGGCAAGCCGACGGCAAGACCGCGATTTACGTGGCCGACGACGGCGTATTGGCCGGCGCTTACGCCGTGACCGATCCGGTCAAGGCCGATGCCGCACAGGCCATTGCGGCGCTGCACGAATTGGGCTTACGCACGATGATGATCACGGGCGACAACGCAGCCACCGCGCAGGCCATCGCACGTCAGCTCGGCATCGACGACGTGCACGCCGATGTGCTGCCCGAGGGCAAGGTACATGTCGTTCGAGCTGCCCGCGACAGCGGCAGAAAAGTCGCCTTCGTAGGCGACGGCATCAACGATGCGCCCGCGCTCGCCACGGCCGACGTCGGCATGGCGATAGGCACCGGCACCGACGTCGCCATCGAGACGGCCAGCGTGGTGCTGATGCGCGACTCGCTCATGAGCGTGGTGAACGCCATCGCCCTGTCCCAGGCTACCCTGCGCAATATCAAACAGAATCTGTTCTGGGCGTTTGCCTACAACACGGCGCTGGTGCCTGTGGCAGCGGGCGTGCTGTATCCCGCCTTCGGCATCACGCTGGCCCCCGCCTTTGCCGCAGGCGCCATGGCGCTCTCCAGCGTGTTCGTCTTGACCAATGCCTTACGCCTGCGTCGATTCGGGCAGGCTACGATCGATAGGCGTGACAAACAGCAAGCGGAGGCCGCATGAATATCGGACAGGCTGCAAGAGAATCGGGACTATCGGCGCGGATGATTCGGCATTACGAGCAGATCGGCTTGTTGGCCAAAGCCGGCCGATCCGATGCAGGCTACCGCCGTTATGGACCGTCGGAGCTGCGCACGCTGGCCTTCATTCGCGGCGCGCGCGACCTGGGATTCTCCATCGATCAGATCCGTACATTGCTTGCCTTGTGGCAAGACCGGGGGCGCGCCAGCGCCGAAGTCAAAGAATTGGCGCAAGCGCACATCGACGCCTTGACCGCCAAGGCCGAAGCGCTTCGCGCCATGGCCGAGGCCTTGCGGCATCTGGCCGAGAACTGCCTGGGTGACGACAGGCCCGATTGCCCGATCCTGGATACGTTAGCGGGGCGGACGGCGTGCCGCCCGGTCGACCCTCACTTGCAAAATCGAGCGAGTGATCACTCACCGACCAGTACGCGCGTGACTGCCGAGCAATGCGGGCGCTCGACCATCGGTACTGCGCAGGCCGACCTGCGCCATGCAACAAAGCCACGGAAGGGATAATCCAAAGTATCGAAGATAAAAATCATTGAAGCTTGCGCCACTTCACTTCGAAGTCTTTAATCAGACCTACCTCAGACAGCCTCATACTGACACAGCTTGCCAATGCATTGGGCAAAATTATTTCGTAATTTCCCTTTTCATCGTGCCTACAGCTAAACACCGTATTTTTTCTGCCCAGCGCGTGCATGAAATAACCACTTGTCGAAAGACCAAATTCGCTCTTGCACAACATCGCTTTCGCGTGACCCGAAATATCACTATTGGCCATAGTGAGATTATTATATTTAAGTAAAGTCAAAGAATTATTGACATACACTTTAAACAAAAAGCATTGTCCATCCCCACTATCGCTAGCATAGTCTGGGCCATACCCCTTTGCTACGTCCGCATTGGGACTAATATACAACCCATCCCATTCGGCGCTCTGAGGCATCACAAGCGACGGCTTATATGCCGTGAAAGAAGAACATTTATACCCTAGAAAAGCGCCTGGCACTAAGTCCCTCACCTCCATGTTGGGCCTGACCCTCCCCCAGGCGGATTCGTTCTTGCCATTCATTCTATTTGGCGCTTGGAATTTTTTATATTTATAACTGAATTTTTTCATACCCTTCTATCTCGCTATTTGGCCAGCACCCAGAAAAACAGTTGCTGTGATTCGAACCCAAATATGTAGCATGAATTTACAGTCCAAATATCTCCAAATGCCCTGCGCCCGAATTCGGTTATTGGGCGACTGCCAAGTTGCTCCAGTTCCCAGCCGCTCTAACCAAACACGCGCCACCGTGCCATTTCTCAATGCCAATGCTGGCAGAATGGCCTTCTAGATTCATTAATAAAATCGATATAGCACGCTAAATTTCTAGAATTAGCAGCCCCCCCACCTAAGCTGTTCCATATCATGAGTGCGCAAAGCGCTGCTGGCCTCGTTCTGACTCGATCAGGCCGTGGTCGAGGATCTGCCGAGCCGAAAGTAGTTGGCCTTCACGCCAGGTGAGAGCAGGTAAAACATTGATGGCCGAACGCGGCATGGGGGTCAACCGGACTCGCGGGCAGAGAGAATTTCGGAGTCGCAGCTGTTTTAGTCGATCAAGCGCTTCCACGATGCCAGGTTCGGTAAAGGCTCGGAGGCTTTACCGTATGCGCGCTTGACAAGGCAGACGGCATGCCGCCCGGTCTACGCTCGCGCGCAAGATCGAGCGAGCGATCACTCGCCGGTCCATTCGCGGGTCACTGCCGAGAAATGTGGGCGCTCGACCATCGGTACTGCGCAGCCCGGCGTGCCCAATGCGACAAAGCCAAGGAAAGCATAGTCCAAGGCATCGAAGCCGAGCGCGTCCTGCACGGCTTCGACGTAGGTACCCAACCCCGTGCTCCAGAACGCGCCATAACCGAGCATGTGCGCAGCGTTCAAGATGTTCATGACCGACGCACCCACGGCCAGCAAGCGCTCTTGCTGCGGAATTTTTTGATTGTCGTGATCCATGTGTTGAGCGATGGCGATCAACAGCGGCACATCCGCCAGCCAGGCACGCACCGATTTTTCCTTCTCCGGCGTCAAGCGCGGGTCGCGGGCCGCCTTCAAGGCATGCATTGCAACGTCGGCCAGTTTGGCAATGGCAGGACCACGGATGATGGCGTAACGCCACGGCATCAATGCCCCATGGTCGGGGGCGCTCATGCTCGCTTGGAGAATCTGTGCCAACTCGGCATCTCGAGGTGCAGGAGCGCGAAGGAATTTGACGGAGCGGCGAGTGTTCAGGACGTGCAGCGGAGTGTCAGTCATAATGCCTCGATGAGAATTACTCTCATTTTAGGCGATTGTGGGGATGGGTCAAATGCGTTTGCTGGCCATCCCGCGGCCATTTCATCCCGCAATCATTTTTTTAAGGCAGGCTGAAATAGAATGGCCGGCTGGAATGAATTCAATGGTTATCAGCACATGCGTCTTGCCACCTGGAACGTCAACTCTCTCAAAGTCCGCCTGCCCCAGGTGATCGACTGGCTTGCCGCCAATCCCGTCGATGCCTTGTGCCTGCAAGAGCTGAAGCTCGATCACGACAAATTTCCCGAGCAAGCCTTGCGAGACATCGGCTACCACGCACAGTGGGCGGGCCAGAAGACATACAACGGCGTGGCCATCCTGTCGCGAGTGCCCACCTCGGATATCACGCGCAACATCCCCGACTTCGAAGACTTGCAACAGCGCGTCATTGCCGTGACGCTCCCCTCGGATCGCGGCGACGTTCGGGTGATCTGCGTGTACTGCCCGAACGGGCAGGCGCTGGACTCCGACAAATACGTTTATAAGTTGCAATGGTTCGAAGCGCTACGAGTGTGGCTGAACCAGGAAATGGCCAAGTACCCGCGCCTGGCGATCTTAGGCGATTACAACGTCGCACCGAAGGACGAAGACGTACACAACCCATCGAAATGGGTGGGTATGGTCCATGTGTCCGAACCAGAGCGTGCCGCCTTCAACAGCTTGCTGGATTTGGGATTGACTGACGCCTTTCGGATGTTCGATCAAGCCGAGAAGTCGTTCACATGGTGGGACTACCGGCAGTTCGGGTTTCGGCGCAACGCAGGATTGCGGATCGATCACGTGCTCTTGTCGGATGCGCTCAAGCAATACTGTGTGGCATGCGAGGTGGATAAAGGCCCGCGGGGGAATGAGCAACCGTCGGATCACACGCCGGTGATCGCGACACTCGAGGCTTGACCGCCAGGCGCGACATGCGGCGTTTTCTGTAGTCGAGCAAGCACAACAGGCGTGATATATTGATTGCCGACTGGGGCGATAGCTCAGCTGGGAGAGCGCGTCGTTCGCAATGACGAGGTCGGGAGTTCGATCCTCCTTCGCTCCACCAGGATATCCCCGCATGTGGGCACCAGCGGCTGTGTATGCGCAAAACCTAAGCCGCCCCGTCCACCGTATACCGATTATCTGCGCCGCGAGACATCGTCATCCGATACTCGAACCGATCGGGTCGATACAGCATCTCGACATAATCCACTGCCCGATCGTCAGCATCGAAGAACACCCGGCGCATTTTCAGCAAAGGCGCACCTACCTCCACCGCCAGATGCCGAGCTGCCGTATCGTCGGCCAAAGTCGCGGTGATCGTCTGTCGCACGCGAGTCGGTTGCACGCCCGCTCGCACCAACAGATCGATCAGCGGCGTACTCACCATATCTTCCTGCGTAAAACTGCGCCCCAGCGACTCGATCACATAGCTGGTCGAATGCGAAAACGGCGCATCGTCCAAATGGCGCACTCGCACTGCGCGCTGCACCACCGTATCGGTCGGTACGTTCAGTTCGACCGCCACAAAGTCCGGTGCAGCGACATACCCGAACGACTTCATCGCCACCGAGGTGCTGCGGCCGATCAATTGCAAATTGGCCAGCAAACCATCGATACCCGCTGCAATCGGCCCACCGCCTGAACGTAATCCACCCGATTCCGTCACGGTCGTACCGCGTCCGCGAACCCGCAACGCCAATCCTTCACGCGCTAATTCGTCCAGGGCACGCTTGGCCGTGATGCGACTGACCCCGTAGGTGTCGATCAACTCCGCTTCGGTCGGCAAGGTCTGGCCGACGCGGTACGTTCCGTTCACGATGCCCTCGCGCAGCAGTACATACAGCCGGTGATACAGCGGGATGGGCGAGCGTTCGTCGCCTAACGAAACGCGCGAAATCGAGCTATCGGTCATGGTCAAACCTAGGAAAACCCTAGCCCAGAAATGTTGTGGCAAATGACATATCAATATAGCATTAAGTCGTATTCGAAACGGGGCCAGTACCCCTGTCCGCTCTTCACCCACCATGCTTCTGGCGCACGCCACAAGCATCTGGAGATATAGATGGAACGCTCGAACCAGACCGCCCGTGAACTGTACGAAGCCTTCAAAGCCAAGCCCAGCCGCAAGCCGCTGGGCTTCGGGCGCAAACCCCTCTTATTGAATGTCGACCTACAAAAATCCTACACCTGTGTGGGCGACTTTGCTACGGCGTATGAGACCGACCCCAAGCAACTGGATTACGTCAACGCGTTGGCCCAGCAGTTCAGAGCCTTGAATCTGCCGGTGGTCTGGACGTATGTGGCTTATATGGAGTCGGGCGAAGACTGCGGCTTGTGGGGCACGCGCAGCGACACGCCCGACTCCTTGCAGAACATCAAGGTAAATTCGCGCCGCTCCGAATTCGACGACCGACTGGAGATCGACACGGTGCGCGACGTGATCATCAACAAGCGCATGGCTTCGGCATTCTTCGAAACGCACCTGCCCTCGCTGCTGACCTGGCACCAGTGCGACACCATCGTGCTGACGGGCGGCTCGACCTCGGGCTGCATCCGCGCAGCGGTCATCGACGGCTTGTCGCGCGGCTATCGCATGATCGTGCCCGAGGAGTGCGTAGCCGACAAACACGAAAGCCCGCACTTCGCCAACTTGTACGACATCTCGGTGAAGTATGGCGACGTGGTGCCCGTCAGCGACGTGTTCGCGCACTTGGCCACACGCAGCAAGGAAACCGCATGAACGATCTGACCTTGAATATGGGCGACGATCCCGGCCTGTACGGCTATCTGCCTTACAACGCCCGACCCAGGATCACGTGGCCCGAGGGCAAGCGCATCGCAGTGTGGGTCGCGCCCAATCTGGAGTTCTACGAGTATGCGCCGCCTACCAATCCGCAGCGCACGCCCTGGCCCCGCCCCCTGCCTGACGTTCTGAATTATTCGCATCGCGACTACGGCAACCGTGCAGGCTGGCAGCGCATGCTGCGCGCCATGGACGCCGCAGGTTTTCGTGGATCGGTGTCCTTGAACGTGGCCATGTGCGAACACCATCCCGAAATCATCAGGATCTGCGCCGATCACGGCTGGGAATTCTTCTCGCACGGCATCTACAACACGCGCTATGTCTACGGCATGACGCCGGAGCAAGAGCGCGCCATCATTGTCGACGCCCAAAACACGATCAAGCGCCATACAGGCCAGACCATGGACGGCTGGTTATCGCCCGCATTGTCGAACAACACCTGGACCATGGATCTCCTGGCCGAAGCCGGTGTGCTGTACACCTGCGACCTGTTCCATGACGATCAACCCACGCCCATCAACGTCAAGTCGGGCCGGTTGATCAGCGTGCCCTATTCGCTCGAACTAAACGACACCATCGTCTACAACACCAACCTGTACACGCCGCGCCATTACGGCACGGTGATCAAGCGTCAGTTCGATCAGCTTTATCGCGAGGGTACCGAATCCGGCACGGTGATGTGCATTCCGCTACATCCCTATCTGGTCGGCCAACCGCATCGCATCGACGCATTCGCCGAAGCGCTGCAATACATCGCGGGGCACGAGGGCGTGTGGCTCGCGACGGGCCGCGAGATCGCCAGACACTATGTCGATCACCATTACGACGAAGTGGTTCGCGCCACTGCCGCCGTCAACGCCTGAGTGAGGACGCCGCGATGCCTTTGGATCAAGACTATCTGACTTACCCCGCGCGGGCTCACGCCATGGATCATGACCGCTATGCCTGGTCCGACCTGTTCGAGCGGCCCCCCGTCGTCTGGCCGAACAAAGCAGGCGTTGCGCTGTGGGTCATGCCGATTGTGCAGTGGTTCCCCTTGGACATGCCGGGCAAACCCTTTCGTGCACCTGGCGGCATGACGATGCCCTTCCCGGACTTCCGTCATTACACCAACCGCGATTACGGCAACCGGGTCGGTATCTATCGAATTCTGCGAGTGCTGGATGACCTGGATATCCCGGCGTCGGTGGCGACGAATGCCGCCATCGCCAGGCGGTATCCCGCGCTGTTGCGCGATGTCGTGTCGAGCGGCCACGAGATCGTCGCGCATGGTGAAGATGCGGCACAGGTCTTGCACAGCGGCATGTCGCAGGCTGAGGAAAGCAGCCTGATCGAGCACGCACTGAACACCCTGCGCAGCGCATCGGGGCAGCCCGTCGCCGGTTGGTTGTCGCCAGGCCGAGCGCAATCGCTGCATACCCCTGACCTTCTCGCCGAACACGGCATCGAGTATGCCTGCGATTGGGCCAACGACGATCTGCCCTATGCCATGCGTACAGATCGCGGCGAGTTGTTCGCAATGCCCTTCGCGCAGGAGACGGACGACCGCACGGTGATGCTCGACTTTCATCACACCGAGGACGACTGGCTGGCCCAGGTCAAAGACCGCTTCGACGTGATGCTGCGCGAATCGCGCGAATACGGCGGCCGTGTGATGAGTCTGCCGTTGCATGCCTGGGTCGCAGGCGTGCCCTACCGCATCGGCGTCGTGCGGCAAGCCCTGGAATACATGCTTGGTCACGACGGCGTATGGGCCGCCACCGGCTCCGACATCCTGGCGGCGTTCCGCCAGCAAGCGGAACAATCGCGTGCCTGAGCGCAAGTCCGAAACCTCGCCTCGCACTCTGTTCGACAAGGTGTGGGACAGCCACGTGGTCGTGGGCCGCGCCAATGGCCCGGCGCTGCTCTACATCGACCGGCACATCATTCACGAAGGCTCGTTTCATGCGTTCGCCGATATGCGCCGCCGTGGCCTGCCCGTGCGTCGCCCGCGTCAGATGTTCGGCACGCCCGATCACTACGTGCCAACACATGCGCGCGACTCGGCGGGAGCCGCCAGCCCCCAGATCGGGCGCATGATCGATCAGTTCCACGACAACATGGCCTGGGGCGGCATTCGCCATTTTCCCTTGCACGACGCCCGTCAGGGCATCGTCCACGTCATGGGTCCGGAGCAAGGCATCACGCTGCCCGGCATGACGCTGGTATGCAGCGACAGCCACACCTCGACGCATGGCGCACTTGGCGCCATCGCTTTCGGCATCGGCCAATCGGAAAGCGCTCACGTCATGGCCACTCAAACGCTCTGGCAAAAACGGCCCCGAAGCCTGCGTATCGTGGTCGAAGGCCACCGCGCGCCTGGCGTGACGGCCAAGGATGTCATCCTGGCCATCATTGCCCGCATCGGTGCGGATGGCGCAGTCGGCCACGCCATCGAGTACGCCGGCCCGGTCATCGAAGCCATGTCCATCGAAGAGCGTCTGACAGTTTGCAATATGTCGGTCGAAGCCGGTGCTCGCTGCGGCATGGTCGCCCCCGACGACACCACTTTCGAATATCTGCGAGGCCGTCCGCACGCGCCGCGAGGCGCCGAGTGGGATGCCGCAGTGGCCTACTGGCGCAGCCTGCCCACGGACGACGGCGCACGCTTCGACCGCGAAGTGAGGATAGACGGCAGCGCCATCGAACCCATGGTCACATGGGGCACCAGCCCGGAGGACGCGCTGCCCATTGGCGGAGCCATCCCCGATCCGGCCGCCATGCACGATCCGCAGCGGCGCGCGACGGCACAAGCCGCACTGACCTATATGGATCTCGCACCGGGTACGCCGCTGAACACCATACCGATCGACTTCGTCTTCATCGGATCCTGTACCAACAGCCGCTTGGACGACTTGCGCGCCGCCGCTCAGGTGCTACGCGGTCGCAAAGCCGTGGTGCCCGGCATGGTGGTACCCGGCTCGGGCGTGGTGAAGCAAGCCGCCGAAGCGGAAGGCTTGGATCGCGTGTTCGAAGACGCCGGGCTTCAATGGCTGGATTCGGGGTGCTCGATGTGCGCGGCCATGAATGGCGATGCCGTTCCCCCGTATCGACGCTGCGCATCGACCTCGAATCGCAATTTCGTCGGTCGCCAGGGGCCCAACGCGCGCACCCACCTGCTGAGTCCGGCCATGGCAGCTGCCGCCGCACTGGCGGGTACGTTGACTGACGTGCGCGACTGGATCGGTACCTGAGGAGCCCACATGCAAGCATTCATCCGTGAAACCGCCGTGGCCGCGCCGCTGGAAGGCCGCAATATCGACACCGATCAGATCATCCCCGCCCGGTTCTTGAAAGAAGACAAGGACAAGGGATATGGCCGGTTTCTGTTCCATGATCTGCGGTTCGACGAGTACGGTGCCGAACAAGCGGGTTTCGTGCTGAACCAACCCGCGTTCCGAGGTGCCCGCATTCTGGTTACGGACGTGAATTTCGGTTGTGGCTCGTCGCGTGAAGGCGCAGCCTATGCACTGGCGCACTACGGTATTCGTGCCATCGTCGCGCCCAGCTTTGGCGACATCTTCTACAACAACGCCATGAAGAACGGCATGGTGCCAGTTCGTCTAGACGACGCCGTAGTGGCGCGGCTGCGCGCCATGCTGGCCGATACCGCCACGGCCGCCGATCGAAATACTGCCGATGACGCCTCACTGTGCGCCACCGTGGATCTCGAGCACACGCAGATCACGCTTCCCGATGGCAGCACGCATGCCTTCGAGATTGATTCGTTCTGGCGCGACTGCCTGCTGCAAGGCAAAGACGAAATCGGCTTGACGCAAGACTATATGCCGGAGATCGAACGCCTCGAAGCCAGCTATGCCCAGCGCATGCCCTGGCTTGTCCCCTAAGCGACATAGACGTTGTTCCAGAAAAGCGAGGCATCATGACGCAGAACTCCTCCGATCTCACTCGCGTGTCGAGCCGAGGCATCTCACGCCGCCGATTATTGGCGCTAGGCGGCAGCGGCCTGGGCGCACCCGGGCTGGCACGCGCGCAGCCTGCGCCGGTACGTATCGGCGCCGTGGGTCCGCTGACGGGCACGCTGACCTACAACGGCACCCAGGCCCAGGCGGGCATTCGCATCGCCGCCGACATCATCAACGCAGCGGGCGGCATCAAGAGCCTGGACGGCGCCCGCCTGGAAGTGGTCTACGCCGACGCCGAATCGCGGCCCGACGTCGGCGCGGCACAGATCGACAAGTTGGCGGGCGCCGGGGTGTCTTGCATCGTGGGTGCGCAGTCCAGCGCCATCACCCTGGCCACCACGCAAGCGGCCGCACGATTCGGCATTCCTCATGTAGTGGACATCGGCACCGCACCTCAACTGCTACAACGCGGTCTGAGCAATGTCTTTCGCTTCACGCCCGGCTCGGGCGAATCGGTCACCCTCGGTGTCGAGAACCTGTTCAGCCTGAATCGGGCGGCAGGCAACCCCGTCAAGCGAATCGCCATCGTGCATGAGGACGGGCCGTTTGGCTCCGGCATGGCCAAAACGCTGGCCGCCCGCTTGCCGGGCGTCGGACTCGAGATCGTCGAAACCATCAGCCATCCCACGCCACAACGCGACTTCACCACCATCGCCTTGCGATTGCGGGAAGCCAGGCCCGATCTGATCATGCCCACGCAGTACATCAACGAGTTCATCCTGTTCGCGCGCGCTTTGCGCCAACAGCGCCTGAGCATCCGCGGCATTTATTCGATTTTCGGTGGCGGCGCATCCAACCCCAGATTCGCACGCGAACACAAGGAAGCGGCACAGCACATCATTGACACCAACCACTGGTACGACCCACGCAAACCCATGTCGCAAGCGCTGGCACAGCGTTGCGCGGCCATCGGCATCGACGTCAGCTATGACGTCATGGTGGCGTTCGGGTCGATGCAGGTGATTGCCGATGCGCTGGAACAAGCGGGCTCGCGTGAACGCGAGGCCGTCATGGCGACCCTGGCACGCGCCACGTTCTCGGACACCATCATGCCCTACGGTCCCATTCGCTTCGAAAAAGGTCAGAACAGCGGCGCCCGCGTGGTGAACACGCAGATTCGAGACGGCGTCATCGAACTGATCTACCCGGCGGAGTTCGCCACGGCGACACCGGTTTTTCCCATGCCCCCACGCGTTTAAGAGGCAAGCATGCTCGGACTCATCATTCCCGTCGCATTGAATGGCCTGATGACAGGCGCCATCTATGCTTTGGTGGCCCTCGGCCTGACGCTGATCTATGGCGTGCTGCACATCATCAACTTCGCTCATGGCAGCCTGTTGATGCTGGCGCTTTATGCCGTGTACTTTATGCACGTCTTGCTGGGCGTAGATCCCTACGTGGCGATGCCCTTCCTGGTGCTGGCGTTCTTCGCGCTGGGCTACGTTCTCCAGCGCGGCATCATCAGCACCTTCAGCCATGGTAAGGAAAGCAACATCCTGCTGGTCACGCTCGCGCTGTCGATCATCATCGACAACCTGGCGCTCTATCTGTGGACCTCGAACACACGCAGCCTGAACCTGCCCTATGCCTACGAGATGATCGAAGTCGCAGGTGCCTTGCTGCCCCTGCCGCGTCTGATCGCCTTCGGCGCGGCACTTGTGATCGCGCTGCTACTGTGGCTGGGCATGACGCGCACGCGCGACGGCCGGGCCATACGCGCCATCGCCGTCGAAAAGCGCGGTGCCGAATTGGTCGGCGTGAACGTCAAGCATGTCTATGCCCTGTGCTTCGGGATCGGCACGGCCTGCCTGGCAGCCGCTGCGTGCCTGCTCATTCCCACCTTCTATGTCACCCCTCAGGTGGGCTATGCCTTCGTGCTGATTGCTTTCACCACCGTGGTGCTGGGCGGCATGGGATCGTTTGCCGGCGCACTGGTGGGCGGCCTGCTGCTAGGCGTGGTCGAGGCTTTGTCCGGATTGTTTCTGGGCGAAACCCTGGGCCAGATCGGCATCTTCCTGGTGTTCATTCTGATGTTGTTATTCCGGCCGCAAGGTCTGTTCTCCGCGCGAGGTGTTCGATGAAAACCCGGATGCATCCCGGCAACGCGGTGGTCGCAGTCATCTTGATCGTGGCTGCCCTACTGCCCTATTTCGTGTTGCCTGCAGCATGGCTCGGACTGGCCACCAATATTCTGGTGTTCAGCCTGCTCGGTGTCGCCTGGAACATCACCGGCGGTTTCGGCGGAATGATGTCCTTCGGCCATGCCGTCCTGTTCGGCAGCGGCGCCTATGCAACCGCCATGCTGCAACTGCATGCTGGCATCAACCCCTGGCTGGCCGCGCTGGCCGCCATGGCGATCGCCGCAGGCGTCGGCACGTTCATCGGCGCACTGTCGTTTCGATACGGTTTGCGTGGCTCGTACTTCGCGCTGATCACCCTGGCTTTTGCCGAAGTCTTCCGCGTGCTGGCCAGTTCGTTCGCGATGACCGGCGGCGGCCAGGGCTTGTCGCTTCCCTTGGCGACAGGTCTGGCGAACATGCAATTCGCCTCCCGTCTGCACAACTACACCTTCGTCTTGCTGCTGGTGGTGGCCGGTCTGGTCATCACGACACTGGTACAACGCTCCCGCTTCGGCGCTTACCTGGTGGCAATCCGCGAAAACGAAGCCGCCGCGCAAGCATTGGGGATCGACACGTTTCGCGTGAAAGTTCTGGCGATGGCGCTCTCGGGCGCGATAGCCGGTGCAGCAGGCGTCGCCTACATGCAGACCTTTTTATTCGTCGACGCACAAATCGGCTTCGGCACCGTCATGTCGTTCGAGGCTTTGCTCGGGCCGGTGATCGGCGGCGCAGGCACCGTGCTCGGACCGGTGCTGGGCGCGGTCGTCCTGCACACCGTGGGCGAGTTGGCCCGCGAGGCCATCGGCGGCGCACCGGGATTGAATCTCGTGTTCTACGGCCTCGTTTTGTTGGTCATTCTGCGATTCTTGCCAAACGGTCTGATGGGGCTGTTTCTGGGTCAACGGCGGCGTCCCGCCACCAAGGAGCAAGCATGATGCTGCGCGCAGAAGGACTAGGCAAACGTTTCGGTGGCGTGGTCGCCGTGGACGATGCATCGCTGACGGTTCAAGCCGGCCGTATCGTCGCCTTGATCGGCCCGAACGGCGCAGGCAAGACGACGCTGTTCACGATGATTTCGGGATTTCAGCGACCCGATTCCGGTCGAGTGCATTTCGATGGTCAAGACATCACCACTCTGGCACCCCACACGATCTGCAAGCTGGGATTGACTCGCACCTTTCAGATTGTCCAACCGTTTGCCGGACTCACGGTGCGGGAAAACATCGCCGTCGGGACCCACCTGCACCACGCCAAACGTAGTGCGGCGCTGAACGCGGCAGACGACATCGCCGCCACGCTGGGCATGAGCGCAATGCTTGACCAACCCGCGCAGAACCTCACAGTGGCCGGCCGAAAGCGCCTGGAGCTGGCCCGTGCCCTCGCGACTCGCCCGAAGTTGCTGCTGCTCGACGAAGTGATGGCGGGACTGATCCCCAGCGAAGTAGCCGAAATCATTCCCATGATTCGCGCGATTAGAGACAAGGGCGTCACCATATTGTTGATCGAACATGTCATGCAGGCGGTGATGAGTCTGTCCGATGAAGCCTATGTTCTGGCACAGGGAAAAATGATCGCTCACGGCACGCCGCAAGAGGTCGTGGGTAACCCGGCGGTCATCGAGGCTTATCTGGGCCACGGTGCCGCACAACGCCTGCAAAGAGAGACCCAAGATGCTTGAGACTTCCGCCATTCAAGCCGGTTACGGGCCGGTCACGGTGCTGCACGGTATCGACATGCGAATCGCGGCCGGTGAGATTGTCGCCATTCTGGGCTCGAACGGCGTCGGCAAGAGCACGCTGAACAACGTTCTGAGCGGCATCATTCGGCCACGGGCGGGTCAGGTTCGTTTCGACGGCCAGGACGTGACGGGATATTCGGCTTCGCAGATGGTGGCATTGGGTTTGGCTTTGGTGCCCGAAGGCCGCCGCGTGTTTCCCAATCTGTCGGTTCAGGAAAACCTGGAGATGGGTGCCTACCGGCGCGCGCATCCCAACATGGCACGCAATCTGGAGCGAATGTTCGCAACATTCCCGCGCTTGCGCGAACGCCGCAGCCAATTGGCCGGCACGCTATCGGGCGGCGAGCAGCAGATGCTGGCAATCGGACGTGGCCTCATGTCCGAACCGCGTCTGCTGATCCTGGACGAGCCCTCGCTGGGTCTGTCGCCCGTGATGGTCGAAGAAATGTTCAAGCTCGTCCAGACGATTCACGCCGAAGGTTTGGCCGTGCTGTTGGTCGAACAGAACGTGGTGCAGTCATTGGAGATCGCCCAGCGCTGCTACGTACTGGAACAAGGCCGCTTCGTGTTGGACGGTCCGGCCGCCGACGTGCTTGCAGACCCGTCCTTACGCAAAACCTATCTGGGCTTATAGCCTGCGCCCGGCCTTTCGCTTCGATAGGCCGCTGACTTGGAGAACGCAATGTCCGACCGTCTGACCACCCGCCTGCGCACACTGCTGAACGCCCCCGGCGCCTTGATGGCGCCCGGCGTGGCCGATCCGCTAATGGCGCGTATCGTCGCGCAACAGGGTTTCGACGCGCTGTACATGACCGGCGCGGGCACCGCAGCCGCACGTCTGGGCATGCCCGATGTCGGGCTGCTGACCCTGACCGAGATGGCCGACAACGTCACCCGTATCGTCGACGCCGCCCAACTGCCATTGATCGCCGACGCCGACAATGGCTTCGGTGGGCCGCTGAACGTTCGCCGCACGGTTCAATGCTACGAACGTGCCGGCGCTGCGGGTCTGCACCTTGAAGATCAAGTCCTGCCCAAGCGTTGCGGTCACTTGGCAGGCAAGCAGTTGGTCTCTCAGGCCGATTTTGTGGCCAAGATTCATGCCGCGGTCGATGCGCGTCGCGACGACGACTTCATGATAATCGCCCGCACAGACGCCATCGCAGTGGAGGGTTTCGACGCGGCCATCGAACGCGCGCAGGCCTATGCCGAGGCGGGTGCTGACATGTTATTCGTCGAGGCTCCTGGCCCCGCGCAACTGCCCGACATCGTTCCGCGTCTCGCCAAACCCGTGCTCTACAACATGGCCACCAGCGGCAAGACGCCGTTTTTGAAACGCGAAGAGATCGAAGCGCTGGGATTCAAGCTGATCATCTATCCGAACTGGATGATGTTGGCTGCGATCAAGGCCGCGACCGAGGTACTGCAAACGCTGAAGCGCGATGGCACGATCGCCGCGATCGCGCCCGACGTGCCATCGTTCCAACAATTTTTCGATCTGGTCGGCATGCAGGAGGTGCGCGAACTCGAGGCGCGTTATGGCGTGCCCGAGAACGCGCGTGCCGGATATTGATCAACCTCTTCGTCCTCACGAGCCGTTCATGCCTGTTCTGCCCGCCACCCAAGCCCGATTCGAGTTCTCCGTTCCCGTCGTCATCGTGGGGGCCGGCGCCTGCGGTCTGACCGCTGCGCTGACATTGGCCGATCGCGGCATCGAGAGCTTAGTTCTCGAACGCGACAGCCATGCCAGCGGCAGCACCTCGCTGTCGGCAGGGCTCATTCCGGCAGCGGGCACTCGATTGCAACGCGCGAGCGACATCGAAGACAGCGCGGCTCGATTCGCAGCAGACATCCGTGCCAAGGCTCGTGCGGGTAACGACCCCGCAGTGGTGCAGGCTATTGCTGAAATTGCCGCGCCGACCATCGACTGGTTGATCGAACGCTGGGGCTTGGATCTGCATCTGGTCGAAGGATTCACCTACCCCGGCCACTCCCGGCTGCGCATGCACGGTCCCCGCTCGCAAAGCGGCACCGAATTGCAGCAGATGCTGCTGGCCGCCGTGGACCGCGCCGGTGTGGACATGCTGACCGATGCCTCGGTGGAGGATATCTATGCCGAGGACGATGGCACTGTAGTGGCGGTTCGCTTCGTTCGACCCGACGGTAGCGTCGAGACCGTCGGATGCAATGCCCTCGTTCTGGCGTGCAATGGCTTCGGGGCGAATCCCGCACTGATCGCCCAGCACATTCCCGCCATGGCCGCTGCTCAGTACTGCGGCCACGAATCGAACACGGGCGACGCGCTTCAATGGGGCCAGGCGCTGGGGGCAGACACGGCTGATCTGGGCGCCTACCAAGGACACGGCTCCGTGCCGCTGCCCCACCGTTCGCCCTTGACCTGGGCAGTCATTACTTTGGGCGGTATCCAGGTCAATACGAACGGGCTGCGTTTCGCCGACGAAATGCAGGGCTATTCCGAACACGCCCAGGAAGTCCTGAAACAGCCTGGCCAGATCGCCTGGAATATCTACGACTCGCGCTGCGAACAGCCCGCCCTGGCTTTTCAAGACTATCGCGACATGCAGGCCGTCGGCGCCATTCGTCAGGCGCATACCCTCGAGGCGCTGGCGGCGGTCACCGCCCTGCCCCTGGATGCCCTGCGCCAAACGCTCGACGAAGTGGCGCGGTGTTCGCTGGGCGAACGCAAGGATGCATTCGGGCGCGATTTCACCGGATACGCCCCACTACATCCGCCTTATCACGCAGCGAGAGTTACAGGTGCTTTGTTTCATACTCAAGGCGGGCTGGTCGTCGATGGGCAAGCGCGGGTGCTACGCCCTGACGGCACGCCGCTGCCGAATCTGTACGCAGGTGGAGGTGCAGCCCGCGGCCTGTGTGGGCCCGCAGCCTGGGGCTACCTGTCAGGAAATGGTTTGCTGTCGGCGATTGCGCTGGGCCGGCTGGCGGCTCTGTCGGTCGGCCAACCGTAACCAAGCGGGCTCGTCGGTATCCCGAGCAGTGTGGAGCGCTAGGATGAATTCCTTTCACGCCGAGTGTCGCTTTCACCATGATCCATCATCATCCTATCACGCCCTACCCACCCAAGAAATATATCCAGATCGACGGTAGCCAGATTGCCTACATCGATCAAGGTGAAGGATTCCCGGTGCTGATGGGCCACTGCTATTTGTCGGATGGCGAGATGTGGCGGCCCCAGATCGACGCGCTATCGCGGCATTTCAGGGTCCTTGCACCCGACTTGTGGGGCCATGGCGACTCCGCAGGTTTGCCTTTGACTTGCAAATCGCTGGATGACCTGTCGTCTTTGCACGCCAGGTTTCTCGATGCGCTGAACATCGGGCAATGCCATGTCGTCGGCATCTCGGTCGGCGGCATGTGGGCGGCCAGGCTGGCCATTCAGCACCCCGAGAGAATCGACCGATTGGTTCTGATGGGCACTGATCTCGGTGCTGAAGACGCGATGACGCGTACCCGTTACTTTCATATTCTCGATCGAGTCGCCGACGCGGGAGGCTTCGAAACCGCCGTGCTCGATACCATCATGGCCATGTTTTTCCATCCCAATGGCAGAACGATCCCCAAACACCGGCAGGCATATCGGCAGAGTCTGATGAAGCAAAGCGCGCTCGTAGTGCGCGATAGCCTCGTGCCTCTGGGCAAAATGATATTTCTAAGACCCGATATTCTGCATTTGGCGGAAACCTTGCCGGCCAACCGCACGCTGGTGCTGAGCGGCGAGCACGACGCTCCTCGTCCGTCGGCCGAATCGCGTCTGATGGCCGAACGCATCGGCTGCCGCTACGTGCTGGTGCCGGACGCCGCTCACATCATGAATCTCGAAAAGCCCGATTTCGTGAACGGCATATTGTCCGCGTGGCTGATCGGGCAATCGCAGTAGCACTACGCCACCACAGATCGAGGACGCAAGAATACATAGTAATGCCGAAACTCGTCGACCACGGTATGCCGCGCGCCACTCACGCCCTCGATGGCTGGCGCAAAGGTCTCGAACACCTGAAACCCGTGAGTCTGCTCAAGTTGGAACGGTAGCAAATCCGGACGGTCGTTGTAGCCCAGAATCAATACGCCATTGTCGGTCAACACTTGCCGGCACTCGAGCATCAATTGGTCGAACGCCGCTTCGGTGTTCAGGCCGAAACCGATCAATCCGTTGGCAAATACCACATCGAAGCTCGCGGGCGCATAGTAAGACGACAGTTCGGTGGCCGAACCCACCACGTGCTTACCCGGCTGGCCGTATGCCGCGTTGCGCGGATTCAGGTCGATGGAGTGAAAATCCATATGAAGCAAGCGGTTGTAGTGCCAATTGTGTTTGTCCAGACCAATGAACAAGCATTGGGCAGACGACGCGCTCGCTTGATTAAAACGTCGATTGATGTAGTCGAATATCTCATGTTCCATGAACGCCCGGCTTGGCGCATGCAGACGAAAATCGATACCCAATGATGCAGCCCATGCTGGCGAAACGCGAAACACGCCTCGCTTTAGAACATAAAGCACTTTTTTGACGATCTTCATGATTCTCCAAAGGCGCTCGCGAGAACCGCATCATAATTAACGCTTCCCTGAACGATGCCACCAAAAAGTAGATAACGACAGCCTTAGACCCGAGCTGCCCGCCAGCAGGCCATTTCACCTCACTCGGGTTGCTGCTGCGTGGCGCAGTGGATGCCACCGCCATTCTCGTAGATGCGATCGACATTCAGCTGGACGACATCGCGCCCTGGATAGCACTCGCGCAGCACCGCCGCGGCATTGGCATCGGCGCGAGCATCGCCGAATTGAGGCGCGATGACGGCGCCATTGCACACGTAATAGTTGCAATAGGCGTCGAGAAACTCTGGCTCGCTCGAACGCACATGACGCGGTGAATGGACGGTCAGACACTCGAAATCGCGTCCCCCTGCATCGGTCGAGTTTTTCAGCAACGCGATCGACGCCTCGACCATGGCGGCCCAGGCGGCATCCTTAGCCGAATCCGGTTTTTCGAATAGCACCACACCCGGCGAGACGATGCGCGCAATGCCGTCGATATGGCCATCGGTGGTATCGACGCCCGCCATGCCCGGCAACCACACCACGCATTGCGCGCCCAGACCGGCCGCCATTGCGCCATCGATCTCTTCACGCGTGCGCCCTGGGTTGCGGTTGGCATTGAGCAGGCAGCTTTCGGTCGTCAGGATCGTGCCTGCGCCATCGGATTCGATACCGCCCCCCTCGCCGACGAAACCTGCATCGATGTGCGGCATCGACAAATACTCGGCGACTCGGCGCGCAACCTGCGCATCGGCGTCGCATCGTTGTTTACGCCCCCATCCGCTGAACTGGAAATCCAGAACGGCTGTCTCGCCGTTGGCATGACGCACGAAGCTGGGGCCACTGTCGCGTGCCCACAGATCGTCCACGGCCATCGGCACGACCTGCACGGTCGGACCGCAACGGCGCTGCGCACGCTCGGCCTGATCGGGTCGCGCCAACATCGTCACCGGCTCGAATTGCGCAATGGTTCGGGCGAGACGTGCCAGATCGGCGCGTACCAGATCGAGGTAGTACACCTCTTCGTAGATGGCGACGTGCGCAGGCCATTGCATCCACGTGCGCACATGCCGGGCCGACTCGATCGGCATCGTATAGACCGACGCGTTCGTTCGCGCGATCGATGCGCGATGCGGGTTGGACACGGAGTCGGTCATTCGGAACTCCACTGACGCTTACATGAATCGGCCATGCTAGGCGTCAATGAAAGACCCAATGTAAACAAACGACCGGGGCCAGCCTGCCCAGACAAGGCACTACGGGCGCGACAACCCCAAGTGGCCACGCAGCGTACACGCGTCGTAGTCTTTTCTGAACAAGCCGCGCTTCTGCAAGACGGGCACCACATGTTCGATGAAGTCTTCGATGCTGCCCGGAAGGCTCGGCGGCATCAGGTTGAACCCGTCGGCGGCGTCGTTGTGCAGCCACTGCGCCATGCGGTCTGCGATGCTATCGGGCGTACCCACCATCGTGCAGTGCCCGCCCCCCGCCGCCAAACGTCCCAACAGCGCTCGCACCGTCGGGCGCTCGGTTTCGATGATGCGCAGAATCGTGCCGTAGCGGCCTTGCGGACCCTTGAACTCGTGCAACGCAGGTAAGGCCGGTACAGGATCGTCCAGGGCCCAGTCGCTGCAATCCTGGCCGATGAAGGTGGCCAGTTGCCGCAAGGACGCATCGCTAGGCAGCAGCTCGTCCAGCTCGCGCTGCTTGGCCCGGGCCTCGGCCTCGGTCGAGCCCACATAGGTCACCAGGCCAGGCATGATGGGTACCGGCTCGGTTCGTCCCGCTTCGCGCACCCGCCGCTTGATGTCGCGGTAGTAGCTTTGCGCCGCCTCGATGTCGTAGGCCACCGCATAAATAGCCTCGGCGCGGCGGGCGGCCAGGTCGCGCCCCTGATCGGACGCACCAGCCTGAAACAGCACCGGATGGCCTTGCGGCATACGCGGCACGGTCAATGGGCCATCGACTTGAAAATAATCGTCGCGATAATCGATGGCGCGTACTTTGTCCGGGTCGGCATAAAGCCCCTGGCGGTCGAGCACCAGCGCGTCTTCGTCCCACGAGTCCCACAGCTGCATGACTGCATCGACGAACGCTTCGGCTCGCGCGTAGCGCCAGGCGTGCGGCGGCATGGCGTCATAGCCGTGATTGCGGGCCTCGGCGTCGAACATCGAAGTCACGACGTTCCACCCCATGCGGCCCGCCGAAATATGATCGAGCGAAGCCATCAAACGCGCCGCATGGAACGGCGTGAAAAACGTACTGGACACCGTGCTGATCAGGCCGATACGCTCGGTTGCCCGGCTCATGGCGGCCATGGCCGTGAGCGGCTCCAGAAACCAACGCGGGCCGTCGGCCACGTTGTCCACGGACGCGCCGTCGGCGAAGAACACCGCATCGAATTTGCCGCGCTCGGCCAGTTGGGCGAGCGACTCGTAATACCGGATATCGCCCAGGCGCGCGACGCTGGAGTCAGGATGCCGCCAGGCCGCGCGATGATGCCCGCAGGCGAAAATAAACAGGTTCAGGTGCAGCATACGCATGGCACGGCACGCCTCTCGTTGGATTCAGTTTTTGACCAGGCCGCCGTCGACCAGCAGGTTCTGCCCGGTCACGGCCCGCGCCCACGGTGAAGCGAAAAACAGCACCGCATCGGCAAATTCGGCCGGCGTCGTGACGCGCTTGAGTGGCGTGCTGGCAGCGATCAGATCGAACACCGCTTCGGGCGTCGCCGCCGATGCATCGGTGGTGCGCAGCAATCCACCCGAGACCATGTTCACGGTGATATTGTCGCCGCCGAGATCTTGCGACAGCGTGCGCGTCAAGGCCAGCAACGCGGCCTTTGCAGCGGTGTAGTCGTGATACGGCACCACCGGATTCTGAACGAGATTGGTTCCCACGTTGACGATGCGGCCAAATCTGGCGGCCCGCATACCGGGCAAGGCGGCTTGCGTGGTGTTCAGCGCGCCACGCACCGTGCCTTCCATCTGTCGATGAATGGATTCCCAGGTCAACGAGTCGGCATGCGGCCTGGCATCGCCGTTGAACTGAAACGCCGGCAAGGCGTTGTTGACGACGGTGGTCACAGGCCGTCCGAAATGCGCCTGCGCCTGCGCCATCATGCGCTTCACGCTCGCGGCATCGCACACGTCGGCACCGATGGCCAGGGCCCGACCCGGTGTTTCACTGGCCAGCGCCAGCGCCGCAGCCTCGCTATTCAGATAATTGACCACCACGCTTGCGCCCTCGCGCAAAAATGCGCGGGCGATGTGCGCGCCCAGCCCCCGGCCCGCGCCAGTGACCAGAACCAGTTGATCGTTCAAACTCGGAGACAAAGCGGAAGCAGTCATGGGGCCGTCCTGAAGATGTGTACGTCTGGGCCAACGATGGCAGCCCGCGAAATTAGCACATTCATGGCGGCCGCGACGGCCGGGCGTTGACAAAGCCTCCGGGCAGCCCTTAAGCTCTGTCGCTTGTTCCTGGGGGTGCCCTGTCTGGGCTGAGACTCCGCTTCGTGCGGTAACCCTTTGAACCTGATCCGGGTCATGCCGGCGAAGGGAAGGAAATCATTCGACGTCCGTCTTCGCGCGTGCCTGCTCGGTTTTCACAACCGACTTTGCTCTCTGTTTTCGAGCGCCCTTCTCTTTTCGGGCGCGACAGGCAGCAAGTGTTCTGTCACAGGCTGTCCCCATGCGCACTACCGCATCCGTTATTACCTGGCTGATTCTGTTCAGCGGTTGCTTCGCTTTAGCCAGCGTGCTGTACGCCGGTCGTGCGCTGGGCGGCCTGGAAGACTATGTCGTCGCACGCAATAGCCAGAACACCCTGGCGACCATGGCGACCCTGCTGGCGTCCACATTGGGCGGCTGGATCCTGTTCTCGCCTGCACAAGCGGCAGCATGGGGCGGTATCGGCGCGGTGCTGGGCTATGCCATCGGTGCGATGTCGCCCCGCCTGGCCATGATTCCCCTGGGTCGGCGGATGCGCGAAGTCATGCCGGCCGGCCACTCGCTGACCGAATTCATTCTGGCGCGCTACGGGCACGGCATGTATGGGCTGACGCTCGCGATCATGCTGTTCTATCTATTCATCGCGCTGTCGGCCGAAATCACGGCAATCGCCAAACTGGTGACCTTGATCGCACCCGTCCCACTTTGGCAAACCTCGGCCATCGTCATGGCGGCTACCCTGATCTACACCTCTTACGGCGGTCTTCGAGCCTCCATTTTTACCGACAAGGTGCAAGTGCTGGTCATTCTGCCCTTGCTGGGCGTGCTGTTCTACTACGGCTGGAAAGCAGCCGGGGGCGTATCGCCCACGCTGGACGCGTTGCGCCAGAATGCGCCTCATATGCTGGATTTCTCCGATCCCATTGGCATCAAAGCAGGTTTGACGTTCTTCGTTGCCATTCTGCTCACCGGGCTATTTCACCAGGGCGCATGGCAACGCATCTATGCCTCGCGCGACTCGGGCACCGTCGGCCGCGGATTCCTGTTCGGTGGGCTCATGGTCATGCCGTTCATCTTCGCCATGGGTCTGTTCGGCCTGGCCTTCAAGGCGCTCGTACCCGATGGCGACAGCGGCGTCGCCGTGTTTGCCCTGGTCATGTCGCACATCCCGGACTGGTTCGCCTTCGCGCTCATTCCCCTCGGACTGGCACTGGTGATGAGCACCGCCGACAGCGCCATCAGCGCGGTATCCAGCCTGATCGCCATCGATCTGGGGCGACTCATGCCGCGCGCCGATAGCCGTCGCATGATGCAGGTCTCGCGGACGCTCGTCGTATTGCTGGCGCTTCCCGTGATGGTGGTCGCCGCGCAAGGCTATAGCGTGCTGTACCTGTTTTTGTTGGCCGACCTGCTGTGCTCGGCAGCCGCTTTTCCGGTGTTCTATGGTTTGTTCAGCAAGCGCCACGACGGCATGCGCGCGATGGTCGGCACCGTCTGCGGCCTGGTGACGGGATTACTGCTGTTTCCCGCGCCGGGTGAGCAACCGGTCTATTTGCTGGAATCGTTTCTGGTGGCGACTTTCGTGCCGGTCGTGGTGATTGGCGCGATGCAGTGGCTGGCTCGAAAAACGATTCAGCCGTTCGAGTTTTCCGAGCTGGCAGGCAAGGTGCGGAAACTGGATTCCTGATCGGTGTCGCTCAAGCGGGCGACGAGCCGGCTGACTCAGGTCTGCTGTCTTCCGTCTGCCATCGCCGATCAACCGTGCAGAGCACACCGACAGCGTGCTGCCCGTCAATCGCCCAGCTTGGCGAAATCGCAGCACTCCTGCGCCAGTTTGGCGACGTTTTCATAGAACGCCGCGCTGGCGTCGCGCCGAAACATCGCGACGTATCGGGTGTGGGGCGCAGCCGTGGTGGTTCGAACGATTTCCAGTTGCCGCCCGCGCACCATACTCGCAAAGTATTCGCGCGGCAGACACGATATGCCAAACCCGGCCGCCGTCAATCCTGCCATGGCGATCAAGCTGTTGATGGTGAATAGATTTTTCTCTGGCACATGCGGATGCAGCCACGCGTCGTAGACCGGATTCAAACCCGACTCCCGGCTTTGCCGCAACAAAGGCATCTCGGCCAACTGCGCCGGGGTGTACGTCATCGTGGGATCGACCTGGCCGGGCGCACACATCCAGGCGAACTCCAGATTGGCCAAAGGCACGCTATCCAACAGCGGATCTTGAAGACGGTCGTTCAAGAACGCCATGTCGATATGACCGGACGCCAGTTGTCGATGTAGATCGCCGCCCAGATCGATCAGGGGTTCCAGCGTCACCCCCGGATAATGCGTGCGCATGGTCTTGATGAACGCAGGCAACCACGTCATCGCGGTGATCTCGGTAATGCCGAAACGTAGCGTGCCCGTCAGCGTGTGCTGGCCTTCGAGCTGCACCAGCAACCGATCGCGATGGGCCAGCATCTGCTCGGCCATCAAAAACACCTCATGCCCTTTGGACGTCAGGCTGGCTTTATGCCCCGACCGATCGAACAACTGCACATTGAAATCCGCTTCCAACTCCTGGATGCGTTTCGTGATGGCCGATTGCCCGGTATGCAGCCGCTCGGCTGCCGCCAAAAACGTGCCCAGGCGTACTGTCCAGTACAGCGCTTCGATTTGCTTGAAGGTCAGCATGTCAGCATCCAGGATGGCCTGCGGGTGTGCGCCACCATGATAAGGCGTATTCGTTCAGTGTCGGATATCGGTCAGGAACTTGCGAGCGCGAGGCGATTGCGCCTGAGTGAAAAAGGCTTCGGGCGTGCCTGTCTCGACGATTGCACCGGCATCCATGAACCAGATCGTGTCGACCACTTCACGCGCGAAGTTCATTTCGTGCGTGACACACACCATGGTCATGCCATCGCGTGCCAATGACTTCATCACCTGCAACACCTCGCCTACCATCTCCGGATCCAGCGCGCTGGTCGGCTCGTCGAACAATATGACCGGCGGATCCATCGCCAGCGCCCGGGCGATGGCCACGCGTTGCTGTTGGCCACCCGACAACTGAGCCGGAAAGGCATCGGCCTTGTTCGCCAGGCCCACGCGCTCCAACAACTCGCGTCCCCGCGCTTCGGCCTGCGCTCGATTCTTACGCTTGAGTTGGACAGGTGCCAACGCCAGATTGTCCAGCACGCTGAGATGGGGGAACAAGTTGAACTGTTGGAATACGAAACCGATATGGCTGCGCAGTTCGTCCAGTTTCATGGTCTTGCCGTAGATGTCGTGACCATCCACCTCGATCTTGCCGCCCTGGATGGGTTCGAGGCGGTTGACGGTACGAATCAGCGTCGATTTGCCGGAACCCGAAGGACCGCACACCACCACGACCTCGCCCTTCTTGACCTCGGCGCTCACGTCGGCGAGCGCCTGGTACTCGCCGTACCATTTATTGACTTGAGAGAAACGAATCATGCTTGCACCTCTGTTGCGGCGGGCGTCGGCATTTGCCTGCCCAGCCGCTTTTTCTCGACACGCCGTTCGGTCAGACGCACCAGACCGGTCAGGCTCAAATTCAGAACGAAATACGTCAGTGCCAACAGGCCAAACACCTCGAACGGCTTGGTCAGCAACACGCTATTGACCTGGTTGGCGGCATACGTCAGCTCTTGCACGCTGATCACGTACGCCAGCGACGTTTCCTTGACCGTCGAAATGAACTGACTGAGCATGCTGGGCAGCATGTTGAACATGGCCTGCGGCAGGATGATGCGGCGCATGGTCTGCATGTACGACAGGCCCAGCGCCCGCCCGGCTTCCTGCTGCCCCGGGGGCAAGGACTGCACGCCAGCCCGAATGATCTCGGCCAGATAAGCGCTTTCGTAGCACACCAGCGCGACGATCATGGTGGTCGCACCCGCTACCGGTCGCCCGATGATCAAGGGCACGAAAAAATAAGCCCAGAAAATGAACATCAGCAACGGCAAGCCGCGCACGACGAACACCAGACCCGAGGCGGGCAGGTAAAAAATCTTGTAAGGGCTCATGCGGCCCAGCGCCAGCACGATACTGAACGGAATGGCCAGCAACAGGCTGACCGCGGCCAGCCCCAGAGTCGCGACTAAACCGCCGATGGGGCCATGGGGATACTGGCCGATCAGCAGCAGCTCCCAATTGTTTTGAACGATGTCCCACATCTCAGCGTCTCCCGATGAACTGATAGCGGCGGGCCAGAACCGAGCCGGCCCACATGATCAAAAACGAGATGCAGAGGTAGGTCACCGTCACCACCGCGAACGCTTCGAACGTCCGGAAAGTGTAGTTCTCGATTTCACGACCTGCCGCAGTCAGCTCGACCACGCCGATGGCCATCGCCAGACTGGTGTTCTTGAACAACAAGAGCGTCTGATTGAGCAGCGGCGGAATCGCGATGCGAAACGCCTGCGGCAAAATGATCTTCCGCATCGACTGCAAATAGCTCAGACCCAGGGCACGCGACGCTTCCATCTGGCCGCCAGGAATCGCCCGCACGGCGCTGCGCAAGTCTTCGGTCACGTAAGCCGACATCACCAGCCCGATGGCGATCATGGCCAGAATGAATTCGCTGCCGTTGCGATTGAGCCAGTCGCCGACGCTGATCGGCAGAATCGCTCCGATACCGAAGTACCACAGCATGATGTGCACCAGCATGGGCACATTGCGATGGAAAGCCACGAAGGTCCAGATGATGGCGTTGGCCGTGCGCGAACCTGTCAAACGGATCACGGCCATCACGCTGCCCAGGCCCATGGCGAGCACCCAGGCCAGGCCCGTCAGCGCGAGCGTGGTCAGCAGGCCGCGCAACATCAGCGCCGGATACTCACCCGTGAATATCGCAGCGAAATCAAATTCGTAATTCATGTGTTTACCGCCAGAGGCGATGCAAAGGGCGCGCGGGACAACCCCGCGCCCCGCCCTGCATCAAAGGGACTGGACTTAGCCCTTGATTTCTTCGAAGCGGAACTCACGCTTCAGACCGAACGCCGTGTTCGCGCCCAGCCATTTGTCGAAGATCTGCGTGGCTTCGCCCGATTTTTCCAGATCGGTCAGCACCTTGTTGACGTGTCCCAGGAACGCGTCGTCGCCTTTGCGAACGGCAATGCCCCAGGGTTCCACGAACAGCGCCGGCTCCAGGATCTTGACCGGCACCGCACTGCTTGCCGATTGATCCTTGAACTTCACCAGCATCAGCTCCGAGGCCACGAAGCCATCGACCTTGCGCTGTTGCAGCGCCAGGAAAGCACCTGGAGGATCCTTGAAGGTCACGGCGTCGACGTTCGGGATGTTCTTGCGAGCACCGGCTTCCGAGGACGAACCGCGGGTGGCCGACACGCGCTTGCCGGCCAGATCGGCAGGCGACTTCAGCGCGTCGTCGGAGGCACGCGACAGCACTTTCTGCGGGCTGACGAAATGCTGGAACGAGTAGTTCACCAGCTTGGCGCGCTCGGCGCTCCAACCCATGTTGGCGGCCACCACGTCCACGCGACCGGCGACCAGCTCGGGGATACGGGCTTCGACGGCGATCAGCTTCAGTTCGAGCGGCACGCCCAGGCTGTCGGCCATCTTCTGGCAGATGTCCACTTCATAGCCCACGACCTGGCGCGTGGCCGGGTCCTGGAAGCTGAAGGGTTCGGCCGTGCCCAATGTGCCGCAAATAAATTTGCCACGGGCCTTGATGTCTTCCAGCTGACCGGCTTGCGCCACCGACGAGGCGACAGCGGCCAGACCGAGGGCGATGACGAGCGATTTGATCTTCATGGTATGTATATCCCCAGAGCGTTAAACGGCAACAGACAATTTCTCGCACGCTTGCGCGATGCGGGCACATCCGGCTTCGATGTTTTCCATCGAAGTCGCGAAACTCATTCGCAGGTACGGCGACAGACCGTAGGCTGCGCCATCGAGCAAGGCCACACCGGCCTCGTCCAACAAATACATCACGACGTCCAAGTCGGTTTCCAGCACTTTGCCGCCGGGCGTCTTGCGACCCAGCAAGCCTTCGACGCTGGGATAGACGTAGAACGCGCCGTCGGGCTTGGAGCAACGGATGCCCGGCACGGCGTTCAGACCGGCGACGATACGATCGCGGCGCGCCTCGAAGATTTTCTGGTTCTCAAGCACGCTGCCCTGATCGGCGGTCAGCGCGTGCTCCGCGGCCACCTGGCTCATCTGCGGCACCGAGGACGTACTTTGCGAGATCATGGTGGTCATGGCGCGCACCAACGCCGTCGGACCGCCCGCTAAGCCGACTCGCCAGCCCGTCATCGCATAGGCTTTGCTCACGCCGTTGATGGTCAGCGTACGCGCATACAGCGCCGGATCCAGGCTTGCCAAAGAAACCGGCTTCAGGCCTTCGTAGCACAAGTGCTCGTAGATCTCGTCGGTCATGATCCACACTTGCGGATGACGCAACAACACCTCTGCCAGCGCTCGCAGTTCGGCTTCCGAGTACACCGCACCAGTCGGGTTGCTGGGCGTGTTCAGGATCAACCAGCGGGTGCGCGGCGTGATCGCGGCCTCCAAGGCTTGCGGCGTCAGCTTGAACCCATCGGCTTCGACGCACGGCACGATGACCGGGCGACCGCCGTTGACCAAGACCATGTCCGGATACGACACCCAGTACGGTGCAGGCACGATCACTTCGTCATCGGTATCCACCGTCACCGACAGCGCCGTGAAAATCAATTGCTTGGCGCCCACGCCAATGAGCACTTGATCCAGGCCATAGTCCAGACCGTTCTCGCGCTTGAACTTGGCCTGCACGGCCGTCAGCACCGACTTCATGCCGGCGGCGCCGGTGTAGCGGGTCTTGCCCGTGCGCAATGCTTGAACACCGGCCTCGACGATGTGCGCAGGCGTGTCCATGTCGGGCTCGCCTACCGTGAAATCGACGATGTCGCGGCCTTCGGCGCGCAAGGCATCAACACGCATCTTGGCGGCCATGCTGGGCGAGGGTTTGATGACCTGGGCGCGCTTGGCCAGCACCAGATCGGAAGTCTTGGCAGTCATTTAGATTCCCTTTGCATCGAAAGCGGCTTGCATCCAGCTTTGCGTTCTATTGCCCGTGGCGATCTCGGCCATGATCTTGGCCTCTTTGTCGGCATGGGCGTGGGCACGCGCGATCAAGGCTTCGGCTTCCGCCGGCGCGAACGTCACCAGACCGTCCTCGTCGCCCACCACCAGATCGCCGGGATGAACCACCTGCCCACCGATGCTGACCGGCACGTTCACCTCGCCCGGGCCGTCTTTGTACGGGCCGCGATGAATGTGGCCACGCGCATAGCACGGGAATTCGTCTTCTTCGAACGCCACCACGTCGCGGATCGCGCCATCGACCACCACGCCCGCGCAGCCATGCTGCTGCAAGTAACGCTTCATGATTTCGCCCAGCACGGCATTGTTCAGGTCACCGCCCGCATCCACCACCAATACGTGGCCGGGTTGCAGCGTCAACATGGCTTTGTAGATGTAGAGGTTGTCGCCCGGACGTGTCTTGACCGTCACGGCGGTACCCACCAGTTTGCCGCGTCGGTTATAGCGCGACAGACCGGCAATGCCCTCGCGTCGAGCGAGGTTGTCGCTTAGGTGCGGGGTAACGATGCCTCGCAAGGCTTCAATGATCGCCGCAGGGGCGACAGGGGGGGCCGGCAGGATGCGCGACCCGGTCAACACGGCAGACATGGCACTCCAGTTCGTCGGAAGTTACGGCAGTCCGGATATTGAAACGTTTGGATTCGTCAAAAAAGTGATTAAAAAGCATTTTTGCTCATTTCTAAAACGAATATAGCGACCGATAATGGTCGCTATTCTTCGGGTTCACTGACACGCTATTGCCTCACTTCGGCCTTATGGCGATAGTGACCACTTAACTTTAAGTGAGCCTGGCACCGCTAGAATTCGGGCAAGCGAGTCGCCGAGGTGGCATTCCACTAGGGAATACCACTACGGCTTCTACTCCACTTTTGCGCCAGATGCGCGCACCACGGGTGCCCATTTGTTCACTTCGGCTCGAATGAATTCGCCAAATTCCTGCGGACTTTGCTTCTCGCCGGTCGCGCCCAGCTGCTGAAATTGCTGCTTCACCTGGGGGCTGTCCTGTGCGGCCTGCATGGCGGCATTCAATTTGGCGACGATCTCGGGAGACGTCCCTTTCGGTGCCAGTAAACCGAACCAGGACGACACATCGAAATCCGGGAAGCCCGACTCCACCATGGTGGGCAAATCCGGGGCGCTGGGCGAGCGCTCACGCGTCGTGACCGCCAGCGCGCGCAATTTACCCGCCTGCACATGCGGCCACGCCGAGGGCATGTTGTCGAAATCGAACTGAACCTGACCGCCCATCAGGTCGGTCAAGGCCGGCGCGCTGCCTTTGTACGGCACGTGCAGCACGTCGATCTTCGCTTGCAGCTTGAACAATTCGCCCGCCATATGGATGGAAGTCCCGCTGCCCGAGGACGCGAACGCCAGCTTGCCGGGATTGGCGCGGGCATAGTCGGCCAGTTCCTTCACGGATTTGGCGGGCACTTGAGGATTGACGACCAGCACGTTGGGCACCTTGGCGCCAAAACCTACCGGCACGAAATCCTTCATCAGATCGAAATTCAGATTGGGATAAAGCGTCTGGTTGATGGCGCTGGTGACCGCCACGAAATACAGCGTATAGCCGTCGGCCGCCGAGCGGGCGACGGCCTCGGCCGCGATGTTGCTGCCCGCGCCGGGGCGGTTCTCGACGACGAAGGACTGCTTGAGCCGCTCGGTCAATTCGCGCGCCATGATGCGAGCGACGACATCGGTGGAGCCGCCAGCCGGGAATCCGACGACAATGCGTACGGGACGATCTGGGTATTCGGACTTGGCAAGCGCCGGTGCGGACGTGAGCGCGGCGATAGGCAGCAAGACCAGTGCGCGGGCGAACGCTCGCCGTGTGACGGTGATGAACATAGTGTCTCCTCGTGTCGCCCCTCTGACGGAGGCGGTCTGGTGAGACGCCATCATGCACGTCACATCTGGATTGGGCAAGCATTGCACTTGCGCATGGCCTCCTCAGGAGGCAAGCTCCATTCGCGGCCTAGCGGCCGAGTTGCTCTGTGCGATAGAAACGCCTGAGGTCGGCCATCGTCGCCAGTTTCACCTTAGGCAAGGCAATTCTCTCGTACAGCTCTGCATAACGCCTTCGATTGGCCGGGGTGGTGACGGTTATATGGTGAATCATCCGCCACTTCATGGAGTCTTGCCCGCCCTCCAGCGCACCGTGTCGATCGCGCTCCAACCAGGTTCGACGAAAGTATCGGAACAAACTGGTGGTTGTCGACAAATCGAGCAGGATGAAGCCTGTAGCGCGCTCCAGCCGTCGATTGATGCTGATGGTGTAGTTCCCTTCTATGACCCACTGCCTCTGCTGTATCGCTTGGTCGTGCAGGCTAAGAAACTCTTCCTCAAGACGGGGCTGCCAGTCGGTGTGAGGCTGATGAAACAGTTGATCGAGGTGAATGGCCGGCAAGCCACGCTTGCACGCAATGGCCTGCGCAAGCGTCGACTTGCCGCTGTTACTGGGGCCCAGTATGCAGATACGCGAACCCAGGTCGTCAAGAGTGTGCATATCAGTGCCCACTGCTCTCACGCTCGTCTTCCGGCACGTCGGCCACCAGTAGATCGACCAATTCCCGCGCGAACGTGGGCAACGCACTCAGATCGCGGACGACGACGTTCAGCTTGCGCTCGGCCCAGGGATCGGACAATCCCACCAGACGAATATCCAGCGACCGCCTCATGCGCAACGCCACCGACTGCGGCATGACGCCGATACCCACGCGCGACTCGATCATCCGACACAGGGCTTCGAAATTGCCCACCTCGACCCTGAATTTGAAGGGTTGCCCCAACGCATCGGCAGCTTGCAACAAGAAGGGATGAATGGCGCTCCACTCCGACAGGCCGACATAGTCATAACTCAGCGTGTCGGCGAACGATACCGTCTCGGCTTCGGTCAGTGGGTGATCGGCGGGCGTGACCAACACCAGCCTGTCTTTGCGATACGGCAGGAATTGAAGGTTGTCCACGTTCGGGCTGCCCGCCACGATGCCGATATCGGCCGACCCCTCGGCCACGGCCTTGAACACCAGATAGCTCAAGCGCTCACGCAGCTCGACGTTGATGTCCGGTCGGGTGGCCAGAAAGCGCCCCAACACCGCTGGCATGAATTCCGTCATGGCCGTCGTATTGGCGAGCACCCGGATATGACCCTTCACACCACGCGCATACTCCTGCATTTCGCCGCGCATCTGCTCGATCTGCGCCATGACCGTGCGGGCATGACGGGTGAATGCCTCGCCCGACGGGGTCAGCGTCACCCCCTGGCTGGTGCGATACAGCAGACGAGTACCGAAATGCTCTTCCAGGTTTTTCACCCGGGTGCTGGCCGCCGGTAGCGACAGGTGCGAGCGCTCTGCTCCTCGGGTCAGACTGTGCGAGTCGCCGGTATTCACCATCAACTGCATGTCGGTCAAATCAAAATGCATGGCCATCTTCGGTCTCGCTCGAAAAACGTGATGCTTATGAGGCGTGCGTGCTTTTGCATGCAGAAACACCGGCTTCACCAATCATAAATTGGCGTGAATCCCTGCTTGCGGCACAGTGGCGGGGTGGCAGTATGCCGTAACCAGAGACCCACCCCCTTATGTCCGCTACCGACAACAACTATCAAGACATCCGCGAAGCCGTACGCGACCTGTGCTCGCAATTTTCCGACGAATACTTTCGCCGCATCGATGAAGCCCGAGGCTACCCCGAGGAATTCGTCGACGCCCTGACTCGAGCGGGTTGGCTGGCTGCCCTGATTCCGGAAGCATACGGCGGATCGGGCTTGGGGTTGACGGAAGCCTCTGTCATCATGGAGGAAATCAACCGCAGTGGCGGCAACTCAGGCGCCTGCCACGGTCAGATGTACAACATGGGCACCTTGCTGCGCCATGGTTCCGAAGCGCAAAAACAGCGTTATCTGCCAAAAATCGCCGCAGGCGAACTGCGTCTGCAATCCATGGGCGTGACCGAACCCACCACCGGCACCGACACCACCAAGATCAAAACGACTGCCGTCAAGAAGGACGGCCGCTATGTGGTCAACGGCCAGAAGGTCTGGATATCGCGAGTGCAGCACTCCGATCTGATGATTCTGCTGGCTCGCACGACACCCTTGGAAGAGGTTCAGCGCAAATCCGAGGGCATGTCCATCTTTCTGGTCGATCTGCACCATGCGGTGAAGCATGGCATGAGCATTCGACCGATACCGAACATGGTGAACCACGAGACCAACGAGCTGTTCTTCGACAACCTGGAAATTCCAGAAGAGAATCTGATCGGCGAAGAGGGCAAAGGTTTCAAATACATTCTGGACGGCCTGAACGCCGAGCGCACGCTGATCGCCGCGGAATGCATCGGCGACGGCTACTGGTTTGTCGATCGCGTGACCGCCTACGCCAAAGAACGCGTCGTGTTCGGTCGCCCCATCGGTCAAAACCAGGGCGTGCAGTTTCCGATCGCGCGCGCGCACATCAACGTCGAGGCCGCCAGCCTGATGCGCTTCGAGGCGTGCCGCCGGTTCGATGCCCACGAGCCTTGCGGCGCACAAGCCAATATGGCCAAGCTGCTGGCCGCCGACGCTTCGTGGGAAGCCGCCAACGCGTGCCTGCAATTCCATGGAGGTTTCGGTTTCGCCAACGAATACGACGTCGAGCGCAAATTCCGCGAGACGCGCCTCTACCAGGTCGCCCCCATCTCCACCAACCTGATCCTGTCCTACGTTGCCGAGCACGTGCTTGGCCTACCGAGGTCTTTCTAATCATGACATCCGCCGCCGCGCCCACCGATATCGCCGTCTTGCATCCCAGCGCCGCACTCGCCACGTTTGCCGCCACGCTGCAATTCGAGGACATTCCCGCGCACGTCTTGCGCCGTACCGAAGACTTGCTGCTCGATACCCTGGGATCGATTCTGGCCGGAGCCGGTGCGCCAGCCGTTCAGGCCATCGACCGGTATGCCCAGACCATGGGTGGTTCGGATGGCCCGTCCGAGGTACTGATCTCGCGCCGCAAGACTTCGCCGCTGTTCGCTGCCATGGTGAATGCGGCCGCTGCGCACATGGTCGAGCAGGACGACGTGCACAACGGCTCGGTTTTCCATCCGGCCGCGGTGGTGTTCCCGCCTGCCCTGGCGGTTGCCCAGGCGCTGGGCCGTTCGGGACGCGAACTGCTGACGGCGGCGGTCGCAGGCTACGAAGTCGGCATCCGTGCGGGCGAATATCTCGGCCGGTCGCACTACCGGATCTTTCATACCACCGGCACTGTGGGAACGCTGGCCTCTGCGGTCACGGTAGGACGGCTGTTGAACCTCACTCCGGCGCAGATGCTGCACGCGCTGGGATCGGCGGGCACGCAAGCCGCCGGGCTGTGGGAATTCCTGAAAGATGCCGCAGATTCCAAGCAACTGCACACAGCCTGCGCCGCGGCCAACGGCATCACCGCCGCTTACCTCGCACTCAATGGATTCACGGGAGCGAGCCGTATTCTGGAGGGTGCGCAAGGCATGGCTGCCGGGATGTCCACCGACGCCGACCCGGCCCGCCTGACCGACCGCCTGGGCCAGCGCTGGACCTTGGTCGAGACCTCGTTCAAATACCATGCTTCGTGTCGTCATACCCATCCGGCAGCCGATGCATTGCTGGACGTGGTCGAACGCCACGACCTCAAAATCGGCGACATCGCACAAGTCGTCACGCATGTTCATCAGGGCGCGATCGACGTGTTGGGGCCGGTGGTCAAACCAAGCACGGTGCATCAATCGAAGTTCTCGATGGGCACGGTGCTCGGGCTGATTGCACGCAGCCGCCGAGCCGGATTGAGCGAGTTCGACGCTGCGCTGGACGACGCCGCAGTCCGCGATTTCGAGCCGCGGGTCACCATGGTCTTGGACGACGAGGTCGACTCGGCGTATCCCCAGCGCTGGATCGGCAAGGTCACCGTCACCACGCATGACGGCCAGGTGATCGAAGGCCGGGTGGACGAACCCAAAGGCGACCCCGGCAACACGCTGACCCGCCCCGAAATCGAAGACAAGGCGGTTCAGCTAGGCACTTATGCACACGCCGCGACGGCCGATGAAATCCGAGCTTTGATCGAACAGGTCTGGCGCATCGAGCACGCGCCGCGCATCGATGCGTTGCTGCCCGCTTAGTTCGTCTAGCCCTTGAGGACTTGGTATTGCATCTGCACGAGATCGGCAATACCCGATTGCGCCAGATCCAGCAAGGAATCGAGTTCGGCACGGCTGAAGCTATGGCCCTCGGCCGTGCCTTGCACCTCGACGAAATGACCAGATCCTGTCATCACCACGTTGACGTCGGCATCACAACCCGAGTCTTCGACATAATCCAGGTCCAGCAAAGGACGACCGTCAACCAGCCCGACCGACACCGCTGCCACCGCGTCGCGGATCGGATTGCGTGCCAGCTCGCCACGCGCCAACAACACATTCACGGCATCGGATGCCGCAATCCACGCACCGGTAATACTGGCGCAGCGCGTCCCGCCATCGGCCTGCAACACGTCGCAGTCCAGGTGCAAAGTGCGCTCGCCCAATGCCTCCATGTCCACCACGGCCCTCAAGCTTCGGCCGATCAGACGCTGGATCTCTTGCGTGCGGCCCGACTGTTTGCCGCGCGCCGCTTCGCGGTCTCCTCGCGTGTGCGTGGCCCGCGGCAGCATACCGTACTCGGCGGTCACCCAACCTTGCCCTTTTCCCCTGAGAAACGGTGGCACGCGATCGAGCACACTGGCCGTACAAAGCACATGGGTTTCTCCCGCCTTGATCAGCACCGACCCTTCGGCATAGCGCGTAAAGCTGCGAATGGCACTGTACGGGCGCAAGGCATCGGGCGCGCGGTTCTCGAAACGCGAAGCAGGCGTGGAAGCGGTCAAGGGATAACTCCAGAAGGTTAAGATCGGCCATCGCGATTCTAACCCCGCCAAGTCGGTCACCTCGAGACGGTATGGCTGTGTTCCGATGTAAGGCTTGACATTCAAAGGAGTTCCGTCATGTTTGCCGCCCCCCCTGTCCGATCAATTGTCCGCCTGACTGTCGCGCAACTCGCGCTGGCGAGCGCATCGATCTCCTGGGCTCAAGGGCCGACGTCCACCGTGGCCGATCCGGCATCGAAAGCTGCGCCCACGGCGGTGCAAACGCGCGACCCCATGTCCAGCTACGAATTCGGTTCGAATATTTTCTCGCCGGTCGAAGCGGCCCACGGCATGGTGGCCTCCGATAGCATGCTGGCGACACGCGTCGGCGTCGAGATCATGCGCCAGGGCGGCAACGCCATCGATTCGGCAGTTGCCGTGGGCTTCGCTCTGGCAGTCACCTTGCCCAACGCCGGCAACCTGGGCGGTGGTGGTTTCATGTTGATCCATCACTCACAATCGGGTCAGGACATCGCTCTGGACTTCCGCGAAACCGCACCAGCGGCAGCACGCCGCAACATGTACCTGGACGCTTCGGGCGACTTGATTCCCGGCGAGTCCCTCTACACCCATCGAGCGATCGGCGTACCCGGCACCGTAGCGGGCCTGTTGAAGGCATTGGAAAAATACGGCACATTGCCGCGTGCCACAGTGATGGCACCGGCTATTGCATTGGCTCGCGACGGGTTTCCCATCCCGCCCACACTTGCCAAAACTTTGCAGGCGGAAGCCGATGTCCTACAACAGTGGCCAGCCACTAAAAAGATATTCTTCAAAGCGCCGACGGCGTGCTCACCCTCGCCGTGCGCAAGCGATGCCCCGCACATCCCACTGCAAACCGGCGACATCCTGCGTCAGACGGATTTGGCCAACACCCTGGAACGCATTGCTCAGCAAGGCGCAAAAGGCTTTTACGAGGGCACGACCGCAGAAAAGATCGCCGCCGAAATGAAAGCCCATAACGGCGTCATCGGCCTGGCCGACCTGAAAGCCTATCTGGCGGTAGAGCGTCGGCCCATCTCGGGCAACTATCGCGGTTATCGAATCGTGTCCATGCCGCCGCCCAGCTCGGGCGGCGCGCATGTGGTGCAGATTCTGAACATCCTGGAGCGCTATTCTCTGGGCGAACTCGGTGCCGGTAGCGCACAGGCGATTCACCTGATGAGCGAGGCCATGAAACTCGCCTACACCGACCGTGCCGAATACATGGGCGACCCCGATTTCGTGTCGGTTCCGGTCGGTGGGCTGACCTCGCGTCGCTACGCCGATAGTTTGGCGGCCCGTATCGATGCGGGGCGTGCGCGCCCCGGCAACACGCTGCGGCCGGGCAAGCCGCAGCCATACGAAAGCAACCAGACCACACACTACTCGGTGGCCGACAACGCGGGCAACGTGGTCAGCACCACCTATACCTTGAACTTGAACTTCGGGTCGGGCATCGTGGCGGCGGGCACAGGTGTGTTGATGAACAACGAGATGGATGACTTCTCTGCCAAAGCCGGAGTGCCCAATGCCTATGGCCTGCTGGGCGGCGATGCCAATGCGGTACAGGCCGGCAAACGGCCCTTGAGCTCGATGACGCCGGTCATCGTGCTGAAAAACGGCAAACCTTGGCTGGTGACGGGTTCGCCAGGTGGCGCCCGCATCATCACCACTGTCTTGCAGACCTTGGTCAACGCCATTGACTACGGCATGAATCCGGCCGAATCGGCGGCCCAGCCGCGTTTCCACCACCAAGGCATGCCGGACGAACTTCGTATCGAGCGCGGTTTTAGCCCCGACACGTTGCAGCGTCTGACCAGCATGGGTCACAATATAGCGGTCAAGCCCGTGATGGGCCGAACACACACCATTCAATGGCACGACGGCATGCTGTACGGCGCATCCGATCCCCGCAACCCAGACGGTCTGACCGCTGGCTACTAAGCGAACACCTCCATGATCCATAGCATGACTGCTTTCGGCAGCGCCCGCGCCGACACGACGCAAGGCACTCTCTCGTTTGAAATTCGCAGCGTCAACAGCCGCTTTCTGGATCTGTACTTCAAGCTACCCGAGGAATTGCGCCATGTAGAAGCCGCGCTGCGCGAGCGGCTCACCGCGGCATTGGGACGAGGCAAGGTCGAAGTACGCGCCAGCTTCATGCGGCAGGATCGCGCCGACGCAGGCCAGCTGGATGCGCAATCACTGGCGCACGTGGCGGCACAGCTCGCTCTGGCGCGCGGCGTGATGCCCGACGTGGCGGCTCCCCGATTGATCGAGCTGTTGAACTGGCCCGGCCAGCGCGCAACCGAGGCGTTCGACGGCGAGGTGTGGGGGGTTGCGAGCTTGAGCGCCGCGAACGATGAGTTGTCGCAGCTTCAAGCCGCACGAGCGCGTGAGGGCGAGCGGCTGGCCGACGTCATGCGAACCTGTGCCGACGAGGCTGCAACCGTCATCGAGCGGGTCCAGGCACATCTTCCCGTGATGCTGCAAGAGCATCGCGACAAGCTGGCTGCCAAATTGCGCGACACGCTGTCGGCTGCGTTTCCGGGAGGCTTTGCCAGCATCAGCGGCAGTGAACTGTCCGAGCGTCTGTCGCAGGAGGCGACCTTGTTCGCCCTGCGTATCGACGTGGCCGAAGAAATCGCCCGGCTGCGCTCGCACCTGCAAGAGTTGCAAGCCATTCTGGAAGGCAAGTCGGCACAGCCGACGAGCGGCAAACGGCCCGCATCGGCGGGTGGCAGCGCAGGCAAACGCCTGGACTTTCTGTTTCAGGAAATGAACCGCGAAGCCAACACACTGGGCTCGAAAGCCGCCAGCCTCGAGATGACGCACGCCGCCATGGATCTGAAAGTCTTGATCGAGCAGATGCGCGAGCAGGCGCAGAATATCGAGTAAATAATTCTTATGGCTGCAACCGCCACCTGTTGAATAAGTTTCAGATATCCATCCCTCAAGTTGTTCTTGGCATCCATGGCCCGAGCTACTCTGACGACTCGAGCAGTATGAACTGCTCCTGGATGCCGACAGCGATCAATTCCGGCACGCCCGCAGCCCCCGCATAGTCCAGCCACTGCGCCACGGCCGCCCTCACCTCCTCGATCACTCGCTTGGCAGTGCCGATGCCGCGTCGCTCGGCCTCGGCCAGCAGATCGTCTACGGTAAAGCCTTTGAACTTGCCATTCACCGACATCAGATGCTGATGCGTCCATTCGCCCTGTGGATTGTGGGCGAAGGTCAGATCGTACGCTGGCGACAGACGCCAGGCTTTCCCCTGCTCGAGCAGAAACGAAAAGTTCTTGGAGTGATCGTCGCAGTTACGCGCCATCACGTTGAAGACCATTCTGCGAAACGCTTCTTCTTTGTCCTCGTAGGGCAGATCGAGCTGGCGGATGACTTGGAACAGCTGCGAATAGGCGTTCACGCCCTTTTTTTTGTAATCCAGATGATCCATGGCGCACAGCGTCTGCATGTGATGACGCGTATTGCCGCCCCCTCGGTCGAACCGCTTGGTCATGAAATGTGCCCGGCCGTTCTCTTCCAACACCCGGCAATCCATCATCTCGATGCCTGCAGCACGCGCCATCAGGTGATAGGCGTACTCGATGCGGCCATAATCCTGAGGCGCCCCCAACTCGCTGTCGGTGCCCATGCCGTCGAACTTGAGCAACCAATGCTCGAACCCCTCGGGCGCATCGAGCTGACCCGTACGGATATCGTCGGTAGCGGGATTCCAGGCGATCACTGCCTTGGCGCGCGCGCCACCGGCCGATGTGCCCACTTCGATGATGCTACGCAAGGCAGCGTTGGCATGCTCGTCGTCATCGACGCTGCCTTTGACCGCCCGGCGCGCTTCATCCACCAGACGACTCAGTTCTACCGCAGTGGGTTTTTGCGGAGCCGGACCACGTACCGGCTTGAAGGTCAGCGCGCCCATGGCCCGCGTGCTCATGTAGGTCAGACGATCGAGCGGCGTCACCCGATCGGTGGCAATACCTTTATCCGCCATATAGCGATTGATGAGCGCGTTGCCGAAATCGTCCGGCAGCGCATCGCTTAGCAGCGCAGGCAAACGCTTGTAGGTCGCCACGGGCAGATCAGGAAAGAGATAGACCTCGTCTCGTGCCGCCGGCATGTGTAGCGGCGCGGGATCGATCCCGCTTTCCCTGAACTGCGGCGTATAGGCAAAGGCGTAATACCCATATGCAGGATCGAGAGCAACGGCGCCCACATGTTTATCCCATAGATAGACATCGACACTGTTGACATGCCTATACGGACTTGCGCGGCGTGATTGGCGAGTTGCCATTACGTGCCCACGCCGCTATCGGTAGAGCGACGCGGGCGGCTTGCACGCTGGCGAGGCTGCGCCGTCCGGCTCAACATCAACGGATTAATGGATGCCACAGGCCCGACCGTGCGCAGCCAATCCTGGCGGCCCAGCGCCCGAACGACCGAGACCAGCGTGCGCAGCGTGGTGCCCGCGCCCCCCTCGAGATTGCGCAAGGCTCGCAGGCTGACTCCCGCACGCTCGGCCAAAGTCTTTTGGTCGATGTTTCGATTGACTCGCAAGCTTCGAAGCTGATCGCCGATCTCGACCTCCAACTCCTCCGGGGTTCTATCCATCATCGATTCCATCTTTCTACCCCCGCTGAGAATAATAGATTTTTTAATAATCGCTCTTTTTGGGGCAATAAAAGCACCAACTGAAGCTTAACTACCCTTTTAGGGGCAATTATGCCGTCCAAATAAATAACAATCAAGGCACAAGCGGCACAAATCGGACAGTTATATAATTTTCCCTACTTTATCGTCCTTTTTAGGACACTTATACGAAACAAATTCTCCGTTTATCTAGCTCAACAATACATCGATTTGTACGCGGCTCCAGGGCATATCGGCAAAGCACCTGCCAAGAAATACAAGAATCTGCATAAAATGTACGTTTTGCTGATACCACCTGGCCGCACCCATGATCGCCCGCATCGCGCCCGAGGATACGCTCCGGCCTCAGTACCAACAATTCCTCGACGCACTTCGCACCGCCGGCTTTCAGGGCGAAATCGAAGCGGGTTATGCCACGCGCACCGTTCTGGCGACCGACAATTCGATCTATCAGCGCCTTCCGCAGGCTGCCGTGTTCCCTCGCGACACAGCCGACGTGCAATGCCTGGCGCGGCTGGCGGCAGAATCCGCCTATCGCAGAATCGTCCTGACGCCGCGCGGCGGTGGCACAGGCACCAATGGCCAGTCCTTGACTGATGGCATCGTGGTGGACGTATCACGCCACATGAACCGCATTCTGGATATCGACGTCGCAGCGCGCACGGTACGGGTTCAGGCGGGTGTGGTTAAAGACCAACTCAATGCGGCCCTACGCCCGCATGGTTTGTTTTTTGCCCCCGAACTATCCACCTCCAACCGTGCCACCTTGGGCGGCATGATCAATACCGATGCAAGCGGCCAAGGCAGCTGTACCTACGGTAAGACGCGCGACCACGTGCTGGCGCTCGATACCGTGCTGCTGGGTGGCGAACGCCATTTCAGCGAGCCGGTAGACGCCAAAGCGTATGCCGCACTGGCCTCACGCGATGACCGAATCGGCACGATCTATCGGACGGTAGGCAAGATCGCCGAAACCCGCGCCGACGAAATCGAAGCGAAGTTCCCGAAGCTCAACCGTTGCCTGACTGGCTACGATCTGGCGCACCTGCGCGATGCTCAAGGACGGTTCAACCTGAACAGCGTGCTCTGCGGGGCCGAGGGTTCCTTGGGGTTCATCACCGAAGCCTTGCTGAACGTGCTGCCGATTCCGCGTCACAGCACGCTCATCAACATTCGCTACGCCAGCTTCATGGATGCATTGCGCGATGCGCAGGCGCTGATGGCGCATCACCCCTTATCCATCGAAACGGTGGATTCCAAGGTGCTCTTGCTGGCCATGCAGGACATCGTCTGGGACGGGGTGGCCGAGTACTTCCCTGCCAACCCCACCACACCGACCCTGGGCATCAACCTGGTCGAATTCAGCGGCGACGACCCGCAAGCACTCGACGCACAGGTCGAGGCGTTCGTCGCACACATTCAGGCCGATACCGGCGTGCGCCGCCTGGGTCACACGCTGGCGCATGGCGAAGCCGCCGTGAAGAAGATTTACGCGATGCGCAAGCGTGCCGTGGGATTGCTGGGTAACGTACAGGGCGAAGCCCGCCCCCAACCCTTCGTCGAAGACACCGCCGTTCCGCCCGAACGCCTGGCCGACTTCATCGCCGACTTCCGAGCCCTGCTCGACGGCCATGGCTTGCAGCACGGCATGTTCGGTCACGTCGATGCCGGCGTCCTGCACGTGCGTCCCGTCCTGGACATGAAAGACCCTGCACAGGCTGCGCTGGTGCGCCCCATTACCGATGGCGTGGCAGCCCTCACCCAGCGCTATGGCGGCTTGTTATGGGGCGAGCACGGCAAGGGCGTGCGCTCGGAGTACGGCCCGGCTTTCTTTGGATCGCTGTATTCGGCCCTGCAAGAAGTGAAGTCCGCCTTCGATCCGCACAACCAGTTCAATCCTGGCAAGATCGCCACGCCGCTCGCCAGCGAGCAGCCGCTCTTGCGTATCGACGCCGTCACTTTCCGGGGCGAACTGGATCGCACCATCGACGAACGCGTGTGGCAAAGCTTTGGGACCGCCGTGCATTGCAATGGCAATGGCGCCTGCTACAACTACGACCCCGACGACGCCATGTGTCCGTCCTGGAAAGGCACGCGCGATCGCGTTCACTCGCCCAAAGGACGTGCATCGCTGATGCGCAAATGGTTGCGGCTGCAAGACGCGGCTGGCGTCGATGTGTTGCATGACGCCCAGAACACGCAGCGCCGCGGCTTGCGCGGCCTGCCCGCCCGCGTGCGCAACACATGGCGGCGTGCGCGCGGCGAACAAGATTTCTCGCATCAGGTCTATGACGCCATGGCGGGATGCCTCGCGTGTAAATCGTGTGCCGGCCAATGCCCTGTCAAGGTCAACGTGCCCGAGTTCCGCTCGCGCTTCCTCGAGCTTTACCATGGCCGCTACCTGCGCCCGCTGAAGGATTACTTCATCGGTTCGCTCGAGTTCACGATCCCCACACTGGCGCGTGCAGCGGGCGTCTACAACGCCATCATGCGCAATCGTACCGTCGCCCGCCTGCTCGAACGAACGGCCGGCATGGTCGATAGTCCGCTGATCGCCTCCGCCGATTTCAATGCGGCTTTGAGCCGCTACGACGTGCGGCCTGCCACGGCATTTACCTTGCGCGCCCTTTCGCCGGAAGAGCGTACGCGCACTGTCGTGTTGGTACAAGATGCGTTCACGCGCTACTTCGAAACTCAACTGGCCATCGACTGGATCGAATTGGCGACCCGACTAGGCTGGAAGGTATATCTGGCCCCGTTCAAAGCCAACGGCAAACCTTTGCAGGTGCAGGGCTTTTTGAGCGCATTCGAACGCACGGCACGCCGCAATGCCGAAACCCTGTCGGCGTTAAGCGCCTATGGTGTTCCGCTGGTGGGCCTCGATCCGGCGATGACACTGGTGTATCGCCAGGAATACGCAAAACTGCTGGGCGATCAAGCGCCCCAGGTGATGTTGCCGCAAGAGTGGTTGGCCAGTTTGCCGCAGGCAGAAGACGCTGCCGAGCGAAGTGCTCAAGCGCCCTTTCATCTGTTGGCCCACTGCACCGAAAAAACCAATGCGCCGGCGGCCGTCGGATTGTGGCAGACCGTATTCGCCCGTCACGGTCTCAGCTTGACGGTCGCCAACAGTGGCTGCTGCGGCATGTCCGGCACCTACGGTCACGAAGCGCGCAACGTCGAAACCTCGAAGATCATTTATGCCCAGTCCTGGGACGCCATCGTGCAGCGCCACCCTGCCACACTGACGGACACATCGTCGAGCGGTGCCAGCCAGGCAAGCGCTATGCAACGCGCAAACGCAGCCCCCGTCGCGGCCGCGGACACGGCGCCGGCCTTCTCGCCCGTCTTGTTGGCCGATGGATACTCGTGCCGCAGTCAGGTCGATCGCCTGGCGGGACGAACGCTGTCACACCCCCTGCAAGCGCTGCTGGAGGTGCTGCGTACTCGCTCGAATCAATCCAAGCCGTGGAAGCTCGAATCGTCCGGTCCGATATGAGAGGGGTGACGCCACGTCACGTCGCGCATCGAATGGCGCACAAGCCCTTCGACACCCAGTAGGACCGCAAAAATGGCCATACGCACGGGGATACCATTGTCGGTCTGACGGAAGATCGCCAGACGGGGATCGTGGTTCAGATCCACGCTCAGATCGTTCGCGCCCGGACGGCTATCGCGCGGCAAGGGGTGCATGACAATGGTGTCCGGCCCGCAGTGCGCGTCGATCAGCGCCGTATTCACTTGGAAATCGGCGGAATAGCCTTCGCTGGCCTCATCGGCGAAGCGCTCTTTCTGGACGCGCGTGGCATAGATCACGTCGGCACCCTTGACCCCCTGGCCCAGCTCGCTGGTCTGCACGATGACATTGCCATTGCGATCGGCCTGATCGACGATGTAGGCCGGCATTTCCAGGCCGACCGGTGCCACCAGCGTGAACTTGATCCCGCGATACAAGGACAGCAACTTGATCAGCGAGTGAACGGTACGGCCATGTTTCAGATCGCCCACCATGGCAATGTGCGCGCCGTCCAACAGCTTCCCCAAGCGGGAGAATTCGGTCAGGATGGTGTACAGATCCAGCAAAGCCTGGCTGGGATGTTCGCCGGTGCCATCGCCGCCGTTGACCACGGGAATATTGGTTGCCGCCGCGAATTCGGCGACCGAACCCTGCTCGGGATGCCGGATGACCATGGCGTCGACATAACCGCTCATCACCCGGCTGGTGTCGTAGATCGATTCGCCTTTGGCCATCGACGAGAACGTAAATCCGGTGGTGTCACATACTGAGCCGCCCAGGCGGCAGAATGCCGAACCAAAGCTCACACGGGTCCGTGTGCTGGCCTCGAAAAACAAATTACCCAGCACCGCGCCTTCCAACACCCGGGAGACTTTTTGACGGCGCGCGATGGGCTGCATCATATCGGCGATGCGGAACAGGTCTTCCACCGACTCACGGCTGAATTGGTCTACGGATAAAAGCTGAGGGCGGCCGTTGTAGGCGATACGATCGCGCAGCTCACCGGCCTGAGCGCTTTGCGTATATTTTTTCAGTAGCTCGTCGTTTTGAACGATTTCGGAGACGAACCGCTCGACCACCTCGGGCATCGCCCGGAACTCCTGCGAGCCTTCAGGTAACAGCCAACTGTCCAGGGCTCGCCGCTTGACACCGATTCGGGTGGCGAACACATCGCGAGTGAGGTTCAGTTTGCGCATGGCATCGCGCAGGAAAGCTTGTTGGGCAATCGACATGCTGCGGCTCCTTATGTACGCACTGCGTATATTAAAAGCTTGGATTCGTATATTCAAGCTGAAATTGCCGGACGGGTATGGGACTTGCCCAAGGTATTGCACGATACGCAACAGGAGACCGCCATGACGCGCCCCGAGCAGTCAGATCGAGATCGCACCGACCATGCCCGAACGGAGCACGTGGATCAGCCGCTGATCGGTAAGATCATTCCGCCCAGCAGCCCTGTGGATGTGCCAAATCGACCCGCGCCCGTGGCTGGGGAGGCGCGGCAACCGCCTGAAAAACCACGAGCGGTAATTGGAACCCGTACCGCGCCCCATACCTCTGAAGACGAGGGTGGCTACGCCCACGCCGACGCGCATCGGGATATCGATCCGACTCGGTCAAGTTGGGCCGATAGCACTCAGCCTGCCCCCAACAAGAAGAATGCCCGATCGTCCTTACTTTGAATCGAGGAGATGCACATGTCGAAGCTTCCCACGCCCGATACGGCCCGCGAGAATGTCCGCAAAATGAAAGAGAGCGAGCTGACGGGCACTCGCGAGCTACCACTGCCAGAAGATGGCGCAGCGGTTGCAGGTATGCCGCGCAGCAAGCGCGTGCATACCGAGCCCGGCGATCCAGGCAACATCGCGCCTGAAAACCAGGTGGCCAAATCGGAGGAAATCAACCGCCCATGAAGAGCGGTTTTTGATCGATCAGTCGCGTCCCGGCACACATTGCGGCGTGGCGGTTTGAACCGCTTGGCGCAACGCCGTGCTTTCGCTCGAGTCCCAAGGTGGCTGTCCGAGCACAGTGACATGAATGAGCGAACGGCGACGGTTGTCGCGATCAGCTGGGTCCGGTTCTGATTCGAACACCATGAGCGGACTCGCGCCCTCACCCACTTTGGTCAAGTTGATCGTCGCCAGCGTGCCTTTGAGATCGATCACGTGGTCAGTCACATACTGGACGTTGTAACGCTTCGGCTTATCGGTATGGCACACACGGAAGTATTCTTGAGCGCGTCGGAAAGCCGATAGGTAATCGACATCTACGGCGGCCGTCTCTTTCGGAAAGTCGCCACCGGGCTGGATTCCAGCCGCTCCGCAACCCGCCAACACACTGCCGGCCAACGCAATGGCCATCCATCCTGCTCGCATGTCCTGCTCTCCTTCTTACCGAGCAGGTCATTATGCCTGACAGGCCGCAGGTTGCTCATTCAGGCCAACGAGCTTGGCGGCGCATTTCCCAGATTCAGGCCGCGAGTTGGGTCGTATCCATAGGCACATATGTGCCCATCGCACGCTGTCCCAAACCCGTCGTGCGGGCAAAGCCTTTTTCGGGTGCTTCGATATAGTTCAATGCGAGCAATCGATCGCGCACCGCATCCGGCACGCAACGAGCCGCCACTCGCTGAGTGCGCAGCTCTTTTAACCAACGGAACTGCTCCGGCGTCAGTCTGGGAGTCGTATGAAACATGCCTGTCATATGCTTTCGTAAAAGAAAGCGGTGAAATCGCGCACGCGCGACCTCACCGCCACGCCCGATCTTTAACGGTTGGCCGCGCCTTGAATCTTCTCGCCACCACGCTCGATGTCGCGGCCTGCGCCGTCGACTGTATTGCAACCAGCCGACAAGGCCGAGATTGCCAACAGGACTGCCAAGATTGCTTTGTTATTCATGAACTTTCTCCTCGAACGCCCAGAACCGGGCACGGATAATAATCAGGCACGCCCATGCGAACCCGCCGCTGCGCACACAGCAAACGGTGTGCCTGGGGATGACGATGCGTGGTTTATCAGGTCGCTCATGGAGGCAAGCCAAGGGATAACGCTTGGTATCCGAACATGCTTTTACGGTTTTTTGGGCACGCGAGTTGCATTGACAAGCACGTCGCCGCATACCCCTTGCGTGCCATCGTCAGGAGACGTTCATGTTCAAGATGCCGGATTACGCCAAATCCAAATCGCGCACTTCGCCCAATCACACTGCATTGACGGCAGATCACCGCGATCCGTCGCCGGACGAAGCCCCCATCCCTGGGGAGTCGCCCGTTCCGGGTGGCCCCCCGACACCAGCCGACCCGCCGGGCGTGCCGCCTTCGCCCGTGGCGCAGCAACCTAGCTAAAGCGCCGCATGGGCGAAAAATCCGGGCTTGCCGCGCTCGCGCTACAAGCCCGGCTTCAGGCCAGTTAAAATCCCGCTGCGCGTTCTAGCGCATCCGGGATTTTTTTACATGCTACGCCTTTCTGAAGTTCGCCTGCCCTTGGATCACACCCCCGAGCAGCTCGACGCTGCCGTGTGCGCCAAGCTCGATCTACCGGCCGATCGCCTCCCCGCCTACACCGTATTCAAGCGGGGCTACGACGCACGCAAGCGCGGCGCGATCGTTCTGGTCTATACGCTGGACGTCGATACGCCCGACGAAGCCGCCCTACTCGAACGCTTCGCAAGTGACATTCACGTCTCGCGCACGCCAGACATGCGCTATGCGCCCGATCTCGCCGCTCGCCCCTCCAGCACGCGTGCGCGACCGGTCGTGATCGGTTTGGGGCCCTGCGGCCTGTTCGCCGGATTGATCCTGGCGCAGTTGGGCTTCGCGCCCATCATCCTGGAACGCGGCAAAGCCGTGCGCGAAAGAACCAAAGACACCTTCGGACTATGGCGCAAAACAGTGCTGCACCCCGAGTCGAACGTTCAGTTTGGCGAAGGGGGTGCGGGCACGTTTTCAGACGGCAAGCTGTATAGCCAGATCAAGGATCCCAAACACCTCGGCCGCAAAGTGTTGGACGAGTTCGTCAAAGCCGGTGCGCCGGAAGAAATTCTGTACGTCAGCAAACCTCACATCGGCACCTTTCGCTTGGTCAGCATGGTAGAAAAGATGCGTGCCGAGATCATCGCCCTGGGTGGTGAAGTACGGTTCGAGACGCGGGTCGAGGATTTTCATATCGAAGCCGGCCGAATCGTCGGACTAACACTGTCCGACGGCAGCTCGCTGGCCTGCGATCACGTCGTATTGGCCGTCGGCCACAGCGCGCGCGACACGTTCGAGCAGCTGCATCGACGCGGGGTCTATATGAAGGCAAAGCCCTTTTCGATCGGGTTCCGCATCGAACATCCACAAAGCCTGATCGACGAGCGGCGCTTTGGCCCCCAAGCCGGGCATCCCCTGCTGGGCGCGGCCGACTACAAAGTCGTCCACCATTGCAGCAACGGACGCTCGGTGTACAGCTTCTGTATGTGCCCCGGCGGCACCGTGGTGGCTGCCACGTCCGAACCGAACCGGGTGGTCACCAACGGCATGAGCCAGTATTCGCGCGCCGAGCGCAATGCCAACGCAGGATTGGTGGTGGGCATCACGCCCGACGACTATCCTGGCGACGCGCTGGCAGGCATTGCGTTCCAGCGGCATTGGGAAAGCCGGGCCTTCGAGCTGGGCGGTGGCAATTACTTCGCTCCGGCGCAAACGGTGGGCGATTTCGTCGCAGGCCGTGCATCCACGTCCTTGGGCAAGGTCGTGCCCTCGTACAAGCCTGGCGTGACGCCGTGCGACCTGAGCACTGCGCTGCCCGATTACGCCATCGACGCCATACGCGAAGCCCTGCCCGCCATCGACCGCAAGCTGCGCGGATTTGCACTGGACGATGCCGTGCTGACAGGCGTGGAGACGCGCACCTCGTCGCCGCTGGCCATCACCCGGCATCCCGACAGCTTTCAGAGCTTGAACGTGCAGGGCTTGTTTCCGGCAGGAGAAGGCGCGGGCTACGCAGGCGGCATCTATTCGGCGGCGATCGACGGAATCGAAGTCGCGCATGCCGTCGCACGCAGCCTGAACGCCTGAACGCACGCGCCAACACGACAGCGACGAATACTTTGATTCGTCACGACCAGCGCGTCGCCGCAGACCCAAGCACGTCCAGGCGACGCGCCGTCAATGGTGTTCGTCGTGACGAGCCACCACGCCATAGGCGGCCACTACGGCGCTGTCCATGACGGCGGTCAACAGATAGCCGCCGGTGGGTGCCTCCCAATCCAGCATTTCCCCCGCGCAGACGACGTTTGGCAAAGACCGGCATTGCAAGGTGTCGTCCAGGCTTTCCAGACGAACGCCCCCTGCCGTGCTGATGGCCTCGTCGATCGGGCGCGGCCGAACGAGTTTGACAGGCAGGCGTTTGATCAACCCGGCCAACTGCGCTGGGTCGTCCCAGGCCGAGGCGGGTGCGCACTCGCGCAACATCGACGCCTTCGCCCCCTTCAAACCCAGATTGCCTTGCAGATGGCTGGACCACGACTTGGCCCCCCGAGGCTTGGTGACCGCAGCCGTTACCCGTGCCAAATCGAATGCAGGCAGCAAATCGATCGTTAGTGTGGCGCACCCATCGGCCAGCCAGGCATCGCGTAAGGCCGACGACACGGCATACACCGCACCGCCCTCGATCCCTTGGGCACTGATCATGGCCTCGCCCGCCACTGGGGTACCCGATGTGCCAGCACTCACCTGTATGTTTTTCAAGGGTTCGCCGGCATGGCGTTCGATGAAATGAGCCGACCATTCAACATCGAATCCGCAATTGGCAGGCATCAAATCGGCGACTTCGACGCCCGCCTGTCGCAAGGGCGCGACCCATGCACCATTTGATCCCAAGCGTGCCCAACTGCCGCCGCCGCATGCCAGAACGACCGCGCCGGCACGCACCTCGCTGCGCCCTTGAGGGCCGTCGAATACCAGTCCGACCTGGGCACCCGCGTTATCGCCGGGCAACATACCCAGCCAGCGATGTCGCGTGTGAAAACGAATGCCCTGTTGACGCAGCCGCGACACCCAGGCCCGCAACAGGGGCGCAGCCTTCATGTGCTCGGGGAACACTCGCCCGGAACTGCCGACGAACGTGTCGATACCCAAACCTTCGGCCCAGCCGCGCAGTTGATCCGGACCTAGAGACGCCAGCCACGTCCGGACGACGTCGGCGCGCGGGCCGAATCGCGTTTCGAACGCCGCCAAAGGCTCGCTGTGCGTCAAGTTGAGGCCGCCCTTGCCGACCAGCAAGAACTTACGCCCGACCGAGGGCATGGCGTCGAACACCGCCACCTGCAATCCCGCCCCAGCGCACACCTCGGCGGCCATCAAGCCCGCAGGCCCCCCACCTACGATGGCAACGTCCGGCACAAACGAATGGGCGACGAGAGAGTCTGGAGAGCCGGTGGACATGTCATTCCTTACTGGGGGTATACGGGGAGATCGATTCGACCGCATTCCGCGAGATCGGTCGAGCCATTTTGCATGGATCGGTCAAGCCATTCGAGCGGACCGGTTCGACCCATACTACGCGGTGCTGCGGGCGAAGCTTATACCACGCGCACCGCCCCGCCGGGCAGCGGCTTTTCTGTTCAAATGACGCTTTGCGCAGGAGCATCTATGGAACTGATTAGCATGATTCGCGACGACGCCCCGGGCGGCGTCGTGCTGACCACCACGCTCGATGGCGAGCCCGTGACGGTGTTCGTGGTGGTGGCTCCGCCCGAACTCGAACTCTTACCCGACATCGTCGGCGAGCAAGCGTTCAGCCCCGACAGTCAGGTTCACGCCAATGCTGTCGCCGCAGGCGACGACGTCGAAGACAAATTGCTGGAAGTATTGGAAAACATGAATCCAGGCGACACCGCTGTCTTTTTGTGCGAGGCCGAGGCCGTGCGCGATGCCGTGCTGGACGCTTTGGGTATCGTCGAAGAAAACTAGTTTTCCAACGTCCGGACGGCCCACACGATCAACGGGGGGCCAAGCAAGAACAAGGCGACGATCACGACGCGCCAGGGACGCCATTCCCATTTCAGATCGTCGTCCTCGTCCTCGTCTTCCTCGATGGCGTCAAAGCCATGCTCTTCGACATGCTCGATATAGGCAAGAGCCACTTCCAGCGTCTTGCCTCGTAAGGATCCATCGGTCGTCGAGGCACGTAATGCGTCCATGTCGTTTAAGCCGACCCAGACACGTACGTCGTCAAAATCGTTAAAATTCGCCACTGCGTCAATCCTTCATCACCATCTCGTTCGGTTCATCCGCCCAGTCACACCGCGCCCAGCCGCCACAAGGACGTAATCTCCTGGCTCCGTGCCTCGTGCAAGGGGTCATCCGTACGCGCGGCCTTGCCGTGCAGCGGCCGGGCGTGCAATCGATCCACCACACACAAGCCTGCCTGCTCGATCCACGACGGCAGGTCATCGGGTTGGCGCAGCCCCAGGCGTTCAGCCAGATCGGACAGAATCAGCCAACCTTCACCGCGCTCGGTCAAGTGGCTGCGCAGCCCTTGTAAAAAACCTTTCAGCATTCGGCTGTCTGGATCGTACACGCCGTATTCGATGGCCGACGTGGGTCGCCCAGGCAGCCAAGGTGGATTGCAGACGATGATGTCGGCCTGTCCTACAGGAAAAAGATCCGCTCGCACGACCTGCACCCGGTCGCTCATGCCCAGGCGCGTCAGGTTGTCGCGTGCGCAGGCCAAAGCCTGCTCGGACACGTCGGTGGCGACCACTTGCGCGGCACGGCGATGCGCCAAGAGTGCGGCCAGCACACCGGTGCCCGTGCCGATATCCCAGGCCACCGCATCGGGAGACAGGGGCGCTTGCGCGACCAGATCGAGATACTCGCCGCGCACCGGCGAGAACACCCCGTAGTACGGATGAATCCGGGCATCCTGCCCCAGTACCGGCACCGGCACCCCGCGCACGCGCCACTCACCGGCACCCCGCGCACGCGCCACTGAGCGGCCCCGACGACGCCCAGCACTTCACGCAGACTAACGACGCGCAGATCGCCGCCCGCTCCGGCACCGAAAGCCTGCTCCAGTGCCTGCGCCACATCGGGCGCACGCCGCAGTGCAATCGCGTTGTCCGGGGTCAACGGCACCCACAACATGCCCAGCACCTTGGCGCGAGCCGACTGCGCTTGCCGATAGGCGTGAAACAGCGCGGGATCGCCGACCGCGGGCGCGGGCGTCTTGACCCGCTTGCGACTGCGGTGCGCATCGACCCGGCGAGCCATGGCCTGCAAAAGTTGCCGGGCATTCTGGTAGTCGCCCTGCCACACCAATGCCGTACCCTCGCAAGCCAGCCGATAGGCCGTATCGGCCGTCAGCGTGTCGTCGGCGGTGACGATACGAGCGGGTGGGCGTGCGCCCAGCGCACTGGTCACCCACTGCGCGCTGTGCGGGTGGTTGGCGGCATCGCGCCAGGAAACTGAAATGGGAACATTCATAGAAGTATGAGCATAACCTGCCGGAGGGCAGGCACAGCGATTGCGAAGTGGAAGGCACCTTAACCAGGAGATCGATAATGAACAAACGTACCCTCGCTACCGCTTTCGTGACTGGCGCCCTGCTCGTGTCGGGCTCCGCCTTCGCCGCCAATCAGAACGGCCAGAAAGCCCCGTCGCAAACCCCGAACGACACCACTGCCGCGCCGCTGAACCAATCGCGTTCGCCTTCTGCACCGGCGCCCGCCCCTGCCGGTTCGAGCTCGACCTCGCCTGCTGGCACGCCCAGCACGATGCAGCATGGCGGCACCATGTCGCACGGTTCGACGCATTCGGGCACCGCGACCCACTCTGGCGCAGCGCCAACCAAAAACGATGCGGGCATGGCCAACACTCCGGGCTCGAATCATCAGTCGGGCCAGTCGTCCAGCAAGGGTAATGCCGCGCAACCCAGCCAGCCCCGCCCCGTGACCGGAGGCTAATCGAGTTAGGGCCTCGCGCACCCCGTGCGCGACGGTTATTATCCAAAAGGCGTATCGCTTCCGATGCGCCTTTTTTCATTGCGGGATCGCACATGTCCACCCCGACTCGTCGCCGCTGGCCCCTATGGTTAGGCGCGACTGTTCTGATCTTGTTGGCCGCCTGGGCGATCGCGCTGTGGCTGGCGACATCCACTGTCGAACGTATCGCTCGCGAGTGGCTGGGTGAGGAAGGCCAAGCGGCCCAAATCGACGTCGGCTGGCGATCCGTCGTGTTAAGCGACGTATCGATTCGAGCGCCCGACGACTGGCCCGGCGATGAAGCATTCACCGCAGACACCGTCACCTTTTATCCGAAGTGGACAGCCTTACTCTCTGACCGTGTAGAGATTTCAGCCATCGAGGTACGCGGCTACAGGCTGACCGTGCTGCGGCCACGCGCAGGAGGCATCGACGTATTACCGTCGCTTCGGGCGCATGCGCGCAAACGCGCGAGCCAGAATGCGGGTCCCAAGCGCGAATCGCATGTCGGCAAACTGATCTTTGCCGATGGCGGTATCGATTTCTACGACGCACAAATCAGCCGCCCCGCGCATCACATTTCATTGAACAACGTAAGCGCCGAAATCGGTCCAGTCGATTTCCCTGGACTGAACACCACCACCCAGATCGATATTTCCGGCGAGTTCGGCAAGACCGCGTCGGGCCGCCTGCATGTGAGCGGCAGCCTCATCGCGGGCACCCGCGACGCCGACATCGACACGGCATTGACCGGCGTTTCAGTGCAGCATCTGGCCCCGTATCTACAACGCGGCACCGAATCGACATTCCGTCGCGGGTCGATCGATTTGTCTTTGGACAGTACCGTACGCGACCGAAAAATCAACGCCTCGGGCCAGCTCACGTTGTCCCGCTTGGAGCTATCCGACGATGGTCTTGCGTCGTTGCCACGTAAGGCCGCCATTGCCGCATTGGAAGACGACAAAGGGCGAGCCACATTCAAATTCACCCTGACCGGGGCGCTGGCCAAACCGGTATTCAACATGGAAGAAGGCGTATCGGCACGTATTGCCGGCGGCCTCGCCGGTGCACTCGGCATCAGTATCGAGGGCTTGGCCAACGGCATCGGCGGCACGATCGAAAATGTCGGCGGCGCGCTATCCGATATGTTTGGCGAATCGCGTTAATCGCAGTTTTCATAACCATTTCTCATAACGATATGATGACAGGCCGCCTAGCCCCATACCGGGCGGCTCCCTATAATCGACGATCTAATGGCCGTGACGTGCCGGCGCATCGTGTTCGCCGCCGATCAGGCTGGGGGAACATGCATGTACATTTACGATCCCGTCGACCAGCAGGTCGTCAACGAGCGTGTCGCGCAATTTGCCGATCAAACCCGCCGTTTCCTCGACAACGAACTCAGCGACGACGACTACCGCCCGCTACGTTTGCAGAACGGTCTTTACATCCAGCGGCACGCACCCATGTTGCGAGTCGCCATCCCCTACGGCATGTTGGCCGCGCGCCAATTGCGCACCCTGGCGCACATCGCACGCAAATGGGATCGTGGCTACGGCCACTTCAGCACCCGCCAGAACATTCAGTTCAACTGGCCTCGCTTAGAAGACGTGCCGGAGATTCTGGCTGAACTGGCGAAAGTTCAGATGCACGCCATTCAAACCAGTGGCAATTGCATCCGCAACACCACGACCGACCACTTCGCTGGCATCGCCCCCGATGAAGTCGTGAATCCGCTGGTATGGTGCGAGATCATTCGCCAGTGGTCGACGCTCCATCCCGAGTTTGCGTTCTTGCCACGCAAGTTCAAGATTGCCGTTAGCGGCGCGCATCACGATCGGGCTGCCGTGGGCGTGCATGACATCGGCTTGCAAGCCAGCGAAGAAGACGGCGTCATCGGTTTCAAGGTGTGGGTGGGTGGCGGCATGGGTCGCACGCCGATCGTCGGCAAACTGATCAAGCCGTTTGTTGCCTGGCACGATCTGCTGGCCTACATGCAGGCCATCTTGCGCGTCTACAACCTGCACGGTCGCCGCGACAACAAATACAAGGCCCGGATCAAGATCCTGGTCAAGGACTTGAGCCCGGAAGTGTTCGGCGAGCAGGTCGAAGCCGAGTGGCTGCGCATCAAGGATGGCCCCAGCCGTATCACGCAAGCCGAGTTGGACCGCGTGGCGGGCCAGTTCACATGGCCGGCCTACGATGCCGCCTTGGCCGACCACCCGGACGACACCGACGAGCGCGCCGCTGCTGAACAAGCGTTCGCTCGATGGCTGGACCGCAACGTCCAAGCCCATCGTCAACCCGGCTATGCCGCCGTCACGCTGTCCTTGAAAGCCACGGGCTGCCCTCCGGGCGACGTCACCGCCGACCAGATGGATGCGGCGGCCGACTTGGCCGATCAATACAGTTTCGGCGAATTGCGCGTCTCGCACGAACAGAACTTAATTCTGACCGACGTACCGCGCCACCAGTTGTATACCTTGTGGCAAACGCTCAAGCCGCTGGGCCTGGCAACTGCCAACATCGGCTTGCTCACCAATATCATCGCCTGCCCGGGGGGTGACTTCTGTGCCCTGGCCAATGCCGTGTCCATTCCCGTGGCACAGGCCATCCAGGAGCGCTTCGACAATCTCGACTACCTGTACGAAATCGGCGAACTCGATTTGAACATCTCTGGATGCATCAACGCCTGTGGACACCATCACGTCGGGCACATTGGTATCCTGGGCGTCGATAAAGCAGGCGAAGAGTGGTATCAGGTGACTATCGGCGGACGTCAGAGCGGCGGAGCCGATCAGGCTTATGACGAGCGCGGCGTCTTGCGCGCCGGCGGTGCCGCTATCGGCAAGATCATCGGCCGCTCTTTCGCCCGAGCCGAGATTCCCGATGTGGTCGAAAAATTGGTGCAAACCTATCTGGCCGAACGCGATAGCGAGGCCGAACGGTTCGTCGACGTGGTTCAACGAGTCGGTCTCGACCCCTTCAAGGCAGGCGTTTATGGCGACGATGCCGCCCGCGCCAAAGAGGCAGTCGTCCAATGAATGTGCCCACGACCCATACTGAAACCGCCCACCTGATTCGCCATGGCGCACTCGAATTCGACACCGCACGCGTCTTCGCGACCGACGCTGTCGACGCGCCGGATCGCAGCCTGCCGCCCGACGAACCCGATTGGATCGTCCCGCTATCGACCTGGCTGACTGCACGCGAAGCACTCAGCGCCCGCCTGCACCCGGTGGGCTTGCTCATCGGTCCTGCCGACGATCCCTGGTCGCTCGCGCCCGAAGGCGAATCGCGCATCGACGCCAGCGCCTGGGCCTTCATCGCCATCGACTTTCCTTCGTTTACCGATGGGCGCGGGTTCTCGCACGCCCAAGCCCTGCGCCAGCATCTGGGCTACACCGGCGAACTGCGCGCGGTGGGCGATGTACTCATCGACACCATTTATTATCTGGCGCGCTGTGGCTTCGACGCTTTTGCGGTCAAGGCCGGCCATGATCCACACAAGGCCTTGTCGGCATTGCATGCGTTTTCCCGAAATTACCAACGGGGTTATGCCGACCTCGCGCGGGCTCGCGGCCTGCCTGGAGGAGGCGCCCAGTAGGCGCGGCACTTGCTCGATTAAGGGAATGCCCAGGGCACGTCTTTGGGCAGCGGTCGATCCGCCACGGGATCGGCCAATCGTCCCACAGGAGAGCCCGCATGCCCCCGTCGAAGAAATCGTCAGACGCCGCCGCCGCACGCCACACAGGGAGCGCTGCGTCGCGCGCGCCCAGCCACCCGACCGATGCCTTGGCCGATCAGCATCGTGCCATCGATGAAGCGGTCGCTAAACGCCCTTACAATGCCGACAAAGCACTCGAACACGGCCACGCCAATGCCGTGAACCCACCCGAGGGCTCGCATCTGAAAAGCCTGTCCTGTCCGGTGACAGGCAGCACCTTGAGCGAGAAGAATGCATCGGCCAAAACAGGCGGCCCCAAGCCAGTCGTCGGCGCCAACGCCACTATCGGCTCGCTGGATACTCGGCGGGCCGATGCATCCGGCCAGGCGCTGACCACCAACCAGGGTGTGCCCGTCGGCGACAACCAAAACTCGCTGAAAGCAGGTTTGCGCGGACCGGCATTGCTGGAGGATTTCATCCTTCGCGAGAAAATCACCCACTTCGATCACGAACGCATTCCCGAACGTATCGTTCACGCCCGGGGTTCTGCCGCACACGGCTACTTCGAAGCCTATGAAGACTTGAGCGCCCTCACCCGCGCAGCCCCTTTCGCGAAAGCCGGCAAGCAAACGCCCGTGTTCCTGCGATTCTCGACCGTGGCGGGCGAACGCGGGTCGTCGGACACCGCGCGCGACGTGCGCGGCTTCGCCGTCAAGTTCTATACCGACGAAGGTAATTGGGATCTGGTCGGCAACAACATTCCGGTGTTCTTCATTCAGGACGCCATGAAGTTTCCAGACTTGATTCATGCCGTCAAACCCGAGCCCCACCACGGTATGCCTCAAGCGGCTTCGGCGCACGACACGTTCTGGGATTTTGCGTCTTTGATGCCTGAATCGACACACATGCTGATGTGGGCCATGTCCGATCGCGCCCTGCCCCGCAGCTATCGGATGATGCAAGGTTTCGGCCTGCATACGTTCCGACTGGTCAATGCAGAAGGTGAATCGGTATTCTGTAAATTCCATTGGAAGCCGATGCTGGGCACACATTCGCTGGTTTGGGACGAAGCCAACAAAATCGCCGGCGCCGACCCCGATTTTCATCGCCGCGATTTATGGGAGGCCATCGAAGCGGGCGAATATCCCGAATGGGAGTTGGGCCTGCAGATTTTCACGGAGGAAGAGGCCGAAGGATTCAGCTTCGACATCCTGGACGCCACCAAACTGATTCCTTAAGAATTGGTGGCTGTGCGACCGGTAGGCCGGATGGTGCTGAATCGCAACCCCGACAACTTCTTCGCCGAAACCGAGCAGGTGGCGTTTTGCGCCGCACACGTCATTCCAGGCATCGATTTCTCGAACGACCCGTTATTGGCGGGGCGTATTCACTCGTACACCGACACCCAGATCAGCCGACTCGGCGGTCCGAATTTTCACGAAATTCCCGTGAACGCGCCGCTCAACCCCGTACAGAACAATCAGCGCGATGGCATGCATCGCCAGACCGTCAATCGGGGGCGGGTGGCTTACGAACCCAACTCCTTGGGCGGCGGTTGCCCGTTTCAAGCCGGTCGCCAAGGCTTCGTATCGTTTCCGCAGCCGGTGCATGAAGACAAAGTGCGCGGCAAGCCAGAGAAATTCGCCGATCACTACACCCAGGCGACCCTCTTCTACAACAGTCAGACTCAATGGGAAAAAGACCATATCGTCGGCGGATTCCGATTCGAACTGAGCAAACTGACAGTCCCTACCATCCGCGAACGGATGGTGAGTTCGCTCATCAATGTCTCGCCCGAATTGGCGCAGCGCGTCGCCGATGGATTGGGCATTGCACTTCCCTCCGCCATGCCTCGCGCCTTGAATGAGCCCCGTCTCCCGGAGGTGAGAGAATCTGTCGCGCTGTCTTTGACGGCCTTACCTGGCAATGGCGGAATTCGCACCCGCAAGGTGGCGCTGCTGATTGCGCCGAGCGTCGATGAGGCATCGCTATCCGCCGTTCAAGAAGCCTTGGTGGCTCAAGGTGCCGTCGCCTTGTATGTGGGTTCGAGACTGGGCACGATCACCAGCGCAAAGGGATCGCTGGAAGCCGCCGCCACCACTGAAAACACGCCGCCTGTGCTGTTCGACGCACTCGTTCTGCCTGATGGCGGCGCCGATGCCCTGGCGGCCGACGGTCATGTGATGGAATTCGTGCAAAATCAATTCCGGCACGGCAAGACCATTTTGGCGCTGGGGTCTGGACGGCAGTTTTTGGAACGAGCGGGCATATTGAGCGTCGGCGAGCCATCGGCGCTGGCTGGCGTGGTGACGGCTTTGCCCTCGGATAAAGGCAAGGCGATCAAAGCGTTTATCGATGCGCTGTCCCGGCATCGGCATCCGCAGCGCGAGACCGATCCGCCACGGTTGTAATCGGCCCGATCAAGGCCGGGCGGGCCGATGCGGCGGTGCCCTTGCCGTCCGCGTCGGCGATGCAACTGCGCGAGCGGCCCGTCGTCTTTGCTTTATACAAAGCCACGTCGGCTCGCTCCAGCAGCGAGTTGAAGTCGGTGCCATGTTGAGGCATCAGCGCGATGCCGATACTCACACCGACCTGGGCCGATCCGATCGGGCCCAAATCGTAGGGTTCGGAGACGGCATCGATCAAGGCCTGCGCATAGTGCATGGCGTTTTCTTCCGTCATGTCTTCGGCCAGAATGGCGAACTCGTCGCCGCCCATGCGAGCGATCACGTCGTGCGGGCCGACGATATGACGGAAACGATCGGCCACCATCTTCAGCAAGGTATCGCCGACCGGGTGCCCGTAAGAGTCGTTCACCAACTTGAACCCATCCAAGTCCAGATAGAGCAGGCCGTGCTTGCGGCCTTTCTGCTTGATCGAGCGTCTGGCCACTAAGGCCGACAAACCTACCCGGTTACACAAGCCCGTCAGCGAATCATGGCGCGCACGGTAGTCGTTATCCCGCTCTGCCCGCATCGTCGATACCAGCATCAGATTCAGCTTATGGGCCGCAGTGCTCATACTGAACAGGTAAAAAGGAATTTGCACCAGGGTCAGATAAAAGATGGGTTCGCCGATCATGGCCGCCGTGACAGCAACCGGCCCCATGCTGAATGTCATCATGAGCGTCGCCAATCGCGGCGCGCCGAAATTCCGGAAACAAATCCCGCCGGCCATCGCGGCCGTGCACAGGCAACCCATGGCAGCCAGCACCCAATCGCCGCTCAGCATACTGATGACGGTGCCATAACCGACCGCCGCTGCCCACGCCAACGCCAAGTAGATATAAAGATCGGTAGGCGTGCGCTGACCATGGAACGCCGCTCGCCGCGAGTGCCATAAGACGCCGCAACGCACGACGCCGAGAACGATCTCGAGGACAACCCAGACCTGGAATTCGATGCCGGGATTACGAACGGCTGCGACCGCCGCCATGGCAATCGTGTTGACGACGCCACCGATGAAAATCGGGAGCGTTCCGAACAGACTGGCAATCAGAGCGAAGCGGATTTCGGCCGGCACGTCCCGGCCGCAGTCCAGGAGCCATCTGATTGCCCTGTGGCGAGGAGGAGAATAAACCGTGGTGTTATCCATGATGTGTAAAGAGTTACTGCCCGATTATCACCCGATCGCGACAAGAAACAAGCATTTGCGACCATCTGTTTCAATCTCGAAGCATAGACCCTACAAAATCACGAAAAATCGAGATTTTGGATCTGTTATATGCTGCATCGACTTACGATACTTACAACGTCAATACGACGTCGAGTAAAGATTGAGAAACCGAGGGGTGATAAGCGTAAGGCATGGCCGTTGCTGTGAGAGGATGAAAACGTTTACTCACGCCCTTAGGAGACGCACCATGACAACACGCAATCCTCAGCATGCATGCGATCGCCCTGCCGATGCCGTGATTCGACCTCATGCACCAGAGCCTGGATCGCCATTACAACCGGGGGCGGCAGGCAATCCCTATGGCGCGTCGCCCGGCATGCCCGAAGGACAGCCAGTCGACAGCAATACCGCCGATCGTCAAAAGGCCGCGTCCGAACAGGCGGTACACCCGGGCTCGACGGGTAACGAAGATCCGGGCAGCGAAGTGGAAGGACTGCGTGAAGAGCGTGAGCGGACCATTCGACAGCGCGAACAGCCTTGATTAATCAACTTGCGTCGGCGTCGGCTTGGACTGCATTGAGTTGTGGCACGTGGGATCGAAGAAGCCCCAATGCCTCGTCCAGATCGACGCACACTGCGGCGCACAGCGCGCGAATGCGTTCGTTGGGCTGAACCATATCTGGCACCATGATAGTTGCCATGCCTGCGGCTTTTGCGGCCATCACACCATGGCCGGAATCCTCGACAGCGATGCATTCGGTGGGTGCGACGCCTAGCGTGCGAGCCGCTAGCAGGTATACATCAGGACTGGGTTTCGCATCCTTGACGTCATCGGCGGTGACGACGATATCGAAACGCTCGCGCAAGCCTGCGATGCGTAGATTGCGCTCAGCCGACTCACGCATGGACGATGTAGCGATGGCCATGGGAATGCGTGCTGCCGCCAGGGCATCGAGCAAGGCAATGGTGCCCTTCTTGACCGGTATATGTTGATCGGCTAGCGCTTGGCGCCGAGTGATGAAGGATTTGCGGTATTCGACCAGGGGGAAGTCATCGCCGAAGGTCGCGCGCAGCAAGGCGTCGCACTTGTCGCTAGACAGGCCCACCATCTCTAACAATAGCGCGTGCTGGTCAGGCCACCCCAGGCTGGCGAGGGTGTCTAGCGTGCAGGCTTTGTATAAGCGCTCGGTATCGATCAAGGTGCCGTCCATGTCGAGAACGACGGCGGCGACATCGGGCGGGAACACGGGCGTAACAGGCATAAGTGGCACACGTCTTGGAAGGCTTGGAAGCGACATCATACCGGGCTTCGATGTACCCGTACGCTTACTCATGGATTTTGCCTAAGGCTTGGACCCATGCAATAATGCTCGGCTTATTGCAAGTGGCCCTCTAGCTCATGCTTGGTTAGAGCAGCGGACTCATAATCCGTTGGTGCCGTGTTCGACTCACGGGGGGGCTACCAAGGTTTTCGCGAGTTTTGGGCATTGCGGGTGCGTAGGGATGAGATGTCAAGGAGACATCTATGCCTAAGCCTAAGAACCCCGAAGAACTGGATCTGCCCGAATTACCGCCAGGCGATACTCAACCGCCAGCCGATCCTGAACATCGCCCGATGGACGAGGACGATGAGGATCATGCCGATATGGATAAGTTTTTGGAGCGGCGGCCGCATGCTTGAACGATCGACTCGTTTTTTGGCGCGGCTGAACCGGGCTAATGCCTAGCCGGCGTATGTTTTATAGGCCAGCTCAGCCGCGTTGATAGCGATTGTCGCGGTGGTATTCCCAGAAAGGGCTAGCGTAGCGCACAGCTTCGCCCCGGAAAACGCGACTTGTGAAAGATTCCACTCGGTGATGCCGGAGGTCAATCCGGCCAAGTCGGCCAGTGAAGCGGTCAAGTCGGTTGAGTCGCCCAGTACGGACCATCCGCCTAGTACCTTGTCGCACATCGCCAAAGCGTGCAGACCGTGGGCGAGTCCGGCCAGGAAATTGGCGTCGAGCTCGTCGCCGCCGCTTATCCAGTCGCCGAATGCAGCAGTAGCCGAATATGCGTTTTTTAATGCGAACACGCCGTCTTTGATGCTGCCAGCGACACCCATGAATGCCGTCAGGCTGCTGTGGTCGATGTCGACGGCATCGACGACGTTTGATAAATGGCCCATTACGCCGACCGAGACGGTCTCCGATTCGGCGGCGCTTTGGATCTGGAGGGCTTGTGCGGGCTGCGTATTGTTGACTTGCATTGGCATGGCGAACTCCTTAATCAACCGAGGACGGCCGAATCCGGGATGGGTGGCTGATTGGAGGTATTGGGGAGAAGCCGTTCCAGCTCGCCATTGCGCAGGCTTGCGGCCAGACTGTCTACATGAGCCGAAAATGCTGCCAGGACAGCGATGAAGGTGTCTTCGTGCCAAGCCTCTTCGTCGGGCGCCCAGACGAGCCGCAACAGCAAGGCTTCGGTCTCGAGCGCCATCCCCACGCATGCCGTACCCGACAGGTCCGAAGCCATATTGAGTGCCAGCAAGGCTTTCAGGCTGCGGACGGTAACCGTATTGTCTGCGACGCCGATCTGACCGGTCAGTATGAGTGCCCGCACATTGGGAGCCGCCTCGATGCCGACCATGTTCGCCCCCTTGGTGCGCAACGCGAACGTACCCCGCTCGTCGACGGCGAGCACGATGCCAAGCGCCGTCTTGATGCTTTCGGCCCAGAATCGCAAGTCAGACGCAGAGTCGTGTTTTGATTTCATGGTTATTCGAGAATTATTATTGACTGCGGATTGGTAACGCGTTTGGCATGAAGGTTCCGGTCGTTTGCAGGGGTAGCTGCTGTCCGGCTTACGTGACTCTGATCCAGTTTTTAGTACCGATCGAAATTAGAGAAATCCGGCATGATTTCACCATATGGAACAGGGGCCATGCCGTAAGGCGATCGATGTACACCGAAGAGCAAATCGCCTTTGGGTTGGAAAAAGGCCGAGCTAGGCACCCTCGTCCCCGAGATCTGCTGAAAGATGGGCGTAAGTGAAGCTACCTTCTACAACTGGAAGAAGAAATTCGGGGGGGCTCGGCCCCTCGGAGTTGCGACGATTGCGCCAGCTCGAAGAGAAATGCAATCGCCTCAAGCGGCTGGTCGCAGACCTGTCGCTGGACAAGGCGATGTTGCAGGACGTACTGGCAAAAAAGCTCTGAAGCCTTCGCGACGGCGTCTACTCCTGGATGATCTAATGAAGCGCTACGGCATAGGCGTGACGCACGCCAACACTTGGCCGACAGTCAAAATGCCAACATCAATGGGCCGGAAATCTCCATTTCTTATCCCGACTAATTCGGGGTTAGGGTCACCCCATGGTGACATAAACAATTCAGCCTCAACTTGGGCGCACCTCACAAGCGCGCCCAAGTTTTTAACTATCTGGCGCTAATTTAATTAAAAATTAATTGAACGTTTGGCGAAGGGGCATAGACGTTGCGCCATTACCACCGTCCTCTTGCAAGCCGATCCCTTCTTTGAATTGCCGAATCAGCCGACTTGCTTCGACCGGATCGTTGTAGGCTCGCAAAGGATGATCTACGGGCAAATACGATAAATCACCATCCGGATTTACATCCGGCTGATTAATGCTTTGGGCAGCCATACCAAAACGCGGTGCTACTGGTGCCACATCGAACTTTAACTCATGAGCTTTGCATTCCGTTCTCCTGCCCTCAGGCTTATCTCCAAGCAGGTAGTCGGCAACAATTCGATCTACGCACAAGTCAGTGTATGGATATACACCATGATGAAACTCACCCGGAATGCGTACGTAGTGTGAATTCGGCAATGCCTTAAATGCGGCTTCAGCCCCCCTTTCAGCCGTCGCTGTATCGTATTCAGAGTTAACTAACAACACATCCAAATTACTCATACCCTCCAAACTCGGAACAGGTGCGGGCGGAGCGCTCCAAAATGCGCAGACTGGGTTACGTGCCACACCAATAAATAACGATTGAAAACGTAGGTTGACTCTCAGCAATCGATCCCACTCACTTAAACTTGGCGTCGCGGACGAATCGTTGCACATCACAGATTGCCATAACGCATCATTACGAGAAATATTTAAAAGCAAACGCTTTTCACGTGAATTATTATGCTTGAGATAGTCAGCGTAAAGCTGCATTGCAAGACGACGCGCAAGTGCATCTTGCGCGGCATCGCCCACCACATAAGTTTCGTTATCAAGCTTAAACCTAATCATACCGGGCGTCGCAGGGGGGCCCTTCAAGACTCTGTCTAATATTTCAGCGGATTTAACGAAAGGTAGATAATTATCGATTCTACTCCGATAGTAACCCGCCCCTGAAAGCGCATTCCCTAAAACAATTTTAATGTCAGGATCGAGACTTTCTATCATCCTAGAAATTTCACTCGCATTAGTACCTAAGTTAAATTTTTCAGGATGTCTTATGGCATAAGGAAGCATCACTTCGTTCAAAAAACGCTGACGAGCCGTTGGCATTTGGAGAAATGTTTGTTCAAATGACGCCGTAATGTCTGTCAACCCGTCAAGAACCATGCGATCGACTCGATCGGGAAAGAGACTTGCATATCGTGCTCCGAGCCAGGTTCCATATGAATAGCCAAAATAGTTAAGTTTTTGATCACCTAATATCTCGCGGATTAAATCCATATCACGCGCTGTAGCACTACTATTAAAGAAAGGAATAAGGGGGTTTTTTAAGCACGCCTCGGCAGTTTTTTTGGCGTTCTCGATACGCTTATTAAAGCTTCCTTTTGCTACACCATCAGGAGTAAAGTCAAGATAATGGCCAAGTTCGTTACTCGCGCAATGGGCATTAGTACTTGCGCCAGTGCCGCGTGGTGAAAATCCAATCATGTCGTACTCTGCCAGCAATCGCAGGTTCTTCGCGCCCTGAGTGACGGCGGGATTGCTCAGTCTGAACGCCCCCCAAAGCTGGAGGCTCATTCTCAAACCATCCCCTCCAGGCCCCCCTGGATTGAATATCAGCGCGCCGCGACGCTTTTTGGGCTCACCCGCAGCTAAACGCATTACGCTAATACTGACATCACCTCGATTGACATCGTTATAATCCAGAGGTGTACGGATGTCAGCACACTGGAGCCTTGATCCAAAATCATCAAATAGAGTTGTATTATCTTGTGCACGCTCAGGCTGAGACAAAATCGTTGGATCGCAAAGTTTCCAGTACACAGTCTGGTTACGATACTGCTGAAGTGTGTCAGAAGCTGACGAGCTCTTTACCCCATGATCTCCATGAGGCGGTTGGCCTGCCGAGTTAATTTTTGCCGCTTCCGCTGACACCTTTGCTTGATTGACCCGATCCGCAGTTCTCTCTTCATCAATACAGCCGGCCAAACCTGTCACCGTCAACAAACCTAGAAAACCGCAGGTTCTAGGCAATACCATACGTTTATTCAGCCCGCGACGCATACCCCTGCTTGCAGACTTTTTAATCTCACACAAAATATTAGTCATATCAAACCTTTCAATTCAACACCGCCCCCCCGGTAGGAAGCGCACTGAAATCATGAGGCGAATAAACCATGGTAGCGCACTTAAATCTAAGAAATTACAAAAGGAATGGCACACATTACGCCAGGCAACTCGACGTAAATATTATTCCGTAACATTCAAATTGTTAGTTTTAATTCAATCTCGAATGATCTCGGCTGGCTGGTGTAGTGAGACATGTAGGCAAGGCAGCCTACATCAAAGAAAGGTCGGCTCCGTAAAAGCTAAGGCAAGTCAATCGTCCCGGCCATGAGTGGCATTACTCATGTGGGCGAGCTTTCGCTGGACGTAGAATTTCTTTGATCCGGTGAGAGTCAAAGGTAGACGAGCCTGCCGAGGCAGCGGCGTGATGGTGCGCTCCAAATAGGAGACGTTGCTTTTTTTGCCAATTGTGTTGCGCCATATATTGACCGACCGGACGCTGCCCCACCCACCCCACGCTCTGGATATTGCTATTTCGCGGCGGCTGGTAGGTCGGTGCATTCATGTGTTTATCTTGTTATCTGAAAATTGAAATAAATGCTACGCCGACGTATGAAGTGTGAATACAGTCTGCTGGGCCTGTCAGGGATTTCGTGTTTAAGGCATAACATGCACTCAAGGAGTGTTTATGCCTCGCAAGATGAAGACCCCGCCGGCGGTGTTGCCGACGATCCCGGCCGAGCTGCTTGCGCAGTTCGGCAGTGGCCCGATGACGGCCGAAGCCATCAACGCCGCAACGTTGGCCCTGAAGAAGGCTCTGATCGAACGGGCGCTGGGTGGTGAGATGAACCACCACCTGGGCTATCCGGCCGGCGCAGCCAAGCCCGCAGCCGTAACCAACCAGCGCAATGGCACCGGAGCCAAGACGGTGCAGACCGAGGACGGCCCGATCCGCCAGGAGGTCCCCCGCGACCGTGATGGCAGTTTCGAGCCCGTGCTGATTCCCAAGCACGAACGGCGCTTCACGGGGTTCGACGAACGCATCATCGCCGTGTATGGCCAAGGCATGAGCGTGCGTGATATCCAGGCGTTTTAAGGTTTTCAACGAACTCAAGACCCGCAGCTGTCTGGACATTCTGATCGCCGTGGTCGGCGTTCTGAAGGGCTTAGCCGAAGCCATTGGTAAGGGCTTCCCATGCACAACGGTGCAGAACTGCATGTGTTCGCCCCCGATCTCGATATCCGTAGGTCGCACGTCCTCCAGCGCGAGACAAAAATTGGCTAGGTGCTGGGGACCTGGCGCGCGCCAGTACAGCGCGGCGCCTACGCACTCTATTTTTTCGCCGCAGAAGACCCAGTTGCGTCAGGTGCGTCTCGATGATTGCCTCAGGAGCCGCCGTGAAGTTCTGGCACAGCATCGTCATGTTCTCGACGCTGTAGTCTTCGTCGACGTTTTTCAACCCGCGACGATCTCTGCAAGCACTTGGCTATCGGTTGCCCCTTCGGCCTGCGTACCAGGTTCGGTAAATGCCCGCAGCTCTTCGTGCGTCTTGTGCTTGAACACAAGCACAAAATCACGCGCGCCACAGCCGGTGTAGACACCCGAACCGTATTGGTGTCGATCAATGCATCCAACACACGCTGCATGGCTTTCCTTGCGGCATTGGGTTCTCTCGGATCGAGATCCCGCCAGACTCCTTTTTACTTGATGCTTGAACAGGCCAAGGCAGAGCCTTTACTTCGTCTTAGTCAGATGGATGCCCGTCGTCTCTGCGATCCACCGCCGAGCGGCCTGCCCACGCTGTTGCGCGTTCACGTCTTTGAACATCACATTTTTCTGCGGATACTCGGCGATAACGATCATTCGCTCATACCTGGGCAGCGCAGCATGCCTTGCCTCTACCACCTCGGCATGATGAATCTGTATAGGTTGATTCACCTCTTCCATGGAGATGTATGGCGTTATATTCCCAACGGTCTCTCCCGACCACGTCTACGGCCACGCCTTGTCCTCTTTCGTACCGAACGCCATCCATCCGCCTATGTCCCGCACAACGGCATGGATCAGCGGATCTACGAAGACGACGCTTTCGTCCCACCTGGCGAACTGCGCGATCGAGTTTCGACCACGTCTTTCGATGAGCGTTGAAGCAAACGAACTACAGCCGTTACTCGCTCGATAGCCGAGCACCGCTCGACGGGTACTGGGCGAACGCCATTTGCCCACTTATGGACCGTGGGTGACTTCATCTCGAGCAACCGGGATAATGCGGAAATCCCGCTCGCACACGACCCGGCACGCTCGATGGATGACAAAATTGATCTGCATGACCCACACCATAAGCCATCGGCTAATTTTTGATAGTAGGAATTGCCTAACAGTCATAACTCGTACATCATTAGGCAATGCTTAAAGGTCAGGAATTCGGCAACGCTATACGCGAGGCGATCAAACTCAAGATAGCCAGCGGCGCTATTCGCTCGCAGGCCGAGGTCGCGCGCCATTTTGGCGTGAAACCGCCGTCGGTTTCGGACTGGATCAAGAAAGGCTCGATCGAGAAAGGTCGCCTGCACGATCTGTGGCGTTACTTTGCCGACGTCGCTGGCCCCGATCACTGGGGACTCACCGCTGCAGAGTGGCCATTCGGATTGTCCGCCGGTCAGCCGCTTGCCACCGCAAGCGAAGCCGTGGCGGCGTGGCCATTCGCCAGCATCCCCGAGGATCAGGTTCGTGCACTATCGCCGGGCGATCTCAAAGCGCTGGAAGGCGCACTCGCGCTGGCGATCGCTCAGCTCCGCTTGAATGTCGACGTGACGGGCCCTGCCCTGCATGGCGTCGCCGCGCGAGCAGAACAATCGAATCCGGCGCCTGCACACGAAGATTCCGACGATCCCTTCCCCATGGGGCCCATGCTGCCGAAAGCGTGGGAGGTTCAAGAGCGGCCACCACCGACAACATTCGGCAGACCGCCGCGCATTAGCAGGACGTCGTATGTGGGCCACATCGCAGATGCTGGCTATTCGGCAAACGATCACGAGTTCTCCGCCGTGCCCGAGCTCGATGTTCGCCTGGCCGCCGGCAAGCTGGGAATCGAGAACTACACGGAAAGCCAGATTGGCGAGATGCAACTACGCACCTCGTTTCTCGAGTCGTTCGGGCTACCCGTCGAGCGCATGCGAATCGTCTACGGCGATGGCGACAGCATGGAACCCGTCATCCGCAATCGTGCGCCCATGCTGTTCTACCACGAGCCTGTCACAGATCGAACGCAGATCGATCCGCACACGATCTACGCGATCAATCAGGGCGGCAAAATGCTGGTGAAGTGCATCGCCAAATCTAGAAACAGCGGATGGGTGATGCGATCGCTGAATCCCACCTACCCCGATGCACCGCTGTCCGACGAAGACGACAAGGACGTCCGCATTCTGGGCCGTATCCTCTGGTCGCCTTACGATTTGCGACACGGCGTCGACGGGCGTCTGCTCGCACGCTGATCATCGGTATCGGGGGGGCCCCTCCCCGGCCACCTGAACAGTACGCTCGCTAGCCACGCGCACTGTCTGAATCCATCCGGCATACCAGCAATCCGAGCATGCTCACCCATCGACCAAGGTGTCTTCGAGCGCGTGTCAGTCTCGCTCCACGCGCAATCGCCTTCTTTTTTACGCTCATTTTTTCCACGCGTTCCGCTTTGTCATAGATGGTCGTCTGCGGCCAACGTAAGGCAAAACCTATTGACTAAATATTAGGCTTTGCCTTATATTTAAGACTCATAAGCGCCACATTCATCCGCGGCCTTTTCCTACGAAGCGACCACCCTACATGGACCATGGCGAATGCTCTTCAAACGACACAGATCTCTGGCGGCACGCCTGGAAACTGGTGGTGCTTTTCGCGCTGTATTGCTTCGCAGGCACATCCGACTTTCAAGCCGAAAAGCGTATGGCGGAGGAACGTGCCGCCCGATGCATACGGGCTCGCACCGACACCTCCTTCGCATCATATTTCGCCTATATCCGATGTGGATATACCCCATCGAACCTCAACACATCATGACTGACCGCATAAGCAAGATCATTGAAACGACCCGCAAAGCATGGAGTATTGAATGCACGACACCTTATTGACGTCGGCCGAGGTCGCCGAGCTTACAAGCGCAAGCACGAGCAAACGCATCGTCTATAGGCCTTTTGCGCGTAGTTGCCTGGCCTGATGAACGACAGCCTCACGCCGATCGGGTAAACCCAGGCATCCAGAACCCTGCTGGCAAACTTCGGGCGGTTGTCCACCGTAATCGACAGAGGCAATCCGCGAATTTCAGCAGGCCGTTGCAGCACCTGAGTCACCGCAATCCTGGCAGTGATGATCGCCTCCGGTGGCAAGACACTTTCGCGTGTAGTCATCGACGATGTTCAAGCATCGGAACCTGCAACCATAGGCCAGGCCACCAGCCACAAAATCCACCGACCAACACGGATCTCAACACCGTGTCCAAAATTGGAATCGCAATGAAATCACGAAGCGAGTGAGCTAGTTGGAGCATTGCCATCTAAACCCCCGGCCTCTAAAAACGGAACTGGAGACGACCAGGTTCTCCAATCGTCTCCAGCAACTAGGTGGGTCTTACCACCAAAGCTTTTATGGCTTCACCAGTGAAATATCAGGCTTGGATTGCCGATCAGCAGCAGTGTGACCCTCCAATCCAACGCCCGCTGCGTCATCATCGACCGAGCTCAATGCCTGGACAAACCTCATCGAATCACCAATTAAGTACGGGTCTTCCATGGCATAGCACTGGTTGGGCTCCATCCAATATATTTGTTGAGAGCACTGTGTTTCAGACGCCACGGAATCAATATTGATTTGGGAGTCATCGTGAGAGTCGAAGCTCGCCGAACTGACCGATCCAACAGCTACCCTTAACAGAGAAGGATCTTTACCAGCCTCTGACCAATTGAGCTCGTCGCCAATATGCAACTTCAAAGGATCACTGGGATCTTGAACCAAGTCGGCTAATGGTCTGACCGTAATTACTGGCGACACCGTCTCGATCGCCGCAAATTTTCCAGATGGAATAGCATGAGAATTGCCATCCATAAATTGCTTTACCAACTCAACCTTGGAACCAACTATTTTGTAATGATATTCTAAAGAATAGTCAAGCAACGAAGTTCCCGTTAATGAAAACACCTCTTTATTCGGCTCATTATTTATAATTACAAATTTACCAACCTTACGAAAAGGCTGCAATATAGGAGGAAGAAACTTTGAAAGCGGCTTATTGTCCTCCGCAATATAAACAGTATGCTTATTATCTACAAAAAATCGCCGAGCACCAAAATCGCCATTCTCTATAGGAGCAAGGTCGCCATAATGTGTTTTATCATAAGCCTTTATTAGCCCATCCAAGCTGAGCGTATTACGATCACCGTATAAATCAGCAAACTTAGAAAGAATTTTTTCTTTTACATCCAGAAAAAAATGCCCCTTCATTTCCTTGGAAATTCTAGATAGATGGGTGCCATATTTATTCTCAAGGAGTTTAAAGTGAGCCTCGTCATTTTCATTAGTAAAATCCTGAAGCTTTAGATCCTTCGAAAGCAAGGAAGCAATTTGTGTGTATCCTGGGAACGACACCATCACCTTCTCACGACCGGCCACACTTTCCCTTAGTGCACCGCGGAGTCTAAATTGAAAATTTCTCGCGCTCAAAATCTTATCGTCGCCATCATCCTTGAAATTGAAAGCGGATAAATCCTGAGCCATATTCAATTGAAACTTATCATCTATTGCATCGACGACAACTTCTTTTATGCTTAGATCCAATAGATCTAAATTACCCTCTACCAATTCAAATTCATTATTCACTTTGCTAGACAGCTTATCGTCGAATTTGACTTCATAATTTCGAATTACGATTTTATTAGCATTTACGAAATATTTTATTTCATCTGGCACAGCGGCTGGCACAGACTTACCGCTCTGGACAAATACATTCAACGTATCAATATCAAAAGAATTATAAATTACCGACCCTGCCTGGAACAATTTAAAGTATTCATACAAAACTGGCTTCCGATTAACGATTTCGAAAGTAGCGAGATTTTTTCCCACTCCCGCTTGCGAATCAGTTGAAATAAACACATGACCGTCTTTTTGAAAAGCAAAGCCATAAGGAAATTTTATATTTATAGGACCTTTGTCATCCACGATTATGTTAGTGGTACCGTCAATCCCTTCATAATGAAAGAAGTAATCTTTTGTCTTAACATCAAAAACTCCTAGATACGTAATTTTTTTGTCATAACAAAAAACATCTAATTTTCCATCAGGCAATTCCAATCCACTCAGCTCGACGAATTCGACAATTTTATTGCCACCCTCACCAAGAAAACAATCCAGATCTTTAGTCACCACATTTCTAGGCACTAGCTTTTTTTCTCTCCAGTCGACATTCAAAATAAGAAAAGCGCCTGGAATGGTTTTTAATGCTATTCTAACTTCAACTTTCGGAAACTTATTTGGTGGTAGACCTTGGGTTTCAAACCATATTGGCTGACGATTAAACTCAATATTATTGAAATTATGATCAACAGAGATAATCGGATATTCACCATCCACAACGTGCTTTAGAACATCCGGCTTCAAATTACCAATAAAGTCTTTAGTCACACCCTCGTAAACAGAGTTAGTAAAATCAATCCGCCACGTCTCGGTGTCAATAGCGCTCACGCTTGGCGAGATATAAGTTTTTAGACTATGAGTACTGGTCAAAAGTTCATAATCACCGCCACCACCAAATAATTCATAAGATAATTTAGGACGACTGCTTTCTGGAACATCGGTCGCCATATAAATCAAAAATCGCTGTTCTCTGCCTGCATCCAAAATTACCTTTACCGGCGTCCAACCTGGCTCAAAAGACAGACCGCTTATAACGGCTTGATAAAATAACTCCTGAGCTTTCCAAAAGAAGTTTCCTACACCATTTTCATCATCAAAATATTGAGTGAGCTTATCCGCAGTCGGTTGCTCGGTGAACCAACCGGGAGAATCAGTATAGTGATATGTAAATCTCCCGCCCACTGCATAAGGAAGCAAGATGCAATCGGCTTTTTCAACGGAAATTCCTGTATTGATCTCTTCAGTAAGATCATAAGCCTCGTAAATATTCAAATAACGTGTTTTAGAAACTCCGAGCCAAGGCACCCTAACCAACGACTCTGCGATTGAGACCGTGCCATATTTCATTCGATTTTTGACTAAGTCAATTGATTCGATTACCGCAGTTTCATTTTTAGGCTTAATCATCCCATCTTCGATTTTCAGACCAATTTTTTCAACACTCTGGCCTACCGTATTCAGCATATCCAATCCGCGCTGAATGTTAACGGCTCTATCGTTATAAGCGGAGACCAACGCAGCAGCACCGATACCCACACCGGCAATAGGTACACCTAGACCTCCGACAAAGGCAGCCGCGGTCGCTGCGGCAGTCGAGCCGGTTACGGCCGCAATACCTCCAGCAACAAGCGAGACTGTCGTCGTTGTAAGCGACACCCCGGAAATACTTATTTGTGCAATTGCGTCGCCTCTCGCTTTTTGGTCATTATTTTTATCCGCCTCAATGAGACTACTAATTGAAAATCCCAGATTTACAATATCGAACCCCATCCCTACGGCGCCCAGCGCACCAGCTGCTTTCCCTATTGCAGATGCAGCGCCTGGCAAGGTCTTCCTGGCTGCCATAAGAACTTTAGTGAGTTCAGTAGCATCATGCACCAAGCCAATAACCTGTTGCGCAAAATTAAATCCCATTTGAGTCTTCTGGCGCTCCAAACCTTTCTTCAAAGACGCTCGGTCCAGCTCCGATATATTAGAATCATCATAATATTTCTTTAATAAATCATCACTATTTTCAAATAACAACTCTCTACCTGGAATACCTTTTTCATCTGACTCTAGCAACGTCATAAGCAAGAATGCCGCATTCAAAGTATGGACGGCCTGCGCCTCAGTATCCCCTTGATATATGTGTTTGAAAGATTCTTTAGCCACATCTTTTGCAAATTTTATGTGTCGCCCCAGCGCCTTCATGCTGCTGCTAACTTCTTTATTCCAACGACTAAGCGCGTTACCCTCTGTAGCCACCCAAACCATGGATTTAAGGTTAATTTCACCATTTTCATTTAAAGTCGCGAATGGGACTTTACGGTGCCCGTCTTGATTTTCAACATAAAGATCAGGAAAAGCTTTGTAGCTATCGTCATTCTCTATATGGCTAGCTTTTCTGGCTGCGGCAACCTCTTCGTCCTTGCTAGCTCTAAGAAGCTTTAAATGTTTAAAGCTGTCTTGAACTTCAGCATATGAAGTTATTTCTTTATCAGCTAATTGAAAATCAAGTGCGGGCTCCTCACGCTCTACGCTTTCAAAAATCGTCCGCAACTCAGGATCACCAGACTTTATCTCGTCCTGAAACCGTTGACCTAGCTCGTTGATGAGAGGCCGGGCATCGTCAGGAGAAAGCCGTTGCTTGGCAAACTCAGCCACCTCTTTCAATTTGGCTTGATCGACTTCTTTACTATCTAGCTTGCTTAACAACGCACCGTTGTCTGCCAAGACCTTCGTGCGAAACTCCTGCGCTTCCGCCGAGCTAAGGTGTCGGCCCGACCGCGATTTCTCTTCAAATCCTTGAATTAGACTTTTAAAGGATTCGTTATGAGCCTCAATGACTACCTCTCGTTCCATTTCCACTGATTGCAGAAATCGGTTTATCTTAGCCAATAGATCTGCGCCATGTTCTGACTTTTTTTCGAGAAGTTTGTGCACTTCGTCTCGCACGCTATTTAGTGCATCAGTATTTCCGGCCGACTCCCCATTTCTCTTTGACTGTTGGTACTCCCTAAGGGATTTAAAGGCCGCTCCATACTCATCACTTAATACATGAGTCCAACGGTCACAAAATTCATGCAAAAAATTTTTCGTTGTCCAGATTTCCTTAGGTCTACCATTGGTCTGTTTAGGTAAGTGTTCGCTAAGGTCCGCTGCCTCGACGTCGCGCCAGTTCTCATGAGAACTCATATGAAACGCTGCTAAGTTTTCTGACTGCTCAAAAGTTATATCTTGGGTGCTATCTATAAACTCACCTAGTTTTTCATTGAAACTTTCAAGCTGCTCGCTTTGAAGCCATTTTTTCGAAAAGGCGAAAATAGTTTTAATTTTACCGGGATCAACTTTCCCCTCTGCATTTCTTAATATTTCGCTATTTTCAGAAAATACCCGATCCCTAAATTGATTTGCCTCACCAAAATTTAAGAATTGGGATTCATGGCTTTCTGCCATACCTTCCAGGTGTACTAACCAGTCGTGAAGGCTATTATCTCCGCCCACGCCTCTTACGCTATCGCGTCTTCGACGCGAACTATTCAAAGCAGACTGAATCTCATTCAAATCTGAATTTCGAAACCTTGGAAGATTTTCGCTCAATCTGTCAATCAGTCGATAAAAATCTCCATCCGCATATTTGCGCTCCGCAAATTCAAGAGCTTCGTTTAATTTGGAAATTTCAATCGGACCATCGACCTTACTTCTTAGTATCTCACTTCCATCTTTTAACAATGCATCGCCGAATCTTTCCGATGTCGATTCAACACTACCTGGAGTACCGTCGAAGTGGGCAATTAAGTTAGAAAGGGCCTCTGTGCCTGCATGACCGCTATTTAAAGCACTATGTCGATAAATCAGATTGGAATCTTCTCCAAGGACATTTTTCAACTTAACCAGTAATGACGAAGATCTTTTAAAATTAAAAAATACTCATTATCAGCAAAACGATTAAAGAAAAATTTTTTATCCTCCAACTCAATTTTTGATTTGAAATGAGCTCTTAATTCATCGTTGTTAAACTCTACGTTTTCCCCATTCTGACGAAAAATCCATTCATCATCGTTTTTAGCTATTATTAAAAATCGACTATCGCTAAATCTCCGCTGCCAATTATCTAAATATTCTAAATTGTTCTCAGCGTAATTATTATCAGCAACAAATACAGTTGTTCTGCTACCAATGTCACTCAGCTTTTCTTTAGATTCTGCAATGAATTTATCAATTAGAATTTTTTCGCTAGGTTTTGCTTCGGCCGTCAAATATGGGGCTGCTTTTGGTAAAGAGTCGCTATATTTTCCTAAAGATGAAGCATCAACAGCTTTAAAACCAGGGGAATCAGGACTTGAGTCTCCCATAATTAAAGCTTCAATTCTAAATTTTGGATAGTTTACGGGGCCATCTATAACTATCTCGCCAGGATTCAAGTAAGCAACTTTTAGCTTGTTAGCCCTAACGTCTGGAAAAAGTAATACCGCTCCAAATAGGACGTGATCATTTTCACGGTTTTGAATCAAGTTCTTCAGTTCTCGAGGAGCGCTCGATAACGCAATGCCGCCCGCTTTTTTAACAAACGTTCCTATATCTGATTCAAACGAAGTAGGCAGCCAACGTGTTTTTTCGCCAAACATTGTAAAAGTTGGCTTGTCAATTTTGCCTTCAGAAATCACTCTGTTCTTTGTTACTATTTCATTCCAACTAAAATGACTTGACCCTATCTCCCTAACAAAATTTAGTTTTCCTGATACCCACTTTTCATAAACTTCTTTGAACTGATTGGTTTTTCCTTCACTGTCAAAACTATAATTCTCGGTCAAAGCTTTTTTATTTAAAATAAATAATCCGTCATCGTCAATTTGAAAAGAATCTCCATATTTACTTTTTCTTAGTAGTACTTCTTTACCTTCAATTTTCAGCACCTTACCTTCGTGATCGTGAATTTTCCCAATTATGTCTTCAGTACTACCTCCCCCTGGCAGACTGGCAATCACTTTAACGTCAATGACGTTTAGCAACGTCGTGATTGTTTCAGGATTCACTGGCGAAGTCCCGCCGTTCGAGTTGATAACACCGAAACGAAGTTCTCTATTAACAATAATTGTGGCAATCGCGTTTTTTATTTCCTCGGTAACATATCCACGAGAAAATGCACCCGAAGGCTCCTTTATCGGTATTTTTCCTAGCACGTCCCACAAGTCTACTTCTTTTCTTATCAACACTATTCGGCCAGGCTTGCGACTCTGCCAATTTTCTATTCGCTCGCGATTTGCTTGAGCATACGCGCCATCTAAAACAATTGCGTTGACGCGCAAGTCCGCGGGGTTGGACTCAAAATCAGGTGCATTTAAACGGGATGTTTCCCGGAATACTTTTATTTCGGTCAATTGATCTGGGTTTAGATTGGTGGCACCATTTAGCAAGTCAGAAAGCGCATTGTCAAAACTTGAAGCTAAATCAGATGAGAGCCGATCATTAGAGAACGAAATGACACGTTTAATTATGTCAACATCCAGATTATCGTTGGTGCTTCTTAACAGCTGACCTTTTTCATCAAATACCTTACGAATAAATTCATTTGCATCCTCTAGATTCAAGTATTTGCTTGGCGGATTACGCGCGGCTGACGTCGCTGCTAGACGAGTCATTAACTCGCCAAGGCTTTCATAGCCACCCAGAAGCCTGGGAGATTTAACAGATACGCCCTCTATACTCTCAAAAATTTCTTTGATCGTAGGTACGCTTATAGTTTTACCTTCCGTCTTCTTATCCGAGGGAATTACAAGTACGTTAAATGGCTTTTCTTGTGTTAGCTTTATAGCTGCTTCTTTAATCTGTTCTTTTGAAAACACCGAGATCCCCCCCACGGCACCTCGATCTTCACCAGTTGGATCTGTACCATCGTGATCCATATAGTCTTTTATTTTCCCATAAACCTTCCAAGCGTTTTCTTCTTTTCCACATCGAACTATGATTGAAGATTCAGCCTCAGAAATTTTTATAGAGTTTTTTTCATAATATGTCTCATCCATTGCAACTATATCTGGATAATAATCAACAACATCACCAGCATATTTTATAAATTTATCAAAACCCGCGTTTTCTCCTGACTCATTGCCTAGCTGAGTATCAAAAAATACGATTGGATTTTTCTCGTCGTTTAGCGTGAATCCTTGTGGATCTCTTAAGTTAATATTTTTTGCTTTAGTCAGTATAGTCTTAATATTTTCTAATGCATACTTGTTGGTAGCATATGAAGTAATATGATCATTTATACTTTTGCCATGATCTTGCGAGAATTGAAATTTTCCAGCTGTTGATTGCTCGTTGTAAAAATCCATTATCATAACGACACGCCAGTCTTCAGCTGTTTCTCCTTCTTTTTTAAATCTTACGAGCTTGGCTTCTCTGAAAGTTATCGGAAGTTCCTTTTTTTTTCGCAGAAATCGCGAACTCCAGCTCTTTATTTCCTCTTGTTACCGCACCCTTTTGTTTGTCATTGATTAAATTTATCTCTTTTGCACGATCTCCCTTTTTCTCTTCTGTCCAAGGTAGAACTTTATAAAAAAATTGATCGTCATTTGCTATGTAGGCGCCGCTTCCCTTGCTTTTTGCAGCTTTCTCTTTGCCCTTCGAATCGCTGTCAAGTGTCTTAGAAACCCTGACCTCAGTACCGTCTAGAAAGGTAATAGTCGCCTTCTCTAATTTTCCTTCTGAATTTGCTGTCTTGGCATTATTATTTTTAGAAACTTTTGAAGTTGGCATAGTTTTTCTCCAGGAATTAATATAATATATCTTCTAATTCAAAAAACATTCAAAATAAAAACTCTGAATTTTTAAATTATTTATCAATCCGATTGGATTTTTAAGTTTGAAAAATTTGCCGAATAGATAAATCCCAGCCAAATCACTTTTTTAAAAAATAAAAAGCAGACATCTTCTTTATTTCTAATAAACCTATCGTTCTTTCAAGCCATCACTAACCATTTCTTTAATCGGTGACAGCAGGTAGTCAATCACCCGCCGACTGTCTGTTTTGATCTCTGCCACGACGGCCATGCCTGCCTGAATTGGCAACTGGTTGGCCTTAGCGGTAATGGCATCTTGTTCGAACTGAATTCTCGCGGTGTATACAAGTCCCAGCTTTTCGTCCGGCGTTGCATCTGGCGATAGGTAGACGACTGACCCGTTTAAAACGCCGTATTTGGTATACGGAAAACTATCGATTTTTAGACGAACGGGCTGCCCCGGCCGGACAAACCCGACATCTTGATTGAGAATTTTCGCGTCTACAGCTAACTTGGCGCTCTCGGGCACGATCGTCAAAAGTGGTTGGGCTGGTTGAACCACGCCCCCGACCGTGCGGATTTTCAGCTCTTGTTTTCAGCTCTTGAATAGTGCCGTCAGCCGGGGCTCGAAGGTAGCGATGACGCTCCCGCTCCCGATATCGAGCAATATCCAATTCGTTTTTCAGCGTTGTGTCCCGCGCTTCAATCCACTTGGCTAGAACGTCGCGTTGGATATCGGCTTGATATTGCTTGAGCTCGGATTGCACGCGCGCTCGGCTTGCCTTGGTTTGCAACGCATGCTCTCGCTCAATCGACATGCTATCTCGCGTCGCGGACCGTTCTTGCTCTGCTTCCAGCCACTGCAACTTAGCCGTGCCATGGCGTTCGACCATCTTTTTTAGTGCATCTGCTTTAGTTTCAAGTAGTTTTAGACGGTCTCGATGCTTTTGATATTCATGGCTGCTCGAACGAATAATCGCGTCACTTTCACTGATCTGCGCCTCGAGCGCAGCGCTCTTTGACTGGTACGCAATGAGTTCAGCCACCAATAATCGCTTCTGATCCAGCGATATATTTTTCGACTGCTCAATATCGGCGTGGGGCTGCTTACCTGAGTCAATGAATATTGCGTTATGTTTAAGTCCCCTTGGAAGCTTTTCTGGGTGATTAATTTCATCGTTATTATTTTCTGTCCCAGAATTATATTCTTCAAGTTCTACGCCGAGCGCACTTAGAAACGCGGCATAGCGCGTCGCGTCTTTCCTTGCTCGGTCAAGCTGGTTTTGAAGTTGCGATAAATCAGTCATGCTCTCCGTACTATCCAACTCGACCAGCAGATCCCCTTTCTTTACGAATTGCCCGTCGTCAACCAATATCCTTCGTACCACTGCAGTCTCTAAAGACTGCAATGTCTTTACGCCTCCAATTGGTACAATTTGTGCCTGCGCTGTAGCGTTAATCTCGATTTGTCCAACAATGGACCACGTCAACGCAATGACAAATAGAGCGCATAGTAGTAGCGCTGTGGTACGTCCAACTGGCGAAGGCGGCGTTTCCAAAATTTCCAATGCGGCCGGTAAGAACTCGTGTTCGTGCCTACGACTGCCATTGGATAACCGCGCGAATATCCCGGCTTTTTTGGATGGCTTCGCGCTCACCTCTCCCGCTTTTTTTGGTTGTGCTGCATGGTCGGAATTGTTTTCTCTCATGCTGGCTCTCCCGACTGGATTTGGCACAGGCGCGCGTATCGCCCGTCTTTTTGAATTAGCTCATGGTGCGTGCCGTCTTCAATGAGCTGGCCAGCTTCTATCGTGAATATCCGATCTGCATGTCTAACGGTCGACAAACGGTGAGCAATGATGAGCACTGTGCGCCCTTCGCTGATCGATCGCATATTCTGTTGAATGATGCTTTCTGACTCATAATCCAACGCCGAGGTCGCCTCGTCGAAGATCAATATGCGCGGGTTGGTCACAAGGGCGCGAGCGATGGCAATGCGCTGGCGCTGGCCCCCGGATAAATTGACGCCGCGTTCTTCAATCAGAGTGTCGTAGCCTTCGGATAGGCCCACAATAAAGTCGTGCGCCCCGGCTTGCTGGGCGGCAGCTACGATTCGATCCATAGGCATGGATGGATCAGCTAGAGCGATGTTGTCACGCACCGATCGGCTAAATAGCAGGTTTTCCTGTAAGACCACACCGATCTGAGTACGCAGCCAGTTTGCGTCGATGGTCGCCAGGTCGTAGCCGTCGACACAGACTCGTCCAGACTCAGGAACGTACATACGCTGTACAAGTTTCGCGAGCGTACTTTTTCCAGATCCTGAGGGTCCAACGATTCCGATGGTCTGCCCCGCCTCGACTTCAAAACTCAGGCGACGCAAGGCTTCCGGCTTATCGGGGCGATAACGAAACGTCACCTGATCAAAACTCAGCTTCCCATTGATCGATCCAATCGTGGAACGCCCAGGGTTGTAGCCTGGCTCAATAGGGTTGTTCAGTACATCGCCAAGTCGTTCCACTGCAATACGAGCTTGTTGGAAGTCATTCCACAACTGCGAGAGACGTAACACCGGCGTGGTGACATAGCCTGCGAACATGTTGAAGGCGATGAGTTGACCAACCGTCAGATCATTGCTGATCACCAAAGAGGCGCCATAAAAAAGGATCGACGCACTGCCCATTTTGGTGACGAACTGCACAATCTGACCGGCAATGTTGCCTAGGTTAGAAGCCCTAAAACTTGATCGTACATAAGAGGACAGCAGGCCTTCCCAGCGTTCCTGCGACTGGGGTTGAACCGACATCGCCTTGAGCGTTTCCGCCCCACTAATGGATTCGACCAAAAACGACTGACTCTCAGCACCATGCCTGAATTTCTCTTCGATACGTTTGCGTAGCATTGGCGTGAAGAACACGGCTATGAGCACGTAGCATGGCAAGGTCAGCAGAACAATGGCCGTGAGTCTGGGGCTATAAAACCACATGACCACCAGGAAGATCACGGTAAACAGCAGATCAATAACCAGTGTCAGGGCCGAACTGGTAATGAACTCTCGAATCGTGTCCAGCTCTCGGACGCGTGCCACAATCTCACCCGTGCGACGTGATTGAAAATAGGCAATGGGTAATGCAAGTAAGTGCCTAAATAGCTTAGAGCCTAATTCCACATCGATACGGTTAGCGGTATGCGAGAAAATGTATGTGCGCAATCCACTTAGCAGCACTTCAAAAATTCCGATCACAACCATGCCAAGCACAATAATATTCAGCGTGCTCAAGCTGTTGTGAACAAGAACTTTGTCCATAACCACCTGAAAAAACAGCGGCGAGACCAGCATAAATAGCTGTAAAAAAAGCGAAGCAACCAGCACTTCGCCTATGATTCTTCTGTATTTTAGGAAAGCTGGTATAAACCAGCTAATATCGAACTTACCCCCAACACCTAGTAATTTTGTACGCCGAGTAACTAATATTAGCCTCCCAGCCCATTCCCTGCCGAATTCTTCTAGCAGCGGCATCAGCACTTTCCCAGATACCGGGTCTTGCAGGACGACCTTGCCTTCGGCCACTTTGCCGATCACGCAGTAGCTGCCATTTTTCATAACCGCCAGTGCAGGTAACGGTGTTTTAGACAACCGCTCTATTGAGGTGTCAACCAAGCGTGACTTAAGCTCTAAGTGCCCAAACAGACGAACGATCTGACCAGGTTCGATATGTTCTCCCGTTAATTCCCGGGCGAGTGCGGCTTGGTTGGCAGGCATCCTAAAAATTGCCAGGATGAGTGAAATGGCCTTCAAGGCACCTGCTTTGTTTGACTCGGCCTGACAACCTTCATCGGCAAGAATCTGCGCATCTTCAATCGGCAGGGAGTATGTCGATGTCATTTCGCAGCCTCAATTTGCTTAGCGGACACATTCAAAGAATCAGAAAGTCCTGCCAACAAGTGATCGTCGAGCGTTCCTCGGGTTACGGCCAATTGCAGGTGAGCGTTGTAATAAGCATGATAGGCATCGGACAACTTACGCTTCGCATCTGCTGAATCTTTTTCGGCTTGTAAAATGTCGAAGTTGCTGCGGATACCTAGGTCTTTACCTGCTTGAATGGCTTCAAGCTTGCGCCGACTCGAATGTGCCCGCTGAGCATTGGCCTGTATTTGGTTTTTACCTAGCTCAATTGCTAATAGCTGCTTCTGGATAGCCGCTTCAACATTGAGTTTCAACGCTTGATTCTTTTCTTGTTGCCCTAATAGTTTGAGCTCCGCCTCGCGCACCTGCGACTCAGTCGAGCCTCCCGCGTAAAGCTCCCAGCTCATCGCCACGCCTACTGAACTGGAATGTTCACGTCTAGTGTCGCGAATCGCGCTACGCTGGTAATCACGGTGTTGGACCTGTGCGAACAATTCAACACGAGGAAGGTGTTGACCACGAAGCTCTTGCACCCGGGTCTGCGCAATTTCGGCTTCAAGCAGACTTTGCTGTATTGTGGGGATGGTATCGATCATTAAGGGACTGGCCATCAGTTCGCCTACCAACTGCTCGTGATTCGCAGGTATCGCTACAAACTGACCCTCGACTTGTTCGCCATTTAAGCCGGTCAGTCTCGTGAAGTCGCGCTGCCGGTCACGCAGCATGTGCAGGGCATTTATGCGCTCGGCGAGTGCCTCGTCACGTGCTGAAATCGACTCGTCAATGTCCACCATATCGGCCAAACCCAAGTTCGCTTCTTCGCGTACCCGAGCTAACTGCTTCGATAGCAGCGTCATGCTGGTTTCGGCAGTTTCCAGATTTTGTCGAGCAACTAAAATGTCAAGGTATGTGCTAGCTGTCTCATACAACAGCTTTTGTTGAACAATTTCGAACGCAGCAATTCCCTCTTCGCTTGCGGCCTGTCCACGCCGGTAGCGAGCCATTCGAGGCAGGTCGAATAAAGGTTGACGTAAGCCCAATGTGCCACTCAGGCCATTATTCTCGCTGCCCAAACTACCAGGCATTGACGACCGGTCTCCATCCACGCTGACGCCGTATCTGCTATCAACGCTCACATAGGGCAATAGCTGCGCGCGTCCTTGAATGCGCTGCTCGGCACTCGCCGATCGTTCGGCTTGAGCTGCTGCGAGCTGTGGATCGTATCGGCGTGCCGCCTCGATAGCTTCCATTAAGGTATGAGCCTGCGGCGCTGCATGAAACCAACTTATTGCCAATACGGATAAAAGCCGAAATCGTTGCATGTGACATGCCTATTGAAATTAATCGATCATGCACAGCCCTAACGCCTTAATCATTAAATTTTATTGCGCGCGTTACTTAGCATCGGCAAATTAGCCAAATTTATAATTTTTTTCAAAGACTGTTTTTATTAAATAAACGCCACTGTATTTAGGGTTTACCCTAAATTAGGCTTTCACCTTGCCATCATTCTTCGAGCAAAGAACTATTCTTTGAATTTAAATTCGACAAAATAGGATTAAATAGGGAGATCGCCGACGCTTTCGCAGACGTGTTCTGCCTCTGGACCTCATTGTGCAAACAGTGATACCTTGGCTGAAACACTAAGTGACACCATCGCCTGCGGCAGAAAGGTTCTCAATCTCCCTAAGAACTCGAGCGCGGGTAGTGGCCCGGGTGTTTAAACGCACCCGCGTGAACGGTTCTATAAAAGCTCGTACTCGTCACCGCGATTAGCAGTTAGCACGCTTGTGCCGGTGGCATACCCGCATCCGGGAGGGTGGAGGGCAGCCAAGGCGACTACGTAATAGTTCGTGGAATTGAGGTCCAGAAGCATCGTCACTTGCCAAGCCAGCGCTGAACGCCAGACCTTGCCGCCATCCGGCTGCGTCGCTGTGTCAACCACGGGTTGAAAACAATCGGGCAGCGGCAATGCCCATTGTTCGACCAGCCTGCATTAACGTTGCGTCTGGATGTACAACACAACGACGTGAAGCAGCCCGTGCATCAGCACCGCAAAGGGCAACTGGTACTGGCCTTGAGTGACAGAGTGACATGCACGGTACCTAAGGCCATGTGGACAGTGCCGCCAGCAATCTGCACCACGCTGTATGGATTCCTGGCGGCATGCCGCACAACAATCGTGCCACGCAAAATGCCCGTATCTTTTTTCTTTTTAGCGAGCCGGATGCGGTATGGAGGCCCGATGAATGCTGCACGTTGTCAATCAGCCCGCTACTGCGCGAACTCATGATCTATCTAACTGACTAACCTGTTGCAGATCCATCAAAAGGGCCGACGGCCCATGTGGCCGAGGTACTTTTGGAGCAGGTGGTCACGACATCCATCAAGCAACTTTATCTGTCGATATCGGATCATCCAACGGTGCGGCTCAAACTATAAGGCCTGAACCCGGTACAGTACCGAATTCAGGCCTTGACCACCTGGCTTTTTAAACTGTCCAACTTCTTCGGGTCAGTTCAATTCGCATCGGCGGGTTTTTCATATACCAGCGGCCTAAGCCGCCCGGGATCAGGTGCGGAACACGTCCGCGCCCGGCGACGAAGGTTCGTCATCGTCCACGCTATGATCCGCACCGGCTGCCACCGGCGCATCCTCGAAAGGATTGGCCAGTTGACGCGCGGCTTCGCGCTCGGCGGCTTCCAGCGCTTCCTTGTCCTTGCGCGCACCGTGGTAAGCCATACCCGTACCTGCCGGGATGAGGCGACCCACGATGACGTTCTCTTTCAGACCACGCAGATCGTCGCGCTTGCCCATGATGGCAGCCTCGGTCAACACGCGCGTGGTTTCCTGGAAGGACGCCGCGGAGATGAAGGAATCGGTAGACAGCGATGCCTTGGTAATACCCAACAGCACGTTGTCGTACGTTGCCGGGATCTTCTCCTCGGCCACCATACGATCGTTCTCGTTGAGCATTTCCGAACGCTCGACCTGCTCGCCGGTAATGAAGCTGGTGTCGCCCGCATCGGTGATGTGAACACGACGCAACATCTGGCGAACGATCACCTCGATGTGCTTGTCGTTGATCTTCACGCCTTGCAAGCGATACACGTCCTGCACTTCGTCGACGATGTAAGTCGCCAGACGCTCGATACCTTGCAGACGCAGGATATCGTGCGGATCGGCCGGACCGTCGACGATCATTTCGCCCTTGTTCACCACCTGACCGTCGTGCACCAGCACCTGCTTCTCTTTCGGAATCAGGAACTCATGGCTCACGCCGTCCAGGTCGGTAATGACCAGACGCTGCTTGCCCTTGGTGTCCTTACCGAAGGAAACCGTACCGGTGACGTCGGCCAACATACCGGCGTCCTTCGGCGAGCGGGCTTCGAACAGTTCGGCCACACGCGGCAGACCGCCGGTAATGTCGCGGGTCTTCTGCGATTCTTGCGGAATACGCGCCAGCACTTCACCCACGGCCACGTTCATGGTGTCGCGCACGGTAATCAGTGCGCCCACCGGGAACGAGATGTTCACGGGGTGGTCGGTACCGGCGATCTTGACCTCGTCGCCATTCTCGTTGAGCAGCTTGATCTGCGGACGCGCCACGATCTTGCCACCACGCGACTTCGGCGTGATCACGACCAGCGTCGACAGACCGGTCACTTCGTCCAACTGCTTGGCCACGGTGACGCCTTCTTCGATGTTCTCGAAGCGGACGGTACCTTGGTATTCCGAGACGATCGGACGGGTCAGCGGATCCCACGTCGCCAGACGGGCACCGGCTTTCACGGCCTCGCCGTCACCGACCAGCACGGTCGCGCCGTACGGGATCTTGTGACGTTCGCGCTCACGACCGTTCTCTTCGAAGATCGCGATTTCGCCCGAACGCGAGATGGCGATACGCTCGCCCTTCGAGTTGGTGACATAACGCATCGTGCTGGCAAAGCCCACCACACCGGTCGACTTCGTTTCGACCGCGCTGGCCATGGCTGCACGCGATGCCGCACCACCGATGTGGAACGTACGCATCGTCAGCTGGGTACCCGGCTCGCCGATCGACTGAGCGGCGATCACACCGACCGCTTCGCCGACGTTCACGCTCGAACCACGACCCAGGTCGCGGCCATAGCAGTGTGCGCACAGGCCACGGCGGGTTTCGCAGGTCAGCGGCGTACGCACCTTGACTTCGTCGATGCCCAGACGGTCGATCATGTCGACCATGTCTTCGTCCAGCAAGACGCCGGCGGGGATCGCGGTCTCTTGCGTGTCCGGATTGACGATGGCGATAGCGGCCACACGACCCAGGATACGGTCGCGCAGGGGCTCGATCACTTCACCGCCCTCGACCAACGCCTTCATGGCGTAGCCCAGCGAGGTGCCGCAATCGTCTTCGGTGATCACCAGATCCTGGGTCACGTCCACCAGACGACGCGTCAGGTAACCCGAGTTAGCCGTCTTCAGTGCCGTATCGGCCAGACCTTTACGCGCACCGTGGGTCGAGATGAAGTACTGAAGCACGTTCAGACCTTCACGGAAGTTCGCCGTAATCGGCGTCTCGATGATCGAGCCGTCAGGCTTGGCCATCAGACCGCGCATACCGGCCAACTGGCGAATCTGGGCTGCCGAACCGCGAGCGCCCGAGTCGGCCATCATGTAGATCGAATTGAACGACTCCTGGCGCACTTCTTCGCCGTGACGGTTGATGACCGGCTCGGTTGCGAGTTGCTCCATCATGGCCTTGCCGACTTTATCGCCAGCCTTGCCCCAGATGTCCACCACGTTGTTGTAGCGCTCTTGCGAGGTGACCAGACCCGACGAGTACTGCTTGTCGATCTCTTTCACTTCGGCACTGGCGGAGGCCAAGATGTCTTCCTTGACCTTCGGGATCAGCATGTCGCCCATGGCGATCGAAATACCGCCGCGCGTCGCCAGGCGGAAGCCCGACTGCATCAGCTTGTCGGCAAAGATCACCGTGTCGCGCAAACCGCAACGACGGAACGACTGGTTGATCAGGCGCGAGATTTCTTTCTTCTTCAGTGCTTTGTTCAGCACCGAGAAGGGCAAGCCACGCGGCAGGATCTCGGACAGCAGCGCACGGCCGACCGTCGTCTCGTGACGGCGGATCACCGGCTGCCATTCGTTCTGCTCGTCTCGCTCGTGCTCGACCAGACGCACCGTGATACGGCTTTGCAGCTCGACTTCACGGTTGTCGTAGGCACGTTGCACTTCGGCGACGTCGACGAAGAACAAGCCTTCGCCCTTGCCGTTGATGCGCTCACGCGTCGTGTAGTACAGACCCAGCACGATATCCTGCGACGGCACGATCGACGGTTCGCCGTTGGCCGGGAACAGGATGTTGTTGGAGGCCAGCATCAGCGTGCGGGCTTCCAGCTGAGCTTCCAGCGACAGCGGGACGTGAACGGCCATCTGGTCGCCGTCGAAGTCGGCGTTGAAGGCCGCGCAAACCAGCGGGTGCAGTTGGATGGCCTTGCCTTCGATCAGCACCGGCTCGAACGCCTGGATGCCCAGACGGTGCAGCGTCGGTGCGCGGTTCAGCATGACCGGATGCTCGCGGATCACCTCTTCCAAGATGTCCCACACCACCGGTTCCTGACTTTCCACCAGCTTCTTCGCAGCCTTGATGGTCGTCGCCAGACCCATCATCTCCAGACGATTGAAGATGAAGGGCTTGAACAGTTCCAGCGCCATCAGCTTGGGCAAACCGCACTGATGCAGCTTGAGCTGCGGACCCACCACGATCACCGAACGGCCCGAGTAGTCGACGCGCTTACCCAGCAAGTTCTGACGGAAGCGACCGCTCTTACCCTTGATCATGTCGGCCAGCGACTTCAACTGACGCTTGTTGGCGCCCGTCATGGCCTTGCCGCGACGACCGTTATCCAGCAGCGAGTCGACAGCCTCTTGCAGCATGCGCTTTTCGTTGCGCAGGATGATTTCGGGCGCCTTCAGTTCCAGCAGGCGCTTCAAACGGTTGTTGCGGTTGATGACGCGGCGGTACAGATCGTTCAAGTCGGAGGTCGCGAACCGGCCGCCGTCCAGCGGCACCAGCGGACGCAAGTCCGGCGGCAACACGGGCAGCACTTCCATGACCATCCAGTCCGGCTTGATACCGGACTTCTGGAAGCCTTCCAGCACTTTCAGGCGCTTGGAGATCTTCTTGATCTTGGCTTCCGAGCTGGTGGCCTTCAATTCGCCACGCAGCGTTTCGACTTCACGATCGATGTCGATCGAGCGCAGCAATTCGCGCACGGCCTCGGCACCCATCAGGGCACGAAAGTCGTCGCCGTATTCCTCGGTCTTCGCGAGGAAATCGTCGTCGGTCATGATCTGGCCGCGCTTGAGCGGGGTCATGCCCGGCTCGATCACGCACCATGCCTCGAAGTACAGGACCCGCTCGATATCGCGCAGGGTCATGTCCAGCACCATGCCCAGACGCGAGGGCAGGCTCTTGAGGAACCAGATGTGCGCGACGGGGCTGGCCAGCTCGATGTGGCCCATGCGCTCGCGGCGAACCTTGGCGACGGTCACTTCGACGCCGCACTTCTCGCAGATCACGCCACGGTGCTTCAGACGCTTGTACTTGCCGCACAAGCATTCGTAGTCCTTGATGGGACCAAAAATCTTGGCGCAGAACAGGCCATCACGCTCGGGCTTGAACGTACGGTAATTGATGGTTTCGGGCTTGCGAACTTCGCCGTAAGACCACGAACGGATCTTCTCCGGCGAAGCGATGCCGATCTTGATGGCATCGAACTGTTCGTCTTGCGAAACCTGCTTGAAGAGGTCGAGTAGCGCTTTCATTAGTTACGCTCCAAATCCATGTCCAGGGCCAGCGAACGAATTTCTTTCACCAGCACGTTGAACGACTCGGGCATGCCCGCGTCGATGACGTGATCGCCCTTGACGATGTTTTCATACACCTTGGTACGGCCGTTGATGTCGTCGGACTTCACGGTCAGCATTTCCTGCAGCGTGTACGACGCGCCGTAGGCTTCCAGTGCCCACACTTCCATTTCCCCGAAGCGCTGGCCACCGAACTGGGCCTTACCGCCCAGAGGCTGCTGGGTCACCAGCGAGTACGGGCCGGTCGAACGAGCGTGCATCTTGTCGTCGACCAAGTGATGCAGCTTCAGGTAGTGCATGTAGCCGATCGTCACGGGACGCTCGAACTGCTCGCCGGTACGGCCGTCGATCAGCCAGGCCTGGGTGCGCGAATCGGTCAGATTCAGGCGTGCCTTGACGTCGTCAGGGTAGGCCAGCTCCAGCATCTTGGTGATTTCCTCTTCGGTCGCACCATCGAACACCGGCGTCGCGAACGGCACGCCGTTCTTGAGGTTCTGAGCCATCTCGACCACCTCGGTATCGGTCAACTCGTCGATGCGCGCACGCGCGCCCGTCGTGTTGTAGACCTTGTCCAGGTAGGCACGCACGTTCTGTACCTGCGAGGTACGCTCGTCACGCAGCATGTCGGCGATGCGATGTCCCACGCCCTTGGCGGCCCAGCCCAGGTGAACTTCGAGCACCTGCCCGACGTTCATCCGCGAAGGCACGCCCAGCGGGTTCAGCACGATGTCGGCGGGGGTACCGTCGGCCATGTGCGGCATGTCTTCGACCGGGGTGATACGCGAGACCACACCCTTGTTACCGTGACGGCCGGCCATCTTGTCGCCAGGCTGCAAACGACGCTTCACGGCCAGATAGACCTTGATCATCTTCAGCACGCCCGGGGGCAACTCGTCGCCCTGGGTCAACTTCTTGCGCTTCTCTTCGAAGGCGAGGTCGAACTGGTGACGCTTCTGCTCCAGCGATTCCTTGGCCTGCTCCAGCACGACAGCATGACCTTCGTCGGCCAGACGGATGTCGAACCACTGCCAGCGATCCATGTCCACCAGGTAGTCCTTGGTGACCGAAACGCCCTTGGCCAGCTTGCGCGGGCCGCCATTGACGGTCTTGCCCACCAACAGCTTCTCGATACGATCGAACTGATCGTTCTCGACGATGCGCAGCTGGTCGTTCAAGTCTTGGCGATAGCGACGCAATTCGTCGTCGATGATCGACTGGGCGCGCTTGTCGCGCACGATGCCTTCACGGGTGAACACTTGCACGTCGATGACGGTGCCGGTCATGCCCGAGGGCACGCGCAGCGAGGTGTCTTTGACGTCCGAAGCCTTCTCGCCGAAGATGGCGCGCAGCAGCTTCTCTTCCGGCGTCAGCTGGGTCTCGCCCTTGGGCGTGACCTTGCCCACCAACACGTCGTCGGCGTTCACTTCGGCACCGATATAGGTGATGCCGGAGTCGTCCAGACGATTCAGCTGGGTTTCGGACAGGTTGCTGATGTCGCGGGTGATTTCTTCAGGTCCGAGCTTGGTGTCGCGGGCGACGACCGTCAATTCCTCGATGTGGATCGAGGTGTAGCGGTCATCGGCAACCACCTTCTCCGAGATCAGGATCGAGTCTTCGAAGTTGTAGCCGTTCCAGGGCATGAACGCGATCAGCATGTTCTGGCCCAGAGCGAGTTCGCCCAGGTCGGTCGATGCGCCGTCGGCCAGCACGTCACCCCGAGCGACCTTGTCGCCACGGCGAACGATAGGACGCTGGTTGATGTTCGTGTTCTGGTTCGAACGGGTGTACTTGATCATGTTGTAGATGTCGACGCCCACTTCACCGGCGACGTTCTCGGCGTCGTTGACGCGAATCACGACACGCTCGGCATCGACGTGGTCGACCACACCGCCACGCAAGGCTTGCACGGTGGTGCCCGAGTCGACGGCCACGGTACGCTCGATGCCGGTACCGACAACGGGCTTCTCGGGACGCAGGCAAGGCACGGCCTGACGTTGCATGTTGGCGCCCATCAGTGCACGGTTGGCGTCATCGTGCTCCAGGAACGGAATCAGCGATGCAGCGACCGACACGATCTGCGAAGGGGCCACGTCCATGTAGTGAACGTTGGCGTTCGCCGTCAACATCGTTTCGCCGGCTTCGCGGCAAGCGACCAGATCGTCGGTGAAACGACGGTCGGCATCCAAGGCCGCGTTAGCCTGGGCGATCACATAATGGCTTTCCTGGATGGCCGACAGGTATTCGATCTCGTCGCTGACGCGACCGTCGATCACCTTGCGATACGGCGTTTCGAGAAAGCCATACTCGTTCAGGCGAGCATACAAAGCCATCGAGTTGATCAGACCGATGTTCGGGCCTTCGGGCGTTTCGATCGGGCAGACACGGCCGTAGTGCGTCGGGTGCACGTCGCGCACCTCGAAACCGGCGCGTTCGCGCGTCAAACCGCCCGGTCCCAGTGCCGAAACGCGACGCTTGTGCGTGATCTCGGACAGCGGGTTGGTCTGGTCCATGAACTGCGACAGCTGGCTCGAACCGAAGAACTCCTTGATGGCGGCCGAAATCGGCTTGGAGTTGATCAGGTCGTGCGGCATCAGGTTCTCGGTCTCGGCCTGGCCCAGACGCTCCTTGACGGCGCGTTCGACACGCACCAAACCGGCACGGAACTGGTTCTCGGCCAATTCGCCCACACAACGCACGCGACGGTTACCCAAGTGATCGATGTCATCGATCTGGCCGCGACCGTTACGCAGGTCGACCAGCAGCTTGATGGTTTCCAGGATGTCGTCGTTGGTCAGCGTCATCGGACCTTCGGTGGTCTCTTGACGACGCAGGCGGCTGTTCACCTTCATGCGGCCCACGCGCGACAGATCGTAGGTTTCTTCGCTATAGAACAGACGCTGGAACAACGCCTCGACCGCTTCTTCGGTCGGGGGTTCGCCAGGACGCATCATGCGGTAGATCGCGACGCGCGCCGACAACTGGTCGGCGGTTTCGTCGGTACGCAGGGTTTGCGAGATGTAGTTACCGCGATCCAGATCGTTGGTATAGAGCGCCTGAATGCTGCGAACACCTGCCGTGCGCAACGCGGCCATGACCGACTCGGTCAGCTCGTCGTTGGCGTTAGCGATGACTTCGCCGGTGTCGGGGTCGACGATGTTCTTGGCGAGCACGCGGCCCAGCAGGAAATCTTCCGGTACCGAGATACGCTCGATACCCGAATTCGACAGGTCGCGCAGGTGCTTGGCGTTGACGCGCTTGTCTTTTTCGACGATGACCTTGCCATCGCGATCGGCGATGTCGAAGCGGGCCATTTCGCCCTTCCAACGCTCGGCCACGAACTCCATCAATGCGCCTTCGTCCTTGATTTCGAACGTGTCGAAATCGAAGAAGTGCGCCAGGATGGTCTCGGGGTTCATGCCGATGGCCTTCAACAGGATCGACACGGGCATCTTACGGCGGCGGTCGACACGGAAGAACAGAACGTCCTTGGGGTCGAACTCGAAGTCGAGCCACGAACCGCGGTAAGGAATCACGCGGGCCGAGAACAGCAACTTGCCGGAGCTGTGGGTCTTGCCGCGGTCGTGTTCGAAGAACACGCCAGGCGAACGGTGCAACTGGGACACGATAACGCGCTCGGTCCCGTTGATCACGAACGAGCCGGTGCCAGTCATGAGCGGAATCTCGCCCATGTAGACTTCCTGCTCTTTCACTTCCTTGACGGTAGGCTTGCTGACTTCGCGGTCCAGCAGCACCAGGCGCACCTTGGCGCGCAACGGCGACGCATAGGTCAGGCCGCGCTGCTGACATTCCTTGACGTCGAACACCGGTTCGCCCAGCACATAGCTGACGAACTCCAAGCGTGCCATCCCGTTATGGCTGGAAATGGGGAAAATGGAGGAAAAGGCCGCTTGCAGACCATCACTATTGCGTTCCGACGGGCTGGTGTCGGCCTGCAAGAAAGTGAGGTAAGACTGAAGCTGAGTTGCCAAAAGGAAGGGAACTTGCTGAACATCTTCACGCTTGGCAAAGCTTTTGCGGATGCGCTTTTTTTCGGTGTACGAGTAAGGCATGAGCACTCCGACTCGAGGTTACATAGGCCGTCAAACCACGGCCCTGGGGTGATACGACTCCAGGAAATCCGTCTGGAGATCTTTGGATTCCCGACTTTGCCCAGAGGGCTTTCCTGGAAACGCAAAAGCCCGGGGACGGGCTTGAAGCTCTGTCCCCGGGCAGACGACGCAAGGTATTACTTAACTTCGACCTTGGCGCCGGCTTCTTCCAGCTTCTTCTTGGCGGCTTCGGCATCAGCCTTGGCAACGCCTTCCTTCACGGGCTTCGGTGCGCCGTCGACCAGATCCTTGGCTTCCTTCAGGCCCAGGCCCGTCAGTTCGCGCACGACCTTGATGACGCTGACCTTGTTGGCGCCGGCTTCTTGCAGCACGACGTCAAATTCGGTCTTTTCTTCAGCAGCAGCAGCACCGCCGCCAGCGGCGGGAGCGGCCACAGCCACAGCGGCGGCAGCAGCCGACACGCCAAACTTCTCTTCCAGGTCCTTGATCAGTTCGGACAGTTCGAGAACGGTCAAGCCAGCGATGGCTTCCAGGATTTCAGCTTTATTCAATGCCATTTTCAAAGAACTCCAAAATAGGTGTAATGCCAGGATTGGGTGTCGCTCGGTCTTTCGACGAGCTCCGACAGCAGGGCTTTATTAAGCCTCGGCCTTTTGGTCGCGCACGGCTGCGAGGCCGCGGACGAACTTGGTCGGAACTTCGTTGAGCGTACGCACAAATTGAGCGATCGGGGCTTGCATGGTACCCAACAACTTCGACAGCAACTCTTCGCGCGACGGCAGCGAGGCCAGGGCCTTGACGCCGTCCAAACTGAGCACATTGCCGGGCAAGGAGCCCGCTTTGATGATCAGTTTGTCGTTGGTTTTGCTGAAGTCGTTGAGGACCTTGGCAGCCGCGGCCGGATCAGCGCTGATACCATAGATCAACGGACCGGTCAGTTGCTCGGACAGACCCTCGAAAGGGGTGCCAGCAACAGCGCGACGTGCCAGCGAGTTCTTCAGAACACGCAGGTACACGCCCGATTCACGCGCAGTCTTGCGCAGTACGGTGACAGAGGCGACGTCCAAACCACGGTACTCAGCGATGATGATCGATTGGGCAGTTGCGACTTGCGCAGCCACTTCTTCGATCACGACCGCTTTCTCTTGACGATTGAGACTCACGGTTAGACACTCCATCAAAAGATGCGCTGGGAATCATTCCCTTTGCATCAACCGAATTGCGGCGACCTGGACGAGCTCTTCAAACAAAAAAGAATTCTTCCATGGGCGCCGTCTACGCTGGATCCGACAGGTCGTCAGGATTAAGCGTTGCAGGATGTCCGACAGGCACGAGTGCCTGGCATCTTTCCTGCGTCACTCCAGCGGTCTTTGACAGCAGTGTCCAGCACAATGCCAGACACAGCCCAAAGTACAGTTAGTCTGCCAACAGACCGATCCTTGCGGATCAGGCTGCCGACAGCGAAGCGATTTCTACGCGAGCACCGCCGCCCATCGTGGACGAAACGGCGACTTTGCGCAGGTAGACACCCTTGGCTGCGGCGGGACGGGCCTTTTGCAGCGCGTCGACCAGAGCGGCCAAGTTCGATTGCAGTTTTTCAACGTCGAACGAAGCACGGCCAATGGTGGCGTGGATAATGCCGGCCTTGTCGGTGCGGTACTGCACCTGACCGGCCTTGGCGTTCTTGACAGCGGTCGCGACGTCGGGCGTCACGGTGCCGACCTTGGGGTTGGGCATCAGGCCACGGGGACCCAGCACTTGACCCAGGGCGCCTACGACACGCATGGTGTCGGGCGAAGCGATAACGATGTCGAAATCGATATTGCCGGCCTTGATGGCATCTGCCAGATCGTCCAGACCGACGATGTCGGCGCCAGCGTCACGAGCGGCTTGAGCCTTGTCGCCTTGAGCGAACACGGCAACGCGAACCGACTTGCCGGTTCCGGCGGGCAGCACGACCGAGCCACGAACCAGTTGGTCCGATTTCTTGGGGTCGATACCCAGTTGCACAGCCACGTCGACCGATTCGTCGAACTTGGCGGTGGCGGTTTCCTTGATCAGGGTCAAGGCTTCGGTGACCGGGTACAGTTTGGTACGGTCGATTTTTGCGGCCAGAGCGGCGGCACGTTTGGACAACTTAGCCATGATTACACTCCCTCAACGGTGATGCCCATGCTGCGGGCGCTACCGGCGATCGTACGGACACGCGCATCGAGGTCGGCGGCGGTCAAATCCGGTTCCTTGGTCTTGGCGATTTCTTCAGCCTGGGCACGGGTCAACGTGCCGACCTTGGCGGTATGGGGGGTGGCAGAACCTTTCTGCACACCAGCTGCCTTCTTGATGAGGACCGTCGCAGGCGGGGTCTTCATGATGAAGGTGAAGCTCTTGTCGGCGAAAGCCGTGATCACCACGGGAATCGGCAGACCGGGCTCCATGCCCTGCGTCTTGGCGTTGAACGCCTTGCAGAATTCCATAATGTTCAGGCCGCGCTGACCCAGCGCCGGACCGATCGGGGGGGAGGGGTTGGCTTTACCAGCTGGCACTTGCAGCTTGATGAAGCCGACGATTTTCTTCGCCATGCTTTACTCCTTACGGGTGCTTGCGCCGCGATTCGCATCGCGGCTCCCCGGGGTTGGGAAAATCAGGTCTTCTCGACCTGGCTGAAATCGAGCTCGACAGGCGTGGCACGACCGAAAATGGTTACCGACACGCGTACCTTGCTCTTTTCGTACAAAACTTCTTCGACGTTGCCATTGAAATCGGCGAACGGACCTTCCTTGACGCGAACCAGCTCGCCCACCTCGAAGAGGATCTTGGGGCGGGGCTTCTCGGCGCCCTTTTCGGCACGTTGAAGCAGTTCGTCGACTTCACGCTGCGAGATCGGAGTCGGACGACCTTGCGGACCCGATCCACCCAGGAATCCCGTGACGCGGTTCGTATTCTTGACCAAGTGCCAGCACTCGTCGTTCATATCCATTTCGACCAGGACGTAACCCGGGAAAATACGACGCTCGGTGACCGACTTCTTGCCGTTCTTCATTTCCGATACTTCTTCCGACGGCACCAGAATCTGACCGAAGGAAGCTTCAAGACCGGCGCGCTCGATGCGCTCTACCAATGCCTTGTGAACACTTTTCTCCATGCCGGAATACACATGGACGACGTACCATTTCTTACTCATTTGCCGTCCTTATTTCCAGCCCAGCGCGACGCCGTAGATGATCCATTCGAGGCCCTTGTCGACGAGCCACAGAAACAGGCCCATCACGGCGACGAACGCGAAAACGGTACCGGTCATCTGAACCGTTTCCTTGCGGTTCGGCCAGGTTACGCGTTTGACTTCGTTATAGGACTCGCCAGCGAAGCTGATCGTGCGCTTGCCCGGCTCACTGGTCCAGGCGATCAGCGCAGCCAGCACCAGGCTACCAATGAAGACACCCACGCGCGCCACCATGGGCTGCGTGCTCAACATCGAAAAACCAACGATGCCAGCAATAATGACAAGAACCGCCAGCGCCATTTTGAGGCGGTCGGCGGTGCTGGTTACGGTTTCAACACTATTATTCGACATTTTGCAGCGCGTGCCCGCCGTATGTGCGTAGCTCGCGGTTATCTCCGGCGGGTGGCAGGGGCAGTAGGAATCGAACCTACAACCTTCGGTTTTGGAGACCGACGCTCTGCCAATTGAGCTATGCCCCTAAAAAAGCGACGTGCTACCAGCACTTCTGCTTAACTACTACTATGCAGCTTCACGCTGCTTTCACATTCATGCACTTCACATGCATTTTACGCTTCGATCAGCGCCTCACTGCTGGCGCCCAAATTTAGGCATGCCTATCTTTGGGCCGGGCGTTGTGAGTCAAGCATCATACTACTATTTGGCGTCTACTGCTAGCTGTCGGCAGATGTCAATACTTATCGCTGACAGACAAACAACGCCGCTCCCGATTCAAGGGGCGGCGTTGCTGTTCAAACAATTACTTCGTGATCTTGGCGACTACGCCGGCGCCGACGGTACGACCGCCTTCGCGAATGGCGAAGCGCAGACCGTCTTCCATGGCGATCGGGGCCAGCAAGGTCACTTGCATCTGCACG